>ERZ857480.99289-NODE-154143-length-395787-cov-18.9984_pt1 | contig 395787 bp, 362 predicted proteins | sample MGYA00519767_ERZ857480 | MGnify/ENA primary metagenome ERZ857480 (study PRJEB31778, sample SAMEA3449210) | human gut metagenome | biome: human gut; feature: human-associated habitat; material: faeces | place: United Kingdom | collected 2010/2012 ...
GAAGAGATCATATACTTCCAGATTCGTTTGAAACCAACCTAAGTTTATCTGGTTCGTTTCCGTTATTTTTTTCGCTTACGCTGCGAGTTTTCTTCTCGCTTCTGTTAAATTAACAGGGTATTATCATTGTTTAATTTTCAAGGTTCATTCGCACCCCGTTTTTCGAGGGCTTAAACAGTATACCACGTCAAATCGGTTTTGTCAATACCCTTTTCAGAATTTTTTTATGGGAGAAAAAGCATCTCTGACACGTTTTTTGTTGCAACTGTGGGGTTTTTCGGTTTTGGTACATATTTCATTCAAAATCAGTTTACATTTACACATATCCGGCCGAACGGTTTTTTAGACGGATGAGTCCGCTTTAAGCACTGAACTTTCACTTTCGCTTCCTATTATTATATAGTTGCAAAGAAATGTGTTTCAATATGTTACCGAAAAGGCGGTTGACTTTTTTCTCGGTCTGTGATATGATATATCCAATATGATTTGTACGGAAGGATTTAATATGAGCAATAAATCAAAGATACTCTCGATCGTTCTTTGTGCACTGTTTGCGTTAACGCTTTTCTGCGGTTGCGCAGGAAAAGAGCCTACGTTCACTCTTAACCAAACAGAGATTCAGTTAAAGAGCGGTGAAACACAGACGCTGACGGTTTCTTTTGAAAATCTCGGGGCGGACCCATACGGAATATCGTGGGAAAGCAGTAACAACGACGTGGCAACGGTCAAATCGGGAATAGTGACCGGTGTATCCGAGGGTTCGGCTGTTATAAAAGCGCGTGTAAACATATACGCGAACAGCAAAACCACTACGGGAGAACTTTTTTGCAACGTAACGGTTACCGGAACGCCGAATCTTGAAAGTATTACATTTGCAGAGCAGACAAAGACCGTCGCACCGGGGTCAACCGTACTTTTGGTGCCCGACCTGAACCCCAACGGTTCAACGGCAAGACTGCTATGGACGTCTTCTGACGAAACAATAGCGACTGTGGATGAAAACGGGCTTGTAACCGCAGTTAAAGAGGGAACGGTTACGATAGTTGTTTCAGCAGAGGGGACAAGTATAGTCGCCGCCTGCACGATCACGGTATCCGACACGGCACCTGTCGAAAACGATGTATTAACGCTCAACAGAACAAGAATAGAACTTTATCCAGGCGAATCTTTTTATCTGAAAGTCGTAAGCGGTTCAACGGGAACACCGACATGGACCTCTTCAAACCCGACATTAGCCACGGTAAGTGCGGGCGGAAGAGTTACGGCAAACAGCGTGGGAACGGTTACCATAACGGCGACGGAAAACGGCAAGAGCGCAAGTTGCACTTTGACCGTTATTCCGAGAAGCACGCAGCAGACGACGCAGACCACACAGCCCTCTTCGCAGCAACCGACGCAAGAGCCGTCAACCGAGCCGTCACAGCCGGACACGCAGCCCACGGAAACAACGCCGTCTCCGACGGAGCAAACACCTGAAGAATAAAAATCAAAAACACCGCGGTTTCGTTTTTACGCTGCCGCGGTTCTCTTTTGAAAAAAAATTTTTATCCGAAAAACAAAGAAAAACAAGGCGGTTTGGTAATGCCGCCTATTTACATTTACAGAATTATTTGTTATAATATAAGTTACCTAAATCAAAGAGATTAAAGATTCCCGCCCGAACGCAAAATATATACCGTTCGGAGACGTAAAAATAAGAGGAAAGTTATGGACAACACCGTAATCTTTGAAGCGCTCGATACCTTTTCCGTTCCGACAAAGGTCGTGGACGAACATCTGCACGCACCCGCGACAGCGTTAAAACTTATACTGTTTTTGTTGAGAAACAAGAATGCGTCGTATACAAAAGAAGACCTACTCTCGGCAGTCGCCGCAACGGAGCAGGAACTCGACGACGCTTTTGCCTATTGGTGCAAAGCGGGAATACTATTCAAGACGGCGAACAGATATATGTTCGAACGTCCGAAACTTGCCGCTTCCGAGATAATGAAATATACACCGTCGCAAATTGCGGACAGAGTGAAGAAAGACGGCGGATTGCGCTTTCTTTACGGAATGGCGGAAAAACTTTTTGCAAAAACGGTTTCCGACACGGACGCATCGCTCATACTTTCCCTTGTTGACTGGAACGGCATAGAAACCGAAGCGGTTGCGCTGCTGCTTCAATATGCGGCGGATATGGGGATGTCGCTTTCGAAAGTCCAGAAACTCGGCATTGAGTGGATGGAGAACGGCATAACGACACCCGAAAAGGCGGAAAATTACATCCGCGCACAAAAGGAAAAGAAAGAGCTTCTGAACCGAATAGCGCGTATGCTCGGAATAAGCCACCGCGCGCTGACGCAGGGAGAAAAGAACGCTTTCACGACATGGACGGAAGAGTACGGATTTGGGCTTGACATGATAAATCTTGCTTACGACAGAACCGTTGCAAGCACGGGCAATTATTCATACGCCTACATGAACAAGATACTGAAATCGTGGCACGAGAACGGATTCAAGACGGTTTTCGACGCGGAAGAGGGCGACAAAAAGCCCGAAAAAAGGCAGCAAAAACAGAGCGGCGGACAAAAACCGCGTTATTCGAAAAAAGAGAAATCGGAAGAGAATAAGCAGTCGATGAAAGACAGTTGGGAGATTATTCTCAGCGACATCGAGGAGGAAAAAGAATGAAAAGGGAAGATTGCCGCAGAAAAACGGACGAACTTTTTTCACAGAAACAGGCGGACGTTATAACGCGCCGCACGGCTCACCGCGCGGAAATATATGAAAATTTTCCGCAAATCGCGGAAATCGAACAAAAGATGGAGACTGTATCCGCAGAATTTTTCACGGCGATGGCGGACAGAAATCTTTCCGAAGACGGGTTCAACCGCCTGAAAGCCGAAAGTCTTGCGCTGCAAAGAGAGAGAGAAGAGATATTGACTCAAAACGGATACCCCGCCGATTATCTCTCTTTCCAATACGAATGTCCCATCTGCAAAGACGAGGGTTTTGTCGGCACGGAGATGTGCGTTTGTTACAAAAAGGCGCTTGCGGAAGAATTTTTGCGCTGTTCCAATATGCAGAAAATATATCAGAACAAGAATTTCCGAAATTTTGACCTGACATTTTATGCGGAGGGTGAAGCCCGCAAAAAAATGGAAGCAACGCTTGAATACTGCAAAACTTATGTCCGCAAATTCGATAAAGTCTCTCGAAACCTGCTTTTCCTCGGGGCCCCCGGCAGCGGAAAAACGTTTCTTTCCTGCGCGATAGGCACGGAACTTATAAAAACGGGACATTTTGTACTCTATACGCCGATTCAGGATATGCTGGACGATTTTGAAAAGGTTCGTTTCGGAAAAGGAGACGCTGATATTGAATCATACAAGGAATGCGATCTGCTTATAATCGACGATTTCGGCGCGGAATTCAAAAATTCATTTTCCGAAAGCGTTCTTTATAACATAATCAACGACCGTCTCAACGAAAAGAAACCGATGATAATCAGCACAAATTTCGACGAGGACGATATAGAGGAAAACTATCACGAAAGACTTTGCTCCCGTCTGATGTACGAATTCGCAAAAATCCAATTTGCCCAAGTCGATATACGCCGAGAAAAAGAGCGCCGACTTCTCGAAAAGAGAAAGAGTCGAAAATGAGTGAAGTTCTTATCTGCCCCGTTTGCGGAAAGCCGCTGAAAAAAACGGAAAAGAGTTTTATCTGCGAAAAGGGGCACGTTTTCGACATTGCAAAAGAGGGATATGTCAACCTGCTGACAGGCAACCGTGCGGGTGGCGGAGACAATCCCGAAATGGTTGCAGCCAGGCGAAACTTTCTCGGAGAAGACTATTACAAATGCCTGCGTGAGGCACTGCGTCCGCTTGTCTTCGGAACGGTGCTCGATGCCTGCTGCGGAGAGGGATATTTCACGCAAGCCATTGCAGAAAGCGCCGACAACGCTTTCGCGTTCGATCTGAGCAAAGACGCGGTAAAAAGAGCCGCAAAGAAGATAAAAAACACAACGTTTTTTGTGGGAAACATCGCAAACATACCCGTTGCCGATGCTTCGACAGACGTCTTGACGCATATTTTTGCACCCATGCATGAAGAATGCGCACGGGTATTAAAAGAGGACGGCATTCTTTTACAAGTCGTACCCGGCAAACGTCATCTGTGGCAAATGAAGCAGGCGCTTTATGAAAAACCTTACGAGAACGACAACGCTTCAAATCTGCCGCCGTGTTTTCGGATAACGGAAGAAATCAGAGTGACAGATATAATCACGGTTTCTCACGAGCGGCTCGGAGACCTTTTGAAAATGACGCCTTACGGCTACAAGACATCGGAAGCGGCGACCAAGAAGTTTTTGGAATTGCCGCAACTCAAAACGGAAATTGAATTTATAATCTACAAGGCAAAAAAATATCACGGATAATAATCCGTGACGATAATAATGTGGGCAGTAAAAAACTTGCGTTTTTTACTGCCCTTTTTTTATTGAAATCAGTTTCTCTTGGAAAGAACGTCTTTTTCGTACTTTTCTATTTCTTCAAACCATGCAAGGTCGGAAGCAACGCCGCATTCCTCGCAGAACTGCGCCCAAACAGCGCCGAACGGAAGAGTTTTCATTTCTTCCTGCAAAACCATGAGTTTGGTGAACTCCGCGTTATCCTGCAAGTCTTTAAGCATTGCATTCGGAGTGCACATGGAAGAAAGAAGAGCCTTTTTCCAACTGCGGACACCTACGACCCAAGCCGCGATTCTGTTTATGCTTGCATCGAAGTAGTCAAGAGCCATATAAACTCTGTCGAGCGCATCGTTGCGAACTATTTCTTTTGCCATTTCTTTTGTCTCGTCATCAAGCAAAAGAACGTGGTCCGAGTCCCAACGAACACCTCTTGTGATATGAAGCGCGATTTCGGGATAGAAGCAAAGAAGCGCGGGAATCTTATCGGAAACGACTTCGGTCGGATGATAGTGACCGTTATCCATAAGGGGCAGACAGCCGTCATGCGTTGCGGCAAACGAAAGAGTAAACTCTGCACTGCCTGCGGTGAAACTCTCAACGCCGATACCGAATACTTTCGACTCAACGCAGGGTTTAACAAGATTTTTGTCAAACGGCTCGGAAAGAATTTCCTCGATGGACTGCTTGTATCTCATGCGGGGACCCATACGGTCTGCGGGAACGTCTTTGAAGCCGTCGCCCGTCCAGATGTTCATAACGCAGGGAACGCCTGTTTCTTCCGCAAAATACTGCGAAATTCTGATACAAGCCTTGCCGTGCTCGATCCAGAATTTGCGAACGTTTTCGTCGGGGCTGGAAAGAGTAAGACCGTTTTTAACCATCGGGTGGGAGAAGAATGTGGGGTTGAAGTCAATACCCATATTTCTCTTTTTCGCAAATTCAACCCACTTTTTGAAGTGTTTCGGCTCAATTTTGTCTCTGTCAACAAAACCGTCCTCAAAAATAGCGTAGCAGGCGTGAACGTTCAACTTCATTTTACCGGGGCAAAGAGAAATCGCTTTGTCCATATCGGCAAGAAGTTCTTCGGGATTTCTTGCCTTTCCGGGATAGTTGCCGGTGGTCTGAATGCCGCCTGTCAAAGGACCGTCGTGGTCAAAGCCTATAACGTCATCGCCCTGCCAGCAATGCAGAGAAAGCGGAACGTTTTTGAGTTTTGCGATAGCCGCATCGGTATCAACGCCGTAAGCCGCATATGCCGCTTTGGCAAGTTCGTAATTTTTGTTCATATGGTAAATACCTCTTTCAAAAGGATTTTTTAATATTTTTCCTGAATCGGTGCATATTAAAAATGAGAAAACGAAAAGGAGGCGAAAGCCATGTTTTGCTCTCATAAAAAAACCGATATTCTTATAGGAATGGCGGCGGGAATCGCCGTCGGAGCGCTTGCCGCAACATGCACCTGCATAGGCACCGACCGCAAAAAAATGAAAAAAATCAAAAGCGGCGCCGTAAAAGCGTTCAGGCAGATGTCGAACAAAATGGGAATGTTCATGTAAACCGTTCGGAAAACACCGAGCACACGCAACTTCCTCTAAACTCTTTTCCTTTTCAATCATATCAAAATAAGCATAAAAAGTCAAGTCCGTTCACAAAAAAACTTGACTTTTTGCTTTATAGATGATATAATGTAAACTGATAATATATAAGGAGACGATAAGAATGGCACAGAAGTTCATTACATATAAGCAGCGCCCCCTTGTCAGAATGGGCAATCTGATATTTTACGGAGATCAGAACGAAAAATGCTACGTTATGATGTCCATACTTGACACGCAGAACAAAGGCGATCTGCTTCTTTCGGGAAAAGTCGAAATTCAACTTTTGCTGACAGACAAAAGTGTTCCGCCTGCGGAAGCTCTCGTAAAAAAAGCCGAAAAGCAGGGACTTTATGCGGCGTTTGACCTTGCAAGCGTTTGGTTGGATATAGCCAACAAATAACAAAAAACCTAACACCGCGCGGTATTTCCGCGCGGTTATTTTTATTGAAAGAGTGAGACTATGAGCGAAATCAATATACGCAGAGCAAAAGACGATGATATTCCGACACTTGACAAGCTTCTTTTTCAGGTGCATGAAGTTCATCACAAAGCGCGTCCCGATTTGTTTAAGGCAGATGCGAAGAAATATACCGACGAACAGTTGAAAGAAATTCTTGCAAACGACAAAACTCCCGTTTTTGTTGCGGAATCAGACGGAAAAATTCTCGGATACGCCTTTTGCATACACAAACAATTTATAAACGACAACAATATGACCGACGTAAAAACGCTCTACATAGACGATCTCTGTGTAGATGAAAACGAAAGAGGCAAACATATAGGAAAGACGTTGTACGATTTTGTGGTGTCATACGCAAAAAAGAACGGGTATTACAATGTCACGTTAAACGTTTGGGCGGACAACAAAAAAGCCGTCGGTTTTTATGAGAAGATAGGATTGCGAGTGCAGAAAATAGGCATGGAAAAAATCCTTTAATGCAGATTTCAGAGGCTAAACCGCAAAGGGATGGAAAACCCAAAGGGGCTGTAAAAAAACGCAAGTTTTTTTTACAGCCCCTTATTTTCATTTTGAGTATGAGCCTATTTAGTGTATGCGAGTTTGTCCTCCGTCCAATTTTTTATCTTTTCGTAGTAATCGGCACAGAGTTTTTTCGCGCCCGCAAGGTCATGTTCACGGTAATTGCCGCATTCTTTCGGCTCGGTTCCCGGAATTCTCCCGTCATAATCCGCGATAAACCGAACGGTCTCCTTTATCAGGACGATTGCGTCGGAATGAGAAAGTCCGCTTGTAAGAAGAGAAAAACCCGTGCGGCAGCCCATGGGACCGAAATATATGATATTGCCGCCGTATTTGCCGTTGCGGGCGTGAACGGCGAAAAGGTGTTCGACCGTGTGTATTGCGGCATTTTCCATATAAACATTTTCTGGATTGTTCGGAATGACAAAGCGCAGGTCGTATGTCACAACATCCCGGTCAATTCTCGAAAGGTATATGCCTTCTTTTAATTTTGTATGGTCAACCTCAAAACTTGCGATTGTCTTCATTTTTATTCTCCTTTGAACATATCGTAAACGTCTCGGCGAAGCAGTCCGAATTTTTTTGCGACTGCGGCGGAGGCGGCGGACTTGGTCATGCCGCTTTCCACGGCTTCGGCAAATGCCGTGCGGATATCGTCCTCCGTAACTTCTTCCGTACTCTTCTCGGGAGCCCCCTCGATAACAAGTACAAATTCTCCGCGCGGTTCATTCTCTTTGAAATATTCAACGGCTCCGCTCAATGTTGTCAGAAGCACTTCTTCGTATTTTTTCGTGATTTCGCGAACGAGCGAAACTTTTCTGTCGCCGAGGACAAGCAAAATATCATCAAGCGTGCCGCGCAGTTTATGCGGCGCTTCATAAATAATTATTGTACGCTTCTCTTCAACAAGAGAGTTCAGATGTTTCATTCTCGAATTGTGGGCGGTGCTCAAAAAGCCCTCAAAGCAGAACCTTTTGGTGCTGATTCCGCTCATTGCAAGGGCGGTAACAACGGCACACGGACCGGGAATCGCACTGACGCGAAGACCGTTTTCGTGGCATTGACGGACAAGAACTTCTCCGGGGTCGGAAACCGCAGGCATTCCCGCATCCGAAACAAGCGCGCAGGTCTCGCCTTTCAGAAGGCGGTCGATTATCTCGCCGCCGCGTTTTGCGACATTGTGCTCATGATAACTTACAAGCGGCTTTTTTATATCAAAATATTTCAGAAGAACGCCGCTGTTTCGCGTATCCTCCGCCGCGACAAAATCAACGCTTTTCAAAACCTCTATCGCACGCGGAGACAAATCGGAAAGATTTCCTATCGGGGTCGCGACAACATAAAGCGAAACATCTCTTTTTTCCATACTATTCTGCCCTTTTATATATTTTTTTCAGAAACGGAGTGTATTCTCCGTTTTCGTCGTGAATGACGACCGTTTCTATGTCCAGCCCTACCGACGCGTCCTTTTTACCCTCTACAAGGACTATATACGGGGGCTTTTCGCGCTTTGAAGAGACCGTCCACAGTCGTTTGGGTTCAATTCCGCTTTCTTTCATTGCGGAAAAGATGTCTGCAAGCCTGTCTGCGGGAAAAACGGCGCAAAATCTTCCGCCGCCGCGAAGCAAATGTTTTGCGGCTGAACAAACATCGGATATCGAGCAAAGTTTTTCGGCACGGGCAAACTCTTTTCTGCCCGCCGCGTCCGCTCCCGCCCCGTTTGAAAAATACGGCGGATTTACTGTCACAAGGTCGAATTTGCCGTAGGGAAGCAATTTTGCAACGTCGGCAACATCTGCGCAAATCGTTTTTATACGGTTTTCAAGTCCGTTCAGTTCAACGCTTTTTTCACAGAGTGCCGCGGCTTTTTCGTCTATTTCCACGCAGGTAAAATCCGCTCGGCTTTCGGTGCTCATCAGCAAAGGAACTATTCCGCTTCCGCTGCACAGGTCGCAAACGGAGGTTGCTTTTTTCATGCCCGCAAAATATGCAAGCAAAACGCTGTCCGTACCGTAAGCAAAGGTTTCCGTATCGCGGTATATTTTCAAATCTCCGACATGGAGTGAATCAAGTTCAATCATATATCAAGTCACAGTCAAAAAAAATCGGCGACACCGAAAATGATGTCGCCGACAGTTCATAATGCTTATTCAGCAGCAGGTGCGCCAACGGGACATACGTCCGCGCAAGCTCCGCAATCAATGCACTTTTCGGCGTCGATAACAAATTTGCCGTCACCCTCGGAGATAGCCTCAACCGGGCAGCCGTCAGCGCAAGCGCCGCAGGAAATGCATTCGTCAGAAATCTTGTATGCCATAATATTATCCTCCTTATATTTTTTCTATATAATATCACCTTTCGGCAGATTATGCAATACATTTTCTGAAAAATTCATATTTTTCATACTTTCAAAAAACCAAGGGAAAAAGCCTTATTCCTCTTCAAGTTCTTTTATCTGTTCTGCGGAAAGTTCCTCGGCATCATCCTCTTGCCTCTGCTGTTTGCCGCCGCGAAGAATTTTTATATCCTTTGCGGGATAAACCTTTATCTCGACATTATCTTTGTCAAAACGGACTTTGACGGTCTCGTTCAGCACACTGACCTCACAGGTAACGCCGACACCGTCGGGAGTCGAAACGGTATATCCGACACGGGGCATCGTTTTGAACGCATCCTCGTAAACGTTTTCCTCATAACTCAAACAACAGATAAGTTTGCCGCATGCGCCCGTGATCTTTGTCGGGTTCGTGGACATTCCCTGATCCTTTGCCATACGAACGGATACGGGAACAAATTCGCTCAAAAAGCGCTTGCAGCAGCAAACTCTGCCGCAGGTTCCGAGCGCACCGAGCGCTTTTGTTTCGTCCCTTGCGCCTATCTGGCGGAGTTCGATTCTCGTTCTGAAAACGCTTGCAAGGTCTTTGACAAGTTCGCGGAAATCCACCCTGCCCTCCGCAACAAACGAAAATATTATCTTGCTGTTGTCAAAGGTGTATTCCACGTCCACAAGCGTCATTCCGAGTTTATGTTTCGCTATTTTTTCCTCGCAGATTTTAAGCGCGGATTTCTCTTTTTCACGGTTTTTCGCGTCTTTTGCGAGGTCTTCGGGCGTTGCCACGCGGAGCACGGGGCTGAGAGGAAGATAGCAGTCTTTCTCATCAACCATTCTGTTTGCCAGAACAACGGTTCCTATTTCAACTCCGCGGGAAGTTTCTACGATAACGCGCGTTCCCTCCGCGAGGGTCAATCCTTTCGGATCAAAATAATAAATCTTGCTTACTCTTTTGAAACGTACACCGACTATTTCTACCATAAATACCTCATATCTATCTTATCTCTCTGCACTTTTTGACCGTATAAACGGACCAAAGGTTCAGATTGACGTTAATGTTACTGTTTTCCGCGGTCGTACCGACCGCACCGCAAAGTTTTGTCAGTTTTTCCGTTCCGAGAGCCGTCAGCGCCCTTTCGTTTTCGGAAAGCCCCTCGGACGAACCTGCAACGGTATATCCGAAGCAGCGTTTTATATATTTTTCAAGCGCCGAGACATATTCGGTAAACTTTTGTCTCGCGTCCTTGCCCGCAAAAGTCAAAAGATCGGTCATTTCCAGCCATTTACCCGATACGAATGCGGCGGCGAATTTTTCGCACCGCTCAAAAAGAGCGTCATCGCGTTTTTTGTAAAGTTCAAGCGCCTGACCGATATATCCGCCCGAAAGCATTATTGCGCGGTGAAGCGCCGTCGGGTCGGCGTCCTTTATTTTTTCCCGCAACGCTTTTTCGAGAAGTTCGTCCGACAAAGGACGCAGAGAAAGGAGCGCACAGCGGCTCAGTATCGTTTGCAAAAACGCATCGGAAGAGTGCGCAAGCAGGATAAACGTTACAAATTCGGGCGGTTCTTCAAGCGTTTTCAAAAGCGTGTTTTGTTTCTGTTCGTTCAGCCTGTCCGCACCGTCTATGATATAGACCTTGTGTGCCCCGTCGGCGGGATAAAGCTCAACATCGTCAAGGCTTTCGCGCAGTTCTTTGACGGGCAGCGTCGGGTCGATGCTCAAAAGGTCAAGGTGCATTCCCGCCGCAACTTTTTTGCAGGCAAGACATTTGCCGCACGGTTTTTTTTCACCGTCCGAAATGCAGAGACGTGACGCTGCAATAATATGCGCCAGCGTATGTTTTCCGCTTCCGTCGGGACCTTCAATAAGGAAGGAACTGAAATTTCCCGAACCGTTCAGGATTTTTTTTATATGTTCGTTTCCGTAAAGAGCGTCAAGATCCGTCACGTCGGAAAACTCCTTTCTTGTTTATTATTTCTTGCCCTTATTCTTCTTTTTCGGCAGATTCCGCATCTTTTTCCGTTTCGGAATCATTTGAAATAGGTTGTTCTTCGGATTCGGCGTTTGCGGAAATTTTTCTGCTGCGGGCAAAAATGAACGTACCGGCGCAGAGTAATCCGATAACGGCAAATACCGCAAAAAGGATAAAGAAAAGTCTGTTCAAACTTTCTTTTGAAACGCCGTTTTCTGTCGCAGCGGGACGTTCTTTGACTTCCACGTCAAGCGTTTCGAGAATATTTCCGTCCGCATCGCACGCGCTTACCGTCGCCTTTCCGACGGAAACAAAATATGCCGTGCCGTCGGTTGAAACGGTAACGATGTTTTCGTCGGACGATTTCCAGAATATCTCTGCGGAAGCGGGTTCAACGACATATCTGATGCTCAGGCTCTTTCCCACATAAAGCCCCGAATCGCTCAAAAAGCCCAACAGCGTAAGATTTTCAACGGGCAAAGCGACTTTTGAGAGATCGAGTATGCCCCATTTCCCGTCCTGCTTCACCCAAGCGCGACTCCCGTAAACGGGCGTGGTTTTTTCATACTCACAGGCAACGACTTCTTTTCCGTTTTTATCGAGCCAACCCCATTTCCCGTCCCTGCAAGCGGGGATAAAGCCCTCGCTTATAAGGTATACGGCAGCAGTATCGTGCAATCTGTTCGGAACTTTCGTATCCGAATACACAAAATCGGTCAGCGCGTTTCCGTTTTCATCTGTATACGCCCATTTACCGTCTTTTTTTATCGCGGCAATTCCGTTTTCAAAGCCCACCGCGCTTTCAAGCGTTCCGTTAAAAACGACCGTGCCGCCGGATGTTCTGTAACCGAAAATGCCCGAATGACCTATTTTTGAAGAGTCGTAGCCGCCCTTCTTTTTATCGGGGACAAGCGAAACCTGTTCAAAAGTCAGCGCACCGTCCGTTTCGGGTGCGGTTTTCGCGGTCGTTCTGTCTCCGACGGAAACAATAACTATCTTATCGTTAAAATATGCGTAAAAGCCGTAATAATCGGGGTGCGCCGTCGCTTCGGATTCGAGAGAAATCGTATAATCGTCCGCAAGCGTTAATGCGTTTTTGCGTTCCGTATCGGTAAATACAACGCCGCAGGAACAGCGGAAAAAGTCATCATACTTTGCGTCTATCAGAATTTTTCCCTCGGAATTTACAAGCCCTTTCTTACCGTTTTCGGTAAAAACGTAAGTGCCGTTCTCAAAGTATTCGACATCTTCATAACCGAGTGTGGGTTCAACCGTCCACGATACGGAAGATGCGGCGGAAACGGGGTAAAAACCCGAAAATAAGCCTAACAGAAAGATAAGACAAATAAATACGGTAATACTTTTTCTCATAAAGACCTCATCAAGAAAACAGTCGAAGAATGGGTCCCGACGTAAAGAAGCCGAGAAGAAAGACGGCTATGCCGATAAGAACGTAAAGCAACGTCTTCAAACGGACGCGGCGGTCTTTTTTAACCGAGTAACGGTTCTTCGGACGGAAGATCATCGTTTTTTCCTTTCGAAATAAGGTGTCGCGGACATTTTTCCGCACACGCTCCGCAACCCGTGCAGAGCGAATAATCTATAACCGCAAGGTTGTTTACAACTTTTACCGCACCGTTCGGGCAGGTCTTTTCGCAAAGACGGCAGCCGATACAGCCCTTTTCGCAATACTTTCTGGTTATCACGCCTTTTTCCGTGTTGGAACAGCCTATTACAACATCGTTTTCGAACGGAACAAGACGGATGATATGCTGCGGACAGGCGGAAACACATACGCCGCAGCCCTTGCATTTTTCGGGAATTATCTTTGCAATTCCGTTTTCGATTTTTATTGCGTCGAACGGACAGACTTCCTTACACTCTCCGAGCCCGATACAGCCGAAAGGACACTCCTTTGAGCCTTTTCCGAGACGGGTGACGGAGGAGCAGTTCATCATGCCCCGATATTCGTATTTATCTTTTGCCACGCCCTCGCAGCCGACGCAGAGGACTTCGGCGCGCATTCTTTTTCCTGCGGCGGAAGACGTTCCCATTATCGAAGAAATCTTTTCGGCGACCTCTTCCCCGCCGGGGACGCACTTGTTTGTCGGAACTCCGTCATGAACAACGGCGGAAGCGTATGCGGAGCAGCCCGCAAAACCGCAGGCACCGCAGTTTGCGCCGGGCAGACAACCGACGACCGCTTCCTCGCGTTCATCCTTTTTAACGGCGAAGATCTTGCTTGCGACGGCAAGAAGCACGCCGAGGACAAAAGCGATGGCGGCAAGAATAAGGACCGTTTTTGCAATTACCCATAACCACTCCATTTTCGGTCCTCCTTAAAACGGCAATGTGAAGCCGGAAAAGCCCATAAACGCAATAGAAAGAAGTCCCGACGCAATAAGCGCGATGGGAAATCCGCGGAAAGGTTCCGGTATATCGCAGTATTCTATGCGTTCACGGACAAGGGACAGAAGCACGATTGCCAAAAGGAAACCGACGCCCGCGGTAAAGCCGTAAACGACTGAAAAAAGGAAATTGTACTCGTTTGTTATGTTCAGCAGCGCAACGCCGAGAACCGCGCAGTTGGTGGTTATCAGCGGCAGATATATGCCGAGCGCGGAATAAAGCGACGGCAGCGATTTCTGCAAAAACATTTCAATAAACTGAACAAGAGAAGCGATAACGATGATAAACGCTATCGTTTTAAGATATTCAAGTCCCGCAGGGACAAGAATGAAACGGTAAACGACATAGGTCAGCGCGGAAGCAAGCGTCATCGTAAAAATGACCGCAAAGCCCATACCGACCGCCGTATTCGTCTTTTTTGAAACGCCGAGGAACGGACATATTCCGAGGAATTTGGAGAAAATGAAGTTTTCTATCAATATCGCGTTCAGACTGAGCGCGACAAGAGCGGCAAAAGTCTGCATCACTTATTCTCTCCTTTCTTCTTTTTCTTCGACATTATAAACTGAACCAGCGCTATAAGTCCGCCGAGAACGAGGAACCCGCCCGAGGGAGAAACTATAAGCGTTGACGGCGAAAACCACGAAGGCATGACCTCATTGCCGAAAAACGTACCGTTGCCGAGCATTTCGCGGATAACGCACATACAGAGCTGCGCAAGCATAAAGCCCATGCCGGAGAAAAATCCGTCCGCAACAGAGGGCAAAGGTTTGTTTTTGGAAGCAAAACTTTCGGCTCTTGCAAGAATTATGCAGTTAACGACAATAAGCGGGATAAAAACGCCGAGAGATGCGGAAAGCGACGGCAGATACGCCTGCATAACAAGGTCTATAACCGTTACAAAGCCCGCTATGATGACCACATACGCGGCTATTCTGACTTTTTCGGGAATGAACTTTCTCAAAACCGAAATGAACAGATTTGAGAACATCAAAACGAACGTGACGCAAAGTCCCATGCCTATGCCGTTGAAAACGGTCGTCGTTATGGCAAGCGTCGAACACATTCCGAGCAGTTGAACAAAAACAGGGTTGTTGTAAAGGATTCCGTCGAGGGCTATCTTTTTATAATCTGTCTTTTGCTTTTTCATCTTCCGCCCTCCTGTTCGGTTATTGCTTTTACGCAGGCAACGGCGGCTTTTATGCCGTCCTTAACGCCGCGTGAAGTTCTGGTTGCACCCGAAACGGCATCGACGGAAGCAACTTCGGAAGACGTTCTGTCCGCAAACTTCGAAAGGTAATCGGCGGAAACGACTTTTGAACCTATGCCCGACGTTTCGGAACTCGAAACGCATCTGACGCCGAGAACCGTTTGTCCGTCGGAGGAAATGCCGACTATCAGCCCGATGCCGTCGGACGAATATCCTTTGCCCGTGACCTCGACGCACCAGCCCGCAAGTTCTCCGTTCTTCGTTCCGCGCCAGACGGCAACGGAATTTTTATCAAAGTTCGTTATATCGGAATAATCAACATTCAGCGCGGAAATATCAAAGGATTCGAACTCCGCACCCTCGATAAGTTCGCCGCACGCCGCATTGCGGGAAGCGGCATTGTTTTCGGCAATTCTGTCCTTTGTCACGGCGTTGACCGTGGCAAGCATTGCAACGACAACGGCAACGATGACGGTAAGACGCATCGCGATGTTGAGAACGTATTTTATATCTTTACTTTTCACTTGCGGCAGCCTCCTTTTTTCCGTATCTGCGAGGCTTGGCAACGCGGTCGAGAACAAAGGTAAAGACATTCATTATCAAAATCGAATAACTTACGCCCTCGTTCATTCCGCCGAAGTAGCGGAGCGCCACGGTAAGAACGCCGCAGCCGATGCCGAAAATAAGGCGTCCGCCGTTTGTTGCGGGAGACGTGCTGTAATCGGTCGCCATAAAGAACGCACCGAGGAAAAGTCCGCCGCTCAATATCTCGGCAAGCATGAAGTCAAAATCAAAGAAAACGGCTTGTCCGCCTTTCATGTGGAACAGGAACGTCAGCAAAGCGACCGTTCCTATATAAGCAACGGGAATATGCCACGTTATGACGCGCCGAACAAGCAGATATATGCCGCCGAGCAAAAGTGCCGCACAGCATATTTCTCCGATACAGCCGCCCTTGAATCCGAAAAACAGATCGGCAAACGTTTCTGTTGGAAGCGTTCCCGCTTTGAGCGAAGAAAGAGGGGTTGCACCCGTCACGCCGTCAAAAGTTTTCGACGCGGAGAAAAGAGGCTCCGAAAACGCCGAAACGGTTTTTGCGGCGGGGAATGCGACCCATGTGGACATAAGTCCGGGCCATGAAGTCAGGCACGCGGCACGCGCCGAAAGCGCGGGGTTGATAAAATTCTTTCCGAGTCCGCCGAAAAGCATCTTTGCAACGACTATGGCAAAGAAAGCGCCGAAAACGGCAAGCCAATACGGCGCGACTATCGGCAAATTGAAAGCGAAGAGAATACCCGTTACAACGCATGAAAGGTCAAATAAGGTATTTTTTCTTTTTCTGATTTTATTGAAAAGCGTTTCGAAAAGCACGCAGGAAAGAACGCTCACAAGCACAAGCGTCAACGCGCGAAGTCCGAAAAAGACAACAGCGGCGACAAGCGCGGGAACGAGCGCGATAACAACGTCGAGCATAACGCCGCGAACCGTTGTTTTTGCTCTGTAATGCGGAGAGGAACTGACGATAAAAAGATTTTCCATACTATTTTCCCTCTCTTGCCTGTGCGGCTTTTTTTGCTCTGTCCGCGGCTTGGAGTTTGCCTTTTGCAAGCCTTATGGACTGAACAAGTTGGATTTTTGCGGGACAGCCGTAAGCGCAGCTTCCGCATTCAATGCAGTCGCCGACGTTCAGTTCTCTGCATTTTTCGTATTCGCCCTTTTCGGAATACATATTCAGATAAAGCGGCATCAGGTGCATGGGACAGACCGCAGCGCACTTACCGCAGCGTATACATACGGGGTCATTGACAAAACTTTCCTCGCCGCCGTAATAAGCAAGCAGGGCGGAAGTGTTTTTGACTACGGGAATATCAAGCGATATCTGTGCGCTACCCATCATGGGACCGCCCGAAATCACCTTGAACGGCTCTTTTTTGAACCCTCCGCAGGCGTCAAAAAGCGCGCTGTACAGCGTTCCGATACGGACAAGCAGGTTTTTGGGTGTTACGACATTGGCGCCGCTGACGGTAACGACACGTTTCATCAACGGTTTTTGCTTTGCCACCGCACGGTAAAGGCTGGCGCAGGTGTCAACGTTGAAAACGGCAAACCCGTAATCTGCGGGAAGTTTTCCGCCCGGTATCTCAACATTTCCGACCGCTTTGATTATCTGTTTTTCGCCGCCCATCGGGTATTTTGTCGGAAGTGCTTCCACTTTGATACCGAAATCCGCTCCCTTTGCCCGCATAACGTCAATGGCGTCGGGCTTATTTTTTTCTATGCCCACGGTTGCGGTGTCAAGCCCGTAATATTTCATTATCAGCCGAATGCCGCCTATGATGAGATGCGGATATTCGAGCATAGCACGGTGGTCTGCGGTTATATACGGTTCGCACTCCGCGCCGTTGATGACGATATGTTTGACTTTTCCGAGACCCGAACTGAGTTTGAAATGCAATGGAAATCCCGCGCCGCCCATTCCGGCGATACCCGCTTCGCGGGCTCTGGAACAGATTATCTCGGGCGTCATTGCGTCAAACGAGAACTCGTCCTCTCTGTCAAGATAAGACGGGTCTTTTTCGTCGAGAAAGTCATTTTCTATAACTATGCACGGTGCACGAAGCCCGGAAGGAACCCAGCGGGGTTCAACAGCCTTGACCGTTCCCGAAACCGTTGCGTGAACGGGCGCGGAAACGGGCGCCTGCGAATCGCCTATCTTCTGTCCGAGAAGAACCCTGTCCCCGACTTTGACAAGAGGCTCACACGGTGCGCCGATATGCTGCGAAAGAGGAATGACAAGTTCTTTCGGCGCGGGCAGAACTTCTATCGGAGAATGCGCCGTCACCTTGTTGTATGCGGGGTGTATTCCCCCTCTTACTCTAAAAGCCATAATTTCTGTTTCTTTCTTTTTCGATTCGGAAAAAATCAAAGGTTGTTGACCTTGATCTCACCTTTTACGATAACAAGTTTTATGTTGTAGTCTTTATCGACAACGAGAATATCGGCAAGTTTGCCCTCTTCTATCGAACCGGTCTTGTCATCCACACGAATCGCCTTTGCAGGGTTTATCGTCGCGGATTTGACAGCCTGTTTTTCGGGAATGCCGAACGAGATAACGTTTTTAAGTTCTTTGTATACGTTCGAAGTCGAAGCCGCGATTGTGCCGTCCGCAAGAAGAGCCTTGCCGTCACGGACATATACAGGTTGTCCGCCGAGGTCATAATCGCCGTCCGGGCAGCCCGCAGCTTTCATGGAATCGCTGATTATAACCGTTCCGTCCTCTCCCATTTCGCGGAACGCTATGCGAAGCGTCGCGGGGTGGATATGGAAGCCGTCGCAGATAAGTTCGGCACGAACTCCGTTTGCGCGACCGACATCGAACGCCGCGCCGACAACACCGGGTTTTCTGTGATGAAGTCCGGACTGCGCGTTGAACAGGTGTGTTATATGGCGAACGCCGAGTTCTATCGCGTGAACCGCTTCATCGTAACCCGCGTCCGTGTGCGCGATTGAAACGGGACAGATAGGCTGTATCTCTTTTATAAACTCATCACCGCCGTCACATTCGGGCGCTATATCGACAACTCTTATCGCGCCGTTGCAGCCCTCATAAAGTTTTTTGAACTCCTCTTTGTCGGGGTTTCTGACATAAAGAGGGTTCTGCGCGCCTTTTTTCGACATTGCGATGTAAGGACCTTCCATATTCGCGCCGTGGATATATGCGCCGCCGACCTTATCTTTCATCGCATCAATGTTGGCGAAAATCTTCGTGAGTTCCTCAAAAGAAAGTGTCATGGAAGCGGGGCAGAACGATGTTACGCCGTTTTTGACAAGCGTTTGAGACATCGTTTCGAGCGCTTCGGGAGTTGCGTCTCCCGTGTCCGCGCCGCCGCAGCCGTGAATGTGCATATCAATAAGACCGGGCATAACGACAAGACCCGTCAGGTCAAGCCCGTCCTCGGAAGAAAAATTCCCTATTTTCGATATTTTCTCACCATCGATTTTTACATCGGCTCTTATCTTTTCAAAATCGCCGTTGAAAACCTCTGCATTTTTAAGAATCATAATATATCTCCTTTTTGCTCAGAAAATTTCAGTTTCTTTTTATTCTTGCCTTGACGGCGTTTATCGGAAAACCGAGTTCGGAAAAGCGTTTTTCGTATTCGGTCATGACCTCGTTCGCAATATCGCTGTTGTGAAGATCGCGGGTCAGGTCAAACATCTCAAAACCGGCAAGTTCAAGTTGTTCGAGAGTGAAATCGAACAATCCGACATTATCGGTCTTTATGCGAAGAATGCCGTTCGGTTTAAGCAGTTTTTTATATGTTTCGAGAAAATTGATATGCGTTAAGCGGCGTTTTCTGTCCCTGTTCTTCGGCCACGGGTCGGAGAAATTCAGATAAAGGACATCTACGCTTCCCGCAGGGCAGATATCGGGAAGCATCACGGCGTCCGCGATAAGGAATTTGCAGTTTTTGAGTTCCGCCGCGGCGGCTTTTTCAACCGCCATGACCATAACGTCGGGCACTTTTTCAAGCGCATAATAATCAACGTCGGGCATAAGTTCCGCCATGCCTACGGCGAACGCGCCCTTTCCGCAGCCTATCTCAACATGGAGAGGAACGCCCTCCCTCGGCTCTATCGCATCAACTATAAGATCCGCGTGACGTTCAAGCCTCGGTCCCGTATTCTTTTTCTTCCTTGCCCTCATAAAAATTCAGAAATCCTTTCAAAAAAACCGTGGAAAAACTTGCAAACGGCATATATATATGCTATAATAATCATACGTTCCCACTATATCATTGTCATTATATCATATAACTGCGAACTTTTCAACAGTCGGAGCAAATAAAATGAAAAAAATCCTTAAAATCGGAATACTTTTACTAATCGTCTTTGCGCTTGCGGTTGCCGCATTTGCCGCATATACATTGCTTAAAAAAGACGACGCGCCGAAAAGCGACGAGACGGTTTTCGACCGTGCGCCGCTCGATAAAGATTCTGTTTTCGGAGACTACGTTTTCGAGGAAAAAGTGAGAGACGCTCTTAACCTCGGCAAGGAAGATAAAATAGACACGGCAAAACTTTTGTCAGTCACGGAACTCGACCTCTCATACAATGGTCCGTCAACCACGACGGATTACTGCATTCTCTCTCTCGACGGACTTAAATATTTTCCGTCACTTAATACGCTTGTAATAGACGGCAACGACGTAAAAAGCCTTGAACCCGTTGCAAAATGCGCTTCTCTCATATCTTTTTCGGCACAGGGCTGTTCGCTTGACAACGCAAAAGCCGAACCGCTCAAAAGACTTTCGGGGCTTGTATATCTGAACGTAAAAGAAAACTCTTTGACAGACCTTTCCCTGCTGTCATATCTGCCGAAACTTCAAATCCTGAATGTCGGACAGAACGAACTCGCTTCGGACAAGATTTTTGCGGAAGCGTCCCTGCCCGAACTCAAAAGGCTTTATGTCAATGCGTCGGGGCTGACCTCGATAGAAAACATATCACGTCTTCGAACGCTTGAATATCTTGATATTTCGGGGCTTTCGCTTTATGACAAAGACATTGCCTGTCTGCAAAATCTGACCAATCTGCAAACGCTTGTCTGCCGCTCGAACACGGTAAGAGAGGGAACTGTTTTCAACTCTCTTCCGAATTTGAAAGTCCTTGACCTCTACAACAATGAGATATACGACCTCACAAACCTTGCGGGGTGCGAAAAACTTGAAGAACTCGATGTTTCGGCAAACGTGCTGTACAAACTGAACGGCATAGAAAAACTGACCGCTCTCAAACGTCTGACCGCATACAACAACCATATAACCGCCTTTTCGGTTCTTGAAAAAATGGCGGGGTTGGAATATATAAAAGTTGACAACGAAAATTATTGCAAAGGAGAATAACACAATGATTAAAGGAAACGCCGTTATCGGGCAGTCGGGAGGGCCGACCTGCGCGATAAACGCAACGCTTGCAGGGGTCTTTCTCGGACTTCGCGACAATGAGAACGTAAAAAATATCTACGGAATGAAAAACGGAATCGAGGGATTTCTCAAAGAAGATCTTGTCGATCTCCGTACCGTTCTGAAAGAAGAGGACTCCGTTTTTGCGCTTGAATGCACCCCCTCCGCGGCTCTCGGTTCTTGCAGAAAAAAGTTGCCCGCAGACATGAACGATGCGCTCTACGAAGAGATCTTTGCGCTTTTTGAGAAGCACGACATCAGATATTTCTTCTATATCGGCGGCAACGATTCCATGGACACCGCGGCAAAACTTTCTGCTTATGCCGAAAAATGCGGCAGAGAAATGCATATCATGGGTGTTCCGAAAACAATAGACAACGACCTTGCGCAGACCGACCATACACCCGGTTTCGGCTCGGCGGCCAAATTTGTGGCAACCACCATGCAGGAAATTGCAAGAGACTGCGCCGTTTACAAGGTCAAAGCGGTTACGATAGTTGAAATTATGGGACGCGATGCAGGCTGGCTGACGGCGGCGGCGGGTCTGCCGAGACTTAACGGTTCGCTTACCGCAGACCTGATATACCTGCCCGAAGTCGATTTTGACAACGAGGCGTTTTTGGCGGCGGTCAGAGCGGAACTCGAAAAGAAGCCGAATGTAACGGTTGCCGTTTCCGAGGGAATACATTATGCGGACGGTCACTATGTCGGAGAGGGCGCGCAGAGCGGTGCGACAGATATATTCGGACACAAATATCTTGCAGGCACGGCAAAACAACTTGAAATGCTTGTCAAAGCGGAAATAGGCTGCAAAGTTCGTTCTGTCGAACTGAGCCTGCCGCAGAGATGCGCGGCACATATTGCGTCAAAGACGGACATCGAAGAATCCGTTCGCATAGGAAAAGCGGCGGCGGAAGCGGCTCTCGGAGGAATGACCGCGGCGATACCGATGTTTGTCCGCAAGTCCACCGAACCTTATGTCATTGACATCGAATGCAAAAAGGTTTCCGAAGTTGCAAACGAGATAAGAAAAGTTCCCCGTGACGGCATAAACGAAGAGGGCAACAACGTAACGGACGCGCTTCTGAAAGAGATGATGCCTCTTATCGGCGGACAGCTTGATATTCCTTACAAAAACGGACTTCCCGTACACCTTGTTATTGACTGAAAACGGTAAATAAAAATGAAAACCAAGCCAATTTTTGCAAGAGCCGTCGCCGTTTTATCCGCACTTGTATTTGTTCTGACATCGTGCGGAAAAACCGAGACGGAGAAAACAACTGCGCCGACGACGCAGCACGTTCATTCGTGGACGGAAGCGACGCCGTATGAGCCGAAGACTTGCACAGTCTGCGGTGCGACGGAGGGAGAAAAACTCCAACCCGAATTTGAAAAATACGGAATTGAGTGCAATCTCGAAGTCGGAAAGAGTTATGAGTACAAAACTCACTGCGTACAGGACGAAACGCTTCAAACAAAAGGAACTCTGACCGTTAAATCGTTTGAGATTTTCGACGCGGACGCCACGCACGCACCAAAAGACGGCTATGAGTGGCGAGTTGTCAAGATGGAAGTTTCGTTCCGAGACCTCAACGCATACGACAAAGGTTTTTTGTATGCGTTGGCAAGCGAGGATTATTACGGGATAGTCAACAGGGATAAAACTTACCGTAAGATCTCCGACACCGAAAGCGAATACACCGTCCGTCTCGACGGAGAGGACAAGACCGTGACGGAACTGCTGTCGGCGAACCTCACAGGATGGAACGATTTCGGCGTCAATACGCTCCGAATCGAGTACGCGGTCCATGTTCCGAAAGGATATGACGGCGCGGTATTCGGACTGCTTTATCCTACGGACAGAGCGGATGGGCAGTTGATATTCGACACCGACACAACAAGCGCTTTGCTTTTCAGAATGAAATAAAATATACGGACAGTTGCTGCGGCGACTGTCCGTATATTTTATTTATGACATATTATATAACCGACTATATATCCCAAACGGGGACATAACTTTTCGTTGCGCTCGAAAGTTCCTGCACAAAGCCGTTTTCAAGCCCGAGAGACAAAAAACGGTCAACGACAGCCGAATACTCTTTCCGTTTGAGTTTCCGCGAAATTTCGGGATATTTGCCGCTGTTCAACAGGTCGTCCGTCGGGAAATACTGACAAAGCAGACTGACGTAAACATCGCGGGGAAGTTCTGCGGCAACACGTTTCAGAATTTCAAAAGAGTCGTGAATGTGCGACGGAAGCACAAGGTGGCGGATAAGAGTTCCGCGCAAAAGTTTTCCGTTTTCATCAAAAACGCAGCCGCCGCTCTGACGCCGCATTTCCCTGATTGCTGAAAACGCGACTTCGAAATAATCGGGGCAGTTTGCGTATCTGAGGCTCAACTCGGGGTCAAAAAATTTCAGGTCGGGCAAATAAACATCGACAAGCCCCTCAAAAAGGCGAAGCGTTTCGACTTTTTCGTAGCCGCTCGAATTCCACACAACGGGCACGGACGGTTTGTATTTTTTCAACGCGTACAAAACCTGTGCCGAATAATGCGTTGCTGTAACAAACTCGATATTTTCCGCCCCGCGCTCTTCAAGCGTTTTCATCGCACGGATAAGGTCTTCTTCCGTGTAGACCTTGCCCTTTGGTTCACGACTTATCTCCGAATTTTGACAGAAAACGCAGCCGAGAGAGCAGCCCGCGAAAAATATTGTTCCCGCACCGTTTTTGCCGCTTATGCAGGGTTCTTCGCCGCGATGTAAATCGACAAGCGAAACAAGCATTTTTTCTCCGCAATGACAGCGACCTGTTTCACCTTTTTCGCGGGAAACGCCGCAGTTGCGCGGGCAGATGTTGCATAGCATAATTATATCCCCAAATAGTACGGGGATGTTAAAAAAGCCCAGACCGCAAAAAAGGCTGAAAAATACAAAAAAAGCAATGGACTAAAAGATAAACAAAATGACTCAAAACAGCAATTTTTGTGTTTTTACCATAAAATAAGATTTTAATACTCCTTTTTTGCTACGGGCGAATCTCACCTCTCGACGTACCTATGTACGCCTTCGGGTTCGATTCACCCATTCTGAACATTTTTTCCTATCCCCCAAGGGGCTGTAAAAAACTTGCGTTTTTTACAGCCCCCATTTTTATTCCTGACCGTTTTGTTCTTCTTTGTTTTTATCCGCAAACGGAAGCATTATGTTAAAAGTCGTACCTTTTCCGAGATCGCTTTCAACGGTTATGCCGCCGCCGTGAAGTTCAACGATACTGCTTGCTATCGAAAGTCCGAGACCTGTTCCCTGCGCGGAACCGCCGCGAGCCTTATCAACCTTGTAGAAACGTTCGAAAATGAACGGAATATCCTCTTTTGCAATACCCTTGCCCGTATCCTTGACGGAAAGGCAGGCGCAGTTATCCACCTGCGAAGTCGAAACGGTTATCGTTCCGCCCTCGGGGGTGAACTTTATTGCATTGTCGATAAAGATGATGAACAACTGACGTATGCGGTCAACGTCGCCCCAAACGGGACGCAGTTCACGGCTTGCGTTGCACACAAGAGAGATATTTTTCTTATCCGTTATGACACGCATCTTTGAAGTTATATCCGCAGCCATACCCGAAAGATCGACCTCGGTGCAATCGAGTTTTATCTTTCCGGCTTTCATTCTCGAAACGTCAAGCAGGTCTTTTACGAGTTTTTCAAGCGCAACAGTCTCGCTTTCTATACGCTCGTAAATCTGCGTCAGCATTTCGGGGTCTGTCACAGCGCCGTCAAGCAGCAGTTCGGCGTTGCCCTTGATTATGGTCAACGGCGTTCTGAACTCATGCGACACGTTCGAGACAAATTCGCGTCTCGTTTTTTCGAGACGGACTTCTTTTGTTATATCGGAAGCGATAACGACGACCGCGTCTATACGGTCATGTTTTTCGTTCCATATCGGCGACATTATAAACTTGATGACGTCGGCAAGTTCTATTGCTACCGTACAAGATTCGCCCGATTCGAAAACGTCGTGTATCGCGTCGGAAAAGTCCTCGTTTTCCATGATATTCGCAGGACAAAGGCTGACCCATACGGAGTTATATCGCGTAATTTTTCCGTCAGGCGTGAAAGACGCAAGTCCCTCCGACATATTTTGAAGCAAGTCGTTCAACTTGTTCTTTTCAACTTCAAGTTCTCCGACCGTCGATTCAAGCGTTTCCGAAAGATAGTTCAGGCTTCTCGAAAGATCGCCTATCTCGTCCTTTCCGCCGTCCGAAGCGCGAACGGTATAGTCGCCCTCCGCCATTTTCTGCGCAAGGTTTCTCATCTCTATCAACGGCCTTGAAACAAAGCGCGCAAGAAGAGAAGAAATTATGACCGCAATTATTGCGGCAACCACTATTGCGACAACAAGAAACGTCAGCGCGGAATTGTACGTTGCGGCGATATTCGACATCGGACAATGCACAGCAACGACGCCGCAGTATTCGTTCTCCGAAGAAAGAACCTCTATGGGAACAAAAACGCTTATCGTTTTTTCGCCGAAATATCCGCTGAACTCCGTTGTAACAAAACTTTCTCCGCTCAAAGCGCGGGTATAACACGCATAATATTCGGACGAAAGTTCCTTTGCGTTGTACGGCGTGTCCGCGGAATTGTGAAGTCGGTCAAAAACGCCGTCGTCGTTGACTATCCACACCTGCGAAGAGAGAACCTCTTTTGCAAAAAGGTTGTAGTCCGAGATACTTTTCAGGTTGTACGACGAAGTGCTTGCCTCGTCCCTTGCGACAAGTTCGGATATATTTTCCGCCATTGTTTTCAACGTATCTTCTTTCTCTTTTATCGCGTAATCGGAGAAAAGAAGCGTGAAAACGATACTGGTGATTAAAACCACCAGTACCGTTACGGAAATTAAGACAGTCATCAATTCAGATGATATCTTTTTGAACATTATTGTTTGACCTCAAATTTGTAGCCTACGCCCCAAACGGTCTTGATGTCGAAGCCGACGGTCTCGTCGAGATTGAGTTTTGTACGGATACGTTTGATATGCGTATCAACGGTTCTCGTATCTCCGAAATACTCGTAGCCCCAGATATTTTCAAGAAGATGATCTCTTGTGTAAACTTTGCCGGGGTTGGTGGCAAAGAGCCAAAGTATCTCGATTTCTTTCTTTGTCAGAACAACGGGCTTGCCGTTAACGTAAGCCTCGTAACTGTTCATATCGATAGTAAGCCCCGCAACTTCGATTCTCTTGTTTCTCTCGTCATTAGCCTCGTCGCTTACTCTTCTGAGAACAGCCTTTATTCTCGTCATAACCTCGCGGGGGCTGAACGGTTTAACGACATAGTCGTCCGCGCCAATGTCGAGGCCGAGGATTCTGTCCGCCTCTTCGCTCTTCGCCGTTACCATGATTATGGGAACGTTGGAAGTCTGTCTTATCTGTCTGCAAACATCGTAACCGTTGATTTTGGGCATCATAACGTCGAGAAGGATCAGAACCGGGTTATACTCCTTCTGCATTTTGAGAGCCTGTTCGCCGTCGTAAGCGCAAACGGTCTTATAACCTTCTTTCTGAGCGTAGATTTTAAGGATGTCCACTATATCCTTATTGTCGTCCGCTATAAGTAAAACTTTGTCCATCTTTTTTTACTCCCTTCAAAGCGGCTTGCCCGCTTTATTTCCCGCACTCTTTCATTTAACGGGATCTTCCGATTAAAATTATATCATACTTTTTTTTTGTTGTCAATGCGTGAGTTCGATTTTTTTTAATTTTTTTTTCACAAAGTACGATTTAGTGCCGTAATATATTGTAAACCTATGTGAAATCTGCCTATTTTCCGTGTTTTTTCGCGGTTTTTCTTATGGAAGTGGTCGGGTGCGGTCTGTATCCGTTCTTCGGTCTCGACTGCGGAGCGACCGCTCCCGCAGGCAAAAGAACCTTTATCAGGTCTTTTCGTCCCGCTTTTATCAGAGCCTGTTTAACCTTTTCGGCGTTTTCCGGGCGGGTGCATTGAAGCAATGCGCGCTGATACGACTTTTCCTCCGCGGTTCTCGGAACATAGACTTTTTTGCCGCTGAGCGGGTCTATGCCCGTCCAGAACATACAGGTGCTTACCGTTCCGGGCGTGGGATAAAAGTCCTGAACCTGTTCGGGGTGATAATTTATCTCTTTCAGATAAAGCGCAAGTTCTATTGCGTCTTCAAGCGTCGAACCGGGGTGAGAAGAAATCATGTACGGCACAAGATACTGATCCATGCCGAATTTCTTGTTCAATTCATAAAAACGCTTGTAAAAGCGTCTGTAAATCGAAAAATGCGGTTTGCCCATGCAGTCGAGAACCCTGTCCGAACAATGCTCGGGCGCTACTTTCAGCTGTCCGCTGATATGGTGCTTGACAAGTTCTTCAAAAAATTCTTCATTCTTGTCTTCTATCAGATAGTCATAACGTATGCCGCTGCGCACGAACACTTTTTTCACTCGCGGCAGTTCTCTTATACGGCGCAAAATACGCAGATATTCCGTATGGTCGGGCTTCATCGCGGGACACGGATACGGAGCAAGGCACCTACGGTTCGTGCAAAGGCTTTTTTTGTTGCAGGCGGGGTGTCTGAAATTCGCGGTCGGGCCTCCGACATCGTGGATATATCCCTTGAAATTCGGAGAATGCGTTATCTTTTCGGCTTCGCGCACGACGCTGTCCTCGGTTCTCGAAGTAACATAGCGACCTTGATGAAACACTATCGCGCAGAAGTTGCAGCCGCCGAAACAGCCGCGGTTATGCGTGACGGAATGTTCGACCTCCGCGATTGCGGGAACGCCGCCGACATCGTCGTAAACGGGGTGCCACGCCCGCATGAAAGGCAGGTCGTAAACATCGTCCAGATCCTTGCCGTCAAGAGGCAGAGACGGAGGATTTTGCTTGACCCATTTATCGCCGTGACGCTGAACGAGAGTTTTTCCGACAAAGGCATCCTGCTGTCCGTACTGAATCCTTGTTGCGTCCGCATACTGTTTTTTGCTTGCTTCGTCGGAGCCGCAGACCTTTTCAAAAGAGGGACACTCCACGGCGTCCGCAGGTTTTTCGTCAACAACGACGCAGGTTCCCGCGATGTCCGTCAATGCGGAAACAGGCTCGCCCGCCGCAAGGCGCGTCACTATCTGTTCGGTAGAAGTCTCGCCCATGCCGAAACCGCAGATATCCGCGCCGCTGTCAAACAGTATCGAACGTCTGACCCTGTCGCTCCAATAGTCGTAATGGGCAAAGCGGCGCAAAGACGCTTCAAGCCCGCCGATAACAAGAGGAACATCTCCGTAAGCCTCTCTGATACGGTTGCAATAAACGATAACGGCGCGGTCGGGGCGTTTGCCCGCCTTGCCGCCTGCGGTGTACGCATCGTCACTTCTTCTCTTCTTTGCGGCGGTGTAGTGATTGACCATGGAATCAATACAGCCGCCCGTTACGAGAAACGCATACTTCGGTCTGCCGTAAACTGTGAAATCTTTTGTCGAACGCCAATCGGGCTGTGAAATTATGCCGACGGTGAAGCCGAGTTTTTCGATAACTCTGCCGATTATTGCAACGCCGAATGACGGGTGATCCACATACGAATCGCCCGTCACATAAACAAAATCAAACTGTTCTATGCCCATCGCATCCATTTCGCGGCGCGTAACGGGCAAAAAACCGGGATAAAGGGGGTTGTTCATCAGAAGTCCTCCGGAACGCCGCCGTTCGACATTGCGGTGTCGGGATTTTCGGCGCGCATTTTCGCTTCCAGCCATTCCTCTTTTGTCATAAGAACTTTGCGGGGTTTGCTGCCCTGATAAGGACCTACTATTCCGCGCTGTTCCATATAATCTATAAGTCTTGCAGCTCTTGCGTAACCGAGACCGACACGGCGTTGGAGCATCGACGTAGAAGCCTGTCCGCTCTCTATAACGACCTCAACCGCACGGTCGAACATTTCGTCGTCCGCCGCTTCGCTTTCGGCGGTCATGCCCGAACCGGAAGAGGAAAGAGACGTTCCGTCTTTCTTGCCTTTCTGCTGCTGCGCAAGTGCCGCCTGTTCTATTTGTTTGAGTATTTCTTTGTTATATTCGGACGGATTGTTCTGTTTTAATGCCTCGACAACGGATTCAACTTCCGTGTCGCTGACAAAACAGCCCTGTATACGCTGTGCTTTCGGTGCGCCGAGCGGGTCGAAAAGCATATCGCCTTTTCCAAGCAGACTTTCCGCGCCGAGTTCGTCAAGTATGATACGGGAGTTGATACCGCTCGAAACGGCAAGCGCAATGCGGGACGGAATATTTGCCTTTATCGTACCCGTGATGACGTCTGCGGAAGGACGCTGTGTCGCGATTATCAGGTGCATACCTGCGGCACGCGCCATCTGTGCAAGGCGCATAACGGAATCTTCGACCTCTTTGGGAGAAGCCATCATCAAGTCCGCAAGTTCGTCGATTATAATAACTATCTGCGGGAGAGGTTTTTCGCCCTCTTCGAGATTTGCATTGAAGCCCTTGAAATCACGGACGCCTTTTTCCGTGAACATCTGATATCTCGAAAGCATTTCGGTAACAGCCCACGAGAGCGCACCCGCCGCCTTTTTCGGGTCGGTTACAACGGGGATAAGCAGATGCGGGATTCCCTTATATACCGAAAATTCAACCATTTTCGGGTCAACGAGAATGAGTTTTACTTCATCGGGCTTTGCCTTGTAAAGCAGGCTGACGATTATCGAGTTTATGCAGACGGATTTACCCGTACCGGTTGCGCCCGCGATAAGCAGGTGCGGCATTTTTGCAATGTCAACAAAAACATTTTCGCCGCTGATGTCCTTACCGAGAGCCGCCGTCACTTTTGATTTGGCGTTCCTGAACTCATCGCTGTCGATAAGGTCGCGGATATTTACGGTTTGCTGTATCTGATTCGGAATCTCTATACCTATCGCGGCTTTTCCCGGAATGGGCGCCTCGATACGCACACTCTTTGCCGCAAGGCTCAGAGCGATATCCGCTTCAAGGTTTGTTATTTTGCTTATTTTTACACCCTGTTCGGGGGCAAGTTCGTAACGCGTGACGGTAGGACCGTGCGAAGCGTGCAGGATACGGGTCTCAACATTGAAACTGCGAAGTGTTTCAATAAGTTTTTCGCCCGTCGAACGCAGATATTCCGCAATGCCGTCCTCACGCACTATCTTCGGTTTGGCAAGCAGTTCTATATCGGGATAGACATAAGGTCTTTCGGGCTGAACCGCCTTTTCCGCCTCTATCTCGGCGGTCACTTCCGCAGTTGCTTCTGCTATATCTTCTTTTGTTATCTTTTCCTCTTCGGGTACGGCTGTTGCCGCGGCGGGAACGTTTACTGCGGGTATCTCAACGTCCGAAACGCTCGGTATATCGTCCAGATTTGTGGTAAACGTCGGAATTTTTGTTTCCTCTTCGTCGAATATCGGCTCTTCGGCAACGGTTTCCGCGGGTTTTTCTTTCTTTCTTCTTTCGTGCTTTGGCAGTTCGTCTTCGTCGCCGTATTCGGGAAGCGTCAGACGGATTTTCTTTTCGATACGTCTTTTCCGTTCTTCCTCTTCGGCTTCTCTTCTTATTTCGTCTTTTTCTTCACGCGCCGCACGGCGTTCGTCGGGCGTTCCGATAAAAGAAGAAAACGTCAGACCCGTTACAAATATAAAAGCAACGAGCATGACTATAAAGATAATTATTCCGCTTATAAGCGCGCCGACAAGCAACGTCAGAGGTTCGGCAATCGCGCCGCCGATAACGCCGCCGGAAGCGAACTCCGTTCCGCTCTTAAAAAGAGAGGATATACATTCGCCAAGATTGCGTTTTCCTACAACGAGCAGTCTGTCGGGGTCTTCGCATACGTTGATAAATGCCGAAAGCAAGCCTATCGTTCCCACAGAAAGAAGCACCTTGGACATTATCTTTTCATAGCGCAGTATCAGCAGAACGGCATAGAAGACAAGCGCAACGGGAACAAGCGCGCCCGCCCAGCCGAAAAGCCCGAACAGCGCATTGTGTATCCAACGGCACAGAACGCCCGCGTCGGGAATTATCAGACAAATGGTCAGACAGACGGCAATACCGATAAGCACGACCGCAAAAATCGTGTCGTGCAAATTCTTATCCATTTTTTTCGAGGGTCTTTTCCCGCGCTGTTCCGTTTTCCGCGGAGCCTGTCTGCTTGAAGACGGTCTCTTCTTGGCAGTTTTTTTCTTCTGAGCCATTTATACTCCTTTAACGATGCCGACAACTATCGCCGCAGCGCCGACAACGAAACTGTATATGGAAAATATGATGAATTTTTTCGATTTGAGAATATATTGCAAAAGCCTTATCGCAAGGAATCCGACAACTCCCGAAACGACAACTCCCACTATGTATGAGGGAATGTCCGCCGTAACTATCGCGTGTTCGGAAACGGCGTCCTTAAAACTCATCACCGCGCCCGCAAGGATTGTCGGAACAGAAAGAATGAACGTGTACTGCGCCGCGAACTCTCTGTCAAGTCCCGAAGCAACGCCCGCAGTTATCGTGGAACCGGAGCGGGAAATACCGGGGATTATAGCGACCGCCTGCATAAAGCCGACCGCAAGCGAATTGCCGAGCGTCATGTTTGCGGCGGTTCTTTTTCTGTCAGGCAGTCTGTCGCAGATAAGAAGAATTATGCCGTTCACCACAAGCGCCGCGCCGACAGCCCACAGCGAGTTTTTCATCATTTCCGCTTTATCTTTGAATATCAAAGCAAGGAACAGCGGCAGGCACGAAACTATGAGCATGAGCATCATACGTTCCTCGGGTTCGGCGTTTTTCAGCGAAAATTTTCCGCGAAAAACTTTTCCGAGCATTGAGAAAAAGCCCTTGAACAGTCCGACGATAAGTTTGCGGAACGCAATGCAGACCGCAACAAGAGTGCCCACATGAAGAAGCGCTTCAAGGAAAAAGCCCGTCTCATTCATTCCGAACAGTTTTTGCGCTATGGCAAGGTGTCCCGAACTCGAAATGGGAAGAAACTCCGTCAAGCCCTGAACTATTCCGAGAATAATGCTTTCGATAATGCTCATAAATCAACCACCTGAAAAGTTTGTTTGTGCCGCCGTCAGTTTTTCTCCGAGAGTTGCTTTTCCGCTATGGCAAGTTTGCAGCAAACGCAGAATATCTTTGCGGCAAGCGAAATTTCTTCAACAGAGGGGAAAGTCGGAGCGATTCTGATATTGGAATCGTGCGGGTCTTTGCCGTAAGGATACGACGCGCCCGCGCCCGTCATTTTGACACCGGCTTCTTTCATCAATTCAACAACGCGCTTTGCGCAGCCGTCGGGAGTGTAAAGGGAGATAAAATAACCGCCCTTGGGTTCATGCCATGTGCAGAGACCTTCAAGTTCCGCGTGCAGTTCTTTCAAAACAGCGTCGAAATGGGGTTTGATGATTGCGGCGTGCTTTGTCATCAGGTCGAGAACCCCCTGCGCGTCCTTGAAAAATCTGACGTGACGCATCTGATTGAGTTTATTCGGTCCGATGAACTGATATGAAAGGCTCTTTTCGTAATATTTTACGTTTGCGGGGCTGGCTATCATAGCCGCAACGCCCGCGCCGGGATATGTTATCTTTGAAGTAGAACAGAACATATATATCATATCTTCGTTGCCGTACTTCTTTGCTTCATCAAAGATATTGAGCAGATGATCACAGTCGTTGCGGTCAAAATCGTGAACGGCGTAAGCGTTATCCCAGAATATTCTGAAATCCTTTGCGGCGGGCTTCAATGCGGCAAAGCGTCTTACGACCTCGTCGCTGTAAGTTATGCCGTCGGGGTTTGAATACTTCGGGACGCACCAGATACCCTTTATCGTCTCGTTCGACGCAACGAGTTTTTCGATCATATCCATGTCGGGACCGTCGTCAAGAAGAGGTACGTTTATCATGTTGACGCCGAGACGTTCGGTAACGGCAAAGTGCCTGTCATAACCGGGAACGACGCAGATAAACGATATGCCGTCGTATTTCGACCACGGTTTGTCGGAGCCGAGGACACCCGCATACATTGCGTCCGAAAGTGCGTCGTACATCAGTTTAAGCGAAGAACTGTCGCCCGCAATTACCATGTCGGGAGTAACGCCCATCAGGTCGGCAAAAATACGCTTCATCTCGGTTATGCCGTCAAGCACACCGTAATTTCGAAGATCGACGCCGCCCTCTCCGTAACAGTCCTTATTGGTTACAATGTCCGCAAGCAGGGGTTCGGAAAGGTCAAGTTGTTCGGTGCACGGCTTGCCTCTCGACATATCGAGCGAAAGCCCGCGCGACTTGTAATCCTCATACTGTTTTTTGAGTTCCGCAAGTTCATTTTCCGTAAATTTATACATAATATCACTCCTGTCCGACCGCAGGTCTCCAACCCCGTCAGTCGTTTTATTCAATTAAAATTCGGCAGAGCCGAGGGTTCTCGGGAACGGCAGAACGTCACGAATGTTCGAAACGCCCGTAATATACATGATAAGTCTTTCAAAGCCGAGACCGAAGCCCGCGTGCTTGCAGCCGCCGTAACGGCGAAGATCGAGATACCACGAATAATCCTTTTCGTCAAGTCCGAATTTGCCGAGAGCGCGAAGAAGATAATCAAGTCTTTCTTCTCTCTGGCTTCCGCCGATTATCTCGCCTATTCCGGGAACGAGAAGGTCAGCCGCGGCAACGGTCTTGCCGTCGTCGTTCAGTCTCATATAAAACGCTTTTATATCCTGCGGATAGTCCGTTACGAAAACAGGCTTTTTGTAAACCGTTTCGGTGAGGTATCTTTCGTGTTCCGTTTGCAGGTCGCAGCCCCACGAGACGGGATATTCAAACTTATCGTTGTTCTTTTCGAGAATCTTGACCGCTTCGGTGTAAGTTACGCGAACGAAGTCGGACTCGACAACGCCTTTAAGTCTTTCGATAAGTCCCTTGTCAACAAAATTGTTGAAGAACTCCATCTCCGCGGCGCAATTTTCCATAACGTAGGAGATAACGAATTTTATCATGTCTCTCGCAAGATCCATATCGTCCGCAAGGTCCGCAAACGCTATCTCGGGCTCTATCATCCAGAACTCCGCGGCATGGCGGGTCGTGTTGGATTTCTCGGCACGGAAAGTCGGACCGAAGGTGTAAATAGAACCGAAAGCAAGCGCGTAAGTTTCGGCTTCAAGCTGTCCGCTGACTGTCAGTTTTGCGGACTTGCCGAAAAAGTCTTTCGACCAGTCGGGCTGACCGTCCTCTGTTACGGGAACGTTTTCGGGGTCGAATGTCGTAACGCGGAACATCTCGCCCGCGCCCTCACAGTCGCTGGCGGTGATTATCGGGGTATGAACATAGACAAAATGTCTGTCCTGGAAAAACTTATGAATGGCGTAAGCCGCAACGGAGCGAACTCTGAAAACCGCGCTGAAAAGATTCGTTCTCGGGCGAAGATGTGCGATGGTACGCAAAAATTCGGGAGAATGGCGTTTCTTTTGAAGCGGATACTCGGGAACGGATTCACCGCAAACGGTGATTTCCGCCGCCTTTATCTCAAACGGCTGTTTGTTTTCGGGTGTCAGTTCGAGGACGCCTTTTACCTCGAGGGCAGAACCGACGCTTAATGCGGCTATCTGCTTGTAGTTCTCGACTTTCGAAGCCTCGAAAACGACCTGAACGGACTTGAAATAACTGCCGTCGTTAAGTTCGATAAATCCGAACGCTTTCGAATCGCGAATGGTTCTGCACCAACCCGCAACGGTGACGGTCTTGCCGCCAAAGTCGTCGGGCGCGGCAAAAAGTTCTCTGACTTGTACTCTTTCCATAATATGTTCCTTCCCCCATCCCGCGCAGGGACGAGTAATAATCTTTTATAAATTTCAGTATAGCAGAATAGCCCCTGTTTTTCAAGAGATTTCGTTTTTTTTTCGGATTTCTGCGGGCTAATTCGTATAAGTTAAGGACAATCGACCATTATGGCTTACAAACGCTTTAACTTTGTTTCGAGAAGAGTCTCTGTCTCCTTATCAAACGGTAAGATGAAAGCGGCGGACGAATTGCCGTAAACGAATATGCAGCCCTTTGCAACGGCAAAACCGACCATAGCACGGTAAGGATAAGTTTTTTTGCCGCGCCCGTCAGGCAGCGCCGCCGAGAAAGAGTTTTCGGAAAACTCGTATACAACGGTTCTTCCGAGCGTTCGGGACATCTTTTTTGAAGAAAGACGCGGATACAGGCACATCGCGAGGGCATAGACTGCAATAACTGCAAGAGAGATGACCGAGATGCCGAGAAAAACGTAAAAAAGATTTACGTCGGCAACTACGGTGTTACGGGAATAAAAAATAACGGAAAGGACGCAGAAAACAGCAAAAACAGCCGCGGAAACCGCAAAAACGGTTTTCGTGCGCGTTCCTTTTTTATCAAACACATATGAAAAATATCTGCGCAAAAGATCTTTTGAATAAGTAACCGTGACCTGTTTTTTCATAATTTATCCTTTCGGTTCGGTGCGGAAACACATAATATATGTTATAATACCACAACTCGGTGCGGATTTCAAGTCCGCGCCCTTGCATTTCGTCGCAAAATGTGATATAATCTGCATAATAGTGATATATCGTAAAGTGATAGGAAAGGAGCGGAACATGGTTATTGAAGGCGTTGTGGAAGACATCATTTACAAAAACGCCGAAAACGGCTATTGCGTGCTGCGGCTTGAAACAAAAGACGACGGCATAGTCGCGGTGGGAACTCTTCCGCTTGTTTCCGAGGGCGAAACGCTTGAACTTGAAGGCGACTACACGGAACATAAAACCTACGGCAGACAGTTTTCCGTTACGTCTTTCCGTTCCCGTATGCCTGCGGACGAGACCGCAATTCTCCGATATCTTTCGTCGGGAATTGTCAAAGGCATACGCGAAAAGACCGCAAAAGCGCTCATTTCCGTTTTCGGTCCCGATACGCTTGACATTCTCGAAAACGAACCCGAACGTGTCTGCACGGTAAAGGGAATTTCAAGACAGCGCGCCGAAACCATATCGCAATCGCTCAAAGAGACCGTCGGAGTAAAAACCATTCTGCTTTATTTTCAGCAGTTCGGCATAACGCCGTCGGTCGCATTCAGAATATTCAAACAATGGGGCTTGCGCTCTTACGACATAATCAAATCAAACCCTTACAGGCTCTGTGAAATTCCGGGCGTGGGCTTTCAGTCGGCGGACAGAATTGCCGTTCGCATGGGCTACGATTCGGAAAGTTCCAACAGGGTCGAAGCGGCGCTGATATTCGTTCTCAACCACAATATGTACGGTTCGGGACATACGTTTTTGCCGAAGCTCAAACTCTGCGACATCGTTTCGGCGTTGCTCGGCATTGCGCCCGATACGGTCGCGACAAGCCTTGAAAGGCTGATTGCGGACGGTGTTTTGGCGTATGTTCCCGAAATTGGAAACTCGGACGCGGTTTATCAAAAATGGGTCTATGAAAGCGAACGGACGATAGCGCTCCGCACGCTTTTGATGGCGCAGTTTTCGGGTGATGACCCGCAAAATTTCAACGGCGTTGTATCGCTTGCGGAGCGGAGGCTCGGAATAGAGTTCGACGAACTGCAAAAAAAGGCGATATTCGCAGCGGTCAAAGAACGTGTTCTGCTTTTGACGGGCGGTCCCGGAACGGGAAAAACAACGACGCTGAACGGCATTATCAGAGTGTTTGAATCAGAGGATATTTCTTTTGCGCTCTGCGCCCCGACGGGACGTGCGGCAAAAAGAATTTCAGAACTGACGGGAAGAGAGGCAAAAACGCTCCACCGACTGCTCGAATACGCGCCCCGTGACGGCGAATACGTCTTTAACAAAAATAAGGACAACCAACTTCAATACGATGCGGTCATCGCGGACGAAAGTTCGATGATAGACCTTTCGCTGTTTTCGCATCTGCTCGAAGCGCTTCCGCTGAAATCGAAACTTATCCTTGTCGGAGACGCGGCGCAGTTGCCCCCCGTCGGCGCGGGCAATGTCTTCCGCGACCTGCTCGAATGCGGTTATCTGCCGACGGTGCGCCTTGACAGAATATTCAGACAGGCGCAGCAAAGCCTTATCGTAACGAATGCGCATGAAATATTGAACGGGCGTATGCCTGTGCTGAACGCCAAAGACAGGGACTTTTTCTTTATTCCCACGCAGTCCGCCGACGCACTTCACGACCTTGTGCGAGCGCTCTGCACAACAAGGCTGCCGAATGCTTACGGATTTGACGCGGTCAAGGACATTCAGGTACTTTCTCCGACAAGAAAAGGAAGTTCGGGCACGGCGGCACTGAACGAAACGCTTCGTGACGCGCTGAATCCCGCCGACGGTTCAAAAAAGGAACTTCCGTTCAGAGGACTTGTCTTCCGCGAGGGCGACAAGGTCATGCAGATAAGGAACGATTACGACCTTGTGGGCGAAAAGCCCGACGGGGACATTGAAAACGGCATTTTCAACGGGGACATAGGAACGATAGAAAAAATAGACACGCGCTCCGAAACGCTTTCTGTCAGATTTGACGACAGACTTTACACATACTCGGTCAATTCCTCGGAGATAGAAGAACTCGAACCCGCTTACGCAATAACCGTTCATAAATCGCAGGGCAGCGAATTTGACGCGGTCGTATTGCCTCTTTTCGAGGGACCCGAATTGCTTTATACTCGAAACCTGCTTTACACGGCGGTCACGAGGGCGAAAAAAATACTCATAATCGTCGGAGATGTACGCAAGGTGAAATACATGGTTGACAACGCCAGAAGCAATAAAAGATATTCGGGACTGAAACATTGGATGAAAAAATTCGCGAATGCGACGACCGAAGAAGCTTTCACAACGGAAGAGGACGTAAACGAAGAATGAAGATGAACGAAAAAGCCGAAAAAATCATAAAAATGATGAACGACGCAGGTGAAAAGGCATATTGCGTCGGCGGCTGCGTGCGCGATATTCTTCTCGGCAAAGAACCCCACGACTTTGACATCTGCACCTCGGCTCACCCCGAAAAAACGGAAGAGATACTGAAAGAATTTCCCGTTATCGAAACGGGAATAAAACACGGGACAGTTACCGTGCTTGTTGACGGCGAACCGTTTGAGATAACCACATGGAGAATAGACGGAAAATATTCGGATAATCGCCGTCCCGAAAACGTGACATTCACTCCGAGCCTTGAAGAGGACCTGAAAAGGCGTGATTTTACGATAAACGCAATGGCGTTTGACGGAGAAGAAGTCATCGACCCGTTCGGCGGAAAAGAAGATCTGAAAAACGGAATTATCCATACCGTTGGCGATCCAAACGAAAGATTTGAAGAAGATGCGCTCCGCATTTTGCGTGCGCTTCGGTTTGCGTCAAAATTAGGTTTTGAAATTGAAACAAAAACGGCGGTCGCGATGCACGAAAAGAAAGAACTGCTTAAAGAAATCTCCGCAGAGCGCATTTTTTCGGAACTCAAACTTATTCTGTGCGGAAAAGACGCGACAAAGGTCTTACTTGATTTTTCCGATATTATCGGGCAGATAATACCCGAAATAAAGCCAACAATAGGCTTTGAACAACATAACAAACATCATGTTTACGACGTTTATACCCACACGGCGGTTGCAGTGGGAAGCATTGACCCCGACCCGACATTGCGGCTGACGATGCTGCTGCACGACATTGGCAAACCCGACGTTTATTATTTCGAAGACGGGCAGGGACATTTTTACGGACACCCCGAAGTTTCTGCGGAAATCGCAAGAACGGTGCTGAACAGGCTCAAATGCGACAACGCAACAAAAGATACCGTGCTGACGCTGATAAAGGAGCATGACAACCGTTTTCCGCCCGAAAAAAAGAGCGTTAAACGTATGCTCGGCAAAGTAGGCGAGCATAATTATTCACTTTTAATGAAAGTCAAACGGGCGGACACCGACGCGCAAAGCGATTATCTGAAAGATGAAAAATATGCGCAGATAAACGCGCTTATAAATGTTGCAAAACAGATAGAAGAGGAAAACGAATGTTTTTCTCTTTCCGACCTTGCGATAAACGGGAGCGACCTCAAAGAATTTCTTTCGGGCAAAAAGATAGGGCTGGCACTTCGGAAATGCCTTTCAATGGTCATAGACGAAAAACTGCCGAACGAAAAGCAGGCGCTTCTTGCCTTTGCTATGAAAAAATACGGGAACAAAGAATAGGCTGAACTCAAACAGCAATCACGCAAACGCTTATCGGGGCTGAATGTAAGCAAGTGCGGTTATTGAAATCCAAAATCCTTATAAATACATAAAAATCGGAGGTCGGGCTTTTGCCTTTCCTCCGAGATTCTTTTTTTATTTTCTGCGCGGAACTTTCTTTTTCTTGCGGACCGAAAAACCGAATGTTCCTATCTTTTTGCCGAGTTCGAAATATGTTCCGTGTGCGTAAGCCATGAGCCCCGCTTTTTCAATGCGCAGTTTGCCGCCCTCGTCTATAACGGAATCGTCAACAGTGACCGCAACGATGTCAGCAACGAACATATCGTGCGTGCCGAGCGAAACAACGTCCGTCACCTTGCATTCAAGCGCGAGCGGGCAATCCGCAAGCGTGGGGCAGGCGACCGAAACGGACGGCGTTTTGCGAAGTCCGCATTCTTCGAATTTATCTATATCCTTGCCTGTTATGACACCCGCTTTGTCGGCGGCGCGGACAAGTTTTGACGGCGTTATGTTTATAACAAACTCTCCGCTCTGTTTTATCAAGTCATGCGAATATCTCGACGGACGAACACTGACATAGGTTTTTGCGGGGTCGGAATTGAGAATACCCGTCCAGGCAACCGTCAGCACGTTTTCGGGAAGTTCCCCGCCGCCGCACGTTACAAGCGCGGGCGGAACGGGAGAAAGAAGAGTTCCCGCTCTCCATATCTGTCTGCTCATATTACACGTTAAACCTGAACAGAACGATGTCTCCGTCCTGCATCACATAGTCCTTTCCCTCGGAGCGAACAAGACCTTTTTCCTTTGCGGCGGTCATCGTTTCGTTCGCGACAAGATCATCAAAAGAGATAACTTCGGCGCGGATAAAGCCTTTTTCAAAATCGGTGTGTATCTTTCCCGCCGCCTGGGGCGCTTTCGTGCCCTTTTTTATCGTCCACGCGCGTACTTCGTCGCTTCCCGCAGTCAGATAACTTATAAGACCGAGCAGGGAGTACGACGCTTTTATCAGACGGGCAAGACCGCTTTCGGAAAGTCCGAGATCGGAAAGGAACATTTCCTTGTCCTCCGCGTCGAGGTCGGAGATCTCCTCTTCCAATTTTGCGCATATCGGAAGAACTTTTGAGCCCTCCGACGCCGCAAAATCTTCAACGGCTTTCAAATATTTGTTTTTCGACGAATCGCCGAACTCTTCCTCGTTCATGTTCGCCGCGTAAATAACGGGTTTTATCGTCAGGAAATTGGCGGCGTAGACCTTTTTGTATTCGTCTTCGTCAAGTTCCATGCTTCTTATCGGCTTTTCGGATTCAAGCGTTTGTTTTACCCTCTCGAAAAGTTCGACGTCCGCAAGCGCCTTTTTATCGCCCTTTGCATCCTTTTTTGCTTTGTCAAGACGCTTTTCGGCGGTTTCCATATCGGCAAAAATGAGTTCGAGATTTATGGTTTCGATATCGCGGATGGGGTCTACCGAGCCGTCAACGTGAATAATGTTGCCGTCGTCGAAACAGCGGACGACATGAACTATCGCGTCAACTTCCCTTATATGCGAAAGGAACTTGTTTCCGAGGCCCTCTCCTCTCGACGCACCCTTGACAAGCCCCGCAATGTCAACAAATTCAATCGTTGCGGGCGTGGTTTTCTTCGGAGAATACATCTTTGTCAGAACGTCAAGCCTTTCATCGGGAACGCTGACAACTCCGACGTTCGGTTCTATGGTGCAGAACGCATAGTTTGCCGCCTCGGCGGAACGAGTATTGGTTATTGCGTTGAAAAGAGTGCTCTTTCCGACGTTCGGAAGACCGACTATACCAAGTTTCATATTATACCTCTTAAATTTCGATTTGACATCATTATATATCAAATGTTTTCCAAAATCAAGTTAAATAGCAAAAGTCAAACAAATTGTCAAATTTATATGACGTTGCTTGACAAGAGATGAGTTTTCTTATATAATAATCAGGTATAGGTGGAAATTCCGCCTGTCAACCCCTTGAAAACGGCAAGATGTCCGTTTTCCGTAAGACCGGAAGGAGGTGTTTCGGAATGACTAAGTATGAATGTTTGTTCGTATTGAGCACCAAAACGCTCGACGATGCCGCACTTGAAGCGACGACCGAGAAGTTTAAGGATCTCATCACGAAAAACGGCGGAGTCATCGAGAATGTAGACGTATGGGGCAAGCGCAGACTTGCTTATGCCATCAATTATGAGACCGAAGGCTATTACGTTCTCGTCAACTTCGAGGCTGACTCGAAAGTACCCGCTGAGCTCGACCGTGTTTTCAACATCACGACGGGCGTACTTCGTTCCATGATCATTAAGAAGTAGAACGAATGAAAATATGAAACTGACCGAGAGGAGTCCGCTGTTATGAATATCAATAAAGTATTCCTTATGGGAAGGCTCACCGCCGACCCCGAACTCAGAGTAAGCGCTAACGGCAACGTTCCCGTTATCAGGTTCACCATTGCCGTATCTCGCAGGATGAAGAGAGACGAGACGGACTTCATCGATTGCGTCGCTTTCAGACAGACCGCAGAATTTATTTCCAAGTTTTTCAGAAAAGGTTCCGCGATCATCGCTTTCGGTTCCATTCAGGTTGATAACTGGAAGGACAAGGAAGGCAAAAACCAGCGTTCGACGAAAGTTATCGTCGAAGAAGTTCAGTTCGGAGAAAGACGCTCCGACTCCCCCTCCGCAGGCAGCGTTCCCGCAGAGAGAAAAGAGCCCGTTGCGTTCACGAACAATCAAAGCGAGGGATTCGGCGACATTGCCGACGTTTCCGACGACGATCTTCCGTTCTGATAAAAAAACGGATGTCCGAAAGAGCGTGAGTTCCGCGCTTCGCCCCGCATTTTCTGCGGCGGCATTATGACGACGCGCAAACGCGCCGCCGAGAAAGGAGATAAACCGATTATGGATAACGAAAATAAAGAAGTTGTCGAGGCTGCGACCGAGGTCGTTGCCGAGGCTGCACCGGCTCAGGAGGCTGCTCCCGCAGAAAACAGACCCGCGAGACCCGAAAGACCGGATTACAGAAACAACAGAAGACCGCGTAAAAAGGTTTGCCAGTTCTGCGCAGACAAGAACGCGACCATCGACTACAAGGACACCGCGAAACTTCGCAAGTTCATCAGCGAGAGAGGCAAGATCCTTCCCCGCCGTGTTACCTGCACCTGCGCGATGCACCAGAGAGAACTGACCGAAGCAATCAAGAGAGCAAGACAGGTTGCCCTGCTTCCCTACGTTGCAGACTAATCAGTAAACAAAAAATGTCCGCCGAAAATTTCGGCGGATTTTTTTGTTTCATCAGCCCTGTTTTTCTTCTTTAAGTTTTTCGAACCGCGCTTTAAGTCCGAGAAAACAGTCCGACAGTGAACGGGAGATAAATTCATCGTCCCATTCGAGATAGTCGGTCGCTATCATGGTGGCAATGCCGTGAACGAACACCCACGTTTCCAAATGGAACAGGAACGCGGTTTTTTCGTCAAAGCCCGTTGATTTTTGAATAAGCGCTATCAATGGTGCGGTCTCTTCAGCTTCGCGGTCTTCTTCCGATATGCGGGAGCGCATAAAAAGCAGTTTGAACAGTTCCCTGTCGTCTTTTGCAAATTTTATATATTCCGTGCCAGTCGCTTTATATGGCGGGATATTTTTGTTTTCGGTCGATTTTGCCAATCGGTCGCGATATATCTTTTCTGCCGCCTTTATAACTTCCGTGCGAACTTCTTCCATATTTTTGAACGCACCGAATATCGGCTTGACGGAGCAACCGAGTTTTGCGGCAAGTGCGCGTGCGGTCAGTCCGTCCGCTCCGTTTTCGCGAACGACTTCAACGGCGGCGGATATTATTTCTTCTTTCGTGAACAAAAACTTCGGCGGCATATTCTTCTCCCAAAACTCAAAATCATGTTGCGCAACCTCTGTTACCAAACCTATTATACTATCCGACAAAGTTTTTGTCAAGAGCGGCCCCATATGCAAGTCAAATTGAAAAAAAAGTTTGAAAAACCCACAAAAAAGACCGCAGGGTTTCAAAATAATTTCGATTACGACTATTGAAATCCGAAAACGATGTTGTTATAATAATTGCGGCTTTTCGAAAGGAGGGCTTTTGATGAAAACAAGAGAAAAAACGCCCCGTTCAGGGTTACTCGAAAAAATATCCCACCCGATAGATCTGACGCAGGGAACGCCGTGGAAAGTCATACTCCGTTACTCCGCGCCGATAATACTTTCATATCTGCTCCAACAGATATATGTGCTGACGGACGCAATAATCTGCGGGCAGGTACTGACTGCGGAAGAGGTTGCGGGCGTCAACGACACATTCCCGCTGACATTCATATTTTTGCAGTTTGCGTTCGGATGCACGGCGGGTTTCAGCGTAATAACCGCAAAATGCGTCGGTGCGGCGGACATGAAAGGTGCAAGACAGTCGTTTGTCGTTCAAACGTATCTTTCCGTTGCTATCTCGGCGTTTTTGACAGTCGTCTCGGTTCTTTCTCTGCCGTGGATGCTTCGCCTTATAAACGTAACGCCCGAAAATGCGGAAGTTTACAATGCGGCATACAATTACTGCTTTGTTATCTTCCTCGGCATAATTGCGCAAATGGGTTACAACTTTATCTGCGGGATTTTGCGCGCTTACGGAGATTCGGTCACGCCGCTTATATTCCTTGTCATCTCAACGGCGCTCAATGTCGGACTTGACCTGCTGTTCCTTATTCCTCTTGATATGGGGCCGACGGGCGCGGCTGTCGCAACAGTTCTTGCGCAGGCAATAAGCGTTGTTATCTGCGCGATATATACGTTTATCAGATACGAAGACCTGCGAATAAGGAAAGAAGATTGGCGCGTCAGCGGTTCTTATGTTTCAACGCATATCAAAAACGGACTGCCGCTCGGATTCCAATTCTCGATACTTGCCGTGGGAATACTCGTCATGCAGGGTTCCGTCGTCAAGTTTGACCTTGATAAAAACGGTATTATGGTTGCCGGAACACCCGCACAGAACGGTTTCGGCGCGGCAAACAAGATGATAAATTTTCTGCTTGCTTTCTACAACGGTCTCGGCTCGGCAATCCTCGGTTTCAATGCGCAGAACTACGGCAAATACCGCTTTGACCGCGTTAAAAAGGGCTTGAAGCAAACGTGGATTCTGATGCTTGCGTTCTTTGCGCTCTGCTTCTCAACGGCAATGCTTTTGTCGATAGGCGGAACGTATCAGCACATATTTATGAGCGAGGATAAAATTTCGGAAGCGTCGATACGGTTCGGCAACACTTATATCTACGTCGATTTCATTCTTTACTTTATTCTCGGATTTCTTGTTGTCACAAGAAGCGCCGTGCAGGGCATATTCAAACCGGGATACGTTCTCGGCGCGGGTATAGCCGAACTCGGGGCAAGAATCCTTATATGCTGTTTTCTGCCCGCAATCGTCAACGGCGCACCGATAACGGCATCGGCATCAACCGCGTCCTTTGCGGCGCTTTGCTTCGGGGACCCGGGCGCATGGCTTGCCGCATCGGTAGTGCTGCTGTTCCCGACGTTCAAATACATTCTGAAAGAAAAGGACGCAAGACTTAAAGCATCAAAAGAATAGAGATATTTCTTCGCACCAAAACAAGAAATAAGGACAGTCGTTTTTCGCGGCTGTCCTTATCTATTATTTTTCGGATTTTCTTTTTTCGGGTGAGTAGTAATTTCTCGTGCGGTGTCTTCTTACCGCAGAATTTTTTGCCGTGCGGCGTTTTTTCTTCTTTTTGCCCGAAAGGAGCGCTTCCTCTTCGCGTTTTTCCTGCAACTTTGAGAGTTTGTTTGAAAGCATCGTCAGAAGACGGAAGACCGTGGCTGACGCAAGAGAAAAAACGATGAGAAGCAGAACGCATATCCATGACATTCCGCTTATGGCGAACAGGTCGTTCAGAACTATTCCGCAGAACAGAAGCAAAATGACGTTGACAACGACTATTCCGACTTTGAACTTGTTGAACGGCTTGCTGATATCGAGAAGTATCATAAACCCGACAACGGCAAGAAGCATTGTTCCCGCCGTGGCGATGTCGTCCGTAGGAAGATTGAAGACATGCCCGCAGACAACAAGTCCCGCAATCGCCAGCGTGTCGGTCAGCCCCGCGGGAAACGCTTTCAGCAGAACGTTTTTCATAAAGTGCCCCTTTATGCGTTCCTTGTTCGGTTCAAGCGCAAGCAAAAAGCCGGGAAAACCTATTGTGAACATACTTATAAGTGAGATCTGCGCGGGTTCGAACGGATATGTGAGGAAGAAGACCGCGGAAAAAACAGCCATAAGAACGGAGAATATATTCTTGACGAGGAACAGGGACGCCGAACGCTGAATGTTGTTGACAACCTGTCTGCCCTCCAATACGACGTTGGGCATACGCGCAAAGTCGGAATCAAGCAATACGACCTGTGCAACCTGAGCCGCCGCCTCGCTGCCCGAGGACATCGCAACGCTGCAATCGGCGTCTTTCATGGCAAGAATATCGTTTACGCCGTCGCCCGTCATCGCAACGGTATGTCCTCCGCGCTGCAAAGCGCGGACAAGTTTTTGTTTTTGCTTCGGGGTTACTCTTCCGAAAACGGTATACCGTTCCGCCGCAGCCCGCAGAAGTTCGGTTGTGTCAAGCGTTGCGGCGTCAACAAAGTTTTCCGCGCCGTCTATACCCGCCTGTTTCGCTATTTCGGCAACCGTGGCGGGGTTATCGCCCGATATGACTTTTATCTGCACTCCCTGCTCTTTGAAATAGCCGAAAGTTTCTTTCGCATTTTTTCTTATCGGGTTTGAAAGAACAATATATGCCAGCGGTTCGGCAGGAGAAGAAAGCCCGTGTTTCGCATCGCCGTCATAAGATGCAAAAACAAGAACGCGGTATCCTTTTTCCGCAAACGGTCTTATATCGTGTTCGAAACGCCCGTAGCGATCCCGCAAAACAAATTCCGGTGCGCCGAGAAGATACGTTCCCTCGGAAAATGTGACCGCACCGTATTTCACGGACGAAGAAAACGGAAAAACGTCAAGCGCGGTTCGGGACACGGAAGACTTGTCCCCGTTTGCTTCGATATAGTCGCGCAGCGCCTGCATGGTGGCGTTTGTATCGTTTGCCGCGGTAACGTAATCCGAAAGCAAAGACAAAGTATTGTCTCCGCCGGTTTTGACAACGATCTCGGAAACACACATTTCGGGTTCGGTTATCGTTCCCGTTTTGTCCACGCACAGAACATCGACGCGGGCAAGGGTCTCGATGCTTTTCATGTCGTGCAAAAGCACCTGTCTTTTTGCAAGACGTATCGTGCTGAGAGCCAATGCGATGGTCGTTAAAAGATAAAGTCCCTCGGGAATCATTCCGATAATCGCGGCAACGGTTGAAGTTACGCTCTTCGGAAACGATTCGTTATTCGCAAACATCCCCTGAAAGAAAAGTATCAGTCCTATCGGAATAACGGCAATGCCGACCCATTTGATTATCTTGTTTATCGAGCGTATCATTTCGGACTGCTCGCCGCCCGCCATGGATTTTGCTTCCGACGTCAGTTTTGAAATATACGATTCGCTTCCGACCTTGACAAGCCTTGCGTGGCATTGACCGGAAACGACAAAACTGCCCGAAAGCAGTTCAGAGCCTGCGGTCTTTTCTATTTCGTCGGATTCGCCCGTCAAAAGAGACTCGTTGACCTGTATCCCGCCGTCGATGACCGTCGCATCCGCACATATCTGATCACCCGCACGCAGCAGAACAACATCGTCCCTAACAAGTTCTTCGGAAGTCACGCGTTTCAAGGTGCCGTCGCGAAGCACCTCGGCATGGGGCGCATTCAGCAGATTCATTTTGTCAAGCGTCTTTTTCGCACGAATTCCCTGGATGATTCCGATAAGCGTGTTTCCGACGATAATCGGCAAAAAAGTCAGGTTTCGATAAGACCCGACGACAATCAAAAGCACCGCGATTATCAAAAATATCAGGTTGAAATAGGTGAACACATTCGAGCGGACTATTTCTTTTGTTGACATTCCCGTTGAAATGTCCGCTTTGTTGACTTCGCCGCGCTCGACTCGCTCTCGGACTTCCGCGGAAGTCAAGCCGAGCTTCTGATTATCCTCTTGTTCCATATTTTCTCTTTCCTCTGTATTATGCGTAACTCGCAGATCATACCTATTTTACCAATTTATATTTTAACACAAATAAAAATTTTTGTCAACGAAAAAAGGGGCTTAAACACCCCTTTTTCTCTGTTTTATGACATTTTAATATTCTCTTAATCTTCGATTGCAACAGGCGTCCGATTGGTCATGTCGGATAATGCCGCCGTCACTTTGCCGTACCACCCGTTATTGTAAAACAGGCATTTTGCGGGATCGCTGCCCATTTTGTCTCCCGTCAGCGCAAGCGCTACCGCACGGCAACCTCCCGCGCAGTATTTGAAAAAGCGACAGTTTCCGCATTTTTTGTTTATAAGCGCAAGGTCTCCCACCGTGGCGCAGACTTCGGAAAGATACGGACCCTCACAAAGCAATTTTTTCAGGCCGTCGGTCTTGACATTGCCGAGAATATCTCCTTTTTCCTCATAATATCCCGACATCTGCAAACAAGGAAAAACGTTTCCGTCCGCGGCAACGGCAATCATACCTCGGTTTCCGCGACAAACGGGAACGGTCGCGCGATATTCGCCCTCGCAGCACTCCACAGGTCGCAGCCGATATGTTCCGTAACGGGGGAAAACCGAAACGAACTGCCATGTATCAATGCTCATATTGTGTTTGCCCTTTGTGTATTTTTTCAGGATTTCGAGCATTTTTTCATAGTATTCTTCAAGCCCGAGCGTCAGCCCGTTTGCGTTTGCGTTCCAGCGCGGGGCTTCGGTCGTTCTGATTATGCGCATTTCATCAACTCCGACGGAATCAAGAATTTCTGCGGTCGGGAGAATGGATTCTGCATTCTTTTTGTGAACGTTCGTCTGAACTTTTACCCGAAAACCGTTTTCGACGCAGAGTTTTATTGCACGGAGAGCGTCTTCTTCCGCGCCCTTTCTGTTTCGAAGCCAATCATGATACCCAAGCCCGTCAAACGATATTTTTATCAGCGGTTCACAGCCGATTTTTCTCATTTTTTCGAGCGTTTCCCGTGTGATATAATATCCGTTTGTGTTAAGTTCTTCAACGAACATTCCGCGTGCATAGATACCCTCGATGATCTCAAAAAAGTTCTTGTGACACATCGGTTCTCCGCCCGTTATAGTAAAAGCGTTTATACCGCAGTCGCGTGCGTCGTCAAGCAATTTTTCGGCATCGGGCAGAGACCATTCGCTCATCAGCGGCGCATTATCCGCGGCATTGAAGCAATGCAGACAGTTATAATTGCACTTGCCCGTTATCATCAGGTTCATTGCGGGAAAGTAGCGATTGTCGCACACTTTCGGTTTGCTCCACTCGGACAGTGTTTCGCCGTTTTCCGCTTTTGAAATAAAGCCTGCCGCAAGAAATTTTTCAACAAGAGGGCTTTCTTCTTCATTCGGGAACTCCGTTTTTCCGTCGCAGGCGGACAGGAAGTCAAACTCTTCTTTTTTCAAGCCTCCTGCGTTTCGCTCTCCCTTTACATAAAAAGCATACGGCACAAGTTGCCATGAACGCAGAGCAATGTTCGGATTTAAAATATAGCGCATAGATATTCCTTATAATACGTTGTCGATTTTTCAAGTCTTTTTCAAACGACGGGCTGCGGAATCGTCCGACAGCCCGTTTGCATTTATATCAGTCCACAAAAATATGTTTTAGTTTTTTCTGTGGCTATCTTTGTTGCAAAGCCACAGTCCTTTTTCGTATGTGCAGTATTTGCAGTTGTTGCATACCGCCATGCAGCCGCATTTGCAGAACACAACGCCAACGCCTGTAATGACATTTTCGTTGCCGCATTTCTTACATACAAAACCCGTGCAGCCGTGGCCGACGGTTACAATTTCTCTGCCGTCGTCTGCGTGACATCCGCCGCCCGAAACATTATCGAGTTCACTTTCGGGAATATCGCCCGTTTTCGGGTGGATCAGATCAAAATACGCTTTCGCGCTTTCTTCCGTCATTTCCATATTGTTTTCTTTTGCAAACGCCATAAGTTCCTCGGGCGTTTTCGTTTCTTTTGCTTTTGCAAGAAGTTCTTTATTCATTTCCATTTTAATCTGCTCCTTTTGTCTTATTTTTTTCTGTGGTTACTTTTGTTGCAAAGCCACAGCGCTTTTTCGTATGTGCAGTATTTGCAGTTTTTACATATTGTGCCGCGACCGCAGTTTGTGCAGAGCAATTCACCATTCTTTATCCGCGTGCCGCATTTTTTACATTCAAAACCCGTGCAGCCGTGACAGACAGTTACGATTTCTCTGCCGTCGTCAGCGTGACATCCGCCGCCCGAAACATTCTTGAGTTCATCTTCGGAAAGTTCTCCCGTTTTCGGGTGAATCAGGTCGAAGTACGCTTTTGCGCTTTCTTCCGTCATTTCTACGTTGTTTTCCTTTGCAAACTCCATAAGTTCTTCGGGAGTTTTCGTTTCTTTGGCTTTCGCAAGCAATTCTTTGTTCATTTCCATCTTCGAATCCTCTCTGTACGATTTAAAATATTCTTTAGCAGGGTCTCGGATGAACCTTGCATTTTAATACCGAACCGCTCTTATCCCCAATACTGTTCATACAGTTCCGACAGCGGGGGTCGCTTGCAAAACATCCGGAACAACGCAACACACCGGTGCTAAAGTCAATACCCCTTGTGCCGCAACGGTTGCAGACATAGTCGGACAAACAGTAGCCGTCCGCCATACAAGTATCGTAGGGGTCATCCGCCCATGGGAGGCAACCGCCGCCTGCTACGTTGTTCAGCTCGTCGTCGCTCAGCTCGCCCGCCTCTGGGTGGATCGCTTCAAAATACGCCTTTGCGCTCTCCTCGGTCAGCTCCATGCCGTTTTCCTTGGCAAGAGCCATCAGCTCTTCAGGGGTTTTTGCGGATTTTGCCTTTTCAATAAGTTCGGGTGTAAATTTGTTTTCCATAAAAATCTCCTTGTTTAAGGATGTTTATTTCATGTTAACGGGGTTATTGCAGAGCCACAGCCCTTTTTCGTAGGTACAATACTGACATGAACGGCAGTATGCGTCGACCCCGCAGGTGTTGCAGCATACCATTATGCCGTATTCATAGTATTGGGAGCCGTCATCCTTGCAACGCCATTCATCGCAGCAATGCATTACGGAAACGACAAGCCTGCCGCCGTTATGGCAGCCGCCGCCCGAAACATTATCGAGTTCTTCATCTGTGATTTCGCCCGTTTTCGGATGAAGCTGCTCAAAATACGCTTTTGCGCTTTCTTCCGTCATTTCCATGTTGTTTTCTTTTGCAAATGCCATAAGTTCCTCGGGAGTTTTCGCTTCTTTTGCTTTTGCAAGCAGTTCTTTGTTCAGTTCCATTTTTTTCTCCTTTTTGCAGTTAAGCGTTATTTCTTAAAATTACAGAGCCAAAGCCCCTTTTCGTATGTGCAGTACCGGCAGGTGTTGCAAAATGCGCCGCAGCCGCAGGTATTGCAGTATACCATCGGACCGTATATATCGCATTGAGAACCGTCCTTTTTGCAACGCCATTCATCGCAGTAGTGCATTACGCTGACAACAAGTCTGCCGTCCTTGGTGTGGCAGCCGCCGCCCGAAACATTATCAAGTTCTTCATCTGTGATTTCGCCCGTTTTCGGATGAAGCTGTTCAAAATACGCTTTTGCGCTTTCTTCCGTCATTTCCATGTTGTTTTCTTTTGCAAATGCCATAAGTTCCTCGGGAGTTTTCGCTTCTTTTGCTTTTGCAAGCAGTTCTTTTCTCATTTCCATTTTAATCTGCTCCTTTTGTCTTATTTATTTCTGCATTTTTCGCAACGTCCGTCAATGATATAGGCATACGTTCCGCATTTTTTGCACGTGCCCATCTTTCCGTCGCCGACTACGACCCTTCTGCCGCCGTTTACCTGTTCGAGGTTCTCCTCTGAAATTTCGTTGTTTTTGATTTTTTCGTTCATGGTTTTGTTTCCTTTCGGTTTGTTTTACCCTTTCACTTCTTTATACGAAAGATTTTTTGAAAGGGCTTATAAAATTTTTATTTTTCAGACAAATTCGGAACATCAAGACGTTGGCGGGCAACAAGTTCCGCAAAGTACCCGCCTTTTTCAATCAAAGAGTTATACGAGCCGTCCTCAACGATTTTTCCTCTGTCGAGAACAAGAATGCGGTCGCACTGTTTTATTGTTGAAAGCCTGTGCGCGATGACTATTCTTGTGCATTTGAGCGAATCAAGCGATTCGGAAACCTTTTTCTGCGTAAGGTTATCAAGAGCTGACGTTGCCTCGTCAAACATCAGGATTTTCGGTTTCGGCGCTATTGCGCGCGCTATCATAAGCCGCTGACGCTGTCCGCCCGATATTCCGCCCGAACCCTCGGAGATCAGAGTATTCATGCCCATCGGCATTTTTCGGATATCGTCGGCTATCCCCGCAAGTTCAGCCGCTTCCCAGGCATCTTTAACCGTCAGCCACGGTGCGGAGATAACGATGTTCGAATATATATCGCCCTGAAAAAGTTTGCCGTTTTGAATAACGACGCCTATCCTGCGGCGAAGGGATTTGAGGTCTATCCGCTCTATGTCTCTTCCGTCATAATATATGGCGCCCTTTTGAGGTTTTTCAAAGCCGAGCAAAAGACGCATGAGTGTGGATTTGCCGCAGCCCGTCTTTCCGACTATCGCAACATACTGTCCCGGACGTATCTTCAAGGAAAGATCGTCAACCACAAGCGGCATATTCTCGTTGTATCTGAAAGAAACATTGTTCAGTTCTATACCGCCCGAAAGGCGTGTCAGAACCTGTTTTTCCTCTGCGATTTCGGGAACGGTGTCAAAAAACGGTTTTACGATTTCAAGTATGGGTTTTATCTGCGCCACGGTCAACGCTATTCCCGCCAACGACGAAAACGCACCCGAGACCATACCGTAAGCGGTGCTGAAAGCATAATAATCGGCGACCGAAACGCCGGACCCGACGGCGGAGGCATACATAACAAGAGTTCCGACAAGAGATATCGCAAGACTTATAACGGAATTTATCTTCAAAAACATCGGCGGGTCGTATTCAAGTTTCGCCTTTCGGGCATAAAGATTTCCCCAACGGGCAAAGGCTCTTTTTTCCGCGCCCGCAAGTTTTATCTTCTGCACGCCGCTTATAAGAGAATACGTCATACCGCTCTCTTTGCCGTCAAGTTCCATTTCCCTTTTGCCGTGCCGCATTTGAAGCATGGACGAAACAACGGAAAAAACGAGGGTCACAAGGATTATCAGCAATGCGGGAACAACAAGAGCGGGAGCGTATATGAATATTTGCGATATGTATATAAGAGAAAAAACGGAAGTCAGACCTGTCGTCAGCACCGTTGAAACAAGCATATTGCAAAGAGCGTTTATCTGCATGGCGCGGCTTGCGAGATCACCCGAACTGTATTCCTTGAAAAAGTCTGCGGGCAGAGACATAACACGCATCATAGTTGCCGCCTCTACCGAAACGCTGAGTTTTGTGTCTATTCGCGCAGTTATCATGCCTTTGACGGCTGTGATGAGCATTGCGCTGACGGAAACGGAGACCATAAACACGGCAAGCGCAACGAGCAGACGGACATTTCCCGACGGAAGAACCTCGGAGAAAAGCAGATTGTTCAGTTTAGGAGAAAACATGCCGATAAGTGATACCGCAAAAGTTGCGAGCGCAATAAGTACGAAATCCGAAACGGAAAGCGATTGCAAAATAAATTTCATCAAAGAGCCGAGACCAATTTTTTTCAACGGAAACGGCTTATAGAAAGCAATGACTTCATCTTCGAACAACTCTCTGTTCTTGCTGTTCACTTTTCTTCTTTTTCCGCTTTTTGCGTCAAACCAACTGTAACCCGAAAGTCCCGTCGGAATAAAAGCAACGACGCTCCCGTCCTCTTTGAGCACGCCGATCATCGCGCCGACGGCATCTTTATACCATGCGCCGTCAAGTTTTACGGTTCTGCGCATTATTCCGTAAGGGCGCAAAAGGAACTCCAACTGTTCGTTTTTATCTTTGATTCCGTCAGGTATCTCTCTGCTTTTGACGTGATAGTATTTCAATATCTCATCTATCGCGTTTTTGGTGGTCGCGCGGCTGTCGTTCAGAGAAGCGGAACCTTTTGACCCCATCACGGCGGCAGCCATATTCACAAAGGAATCGGCAAAAACATCGTCGTCGTTTTGTTTGCGCTGTCTTATCTGTTCGTCAAACCAACCCATCGCTTTTGCCCTCCTTATTCGTTTGATACAAGTTCGGTATAATAACCGCCGTGCGCCATAAGTTCTTCGTGAGTTCCGCGTTCGACGACCTTACCGCCGTCCAGCACGACTATCTCGTCGCAATCACGAATGGTCGAAAGACGGTGCGCAACAACGATACATGTGATGCCCCTGTCCTTTATCGAATTGACAACATCGTATTCGGTCTTTGCGTCCAGCGCCGATGTCGCCTCATCAAGAATGATTATCGTCGGGTCTTGGGCAAGAACTCGGGCAATTTCCATTCTCTGGCGCTGTCCGCCCGAGAAATCCTTTCCGCCCTCGGTTATCCTGTACTGATACCCGCCCTCGCGCTGCATGATGTCCTCGTGCAGCTGCGCGTCACGCGCCGCCATGATGACTTCAAAATCCTCAATCGAGGTATCCCACATTTTTATGTTGTTTGCAATGGTGTCTTCAAAAAGAATTATGTCCTGGTCAACAACGGCAAGAGAGCCTGTGAAAACGCTGCGATCTATTTCGGAAATCGGTTTTCCGTCAAACAGTATCTCTCCGCTCCACGGGCGGTAAAGCCCCGATATAAGTTTTGAAAGCGTGGATTTGCCACAGCCCGACGCGCCGACAAATGCTATACGCTCTCCGCGTTTGAGCGTCATATTGAAATTTTCTATAAGAGGTTCGGCAAGACGCGAATAACCGAACGTAACGTTTTTCATCTCTATATTGCCGGAGAGTTTGTCATATTCCGCGCTTTCGTCAACGGCGGAATCAAGGCTGACGTCTGTCGGATATTTCATAACGTCCTCTATTCGCTCCATATCCGTGCGCATTTCCTGCAATGTCTGTCCCGCGGAGATAAGAGTTGTCGCGGGCGAGGTAAAAGAGGAGAGAAAGCCTTGAAAAGCCATGATCATACCGACAGTGAATTGTCCGTCCATCGCAAGATATACGCCGATGATGAGCACCGCCGTGCCGCAAACGGAACCGACCAAAGAAGGAAGAAGACCGAGTATCTGATCGAGTTTTCGGAATCTGACTTTCTGCGTGTTGACGCTTGCCTGATACCCCGCCCATTTTTCGAAATATCCGTCCTCCGCGCCGCTTGCTTTTATCGTTTCTATCATTTCGATACCCGCAACGGTCGCTCCCGCAAGTTTACCAGCATCACGCATCTGAACGCGGGTTATGTTTATTCTCTTTTTGGAAATTATACGGGAAAGAAAGAGATTTATCACTACACTCAAAAGCCCGATAAGAGTCAGAATAAGGCTGTAACGGAGCATTACGACAAGATAAAAAACCATCATAACGGTGTTTAAGAAAAGCGGTGCGAATGTGTTGACAAGCATTTCCGAGATAGAGGAGTTTGAAGCTTGTCGCCCCTGAATGTCGCCCGCCATTCGTTGGGAGAAAAATTCCATCGGCAAGCGAAGCACTTTCCACATAAACGTCGAACTGCCTATCATATCCATTTTTCCGTTGATTTTGAGAGTGTAGACCTCGCCTATCCACGCAACAACTATCTGAACAACCCCGAGCGCCGCCAGCGCGACGATAAACGGCGTTACCCATTCGGGGTTTTCGCCCGTCAGAAGTCTGTCAAGAAAAATGCGGGAAAATGCGGGATTTATGACGCCTATAAGAGAAGATATAAGCGTTGTAAGAACAACAAACGCAACGGCAACACCGGCACCGGCAAGACGCTTTTTCGCATACGAAAGCATGGACTGCGGCTTTCCGCTCGGCACAAAGGCCTCCGACGGCTCAAAAAGCAGACAGATACCCGTAAACGACTCATCGAAAGTTTTCATCGGGACTGTATACGTTCCTTTTGCGGGGTCGTTTATGACCGCTTTTTTTCCGCGAAAGCCGTCAAGCACAACAAAGTGATTGAAGTTCCAATGGATTATGCACGGGAACTTCCCGTTTTTGCGTAAATCTTCGGGTTCGTAACGGTAACCCTTTGCAATAAAGCCGTAACTTCTCGCGGCTCGCAAAACATTTCTTGCGTTTGATCCGTCACGCGATACTCCGCAGTCGAGACGAACCTGTTCGAGCGGAATCCATTTGCCGTAATACGCCGCTATCATCGCAAGCGATGCCGCGCCGCATTCAAGAGCTTCCATCTGCATAACAACGGGAACTTTTGCCACGCCGTTCGAGACAGGCTGTTTGATTTTTCTCTTTCTGTCCATTCGGCGCACCTCAGTTCAAAACGAACGATATGGGGCTGACCCTTTTCGTTATAACGTCAACGGAATATTCGCCGTCAGCAAGATCGGGCGAATCGACGGTAGCAACATAGACCCAATCGGTCTCGGAAAATCCTCCGAGATATATCAGGTACGAATCTTTTTCGCCGTCAAGTCTGACGGGAGAAGCCGAAACACTTTTCACCGTGTATTCTTTTCCGTCAACAGAAATTATTGTGTCCTCTTTGACATCGGAGATATCATCGCTTTTTATGTAACAAGTCAATTTGCCGTTTTCGCAAACACCCGACGCCTGTTTTTTTGTGTCGAGCCGTCCGAAAAAGCCCCAAACGCAGACACCCGCAAGAAGAATCACCACTGCCGCAAGAATCATCCATACACCCGGTTTGGAGACGCGGATATAATCGTTCAACTGTTCGGGCGACGTGACCCTTTCAATGCTTTTTTTTCGAAACAATTCACTCATTTACGTTTCTCCTTTTCCGCCGACGGCAGATTATATTTCTTTTTCTTTTTATTATAATTGGTATGCACCCCAATTATAGCATATACAATATAAAAATACAAGTATTTTTGTCGAATTCAATCGTGAATTTTTATTACAGCTTCATTTAAGCCAATAAAACACACCTCCCGCAGTAACGTTTTCGTGACTGCGGGAGGTGTGGAAAATAAATATTCAGTATGATTTAAGTTTATCAGCAAGACGCTCGGACAAAACGGCACAAGCCTCAATATGTATCTTATCTCCGTCGGCAAAAACCGTATATGAATCCGGGTTTTGTTTTACCTGCGTTATCTGAGAAAAGGCATACGTCTTTCTGTTCCCGAACATGGTTGAATACTCAAATGTCAAATCATCCAGTATCCGTATCTTTTGATTTTTCCAACAAAGATATGCGGCGACGAAAATCAACAGAAACGGAATGTCGCATAACAATATCGCCATATTTCCGATTACAAATGCAATAATTGTGGCAGCAACGGCGCATACGGCAAAAAATATGCCTGTTCCGAGAACCCAAGTCGGAAGATACATATCTGCTTTTTTCTCTTCGTTTTTCATAAAATCTTCTCCTTAATATTCTAATTATATTTGTTTTGGCACGAGCCATTGTCAGCATTTCACAAGTCCCGCTTTTTCAAGTCCTTTGAAAATGCCCTCGCTGTTGTTGTCCGACGTCACGTTGGGAACAAGTTTTTTCAGGTCTTCGGGGGCGTTGCCCATCAGAAACGGCAGTCCGACGGTATTCAGCATATCAAGGTCATTATAGTTGTCGCCGAAAGCCACAGTCTCTGAAATCGGAATATTTTTCAATTCGCAAAGCGTCATTACGGCGCTGCCTTTCGTTACTCCGTTTTCCATAATTTCAAGCATCGGAAACGTGGAACGCAGGATTGACAGTTCGGGAAATTCATTTTTCAGACGGCGCTCCGTTTCGGCAAGTTCATCGGGTGCGCAGATACAAAGAACTTTTCCGATAACCGCGGCGGCATCAAGCAGATCTACCGAGCCCTCGACCGCTTCCGTTTTAACGCTCTTTTCCTCTGCCGCAATTCTCGGTTCTTTACGGTCTTTTGTTATCCATGTATCTCCCGAAAAAACGCTCCAAACGCAGTCAAGCCCGCTGTTTTCAAGAAAGTCCACAATACGGCGGGAGGTTTCACGGGAAAAGCCTTTGGAAAAGACCGTTTTTCCGTTTTCGTCAAGCATTAACGCCCCGCTGTAAGCGATTATGGGGCAGAATAAACCAAATTCACGCTCAACGGAATATATTCCCGACGGACTGCGCGCCGATATGGGAACAAACGGTATGCCCTTTTTCCGAAGTTCTTCTATTGCGGAAAGCGTTCCGGGCAGAATTTGCCTGCCGCTGCTCAAAAGCGTCCCGTCAATATCGCTGAAAACGATTTTGTAACTCACTCTTTTTACCTCTGTCTTTAAGACTGATAATATTATACCATACACATTCAAATTTTTCAATAACAGCAAAAAATAAAAACATCTGGGCTGCAAGAAAACTGCGTTTCTTACAGCCCATTTCGTGAAAATTATTTTATGCGCCCTTCACCGCCCATAAGCGCGGTGAGTTCCTCGATACGGTCGAGAGGGAACGGCGGTTCGCAAAGCGGTTTAAGCGCGATGCTCATCAGTTTCATCGGATTATCGTCCGCCGCAACGCGGTTAGAACTTAGCGCTCCGCAGCGTTTGCAACGGTGTATGATAGCCCATTCACCGCCTTTTCGAACCCAAACGGCAACAGGTTCCATTATGCCGCCGCAGTCGCTTTCACGGTCGCCCGGTTCGATATCGACGTGCAGGCTTGACAGACAATTCGGGCAATGATTGCGGTGCGAACTGCCCGCGTTTTCAGGAAATACAGGTCTTCCGCAGACCTTGCAGGTAAAAGTGTCGTTGCAGGCGTGCGTTTTGTAGTAACCCTTTTCAAATGTTTTTCTTTTATTTTCACGGTTCATTGTTTTTCCTCCTGAAAGTGTATTTTTACTCTTTACGGGAGGAACGGCGGGAATGAATTTTGCCGACCTCCCGGTCAGCGCACACTCTCCGAGTTAAATTTTCTGTGTTTCAAACAGTTCTCCTTAAAAAATTTATATTTTGTAAAGGGAAAAACCCTTTTATACAAAGCTTAAAAGTTTTATGTGCAAATAAATATTATGGTGGTCGGAAAATACAAGTTTATCTCAATCGAATGATTATTCTTGAAATCTCGACTGTCAGAATCTTCATAACGGCGCCGCCTTTACGGAGTTTTCCGATGCTTTCATTCTATTCATCTCCTGAAAAATTTACGATATATTCGCCAAGGACAGAACGAAAACTGCAATTCAAAACCGCCCGTCCCGAAATTTTTCACCTATTTATTGAATGTGCGGAAAAACAATCTGACGTGCGCGTCAAGTTTTTTCAGACATTCCGCTTCCTTTTCGGGTTGGCGGTCGCATACACCGAGAAGCGTGATTATCGGAGAAATGTACATAACCGAAAGTGTTTCGGGGTCTTCGTTTCTGATTCTTCCCACAGAGATAAGCCCCTTGAAGATGCCCGCATGATAATCAACCATTCTGTCTATATATCTTTTTGTGTAAAGCTGCGCAAGTTCGGGATTGCGGAACTGCTCTATCGTCATCATTCTGCGAAATCGCGCAACCGTTTCGTCATGAAGAGAGTATGCAAAAATGCTCCGCACCTTTTCCGCCAATGCATCCTCGGATATTTCCGTAAAAACGGCAACGTCCCTGTCAGACTCCGAGACATGAACGGACACGGCGTCCGTCGCTTTGTCATACTTTGCGGCTGTCTCGTCAAACAGCGCGTCGAAAATTGCGCGCTTGCTAGCAAAATGATTGTACAGCGACGGGGCTTTTATACCGACGGCTTTCGCGATCTGCCCCACGCTGACGGCATCGTAGCCGCAGGTCGAAAAAAGTTCCAACGCCGCGGAAAGAATTTTTTGTTTGGTATCTTCCTGTTTCATTACGCAACACACCTAACTAACGTTCGTTAGCGTAATTATAGCATGTTGAGATACATTTGTCAAGCCCCATTTTAATTATACGTAAAAAATGGCGACGCGTATGTTTCAGATGAAACAATCCGACAGCCCCCTCTTGCGGAGATCTGTCGGATTGTTGTTGGTTGAATATACTCAACTTGAGTTTTTGTAATTCAAATGTTCTTTTTCGGATTGCAGTTGACGCTTTTCATAAGCAAAAACGCCAACGCTCCGGAAAGAATTATTACGCAGATATCCACGGGCGCGAACACTATCGAGGGAAGAGCGTCAAAGAAAAAGCCCGAACCGAAACGATATAAATGACCATGGAGCAAAATCAATTCACCCACATACATAAGAGTTGTCAACGCTGCGGAAACAAGAGCGGGAATGCCGCAGGAAATCAATACTTTTTTCCCGAGCAAAAACGAACCGACAAAAACTCCGACGTTTAATCCGAGAACAATGAAAAACAGAATCATCAGAAACGCGGAGATCGGAGAAACGGTTATTTGCCCGTCACGCCAAAATGCCGTGAAACACGCAAGCAGACACAGACCGACAAATACGACGGAAGATATGCTTTGCAAAACAAGCGCTTTTGTTTTCTCCTTCTTCCCGCTGCGAATCAACTCCGCAAACCCGTAAATACAGTTCAACAGACAGACTATGATAACGATTGAGATTATATAAAAATGAAGTTTGAATGCAGGGTTGTATTCGCCTATCAAGATTTCAATGGGTTTTTCCGTTCGGATTAAAGTTTCCGTTACATAACGGTCTTCCTCGGGAGGAATATAGCAAAGATACATCTGCCAGTCGGCAAGTTTTGAAACCGTCTCTGTCGATGTTACGACAACTTTTTGTTCAAACAGATATTCGACAGCGAAAAACACTGCGGCAGAAACAGGAACGACACCGAGAACAGCATATTTTTTCATATATTTCATAAACAGCGGCAACAGTAAAACACCGACAATCAACGCAACGGCAACAGGCGTATAGGGAATAATGTATTTGGGGTAATTCTCTTTCATGACCGTTCCGTCTTTTATCATGTCAAACACGACGCGAACACCCATATAAAGAGGATAAAAACATGCGGCTGCGACACCAAGAAGAGAAAGCAGACAATAATTTCTCAATTTTTTGTTTTTCATAAGATTCTCCTTTTTTGAAGTCTCCTTGCGGACTACTATCGTAGTCTATACTATCATAATAGTCCTGATTTGTCAAGAGGTTTTTCAAAAAAATAAGAGAGAAGCAACGGCGGGCGTATATGCGGCACGGCGACAGAATTCGAGTCAAACCACAATATATTGAAAAAAAATGACGTTTAAGCGAGAAATGTATCAAAATATAGTTGACAAACGTAATTTTATGTGATAAAATGTATTCGGAAATTCCGAAAGAGACGAAACAGCCTATGAAACAGCAGGTAAAAATAAAAAAACTGAACGACAAGGCGGTCGTTCCGACTTACGGTTCCTCCTCTGCGGCGGGAGCCGATCTTTACGCCTGTTTGCTTCAACCGTCCGTTGAAATAAAGCCCGACGAAACGGTTTTTGTTCCGACGGGGCTTGCGATAGAGATTCCCGACGGTTTTGTGGGGCTGATATATGCCCGCAGCGGACTTGCCTGCAAATCGGGACTTGCGCCCGCTAATAAGGTCGGTGTCATAGACAGCGATTATCGCGGAGAACTTATCGTTGCACTTCATAATCATTCCGCGGAGACACGAACGGTAGAAGACGGTCAGAGAATCGCGCAAATGGTTCTGACACCCTATCTGACGGCTGATTTTGTTGTTTCCGACGAACTTGACGAGACCGAACGCGGAAGCGGCGGTTTCGGTTCAACGGGCAAAAAATAAATCTCAAACAAATACGCTTAATCCTTCTTATAACCATAAAGAAAAGCCCTCGGAGCCGCATATCCGGGGACTTTTCGCTTTCATACGCTTTTTCGCGGCTGTTCGCATCATAGAAAAATTGAGACGCAAAAATATACATTTTTGCGTCTCAATAAGTTTTCAGTTTACTTTTTCTCGGGCGTCCAAAGTCCCGCTTTCGCAACTTCGTACCAGTTTGCGGAAACCGTAACTATGGTTTTTCCGAACGCCTTTTCTTTCTTTCTTTCGATATAACCGTTGTCGACGAGCCATTGCGCAGCCTCGCGAACTTTCTTTCGCGGCAAATTGTTCTGCACACTCACGGCTTCAACGGTTTTTATGAAGGTGGGTTTCATATTTTTTGAAGAGGGTGAATGTTCAATCTTGTCCAGCGCGGAAAAAATCAACTGGAATATCTGTTTTTTATCGTCCGTTTCATCGGGATATTCGACCGTCCTGCTTGCAGCCATTCTCAACTGATTGCTGCAGCCCCCTTTGACGGCATAAATTTCGACTTCTTTCTTGCATTTATTTTTCAAAAACGAAGCGACCGATGTGAAATGTCCGTCTCCCGTAAAAATAACGAAAACATCGATGTCGTCGCGGTCGGACATTGCCGCCTGATAAATATGGTCAAGCATAATGAAGTCGGTAAAATCTTTTGTCACCCTATTCGTGCCGTTGCCCGTTTCGATGATATTGTTCGTAAATCCGCGGATCTTCGTCATTTCTTCTCTCAGAGATTGGTTCTTCGAAAAATCGCCGAAAAACCATATCCCGCGGATATCGAGCGTTTTTTCCATATCGTTTATCCATTTCCCGATGTCGGGACGGGTGTGATACATCTTGTCAAGAGAAATATACCAATGTTCATAATCAACGAACGCCAGCGCACGGGGTTTTGAAACCTTTGCCTTTTTGCCGAAAAGTCCTATACCTGTTCCTCCTTTCTTTTTTATTGTATATAAGAAACCGTGATTTTCACGGGGTCTCTTTCTTCTTTTTTTCGGGAACTCCTATTCCGAGCGCAGATTTTGCAAGCCTGTCCGCTTCTTCGTTAAGAATATTGCCCGTATGCGCTTCGACTTTGACAAACGAAACGGAGACAAAACTTCTGTACTTGCGGACAAATTCAAGGTATGCCACGGCAACAAACGACTGCGCTTTCCATTTTCCGTTATACCACTTTTCTATCCCCTCGTAATCGTGATAAACGGTCAGTTTTTTATACGAATGTTCAGCCGCGTATTTTACGGCGTTCATCGTGGCAAGAAGTTCCCCCGCCACGTTCCGAGCCGTCGCGGCTTCCGCTTTGTCGGCTTTTCCGTTCAACCGCGTCAGTTTTTGTTCGGGGTCGATTATAACGCAGCCGAAGCCGTAACTTCCGCTTTTGACATCAAAACTGCCGTCCACAAAAGCGATAAGTTCGTTTTCGGGGCAAACGGGAATATCGGACATCTCCGGTTTTGCCGAAATATCCGCAAAAGCCCCGCTTTCCCCGTCACCGAGGAAAGCGAGCGCTTCTTTTTTTGTTTTGAAAGACTTGTATTCCGCGCCGGCAAAGCCGTCAACGGAAGCGCGGCAAGCGTCCCACGAGGTGAAAATTCCGACCTCGCGACCGTTTTTTACCGCATAATATTTAGTCAAGACGTACTTCCTTGCCGGTCTTCGCGGACTCGTACATTGCGTTAAGAATCTTTATCATGTTAACGCCCTGTGCGGGAACGAAGTCGGGGGTCGTGCCGTTCAGAACAACATCGACAAAATGTTCGAGGTTTGCGGCGTGACCGTTCTTGCAGGGAGAATAAGTGAGATGAATATCTTTTGCGTGTCCCTCTTCTTCGGTATAGATATGCGCGGATTCGCCGTTCCACCATTTGCAGCCGGCCTTTTCACCTCTGAGTTCAACAAAGCGGTTTTCGCTTTCGATATTGGAAGCCCATGAGAACTCTATCTGCAAGCAGGCGCCGTTTTCGAATTTGATGAAGCCCATTGCAAGGTCTTCAACGTCGAAAGTACCGTTCTCTACCGCTTCGCCGAACTGCGAGTGAACGGAGTCGGACTCTGCGGTATCATTGGCAAATTTGCAGAAAGTGCAGCCGCTTACGGCTACCGCTCTCGGGTTGCCCATCAGCCAGATCGCAAGGTCTATCATGTGAACGCCGAGGTCGATAAGAGGACCTCCTCCGGACTGTGCTTTGGTGGTGAACCAGCCGCCCTTGCCGGGAATGCCTCTTCTTCTCTGCCAGCCGCATCTGCCCGAATATATCTCGCCCATTTTGCCCGCATTGATATAATCTTTGAGGAATACGGACGGCTCATAGTAACGGTTGTTTCTCATAACCATAAGAGTTTTGCCGGACTTTTCCGCAGCAGCTTTCATCTCTTCGCACTGTTCCGCATACATGCAGTCGGGTTTTTCACTGAAAACGTGTTTGCCCGCGTTCAGAGCCTCTATCGCTATAACAGAGTGAAGATAGTTGGGGGTTGCGATATCAACCGCATCAACGTTAGCGTCAGCGATAAGGTCGGAGAATTTCTCATACTTTTTCGCAGAAGTGAAACCGTACGCTTCAACGGCTTTGTCCATCTTCTCGGCAACGATGTCGCAAAGAGCGACGACTTCAACGTTTTTCATCGTCTTGTAAGCCTGCATATGGACATTTCCCATTCCGCCGAGACCGACGATACCTATTTTCAGGGTTTTCATATTATACCTCCGTATAAAAAAGGACGATTTCACGTCCGTTTTAATTTCCTTAATTATTATAACAGATGAAAATTGCTTTTTCAAGTACATACGCGCATTTTTCTCCGAAAAGAAGACGAAATTTCGCGGCGACTGCGTTTTTAGAGAATAAAAAACCCATATTTCAAAAAAAAGTTTCATTACACCCTTGACAAATGCGGGTGATTGGGGTAAAATTAAAGCAGTATTTTGAGACGGAGGTACGGAAAAATGATGAATGCAAGCAAAACCGACATCAAAAATTCCGTGTCCGAGTCTGTCCGCAACTGTAAAGTTGCGTCTTCCGCGTGCTATTATGCAGTACGATTTTTTTCGTACTGCTTTTTTTATTTTTACTTTTACGGAAAAATGAAGCCGCAGGGAATGCTTTTGAACGCGTCTGCGTAAAAGAGCAACAATACAAAGTTATCTGCAAAGCGGCTTCCGAAAACGGAGCCGCTTTTTGATTTTTATAAAAAAGCTGGGGAATATCCCGAAAACCAATGAGGTGTTATATAAAATGAACGAACTTGAACAGTCGAGAAAAGAGATTAACGACATTGACGAGCAGATGGCACATCTGTTCGAAAGAAGAATGAATGTCTGCGCAAGGATCGCGGGTTACAAAAAGGAACACGGCCTTTCCGTCCGCGACCCGGCAAGGGAAGAAGACCTGATAAACAAAAACAAAAGTCTTATCGAAGATGCGGAACTCGAACCGTACTACGTTCGTTTTCTCCGCAACAATATAGACGTTTCCTGTGAATATCAGTCAAAGGCGATAGAGGGAATAAAAGTTTCTTACTGCGGCACGGAAGGCGCATTTTCGCAGTTGGCGGCAAAGAGAATGTTCCCCGAAGCGGAACTTGCGGCTTTCCGCGAATTTGCGGGCGCATATAATGCGGTCGAGAGCGGAGAATGCGACTGTGCGGTACTTCCGCTTGAAAACAGTTATGCGGGTGAAGTCGGCACGGTTATGGATATGGTATTTTCGGGCGACCTTTATATAAATCAGGTCATCGACGTGCCCATAATCCACGACCTTGTCGCCTGCGAAGGAGCGACGGAAGACACGATAAAAACGGTGGTCAGCCATCCGCAGGCGCTCCAACAGTGCGAAACGTATCTGAGAGAGCACGAATATGAGACAAAGACCTATTCCAACACCGCGCTTGCGGCAGAATACGTCAAAAAGCAGAATGACCCGACAATAGCGGCGATAGCGTCCGAGGACACGGCGCAGACGTTCGGGCTGAACATCGTTGCAAAGGAAATAAACGACAGCAAGAACAACACCACGCGCTTCGGTTCTTTCTCCCGCGCAAGAAACGTTCCGTCCGTGTCAGGCAAGCGCGAAAACGAAAACTTCCTGCTTATGTTCACGGTTCGCAACGAAGCGGGTTCGCTTGCGGGTGCGCTTAACATAATCGGTGCGCACGGTTTCAACATGAGAAGCCTGAGAAGTCGCCCGATGAAAGACCTGCAATGGAATTACTACTTCTACATCGAAGCGGAAGGCAACGTTAACACGGTCAACGGCAAGGAAATGATGCAGGAACTTTCGGCGGTCTGCGCAAAACTCCGCCTTGTCGGAAGTTACTATGCAAACAACGTCAAATAAGGAGGAACGCAAAATGCGTATTCCCGTCGAACTCGGTCAGCAGAGTTATTATATAATTATCGAAAACGGCGCGATAAAAAACGTCGGAGAATTGCTGAATCTTGACAGAAAAGTACTTGTCGTTACGGATTCGGGCGTTCCCGAAGCGTATGCAAAAACCGTTGCGGCGCAATGCGGACAACCCGTTACGGTCACGATAGAACAGGGCGAAAAGAGCAAGAACCCGGACAATTTTCTCAAACTGCTTTCTGTCATGCTTGAAAATTCTTTTACGCGTAAAGACTGTGTTGTTGCGGTCGGCGGCGGCGTTGTCGGAGACCTGAGCGGATTTGCCGCGGCGTGCTATATGCGCGGAATAGATTTTTACAACATTCCCACAACTCTTCTTTCGCAGATAGATTCGTCCGTCGGAGGAAAGACCGCAGTTGATTTCAACGGCGTCAAAAACGCAATCGGCGCATTCTATCAGCCGAAAAAAGTCGTTATCGACCCGACGGTGCTGAAAACGCTTGACTCGCGCCAACTGCACGCAGGGCTTGCGGAAGCGATAAAAATGGCGGCGACAAGCGACGAAAAACTTTTTGAACTGCTTGAAAAAAGCAGCGATCTTCAGAAAGATCTGCCGCAGATAATAGAACGTGCGCTTCTGATAAAGAAAAAAGTCGTCGAAAAAGACCCCGAAGAAAATGGCCTGCGCAAAGTTCTCAATTTCGGGCATACGATAGGGCACGCAATCGAAAGCGCAAATGATGGACGGCTGCTTCACGGCGAATGCGTCGCCCTCGGAATGATTCCGATGTGCGGAAAAGAAGCAAAAGAAAGAATCCTTGCCGTGCTGAAAAAATACGACCTGCCGACGGAGAACGAGTGTTCCGCAGAGGAATTGCTCCCGTTCGTCAAACACGACAAAAAGTCGGAAGCGGGAACGGTCGCGGCGGTATATGTGCCCGAGATAGGCACCTTCGAATTCAAAAAAGTTGTTCCCGAAGACCTTTTCAAAAAGGAGAATTAAGATGAAAAACACGTTCGGACAAAGCGTCTGCGCGACAATATTCGGAGAAAGCCACGGCGAAGCGGTCGGGGTGGTTCTGGACGGACTTGCGCCCGGAATCGAAGTTTCGGAAGAAAACATAAAAAGAATGCTTTCCCGTCGCCGTCCGTCCTCCGCGGCGGACACTCCGCGCAGAGAAAATGACAATTTCCGTATAGTCAGCGGCGTTTTCAACAACAAAACAACGGGTTCTCCCGTCTGCATAATAATTCCGAACGAAAACACGCAAAGTAAAGATTATCAATACGGGCTTGCGCGTCCGTCGCACGCCGATTACTCCGCTTTTTGCAAGTATCACGGATATGAAGACTATCGCGGCGGAGGTCATTTTTCGGGCAGAATAACCGCGGCTCTTGTTGCGGCGGGGGGCATTGTATTGCCCGCGCTTGAAAAACTCGGCATAAAGATAGGCACGCACATTCTGCAATGCGCAGGAGTAAACGACCGTGGTTTTGAGGACATCGAAAAAGACGTTGAAACGCTCAAAAACGGCGTATTTCCGACGCTTGAAGAAAAGAGCGGGGCGGAGATGACCGAAAAAATACTTGCCGCACGAGCCGAAAATGACAGTGTGGGAGGTATAACGCAGACTGCGATATGCGGGCTTCCAGCAGGTATGGGAGAGCCGTGGTTCGATACTTTTGAAGGTATTCTTTCGCACGCACTTTTCAGTCTCGGCGGAGTTAAAGGCGTGGACTTCGGGCTGGGCTTCGGATTTGCGGCAAAAAGAGCAAGCGAATGCAACGATGCGTTCCGCATCGAAAACGGAAAAACGGTCAGCGAAACGAACAACAACGGCGGCATAAACGGCGGCATAACAAACGGAATGCCCGTTGTTTTCAGATGTGCCGTAAAGCCCACTCCGTCGATAGCAAGGGAACAAAAAACGGTTGATTTTATAAAAGGCGAAAACGCAGATATTACCATTCACGGCAGACACGATCCCGCAATAGTCCGCAGGATATGTCCCATTATAGACAGCGTTGCGGCGCTCGCTGCGGCGGATATGCTTGCGCAAAGATACGGAACGGACTTTTTGACAGAGGATGTTAAAAGATGAAATACGGTTTGCTCGGCGAAAAACTCGGGCACAGTTTTTCAAAGGAGATCCATGCCCGACTTGCCGATTACGAATATGAACTCCGCGAACTGAACGCCGAAGAATTGGACGCGCTGTTCCGCAAAAAGGATTTTGAAGCGGTCAATGTCACCATCCCCTACAAGCAGACAGTCATTCCGTACCTCGATGAAATATCCGAGCGCGCAAAAACAATAGGTGCGGTCAACGCAGTCGTCAACAGAAACGGAAAACTGTTCGGCGACAACACGGATTTTGCGGGAATGAGAGCGCTGGCGCTTCATGCTGGCGCGGATATGAAGAATAAAAAAGTGCTTGTGCTCGGTACGGGCGGCACGTCAAAAACGGCTTGCGCCGTGGCAAAAGACATCGGAGCAAGAGAAGTTCTCCGTGTTTCGAGAACAAAAAAAGAAGACGCCGTGACCTATGAAGAAGCGGCGGAAAAACATTCCGACGCACAGATAATAATTAACACAACGCCCGTCGGAATGTTTCCGAAAACCAACGCTTCACCGATAGACCTTTCCGCTTTTCCGAAACTCGAAGCGGTGCTTGACGCAATTTTCAACCCGCTCCGAACGGAACTTGTACTGACGGCGCAAGAAAGAGGGATAATCGCAAGCGGCGGGCTTTATATGCTTGTGGCGCAGGCGGTCTATGCGTCGGCGCTGTTCTTAGACCAAGACGCGGACGAAAAAAAGACCGACGAAGTTTATAAAGAAATACTGAATGAAAAACAGAACATTTTCCTTATCGGAATGCCGTCCTCGGGCAAAAGTTCCGTCGGAAAAAAACTTGCCGAGATGGCAGGCAAAGAGTTTGAGGACACGGATGCGATGCTTGTCAAAAGATTCGGAGAACCGATAGCGGACTATATACGCAAAAACGGGGAAAAAGAGTTCAGAGACGCAGAAAGCGAAGTTATTGCGGAAGCCGCAAAAGAAAGAGGAAAAGTGATAGCGACGGGCGGCGGAGCGATACTGCGAAAAGAAAACGTCCGTGAAATGAAGCGAAACGGCGTTACGGTTTTTCTTGACAGAGACCTTCCCCTGCTGACGGCAACTTCCGACAGACCCCTTTCGTCAACAAAAGAGGCGTTGGAAAGACTTTATAACGAAAGATTTCCGATATATGAAAAAGCGGCGGACGTAACGGTGAAATCAAACGACGAGATCGGGGCTGTTGCGCAAGCCGTCCGAAAGGAACTTGATATATAATGAAATTTCTTATTCTGAACGGACCGAACATCAATATGCTCGGTATCCGCGAACCCGAAATATACGGCAGGCAGAGTTACGAAGACCTTGTAAATCTGATAAAAAAGCACGCCGCGGAGATAGGTGTCGAAGTCGAATTTTATCAGTCAAATCACGAGGGCGACCTTGTGGACGCGATACAGAAAGCGTATTTTGACCATATTGACGGCATAGTTTTCAACCCTGCGGCATACACGCACACCAGCGTGGCGATAGCGGACGCGGTAAAAGGAGTCGGAATACCGACCGTTGAAGTCCATATTTCCGAAGTTTCAAAAAGAGAAGATTTCCGCCGGATAAGTTATATCCGCGACGTTGCGTGCCTGACGGTGACGGGCATGGGTTTTGACGGGTATCTGAAAGCACTCGATCATCTTGCAAAGAACGGAAGAAAAGAAAAATGAAAGTAACGTTCAGCCCATACAGAGCGCACGGAGAAATCTGCGCTCCGCCGTCAAAAAGTTACGCGCACCGTCAACTTATCTGCGCGGCGCTTTCCGAGGGAGAAAGCATTGTCCGAGGGCTTGAAAACAGCGAAGATATCGACGCGACGACGGATTGCATAAAAGCGCTCGGCGCAACCGTCAAAAAAGAAAAAGACGGAGCGTTTCGCATAAAAGGCGGCATTAAAAAAGCCGACGGAGCGGTGTTCGGCTGCCGCGAAAGCGGAAGCACTTTGAGATTTTTTCTTCCGCTTGCATTGCTTGACGGCAAGCCCGCAATATTCACAGGCACCGAAAGACTTATGCAAAGAGGCATAGGCATATATGAAGATATTTTCCGCGAAAAAGGCATAACAGTAGAAAAAAACGAATCGTCGCTGAAAGTGAGCGGCGTTCTGCGCGGCGGAAAATACGAAATGAAAGGCAACGTCAGCAGTCAGTTTGCGACGGGACTTCTTTTTGCCCTGCCGCTTGTCGAAAACGACAGCGAACTGCACATCGTTCCGCCCGTGGAAAGCCGAGGATATGTCGACATAACGCTTGACGTGCTTCAACGGTTCGGAATCAAAATCGAAGAGACCGAGCCGAATACATTCAAAATAAAAGGCAATCAAAAATATCGTGCGGAAGATGTCGAAGTCGAAAAAGATTGGTCAAACGCCGCATTTCTGTTTGCGTTGAACGAAGTCGGCGGCAACGTAAAAGTGAACGGACTTTCGGAAACCAGCCTGCAAGCGGATAAAGTTTGCACGGAACTTTTCGAAAAGTTGCGAAAGCCGAATGCGGTGATAGATGTTTCGGGCTGTCCCGACCTCGCACCCGTGCTGTTTGCGGTTGCGGCGGCAAAACACGGCGCAAAATTCACGGGAACGAGACGGTTGAAGATAAAAGAAAGCGACCGGGCGGAAGTTATGGCGGAGGAACTTGCAAAATTCGGGGTTCGGGTCGAAACTTCCGAAAACGAGGCAACCGTTTTTTCGAACGGACTTTCAAAGCCTAAAACAGCGCTTTCGGGGCACAACGACCACCGAATAGTGATGGCGCTTTCCGTTATTGCAAGCGTGACGGGCGGAAAGATAGTCGGTGCGGAAGCCGTCGCAAAAAGTTATCCGAGATTTTTCGAAGACCTTGAAAAACTCGGAGCGGAGGCAAAATATGAGATTTGACGAAAGCGCAAAAATACTTATTGTCGGTCTGGGGCTTATCGGAGGTTCTTACGCGCAGGGGCTTTCCGCACGGGGGTGCGAAGTCGGCGCGATAGACAAAAAACAGTCCTCGATAGATTTTGCGTTAAAACACGGGTTTATCAAGCACGGAAAGACGGAAGCAGACCCCGAATACATCAAAAAATTCGACCTTGTTGTTTTTGCGCTTTATCCGCACGTTTTTATAGAATGGATAAAAGAAAATCAGCAATACCTCAAAAGCGGAGCGCTGCTGACGGACGTAACGGGCGTCAAGGGCGGCGTTGTGGAACAAGTGCAAGGCTTGCTTCGCCCCGACCTTGAATTTATCGGAGCACACCCGATGGCGGGTCGCGAAGTCAGCGGCGTGGAACACGCGGACGCAAAAATATTCCGCGGCGCGAATTACATCGTGACCCCGACCGAAAAGAATACAAAGGAAGCGGTCGAAACCTGCAAACAACTCGGCAGAGCGCTGGGATTTAAGATGATTTCCGAACTCTCGACGGAAAAACATGACGAGATGATAGGCTTTCTTTCGCAGATGACGCACTGTATCGCGGTTTCGCTGATGGTCTGCAAAGACGCGGCTGAAATGGCGGAATATACGGGAGACTCGTTCCGAGACCTGACGCGCATAGCAAAGATAAACGACGAAATGTGGAGCGAACTGTTTTTGATGAACAAACGTGAACTGCTTTCGCAAATGGAACTTTTCGAAACACAGTTTGACAAACTGAAAAAAAGCATAGAAAACGATGACCGGGAAACGATGAGAGCAATGATGAAGCTTTCAACCGAAAGACGTAAGTTTTTCGACGATTTCGGCAAATAAGGAGAGATAAATTATGAATATGGAATTCAAACGCAAACTTCCCACACTTCACGAAATAAAGGAAATGTACCCCATATCCGAGGAGTCTGCGCTGACAAAAAAGAAAACCGACGAAGAACTTAAAGCGATTTTTTCCGGTGAGAGCAATAAGTTTTTGCTTGTTATAGGTCCCTGTTCCGCAGACAGAGAAGATGCGGTGCTTGACTATATCTCCCGCCTGCGCGAGGTGCAGGAAAAGGTCAAGGACAAGATATTTATAGTTCCCAGAATCTATACCAACAAGCCCAGAACGACGGGCGACGGATATAAGGGAATGCTTCACCAGCCCGACCCGAACGGGCTGCCAAATATGCTCAAAGGGCTTATCGCAATACGCAAATTGCATATAAAAGCGCTTGAACAGACGGGTTTTGCCTGCGCAGACGAGATGCTTTATCCCGAAAATCATCAGTATCTTTCCGATGTGCTTTCCTATGTTGCGGTCGGCGCAAGATCGGTCGAAAACCAGCTTCACAGACTCACGGCGAGCGGACTTGACATTCCCGTCGGAATGAAAAACCCGACAGGCGGCGACCTTTCCGTTATGATGAACTCGATAACGGCGGCGCAGCATTCGCATACTTTTGTTTATTCGGGTTGGGAAGTCCACAGCAAGGGCAACCCCTTTGCGCACGCCATACTGAGAGGTTCCGCAAACAAATACGGCAGAACCATTCCGAACTATCACTACGAAGACCTGCAACTGCTCTGCGAACTCTATGAGAAAAATGCGGGGCTTCAGAACCCTGCGGTTATCATAGACACAAACCACGCAAACTCGGGCAAACAATGTTTTGAACAGCCGCGTATAGCAAAAGAGATACTGCACAGTATGCGTCTTTCCGAGAATATAAACAAGATGGTCAGGGGACTTATGATAGAGTCTTATATCGAAGACGGAAATCAAAAACCCGACGGCGGCGTTTACGGCAAGTCGATAACCGACCCCTGCCTCGGATGGGAAAAGACGGAACGTCTTATATACGATATCGCGTCACTCAGATAAAACAGATATTAAAAACTCAGACCGTAAAAGCCTGAGTTCCCTGCTTACAAATTAAAGCGACTGCAAAAACACAAGTTTTTGCAGCCGTTAACTTTTCAGAAAAATAATTATTCGCCGTCGTTCTCTTCCTGTTCGGAATCTTCGTTTTCTTCGTGCTCTTCGGTTTTCTCGCCGACGGGAGCGTCCATATAATCGGTATCGTCGTCGCAATCTCCGCAGCAGCACTCGTACTCAAAGTCGTCGTCACAATCTCCGCAGCAGCAGCCTTTGAGAGCCTTTACGGCAGCGGTTGCGGCAACAGCGGCAAGACCCGCAATGCCCACACCAACGGCAAGTCCCTTAAAAAAATCTTTATTCATCGAATAAAACCGCCTTTCATTCATTTTTTAACCTGTTTTGTATTTTTGATTATAGCACAGTTCTCCGATAAAATCAAGTCTTATCTTTGCAAAGAGTATTTTTTCCGAAAAAGCGTAAATAATACCTACCGAATATGATACAATTTCGGAGAGACTGTATGGATTATCTTTCGATTCTTGCGCGAAGCGCATTTTCATTCATTTATTTGCTTATTCTTTCAAAAATGACGGGGAAACGACAGATATCGCAAATGACATTTTACGATTACACAACGGCAGTAACGATAGGTTCCATTGCGGCGGTAATGGCGGTGGAAGACGACATAAGCGTATGGTACTCGGTCATAGCCATGGCGGCGTATGCGTTGCTGACGCTGCTTGTTGCGTTTCTGACCGATAAAAGCATTCTTCTGCGTCGTTTTTTCACGGGAACACCGTCTGTTCTTATAGCAAACGGCAAAATTATCCGCGCCAATATGAAGAAAAACAGAATAGACATCAACGATTTGCTGACCATGGCAAGAGGACAAGGCTATTTTGACATCAATCAGATACGCTACGCCGTTTTCGAGACCACGGGCAGCGTCAGTTTTATGCCCCGTGACGACGCACGCCCCGCAACCGTTTCGGAACTTTCGCTTGCGCCGCAGGAATCTCCGATATTTTCAAACGTTGTCATTGACGGAAAAGTGCTTGAAAAAAATCTGCGCGCGATAGGCAAAGATGAAAAATGGCTTGAAAACACTCTGAAAAATCAAAATCTGCCGTCGGCGGAGAATATGATACTGATAACCGCCTCACGCGACGGAGAGATCCACGCATATCAGAAAAACGTTGTTCCGCCAGATAAAAACTTTTTCTTATGAATGATGTGAAACTTTGCTTTTTCAAAAGTCCTTTTGGTGGGATAGGAAAAAAGGTTCGGGACAGATATTATCTCTTGTCCCTTTTTACTTGAAAAAAATTTGCGGATATGATAGAATAAAAGAAAAAGGCTCTTTTGTATATGCGACAGACACATACTATCCCTCCTTTCTGCGAAGGCAAACCGAAAATCCTGATACTCGGAAGTTTTCCGTCGGTCAAAAGCCGTGAAACGGGCTTTTTCTACGGACACAAACAAAACAGATTCTGGCGGGTCGTCGCCGCCGTTTTTGAAGATGAAACGCCGCAGACATTGACGGAAAAGAAAGAATTTCTTAAACGCAACCGCATTGCGCTTTGGGATGTCATCGAAAGCTGCGACATAGAGGGTTCGTCCGATGCGTCCGTCAAAAACGTGACGGTGAACGATATAAAAGGACTTCTCGACAAATTTCCGTCCGTCGAAAAGATATTTGTTAACGGAAAGACCGCGCAGAAGTTATATGATAAATATATTCTTCCGTCGCTCGGAATATCCGCGGAAGCGTTGCCGTCCACAAGTCCCGCAAACGCGGCAAAAACGGAAACCATGCTGATTTCCGAATGGAGCAAAATAAGGTTCTGAAAAGTAAAAATCCGCATACGGAATAGCGCGTATCCGTATGCGGATTTTTACTTTTACTTTCCGCGTGCCTCGGACATTATCCGAGCGCCGCAGTAACCGCATGAAAAAGTACCTTTTCGAATATCTTCAAGAGTAATGCTTGCCGAATGATGACAAACGGGACACGGTATAACATAATCCACGCCGCCGCTTACCTCTTCAAGCTGTTAGTCTGTCAATTCGTGTTTTACCTCTTCTTTTGCATTTTTTCAGTCATTGTTTTTCGGCTTTTCCGAATAATGTAAATCAAAAACGCAGGATTTTTTTTCGAACATTTCTTTATACGAACGGGTTTTGCGAATGGAGAGTATTTTTTCCGATTATTTGTAATCAAACGAAGAACCGCCGATGAACTCTCTTATCAGAGAAGATTTCGGTATCGTCTGTTCGGGCACGGGTTCGGCACGGTCGAGAATACGCAGCAGCGTTTTTGCTGTTACGTTTTCTTTCAGTTCGCGCAATCCATCGAACAGGAACATCTTATAGGCGTTTATCTCATAAGAAATAAACGTGTCGATATTGTGCGTTGCGCGGTATTTGAACGGCATAATATATTTTTCCGCACCGTCTTCCACGCTTCCGAACATACTTATCGTGTGCTCAAACGAGCGACCCCGATGCTGGCTGTCGCGGATAAGTCTGCGCATGAGTCGAATATATGACGGGTGAAGCACAAAATCGCCGTCCGAAACACGGGTTCTGACGCTGACGTAAATTTTGGAACATTCGTTATCGGGAATCGTTATGACGGACGGATTAAGCGAATGAACGCCCTCCAAAATAACAAGTTCGCCGTCTTTTCGGATGAAATCTTCTTCGCGGAAAAGGCGGTCGTTTTGCTTAAAATCAAAGCGGGGAAGCCGCACGGGTTCGCAATCTACTATGCGTTGCAGTTGCTCGTTGAGAAACACCGAGTCAACTCTTTCGGGTGATTCAAGGTCGATTTTGCCATCTTCGAGAAGTTTTTTGTCCTCTCCGAGAATTGGTTTGAAATAATTGTCGAGCGAAAGCGTGTGCGTTTCGCAGTCGTGTTCATCAAGATACTTTTCAAGAATCAGCGCGGACGTGGTTTTCCCCGAGCCGGACGGTCCCGATATAAGAATTATCGGTCTTTCGTGCCTGTGCGCGAGAACGTCTTCCGCAATTCTCTCTATCTTTTCTTGGTATTCCCTATCCGACTTCATAACAAAATCGGGTAAATCGGTTCTGATTTTTTCGTTTAAGGTCGCAATGTCTTTTTGCATTTAAGGTCTAATCCTCCCATTTTTTGCAAAGGTCGTTTATCTGGTCGGTCAGTTTTGCAATGTCCTTATTCGCCGCATGACGATGTTTTTCGATAACAGCCGCAATTCTGCGTCCCGCCTGCAAAAGTCTTGCATAAACAGCGGAAACACCGCCCTTTTCGGCGCCGACTTTCTTTTCTTTCTTTTGACGGTTCCCGACATACAGGCATTCCCCGCTAACGAGGTCGTATTCCGCACCGTTGTAAGGCGCCGTTGCGTCAATGTCGAAAGTTTCGTTTATCGTCTGCGCAAAAACGTCGCAGACTTCGTCGTCCCCGTGGTTGACAAAGACTTTTTTCGGACGCGGAAATATATTGCCGAGCCAGTTGAGAAGCATATCCCTGTCCGCGTGTCCGCTTGTTCCCGCAAGAACTTCTATCTGCGCGTTGACGCTGACTTCTTCGCCGAAAAGTTTGATCTTTTTCGCACCCTCGACAAGCGCTCTGCCGAGAGTCCCCTCCGCTTGATACCCGACAAAAAGAATCGTACATTCGGGACGCCAGATATTATGCTTTAAGTGGTGGCGAATGCGTCCCGCTTCGCACATTCCGCTTGCGGAAATGATTATTTTCGGAGTCTTATCTCTGTTCAAGCGAACGGAATCTTCGCTCGTAACGGAGACATTCAGCCCGTCAAAACGGAGCGGGTTTTTGCCCTGTTTTATCAGAGCAAGCGTATCACCGTCATAATAATCGTCCATTCCGCCCGCATATATCCCGGTTGCTTCGACGGCAAGAGGACTGTCCACCCAGACAGGGAATCCGTCGTGACCGCGAACAAGTTTTCTGTCCTTTATCTGCGAGATGAGATACAGAAGTTCCTGTGTTCTTCCCACCGCGAAAGAGGGGATTATAAGATTGCCTCCTCTGTCAAAAGTTTTTTGTATAACAGCGGCAAACTCCGCGGCATGGTCGGTCTGCGTCTTTTCATGCAGACGGTCGCCATAAGTCGATTCTATGATGACAATATCCGCTTTTGTCGGCTTTTGCGGGTCGCGGATAAGAGGTTTGTCAACGTTTCCTATATCTCCCGAGAACAGAATTGTCTCGGTTTTTCCGTTCTCGGTAACCGTCAGTTCTATCGACGATGAACCGAGCAAATGCCCCGCGTCGATAAAGCGTGCGGAAACGCCCTCATATATATTGTATTCGGTGCTGTACTTGCACTTTACAAAAAGCGGAATGGTCTTGTAAACGTCATCGGAAGTATACGGCGGTTCATATTTTTCACCGCCGGAGCGTTTCGCTTTTCGGTTGCGCCATTCGGCTTCGCTTTCCTGGATATGCGCGGAATCAAGCAACATTATGCGGCAGAGTTCCGCAGTTGCTTCCGTGGCAAAAATATTTCCGCGAAATCCCGCTTTTGTCAGTTCGGGAAGTTTTCCGGAATGGTCTATATGCGCGTGAGTAAGAAGTACGCAGTCGATATCCGTAACGGAGACGGGAAGTTCGCAATTTTCGTAAATATCCGCGCCCTGCTCCATTCCGCAATCGACAAGGATTTTTTTGCCGTTAACTTCCAACAGCGTGCACGAGCCTGTAACCTCATGCGCCGCGCCGAGAAATTTTATTTTCATACTTTCACCTTTCCGTTCGTCATGGCTCAAACTTTCCATGCCTGAGCCGAACATATTCTTATTATACTCTTCCGAGGCTCTCGGAAATCATTTTTTCCAAAAAATCCGCATCAAATCCGTATTCGCGTATCAATTCGTTCTCGCTTCCGCCGTCGGTAAAATCCGAAACGGCGCGGACATAAATGTTTTTTTCGGGGAACGTTTCTGAAAGGAATTCGCCGACGCCGCCGTTTTTCATGCCCTCTTCCGCAAAAAACACTTTTCCGACAAGGAAAGAGCCGAGTTTTTCCGTGTTTATCGGAGAAAGACGCAGGAGTTTTACAACACGAACATGTCCGAGTTTTTCTGCCGCGGCCGCCACATTTTTTGTTATGCGACCGTATGTAACAACAGTCGCTTCGGGCTTTTCTTTTGCTTCGAGAACGGAAAAACCGTCGTATTCTTCAAACGCCGCACGGTCATAGTCCGTCTCGCCGCCTTTCGGGTAACGGACTATGCAAAGTCCGTCGGAACAGACCGCCGCTTCAAGGGATTTCCGAAGTTCGTCAAACCCGTCGGGAGACCAGACTTTTGTATTCGGAACGGAAAGAGCCATTCCGACATCGAAAAGCCCTTGGTGCGTCACCCCGTCCCCGCCTACAAACCCCGCACGGTCAACACAGATAACGACGTGAAGATTCTGTATGGCAATATCGTGTATGAGTTGGTCAAAACACCGCTGCAAGAACGAAGAATATACCGCAAACACGGGAATTTTTCCTGCGGCGGCAAGCCCCGCGCAAAAAGTAACGGCGTGTTCTTCCGCTATTCCGACATCAAAGAACCGTTCGGGAAACCCTTTTGAAAAGCCGCAAAGTCCCGTTCCGTCACACATCGCGGCGGTCACTGCGCAGATTGCGGGGTCGCGCTTCGCCAAGTCGCAAAGTATATTGCCGAATTCGGAAGAAAACGTCTTTTTATCTGACGGAAAAATCCCTTTTTCCGTATCAAACGGCGCAACCGCATGATACAGCGACGGATTTTCTTCCGCAGGCGCGTAGCCCCGCCCCTTATGTGTCAGCACATGAACCAGACAGACCTTTTTCTGCGACTTTGCCTCTTCAAGCACGTCGCATATTTTTGAAACGTCGAGTGTATCGACGGGACCTATATAGTCAAGCCCGAGATCCTCGAATATGTTTCCGGGAAAAATTATGCGTTTGAGCAGATCTCTTATCTTTCTGAATAACGCTATCAGCCCGTTGCCGAGATACGGTATATGTTTCAAAAACCGTTGCAGTCCTTTTTTGAATCTGAAATACTTTTTGGAACTGCTCTTTTTCGAAAGATACTTTGCAAGCCCGCCGACATTCGGGGATATGGACATTTCGTTATCGTTGAGAATTATTATCAGATTAAGATTTTCGCGGTGACAATTGTTCAACGCTTCAAAAACCATTCCGTTCGTGAAAGAACCGTCCCCCACAACGCAGACGACATAATCGTTTTTGCCGTCCATTCTGTTCGCTTCCGCAAAGCCCAGCCCCGCCGAAACGGCATTTCCGCTGTGACCGCTTCCGAATGGGTCGTATTCGCTTTCGGAACGGCGTGTAAAGCCCGATATTCCGCCTTTTTTGCGGAGTTCGGGCATTTTTTCGTATCTGCCCGTCAGTATCTTGTGAACATAAGACTGATGTCCGACGTCGAATATTATCTTATCTGCGGGAGCGTTAAAAGTTTTATGTATAGCGACCGTCAATTCAACGATACCGAGATTGGAAGCAAGATGTCCGCCCGTTTTTCCGACCGTTTCTATCAATGTTTTGCGAATCTCCGCACAAAGTTGTGCGGTTTCGGCATTCGACATTTTTTTCACGTCGGCAGGGGATTTTATCTGTTCGAGGATATGAGGTCACTTCCTTTCGGATACATCTGTGTATTCAATTTTATCATACAGTTGTGTTTTTGTCAATGCAAATACCCCCGAAAGCCGCATTTTCTCAAAGAAAAACAGGATTTGGGACAATCTTTTATCGGGAATTTAAAGATACTTCCAGTTATATCTGCCTAATTTTTTTCACAAAGCCGCTTGACTTTTTACTATTTCGGAAGTATAATACAGGCAATAAAAGGCGAATTTTGTCAAAAAAGGGCGATAACAGATGAGACCATCGGGAAACGTCCGCGTACAAAAGGCGCAACGGATTTTTGACGCGGACGTTAAAAAGAGCATTCGCAGTCAGCGGTTTTGTCGGCACTTTCTGCGTCGTTGCAGCGACTTTTACATCTTTTTACATATCGTCGGCGGCAGCTCTTACGGTCGCTTTCGGGTTCTGTTCCGTCACGGGTTGTCTTTTCATTATATTCAATGCCCTGGGCAAAAAGATTGCAAAGATATTTCTTGCCGCATTTATCGGAGCATCAGTTTGCATGAGCGCTTGGCTTTTCAAGTATATCAATTACGGAAAGCAGAGAAACGCTTTATGTGACGGAGAAAAGCATACCGTTCGGCTTGTCATGACCGACGACGGCAGAAAAACCTTGTCGGGATATTATCTTTACCCCGCAAAGCCCGAATCGGCTCCGCTTGCGGGTGAAATAACAGTCATAACCCGCGAACCGCTCGAATGTCCCGTTTTCACGGCTATCGAGGGCGAATTCAAATTTTCCGCACCGGACGGGAAATATACGGCGACGAACTACGCTTCATCGACCGTCGCTTCCGTATTTATCGACGCAAAGAAAGCGTCTTTTTCGGAAGCGGATGGATTCATATTTTCAAAGGCAATTTATTCCGCAAGAAAGTATATTGAAAAGAATATCGAAGCCGTTGCAGAGAAAAAGCAGGGATTTCTGAAAGCGCTTATTCTCGGCAGAAAACAGGAAATGTCCCTGCGTCAAAGAGAAGCGTTGAGCGATGCGGGACTTTCGCACATCGTCGCGGTTTCGGGTCTGCATATCAGCGTTTTCATTGCATTTCTTTCAAAACTGTTTTCATTTGTAAGAAACCGATTTATCCGCAACATAACATTTATTCTGGCGGTATTTCTGCTCGCCGCCGTCTGCGGCTTTACTTCTTCCGTCGTTCGTGCGGCGCTGATGTCCGCGCTTGCGTTTTCGGGAAATCTTTTGCGCCGTAAAACGGACAACCTGAACAATCTCGGTGTTGCCGCACTTATAATAGTTATCGCAGACCCGCTTTCTGCGGTCTCCGCATCTTTTCTGCTGTCTTTCGGAGCGACGCTCGGAATAATTCTTCTTGCCGAAAAATTTTCCGTTCTTTCTTCAACCGCGTTTTTCCGACTGACCAAGCATTACCCGAACAGAGTTTTTCGCTTCTTTTCGGGACTTTTCTGCACTTCCATTGCGGCATTTTTCTTCACTTTCCCGCTGTTGTATTATTTCTTCGGAGGCCAAAGTTTTATTTCAATTTTCTCAAACATAGTTTGTTTGCCGGTAGTATCCATACTTTACCCTTGCGCGGTTGCAGCGGTTTTGTTTGAAATGACAGGATTTCTTCACCCGCTTGCCGCCGCTCTCGGCTATGCCTGCGACAAAATGACCGAACTGCTGATGTTCTTTGTTTTCCGCCTTGTGCGCCTGCGCCGCCTGACAGGCGACATGGGAATTACCGAATATGCGATTTCCGTGGCTTCCTCCGCCGCGGTATACGGGCTATTCAAAATCGGAAAAAGAAGAGCGACCCGTCTTAACCGCAGGCAGAGTCACACACCTCTCACGGCAGTCGCATCTGCAATAACTTTCATAATTCTTATAACGTTGTTCTCCATATTCTGATTATGTATAATTCCCTGCCGGTATATGCCGCGCCGACAAAGTGCTTCAATTACACATAAAATGCAAACAATATAAAGCCCGCAAGGCGGAGACCGGTTCTCGGTCTCCGCCTTGCGGTTTGGTATGATATAAAGGAAAGGAAACTATCTGTTTGTGATTTGTGAGCCTACAAGCGCAGAGACGCTTTATTTGAACGAGCGTCTGCCGTCGCCGAGGAAGAATGCGGCAATGGTGCCTGGACCGCAATGAGAGGCGATTATTGTGCCGATATTGAACATTTTGATCTTTCCTTTGAGTTTGGGGAACGCTTCTTCAAGAGCCTGTTTTGTTTCTTCCGCAAGTTCGGGGCAATTTGAATTGGAAAGAAAGAACTTTCCGTCGTAATCAGCACCGTTCTGAATATGCTTCTGTGCTTCGGAAACAAGTTTTTTGATTGCGTTTTTCTTACCTCTTACCTTGTCGTATGCAACAATTTTTCCGCAATCGTCAAGGCACATGACGGGGCAGATACCGAGCAATGTCGAAACCATGGCGGCAGCGCCCGAAACTCTTCCGCTGCGGCGGAACATCGTCATATCGGTCGAGAAGAACTGGTGCTGAACTTTGCTTCTCGCTTCAAGCAGATATTGCGCGATTTCGTCTAAACTTTTACCCTCGTCGCGAAGGTCGGCTGCGAGATCAACAAGAAGTCCGTACCCGGAGCAACTGCAAAGAGAGTCTATTATAACAAGTTTTCTGTCGGGAAATTCCGCGCGGAGTTTTTCAGCCGCTTCAACGGCATTGCGAATGGACGGGGTCATTCCCGAGCCGAACGCAACGTGCAGAACGTCGCCTTTTTGAAGAAGTTCTTTGAAAAAGTCGTAGTACAAAAACTCATTCAATTGAGAAGTCGTCGGAAGTTTTCCCTTTTCTATAAAATCGTAGAAACGGGGAAGAGCATCGGAATTGCGTTCCATATCATCAACGTAAGAAACGCCGTCAACGATATAAGAATAGAAAATAACGGGAATATTTCTGCCGCTGACGTATGAGTACGGCAGATCGACGGTAGATTCACATGAAAGAATAAAATCAGCCATAAAAGCCTCCGTATTTATTTTATTAAGCCGTCCGAAAGAGTCAAAATCATTATTTCGACGATATTCGACAAATAGTTTTTAAAACTACTTTTAATAGTTTATGCAATAATATTAGCACATTTATATATAAAAATCAATATGTCTATATAAATTTTTTCTACGTTTTACAGAATTCCCACAATTAGGAAAAACTAACTTATTTCGGACAAAATCGACGCTACAAAAAGAAAACGCGCGGAAAAATCCGCGCGCAACCAAAAAGATAATTATTAAAAATAACTATTTCATCAAATAATTTCCTTTGCAATGAACTATTGCCCGAACGCGGTCATATTCTTTCAATACCTCAGGGGACGGTTTTTTCGGGTCAATCAAAGAAACAAGGAAGAGAACTGCCGTCGATATCAAAAATGCGGGGAAAACGGAATATATATTGAAGCCCGCACCGATTTTTGAAGAGAAAAACAGCGTTATGAAAAACGAACTTGCGGTTCCGGCAAGGATAGAGCATATCCCACCGATGAGCGTTACTTTTTTAGAACGAAGAGAAAACAGAACGACGGGGCCGAACGCCGCACAAAGCCCCGAAATTGAGAATGCGAGGATATTGAAAGAATTTGAACCTATATCCGCAGAAAGTGCTAACGAAAGGAGAGAAAAGATAAGAACGCTGAAAAACTTAACGTATCCTATCTCTTTTTTATCGACGTCGGAGCGTATCAACGGATATATATCCTCCGCGAAAAATCCCGACGCCATAAGAATATTTGCTTTTGTAACTGCGGAAAGAACTCCGAAAACGGCAACAAGAAGAAGACAGCGGACAAAGAGTGAATCGGACAGCAGCAAAGATTCCATCATTGCATCGGCGGAACTTTTCTCAGGAAAAAGTATCAGCCACATAAAGCCGATGAAAGTTGCGCCGAAAAGCGTTATTGCGCTCCAAAATGTGGAGACCGCTTTTGCGCGGGGAGCGATTCGCGAAGTTTTCATTCGTAAAAAATTGGTGAGCAACTGCGGCGAACCGAGGCAGCAAACAAACCAGCCGAGACACATAAGAAGCGTGAACAGAGAAATGTTTTCGCTGCTGCCGAAAAGTGACGGCAAAATATTCAGCGCTTTCGGGTATATATAATTGAAAATCGCCGTTTGTTCAAGGTCAAGAGAGCCTGTAAGACATATACAAAGAATGATTGTCGCACCGCCTATCAAAAGGCTTTGCGCGGCGTCGCTGTGAGGAGACGACATAAAGCCGCCGAGGACTATAAGTGTCAGAACCGCAATAACGCATACCGTCACGGCGGTCGTATGCGAAAAACCAAACGCACGGGAAAGAAGTGAGGCAGAAAAAGAGAGAGTGAAAGATGTAAACGAAAGCGTGAGCATAACGCCGATAACCGCGCTGATTATGCGGATTATACCGCGCTTATCTCCGTATCGGTGAGCCAAGAACGACGGTATTGAACCGACGTTTCCGACCTGGGCATATATCTTCATACGTTCCGATAAAAGGGAGCAACTCAGATAATATCCAAAGATAAGACCTATCGAAATATAAAAAGCCGCTTTGACGCCCGCGACCGAACTGAACGCAATACACGGTATTATCGCTACTACCCAAATTCCGATATCATTTATCTGCAAAGACAGAGCCGAAACAGAGACACCGAGTTGTTGGTCGGCTCGAAGAACACCTGTGCGCTCCGTTCGCTTCTTATATGTGTAATTAAAGCAACCCATCAGCACGGCATACGCCAGCAGGGAAAGCACATAAGCGGAAATATCCATATATAAAACCTTTCGTTTTTCAATCTATGTTTTTCATATAATATACTATAACATTTTTTTATAAAAAAATCAACCGTTTTTTTCGTATTTCATGCATAATGAAAAAATGGATAAAGTAAAAAGAAGAAACACCTCTGTTCGACAAAATCATCGTAAATGCAAGAAAAAACGCCGCTTCACACTTCAATGTTTCATGTGAAACATTACATTCGGTGAAGATATCCGAAATAAATTTTTGCGTTTTGTCGAAAGATAATAAAAGGGTATTGATTTCCCGCCGTCCGTATGATATAATAAACACATCACACAACTGCGAGCGGATTGCAAACAAAAATAAATCCGTTTTTCATCGCAAGACAAAAAAAGAAAGGATGAATAATGATAAAGACGATAGCCATCGCCAACCAAAAAGGCGGAGTCGGAAAGACAACGACCGTGGTCAACCTTGCGGCGTGCATGGCGGAAAAAGGCGTAAAAGTTCTGCTCATAGACATGGACGCGCAGGGAAATGCAACGACCGGTTGCGGGATAAGAAAAAAAGACCTTCAGAAATCTTCCTATGATCTTCTGACGGATGAGAACGTAAAACTTTCCGATTTGGTAATTAAAACGCCGTATCACAATCTTTGGATAGTTCCGTCAACAATGGATCTGGCGGGAGCGGAGCTCGAGCTTGCGGAAGCGCAAGGGAGAGCAAAAAGGCTTGAAAATGCGTTAAAAACCGCCGAAACAGAAAATCTGTTTGACTTTATTCTTATCGACTGTCCGCCGTCGCTCGGTTTGGTAACAATAAACGCCCTGACAGCGGCAGACACGGTGTTGATACCGATACAATGCGAATTTTTTGCGCTTGAAGGTCTTTCACAACTGACGAACACGGTTAAGCAGGTCAAAAAAGTCTACAATCCGCAACTTGATATTGAAGGCGTTTTGATAACGATGTTTGACGGAAGACTTAATCTGACCATGCAGGTGCTTGCGGAAGTCAAAAAGTACTTTGCGTCAAAGACGTTCAAAACTGTAATTCCTCGCAATGTCCGCATTTCGGAAGCCCCGAGCCACGGCAAGCCGATAAATTACTATGACAGAGGCTCAAAAGGCGCAAAGGCGTATGCGGAACTTGCGGAAGAGATATTGAAAAATAACGGGAGGTAAAGAAAGATGTCAAAAGGACTCGGAAGAGGACTTGAAGGATTGTTTGAAGACAATGCGCCTCTCATCGACAAAATCGACGAAAAGCAGTTGCTCTTCGTGAAAATTTCAAATGTCGAACCGAACAGGGATCAACCGCGTAAGGCGTTTGACAAACAAGCGCTCGAAGAGTTATCCGCCTCTGTTGCAGACAGAGGACTTTTGCAGCCTATCATAGCGAGAAAAATCGATGGCGACAGATATCAGATAGTTTCTGGTGAGCGCCGTTGGAGAGCGGCAAGAATGGCGGGTTTAACGGAAGTTCCCGTTATCGTAAAGAATTTGAGCGACAAAGAAGCGCTTGAAATCGGGCTTATCGAAAACCTGCAAAGAGAAAACCTGAACGTCGTCGAAGAAGCAAAAGGCTACAAAGCGTTGATAGATGAGTTTTCGCTGACACAGGAGCAAGTTGCCGAAAAGGTCGGGAAATCAAGACCTGCGGTTGCCAACGCAATGCGTATTTTGGCACTGCCTGACGAAACTCTCGACCTTGTTTTGGACGGAAAACTTTCTTCGGGACATGCCCGTGCACTGTTGCCGCTTGCGGAAAGAGCCGAAAGCAAGAAGAAATTTTCCGAACTTGTAAAAATGATAATAGACAAGGGGCTTACGGTTCGAGACGTCGAAAATCTTGCAAAGAAGAAAAGACCGCTGACCAGAACGAAAAAAGAAAGTCCGAACGATATTTATTATAGGGAGATTTCTTCCGAACTCTCGTCGAATTACGGCAGAAAAGTCAAAATCGTTCCGTCAGGAAAAGCAAAAAGCAAAGTCAAAGGCACAATCGTTTTGGAGTACTACTCGGACGATGATCTGAACACGCTGATAGATATGTTGAAAGAAGGAGAAGAGTAATATGCTCGATATCAAATTTTTAAGAGAAAATCCCGATGCGGTAAAAGAAAACATCAAAAAGAAATTTCAAGACCACAAACTTCCGATGGTTGACGAAGTAATTGCACTTGACGCAGAACTTCGCACGACAAAGACCGAAGTCGAAACGCTTCGTTCAAAGAGAAATAAGGCTTCCAAGCTCATAGGAGGACTTATGGCACAGGGGAAAAAAGATGAAGCGGAAGAGATAAAGACCGAAATCGCAAAAGAGGGAGACCGCATTGATGAACTGACAGCGAAAGAAAACGTTCTTGAAGAAAAAATCAAGAAAATAATGATGGTCATTCCGCAAATGATAGACCCTTCCGTTCCCATAGGCAAAGATGACAGCGAAAACGTTGAGATCACAAGATACGGCGAACCTGTTGTTCCCGATTTTGAGATACCGTATCATACCGAAATAATGGAAGCGTATAACGGCATTGACCTCGACGCTGCAAGAAGAGTTGCGGGAAACGGTTTCTATTATCTTATGGGCGATATCGCAAGACTCCATTCCGCAGTTATCGCTTATGCACGCGATTTTATGATAAACAGAGGATTTACCTACTGTGTTCCGCCTTTCATGATTCGCTCCGACGTTGTTACCGGCGTTATGTCCTTTGCGGAAATGGAATCAATGATGTATAAGATTGAGGGTGAAGACCTTTATCTTATAGGAACTTCCGAGCACTCGATGATAGGAAAATTCATTGATCAGATAATTCCCGAAGCAAAACTTCCGCAGACGCTCACCTCGTATTCTCCCTGTTTCCGTAAGGAAAAGGGAGCGCACGGCATAGAAGAGAGAGGCGTTTACAGAATCCATCAGTTCGAAAAACAGGAAATGATAGTTATTTGTAAACCCGAAGACAGCATGATGTGGTTTGATAAACTGTGGCAGAACACGGTTGACCTGTTCAGAAGCCTTGATATTCCCGTAAGAACGCTTGAATGCTGCTCGGGAGACCTTGCAGACCTCAAAGTTAAATCACTTGACGTTGAAGCGTGGTCGCCGCGTCAGAAGAAATACTTTGAAGTAGGTTCCTGCTCCAACCTCGGAGACGCGCAGGCAAGACGTTTGAAGATAAGGATAGCGGCGGAAGACGGAACGAAATATCTTGCGCACACCCTTAACAACACCGTTGTTGCTCCTCCGAGAATGCTCATTGCATTCCTTGAAAACAACTTGCAGGCAGACGGAACAGTCAACATTCCCGTTGCGCTTCGTCCTTATATGGGCGGCGAGGAAAAACTCAAAAGATAAATGTTTCACGTGAAACACGATGTCTCAACAGAGTTTTACAGTTGCAAAAAACATTGAAATACACAATAAACAGAAAGAGCGGCGATTACAAAATCGTCGCTCTTTTATATAACAACAACCGCCCCAAAACGGAGCGGTTGTTGTTTATGTCACATTGTTTATTCGAATTTCTTTATAATCTGAAAATTTCGGTTTTCCGCTTCACAGTAATTATTACTTCTGCGTAAGAGATTTCAGATATGCGTCTATGAAACCGTCCAGGTCTCCGTCCATTACTGCATTGACGTTGCCCATTTCGTAATTCGTTCTGTGGTCTTTTACAAGCGTGTACGGCATAAATACATAAGAACGGATCTGCGAACCCCATGCAATTTCTTTTTGGTCGCCCTTGATGTCTTCGATCTTTTCAAGGTGTTCGCGTTCCTTAATTTCAACAAGTTTTGCTTTCAGCATACGGAGAGCCATTTCTTTGTTCTGCTTCTGCGAACGCTCATTCTGGCAGCCAACGACTATTCCCGTAGGGATATGGATAATTCTGATTGCGGAGTCGGTCTTGTTGATGTGCTGACCGCCTGCGCCGCTTGCACGGTGCGCTTCCACTTTTATATCTTCGTCTCTTATCTCAATATCGTTGGAATCATCGTCAATATCGGGCATAACTTCAACGGAAGCGAATGAAGTGTGGCGTTTGCCTGCCGCATCAAAAGGAGACACGCGGACAAGTCTGTGAATGCCTGTTTCGCTCTTCAAATAACCGTAAGCGTTTGCGCCCTCTACCATAATGGACGCGCTCTTTATACCCGCTTCGTCGCCGTCAAGCATATCGAGAACTTTTACTTTGTATCCGTGTTTTTCCGCAAAACGAGTATACATACGATAAAGCATAAGCGCCCAATCCTGCGCTTCCGTTCCGCCCGCTCCCGCATGGAAATTCAGAATTGCGTTGTTCATATCGTATTCGCCGCTTAAAAGCGTTTCGAGACGCAGTTTTTCAACGGTTTTTTCAAGGTTTCTGAACGTTTCCCCTATTTCTTCGTCAAGAGATCCGTCATCTGCATCTGCGGCAAGTTCAAGATACGTTCCCGCATCTTCATAAAGAGAATACAGCGCATCATAAGCGGTTATTTTTGCTTTGACCGCTTTTTGTTCTTTAAGAATATGGTGGCTGTTCGCGGCATCGTTCCAGAAATCGGGAGCGGCGGTTATCTCTTCTATTTCGGAAAGACGCTTGCGTGCATTATCTATACCCATTGAGCCGTGCAAATCGTCAATTTCCGCTTTTATCTGTTTAAGTTTAACTTTGTACTCATCAATAATAATCATAAAAATCTTTCCCGTATAAATTCTGTATATTATATTTTACCATATAACATATTTTTTGTCAAGCGAGGTCTTTACTTTCTAAAAATCCCTATTACACCGTATTCTGACAAAAAACTATTTTCCTACGCAGAAACGCGAAAAAATATCTTCGATAATTTGTTCCGCAACGCCTTTGCCCGTGACCGAGCCGAGACAGACTATCGCTTCGTTTACATCATCAAGCAGTACATCAGGCGTCATGGAGATATTGTCAAGCGCGTTTTTCAGCGCAGCCGCACAACCGCAGAGACATTCAAACTGACGCGCGTTCATAACGACTTCACTCGGAACGACTCCGTCCGAAACAAGTGAAGCGACGGTTTTTTCAAGGTTTTTCATTCCCTCTCCGGTTTTTGCGCTTATGACAACGGATGCGTCAAACTCTTCAAAATCGGGTGTTTTTTCAGTTTTTACGGCAATATCGGATTTGTTCAGCACGGCAATTTTCTTTGCGCTTGATTTTTTAATCTCTTCAAGAACACGTTCGTCGTTTTCGTCCTTTTTTCTGCTCATATCAAAAACAAAAAGAATCAGGTCGGCGGACGCAAGCTCCTTTTCCGCAAGTTTAACACCTATCTTTTCAACATCGTCGGACGCATCGCGTATTCCCGCCGTGTCGCGTACTTCGAGTTTAACTCCCCCGAAAACCGCGCTTTCTCCGACAACATCTCGGGTCGTCCCCTCTGTTTCGGTGACAATGCTTCTCTCGCAGCCGAGAATACTGTTCATAAGCATTGATTTGCCTGCATTCGGTTTGCCGCAAATAACGGTTCTGACACCGTTTTTTATCATTCGTCCCCTGCCGTAAGTAAGCGAAAGAGCATTGATCTGCTCATAACATTCCGAAACGGTTTTTTCTATCTTTTCGGACGAAATATCTGCTATATCCTCATCGGGATAATCAACGTATGCAAGTATATCGGCAGACAAGGATACAAGTTTTTTTCTGACCTCTTCGACTTTTTCGGATATCTTTCCGCCGAGTTCGCTCTGTGCAGCCGCGACTTCAGCCGCCGTCTGCGCTTCTATAAGGTCTATAACTCCCTCCGCCTGTACGGCGTCCATTTTGCCGTTTATATACGCCATTTTGGAAAATTCACCGCGTCCCGCACGAACCGCTCCGTTTTCAATAAGAAGTTCTACCACTCTATTCAGAATATATGGGCTTCCGTGGCACGAAAGTTCAACGGTATCTTCGCCCGTATAACTGTTGGGAGCGCGAAAAACCGTTGCAAGCACTGTATCGAGAACTTTTTTCCCATCATATATTTTTCCGTAGACAACGCGATATCCGTCAACATTTGCGAGAGGTTTTGAAAAAATCTTTTCGGTTATTTCAAACGCCCTGTCTCCGCTTATGCGAACTATTCCTATCGCAGACGTCATTGGTGCCGTTGATATGGCAACTATCGTTTTCATGAATTTCTCCGTTTAAATGAAAAATATCTCTATCAGTTAAAAGGGCGACATACAGTCGCCCTTTTACATTATTCGTTTTCGTTGTTGTCGGCAACATTTTCCTCACGCTGCTCGGAAGGCGCTCTGTCTTCTCTACGAGGCTTTCTGTAACCGCCTTTATTGCCGTAACCGCCGTTTTTGCGATACGGTTTCTTTCCGCCGTTTCCTTTCGGAGGATACGGTCTTCTTTCGGGCTCTGCGGGAGGCTCCTGCCCCTCGGGCCACTTATATGCTATAATGACTCTTCTGTTGGGTTCTTCGCCCACGGAATAAGTCGTTATATTCTCAAAGTTTTGCAGTTTGGAGTGGATAACTCTTCTTTTTGCGGAATTCATCGAACTGAGAGTTACTTTTCTCTTTGTCTTCTGAACCTGCTTTGCCACTTTAACAGCCAAATTTTCGAGACGAGCGGTATTTCTTTCTCTTCCGGAGTTGATATCAACGGAAATCTTGTAATACTCCTCGATATGTCTGTTCATGGCAAGAGCGGTCATGGACTGAACCGCATCTATAACTTCGCTGCGCTTCTTTATCAGGCTTGCGAGTTCGGAACCGTTTATCTCGGCTTTTATACTCTTTTCCTCGGGCTCGGTCACTTTGAGTTCGTATTCCATTATGCCCATTTTTTCCATAAGTCCGTCGAGAAATTCTTCGACAAACTCAACGGCGTTTACTTCGTTTTTGTAAGTAACTTTTATAACTGCGGGCTTTGCTCCGAGACCGAGAAAGCCGCTTTTCGGATTTTCAATAACGTCAACGCTGAAATCTTCTCTTGCAAGTCCGAGTTCTTCGGAAGCCGCTTTTATGGCGTCGTCAATCGTTTTTCCGGTAAAATTTCTTTCCATAAAAGACCTTTTCTCCTTTACTTTTTATTCTGATCTTCTTTTGCCTTTTTTTCGGCAAGTCTTTCGGCTTCCGCCTGTTCGCGCTGCATTTTTTCTATCTGATTATAATTAAGTTTTTTCTCTTTTACGGGTTGCTGTGCCACGAGTTTTGCTTCGGCTTTTTCTCTTCTGTGCTTAAACAAATAGAAGAGTGCTATCATCTGAACACCGGAAAGAAGGTTGGATATGATCCAGTACATACCTACGCCGGTGGTATACTGGAAGCCGACCCACAAAGAGAACAGCGGCATGAAAAGCATAAGACCCTTCATTGCGCCCATACCCGGCTGTTTTTCGCCGCTCGGGTCGCGGTTAAGTCTCATAGATACAAGGCTTATAAGAAGCGATGTGAGTGCGGAAATGATGGGAATAAGTATAGTCCAGTTCCAACCCCATGTCGGAGTTTGCGAAAGGTCGAGACCGAGGAAGTTGGTGTCTATCATAGATGATTGACTGAATCCCGCAAACTTTTCGGAAAAGTCGGGAAATTTCTCATTAAGTGCGGAAATAACGGTATCGAAATTGTTTTTCATCGAACCAGAAAGCAACACTTCATGATAAGCAACCGTTTTTTCGGTTACTTTTTCAACGGTATCTCCGAAAACCTTTTTAACCGCAGGGTCTATATTGTAAAGAGTTTGTCCGATGGTAAGTATTGCGCTGCTGCTGAATCCGTAGATATAAAGCATCGGGCGTCTGATGGCATTGAATACCGCAAAGATTATCGGGAACTGAATGAGTTGCGGAAGACAACCTTTCATAGGATTGTAATTTTCTTCCGCATAAAGTTTTTGCATTTCTTCCTGATACTTCGGGTTTCTTGTGTCACCCTTGTATCTTTGCTGAATCTCTCTCATCTTAGGCTGTATCCGCATATTTCTCAGCCTTGTTTTTTCGTTTGAAAACGCAAGAGGAAGAAGAAGTAGTTTTACTATGATACCGAAAATTATAATGGCTATACCGTAGTTTCCGACAAGAGAATATATCCCTTTCATCAACATTCCGAACGGCCAGTATATTATGTCAATAATTCCGAGTGTTGTTAATGATGACATTGACAGGCTCCTTATATACAAAGTAACGGATTATTTTTTCTTTTTCTCGGGAACGGGGTCATACCCGCCCTTACAAAAAGGATTGCACCTTAAAATTCTCCAAACACTCAAAAGCAATCCCTTAAAAAAACCGTGGATCTCAAATGCTTCCAGAGCATACGAGGAACAAGTCGGATAAAACCGACAGCACGGGCTTTTACACGGCGAAATGTGTTTCTGATAAAACCTGATAAGTTTTATTGCCGCCTTTTTCATTTTTCGAACTCCGCAAACAGATCTTCCGCAGAAAAAATGTTTTCCATTCTTTCCTTGACAATATTCATTGAAACTTCTTTTGTGCGGCTTCGCGCAACAAGCACTATATCAAAGCCGACCTTTATTCTGTTTTCACAGAGTCTGTACGCCTCGCGCAAAACTCTTTTGGCTCTGTTTCTCTCAACGGCATGTCCGATTTTTTTGCTGACGGTTATACCGAGCCTGTTAAAAGTTAACTTGTTTTTCTTATAGTACAAAACAAATTCCGGCGTAACTTTGCTTTTTCCGCCGTACAGATTTCTGAATATTCTGTTTTCTTTCAAAGCAACAGTATTTTTCATATTGCCCGCTCTTTTCCGCGGTTTTTGCCGTCAATAAATGCTCAAATAAAATACGAGAAAAGACAAGAACGGGCGGCAGGTTGTTGCCGCCCTAACGTTTCTTAAATTACAGAGAAAGTTGTTTTCTTCCCTTTGCACGTCTTCTCGCCAATACTTTTCTGCCGTTGGCGGTTCTCATTCTCTTGCGGAAGCCATGCTCTTTTGAACGCTGTCTTTTCTTCGGCTGGTATGTTCTGCGCATTTTAAACCCTCCTCAACTCAGTAATTCGCATATACCATTATATAACACGCTCCCATAAATGTCAATACCAAAAATTAAAAATTTTTCGAAATCTACATAAAATTTCGCGTTTTCGAGACTAATTAAAAAAATATACCTTTTTCGGCAAATCTAAATTTTTTTTGAAATATATTTACAAATAATATTTAATATGTTATACTGCTATATATAATAATTATATATATGAGTATAATCAAAGGACGTGGACAAAGTAATGCAGAATTTCAAAAGCGTTTGGGCGGCAGCCGTCGATCTTTTGCAAAGTTCGATAAACGAAACCGCCATGAACCTTTGGATAAAAACCATAACTCCGCTTAAATACGAATCGGATTATGCCGTTCTGAAAGTTGAGTCCGACTTTCAAAGAGACGTTATAATGACACGTTACAAGAGCCTTATAGTAAAGGCGCTTGAAGACGTTGTCGGATTTGAAATGAATATAAAAGTCATAACGGACGAGTCTTCATCGGAAGATACCGTTAAAAACGACCCTGTTTCTTCCGTTACGGAAAAAGCCGTTGCGGCAGCGGAAGACAAGAGCAGCGAATATACGTTTTCAAACTTTATAGTTGCGGAGTCAAACAAACACGCCTTTGCCGCCTGCAAAGCGGTTGCAAATCATCCTGCGGGCGCATATAACCCTCTATTCATATACGGAAATACAGGTCTCGGTAAAACTCACCTGCTGTTTGCAATTAAAAATGAAATAAACAAACTTCATCCGGAACTCAAAACGCTTTATGTAAAGAGCGAACATTTCATAAACGAACTTGTTGCTCTTACTTCACAGGGCAAAGCGCTTTCAGACAATGCAAACAGTCCGAAAAATATGATAGAGTTCAAGGAAAAATACAGAGGCGTTGACGTGCTGCTTGTTGACGACGTTCAGTTCATAGCAGGCAAAGACGCGACCCAAAACGAATTTTTCCATACATTCGACGCTCTTTACCAGGCAAACAAACAGATAATTCTTGTTTCGGACCGTCCGCCGAAAGATATGCTTTTACTTGACGAAAGACTTAAAAGCCGCTTCGAGCAGGGTCTGGCAACGGATATTTATATGCCCGAATACGAACTTAAAGTTGCTTTTATAAGGCAAAAAGCACTCGTATACAATATAAAGATGACGGAAGAAGTTGTGGACTTCATAGCACAGCGCATCAAAAACAACATCCGACAACTTGAAGGCGTTATGAAAAAACTTATGGCATTCCAGGATATATCCGATATGCCGCCGAATATTGCCATTGCTCAAAGCGCAATAAAAGATATAACGCACGAGAATATGCCTGTTTCCGTTGTTGTGGACAAGGTTATTATAGAAGTTTCCACCGCTTACGACGTTTCTGTTGAAAGCATGAAAGGCAAGGGCAGAAAAAAGAACGTTGTTATGGCGCGTCAGATAGCGATGTACATTTTGAAGACCATTACGGATATGTCGCTTGACGAAATAGGCAAACAATTCGGCAATAAAGACCATTCCACCGTTTCCTATACAATAGACAAGATGGAAAAGATGCTTGAAACAAATACAACGCTGAACAACGAGATAAACGATATAATCAAAAAAATCAAATCTTATTGATTCAACACAATAATCAACGCGGTTTTCAAAGCACGCCTGCGTTATCAAAAAAGTTATAAAACGCTTTTTCAACAATCAACGGCGTTTAAACTTTTCAACATTGCCAAAAAAAACGCTGTTTTGATAAGTTTTACTTTATCAACATATTTTTCATTTTCGTTTTTATTGACGTTCAGGTAAAAATATGAATTATAAACAGTTTCCGCAACCCCTATTATTACTAAAATAATTATTTTCTTTCTTTTTACTATAAGGAGGTCACCGCCTTGAATTTCAGTTGCGACAGAGATCTTATATTAGAAGCACTCAATACCGTCATAAAACCCGTTCCTCAAAAAGCGAGTATTCCCGTTCTTGAAGGAATATGTTTTGAGATAGAAGCGGACGGAACGTGCCGTCTGACAGGTTCCGACGTTGAGATGAGCATCGAAACGGTTATACATATTGATGCGGAAGAAAAAGGTTCTTTCGTTGTTCCCGCCAAAAAGTTTTTTGATATGATTTCAAAAATAGACAGCGGGAACATCGACTTCACGCTTGATCCGAACAAGATGCTTCACATCGTAAGTGGAATGATAAAATTTGATATTTCAACGCAGGACGCCGAGTTTTATCCTCAGATGCCGCTCGTTGAAAAATCAAAATCTATTGTCATAAAACAGGAACTTCTTCTCAATATGATAAAGCAAACGCTTTTCTCCGTTTCGGAGTTTGAAGCAAAAGCAACGTTGAGAGGTCTTTATTTCTGTGTCGAAGACGGATTTCTGACAGTTGTCGGCTCCGACATGAGAAGAATGGCAATGAGAAAAGAAGAGTTTCTTAATACCAACGGCGAAGACTTTTCTTTCATAGTCCCGGCAAAAACCGCTGCGGAACTTTCTAAAATAATAACCGGTGACACCGACGTTATAATAGGCATAGCAAGCACTCATATAGTTTTTGAGTTTGACGAAACAAAAGTTACGTCGCGCCTGATAAGCGGAGAATACATAAAATATAAATCTTTGCTTAAACGCGAGTTCAAAAACGAAGTCATCGTAGGCTGCGACGATCTGAAAAAAGCGCTTGAACGCGCACTTATCGTCAATGATAAATCAAACAGTTGCATAAGAGTTAATTTTGAATACGATTCCATTGTTATTTATTGCCGCACTTCGGAGGGACACAGTCTGACAGATGAAATACCCTGCAAGAAGACAGGCGAAAATATGGAAATAGGTTTTAAGGGCAAATATCTGCTTGACGTCCTGAACGGCTGCGGAGACAAAGAAATAAAGATAAAAATAGATTCCGCAAGAACTCCCGCCTGCCTTGTTCCGACGGACGGAAGCGACAGATATATATATCTGATTTCCCCGATGAACATAAACAACGACTGATAATATGCACATCAAATCTTTATCGACCGAGAATTTCCGAAATCTTTATCCGCAGGAAATTGTATTTGACAGCGGCGTTAATATCTTTACCGGTATGAATGCGCAGGGCAAGACAAACATTATAGAGGCTTTGTGGCTTTATTCTTCCTGCAAATCGTTCAGAACAACGAACGAAAAAGATTTTATAAATCATGAAAAAGTATTTGCCGAAACGGATATACTTTTTGAAAAGGGCGGAAGAATACAGTCGGGACAAATGAAATATCATACGGCAAAAAGACGGGAACTTTATCTTAACGAAATAAAAGTCAAACCGTCCGAAATGATAGGAAATTTTACTTCCGTTCTGTTTTTTCCCGAACATCTCGATCTTTTGAAAGCCGGTCCTGAGGGACGGCGAAAATTTGTTGACCTTGCGATTTGTCAGGTCAAACCTAAATATTACGCTTACTTATCGGAATATAACAAAACGCTTTTTCAGCGAAACAACGTTTTGAAAAGCGAGGACAAATCTGAACTTGAAACGATTGAAATATGGGACGTCAAACTTTCTAAACTCGGAGCGTTTATATATTTGACAAGGCAAAATTACATAGCATTGCTTGCCGGTTACGCAAAAACGGTCATAGATGAAATGAGCGGCGGCAAAGAAAAACTCGGTCTTTTTTATCAGAGCGAATGCGACGGCTGCGAAAAACTTGCGGAAGCGGAAGAACTTCTTATAGGAAAAATGCTTAACAGCCGCGAAAAAGACATCAAATGCGGTTTTACAAATGTCGGCGTTCACCGTGACGACCTTGAAATAACGCTTAACGGTTTGAGCGCAAAATTTTTCGGTTCACAGGGACAACAAAGAAGTTGCGTCATGGCTTTGAAAATGGCGGAAGCGGATATATTGAACAGCGTTTACAACGAATTTCCCGTTATGCTTTTTGATGATGTTTTTTCCGAACTTGACAGTTCGAGAAAATCTTTTATCGTCAGCCGCATAAAGGACAAGCAGGTTATAATAACCGCCTGCGAGGACCCGAGCGGAATGGGAGATGCAAGAATATTTTCCGTCAGCAACGGACGGGTGGAGTTGGTTTGATATGTATCTTCACATAGGTCTGAATTATCTTATAAAAACAAAATACATAGTAGGCATATTCGATATTGAGAACACTTCGGTTTCTTCCGCAACGAGAGCGATGTTCCGTTCGGAAGAAGAAAAAAAACGTGTGGTTTCCGTTACCACGGAACTTCCCAAATCGTATATAATCTACTGTGAAAAGGGAAAGACAACTCTGTTTTTGACCCAGTTTTCCGTATCGACCTTGAAAAAGAGGTTTACGCAAAACGGTGAAACGGAACTGAGATGAAAGGATAAATGGTATGTCTGAAAAAATCGAGAGGTACGACGAAAGTCAAATACAGGTTCTGGAAGGACTTGAAGCCGTCAGAAAGAGACCCGGTATGTATATCGGATCGACTTCCGTGCGCGGTCTTAACCACCTCGTGTATGAAATAGTTGACAACGCGATAGACGAAGCCCTTGCCGGTTACTGCAAAAATATAACCGTTACCATCAAAAAGGGAAATATCGTTGAAGTGACCGACGACGGACGAGGAATACCGACCGGAAAACACCCGAAAATGGGTATATCGACGCTTGAAGTCGTTTTCACCATTTTGCACGCGGGCGGTAAATTCGGCGGAGGCGGATATAAAGTGTCGGGAGGTCTTCACGGTGTGGGAGCGTCTGTTGTAAACGCTCTTTCGGAGTGGTTGACCGTTGACGTTTACGATTCAAGATCGCATAAACACGTTTTTCAGGAGTATAAACGCGGAAAAGCGGATGCTCCCGCAAAAGTGCTTGAAGATACGGATAAAACGGGAACAAAAGTTACTTTCTTCCCCGATGCCGAAATTTTTGAAACTCTTGAATTTGAATATGACACTCTGCTTAAAAGACTTCGCGAACAGGCGTTCCTTAATGCCGGTGTCCGCATAGTTTTCACCGATGAACGCGGAGAAGAACCCGTAGTAAACGATATGTGCTATGAGGGCGGTATCAAGAGTTTTGTAGAGTACATCAACGATAACAAAAAAGCAATTCATGACGTTATCTATGTCGCGAACGACAACGGAACGTATTCCGCCGAGATCGCAATGCAGTATACGACCAATTACGATGAAAACATACTTTCGTTCGCAAACGATATTCATACGGCGGAGGGCGGAACACACGAACAGGGTTTCAAAGCCGCTCTTACAAAAGTCGTTAATGAATATGCGAGAAAGTACAAATATTTGAAAGAAAAAGATTCCGACCTTTCGGGCGACGATGTACGCGAGGGATTGACTGCCGTTATTAGCGTCAAACTGACGGAGGCTCAGTTTGAGGGTCAGACCAAAACAAAACTCGGAAATTCCGAGATGCGCGGTTTTGTAAACAAACTCGTTTCCGAAAAACTTGCCGATTTCTTTGAGGAAAATCCGACGGTCGTTCGCGTTATCATGGAAAAAGCCATAAACGCACAGCGCGCAAGAGAAGCCGCAAGAAAGGCAAGAGAACAAACAAGAAGAAAATCAGGTCTCGATTCGGGACAGATGCCCGACAAACTCCGCGACTGCAACGAAAGAGACGCTTCGCTCACGGAACTTTACATCGTCGAGGGAGACTCGGCGGGCGGTTCCGCAACACAGGGCAGAGACTCCCGTTTCCAGGCGATACTTCCCCTTTGGGGCAAAATGCTCAATGTTGAAAAAGCGAGAGCGGACAAGATATACGGCAACGACAAACTTTCGCCCGTTATAACGGCGCTCGGCGCGGGTATCGGCACGGAATTCAATATAGAAAAACTGCGTTACAATAAAATAGTTATCATGGCGGATGCCGATGTTGACGGAGCGCATATCAGAACGCTTCTTCTGACATTCTTCTTCCGCTTTATGAGGCCTCTTATAGAACAGGGCTACGTTTATTCGGCTGTTCCCCCGCTTTATAAACTTTCAAGGGGCAAGACCGTCCGCGTTGCATACAGCGATGAGGAAAGAGACCGTATAAGCGCGGAAATGCGTGAGGGTAACCCGAATGCGAAAATAGATATTTCGCGTTATAAAGGTCTTGGTGAGATGAACCCCGAGGAACTTTGGGAAACGACAATGGACCCCGAAAAGAGAACATTGAGAAGAATAGAACTCGAAGATGCGGTTGCCGCAGATAAGATTTTCAGCATTCTTATGGGCGAGGACGTTGAACCGAGAAAAGAATATATAGAATTGAACGCACGTTATGCGGTTAATCTGGACTTTTAAGGAGGTGACGGAAAATGGCAAAAAAGAGAAGCGATTATAAACCCGAGGACATTATGTTCCCCGATCAGATAATTACGTCTTCGGAACTCGTTCACGAAATGAAAACGAGTTATATCGAATACGCTATGTCCGTCATCGTCGGCAGAGCCCTGCCAGACGTTCGCGACGGTCTTAAACCCGTTCACAGAAGAATACTTTACGCAATGTATGAGGACGGTCTTACAAGGGATAAACCCTATCGTAAGTGCGCAACGGCAGTCGGCGACGTTCTCGGTCGTTATCACCCCCACGGAGACGCTTCCGTTTACGACGCGCTTGTGCGTTTGGCACAGGATTTCTCAATGCGTTATCCGCTTATCGACGGTCACGGAAACTTCGGTTCAATAGACGGCGACCCCCCGGCGGCTTACCGTTATACCGAGGCGAGAATGTCGAAAATAGCCGACGAAATGCTCCGCGATATCGAAAAAGATACAGTCGATTGGGTTCCGAACTTTGATGAGACGAGAAAAGAGCCCAAAGTTCTTCCGTCGCGTTTTCCGAACCTGCTTGTCAACGGTTCTTCGGGTATCGCAGTCGGAATGGCTACCAACATTCCACCGCACAACTTAAAAGAAGTTATAAATGCGACGATATACGTTATCGACCACCCAGACGCAACGGTTGACGACCTGCTTCCGATAATTCCGGGTCCCGATTTCCCGACAAAGGGAATAATCATGGGAAGAAGCGGAATAAGAAGCGCCTATGAAACGGGTAAAGGTCACATAACTGTCCGCGCAAGAACAGAGTTTGAGGAATATGCGGGAGACAGAACGAGAATAGTCGTTCACGAACTTCCATATCAGGTCAACAAGCGTATGCTTATCGCCAATATGGCGCAGCAGTTCCACGATAAAAAGTTGGAAGACATCGTTGACATACGCGACGAGACCGACCGAACGGGTATGCGCATAGTTATCGAACTCAAACGCGGAGCAAATGCACAGGTCGTTTTGAACAAACTGTTCAATCAGACGCAGATGCAAACCACGTTTGCCATAACCATGCTTGCGCTTGTGGACAATCAGACACAGCCGAGAATACTTTCGCTCAAAAAGATTCTTGAAGAGTACATCGCGTTCCAAAAGGATATAATCACCCGCCGCACTCGTTTTGACCTGAAAAAGGCGATGGAACGCGCTCACCTGCTTGAAGGTTTGCTTATCGCGCAGGAGAATATCGACGAAGTTATAAAGATAATCCGCAATTCCTACGACAACGCAAAAGAAAACCTTATGGCGCGCTTCGGTCTTTCCGATATTCAGGCTTCCGCCATACTCGAAATGCGTTTGAAAGCGTTGCAGAGACTGGAAGAAGACAAACTCCGTGCGGAGTATAAGGAAATCGAAGAAAAGATTGCTTATTACAACCGCTTGCTTTCCGACGAGGGACTTCTCATTCAGGTTCTCAAAGACGAACTGACGCAGATAAGAGACAAATACGGCAACGACCGTCTGACGGAAATTTGCGAGTCCGAGGAAGATATAGACATCGAAGACCTTATCGAGGAAAAGAACTGCGTTTACACTCTTACGCATTGCGGCTACATAAAACGTCAGCCGGTGGACGCTTACGAAGCGCAGAACAGAGGAGGCAAGGGCAAGAAGTCGATGACGAAGAAAGAAGACGATTATGCTGAAACGCTTTTCGTTTCTTCAAGCCACAGTCTGCTTGTTTTCTTCACAAACGAGGGTCTTGCATATAAGATGAAAGGCTATCGCATACCCGAAGCGTCGAGAACGTCAAAGGGTATGAATATAGTCAACCTGCTTCAATTCAAGGATGCGGACGAAAAGGTTACGGCGATGATAGCCGTTCCGTCTCTTGACGAAGAGGGGCTTTACTTCAACATGATAACCAAGCGCGGCGTAACAAAGCGCTGCCCCGTTTCGGCATTCAAAAATATGCGTAAAAACGGCGGTCTTATCGCGCTTTCGCTTGATGACGGCGATGAACTTATAAGCGTTCATCTGACGGACGGAACAAAGAATATACTTGTTGCGACTTCCGAGGGTCAGGGCATACGTTATGACGAAAACGAGGTAACCGTTGTCGGAAGAACCGCAAGAGGTGTCCGAGCAATGAAAGTCGATCCGGACCATGAGGTTATCGGTTCGGTTGTTGTTGACGATACAAAGAATCTCTTGACAGTTACCGAGAACGGATACGGCAAACGCACAGAGTTTGACGAGTTCAACACGCAGCACAGAGGAGGTCTCGGCGTTATCTGCCATAAACTGACGGATAAAACGGGCGCACTCTGCGGTATAAAAGCGGTTGACGATACCGAGGACGTTATCGCGGTTGCGGCAAACGGAGTTCTTATAAGAACCGGAGTTGCAAGCATTTCGACTTACGGCAGATCAAGCCAGGGCGTTCGCGTGATGAATCTTGAAGAAGATAACAAGGTTATCGGAATAGTTGCGGTCGAAGCTGAACCCGAATCCGAAGAAACGGACGGGGAAGACGGTGAAAATACCGAGACTGCGGAAAATATTCCGCAAACCGAGACAGAACAGGAAAACACGGAAGAATAAACCAAAACCGACGCGGCGGTATTTCCGACCGCCGCGCGACAATATATGAAAATACAGAAAAGGTGAGAATATGGACAACAAAGAAAAGACTATGGATAAAGTAGTCGCGCTTTGCAAAGGCAGAGGCTTTGTATATCCCGGCTCGGAGATATACGGCGGTCTCGCAAACTCCTGGGACTACGGTCCTCTCGGCGTTGAACTGAAAAACAACGTCAAAAGAGCATGGTGGAAAAAATTCGTGCAGGAAAGCCCGTACAACGTCGGTCTTGACAGCGCAATACTTATGAACCCCGAAACATGGGTGGCGTCGGGACACCTCGGCGGATTTTCCGACCCGCTTATGGACTGCAAAGTCTGCAAGACCAGACACAGAGCGGATAAACTCATCGAGGATTACGTTGCGGAAAACGGACTTGACGATAACCCTGCGGGTTGGTCGGATGAGGAAATGCTTGCTTATATCAAAGAGCATCACATCACCTGCCCCTCCTGCGGCTCTTCCGATTTCACCGATATAAGAAAATTCAACCTGATGTTCAAAACGTTCCAGGGTGTTACCGAGGATTCTACCTCGACTCTGTATCTTCGTCCCGAAACCGCACAGGGCATTTTCGTAAACTTCAAAAACATTCAGAGAACAACGAGAAAAAAGATTCCGTTCGGCGTCGGTCAGATAGGCAAATCGTTCAGAAACGAGATAACTCCGGGTAACTTCATTTTCAGAATCAGAGAATTTGAGCAGATGGAACTCGAATTTTTCTGCAAACCGGGAACAGACCTCGAATGGTTCGATTATTGGCGTTCCTATTGCCGTGATTTCCTTTATTCGCTCGGCATAAAGAAAGAAAATCTTCGTCTTCGCGACCATGACGCGGAAGAACTTTGCTTCTATTCGAAAGCGACCACGGACTTTGAGTTCCTCTTCCCGTTCGGTTGGGGCGAACTCTGGGGTGTTGCGGACAGAACCGATTACGACCTGACGCAGCATTCCGAACACAGCGGTCAGCCTCTCGACTATTTCGACCCCGAAACAAACGAGAGATACACGCCTTACGTTATCGAGCCGTCGCTCGGTGCGGACAGAATGACGCTTGCGCTTCTCTGCGACGCTTATGACGAGGAAAACATTTCGAAAGACCCTGAAAAGCCCGATGTCAGAACGGTTATGCATTTCCACCCCGCGATAGCGCCCGTCAAAGCCGCGATTCTTCCCCTTTCGAAGAAACTCGGCGACAAGGCGATAGAGATTTACGGCGAACTTTCAAAGTATTTCAACGTCGAATACGACGATGCGGGTTCAGTCGGCAAACGTTATCGCCGTCAGGATGAGATAGGCACTCCGATGTGTATCACTTATGACTTTGATTCCGTTGAAGACAACTGCGTGACCGTCCGCGACAGAGATACGATGGAACAGGTTCGTATTCCCATAACCGACCTTAAATCGTACATCGAAAAGGCGATTGAATTTTAATTAAAGCGGATTAACATTTTATTAAGACCGTAGTTTTTGCGTATTTTTGCGGTATACTTACCGTAGAAAAACGTAAGACTGCGGTCTTTTTGCGCTTTTTCGACGGAAAAAAGCCGAACCGCAAAACAGACCAAGCATTTCCGACCGTATGTCGGTTTTGACGGGAGCGGAAGAAAGGATGAAAAAATGAAACTTATATCCGTTGTTGTTCCGTGTTATAACGAACGCGAGGTTCTGCCCGCGATGTATGCGGAACTTGAAAACGTCCGAAAAAGGGATTTTGACGGGATCGCCGAATTTGAATATATATTTGCTGATGACGGGTCGTCCGACGGAACGACGGAATATATAAAAGAAATGAGGAAAAAAGATAAAAAGGTTCGATTTGTTTCTTTCTCCCGAAATTTCGGAAAAGAAGCGGCGATACTTGCGGGACTGCGCGCCGCAAAAGGCGATCTTGTTACGGTTATGGACGCCGACCTGCAAGACCCGCCGTCGCTGTTGAAGACAATGTTTGACGCCGTTGAAACAGAGGGATACGAGCAGGTCGGAACACGTCGGGTAACAAGAAAAGGCGAACCGCCCGTGCGGTCTTTTTGCGCTCGCACGTTTTATAAAATGATAAATTCCTGCGCGGATTTTGAAATGACCGACGGCGCGAGGGATTATCGTCTGATGACAAGAAAAGTGGTTGACGCAATACTTTCTTTGCCTGAAAAATGCAGATATTCCAAGGGAATTTTCAGTTATGTCGGCTTCAAAACAAAATGGATACCTTATGAAAACGTCGAACGCGCGGCAGGAAAAACAAAATGGTCGTTTTGCAAACTTTTCCGCTATGCCGTTGACGGTATGGTCGCTTTTTCGGACATTCTTTTGCGCCTTTCCGCGTTTGTCTGCGTGCTGTTTTTTATCGCTTTTCTGACCTTTGCTGTGCTTGCGGTCGTGTTAAAAAGTTCTGTTTTTGCAATCGTTTCCGTCGGATTTCTTATCGGCGGGACGGTGCTTTTGTGCCAAAGCGCAAACGGAAAATATATTGAGCAGATCTCACGCGAGGTCAGACAGCGCCCTGTATATATTGTCGCAGAAACCGAAAAGGACGGTGAAAAACAATGAGTTTTCCACACAGGAAGAGACCTTCGTTGATAACTTCGGCGCACATCGTATTGCTTGTCATCGGTACTGCGATTTTTACGCTTTTTGCTTTTAATAAAAATATTTGGTTCGATGAGGCGTATACGATAGGTCTTGTCAGACACGGTGTTGCCGATATTTTCAAATTACATATCTATGATGTTCACCCGTTTTTGTACTATTTTCTGCTTAAAATCTTTACGTTCGTTTTCGGTTCGTCGCTTCTTTCCATGCGCCTGTTTTCCGTTATCGGCGCGGTAATGCTTTCGCTTCTCGGGCTGACGCACATTCGGCGTGATTTCGGTGAAAAAGTCGGATTTTGGTTCTCTTTTTTCAGCGTTTTCTGCGCTTCGACTCTGTATTATGCGGAACAGATAAGAATGTATTCGTGGGCGACATTTTTTGTCGCGCTTGCAGGCATTTACGCATATCGTTTAGGTAAAAACGACGGTATAAAAAACTCAGCGCTTTTCGTTTTGTTTTCCGTTTGCGCGGCGTATACGCATTATTTTGCGCTTTTCGCTGTTGCGGCGGTAAACATTGTTCTGCTTGTGCATAAAATAAGACAGAAGCAACTTTTTCGTTGGTTCGCAACGGCGGCATCGCAGATAATTTTGTATATTCCGGGTGCGTTAATTTTCTTAAAACAGGCAACGGCGGGCGGCGCGTCATGGATAAAACTCTCATTCCCCGAAAATGTTTTTGATACGCTGGCATATCCGTTTTTGGGTGAAAAACTTATTGATATTCTCGGAAAGGGTTCCGTTGCGTATTATGCCGTCGGTTCGGCGCTTGTCGCGGTTTTTCTTGCTGCGGTGCTTTTGCTTTTCTTCCGGTGCCATTCGCTTCTTTGCGAAAAACCGTTTCGCTTCTCTGCGGAGATAATTTTCGGCGTAATTGCTTTTTCTGTGCTTGTCTCGCTTTTCAGACCTATATATTACGAACGTTACACCGTCGTTCTTTACGGATTTTTATTCTTTCTGTTTGCCCGTGCCGTAAGCGAAGCAAAGGCGTGGACGCGCATTGCCGCTGCGGTGCTGACTGTTGCCGTGTTTGCCGTTCAGGTGCACCGAATATCGACGAAATGTTTTGATGAGACAAGCGGAAAAGTCGAGACTTTGCTTGAAAACAAATTGCAAAGAGGCGATATTGTCGTCTCTTCTTCCATTGACATTTACTGCTTTTCGGTTTTTTCCGAGAACTGCGACTTTTATTTTTACAATAAGGGCGAATGGAACGTTGAGAACGCATATCGTGCGTTCGGCGACAATACAGTTGTAATAAGAGATCTCAATACTCCCGAGATTACTGAAAATGCGGAATCGGTCTGGGTATTAAACGACAAAAACGTTCGTGACTTTCTGATTGCAAACGGTTTTTGCGAAAAAGAAAGGGTTTCCGAGCGGTCGTCTTACAGAAAAGAAAAGTATACTTTCGTGCGTTTTGAAAAGGTGAATACGGACTGATAAGAAAATGAATATTATACTGTTTTTTGAATTTTTATTGAACTGACTTGATTTTTGAAAAAGATGTGCTATACTTAATATCAAACAGAAACATTGTTTTTGTTTCGGACGCTGTCCGTAAAAATTAAAAATGCCAAACGATGTCTGCGGGAAACGGCTCACGCCACCGAAGGAGTAACACTCTCAGGTTTCCCGAAAGGAACAGGACCGCAGATTGATGGCGATCTGGAGAATCCCGCTTCGAGCGGGTGCCGAAGGTGAAAGCGCAAAAGCGCGAATCTCTCAGGCAAAAGGACAGAACCCCGAATGAACCCGAATCGGTCTGTTTTTTTTGCAGACCGATTTTTTTGTTTCGACTGTTGGAGTATGTCGGAGTAAAAGAGTGGGGGCGTCGCGGCGAGGGGATATTTTTTTCCGTTCCCTCTCCGCGAGTCGGTTCAAAAACGTGAGCCGAAAAAATTTCTCAAAAAGAAAGGGAGAAATATGGATTTTCTTTACAAGGTCGTTTCGACCGTTAACATTTATCTGACGGACTACATACTCATTTTTCTGCTTGTCGGAACGGGTATATTTTTCACGATAAGAACGCGTTTTGTTCAGGTGCGCTGTTTTGGCGAGGGCATGAAAAGCGTTTTCGGAAAAATTTCTTTGCACGGAAAGGGTCACGGCGGCAATCTGACTTCGTTCCAGGCTCTTGCCACGGCGGTTGCCGCGCAGGTCGGAACAGGTAATATAGTGGGCGCGTGCGGCGCAATACTTATAGGCGGTCCGGGTGCGATATTCTGGATGTGGATAATTGCGTTTTTCGGTATGGCGACCATTTATGCAGAAGCGGTTCTTGCGCAGGAAACAAGAGTTGTCGGCGAGGACGGAAAAGTTATCGGCGGTCCCGTTTACTATATCAAAAAAGCGTTCAACAACAAGTTCGGAAAGCTTTTGGCGGGCTTTTTTGCCGTTGCCGTGGTTCTTGCGCTCGGCTTTATGGGAACCATGGTTCAGTCCAACTCGATAGGCAGCACTTTTCAAACCGCTTTCGGCGTTCCCTCATGGATAGTAGGAATAGTGGTTGCGGTGCTTGCGGGCATAATCTTCATCGGCGGAGCAAAGCGTATAGCGCTCGTTGCGGAAAAACTCGTTCCGATAATGGCGGTGCTTTTTCTGCTCGGCGGAATTGTGGTTCTTTGTTCGAGAATCAAATTCATTCCCGAAACGTTCGCAATGATTTTCAAAGAGGCGTTTGTTCCTAAGGCGGCAATAGGCGGCGCGCTCGGCGTTGCAATCAAAAAAGCGATAAGTCAGGGAGCGAAACGCGGACTTTTCTCAAACGAAGCCGGTATGGGTTCGACCCCGCACGCTCATGCGCTGGCACACGTCAAACGTCCCCACGATCAGGGTGTTGTTGCGATGATAGGCGTGTTTATAGATACCTTTGTTGTTTTGACAATGACTGCGCTTGTCGTTATCACTACCCTTTATACGGGTGACGGTATCCTTGCAAGCGAAGTTGCTCCCGCAGGTATCGACAAGACCAACATGGCGCAGACGGCGTTCAGCGGAGTGTTCGGTCAGGGTCTCGGTCAGGCATTTGTTGCAATTTGTCTTTTCTTCTTTGCGTTTTCAACAATTCTCAGCTGGAATCTTTTCGGCAGAATAAATATGAATTATCTGTTCGGCAAAAGATCAAATCTTATATATTCCATTCTTGCCATGGGCTTCATCGTTCTCGGCTCGTTCCTTTCCAACGACCTTGTTTGGGAATTGACGGACTTTTTCAACTATCTTATGGTGCTTCCGAACGTTATAGCGCTTATCGCGCTTTCGTCGTATGTCGCAAAAGAGTCCCGCAAACCCGGAAAATCGCTCAAAGAAAAAGCCGAGCAAGCGGAAAAAGTAACTGTTGCCGCAGAGTAATGATATTGAAGGAATCATAAAAGACACCTAAAAATAAACGTATTGCAAAAGCGTCCTTTCTTTTCGGAGAACGGGCGTTTTTTGCGAATAAAAATCCGCTTGGAACGGTTCTGCCCGCAGCGGATATACTTTTGGGTTTATACCGCAGTTTTCGTGTTTTCGCTGTTTTGCGGTTCGGCATACTCTGCACGCGGTATAATTTATTGAAAAAAATGCAATACCCCTTTTCTTTTCGGTTGTTATGTGCTATAATGCTTAATAGGATATTATATACACCCGAACCGGGTGATTTTGAAAAAAGACAGAGGAAAAAAGATGGAAAAATATATCGGCGGCGTGTACGACTGCGCCGTTATCGGAGGAGGACACGCGGGCATAGAGGCTTCTCTCGCCTGCGCAAGGCTCGGTCTGAAAACGGTTATGTTCACAATAAACCTCGACGCCGTCGGAAATATGCCGTGCAATCCGTCGATAGGCGGCACGGCAAAAGGACACCTTGTGCGTGAAATAGACGCTCTCGGCGGGCAGATGGCAAAGGCGGCGGACGAAGTTTTTCTTCAAAGCCGAATGCTGAACAGAGGAAAAGGACCCGCTGTTCATTCGCTCCGCGTGCAGGCGGACAGAGCAAGATACCGTGTTTTGATGAAAAAAACGCTTGAAGCGCAGGACGGACTTGATATAAAACAGGACGAGATAGTCAGGATAGGAACGGAAAACGGAAAAGTTTCGGAGGTCGAGACCCGTCTCGGTGCCGTTTACAAAGTCCGCGCCGCCATCGTTGCAACGGGCACGTTTCTCGGGGGCAGAATCTTTATCGGAGACATAAACTATGAGGGCGGCCCCGACGGAATGCACGCGGCGACCGAACTTCAAAAAAGCCTTGTTTCTCTCGGACTTTCGCTGCGTCGGTTCAAAACGGGAACACCCGCAAGAATACACAGAAAAAGCGTTGATTTTTCCGCACTTGAAGTTCAGCACGGCGACGACCCCGTTGAACCGATGAGCTTTGAAAACGAAAGCGTCGGCGAAAACACCGCAGATTGCTGGATAGCGTATACGAACGAAAAAACGCATGAAATAATCAGAAAAAATCTTGACCGCTCTCCGATGTATTCGGGCGATATTGTCGGCGTTGGACCGCGTTACTGTCCATCCATCGAAACAAAAATAGTACGCTTTGCGGATAAATCGCGTCATCAACTTTTTGTTGAACCGATGGGAACGGACACGGACGAAATGTACCTCGGCGGTATGTCGTCCTCTCTTCCGGAGGATGTTCAGGTCGAAATGATACGTTCCGTTAAAGGACTTGAAAACGCAAAGATAATGCGAACGGCTTACGCCATTGAATATGACTGCGTTGACCCGCAGGAACTGTTGCCGACGCTCGAAACGAAAAAAGTTGAGGGCTTATACGGCGCGGGACAGTTCAACGGAACTTCGGGCTATGAAGAAGCCGCCGCGCAGGGGCTTGTTGCAGGAATAAATGCTTCGATGAAAATTCTCGGCAGAGAACAGGTGGTTTTCGACCGCGCAAATTCGTATATCGGCGTTATGATAGACGATTTGGTAACAAAGGGCACGGAAGAGCCTTACAGGATAATGACCTCGCGCTCCGAATACAGACTTTTGCTCCGTCAGGACAATGCGGACGAACGTCTTACACCTTTGGGACATTCGATAGGTTTGATCTCGGACGCCCGTTACGAAAAGTTTTTGGAAAAAGAAGCGCGTATCAACAAAGAGATAGAGCGCTGCGGAAAAACGTTCATTCCGCCCAATGCGGAACTCAAAAAAATCGTTGAAGAGCGGAACACCCCGCTTCCCGCAACCGGAATAACGCTTTCGGAACTGATAAAGAGACCTGAACTCGATTATGCCTGTCTCGAACCCGTCGATAAAGGAAGACCCGAACTTTCACGGCGAGAAAAACAGGAAGTTGAGATAAAAATAAAGTATGACGGATATATCCGACGCGAAAAGGCGCAGGCGGAACAGTATGCGCGCCTTGAACGCAAAAAGATTCCCGCCGATGTTGATTATTCGCAGATAAAGGGACTTAGGATAGAAGCCGCGCAGAAACTGAAAGAGGCGCGTCCCGCTTCAATCGGGCAGGCAAGCCGCCTTTCGGGAGTCAATCCCGCCGATGTTTCTGTGCTTTTGATATACTTCGGAATGGTTTGATTTATTTGAACGGAGATGCTTTTATATGAATCTGGACGGAATTAAAAAAGTATATTTTATGGGTATCGGAGGCTCTTCGATGTCGAGCCTTGCGGAAATTCTTATCAGACGCGGCTACACGGTTGCAGGCTCCGATATGCAGGAATCCGCAACGGTTGAACATCTGCGCAAGTTCGGCGCGGAGGTAACTGTGGGACAAAAAGCGGAAAACGTGGAAAAGTTTGCTCCCGACATTATTGTCAAAACCGATGCGATAATGGACACGAACCCCGAACTCGTATATGCAAAGGAGCATAATATACCCGTTTATCGCCGCGCGGAACTGCTCGGCTATATCATAGACGGATATAAGGACGCGATAGGCGTTGCGGGAACTCACGGAAAGACGACCACGACTTCCATGATAACCTCCGTATTCCTTTCCGCAAAAAGGGACGCTTCTTCCATAATCGGCGGTCACATGAAGAGGATAGACAGTTCGTATCTTGTCGGAAAAACAAATGAAATGTGCATTTTCGAGAGCTGCGAATTTAAGAGTTCTTTTCTGCACTTCAAGCCGAGAATTTCCGTTATCCTCAATGTAAAAGAGGATCACATGGAGTATTTCAAGACTCTTGAAAACCTGATAAACACTTTCAAAAAATATCTGCTCAACACACGAGAGGGCGGAACCGTTGTTGCAAACGCCGAAGACGAAAACAGCAAAAAAATGCTTGAAGACTACACGGGTAATGTTGTTTATTTCGGGCTCGAAAAAGGCGATTTCACGGCGCAAAATGTGACATTGACGCACGGTCTGCCGTCTTTTGACATTCTTCATAACGGCGAGTTTTTTGCACACGTCGATCTTTCCGTTCCCGGCAGACATAACGTTTACAATGCGCTTGCCGCTGCGGCGGCCTGCTTCACGGCGGGCATAGATGCGGACGGAATAGCGCGGGGACTTCACGATTACAACGGCACGGGCAGACGCTTTGAATATCATTGCAAACTGAACGGCGCCATCGTTGCGGACGACTATGCGCATCACCCGGACGCTTACCGCGTAACTTTCGCAACCGCCCGCGATCTCGGATTCAAGAGAATCATTGCGATACATCAGCCGCATACATATTCGAGAACAAAAATGCTTATGGATGATTTCGTCGCGGTTCTTTCGACCGTTGACAAAGTGCTTATACCTCCCATTTATGCGGCAAGAGAAACGAACGACGATTATCATATATATGCGCAGGATGTTGTCGCGCGCCTGAAAAATGCGGAGTTTATGCCCGATTTCAACGCGATAGCGGACAGGGTAAAAGAACTTGCGCAACCGGGAGATCTGTTTATAACGCTCGGCTGCGGCGACATTTATAAAGCGGCGGAACTTATAACGGAAAAATACGGCGAGGAAAAATTCTGATGTTTACTCCCGACACGGTGCTTGACAAATCGTATTACGAAGAAACTCTCCCACCAGAAATAACAGATGAGATCATAGGAAAAACGGTGTTCCCCGGAATAAAGGACAGCGGAAAAAAGGCTGACGCGATAGTTTGCCTCGGCTGTCCGTCTGCAAACAAAGTAAGAGTTCCCCACGCCGTCAGACTGTTTTTTGACGGAAGAGCCGAACGCATTGTTTTTTCAGGCGGCGTTTACCGTGACGGCGAATGTGAAGCGGAGCGCATGAAAGAACAGGCGCTTCTGCTCGGCGTTCCCGAAGAAACGATTTTGCTTGATAAACTTTCTTTTACGACCGCAGATAATATGCTCGGGTCGCTTTTGGAACTCTCCCGAACCGTCGGACTGAAAGACATTCATTCGCTGATAATCGTTACTGCGGATTTTCATATGCCGCGTGCGCTGTTGCTTGCGGAAAAATTCATTCCCGATTTTATCGAGGTCATTCCTTCTCCCGCCAAAAGCCCGGTTGATGAAAAAACTTGGGTCGGAAGCGCGTATGAGGATATTGTTCGCGGTGAATTTCGCGGAATGTATTACTGTTCCGATATAAAAGGCGGCTACGGCTGGTGGTCGGAAAGCAGAGTTTTCAACGGCACGGAAAAGAAATGAGGATAACTTTATGAGAACGGGCATAGGCTATGATTCGCACCGCTTCGCGGCGGGCAGAAAACTTATTCTCGGCGGAGTTGAAATTCCGTTTGAAAAGGGACTTGACGGACATTCGGACGCCGATGTTCTTGTTCATGCGGTTATCGACGCCGTTATGGGTGCGGCAAAACTCGGAGACATCGGAAAAGCGTTCCCCGACAGCGATGTGAGTTTCAAAGACATTTCGAGCATTCTTCTTCTTGAAAAAACGGCGGAGCTTCTTGCGGAAAAAGGTTACGGGGTCGTAAACATTGACTGCGTTGTTGTTATGCAGGCGCCGAAAATCGGAAAGTTCACGGAAAAGATGTGCGAGAATATCGCTTCGGCGCTCGGAATTTTGCCCGAATGTGTAAGCATAAAAGGCAAGACGGAAGAAGGGCTTGGCTTTGTCGGCAACGGTGAGGGCGTGAAAGCGATAGCATCCGTTTTGATAGAAAAAATATAGGGTTGTTATTTGGCAAAAACAAAAAGTTATCAACAAAAAACAGAGACCTCTGCGGAAAACTCCGCAGAGGTCTTAATTGCATCATAGACAAGTCAGCATTATGGATAAAAGCTGTTTTCGTGTCAATTCTCTTTTTTCTTCGCGGCATTCTCCGCAAGAACAGCCGCCGCGGCCATATCTATCTTTTTCTTGTCTTCTTTGTATGAGGCTTTGAGAAGAATCGGCGTCACGAGGCTTGAAACCACTATCAAAAGAATAATGAACGGCATAATGTCGGCGTGTATGAGCCCCGCGTCAACTCCTTTTTGGGCGCAGACAAGCGCAACCTCGGCGCGAGCCATCATCCCTATTCCGACGCGGAAAGAGTCTTTTTTGCTATACTTGCAAAGAAGAGCGGTGCCGCCGCAGCCGATAACCTTGCCGAGCAGCGCCACAACAACGAAAACAAGCCCGAAGATGAGCATATTCATATCGGGGAGGCTGAATTTGTTTGCGATAGCGATGTTTGCGAAGAATACGGGGGTAAACATCATATATCCCATAATTTCGGAGCGGCGTTCGATATAGTTTGCCTCGGGGTTCGACGAAAGTACCATACCCGCGACGAACGCTCCCGTTATATCCGCAACCCCGAAAACTTTTTCCGCCGCGTACGCAAAGAAAAAGCAGAGAGCGACGCTCATAACGGGTAAAAGCCTGTGGTGCGGAAAATTTCGTTCAACGGCGGCAAAAATCTTTCTTGCAAGCCAGCCGACAAGAACTGCGGCAATGAAGAAAAGCACGGTTTTCAGCAGCACTATCCACGGGTTTTCCGCTTCCCCGCCCTCTTTGCCGCTCATACCGATAACGACCGAAAGAACGATGATGCCTACAATATCGTCAAGAATAGCCGCCGTAACAACGGTCGTGCCGACCTTTGAAGAAAGCTTTCCGAGCTCCTGGAGCGTGGCAACGGTAACGCTGACCGACGTTGCCGTCATTATGACCCCGTAAAAAAGATTTGTAAAATACTGGTCGTGCGTCAGACCTATCATCGTTCCGTTTCGGATAAGGCAAGCGGCAATAAAGCCGAGGATCATCGGCACGAAAACCCCCGCCAGTGTTATTATCGTTGCGGGCAGTCCGACGGATTTGATCTGCTTGACGTTGATGTCAAGTCCCGCGTTGAACATTATAAGAACAACGCCTATTTTCGCAAAAAAGCCGAGCCCCGTCAACGCGGGGCTTCCGCTTGCGAAAAAATCCTGCATAGGTCCCGGTATATATTCGACAACGCTCACGAGTATACCTGCGGCGATAAGCCCTATGACCTGCGGGATGCCGATGCGGACGCATATCTTGCCGAATATTTTTGATATTACAAGAATTATCGCCAACGGCAAAAGAACCTGAAAGTATTCCATAATTCCGTTCCTCTTTTTCGGAGCCGAGAGAACGCTCGTTCCCTCGGCTTCGATTAGTTTTTTTATTTTTCGGGTGCTTCCGAGAAGACGTAATTCATTCTTCCGTAAGGCGCGGCGTCTCCGTTTTTATAGAAGTCGAAAATACTCAGAGAACCCGTTTCGGGATCGTTGCAGTTATCCGTCCATTTGAATCGGATATCTACAAGGCGTCTGCCCGTATATTCGGGAGAATTTATCGCTTCTCTCGAAACTGAAAGCATAACTTTATTGCCCTCGCACCTGATTTCGCAGTCGCCGACCGTTCTCCATTTTCCGCCCGTTCCGCTTGCCGCTTTGAGAACCGCTTTGTCCGCCTCCGTTATTTCAACGGCAAAATCGTAACCTTCCCAGTTTTGAGAAGAGCCGTTTCCGCTGTCTATGAACAGCGTCATCGGGTTTCCTCCCTCAAAAGTTATGTTTTCAGCGGTTTCCGCATAGAAATATATGTTGTCATCGTCGCGGCATGTCTTTATCGAAACAAAGTCGTTACGTCCGGTCTTGTTGATGTAATTGTTTAAAGCCGAGCCCCAACCTGTTCCGTTTCTGTCTTCCGTGTCATTTTTGTAATCCGTGTATTTTGCGGTTATTTTTGCGTCGTTCCATTGGTCGAAAGAACCGAGAATGTCTATGGTGGTTTTATCCCCGACATAAACACGGTTTTGTGTGCCCTTGAACCGGCGGATACCGTTTATCAACTGCATATAGTAGTTGTCTCCGAAACCGCCCTCCATGGGCTCAATGTCTCTGCTGTTGTTTACGTCTGCCGCATCGACAAATACGACCTGCGAACCGCTCGTCGGCTGTCTTGATGCCACCCATTCGTTCCAACCGGTTACGAATATTGATTTTATATCGCTTCTGAAATTGTTCGAAAGCGCAAAATTCCATTGATCGGCAAAGTTATAGCCGTAAAGATACGCGTTTTCGTCCTTAACGTTGATTCCCGCCGCAGGGTTGAGCCTTGCAAATATATCGTTGCAAAGGAACGAACGTGTTCTGTTTACTTTGTCCGGCTCGCTGTACCAACTTGCGGAAAAACGCACGGACGGATAATGCTGTGCCGCCGATACGTTTATCACAGCCTCACCGCTTTTTCCGTATATGGCGGAATAAGAGTAAAGACGTGAAAACTCCATCCACGGGAAACCGTTTTGAAGGTCTGCGCTTCCGACGTCGTTCGGCCAGACATACGACCTTATCGTGAAATAGTCGGTCACTTTTTTCCAGTTCCTTTTTGTTGCGGATGTCGCCGTTGCCTCAAGATTCGCGGAACCGATTATAAGAGGTTTGTTGCTTCCGTCATAAGACCATCTGTACCAAAGTTCGTCAAGTCTCGGATAACGCTTTTTGAGATTCGCGTTATTATAAAAGGAACTGTATATTTTATACATCGTGTTCGATGCGTCGGAGTGCGTATAAAACGCAAGTTTCGGAACATCGTAACCCGCTTCGAGATATTCATACCAAACGGAGATAAGCGTTCTTACATTCTGCTCGTAGACAAGTCCGTTTGTCGTGTCAAAAACAATGTAGTCAACGCCCGCGTCCGTCAGCATCTGGCAATGTTTTCTGTATACCCATTCGTCGGATGAAGTATAGTAATCAAAAAGCGGTTTGCCCCAATATGCCTGTTCGCCGATATATGCACCGCCGAGTTTTTCCCATATCGCAGGCGTTAAAGTCGTGCCTTCCGGATATTGCTCTTTAAACTTTTGTATAATGAGAGAGTTGTCATATGGACCGTAATTGCTCTTAAAATTTCCTCCCGCATCGGTTCCTATCCAAAGAAAATAGAAAATGCCGACGCTTCTTTCGGAGTCGGTCGTTTCTTCTTTTTCCGTCAGAACTCTGCCGAGATCGTCCGTGCCCGAATAAACGCCGTCAACTTCCGCATACGGACCGGTATATTTTTCAACCGGTTTGTTGTAATTGGTGACCGTGCATCCCGATATTACGGATACTGAAACCGCAAATATGAGGAGCAGTAAAATTGCCGTCTTTTTCAAATCTTACCTCCGCGAATTGAGAAGAAAGGTGGAGGCGCTTTTCACGCCTATGATTGTTCGTCGAGTGTGAGTGAATAACTTTCAAGAAATTCGTCGATAAAGACCCGAACGCTTCTGAGGGGTAACTGTTCAAGTCTTTCTCTTATCGACTTTGCCGCGCCCTCGAACTCACGGTTGCCCGCTTTGAGTTCTTCGACGCATTTGATGTACGCGCTCAATGTGTCAGCCGCTTTAACGCATCTGTGTTCGGGGGTATCCTCTTCCGAAAGCAGATCCGAATATGTCGGCTGCATATCTTCGGGAAGTTTTTTGACAAGTAAAGCGTTTGCTTCTTTTTCAATGTCTTTGTACACGTTGCGTATCCCGTCGTTGTAATACTTGACGGGTGTCGGCATATCCCCCGTTATTATTTCCGAAGCATCATGGAAAAGTGCGATGACCGCCGCTTTGTCGGGATCCGTCTCCTGCCTGAAACGCTCTTTTTCAATCAAGGCAAGCGCGTGGGCAATCACGGCGACCTGAAAAGAATGTTCTTTCAGATTTTCACGGTCGGTGTTCCGCATAAGACCCCAGCGGTTTATGTACTTCATCCTGTTTATAAAGGCATAGAAGTGATACATCTTAAATGTTTCCGTTCCTGTATTTTTCAAGCAGATCCGCGATCTTCTTGTGTGGGTCGAGAAGTGTGGTTATGGATTGGTTTCTGTGAAGCGCGAGGATGAAATAAGCGATATATTTTGACATATCGACCTGAATGTACCAATCTTTAGCAAGCAGTTCGGGCATACGGTATGTCATGTTTGTTGAAAGAACTCCCGAAATAAGACCTTTGTCCACAGCTTTCTGGAATTTGTCCAACCCCTCGGTGAAAAGTCCGTAAGTCGCAAACATGAAGATTCTGTTTGCTCCCTCTTTTTTCAGGTCTTCCGCAAGACGGAGCATGGAGTCTCCGGAAGCGATGATGTCATCCGCGACAAGAATGTCCTTGCCCTTGACCGACGCTCCGAGATATTCGTGCGCAACGATGGGGTTTCTGCCGTTGACGATAACGGAGAAATCTCTTCTCTTATAGAACATTCCGAGATCGACGCCCATAACGGAAGCATAATACATGTTTCTGTTTATCGCGCCTTCATCGGGGCTGACTACCATAAGGTGTTCTTTGTCAATTTTCAGATCTTTTACTTTTCTGAAAAGTGCTTTCAGAACCTGATAATAGGGCATAACGTTGTCAAAGCCCATAAGAGGAACGGCATTCTGAACACGCGGGTCGTGCGCGTCAAAAGTGATGATATTTTCAACGCCCATCGCTTCGAGTTCCTGCAACGCTATCGCGCAGTCAAGAGACTCTCTGGAAGAACGTTTGTGCTGTCTGCCCCCGTAAAGAATAGGCATTATTACATTTATACGGGAGGCTTTTCCCCCAACGGCGGAAATAATTCTTTTCAGATCCTGGTAATGGTCGTCCGGGCTCATCGGAACGCTTCTGCCGTACATATTGTATTCGCAGCTGTAATTTCCGACGTCGGTAACGATAAAAAGATCGTCGCCTCTGACAGTTTCTGAAAGTGTTCCCTTTCCGTCACCCGATGCGAAACGCGGGCACTTTGCGGAAACGAGAAGCGTTTTTTTAGCGTCAGGCTCGTCCGCTACTTCGGGATTTGCTTCATAATACCATTTTATAAGATATTCGTTTATCTTGTTGCTGAGTTCGACCGTTCCGACTGTCGGAACGATTCCCATAGGAAATTGGTCGTCCTTCATTTTAAGCATTATTGCGGCTTTTGACTCCATAAAAATACCATCCTCTTATTAAACTTCACAGGTATATCTTTTCCTATAATTATTATAGTATATATCTCTGAAAAAATCAAGGCAATTTCGTAAAAAATATCTTATTGTGTTGAAATGTCCATATTTGTGTGTTAGAATGAAACCGAAAAGTGCAAAATGCCTGAAAGAGGTGGGAAATTTGGACGAATACAACAATTTCGGCGATGATTTTCGCGAAGAAAGAAGAAGACCTAAAAAGAAAAGAACAAAAAAAATCTGTCCTTTGCCAGTCACAATTACCGCGGACATTCTGCTTGCGGGTTTTATTCTTCTTTTGTTCGCATACATACATCACGGACGCGCTTATCTGCGCAATGAAAGTACCGTGGACGGGTCCGGCATAACGGATCTGACCGAAAAACCGAAAGAACTGCAACTGACGCTTTCCGCGCCTGCCGCAAATGTGGGCGAAACGGTAAAAGCGGAGCTTGCCGTTGTTTCGTCCGCGAACATAAATAAAACGACGCTTGTCTTTTCTTACGATTCAACAAAACTGACGCCTGAAGGCTCTTATGCCCCCGGTGACGGACTTGCTTCCGATGCGGTTTTTGAGTTCACGGACGCCGACGGGGAAAACGGCTTGAAAACTGTTACTTTGATCGCTTCTGCGGGCGCATCGGGTTCGGTGTTTGCCTATAAAGGCACGGTGTTTTCCATGTCTTTCAAAGTCAAAGAGCCTTTGCAGGGTGTGACGCCTGTTACTATCGAAGTCACGGACGGCGCAACGCTCAAAACCGACGGAACTGCGCCAACGATGAAAGTTGTCAACAACAACGGCGATAAGACCGCCGTTACAGACGGTGATTTCAGCACAGTATTCAAGAACAAATTCACGGACGGCGAACCGGTACAGACGGAAAATTCGTACATGGGCAAAAACGTCAGCGTTACATGGCAGCGTTATGAAGATAAATCGACCGGTGGTTTTGTTGTTTACTATGTTGCCGATATATACATCAGAAATACCGATTATTTCAAGACTGCGCGCTCTTCGGGATTCTCTTCCGATGTCGCGGATATGGCAAAAGCGAATAACGCGATAGTCGCCATCAACGGAGACTATTTCGGCGCAAGAAATCAGGGCACGGTTGTTCGTGAGGGACAACTGATCCGCGAAAGCAGGTTCAAAGATGTTCTCGTTCTGTTCAAAAACGGCGTTATGAAAACGTATTCGAAAGAAGAGTTCAGCCTTGATGCTGTTAAGACCGCCGCAGATGGTGCCGGAACGTCTATCCTCGATATATGGTCTTTCGGTCCGTCGCTTTTGGATGCGGACGGAAACGCGAAAACCGAGTTCGACAGTTCCGTAACCCCCGCAAATCCGCGCTCCGCGATAGGATATTACGAACCCGGCCACTATTGCCTTGTTGCTGTCAACGGCAGAGGTGAAGAGAACAGCGTGGGATTAAAAATGGCTGACCTTGCGCAACTTTTCAGCGATCTCGGCTGTACCGTCGCATACAACCTTGACGGCGGAAAATCTTCCGTTATGGTATGGGACGGCGGCTCAACAACGATAAACACTCCCGACGGCGGCGGTCGCTCCGTCAGCGATATAATTTATTTCCCGAAAGATTGAGGTGACTGCTGATGAAAAAGGTTTGTGAAATTGTCAAAGCGGTCGTGCCGCATATTTCGATAGGTTTTTCCGTCGCTTTTATCGTGATTCTTGTTATAGATATGTTTATCAATGACGCAATGGGCTTTATCAACAGCGGAACATTCAAGTGGATGTGCCTTATCAACTGTGTGACAACCATTCTTTCCTGCGGTTTTCTGATTTCGAAAAACAGAAAAGACGCACGCCGAAAGATCAGAAAAGAAGCAAAAACACAGCGTAATCTGTAAAAAATGAAATAAATCGTATGGGGAAGAGTTTTGCAAACGGCTTTTACGTCGTCTTTGCGTAAAACTCTTCCCCAAAATTTTCCGAATATCCTTTCTCCGTTCGACAAAACACTACGGAACATATCTGCTATAATAAAATCAAGACAGGGAGAAGCGTTTGCTACCCTGCGAGGAAAGAAAACTTTCCCGAACATACTGTCCTTTCGCCGACCTTGTTTTTTGAAAGGACAGACTAAAAACAATCCCTGTAAGGGTAAAAATAAATGCGGAGCATCGGAAAACCCGATGCTCCGTTTTCTGTGCGGTAACAGTTTGTTGTCAAGTTATCTTTTTGCCGAACGTTGTCTTAATATTTCAAAAGATATTGCCGCCGCCGCGCCCGCCGCCGAAAGCGAATTGCGGAACGCATTTCCGTAAGGAATAAATATTTTTGTTTCGGCTTCGTCAAAAACAGGCTTTGAAAGCCCTCTGTAAGAACCCCCGACGGCAAGAACAAGAGCCCCCGAAAGGTCTGCTGAATACATATCCGCGGCGTCTTTTCTGTCTGCCGCCACAACCGCGATTCCGCGTCTTTTCGCTTCTTTCAGAAAAGGCACAAAATCTTCGACCGCCGCCGCTTTTATAAATTCGGACGCGCCTGCGGAAGCCCTTGTAACAACCGCATCCGCGCTCATCCAATTCCTTTTCGGAACTATGATTCCCGTTGCGCCCGCGGCGTAAACACTTCTGATTATGTCTCCGAAATTGTACGGGTCTTCTATCCCTTCAAGCAAAACGATAAACGGCTTTTCGCTTTCAAAAAGCGCATCGGGTTCTGCGTATTCGCGTTCCCCGACCTCCGCACATATTCCGCCGTGAGTTGAACCCTGCGTCATCTCGGATATTGTGTCGGCGTTTGTCCTTATACACTCAATGCCATTTTCTTTCGCTTTTCGGCAGATATATCCGAAATCGCGCGAGACTTTTTTATTGTCCGTATATATACGGAAAACGTCGCGATTGCCCGCCTCGACCGCCGCTTTAACGCTTATCGCGCCCTCAAGAATAATTTTATTTGTCATAGACAGTACCTTCTCAAAAAAAATCCGACGGAAAAATCATCTCCGTCGGATATTATATCAGAATATAAATGCTTTGTCAACGCTCGGGCAGCGCGTATTTTTTTTCGAATTTCTCGTAATCCCTTGCAAATTCGGGACTTGTACGCATCTCTTCGCGCATTTCCTCGTGCATATTCATGCTGTTGTTTGCCGCATCTATGATGCAGTCCGCAATGTTTGAACAATGGTCGGAAACTCTTTCGAGGTCGGTCAGAATGTCAGCCCATACAAACCCGACTTCCATACTGCAACCGCCGTTCTGCAGACGCAGAACGTGGTTTGTTCGGAGTTGCTCTTTGAGTCCGTCAACCACCTGTTCGAGCGGCTCTATATGTTCCGCCGCCAACGGGTCGTCTTCCGAAAAAGCCGCGTAAGTTCTGTCCAGCACTTCCGTAACTGCCTTTTCAAGCACGGCAAGTTCCGCTTTTGCCGTTTCGGAGAGCGTTTCATTCTTGTCTTTCAACTCTTCCGCGGCTTCGACAAGATTTACCGCATGATCCGCGATTCGTTCGAGGTCTCCGATACTTTTGAGCAGTTTTGCGGATGCAACGGTTACGTCTTCGGATATGGGAAGCGCCGTCAGACCGACGAGATATTCGCTCAGCATATCTTCGTATTTATCTGTCTTTGTTTCTTTTTTACGTACGCTTTCGGCAAGTTTTAAAGAATAAGCGTCTATGCAGGACATTCCCTCTTTGAGAGCAGTAAACGCATGGTTCGCCATTTTTGCGGCGGTGGCGCGGCAATGTTCAATGGCAAGTTCGGGCGTTGAATAAAGACGGGTGTCGAGCTCTTCCGGTTTTTCTTCCTTTGTTGCGGGAAGCACTTTTCTTGCGATTTTTTCAAGAATGCCCGACATAGGAAGAATAAGAAGCGTGCTTGCAACCTTGAACGCCGTGTTCGCTATCGCTATCGTGAGTTCCGAAGCCGAGGACGAGAGCAGTTCCGAGCCCAACGGGTCAAGGAACGCATATTTTGCAACGCAGAAACAGGTCATGCAGAAAGCCGTTCCGATTATGTTGAAAACAAGGTGTATTACCGCCGCTCTCTTTGCTTCGCGCTTTGCGCCTATTGAAGAGATAACGGCTGTTATGCACGTCCCTATGCCGTCGCCCATAACTATGGGAACGGAAGCGCCTATCGAAACCTGCCCCGTTGTTGAAAGAGCCTGCAAAATTCCGACGGATGCGGAACTCGATTGAATTATGCAAGTCAACGCCGCGCCGACGAGAATGCCGAGGAAAGGGTTTTCAAACGCGATGAAAAGATTACGGAAGCCCTCTATTTCGGCCAGCCCCGAAACCGCATTGGACATCGCTTCCATGCCGAACATAAGCGTTGCGAACCCGAGCAAAATTGTTCCCGTGTCCTTTGATTTCTGCTTTTTCGACATCATAAGCATAACTATGCCTAAAAGCGCGAGTATAGGAACAAAGGATGACGGTTTAAGCATATTTACCCAAACATTGTCTCCTCTTATGCCCGTCAGACTGAGTATCCAGCCCGTGACCGTTGTTCCGACGTTTGCGCCGATGATAACGTTTGTCGCCTGTTTCAGCGTCATAAGTCCGGAGTTTACAAAACCCACGACCATAACGGTTGTCGCCGACGAACTCTGAATTATCGAGGTTATTCCGAGACCCGTTAAAAATCCCTTAAATTTATGCTCGGTCATTTTTGCCAGCAACGGACGCAATTTGTTGCCCGCACGGCGTTCAAGCGCCTGTCCCATAATATTCATTCCGAAAAGGAAAAGACAGAGACCTCCGACAAGTGCCAGCGTGTTAAAAATATTAAATGCCGACCCCGAATCAAAAAAATTCATAATAAAGACCTTTCTCAACAAAAACTACCATGATACATGATAATTTTAATAGAGAAAGGTCAAATCCGTTATATGGTTTTTGTAAAATCCATGTAAAGTGGGACTATAAAACACTCAAAACGTAAAATTTCAGAAAAAATGAGGAAAAATCAAAAGAACAGAACTTTTATATCTCTGCCGGTGCGTTTTGCTGTTTCTTCGGGAAAATCACGGTTATCTCCGTTCCTTTTCCGACTTCGCTTTCAAGCGTTATTTTTGCGTCGTGCAGCTTTGCCGCGTGTTTGACTATCGAAAGTCCGAGACCCGTTCCCCCGACCTCTTTCGAATGGCTTTTATCAACTCTGTAAAACCGCTCAAAAATGCGCTCTTGCTGTTCTTTCGGTATCCCTATGCCGGTATCTCTGACGGAAAGAACGATATTTTCCGCATTGTTTTTAACGTTCACAAAAACGGTTCCTCCGTCCTTATTGTATTTTATCGCGTTGTCGCAGAGATTGTAAACAACCGCCGTCAGCAGTTGAGGTATACCGTATATTTCGGCATTTTCCCCATTCAAGGAAAGCGTAACGTTTGCTTTCTTCGCTGCGGGAAGCAGACTTCTGACCGTATTCTCCGCCGTCGCGTAAAGATCGACGGTCTCTCTTGTAAGTTCAACTGCGCCCTCGTCAAGATTCGAAAGTTTTATAATGTCCTCGATAAGGCGTATCATGCGCTGCGCTTCCGCATATATCTTTTCGCTGAAAGCGGTTTTGTCCTTATCTGCGACCATTCCGTTTGCGAGAAGTTCCGCGTATCCCGATATTGTTTGGAGCGGGGTTTTGAGTTCGTGAGACACGTTTGCCGTAAATTCGCGTCTCATCTGCTCCGCTCTTTCTTTTTCGGTCACGTCAAGCACAAGCAATGCGGCTCCCGTCACTTTTCCGTCGGTCGAAACGGGGTTTGCGAGCAGCTGACAGTTTCCGTCTCTCAGCGCAAAAACTTCTTCCTTATTTTTCCCCGAAAGTGCTATTTGTGTCGGCTCTTTCAGGTTGACGGACGTTTTTTCGGAGAAAATATCTTTTCCGACGGAGTCTTCCGAAAGCCCGAGCATCTTTGCCGCTGCTCGGTTAATGCTTAAAATAACGCCTTTTTCATTAAGAATAATAAGACCTTCGCTCATATTCTCCGTCGCGGTTTCAAACTCTTCTCTCTTCCGTTTGAGTTCTTCCGATTGATGTTTTAACTGCCTTTGCTGCGCGTCCATACGTTTAAGCAGCGGCGAAAGCTCTTCATAAACTTTGTTCGAAAGCGGTGAGTCGAGATTGAGTTTGTTCAGCGGCGTGACTATATTTTTGGAAAGGCGGTAAGCCAGTAAAAGAGCAAGTACAACAGCCAAAAGCGCGATTATCAGCACGGGACGCAGCATTCCGAGGAACAGCGTCAAAACCGAATATTGAGAAACAGAAAGACGGAGAACCGAACCGTCGGAAAGTTTTTTTGCGGAATACAGACTTTTTTCCGTCAGCGTTTCCGAATAACGAGAACTTTTACCGTAGCCGTTTTCGACAGCCTGCCTGACCTCTTCTCTTTCAAGGTGGTTTTCCATTGAAGAAGCGTCCGTTTTATTGTCAAAGAGAACTTTTCCTTTTTTATCTATCCACGTTATACGAAGCTCTTCGGAGTCAAGCCCGTCGAAATATGAGGAACCTTCGTGCTCTATGCCTTGTGCCGCAAGGTCGGTTTGCGTTTTTAACTGATTTTCCTGCGAGCCCGAAAAATAATCGTACAGCACGCCCATAACAAGTGCCAGCGACGCGAAAAGCACAACAACGGCAACAATGCAGACGGAGCGGAAAATCCTTTTTGTCATTTTTTGTCCTCCATTTTATACCCGACACCGCGAACGGTTTCTATATAATCGCCGCAGTCACCGAGTTTTGTCCGAAGTGTTCCTATATGTACGTCTACGGTTCTGCTTTCACCCACAAAGTCAATGCCCCAGACGCTGGAAAGCAGCCTGTCTCTGGAAAAAACAATGCCGAGGTTTTTCATAAAAATGCGCAGCAGTTCATATTCTTTGAGCGTCAATTGGACGGGCGTTCCGTGTACCCGAACCTCGTGTCTTTTTTCATCGAGTTCGAGGTCTCCTTTTTTCAATACCGAATCATCTTTTTTCGGTGCGGCTCTGCGCAGGACTGCTTTGACGCGCGATATCATTTCCATCATTCCGAAAGGCTTTGCAAGATAGTCGTCCGCTCCGAGGTCGAGCCCTATTACCTTGTCGTATTCCGTTCCCTTTGCGGTTGCCATAATAACGGGAATGTCTTCCGTCCGAGGATCGTTTTTGAGTTTTTTGAGGATAGAAAGTCCGTCTTCTTCGGGCAGCATTATGTCAAGCATTATAAGTTGCGGAACGGTTGCTTCAAGCGCCGCGAAAAGTTCCTTGCCCGACGCAAACCCAGCCGCCTCGTAACCGACGCTTGACAGCGTGTATATCACAAGGTCGCGTATGCTTTTGTCATCTTCGACACAAAAAATCATATTTCAACACTTCTTTTCTCTTTTTATTCTATAATAACCGAAAACGCGTTTTTTTGATAGTACCTGTTTGTGAAATAATTTCAAACAATCGGGTTTTTGGTTCTTGTCGTGAAAAAAAGCGGGCTTAAAGCCCGCAAAAAAATTATTTTCTTGTAAAAGTCGAATCTATGTCCGTAACCGTAACACGCGAATAATAAAGCGTGTTTAACTCGTTTTTCAGCTTTTCGAGTTCGTCCGACGGCAGAACTGCCGCAACTTCGACTTTGTCCGTAAACTGCCTGTCCGTGACAGTCGCTCCGTACTTTTCAAGTATCCGCATAACGTTCTCATGGAGTTCGTAGCCGTATTCGAGCAAAAACGTCGTCGCAAGGATTATTTCCGTTTTGCCCGCTTCTTCAACAGCCATCGCCGCCGCTTTTGTGTATGCTCGAACAAGACCGCCCGCACCGAGCAAGATACCGCCGAAATAACGTGTTACAACTATGCAGACATCAACAAGTCCGTTCAGGGTTATAACTTTCAGCACAGGCATTCCCGCCGTGCCCTGCGGTTCTCCCGCATCGCTGCACCGCTGCACACCGTGCTGCCTTAAACTGTAAGCGTAAACGTTATGCGTCGCCTGTCCGTGTTCGTGCGCAACAAGATCAAGTTTTTCGAGAGCCTGCTCTTCCGTCGAAACAAAAAAGGCGTGCCCGATAAACACCGATTTTTTCTCGGTGAACTCAACTTTTACGTCTTTTTTTATCGTCAGCACGCTCATAAAAACCTCAAAAAAATAACAGAAATGCAATTCCCCGTCGGAGAAAGAACATTTCTGTTGTTTTCATATTATACCGACGGAAAATCAGTCGGCCGCTCTCTGAACCTTGCCGGAACGGAGACACTTCGTGCATACGTTAACGTGCTTGACAGAGCCGTCAACAACAGCCTTTACGCGTCTGACATTCGATTTCCACATTTTATTCGAGCGTCTGTGAGAGTGGGAAACTTTAATCCCGAAACTTACGCCTTTTCCGCAAACATCACACTTTGCCATGTTCAAAACACCTCCATCAAGATTTACCTGGACTACCATTATAACAAATCAATTCAAAAAAATCAATAGTTTTTGCAAAGAAAACAAAAAATTCACATTTAACGCATTCTTTTTGCTTTGTAACCGGTCTCTTATTATAAGTCTTGCCCTCTGCGATATTGACAGTTTTAATATTTAATGGTATACTGTAAAAAAAATGTCGGAGGTATGTTATGTTTTGTAAAAATTGCGGCGAGCAGATAACGGACGGGGCATTGTTCTGCACAAACTGCGGGGCAAGTGTTGCCGAACCGCCCGTTCAGCCTGCTCAACAACCTGTTGCGCCCGCCTATCAACAGCCTGTATATCAGCAGCCCGTATACCAACAACCGGTATATCAACAGCCTGTTTCCAATTCCGGCAGAGGTATGGGCATAGCCGCTCTTGTTATGGGAATAGTAAGCTGCTGCCTGTTTTGGATTCCGTATGTAAATACGGTATGTCTTTTGATGTGTATTGCCGGAATCATCCTTTCCGCAATTTCCATGAAAAAGGCAAGAGCCGCAGGCGTGTCGTCCGGCATTGCCGTTGCGGGTCTTGTTGTTTCCATTGTCGGTCTTGTTCTTTCGTTTTTGTTTTTCTTCATTTACAGCGCGGCGATCGGAATGCTTTATTCGACACGTTATTGGTATTAGGCTGATTATATCCGGCATTGCAAAGATACGCGGATGTAAGGTTTTACTTCCGTTTTTTCTTTTATAATGTTGCGGAAAAGGTCTGCCTTTCGCAAGAATAAAAAAAAGTTCAAAAAAAACTGTTGACAAATCACGGCTGCTGTGATATAATAGTCAAGCGATAACGAAATCGCGGACATTTGTTTAAGAATGGGAGTTTAGCTCAGCTGGGAGAGCATCTGTCTTACAAACAGAGGGTCACAGGTTCGAGCCCTGTAACTCCCACCACTTTTCTTAAACGCACAGTCCGATTTCAATCGCTTATACGGCTTCGTAGTTCAGTTGGTTAGAACGCCGCCCTGTCACGGCGGAGGTCGTGGGTTCGAGTCCCATCGGAGTCGCCATGGTTTGCCTCTGTAGCTCAGTTGGTAGAGCAGGGGACTGAAAATCCCCGTGTCGTTGGTTCGATTCCGACCGGAGGCACCATTTTATGCGGTATTAGCTCATCTGGTAGAGCGCAACCTTGCCAAGGTTGAGGTAGCGGGTTCGAGCCCCGTATACCGCTCCACTTAAAAAAAAGAATGAACCCTGCGTTCATTTTTTTTATATATAAAGCATATACTTTTGTGTATGCGACATAAGGCGCCATAGCCAAGCGGTAAGGCAGAGGTCTGCAAAACCTTCATCCCCGGTCCGATTCCGGGTGGCGCCTCCAAAAATAAAGACCAACCCAAACGGGTTGGTCTTTATTTTTGGAAGTTCCACCCCATTTCGGACGTTTCGCTTTTATGCGAAATCCGGTTCGCAAATCCGCCGCAGAGCGCGAACCGCTTGCGAGGTCGCGGCAAGGCGAGATTTCCTGCCCGCAGGGCAAACTTCCGGGTGGCAGTTATCTTATGTTTCAGGCAAGGAAAACAAACGGGTTGGTCTTAATTTTTGGAAGTCCTACCCCACTTCGGACGTTTCGCTTTTATGCGAAATCCGGTTCGCAACGAGCCGTAAAAAGCCGACCTCTTATTGGTTTTTGCGGGCTGATTTTTGCCTGAACTTTCTCAAAAACCTTGCAAATACACAAAGTATTCGCCGCGGTTTCTTCGTCGTTCAGCCCAAAATCCTCTTCGCAAAAACAATGCTCATTTTAAATCATTCATTTTTTATAACAACAAGAGTTCAACTTTTTACGGCTTGCCTCCGCGCTTCCCGCTTGCGAGGTCGCGGCAAGGCGAGATTTCCTGCCCGTAGGGCAAACTTCCGGGTGGGAGTTGTTCTGCGTTTCAGGCAAAGCCGACAAATGGGCGGGCTTTATTTTTATATCGAAATCTCTCCGAAAAGTTGACTTTTGCCTAGAGAACTGCTATAATAATAAATATTATAAAAATGTACAGAGGAGTTTCCGATGAAAAATATAATTCTTACGGGCGACCGCCCGACGGGACGGTTGCATTTGGGGCACTATGTCGGTTCGCTCAAAAAGAGAGTGGAACTTCAAAATTCGGGGCAGTTTGATGAGATAAATATTCTTATTGCGGACGATCAGGCGTTGACGGACAACGCCGATAACCCGGGAAAAATCAGGGAAAACATCATCAATGTCGTGCTTGATTATCTTTCGGTCGGCATTGACCCGACAAAATCGACGATATGCGTGCAGTCCGCTCTGCCTGCGCTTCACGCGTTGACTTTTTATTATCTTAACCTTGTAACGACGGCAAGATTGTCGAGGAATCCGACGGTCAAAGCGGAAATACAGATGCGCGGATTCGCGGACGAGGGTTTGCCTGCGGGCTTTTTCACTTATCCCGTTTCGCAGGCGGCGGACATAACGGCGTTCAACGCAACGGCCGTTCCCGTCGGAGAAGACCAACTTCCCATGCTTGAACAAACGCGTGAAATAGTGGAAAAATTCAACAGGATATACGGAGAAACGCTCGTAATGCCCAAAGCCATGATTCCGGAAAACGAGACGCAGCGCAGACTGCCCGGCGTGGACGGCAAAGCAAAAATGAGCAAATCTCTCGGCAACTGCATCTATCTTTCCGACACAGCGGCGACGGTTAAAAAACAAATCAACGGAAAGATGTATACCGACCCTCTGCATTTGCAGATAAGCGATCCCGGACATATAGAGGGGAATGTCGTGTTTACTTACCTTGACGCATTCTGCACGGACGCTCATTTTGCGGAGTATTTGCCCGAATATGCAAATCTTGAAGAGATGAAAGACCATTACCGCCGAGGCGGTCTCGGCGACGGAACCTGCAAAAAGTTCCTGTTGAATGTGCTGGAAGAGACGTTGAGCCCGATAAGAGCGGAGCGCGCAAAATGGGAAAACGACATAGACGCCGTTTACGATATTATTCGCGAAAGCACGGCAAACGCGGTTGAAAAAACGAACGAAACGCTTGCCCGTGTCCGCAAAGCGATGAAAATAGACTATTTTGCGGATCGTTCCATCGTAAAAGAATGGGGAGCGCTTCTTAAAAAAGCGAAACAATGATCGGAAAACGAAAGAATAATGTTCTTCAATAAAAAGTATCGTTGATTTAATAATTAAACTGTATGAGGAAGAGGGGAATGTAAAAAAAAGCAAATTTTTTACATTTCCCCTTTTGTCTTATCAGTTAAAAACAACCGCGTCGGAAAACCCGACGCGGTTGTTTTGTTCAAATGTAATATCAGTCGTCTGTAATATCAGTCGTCGCTGCCGGGAACTCTGCCGCAGCACTTTTTGTACTTTTTGCCGCTTCCGCAGGGACAGGGATCGTTTCTGCCCACTTTTTCGGCTGCGGTCTTGACTTTCGGCTTCGCCTTTTCCGTGCCCGCGTTCATCGCTTCCGCCGTGCCCGCCGCGCTTTCTTTTGCAACACGCTGACGTTTTACTTCTTCGCCCGTTCTTATGCGAACAAGAAGCAGGTCTCTGACAGTGTCACGCTTGATTTCCGAAACAACGCCTTCAAACATTTCGTCCGCCGCAAATCTGTATTCGACAAGCGGGTCTTTGTTTGCATATGAACGTGTGGAGACCGTCTGGCGCAGGTCGTCCATGGCATCGATGTTGTCCATCCAGTTCTTGTCAACGTTGTGCAGAAGTATCACGCGCTCTATCTCTCTCATCTTTTCGGGCGTGTTTGCCTGTTCGCTGACTTTAAGTCCGAGATTTATCTTTTCGATGAGTTTTTCTTTGATGTCCGCTTCTTTAAGGCTGTGAAGGTCTTCGTCGGAAAGCGCTTCTATTTCTCTTGAAAGAAGCGCCCCGGGGAACTCTTCTGTAAACGCCGTCAAATTCCATTCGTGCGCCTTGTCGGAATTGCAGAACTGCGAAACCGCTTCATCTGCGATGTCCTCGACCATGTGCGCGATATAATCGTGCAGGTCGTTGCCGTCAAGCACAAGCCTGCGCTGTTCGTATATGAGTTGGCGCTGTCTGTTGATGATATCGTCGTATTCAAGCGTTCTCTTTCTGCGCGCAAAGTTGTTGCTTTCAACTTTCTTCTGCGCGTTTTCGATGGTGTTCGAAAGGAGTTTTGCTTCTATCGGCTGATCCTCGGGAATGTTGAATCTCTCGGAGATCATCGCAAGTCTGTCGCCCGCGAAAAGGCGGAGCAGATCGTCTTCAAACGAAACGTAGAAGCAGCTTTCTCCGGGGTCGCCCTGACGTCCCGCACGACCGCGAAGCTGATTGTCTATACGTCTGGACTCGTGTCTTTCCGTACCTATAATGCAAAGACCGCCCGCGTTTTTAACGACTTCCGCTTCTTTGTCAACTTCCTTTTTGAAGTTGTCGTAAAGTTCGGTATATCTGCGTCTTGCTTCCAGTATTTTCTCGTCGTCGGTTTCCGCAAACGAGGTCGAAGCAACGATGTATTCGTGCTCGAACTCCTCTTTTTCCATTTGCTTCTTTGCCATGTATTCCGCGTTACCGCCAAGCGTGATATCCGTTCCGCGCCCTGCCATGTTTGTCGCTATCGTAACCGCGCCCTCGCGTCCCGCCTGTGCGATTATCGCCGCTTCTTTTTCATGGTACTTCGCGTTCAGAACGTTATGCTCGATGCCTTCGCGTTTGAGAAGTTTGCTCAGTATCTCGGATTTTTCTATCGTAACCGTGCCTATAAGCACAGGCTGACCCTTTGCGTGAACTTCCTTGACCTTTTCCACAACGGCTTTGAATTTGCCGACTTCGCTTTTGTAGACCTTGTCGTTGAGGTCTTTTCTTATCATCGGGCGGTTTGTAGGAATTTCGATAACGTCAAGTCCGTATATCTGTCTGAACTCGTCCTCTTCCGTCAGCGCCGTACCGGTCATGCCCGAAAGTTTTTTGTAAAGCCTGAAAAGATTCTGGAATGTTATCGTGGCAAGCGTTTTGGATTCGTTTTCTATCTTGACGCCCTCTTTTGCCTCTATCGCCTGATGCAGACCGTTGGAGTAACGTCTGCCGAACATCATACGACCCGTGAATTCGTCAACGATGATAACTTCGCCGTCTTTGACAACGTAGTCAATGTCGCGCTTCATCGTTCCGTATGCTTTAAGCGCCTGATTTATATAGTGTTGAAGTCCTACGTTTTCGATATCAGCAAGGTTTTCTATGCCAAACGCTTTCTGCGCTTTTTCAACGCCCGAAGCCGTCAAAACCGCATTCTTGTTCTTTTCGTCCACAACATAGTCGCCGTCAACGTCGTCGTAATTTTCCTTGCTTTCCATTTCCTTTACAACGTATTTGCGCAGTCCGCGAACAAAGGCGTTCGCTTTCTGATACATTTCGTCGGATTCTTCTCCGTGACCGGAAATGATAAGCGGCGTTCTTGCCTCGTCTATGAGTATGGAGTCCACCTCGTCCACGATGGCGAACGCCTGCCCGCGCTGAACCATGTTTTCTTTGTAGATAACCATGTTGTCACGCAGGTAGTCAAAGCCTATCTCGTTGTTTGTGCCGTAGGTTATGTCCGCCGCATAGGCTTTTCTTCTCTGGTCGTTGTCAAGTCCGTGAACGATAAGTCCCACGTCAAGTCCGAGGAATCTGTGTATCTTACCCATCCACTCGCTGTCGCGCTGTGCCAGATAGTCGTTTACCGTAACGATGTGAACGCCTTTGCCCGTCAGCGCATTCAGGTATGCGGGAAGCGTTGCCACAAGCGTTTTGCCTTCGCCCGTTTTCATCTCCGCTATTCTGCCCTGGTGGAGTACGATGCCGCCGACCAACTGGCAGTCGAAGTGTCTCATGCCGAGCACTCTGCGGGACGCTTCGCGAACAGTGGCAAATGCTTCGGGAAGAATGTCGTCAAGTGTTTCTCCGTCCGCAAGTCTTTTCTTGAATATATCCGTTTTGCCGCGAAGTTCTTCGTCGGAAAGCGCCTTGAATTCAGGCTCCAATGCGTTTATCTTCGCAACTGTCGGATTGATCTTTTTCAGTTCACGCGAACTGTGCGTGCCGAAAACCGATTCAAAAAGTCCCATTATTTGACCTCACATAAAAGATGTTTTTTCATATTGGAAAATGGGTATAAAATCCCATCTTGATAATTATAGCATACTTCTTTCGAAAAATCTACCGTTTTTATAAAATATACGGAAAAAAAACAAATTCGCCTTGATGCGTCGTCAAAAAAATTGCCGAGAGCCGAAAAAAGACTCTTTCGCGTGTTGATTTCTTCGAAAATGTGTGCTACAATGTAAAATAGAATATTATATATATTTATATTCGGAAAAAAATGATTGAAAAAAGGGCGGATTTCACCAAACTGAAGAAAAAGAAAAGAGGAAACGATGTGGTATCAAAGGTCAGAGCGGTCGGACTGAACGGGCTTGACGGTTATGCCATCGAGGTTGAGACCGATGTTTCGAGAAGCGCGGACGAAACAAAAATAGATATTGTCGGGTTACCCGACAACGCCGTTCGCGAGGCGAAAGAGAGACTTCGCGCCGCTCTCAAAAACAGCGGCTACGGCATAGAGGGCTTTTGCGTTACGATAAACCTTGCGCCCGCGGACGTAAAAAAAGAGGGTTCGGTTTACGACCTTGCGATGATTCTCGGAGTTCTGACTTCCGCGGAAGTCATTCCCGCCGTCAGCCCGAAAAAATGTTTTATCGGCGAGATTTCTCTTTCGGGCGATGTCAGACCGTGCTCCGGCGTGCTCGCCGGCACCATAGTTGCAAAGCAACTCGGCTTTGAAGAGATTTTTGTTCCGCTTGCCAATGCGTCCGAAGCGGCGTGCATAGGCGGCATAACCACTTATGCCGTGACGAACATAAAAGACCTTGTTTCTCATCTTCGGGGACAGATATCCCTTGCAAAAGCCGAACATCGTCCCGTTAAGACCGATGATGCTCCCGCGCTTGATTTTTCCGATATAGTCGGGCAGCACGCAGCAAAACGCGCTTGCGAAATTGCCGCGGCGGGCGGTCACAATATGCTCTTCATAGGTCCTCCGGGAACGGGTAAATCGATGCTTGCAAAAGCGCTTCCCGGGATACTTCCCGAAATGTCCGAAGAGGAAATAATCGGGTCGAGCCGCATTTATTCCGTTGCGGGAAAACTGACAGACGAAAAACCTCTTGTGACAAGGCGTCCGTTCGTTACCACCAATCAGAGCGTTTCCGTGCCCGCTATGACGGGCGGCGGGTCAAACCCCGTGCCGGGGCTTGTGTCTCTGGCGCATAACGGCGTTTTGTTCCTTGACGAGGTGGCGGAGTTCCCTCCCAAAGTTCTTGACTGCCTGCGTCAGCCGCTTGAAGACGGAACCGTGAGCATAAGCCGTGTTCGCGGCACGGTCGCATATCCCGCATCTTTTATGCTTATTTGCGCCATGAACCCGTGTCCGTGCGGCAGATACGGTCAGCCCGAGCTCAAATGCACCTGCACAAAAGCGCAGATAGACAGATATATGCACCGCATTTCGGGACCTCTTCTCGACAGGATAGATTTGCAGGTCGAACTGCCGACAGTTCCCGTCAAAGACCTGAAAAACCGCGCGAAAGCGGAAAGTTCGGCAAGTATAAAAAAGCGTGTCGATGCGGCAAGAGCAAGACAGAGGAAAAGATATGCCGAGTTCGGCATTCCGTGCAATGCAAAACTGACGCCCGGTTTAATAAGGGATATTTGCCAAAAACAAATGACTGCGGACGCGGACAACCTTTTGACGGACGTGTTTGAAAAGGGCTTTTTGTCAATGCGTTCCTATGACAAACTGATAAGAATAGCGCAGACCGTTGCCGACCTCGAGGGCAGCGACTCAATAGAAAAAAAGCATATATCGGAAGCGGTCTATTTCCGCTCACTCGATAAAAAATACTTCAATAAATAAGGAAAAAACAGATGAAAATATCCGTTTTGGACAGAGATGCGATAGGCAAGGACATCGACATCTCGGGCTTTGAAAAATTCGGAAACGTGACGGTTCACGACAGGACCGTTGCCGCAGACGCGGTTAAAAATATCGGAGACGCGGACATTGCGGTGACAAACAAAGTCAGGCTTTCCGCGGAAATACTTGCTGCCGCTCCGAATCTGAAATTTATCGCGGAAGCGGCGACGGGCGTCGATAACATAGACACGGCGTTCTGTCTCGAACACGGCATAGGCGTGGCGAACGTTCCCGCCTATTCGACTTCTTCCGTGGCGCAGGTAACGGTCTCCCTTGCCTGCATGATGATGACAAAACTTGACGTTTTTTGCGATTTCTGCCGCTCGGGCGAATATACGGCGGCGGGTCTGCCGAACCGCCTTGTTCCGCCGTTCGACGAATTTGACGGAAAAACGTGGGGCATAATCGGTTACGGCAATATCGGCAAAAAGGTTGCGGATATCGCGCGCGCTTTCGGTTGCCGTGTTATCGCGTATACGCGCACTCCGAAGCCCGATGTCGAATGCGTGGAACTTGACAGTTTACTCGGCGAGAGCGATATCATATCCGTGCATTGCCCGCTGACCGACGCGACAAGAGGGCTTATCGGCAGAGAAGAATATTCGAAAATGAAGAAAAATCCGTTGCTTATAAACGTTGCGCGCGGGGCGGTGCTTGATAACGACGCAACGGTTGAGGCTGTTCTGAACGGCGTTCTCGGCGGCTTTGCTTCCGACGTTTATGACAAAGAGCCGTTCCCCGCAGACCACCCGTATGTAAAGATAAAGGACATGAAAAACGTGTGTTTCACACCTCATATCGCGTGGGCTTCCGTTCAGGCGAGAACACGGCTCGTTGCCGAAATGGAAAAGAACGTTGCCGCGTTTCTGAACGGCGAAAAACGGAACAGAGTGGTATAAAATGGAACTGACTTCGATGAAAGAACTCCGCCCGCTTATGGAAAAGCACGGTTTTTCGTTTTCCAAAACGCTCGGACAGAACTTTCTTATAAATCCCGATGTTCCCGTGCGCATTGCCGAAAACGCGGGGCTTGACGAAAATACAACGGTCATTGAAATAGGTCCCGGCGTGGGTTGTCTGACAAAGGAACTTTCCGCTCGGGCAAAGGAAGTTTTTGCGATAGAAATAGACCAAAGACTTATCCCCGTGCTTGCCGAAACGCTTGCCGACTGCGACAACGTGACGGTTATAAACAAGGATGTTCTGAAAACGGATCTTTCCGCGCTTTGCGAGGGAAAAGAACGTGTCTGTGTCTGCGCAAATCTGCCGTATTACATAACCACACCGATAATAATGGCGCTTCTCGAACAGCGGCTTCCGCTTTCGCGTATAACCGTTATGATACAAAAAGAGGTCGCGCAGAGATTTTCCGCAAAACCGGGAAAAAAGGAATACGGTGCGATCACTGCGGCAATTAACTGGTATGCGAAACCGAAAACTCTTTTTACGGTTTCTCCGGGCTGTTTTATGCCCGCACCGAAGGTCGAATCGAGCGTTATCGCTCTTGACCTTGTTCCTCCTCCGGTTGAAGTGAAAGACGAAAAGTTTATGTTTTTGCTTATCTCCGCAGGTTTTGAACAGCGCAGAAAAACGCTTGTGAACGCGCTTTCCGCAAAAACGGGAATACCAAAGACCGAGATAGAAAAAGCGGTGAAGGACTGCGGCTTTGAACCCACGGTTCGCGCCGAGAGACTTTCCGTGACGGATTTTGCGGCATTGTCGGACAGACTGATAACACAGTAAAGTGAAAGGAACGGTTGATATGACTGTTTGCGAGGACTTTTACGGAAGAATAAATGCTTTCGTTACAAAAAAACTCGACGGATATACCCCCGCGCCGACCTCGGGCAAGGTCATTCACGACACTATATGGGGTTCGGTGCTGTATAACGGATGGGAGATACAGATAATCGACTCTCCTCTTTTTCAGCGTCTGCGCGACATACGCCAACTCGGACGCGCCGAAACAACATATCCGTCCGCACACCATACGCGCTTTGAACATTCGCTCGGAACGACCGCCATCGCGTCGCGAATGATAGATAAACTTGCCGAGCGCAGCGCGGGACTTGAAATAACGCAAAGGGACAGGAACAAGGTGCGCCTTGCCGCGCTTCTGCATGATGTGGGGCATTGCTTTTACTCACATCTTTCCGAGAATGTTTACGGAAACACAGAGCCGTTTTTACAGGTCAGAGCGGACATAGAAAAAGACCTCGACGAGGGAATACATCCGAAACCGCACGAACTTTTTTCGTATATGATAATACGTTCCGAAGCGTTTCTGACATTTTTTGCCGAACATGTGGACTATCCCGAAAAGGGTGACAGGGAGAGCTGCCGTGCTCTTTTGAAAGAATGTGCGAACATGGTCGTGGGACAGATGAACAGGACGTGCGACGAGAACGGAAACACGGTTGTTTATGCGTTTATGACGCAGATATTGAACGGCGATTTCGACGCCGACAAACTCGACTACACCCAGCGCGACAGTTATACTTCGGGCATTGCCCTGACCTATGGCATAGAACGTTTCCTGATGAAAATAGTTCTCTGCAAGATTCAAAAGGACTCCGAAACGCGGTACGAACTTGCGATAAGTTCCGATGCGGTCACAACGGTGGAAGAACTTATATTCAACCGCAATATGCTTTATGTTTATATGTACCGCCATCAGAAAGTTCTTGCGGCGGAATCGGCTGTTCGCGACGTTATACACGGCATGGTCGCCTGCGGTATTCTTTCGCACCCGTGCGATTTTCTTGAATTTACCGACGACAGGATAGCGACGCTTGACACCTGCGACCTTGTGCCGTATCCCGACATCGCGCCCAACAGAACTCTCGGCGACATGATACGGCTTATCAACCGCCGCGCGCTGCCGAAACGCGCGTTTGAACTTCGAGGGTCGGACATCGAGGTTATTTCCGCAGACGAGCTCCGCCGCGAATTTACGGATAAAACGCTGAAAGCCATTGAAAGCAGTATATCGGAGAACGAAAAAATAGCGGCGCTTAAAAATTTTGCGGATGAGTATACGGAAAATTACAGCGACGACGAACTTGTTTTTGCCGCGCTGAAAAAACTTTCGAAACGTCTCGGTTTCGCCGACTACGACGGTTACATGACCTTGCGCGAAAAACTTTTCGAAAGACTTCGCGACGAATATGAAAAAGACGGCAAAAAAGCCCTTTTCGATGTCTTCGACATTCACATCGTGTTCCCGCCGCTTTCGAGCGGAAAGACGGAATTTCTCGTTCTGCGGCGCGGAAGCCTGACCCCCGAAATAAACCGATTTGAGTATATAGGAACATGGTCGCGGGCGTTCAATGCTTCCAACTATCGGGGTTATGTTTTTGTTTCATCTGCGGTGGACAGAGCATTTGCGGGCGCGGTCTGCACAGAATTCTTCGGCGAATACGGCGACGGCGTTCATATAAAAGAAAAAACCGACGAACATCAAACGGAGGAACGGTTATGAGAATAGATAAAATAAATTATTATCTTGACATTGCACAGACCGTGGCGGAAAGAGCGACGTGCATGAGACGGCGTTTCGGCTCGGTCATCGTTAAAAACGACGCGATAATCAGTACCGGTTACAACGGCGCGCCGAGAGGTAGAGCGAACTGCACCGATCTCGGATATTGCCTTCGCGAGAAGTTTTCCATTCCCACGGGCACACGCTATGAACTTTGCCGCTCCGTGCATGCGGAAGCGAACGCCATAATAAACGCGGACAGAGAAAAAATGATAGGCTCAACGCTTTATCTTGCCTGTCTCGGCAACGATGGCAGCGCCGTACCCGGAACGGACAGTTGCATGATGTGCAAGCGCATGGTCATCAACGCGGGTATTTCGGAAGTCTATGTCCGAGACACCGCAACGGAGTTCCGCCGCATAGACGTAAACGATTGGATTTTGAACGACGATTCGCTCTCCGTGCGCGAAAGCGGCTATTGATTTTAAGTTGTCGCAGTCCATTCACGGTTTGTGACTCTGCGTTTCGAAAACCGTCGCTTTGCGCGAAAAGGCTCGACCACAATATATAGTGTTCGAAAAATTTCGTACCGACTGCGGACGGAAAAATTTTTCGGAATTATACTGTATTCGGTTTTGAGAAAAAAAATGATTTTTCGGGCGGACAAGCGGAAAAATTCGTTAAATATTACCCGAAAAAGTTTTTTGCGTTTTTCACCGACTTTGTTGATAACTCTGTTGAAAAGGTGGAAAACTCGCTTAAAAACAGAACTTTTTTCGTGTTGACCGAAAAAATACGACAGAAAAAAAATTTTTTTGACATATTGACACAAGATATCGGAGTTTGGCATGGAACTGAAAAAAATTCTCGACGCGCTTTCCGAAAACGGGATTTTGCGCGGCGAATATGAAAAATTCGGAAATATCGGGGTTTTGTCCGTAGGTTGCGATTCACGCAAGGTGACAAAAGGACAACTCTTCTTTATCAAGGGCGCGGGTTTTCGCGAAGAATTCCTTGTTTCCGCGCTCGAAAAAGGCTGTTGCGCCGTTATCGGAGAAGAAGAAAGAACTCTTTCCGTTCCGTATATCCGCGTCAGCGATGTCCGTGCCTCCATGCCCGTTTGCGCAAACGTCTTTTACGATCATCCCGCATCAAAATTTCCGCTTGTCGGAATAACCGGCACAAAGGGAAAAACAACGTGCGCGTATATGCTCCGTAACATATTTGAAGAGGCATTCGGCAACAAAGTAGGAATGATCTCCACCGTCGAGGCAACGTCCTGCGGGCGCAACATACCCAAAAGCGGCACGACGCCCGAAGCGCTTGAACTTTACTCAATACTGAATGAATTTGTTCATGACGGCGTAAAAGCGGCTTGTATGGAAGTTTCATCGCAGGGGCTGGCATATAACAGAGTGGACGGCATAGATTTTTTTGTCGGCGCGTTTCTGAACCTCGGGGAAGACCACATAAGCCCGACCGAACACCACAGTTTTGAAGAATACAAGGCGGCAAAAATGCGGCTGATGACGCTGTGTCGGCACGGGGTGGTCAATATTGACGATGCGGCGGCGCCCGATTTTCTGAACGCCGCGACCTGCGAAACGATGACTACGATAGGCATTGACAGCGAATGCGATCTCCGTGCCTGCGACGTGACGCAGACAAAAACGGGAATAGATTTCACCGTTCGCGGAAAATTTTTTGACGGCGAAAGATTTTCGCTTCGCATTCCGGGCAAATTCAATGTTTACGACGCGCTTGTCGCAATTGCTTCCGCGGCGCTTTGCGGCATTTGCGCGGAAAGCGTTCGGAAAGGTCTTGCAGAGACAAAAATACCCGGAAGAATGGAGATTGTCGAGAAAAAAGGGATAACGGTCATCGTCGATTACGCCCACAATGAACTCAGTTTTGAATCTGTTTTCGACCATATAGAAAAATTTTATCCGAAGTCAAAGGTCATCTGCCTTTTCGGCTGTCAGGGCAACAAAGCGCTTGACCGCAGAACGCAGCTTCCGCAGGTGGTCGGACATCACGCGGATTTTGCGGTAATAACGACGGACGACCCCGAAAACGAAGATCCGAAAAACATTCTTGACGAGGTCGGCGCGGAAATGGAGAAAACGCCCGTTCCGTTTGTCAAGATAGAAGACAGGGAAAAAGCGGTCGAATTTGCGATTGAGACCGCACAGAACGGCGACGTTGTGTTCCTTTCGGGCAAAGGACCCGAAACCACGCAAAAAGTTCACGGAAAGACCGTTCCCTACAAAGGCGACATGACCTCGGCGCTGACGGCGCTCGAAAAGAAATAAATCTTGTACACACGAAGAAAAGCATATATGTAAAAGAGTTTAAGGAGTAAAACAAAATGAAGTATTCAGTTATTCTGACCGACGGAGCGGCGGATTATCCCGTTCCCGAACTGGACGGAAAAACGCCGTTTGAGGTCGCGAAAAAGCCCTGTATCGACGCGCTTGCGAAAAAAAGCGAACTCGGTATGCTGCACGTCACTCCCGACGGCTGCAAGGGCGGTTCGGAGATAGGAAATCTTTGCGTTATGGGCTATGACCCGCGCGTTTACCTTACGGGGCGTTCACCGCTTGAAGCAAGAAGTCTCGGCATAGAAATGAGCGAAACGGATCTTGCTCTCCGCTGCAATCTCGTGACGCTTTCCGCCGACGAACCGTATGAGCAAAAGACGATGGTTGACAACACTGCGTCCGAAATATCGACCGAGGACGCAAAGGCGCTGATGGACGATGTGCAGAAAGAGTTCGGCTCGGAACTGATGACCTTTTATGCGGGTATCAGTTACAAGCACTGCCTTATCATGCACAACGCCACGGACAAAATGTCGTTCACTCCGCCGCACAACATAATAGGAAAAAGCATTTCCGAATATCTGCCGAAGGGCGATTACTGCGACCTTTTGCTCGATATTCAGAAACGCTCTTTCGACTTTTTGACAAAACACCCGATAAACGCTGCTCGTGTCGCAAAGGGGCTTAACCCCGCAAATTCGCTTTGGCTCTGGGGACAGGGCAGACGAATGAGCCTGCCGTCTTTTGAAAGAGTACACGGCATAAGCGGCGCGGCGGTCACGGCGGTAGACCTTATAAAAGGTATCGCGCTTTGCGCGGATATGTCCCTTGTCGATGTTGACGGCGCGACGGGCAATCTCCATTCCAACTTTGACGGTAAGGCGCAGACGTCGATAGAATGGTTCAAAAAAGGCGTTGATCTTGTTTACACGCACCTTGAAGCCCCTGACGAGTGCGGACATCAGGGCGACGTTGCGGGAAAAATCCGCTCTATCGAGATAATAGATGAAAAAATAGTCAAACCGATATACGAATATCTTGTTTCGACGGGCGAGGATTTCCGCATTCTGATAACCCCCGACCACCCGACGCCGCTTACGACGCGCGGTCACGCCTCCGATGATGTTCCGTATATGATATACCGTTCCGACCGCGAGGTTGACGGCACGGCACCGTTCTGCGAGCGTGTTTGCGCAACGACGGGCAACTTCATCGACGAGGGCTTTCATGCGATAAGTCGAATGATGAAAGACTGATTAAATAGCGTTTATACGCTTAAAAGGCTGTCCGCAGATTGCGGACAGCCTTTTTCTGTATATTGAGGAAATTTTTTCTTCCCGTTTTAATGTTTTCTTCTTCTGTATTCGCCGGGCAACATTCCCGTCTCTTTTTTGAATGCGTTGTGAAAGCCCGTATACGTTGAATATCCGACGGCGTAAGCAACTTCTTCCACAGACGGCATCGGTTTTTGCGAAAGCAGGCGTTTTGCTTCGTCAATGCGGAGTTCTGTCAGGTATTTATAAAACGTCGTTCCGTAATTTTTCTCAAAAATGCGGTTCAACTGTCGGGCGGAAACGCCCGCTTTTTCCGCAAGCGTTTCAAGCGAAATATCCGTTTGGAAGTTCTCCCGTAAATAGCGTTCGACAAATATCAGGCGCGTCTGCGGCGTTCTTGTCCTTCTCGCAAGCGTTTTTTCGCCGTCATCGGAAATACGGACGGTCAGCGCGGCAAGAAAATCGTAAAGTTCGAATATGGTCTCCGTCGCAACGGCTTTTAGCCGCGTGGCATATCCTTTTTCTTTTGCCCCGGACACGCAAAGACCTTTTTTAATGAGTTTGGCAAGGTCTTCCGCTCTTTCGAGACAAACCGGCTCTATCGCGTCGAAAAACTCCGAAAACATCGGAAAAAGATTTTCTTCCTCTTCCTGTTCGCCTTTTTCCGCGATAACGGAAAACACGGCGGCTTTTCCGCGCACCGTTTTCGCTTCCGCGTTTTTCGATAAAACAAGAACTCCGTTTTCCGAAACGGTAAACGCCTTTCCGTCAGCCGAAACGCAGACTTCGTTCTCTGCGGCGCAGATAATGCTTACCGCGCCTGTTTCCGACGGAAGCGCATCGGAAAAAACGGCGGAAAACTTAATGCCCGCCGTTTCGAATGTGAAATTTCCGTTTTGTAAAATGCTGTTTTTCATCTTTATTTTTGCGGATAATCAAATCCGAGATGTTTGTATGCGGCGGGAGTGACCACCCTGCCGCGCGGCGTTCTGTTGATGAACCCGAGCTGCATAAGATACGGTTCGTAAACGTCCTCTATTGTTATTGCCTCTTCGCCTATCATTGCGGCGAGCGTATCGAGCCCCACGGGGCCGCCGCCGAACGAACGTATCATCGCTTCGAGCATATTTCTGTCCGTGTTGTCAAGCCCTATCTCGTCGATGTTGAGTTTGAGAAGCGCACTTTGCGCTATCTCTTTTGTTATCGTTCCGTCGCCCATTATCTGCGCAAAATCGCGTACTCTTTTTAACAGCCTGTTCGCTATTCGCGGAGTTCCGCGTGAGCGTGACGCTATTTCTTCCGCGCCCTGCGGCTCAATTTTTATCCCGAGTATGTCCGCAGACCGCGTAACTATCTGCGCAAGTTCTTTTACCGTGTAAAGTTCAAGCCTGAAAAGTACGCCGAATCTGTCTCGGAACGGAGAGGTCAACTGTCCCGAACGCGTCGTTGCGCCTATCAGCGTAAATTTCGGCAGATCGAAGCGTATCGAGCGTGCGGACGGACCTTTGCCGATGATTATATCGAACTCGAAATCTTCCATTGCGGGGTAGAGGACTTCCTCCACCGTTCTCGAAAGTCTGTGTATCTCATCGATAAAAAGAATGTCGCCCTCCTGCAAATTTGTCAGCAGAGCTACTATGTCGCCCGTTTTTTCAAGCGCGGGACCCGACGTTATTCTTATCGAAACGCCCATTTCGGCGGCGATGATATTTGCAAGCGTCGTTTTTCCGAGTCCCGGAGGTCCGTAGAGCAAAACATGGTCGAGCGCATCCCCGCGCTGCTTTGCAGCCTCGATATAGACTTTCAGAAGTTCTTTTACATTTTCCTGTCCGACATATTCGTCAAGTCTGTGGGGACGGAGCGAACGCTCCGTTTCGTCTTCCGCAGATAGGGTGCGTGCGGACAAAAGTCTTTCGTCAAAATCTTCCATACGGTTTTATCCTTAAATTCTGCTGAGCAGGCGCAAAGCCTGTTTTACCAAGTCGTTTACGTTTTCCGCGGGGCATTTCGCAACCGCGTTTCTTGCGTCGTTTTTCGTATATCCGAGCGCGGCGAGCACTTCCACCGCTTCCGCTTTCGCGTCGCTCATCTCTCCCGCCGTTTCCTGCGAGAATATTCCCGCTCCCGTGTCGGGCAGGTCGGAATGCGCTATCTTGTCACGCAAATCGAGGATTATTCTCTGCGCCGTTTTCGCACCTATGCTCTTGACTTTCGAAAGCCGTTTTGCGTCCTGTGTCGCAAGTACCGCGGACAGTTCCGACGGTGTCATGTCGGAAAGTATCGCTATCGCCGCTTTCGGACCGACCCCGTTGACGCCGAGAAGCATTTCAAAAAATGTTTTTTCCGTTTCGTCCGCAAAGCCGTAAAGTTCCATTGCGTCTTCGCGAACGCTCAGATATGTGAACAGTTTTGCGCGGCTTTTTCCGCTTATCTGCTTGTAAGTGTTGAGTGTTATCGCGCATTTGTAACCGACCCCGCCGCAGTCTATGACCGCGGTCTTCAAGTCGAGATACCCTATTTCCCCGTTGAGATAATAATACATTTTTTATACCCTGATTTTCAGATTTCGCATATTCATGCTGTTGCCGTGGCATATCGCTATTGCCAACGCGTCCGCCGCGTCATCGGGTCTCGGCAGTTTCGGCAGATTGAGCAGTCTTTGCGTCATCAGCATGACCTGCATCTTCTCCGCGCGTCCGTAGCCCACGACAGCCTGCTTGACCTGCAACGGCGTATATTCAAAACATTCAAGCCCTTTTTTCCGTGCCGCCAAAAGCAAAACGCCGCGCCCTTGCGCGACCTTTATCGCCGTTGTCGTGTTCGTGTTGAAAAACAGTTCCTCAAAAGCGACCGTTTCGGGCTTGTAGTAATCGACGAGTTTGCTCATGTCGTCAAAGAGTTGTTCGAGCCTGTCCTCAAACGGCGTTTTTGCGGGGGTCTGTATCGCGCCGTAATCAACGCAGGTGAATTTGCTGTTTACATAGTCCACAACGCCGAACCCGACGGTTGCGTAACCGGGGTCTATGCCCAAAATTCTCATTCCGTCAGCGCTGCTCCTTTGTGAACTCTCTGCGTATGCGTCTTTCGCTGTCCGCTTTTGCCGCGGAATCGCGCTTGTCGTAAAGCTTTTTACCCTTGCAAAGCCCTATTTCGAGTTTGATGACGGGACCTTTCAGGTAAAGCGAAAGCGGCACGAGCGTCTGTCCGTCGAGTTTGACCGCTTCAAAAAGTTTCAGTATTTCTTTTTTGTGCATCAGCAACCGACGCTGACGCAGCGGGTCTTTGTTGAAGATGTTGCCTTTTTCGTAGGGGCTGATGTGAAGCCCGTTGACCCATATCTGTTTGCCGTCCGTGGTGCAGTAACTGTCTTTCAGGTTAGCCTGACCGAGACGCAGACTTTTAACTTCCGTTCCGAAAAGTTCTATTCCCGCTTCGTACTTGTCAAGCACAAAATAATCGTGATACGCTTTTCTGTTTTGCGCAAGTTGTTTTATTGCTTTTTTGTCTTTATTCATCGGTTTCTCCGTCTTCGTTCACGAGATTGTAGCAAAGGTGCATCAGCGAGTCCCCGAGGTGGACGTTTTCCACCTGTGCGCCGGGAACGTCGAGCTCGACGTTCGAAAAGTTCCAGAACCCGCGCACGCCCAATCCGTAAAGTTTATGCGCCGTTCCGACCACCGCATCGCGCGGAACGGTCAGTATTGCTATGTCGGGCTTGTTCTTTTTGCAAAACTCCTCGATTTTTTCTGCGGGAAGAATCTCGTTGCCCCGTATGGTCTTTCCTATCTTTTCCCTGTCGGTATCGAACAGTCCGATAAGGTAAACGCCGCGACGGTCGAATTTCATGTTGTTTGCAAGCGCAAGCCCCATGTTGCCGAGACCGACGATTATCGCCTTTGTGTGTCTGTCCGCTCCGAGCAGATGTTTTATTTCCGAAAGCAGATTTTCTATGTTGTAACCGTAACCCTGCTGTCCGAACCCGCCGAAGCAGTTCAAGTCCTGCCTTATCTGCGACGCGGTAATATTCATCTTTTCGCTGAGTTCTTTCGAAGATATCCTCGTAACGCCGGAAAGACTGAGTTCGTTAAGGTATCGGAAGTATCTCGGAAGCCGTTTGATGACCGACGGCGAAACGTTTCTGTTCTTCATTTTTCTCTCCTGTTCCGACGAAATATTTTCGCAACGTGATATTATTTTCATTATATATTATTTTATTCAAAATGTCAAGTGCGACGGGGAAAAGGATTTAGTTTTTGCGAAAAAAGCCTCCCTCCCGGATTCCGGACACGGAGACGGCGCGGACAAACGCGGATTTTTTCGGAAAAAACCGCCGAAAGCGTGAAGTTTTTATATTATTCGAGTCTTTTCCGTTTTTTGAATGTTGATTTTGCCGCAAAAGTATGCTATTATATATCCGTATAACGTTTGCTCATTATGCAGAACAGTTTGATTTAAGCTCTTTTCGGAGGTGACGGAAAATGAAAAAAACCGACGTTTTGTTCTCTTCCCGCAAATTCAGAACAGTTGTTTTTGCCTGCGGCGCGGCGTTTTTGGCTATTGCCGCCGTATTCCTTTTCCTGTTCTTCCGAGAGGGCGGGTTCGGCATTCTTTTTGCAAAAGCAAAAGATTTCAAAGTTGTTATGAGTGCGGACGAACACGTTTTTGACAAGATAGGAGAAAAGTTTGTTCTTTCCGCATCTCTTGACCCCGACGACGGCGTTGAACTCACGTTTTCTTCGTCGAACGAGGATATAGTCAACGTGACCGCCGACGGCACCGTTACGTCCTTAAAAGGCGGTGTGGCGGCTGTCAAGGCTTCCTGCGAGATAAAAGGCGAAGAAGTATTCGGCGTTTGTGTAGTCACCGTCAATGCAGCGCAGACCGCGGGCGGCAACAGCGGCACCACGGGCGGTGACAGCGGCTATGTTCCCGAAATTCCCGAAGCCGAGTTCGACAAGGACGGCTTTTTGAGCGGCGACAACTTTTTTGAATATTATCAGATGAATACGGACACCGTGGCGTGGCTTCACGTTCCCGGCACAAACATCAATCTGCCCGTCGCACAGGCGCCGATGTCCGACCCCGAATATTATCTTTCGCACGGACTGAATCGTTATAAAAAATACAGCGGTTCCGCTTTTGTCGATTCTTCGTCCAAACTTTCGCGTTACGGCGGTTTTGTCGGCATTTCCGAATTGAATACCGTGGTTTACGGTCACGCTCGCGGAGACGATATTTTTGACCAACTCGAAAAGAACTTGGTGCTCTCTTCATGGTTTGAAAACAAAGAAAACAGATACGTTTACGTCAACACGGCGACCGAACTGACAAAATGGGAGATATTTGCCGTATATTACACGGATTTTGCCGTTGACAGCAACAAAAAAGCCGTTACAAAGCTGAATTATATGCTGACGACTGAGGAACTGACCGAAAAGTACGGCGAAGATTACCTTGCCGCACAGGCGCTTGCGGGGAATCTTGAAAAACTGATGAAAAACGGCGCGGAAATGGCACAGACGGCAAACTCCTGGCGTGACAGAATGGACACGACAAGTTATCGTTACGGCGCGTTTTCCAAGTCTCTGGGTGCACGCGATTGGGGCGTAACCGTTACCGAAAACGACCGCATAATATCTCTTGTCACCTGTGCCGACAACGACACCGACGTGCGCTTCGTCGTTCAGGCAAAACTTGTATCGTCCAAGGACAGAACGACGGGAAAAATAACAAATTACGGAGGTTGACGCTATGTCCAGAGCAGACGGAAAAGCCGAAAGAGACCGCATCGAAGCGGAGCGCGCCGTCCGTGAAGCCATTGCGGCAAAACAGGCTGCGGCACAGTCTTCTTCCGTGCCGAAAAGACCTGCCGAAACAACTGCGGAACGCCACAGAAGAATTGCTGAAAAGACCCGCGAAGCATTCGCAGAACTTGACGAGATAGACCCACCTAAAAGAAAGCCCGTTACCTCTTATTCCGAAACGGAAAATCCGCGCACGGCGGTTTCACGTTCTCGGACGGAAGTGCAACCGCGGCAGGATTCTTCACAATCAAACAGGAACTCAACTCCCCGTCCCGCAAACCGAACCGCAACGGGCGGCAACGCGCAGCGAAATGCAAAATCATCTTCCGAGCCTCGGATAACTTCTTCAAAAACCGCTTCACAAACGCAGCAGACAAACAGAAAAGAAAATGCTCAAAAAAAGAAAAACGGACCATTGACTATTGTTATTTTTGTGGTTTGTCTTTGCATCTTCGGCTTTTCGGCATATAAAGTGGCGGACTACTTTATCTCTGCGCATATCCGCGATTCGGGCTACCGCTCAACGATAGGCGATGTCGAAAACATAGACGGTCAGGTTCCCGATTGGGGCGGAATCATCGATAACCCCGCAAACCACGGCAACGGCGGCGATTCGGACACGAAAACCGAAATAAAGGTCGTTCCCGTTGAAGATGTCGATATAGGAGAAATCAAGTATATAGATACAAATTATTCAAAACTTAAACAGGAGAACCCCGACGTAAAAGGCTGGATATATTTCCCCGGACCGTCTTCCATATACGGACTTCCGATAAACGCCGCGCTGGTGCAGGGGGACGACGATTATCATTATCTTGACTACAACGCAAAAGGCGAAAAGGATTCCAACGGCTGTATCTATATGTCCGCAGGGATTGACCCCGACCTTGTGAACAACTCAAACACGATGATTTACGGCCACGCAAAAAATCCCTATGCGTTTGCGGGACTGAAATATCTGAACGACGCAAAGCGTTGGTATTCGGACGGAAACAACCATTTCATCCGCATAAAAACGGATAATTATTACTCCATCTGGCAGATATTCTCATGGTACGAGAGTACGGACGGCGGCGATTTTGACCGCCTTTCAACCGATAATTGGGCGGAATACTTTACCTATTTGCAGGGACTTAACGAGATCCCGTCTCTCGGAAAATTCGAGTTCAAAGACGAAGATAAAATAATTTCTCTTGTCACCTGCAAGGGCTTTTCCGACGGCAGAGTGGTGGTCCACGCAAAACTTGTCAGATATTCGTCAGTTTCGGGTTGATTTGACAGACACGCACTTACTTTTTGCCTGTCGGCGGCTGTTCATCCTTTCGGAAAAATCTTGAAAATGCAAAACATACAAAACGGCAGAAGTTGTTTTCGGTACAACTCTGCCGTTTATCTTTTTTGTCCTTTTCGATTTATATTTATTCATTTTTTTATAGGAACATGGAGTCTTCTATTAACGATTTCCGTCGGGTATTTGTTGTGTTCTCTTTACATATTCTGTACTGTTCCGAGAGGTGAAAAACGTTCTTTCTTTTTGTCTCCGAAACAATGCTTTTCCTTTGCCGAGGTCGGTTCTGTTATTGTCCGACTCTGTTCGCCGTCAGGCGCTGCTCCTCTTTTGCTTTCTGCGCATCAAATCCCGAAAAATGCCAAAAAAAACCGCTTCGGGCAAAAACTTCCGAATTTATTCCGATTTTGCAAAAAAGTTTGCATTTTTTGTGCAGGTTGCACAACGGATTTAATTGCAAAAAAAGTTTTACAAACGTATATATTGCGTTTGCGTCCCGTTTTTCGGCGTTATTTTTCCACATCTTGTTTCGGTACTGTAAAGTCTGCATAACAAGTGACAAAAAACGCAACTGAAAAATATACTAAATGTAAAAATTTAAACCCGAAAATTTGTGCTGAATAACCAAACGGATATGCCTTGTCGGGGGCTTGCGAAACGGCGGCGGAAAGGTCGAAAACACGGGTTTTTACTTGACTTTTGAGCAAAAAAGTATTATAATATATGCATATCTGAACGAAAATGTTTTTGTGCTTTCTGCGCAATACGGCATTTCGGCATTCAAAGAGAGGCTGCGGAAGTCTTTTTTGCGATGCCGAGGGTGTCGTGTTCTCTTTTGCGTTTTACACGCGTATGCGCACGCGAAAGCCCGACGGTTTTTCTGTCGGCCCTTTTTCGACAGAAAAAGCGTTTTTTATCTATCAACTCCCGGGCGCGTGCCTGAGAAAAGGAAGGTGTTCCCAAGTGCGAAAATCAAGGATCCTTGCAGTTCTGTTGACAATTTTGCTCTGCGCACAACTCTGCGCGGCTTGTTCGTCGAGCAATAAGGACAGCGATGAGATCAACATCGAAACACCGTTCGTTCCCGTTTATTCGGCGGGGTCTTACGGTGAGTTTCTCCAACTTCAATCGAGAACTCTCGACGACGTTGATTTCACTCTCTACAAGGACAACAAGAACTACAATGTCGGCAAGTACGGTTTTTATCCGATAAAGACCGAACAGGGCGACAATGCCAACCCGATAACGAACATCAAGTCTTCGGGTGACCTCGACGACAATTCCGTCGGAAAGTTCAAGGACGACGACGGCGTTGAAAGAGTTGCGGTTCACACAAGCGAAGAGGGTTTCGTCGAATGGACGATAAGCGTTCCGTCGGCGGGTCTTTACACGCTCGGAATCGACTATATGGCGGATAAATCGAAAGCGGGTATTCTCGAATATTCGATTTACGTCAACGGCGAACTGCAATATACAGAGTCGAGAAGTGCGGCGCTTGACAGAACATACGTTGATAAATATGCATTCGAACTTGAAGAAAACGGAGGCAAACTGACCGACCTTTCTCAGCGTTTTGAGCCGAAGTCCGAGTATTACTACGACATCGACTCCGAGGGCAACGAATCGAGAGGCGTTCAGGCACAGCGTCAGGTCTGGACCGACAACAGCACTTTCCACGATTCCAACGGTTCATACACCGTTCCTCTTAAATTTTATCTTAAAAGCGGAGAAAACGTCGTAAGAATTTCTTCCGTTCGCGGCGTTTCCTATATTTCCGATATTTATTTCTATACCATTCCCTCGAATAACAGATATACGGACTATCTTTACGAAAAACAGGGCAGCGAAGTGAACTCCGCCGATGTTTCCGATTGGACGAGTTCCAAACTTCAAGCGGAATATCCGACCTCCAAATCCGACCCGATGCTGTTCTCCACTTTCGACAGAGCGTCCGCTTTCACCGAGCCTCCCGCTTCGACAAACATTAAACTTAACATAATCGGCGGTGAGCGTTGGGAGACGGTCGGACAGTGGATAGAATATACCGTCAACGATATTCCCAAGAGCGGTCTTTATAAGATAGCGATTCGTTACAGACAGAATCTTTCCGCAGGTATCTTTACTTCCAGAGAAATAACCGTCAACACGGGTGCCGAGGGTACAAAGGGCGAAAACTTTGACGAATACATAGTTCAGTTCCCCTACGGCGGCAACTGGGAAGTTACGACCCCGACCGATTCTTCGGGCGACGCTTCTCTTTTCTGGTTTGAAGAGGGAACGAACAAAATTCGTCTTAAAGCGGTAACGGGCGAACTTAACGACCTTATCAACGCTTGCGACGGAATAGTAAGGTCTCTTCAGTCCGATTATACCAAGATCACGGCTATTACGGGCGGCGAACCGGACACCTTCCAGGATTACGACCTTGCCGAGACCATTCCCGAAGTTATTTCCGACCTGAAATCTCAGGGCGATATGCTTAATCAGATATACGAAAAACTTCTTTCCGCTCTTAACGGAGAAGAGGGACAGTATACCGCGCAGATAAAGCAGATAGTAAATGAACTTTATGTAATGTATGATGACCCCGAGTCCATCACGACTTCCGGCGGTCTGAGAAACCTCAACAGCGCGATAACTTCTTTGGGAGACTTTGTTGAGTCGTGCAGCTTGCAGCCCATCGAAATAGACTACATTGAAGTCCTTCCCGCAGATGCGGAACTTCCCGCAGCCGAGGGCGACGCGGGCAAATCCATTTTGCACCAATTCAAAATGTTCTTCGCGTCTTTCTTCCAGGATCTGAACTCCATAAGCGGTGAGGGACACCCCGAGTATGAAGAAGAAGTTGAGATCTGGACGACACTTTCGCGTGACTATGCGATATTGACCCGTCAGATAATCGACAGAGGATTTGTAAATCAGTACGGAATTAACCTTACATATAAATTATTCCCCGGCGAACTTTCGTCTTCAATGCTTGCGGGACTTATATGCAGCGCGCAGACAGGTGTCGGTCCCGGTACCGTTCAGGACTATGCGGCGCGTCACTCGATGTATCCGATAAATACCTTTAAAACCCGCGACAAGGATATTTACAAAACGGATACGAAAACCGGCGAAAAGACATATCTGAAAACGATAACCGTTCCCGGCTTCAAGGATATAAAGGAAAGATACGACGATTCGTTCTGGAACGGCGTTACCGTTGAAATGTACCGTGAATACGGCAACGTTGACGCAGGTACGGCAAACCTTATTTACGGCGTTCCCGAAGTTCTTTCGTTCTCGCTTCTTTATTACCGTGAAGATATATTTGATAAGTATAATCTTACTATCCCCAATGTTTGGGATGACTACTATACTTATATCCCCACACTTCAGAAATACAATATGCAGGCGGAGGCTCCGCAGGCAGGCGTGATGATTTACCAATACGGCGGTTTGATGTATAAATACGATAACAGCCGACAGGCAAACGCAAGAGCGTCCAACATCGACAGCGACCTTTATCTTAAACTGTTTGACAAACAGAACGCTTTCTATACCGAATATAAATGCCCCATAACGATGGACGGACACTCCCGTTTCAGAACCGGTGAAGTTCCGATGATAATCGGTACGCTGAGCACATGGAAAAACCTCTATGCGCAGGCACCTGAAATCAGAGGACTTTGGAAGTTCCACGTTCTTCCCGGCGTTGAACAGGAAGACGGAACCGTAAACAGAGAACAGATTCCGACCGTTACATACTCCGCAATTTACGCCGCAGGCGCAAACCATGACGGAGCATGGGAATTTATCCAATGGTTCAACGATTATGAATGCTCGAACGAATTCGGACGTGAAGTCGAAGCTCTTATCGGTCAGGTTGAGCGTTACGCTTCTGCTGTAAAAGAAGCGTTCAAGATGGCGCCGTGGACTTCGGACGAACTTAAAGTTCTTATGGCAACATGGGACACTTTGAGACCCGCAGAGGTCTGCTTCGGCGACTACTACAGCGGAAGATACATAGGCTTTGCGCAAACGGAAGTTATCGTTGACGGTACGGGCGACGGTCATGCGACCATACTCGAACACATGCAGGAAATAAACAAGTCCATCACGCAGAAACGTGAAGAACTTAATCTTCCGGAATAAATTAAGGAGGAAGGCTGAAAAAATATGAAAATCACGGCACTCAAAAAACCGAAGTTTTTAAGCCCGAAGTTTTTGAAGAAATTCGAGAACCTCGACCTGCTCTTCTTCCTCGGTCCCTACATGGTGGTGTTCTTTGTTTGGACGATACTTCCCGTTATCGTTTCTTACTTCATCGCCTTTATGCAGTTCAACACAATTGAGTTTCCCGTCTGGGTCGGACTTCAAAACTATCAGAGACTGTTCCTTTCCGAGGAATACTTCACTCTCTGTTTGTCGAACTCGCTTGTTCTCGGTACGCTTTCGGGCGTTATCAACTACCTTTTCGCTTTCGGCTTTGCTTGGATACTGAACGAAGTTCCGCCGAAGCCGAGAACGATACTCACCCTTTTGTTCTATCTTCCGTCGATGACCGGCGGCTTCACCGTCATTCTCGATATGCTCCTTTCTTCCGACCGTTACGGCTGGTTGAACGGCTGGCTGATGCAGGCGGGCTTGATACAGGACCCCATTCAGTGGTCGAAAGAAACGGAATATATGCTACCGCTTGCAATTATCATCATGCTTTGGAGCGCGCTCGGAACACAGTTCCTTGTCTTTCTTTCGAGTTTGCAGGGCGTTGACAAATCGCTTTACGAAGCGGGCGCGGTTGACGGTATCTACAACAGATGGCAGGAACTTTATTACATAACTCTTCCATCCATCAAAGGTCAGTTACAGTTGAACGCAATACTCACGGTCACGGCTTCGGTAAGCATTTCCGCTCCCGGCTTCTTCGGCACGCCGACGCAGGATTACAAACTGTTTACGTTGGCAATGCTGTCCGCGGACTATTCGGGGCGTTTGGAAATGGGTTATGTAACGGCAATATCAACTATCATGCTGATACTGTCAATCACGATAAACAAAATAGTCAACTATTTAATAGGTAAGATAGGTAAATAAGAAAGGAGGTACGGCAATGACCGATTCTAATGATGTAAGACCCGAAAAGAAAAAGAAATTTTCTCTTTTCAAGAAAAAAGAACAACTCGATGAATTCGGAAACCCGCTCGTCCTCCCGAAGAAGCGTAAGTTTTCCTATCACAGACTGAACCGTTCTCTCGGCGGAGACCTTGCCTTGACGATAGTCCTTTTCGTCGGCGGCGTTTTCATGTTGTTCCCGCTTATTTATTCCATATCGAACTCATTGAAACCGCTCAGCGAACAATGGATATTCCCCCCGAACCTTATCGTTAAGAACCCCACGTTTGAATGGTACATATCTCTGTTCAACTACATGGGCAACTCTATGGTTCCCATGTCAAGATACCTTTTCAACTCCATTTATCTTTGCTTTATGTGTACGCTTGTGTGCACGCTGTCCTGTTCTATGGCGGCGTATGCAATATCAAAGCGTCACTTCAAAGGGCAGGAGACCGTGTTCAAAATGGTCGAACTTTCGATGATGTTCACGGCGCCCGCAACCGGCATAGTCAGTTACGTTATTCTGGCAAACATGAACCCCGTTGACCATTACTGGACTCTCATCGTTCCCTGTGCCTGCAACTCGATGTATATGTACATCGTAAAGAACTATATGGACACGTTTCCGTCATCGGTTCTTGAAGCCGCCCGCATTGACGGCGCGGGAGAGTTCCGTATCTTCTGGGGCATATTGATGCCCGGTGTAAAACCCGCATGGATGACGGTTATCCTGTTCGCGGTTCAGGGCTATTGGAACATGGGTACCGGCTCGTTCATATTCAAAGAAGAAATGAAAGGTATTTCGTCCGGTATTTCGGCAATAACCTCAATTTCAATCAACAGAACCGGTATCGGCGGTGCGGCAAGCATACTGCTTATGATAGTTCCGCTTGTCACGTTCGTCATAACCCAAAGTAACGTTCTGGATACCTGCGCAACGGCAGGCATGAAGGATTAAGGGGGTGGCGAAAATGAAAAATCTGAAAAGAATTATTTGTGTTGCGATAACTTTCGCACTTCTGCTTTCCCTCTGCGTTTCTTCCTTTGCTCTTCCCATCAACGTCGGAATAACGGACAGTTATTTCTATAACGAAAACGCAACTCCCGTTGCGGCGCCCATTGCATACCGCCCGGTGACCGTTAAAGGTTCCGACACTTTCGGCGCAACTTTTGACCCGGTCGATCTGACAGTCGGCGAAGATTATATTTATATAGTAGACCGCGAACAGTGCCAGATAATCGCACTCAACACCGATTACTCCGAGGCGTTCAGAATTTCCACCCTCAAAGATTCGGAAGATTATCAGATTCCCGATATAGACATATATACATATCAAGACGACGGAACAAGAGTCGCGGACGCTTCTCTTAAAAACAGAAGCAAATACAACCTCTATCGCCCTGAGGGCATATATGTTGATACCGACGGAACTCTTTATATTGCGGATACGCAGAACAGACGTCTTGTTGTCTGCGATAAAGAGGGATATGTTTCCAACGTTATCCAGTCCGTTCGTATTGCGGCTCTCGGAACAGATTTCCTGTTCAAACCGAAAAAGGTCGTAGTTGACAGCGCGGGAACCATTTCCGTTCTCTGCGAGAACTGTAACAAGGGCGTTATCCAGATAGATTCCACGGGTTCGTTCCAGCAGTTCTTCGCGCAGCCGAAAGTGGCGCTTGCCGCAACGGACTGGATATATACGATAATCGGCGCGTCCGCTTCCAAGAAAGCGGAGATAAGAGACGTTGCCGCAGAGTATGTAAGCCTTACGATAGATGATAGCGGATTCATTTATACCGCCGCGACCGACACCAAAACGGTCAAGGCAGTAAGAAAACTTGCAGCGGACGGTTCGGACGTTCTGAACTTTGAAGACGCAAAGTTTGAGAGTTACGGAGACGTAAACCTCGGAGTTGATGTTTCGTCCAAAATCGTAGATGTTGCAACAAATGCGTCTGCCGGAACATATACGCTTCTCGACTCATATATGGGCAGATTCTTTACATATGCGTCGAACGGAATGCAGCTCTTTGTCGGCGGAGGCAACGGTAACCAGTTCGGTTGCCTGAAAAACCCCGTTGCGATCGCCTGCTTTAACGATGATATCGTTGTCGCGGACGGAACCAACAAACTTATAACGATTTATGAGACCACGGAATACGCTTCAAGTATAATCTCCGCGCAGAAAGAATACAAAAGCGGCGATTACGAAAAAGCGGAAGAGTCATGGCTGCAGGTTCTGACTTATAATTCCGGAATGTATATCGCTTACGATACGCTCGGAAAGATATACAAACTGCGCGGAGCAAATTCCGAGGAGGGAACTCCCGAGCGCAAAGAAAACTACGAAAAGGCGCTTCACTATTTTGAACTTTCCAACAACCTTATAGATTATGCGGAGTGCTACAAAGAACTTCGAAACGAAACGGCTTCCGAATACTTCGGACTGCTGTTCGGCGGAATAGTTGTTCTTTTTGTCGGCATTGTCGCGCTGATAATGATTCGCGGAAAACGTAAGAAGAGAGCCGAAGAGAAGAGGAGGGCAGGACTGTGACCGACAACGAAAAGAATATGGAAAACGAAGTCGAGAACACCGCACAGGCAGAGGTTTCTTCGGAACCCGTAAATGACGCGGCGGTCGAGCCTGTCGTTTCCGCGGCGGAATCCCCGCTCAAAAACAAAAAACAATTGCTGAATAACGGCTTTATGAAAGTTCTTCTTTTCATCTGGGCAAAGCTGAAACAGTTCGGGCTTGCGGTATGGGACGGTTTGAAACATATCCCGTATTGCTGTTACTGCCTGACCCACCCGTTTGAAGGCTTCTTCCGAATGAAAGAAGACAAACGCAAGCAGAGTATGGCTGCAACGATAATTCTGTATGCGCTGCTTGCCGTTTCCGCAATAGCAAAACAACAGTTGACGAGTTATATGTTCGCGAACGTCGAAAGTCAGCTGAACCTTGACGTTTTGAAAATGGTTTTTACAACTCTTTTGCCGTATATGCTTTGGGTCGTTTCAAGCTGGTGCTTCACTTCTCTTATGGACGGCGAGGGAAACCTTAAAGACATTTTTTGCGCGACCGCCGTTGCTGCCATCCCTGTTATAGCGGTTAACATCGTTCTTATCCCGCTGTCTTATCTCATGACTTCGGATGAGTCGAACCTTTACGATTTCATCTCGGCACTCGGAACCATTCTTATGGTGGCATATATGTTCCTCAGCATGATGTCAACACAGCAATATTCAGTGCTGAAAGCGATAGGAACAGCCATTCTTACCGTTGTCGGTATGGCGGTTATCGCGTTTGTCGTCATTCTTTTCTTCTACCTGATCCAGCAGGTATGGGGCTTCATCAGTTCCGTATTTTCAGAGATCTCGTACAGGTTGAATGAGTAAGGGAGGAAAGAAAACATGAAAAAACGTATAACAACTCTTTTACTCGCGCTTGTGCTTGTTGTTTCTCTTTTTGCCGCGGTCGGCTGCTCTTCCGATACTTCGACGGATTCAAGTTCCATGACCGATGCCGAAAGAGAACAGTACATTCAGGAAAAAATGGTGGGCAGCGGCAAGGTTCTGACCGAAAGCGAATTGCTTGACAACGGTTATGAACTTTCGACCGACGGCGAAACGGAGAACATGATAAAACTGCTCTCCACCGGTAATTACAGCCTTTACGTTGATTTCCAGAATGCCGATTTCATCCTTGTTGACGAGGGAGCGGGCACAGTTTATTCGTCCAACTCTCTGAAAACGACGAACAATAAGGGCGGAAGCGACATTCTGCAACTCGAAGCTTATGACAACACAAACAAGAAGTATAACTTCACAACGTCCGAGGACTGTGTTGAAGATCAGACCGCATTCAAGATAGTTCAACTGAACGACACCACTATCCGTCTGGTATTCACCATCGGCAACGACTCGGACAAAGACCTCGTTCCCCCCGTTCTTTCGGAAGATACATACAATTCGATACTTTCCGCAATTCAGAGCAAGGCGGACGCAGAGACGGACGCCGACACAAAAGCGGAATACGAGGCAAGAATAACCGACGTCAAGAACCTTTACAAGAGACTTGACCCGGATAACCTTTCTCTTGAAGACAGAGAAAAACTTCAGGGTATATATCCGCTTGTAACCGTTAAGACGATGTATGTTTCCCGTAACCTGACGGAGAAGCAGAAAAAACTTGTCAGACAGGCAATGGAAACTGCCGATTTCACGGTTGCGGACCTGAAACAGGAACTTATCGACGTTGAATATTCGGGCGAAGCGCGTGCCGTGCTTTTCACCGTTCCCGTAGACCTCACGCTTACGGACAAGGGTCTTAAAGTGAATGTTGACTCGTCACTTATAGTTTCTCCGGAAAACCAGAAACTCTATTCGATAGGTCTTCTTCCGTTCTTCGGTGCGTTTGTTCCGACCGGTAACGACGATGACGCGTTTATGATAGTTCCCGACGGTTCGGGCTCAATAATCAGAGCAAACGGCAACTATACGTCGGAAGCATACAGCGGAAGAATATACGGAACGGACGAATCGTTTATAAGAGAGCTTGAAACAGGACGTTTTGAACAGGCTCTGACGGGCTTCTTCGTTATGAACCGTTCGTTTGACGGCGGCTATATGTCCGTTATCGACAAAGGCTCTTCGATGGCAATCATCAACGCTTCTCCGACCGGCTCCTCATCGAGAGCGGCTTCGGCAGTTGCTTCCGCATACTATCAGCTTATATATAAGGAAAGAACATTCAGTTCATATTCGGTTGAAGAAGATACTTCTTCCGACAGCAGCGACAGTTCGGGTTCGTCTTCAACGGCGACAACCGTTGAAAAGGGTGTTGTAACCGCAAAATATGATCCGACGACCGTTTTTGAGGTCAATTTCCTGTTTAACAGCGCCGACGACTATGAAGAAGACGTGAACGGTCATTCTTATTCGTGGTATGCGGTCAAATACAGAGAATATCTTATCGAAAACGGCAGACTGACGTCCGAAAAACTTTCGTCGGAAAGCGTAACGCCGCTCTATATCGAACTTTTAGGCGCGATAAACAAGACCGAGTCCAAAGCGGGTATTCCCATCAACTCGATTCGCGCGCTGACCTCTTATTCCGACGCAAAAGAGATAGCGAACAAACTCTATGAGAACGGAATTCCCGGCGCGGCGCTCAATCTGCGTTACGTTTATTGGTCAAACGGCGGTTATGAAAACACCGCTTATTCAAAGATAGATACTTTGAAGCAGATGGGCACGGAAAAAGAACTGATAGAACTCCGCGATATGATTGCGGGCAACGGTTCGAAGTTCTTCCCCTCCGCAGATCTTCTTTATCTGCATAAAGGCAATGTCGGCAACGGAATCAGTTATTCCGACGCGGCGGCAAGAAACCTGAGTTCGAGCATCGCAAGAGTCAATGAAAGAGTTCTTTCCACAGGCGCGCTTTCCTCTTCCACGGTCACGCGGAAAACAATTCTTTCACCTGCGGTCATCGCGGAAATGGCAAATTCTTTGAAAACTTCTTATGAAGACCTTTTCGGAACGGAAATGAAAACGATTTCTCTTCTCGGAATGGGTAACGCGTTGAATTCGAGCTACAAAAACAACGCAGTATATACAAGAGAAGACGCAAAGATCGAACAGCAAAAAGCGCTTGAAACGTTTACGGGATACAACATCATCGCGGATACAGGCAACGACTATGTTTGGAAATACGCAAAAACGATAATCGACCTCCCGATGGGTTCATCCGAATACCTTTCTTCAACGGGTTCGATTCCGTTCATGCAGATAGTTCTCCACGGTTACATAGATTATACCGGCGCGGCGTTTAACGTTGAAGCGGACTATACAAATTCCATTCTTAAAGCGGTCGAGACCGGTGCTGGGCTTTACTTCCGCTGGATGGGTGAAGACAACAGCGTTTTCCAATATACGGATTTCACAAACTTCTATTCGCTGCATTATACCGACACGTTCAACGAGGCGATAGAAGCATATAAAAAGGTTTCCGAGTTCTGTGACCTTGTACGCGGTCAGACGATAACCTCCCACAAATCGGTAGAGGCATACATCGAAAGCCCGTACATCGGCGACATTGAATCAGACAGCATCAGAACGGGTACGGGTAACGTATTCATGACGACATTCGAAAACGGAGTTCAGGTCGTTGTCAACTACAACAGTTACAACGTCGAACTCGGAGGCCTTGAAGACGGCAGATATACCGTTGCGGGCAACTCATACGTTTACAGAACAGATGAGTATTCCGATTGGACAGTTCCGAGTTCATATCAAACGGAGAAAGGAGGAAATAACTGATGGCTACACCGGTTCGTATCGAAAAAATGCCCAAAAGGCAGAAACATTCGCTTGAAAAGAAGATGAGTTATTACGGCTATATATTCACGGCGCCGATAATTTTAGGCTTCCTGTTGATGTATATTCCCGTTATAATCCAGTCCGTCATTTATTCTTTCTCCAAAATCTCCTATATTGCCGGCGCAGGTATGTCAACCGAGTTTATCGGTTGGGGAAACTATCAGGAGGTCATTCAGGCGGATGACGGAAAATTTGTTTCCACGGTTATCAGTTCGACGTTGGGACTTTTGCCTAACATTCTTGTCGTTCTTATCTTTGCGTTCTTCATCGCAACGGTTCTGAACCAGAATTTCAAAGGCAGAACCCCCGCCCGTGTTATTTTCTTCATTCCGGTTATCATGTCAAGCGGCGTTATCGCATATTTTGATAACCGTCAGTCAATGGTTGACACCTATACAAGCCAAGGCAAACTTGACGTCAGCGCATCTTCCAATTTTGACTATTCAACGCTGCGAAGCGTTGTTTCGGGAGCACTCAACAACGAAACTCTTTCGAATATAGTTCTCAACGCGGTTGACGGAATTTATTCGGTCATAACATCTTCGGGCGTTCAGTTCCTTGTATTCCTTTCCGGTCTTCAATCCATTTCCGTGAATATGTACGAAGCGGCAAAAGTCGAAGGCGCGACCGGCTGGGAAACGTTCTGGAAGATTTCGTTCCCGATGATAAGCCCGCTTATACTTGTAAACCTTCTTTATACGGTAATCGACCTCTTCCTGAAAAAGGACAATGAAGCCATCACCCTCATTGATACTGCATTGCAGACCGCATCGCAGTATGCGCAGGCTTCCGCGATGTCTTGGATCTACACTTTGATAATCCTTGCGTTTGTCGGACTTTCGTTCCTTATAGTTCAGAAGTTCATCGTTTACCAGGACTAAGGAGGTGCTGATATGGCAATGAAAAAACTCAACTTCGAGTCCGAAATAAAGGAAGCGAAGAAACTCACCTTCAAAGAAAAGGTAAAGAAAGCGTTCGACTTCAAACAGAAGTGGTACAATTTCAGACATTACGATTGGAAAAAGTGGGCGCGGAAAAATCTTACGCTTAACGGTATCGGCCATTTCGGTTGGATAGTTTTGCGCGCGATAATAGTTATAGGTCTGTGCTTCCTTATCCTTTACCCGTTCCTTGTCAAAGCCGTCGTTTCGTTTATGAGCGTCAACGATATAACGGACAGTACCGTTATGTTTATCCCCCGCGAGGGTTCGACGTACTTCATAAAACGTGCGGTTTACAGTATGAACTACTTCCCCGCATTGCTGAAAACGGCGTTGCTGTCGTTGCTTGTTGCGGTGGCGCAGCTCTTCATCAGCTGCGTTGTCGGCTACGGCTTTGCAAGATTTAAGTTCAAGGGCAAGAACGTGCTGTTCTTTATCGTTATTCTGACCCTTATCGTTCCCGCCGAAACGATAATAGTTCCGCTTTACAACCGATTTACATCGTGGGGCATGATAGACACGATATGGCCGGTAGTCATACTTTCGATATGCGGTCTCGGTCTGAAAAACGGTTTGTACATCTACCTTATGCAACAGTTCTTCCGCGGACTGCCGAAAGAACTTGAACAGTCGGCATATATCGACGGTGCGGGACCGCTCCGTGCGTTTTGGTCCATCATGCTTCCGAACGCTTCGAACATGATGATAACCGTCTTCCTGTTCTCGTTTACATGGCAGTGGACGGACACAACTTACAACGCGATGCTTTGCCCGAACCTGAATATTCTCGCAAACGTTGTATTGAATGTTTCCTCGGGTGTTACAGACAAAGTACAGGCAGCGGCGGTAGAGGACACGGCAACACTTCTCGTTATCCTGCCTCTTCTCATCGTCTTCCTGTTCGCTCAAAGATACTTCATTCAGTCCATTGAGCGTTCCGGTCTTGTCGAATAATCGGCAACCGCAATCTTCTAAAGCAAAAAAGCCGCAGACATTTCAATGTCTGCGGTTTTTTGAATTTACGGTCAGATTGTATATAACCGACCTGAAATTCCGTTAATGAGTCTTTTTGCTTCCTTCGTTTTTCAGATTGTGCCCGTTACAACAAGTGTCGTCGAACCCGGAACGGTTGTGTATGCGCCTGTTGTCGCGTCCTGCGTATAAGTCGCCGCAGGCACGGTTATTTTTCCCGCAACGGTGGTGAAAAGCCCTGTCGCCGCATCATAGGTGTAATCCGTGCCGGCGGTCAGGGCTGTTCCGTTCAGAGTTGCGACAATATTGGTCAGCCTCGGATTGAAAGTGTCCGTAAGCACAGCGTCCGTTGCTGCCGTATTTCCGAAGTTCTCGATTATAAACGTATATTCGATCGTTCCGTTTTCGGTCACGCTTGTCGGGCAAAGACCCTTGCTTATCCGCAGTTCGGGCGCGTCTTCGGTCGCAACCGTCTCTGTTGCGGTCACATCGGTAAGCCCCGTTCCCGTTATCTCAACTGTGTTGGTTATCGTTCCGTCTTCTGCGGGCGGTGCGAAATCATTGGGCGTTGCGGTGTACACTATCGCTGTGTTGCCGCCTGCGGGAACCGTAAGCCCCGTTATCGTCAGCGGTGAAGTTCCCGCAACGGTAGGCGCCGCGACAAGATCTCCGTTTATAAAATATTTCACGGAACTTTCGTCATAGGTCAGCGGAACAAGCGTTGTTCCGTTGAACGTGTATGCCCCGAGATTGTCGGTCAAAGTCAGCGCCGAAAGTTCCGTCGAGCCCGAATTTGTAAGCGTGACGATATAGGTCACGGGTTCGCCGGGTCTGTATTCGTCCGTGACAGCCGTTTTCGTAACGCCGAGAACTTCCGCAATTTCGCCGATGACGGTATTTGAAATAACCGTATTTCCTCCGTACGAAAGTGACGCTCTGTTAGTGAAAGTCGTTGCCATGTTTTGTTTTTCTCCTTTCCAGGAGGAACTTTTCTGCTCCTCTCTTTATATACTATGAAATCGGGAGCAAAATGTCAAAAAAGTCCGTCAGTTCGCAAATTTACGTTTTTTTCGGTTGACAAACGGCTTTTTCGGGTGTATAATCAATTAGATAGAGGATTTTTGAAAAATTGTAAAAATCCGCGAAAAAAAAGTATCGAACAGAGGGGCGGTGAGACAATAATGGACGATAGTCACAGTCGACGACGAGAAAATTTAAGGAGGAGTTTGAATGACTCAGGAAGAACTTTCCGAACTTCTGGAAAAGAAGGACTTCAAATCAATCCGCGCGTCGCTCGAAGAGATGAATCCGGTAGATATTGCCTCGCTGCTGGAAGATCTTCCCGATAACGAACTCGCCGTTACTTTCAGATTGATTGAGAAGTCTGTTGCCGCTGAGACGTTCTCTTATATGGACGCCGATCAGCAGCAGCTTTTGCTCACTATTTTTACCAACAAAGAAATCAAAGAAGTCCTTGACGATATGTTTACGGACGATACCGTAGACCTGCTCGAAGACATGCCTGCAAACGTTGTCAGCAGGATACTTGCGAATCTGGACAAGGACGACAGGAAAGCGGTCAATGAAATACTGCGCTATCCCGAGGACAGCGCGGGCAGCATAATGACGACGGAGTTCGTCGATCTGCGCAGAAAAATGACCGTTAAAGAGGCATTCGCAAAAATCCGTTCGACGGGCTTGGACAAGGAGACTGTCTATACCTGCTACGTTATTTCGAACGACAGAAAACTCGAGGGCGTTGTCACCGTTCTTGAAATGCTTATGGCGGACGGCGATACCCATATCGAGGACATAATGGACGACAACGTCATTTCCATCAATACCCACGCCGACCGAGAACAGGCGGCGCAGATGCTGAGTAAATACAACTTCCTCGCGTTGCCCGTCGTTGACGGCGAAAACAGGCTTGTCGGAATAGTTACTTTCGACGACGCGGTCGACGTCCTCACGGAAGAGGCAACGGAAGATATGGAAAAAATGGCGGCTATGTTGCCCTCCGAAAGATCGTATCTGAAAACCGGCGTATTCAGCACGTTCAAACAGCGTATACCGTGGCTGTTGCTGTTGATGATTTCGGCAACGTTCACAAGTATGATAATCACGAACTTCGAGGGCTATATCCGCGCGCTTGCGGGCGGGGCGGTGCTGATAGCTTTTATCCCCATGCTGACGGACACAGGCGGTAATGCGGGCAGCCAGGCATCGGTTTCCGTTATCCGCGGTCTTGCTTTGGGAGACATCGAACTGCGTGACTGGTTCCGCGTGCTGTGGAAAGAGATACGCGTTGCCGCGATCTGCGGAATAACGCTTGCTTCGTGCAATTTTGTCAAGCTTTTGCTTATTGACGGGATGCTGCTCCGCAACTACGACGTAACGCCTTTGATAGCGCTTATCGTGTGTCTGACCTTGCTTGCGGCGGTGCTTATCGCAAAGATAGTCGGTTGTTTGCTGCCGCTTTTGGCAAAACGTCTCGGCTTTGACCCCGCGGTCATGGCAAGTCCGTTTATAACGACCATTGTCGATGCGCTGGCTCTGTTGGCGTATTTCGGAATTTCCCTGCTTGTATTATCTCCTATAATATGAGGAACTGTTAATTTTTTCTTATCAACAAAAATAAGGGCAGTAAAAAACGTAAGTTTTTTACTGCCCCGCTTTAATTTTTGAAGTCTTGGAAAATATAGAGAACTATCTTTTTTCTATATCATAGGTGAAGTTGTATTCTTTCTGCAACTCCTTGACTTTTTCTTCGTTGTCCTCGATAAATGTCGGGCTGAACTTGGATTTTCCGTCTTTTGTGTAGTCCTTTACTATCTGTTCGAGTTTTGCCCAGCATTCCTCGTGTCTCGGTTCTTTTGTTTCATCGAGGTGTATAACAAACTCTCTGTGTTTCGGAAGTCTTACTTTCATATTCTGTGTCTCCTTGTTTTAAGGCTGATCTGTATTTTGATATTTATATTATACTTTGTATTTTCTTTTATTGCAATGGCAAATGTTTAACAATCGTCGGCAGGACTTGAAAAAACGGGAAATAAGTGCTATAATAACCCTATATACCGTTATTAGGTCCGGCAGAGAAAGGAGAGAAGCGCCTGTATGAAACTCGAATATTTTTTTCCGTCCGCGCGCGGCGGGGAAAACGATACCCGTCTTTGCGTTGAAAGCGGACGTGTTCTCGGCGTTCTTGCTCCGACAGGTTGCGGAAAGACCCCTCTTCTGAAAAGCCTTTGCGGGTTTGCTTTCCCCGAAGAGGGATACGTTTTGCTCGACGGTGAACCCGTAACGGACAAAAACAGAAGTCTCTTTTCGTTCGTTCCCGACCTTGATTTTTACGATGTCGGCGAGCGTGTCGGAAAGGTAGTGCGCCTGTTTTCATCTCTTTTTATAGATTTCGATTCATCGGGCGCGCATGAGGCTCTTGAATATTACGGCATTTCGGAAGCGGACAGAGTGAGTTCTCTTTCGGAAGCGGACAGGCAGCTTTTTCGGCTTATCCTCGGTTCCTGCCGCCGTGCGGACTTCTATGTTTTTGACGAGCCGCTGAGAAATTTTGACACCGAACGACGGAATGAGATTTTGAAAAAGATATTTTCGGAGAAAAAACGTGCGGCGTTTGTTGTTTCAACCTCCCGCCCTTACGGTGTCAGCGCGCTTTTTGACGATGTTTGTTTCGTCTTTGAGGGCAGACCGCGGCTTGTTTCCGATGTTCCGAGCCTTGTGGGCACTCTCGGCAAGAAACTTTCGCAGATCTTTTCGGAGGTGTACGGATGTTCCTGAAACTGTTTAACAAAGAACTGTACTATCTTCTGAAAAAAACGGGCGTAACATATATTGCGACCGTATGCGGCGCGCTTATATGTCTCGGCATCACGTCTCTTGCAAACGTGATGTACTCAGTCGAACCGGAAATGATGTGGTGTCTGCGGATAATCGGCGTATTCTTTTTTGCCGTTTCCGTTCTGCTCTGCATAAGCGTTCAACTGCTTGTCTTTATCCGCCGATTTACTTCAACGGTTATCGGAAACGAGGGCTATTTGACTTTTTCTTTGCCCGCCTCGACATATTCGATAGTTGCGGCAAAAGTCCTTGCAACGCTTTGCTGTTCGATGCTTTCTTTCGGACTTTGCGTTTTGAGCGCGTCTTTGCTTGCAGCGGTCTCCGACAATCTGAATTACGTTCTTTCGTTTATAATGATGTTCCTCGGCGACATAAACTATCCTCTTTCGGTCGCGCTTGTCGTATTCTTCTTTTTGAGTCAGATACTTTCGGCGTTTTTTGCCGTGTGCAACGGATTCAGAAAACCGCGCCGCCGAATCGCTTCCGCTGTTATATTTGCCGCGGTCGGAGTTTGTCAGACGCTTTGTGTTGCGGTTGTCGGCGTTTGCGTTCACTTTTTTGCGCCTTACGCATTTTATATGGGCAGCAGTACGTTCTTCTTCTCTTGGGTTCCGAGCCTTATCGTTATCGGCGTCTGTGCGGTTTCGAGCGTTGTTTTGTACTTCCTGCTTTGCGCAAAACTCAAAAAAGGGCTGACGCTTCCCGAATAAGCGTGATATACTTGCAAAAGTAAGAATTTTATGATATACTGTGTCAAGGAATATATTTGGCATAAACAAAACCTGAAACGGAGTGAGAAAAAATGATAGGAGTAGCAGTTATGGGTTACGGCGTCGTAGGTTCGGGCGTTGTTGAACTCATCGACCAAAACAACAAGATTTTTTCAGAGAAAATAGGACAGGACATTGCGGTTAAGCATATCCTTGACGTCCGCGATTTCCCCGGCAACAAATATGAGAGCCTGATTACAAAGGATTTCAACGATATTTTGTCCGACCCCGAAACGGAAATAGTTTGCGAGACCATCGGTGGAGCGAAGGTCGCTTACGATTTCACGAAAAGGTGTCTTTGCGCGGGCAAAAGCGTTGTGACTTCCAACAAGGAACTTGTTGCGACACACGGCACGGAACTTTTGGCGCTTGCAAAAGAGCACGGCGTCGATTATATGTTTGAAGCGGCTGTCGGCGGCGGTATTCCCATAATCCGCCCGCTTATCAACTGCCTTGCCGCGAACAGGATAGACAAGATAGTCGGTATTCTGAACGGTACGACGAACTACATCTTAACAAAGATGATAAAAGAAAATTCGACGTTTGCAGATGCGCTCAAAGAAGCGCAGAGACTCGGCTATGCGGAAGCCGACCCCTCCGCCGACGTTGACGGCAAAGATACTTGCAGAAAAATATGTATTCTTGCCGACCTTGCATTCGGTAAAGCGGTCGATCCCGACAAGGTATATACAAAGGGCATACGCGAAATAACGCTTGAAGACGTTGCAACAGCCGAAAAACACGGCTGCATTATAAAACTGCTCGGCTACGCCGAAAGACTTGCGGACGGCAATGTTGCGATATTCGTCAGCCCCTGCGCCGTTAAAAAGGACAGCCAACTTGCCAATATCGACGATGTTTACAACGGCATAATGGTCGGCGGTGATGCTGTCGGCGACGTTGTTTTCTACGGCAGAGGCGCGGGCAAGTTCCCGACGGCAAGCGCGGTGTGCGGCGACGTTATAGATGTCGCAAGAAACTGCGGAAAGCATAATATATCATGGAAGGACTGCGGCGAAGATTTCGTTCGCGGAGCCGATGATATAGGGCTCAAATATCTTGAAGGAACGGATATTCTGATGCCCGAATGCTGATGTAGGGGTTAAAATATGAGTTTGATCGTTCAAAAATTCGGAGGTTCCTCCGTTGCGGACAAAGAAAGACTTTTTAATGTTGCAGGTATAATCTCCGACGCTTATCGCAGCGGCGACCGCGTTGTCGTTGTCGTTTCCGCCCAAGGGGACACGACCGACGACCTGCTCGCAAAAGCCGCGGAAATATCAGACAGCCCGTCAAAAAGAGAACTCGATATGCTTCTCTCGACAGGTGAACAGATCTCCGCTTCACTGCTTGCCATAGCGCTCGGAACAATGCGTATTCCCGTTGTTTCCCTGAATGCGTGGCAGGTCGGGATAAGTTCGGACAGCAACTATTCAAACGCAAAAATCAAGAAAATAGATACGGAAAGACTGTTCCGCGAACTTGACGGCGGGAAAGTCGTTATAGTCACGGGTTTTCAGGGTATCAACAAGTTTGATGACGTGACAACGCTCGGCAGAGGCGGTTCTGATACGACCGCAGTTGCGCTTGCCGCAGTTCTGAAAGCCGACAGGTGTCAGATATACACGGACGTGGACGGCGTTTACACCGCCGACCCGAGAAAAGTTCCGTCGGCGAAAAAACTGAAAGAAATTTCATACGACGAGATGCTTGAACTTGCGTCTCTCGGCGCGCAGGTATTGCATAACCGCTCCGTCGAAATGGCGAAAAAATATCACGTCGAACTTGAAGTTCTTTCAAGCTTCGAAAAAATCTCGGGAACCGTGGTCAGGGAGGACGTAAAAGTGGAAAAAATGCTTGTAACGGGCGTCGCAAAAGATACGAACGTTGCCCGAATATCCGTTATCGGGCTTGAAGACGTTCCGGGCGTCGCGTTTCGCCTGTTCTCGCTTATGGGACAGAAAAACATTGTCGTTGACATAATTCTTCAATCTATCGGACGAAACGGAACAAAGGATATTTCGTTCACCGTTTCCGAAAATCAACTTCCGCTTGCTGTTTCCGTTCTGGAAGACGTTTACGGAAAAGGCAGCGTTTCGGTTGAAAGCGATGTCGCGAAAGTCTCCGTTGTGGGTGCCGGAATGGAGACAAACGCCGGGGTCGCCGCCAAAATGTTCGAGGCTCTTTATTCCGTCGGCGCGAATATCCACATGATAAGCACCTCGGAGATAAAGATCTCCGTTCTTATCGACCGCAACGACGCCGACAAAGCCGTCGCCGCCATACACGAGGCTTTCATCGGCTGACGCGGGACATAAAAATCCAATCGCAAAAATTTGAAAAAGAAAATAACGGGAAGTAAAAAGCGCAAGTTTTTACTTCCCGTTTTATTATATTCTGTTTTTCGGATAAAACGGATAAAGACAGTCTTTCAGAACAAGACGCGCCGCGAATTTCGCGGCGCGTCTTGTGTTTTTGTTCTGTCAGATATTTTCTTTTATCGTGTCGATAACTCGGTCTTTGAGTGTCAGAAGATATTCGTCGGTGCGCGGATAGTCGTGGAACGTCATTTCGCCCTCTACACCGTCGTTGACAAGCGCCATGGTCGCATCTCTGCCAACAAGGCTTTCGCAGAGTTCGAGCAGTCGTTGGTCTTGAAGCGCTTCCGCAAACTGCATACCGTGCAGGCTTCTGTAAGCCGTTCCGTTCGGCGCGGGGTAAACCACGAACGTGTCTCCTGCGGGTACCCAGTTGTCTCCGCTGACGTCAACGAACGGGTTGACGATGTGCCATGAACTTGCGCTGTAATAGAAGTTGTATCCCCATTGCAGGAAGCCGTCTATTGCGTATTTGTAAAGCTGAACGCCTATTATTTCCGTGCGTCTGCCCGGCATACTGAGGAAACGGTTCGAGACCTTGTCGTGCTGTGCGCAACAATAATATACCCAACGCATCGGCAAATCCTGTTCGAGGAACGGGTATGCCGCGGTTATTGCGGGAATAGGCATCGCTATCTGCCCTTTTTCATAAAACTCAAAGTCAGAGAGCGCGTCTATGACGGGATAGCCTTCAAACAAGTCGATAACTCTGTTTTTGGACGCGCAGTAAGAGTCGTAGACTGCCGTGTTCGGCTCGTCCGAAATGTGGAAGAAGCATTTTTTATCGACGCCGAGCGTTTTGAGGTGTTCGATAAGATTTTTGATGAAAGCGCGGATAAACGCCGTGTATTCGGGACTTACCGCGTCGGTCGTCCAGCCGAATATCTCGGTCTTATCCTTTGCGCCGTCAACGTAAGCCGTAACTTTCGGCGCGTTTGCCGCGCTCCATTGACTGAACAGGTGCGAAATTTCAAAATATTCGATGCCGCAGCGTTCGCACATTTGAACCCAGCGGTCGAGGTTTGTGTATTCAAATGTGTATTCGTCGCCGTTTTTATAAATATCGACAAGTCCGACATCGGGACGCTGCCAGCCTTTGCCCGTGTCGAGCGGCGGCGTCAGAACGGGGGTCAGAATCATATTCATTCCCTCGGAGACCGCTTCGCGGACAAAGTTTTCGATTATCTGCCAATGGCGTTCGCCGTAAATGTCGCAGTCGTAATACGTTGCAAGGCAGTCGTTATGGAACCAGTTTGTGTAAATGAGCTTCTGCTTCGGAAGCATTGCGTTCACGACTTCCACCGTCACTTCCGTTCCGCCGAGGAAATCGCCGTCCTTGTAAAACTCAAACGCGACGGGATATGTGCCCGGGGCTATGCCGTCCGCATTTTCGATGAGGACGTAAAACGCACGCAGACGGGACGAAAAGATTCTGTGAAAACGCGGGGAAGCGGGCATGAGCAGGTCGGGATAAAGTCCCGATGTCTTACGCAAATAGTCGTCGTCCGTTTCGTCGTAACACGGCTTGTAATTCGGAACTTCTTCAATCGAATAAAGCGTTATGTAATCTTTAAGGGGCGAATCTATCACAAGTTCCGCCGCTATTTCTCCGTCAAGTTCCGGTGTCTTTTTAATATATGCCACCTGAAAAGCCAGACGCTGATTTTTCAGCATTCTGAAAGAGTTTTTCTCTTTCTTTGAGTCAAATTTTTCGTCCGAAAAGCATTTTTCGCAAGAGGGCAGAGCCTTTGCGAGAACCGCTTTGATGTCCGGGCATACCGTATTGTTCATAATTTCCTCCGTTTGGGGTTCTTAGTTATTTTCATTGACAAAATCCGCACCGTGCGGTATAATTATTTTGAGCCTTTTGAGAATACTATTCCGTCTTCGTATTCGCCGCATTTCATTCCCTGCACCGTGCCTCTTTGGAAAAGGTAGGTCATCAGTTCGTTTTGGAGCCAACGCCATGAGCGTCCCCAATTCGAGAACACGCAACCTTCTTCGGGACAGCGCGCAAAAAAGCGTTCCACGCTGACATTAGGAGACAGGTATTCGAGAAATACCGCGACACGTTCGAAATATTCTTCGTAACCGCAGATTTCAAATTCGCCGTTCAGATATTGCTCCGCCATCGGCGTTCCCTGCATAAGGAACAGGTTGTGAAGTTTGACGGTGTCGTTTTTCAGAACGGAAACAAGTTGCGCCGCCTCTTTGACATCTCCGATCTCATCTGTGGGCAAATTGGGGATAAGGTGTGTGCAAAGCCCGAACCCGTGCGCTTTTATGCGAAGTGCCGCTCCGATGTATTCCGCAAGCGTGTGCCCGCGTCCGATCATGCGGAGTGTTTTTGTGTTTGCGGTTTGCAGCCCGAGTTCAAAGGTGACGTTTATTCCGTATCTTTCGTGAAATTCGTCCGCGATATTCAAATATGTTTCGGGTACACAGTCGGGACGCGTCGAAACCGACAGTTCGACTATATCGTCTGCCGCGCAGTCGTTTATAACTCTTTCAAAATCTTCCGGCGGGAGATATGTATTCGTATAATTTTGCAGATAAGCGATGAACTTTTTCGCTTTGTATCTGCTGCCCATATATTCTCTGTTTATTTGCAGTTGTTCTTTGACGGGCGTTGCAGTGTCAAGGCTTTCGAAGCCCGCGCCGACTTCACCGCAAAAACGGCAGCCGCCGCAGCCGCGTGTTCCGTCCCTGTTCGGGCACGAAACGGGCAGATTGACGGGGAGTTTGTATATCTTTTCCCCGTATTTTTCTTTCAGCATTGTGCCGTAGTCGTTGTAAATACGCATTTATAAATCTCCGAGAGGATGAAAAACGTGAACGCTTTCGAACTTACAAAAAACAAAAAACTGTTTCTTCTTGATATGGACGGCACCGTTTATCACGGTGATGTTCCCATTCCGGGCGCGACGGATTTTATAAAAAGTCTTTGCCGAACGGGCGCAGACTATATCTTTATGACAAACAACTCTTCAAAAAGCGCGGACGCATATCTTGAAAAACTTCATCGGCTCGGGTTTCCCGCCGAAAAGAAAAACATTCTGACTTCCGGTCAGGCAGCCGCCGTTTTTCTTTGCAAAAAGAAAGAACACGCCGCCGTTTACGTTATGGGAACCGCGTCTTTGAGACGGGAACTTGCGTCTTACGGTCTTGACGTCCGAACCGAACCCGATAAGGACATAGACTTTTTGCTTGTCGGCTACGATACGGAACTGACATACAAAAAAATGGAAGACGCCTGCGAACTTATTTGCCGCGGCGTTCCGTTTTTCGCAACGAATCCCGATGTGGTCTGCCCCGCACCGAACGGCAGGTATCTGCCCGACTGCGCAACGATGTGCTACTGTCTTGAAAAAGCGACGGGCAAAACGCCGTTTTATATAGGAAAACCGCGACCCGAAATGCCGCTTGCGGCGCTGTCCGTTTTCGGCGTTGATAAAAAGGACGCCGTAGTGGTCGGCGACCGACTGTATACGGACATCAAGTGCGGCGTAAATGCCGGGATAGATACCATTCTTGTCCTTTCGGGTGAAAGCACCGTTGCCGACATCGAAAAATTCGGCGTAATGCCGACCGCCGTGGCGGAAAGCGTTCGCGAAATGATAAGGTAGAACCGAAAAATCAGTCCATATCTATCTTTATGCGCTCTCTGTCCTTGCTCTTTTTGTTTTTTGTTCTGCGCTTGTTGCCCGTGACTTTCGCTATCGTATAAACGGCTATCGCCAAGGCGACAACGACGATTATCGCAATAAAGAAAGGTCCTTTGAAAAACGAATTTATCGCTTGTGTGAATTTTTCCATGGTGTCAACTTCGACTGCGGTTTTCGTTACGAGGTCGGACGTTCCGTAGACCTGTCCGTTATAGCGGAGGATCAGCGTTCCGAGTTTTTCGCCGCGCCCTATCGGTGCATCTATTTGCTCCGGTGCGTCTATGACCTTTTCGATAAGCGATTGGTCAAAACTTTTCGGAAGCAGCGCGTTTATATCGCTTGTTACGGTCAGAACAACAAAATCGGCATTCTTCCCCGTCCTTACTCCGACTTCGCAGACCGTGTCGCCTTTTGAAATGAGACGCGTCGAAACATATTCGTTCTTTGCGAACCGAACCATTTGTTTTAAGTCGTTGTAAACGTTGACTATACCCTCCGTGTCCGCCGCAATGGCAAGAACTCGCATATTCTTTGTTGTCGTGACGCACGCGGAACTGTAACCGCCGTCCGCGGAAGAATAAACGCCGAGCCCTGTTATGTCGGAGATATAATAATCAGATGACGGAACTATCGTGGAATTATAAGAATAAAGCGTTCTGCTTTCGCCGTTCACGGTTATCGTTACAACCGGTGAACTGATAAATTCTCCGAAACGTTCAAGCGTCAGCGCGTGTTGCAGAATCACGGAAATATCCGCTATCGTGGTAGTCTTTGACGTCGCGGTAAAATAACTGTTCACGCCGCCGAAAGAAGTTTCCGAAACGCCGAGGTCTCGGACGTATGAGTTCATCGTTTCGATAAAAGATGCCGTTCCCTTGTTGTTGACGTAGTGCGCAATGGCAATACAAGCTTCCTGAGAAGCGGAAGTCAGCGCCGCTTTTACGAGGTCTTCCAAAGAAATGACATCTCCCGCACGGAGTTTTGCGGCACTCAACTGCGCCGTTTCGTCTATTACTGCTTCCGTTATCGTTACGGTCTTTGTCAGATCGGGTTCCGATTCAATCAGTATCATGCAGGTTACGACATTCGGCAGAAATCCGCAATAAAAAGGCTCATCCGCGCGCGAAGAGTAAAGAACCATATTTGTGTCGATGTTGACAAGAAGCGTCCGCCTGCACGTCGGCGTAAGCGTATTTTCCTCTTCTTCCGCAAACGCGGGCAAAAAGACCGACAACGTCAGAAAAACGGTCAGTATAACGGAAAGTATTCTCAAAACGCTTTTTCGAACGGTCATCGGCGGTGTCTCCTTGCAAAATCTGTTATTAAATACAGTATACCATATATTTTGCGTTTTGGCTATACTTAAATTATTAAAATTTATAATTTTTTATATTAAGGTTTCCTCTATTCATTTTTTGTTCGGACAAAAAAAACGGCGAAAATGCCGCGGGACGCGGAAAAATAACAAAAAATTCAAAAATCACTCTTGAAAAGGGATTTCTTTTATGTTATAATGTTGATACCTTGCGTAAAGGTGCTTTGTCGTGCTGCCCGTTCCAAGGCGGCTCGTGGCTGAAACGCCGACAAAAAGAGGTAGTGCAAGCCTCTTCAAAAGCGTTGAAGCAAGCCCTTTCAATACCTGCAAGGGAGGCAATTTTATAAGGAGGTGCCGTCAATGGGAAAAGATAAGGTTGTTCTTGCCTGCTCCGAATGCAAGCAGAGAAATTATTTCACAACCAAAAACAAGAAAAACGATCCGGACAGACTTGAAATGAAGAAGCATTGTAAGTTCTGTAAGAAACACACATTGCACAAAGAAACCAAGTAGGAGGACGCGAAATGGCTGATGAAAAGAAGGCTCCCGCAAAGAACAAGAAACCCAATATTTTTGCGCGTTTCTTTAAGTATTTGAAGGAAGTTAAGAGCGAACTCGTAAAAGTTACCTGGCCCGCTCCCAAGCAGGTCGTACGCGACACCCTTACCGTTATCGTGATTGTTGTCATAAGCGCAGTGTTTATCGGTGTTATTGACCTTGTTTTCAAGAACATCGTAAGCTTTTCTGTCGGACAGGGAATCGCGAACCTTTTTAGTTGACTTTTATGAGAATTTATATCATCTCTGACGGAGGGAATGTCTGATGGCCGAAACGGCGCAGTGGTATGTTATCCACACATATTCGGGTTATGAAAACAAAGTCGCAACGTCAATCGAAAAGGTCGTAGACCTTCGCGGTTTGCACGATTTGATTTGCGAAGTCAAGATACCCATGGAAAAAGTTCAGGATGTTAAAGAGAGCGGCGAGGTCGTTGAGACCGAAAGAAAACTGCTCCCCGGTTACGTTCTTGTAAACATGGTCGTCAACGACGATACTTGGGTTCTTCTGCGCAATATCCGCGGCGTTACCGGTTTTGTCGGACCCGAAGGAAAACCCATTCCTCTGACAGATGAAGAGATCCGCAATCTGAACCTTGTTCAGAGCGTGGAAGAAGCCCCGTTCAATGCGGGCGACAACGTCAAGGTCGTAAGCGGACCCATGGCAAACTTTACGGGTATCGTTGAAAGCGTTGACATGAAAGAGCGGAAAGCCAGAGTCATCATCTCCATGGGTGGTCGTGATATCCCCGCGGAGATATGCATAGGCGATCTCGCGGCGCTGTAAAAGCGCAATTTACTAATTACGGAGGAAACTGAATAATGGCACAGAAAGTTACCGGTTATATCAAACTGCAAATTCCCGCAGGAAAAGCCTCTGCTACGCCTCCCGTTGGTCCGGCTCTCGGTCAGCACGGCGTTAACATCATGGCTTTCATCAAAGAATTCAATGAAAAAACCAAGAATGACGTAGGACTTATCATCCCCGTTGTTATCACCGTTTACGCGGACCGTTCGTTCACATTCGTTACGAAAACTCCGCCGGCAGCGGTTCTTATCAAAAAGGCTTGCGGCATTGAGTCCGGTTCGGGCGTTCCCAACAAGACCAAAGTCGCAAAAATCACAAAGGCGCAGATTAAAGAAATCGCCGAAAAGAAAATGCCCGACCTTAACGCGAACGACGTCGAAGCCGCTATGTCCATGATCGCCGGAACCGCTAGAAGCATGGGCGTTACCGTTGAGGACTGACATTTGAACACGGTTCGCAAAAACCGAACCGCTTTATAACTGTGGGAGGATTATTTCCGAACAACCACATAGGAGGATTTTTTTAACATGAAAAAAGGCAAGAAATATATTGAAAGCTCGAAAACAATCGAGTCTTCCAAACTTTATGATACCGCCGAGGCTTGCGACCTTGTTTGCAAGACCGCAAAGGCGAAATTTGACGAAACCATCGAAATGCACGTTCGTCTCGGCGTTGACTCCCGTCACGCGGACCAGCAGGTAAGAGGCGCTATGGTTCTTCCTCACGGAACGGGCAAAACGATGAGAGTTCTCGTATTCGCAAAAGACGACAAAGCGCAGGAAGCGCTTGACGCAGGCGCTGATTATGTAGGCGCAGAAGATATGGTTACCAAGATCCAGAAAGAAAACTGGTTCGAATTCGATATCGTTGTTGCAACCCCGAACATGATGGGCGTTGTAGGTCGTCTCGGTAAAGTGCTCGGTCCCAAGGGACTTATGCCGAACCCGAAAGCAGGCACCGTTACGATGAACGTTGCTCAGGCAATCAAAGAGATCAAAGCCGGTAAGATTGAGTACCGTCTTGACAAGACCAACATCATCCACTGTCCGATAGGCAAGGCTTCTTTCGGCGCGGAAAAGATATCCGAAAACTTTGACGCTCTTATAGGCGCAATCGTTAAGGCGAAGCCCGCGGCTGCAAAAGGTCAGTACATCAAGAGCTGCGTTATCGCATCCACTATGGGTCCCGGCATCAAGGTCAACACGACCAAATACGGTGTTTGATTTAATCAGACAATAACAATTTACGGAACCGTTTGAAAAGACGGTTCCGTTTTTCCGTCCGAAAAGTGTTGCCTGCCGACGTTTGACAATTGAATAAGGCTGTGCTATACTGTTTAAGTCAAGTATATTCGGGCTGTGATACAGCGAGAGGAAAAGATGAAAAAAACATTTGTAACGGTTATGCCGAACCACATCGGCGCATTTCTGAAAGCAAGCCGCTGTTTCGCGGAACTGGGAGTAAACATAACAAGAGTGAGTTATAACAAGGCGGTCGATTCGCACACTCTTTTTATAGATGCGGAGGGTACTGCGGAGCAACTTGAAAAAGCGTCCGAAATGCTTGAAAAAATCGGATATCTGCAATGCGGAGAAAGCGGAAGAACCGTTATTTTGCTTGAATTCAGACTTCGCGATGTTCCGGGCAGCGTTACAAAGGTGCTTGAACTTATAGAAAAATCGGGGTTCAATATTTCCTATATGAGTTCGCAGGAAAACGGCACCGACTGCCAATATTTCAAAATGGGGATAGTCGTTGACGGTCGCGAAAACCTTGACGGGTTTCTTGCTTCGGCACGGAAAATATGCGACGTCCGTGTTATAGACTACAATCATGCGGACAAGGTATACGACAACAGTCTGTTTTACGTTCATTTTGTTGATGAACTTTCATCTATGATGAACATTTCCGCCGATTCGAGAGAGGCGCTTTTGGTCAACACCAACCTTGCAATGCAGCGGCTCGATGAAACGGGCGTTTCGCCTTATCGCACCTTTGACAGCATTTCCCGCTTTTGCGAATTGCTCTCCAAATCCCGAGGAAAGGATTTCTCTCCCCGCATTTCGACCCACCGCATAACGGAAAAGACCGAAATTATTCTGATAGAACCCCCGTGCGGGAGCAATACGGCGATAATCAAAAGCGGAAGCGACTGCCTTTTTGTTGATACAGGTTACGCATACTGCAAAGAGGAGATGAACCGCATTTTTCGTGAGTTGATACCGTCTTTTGACAGTATTGAAAAGAAAGCATTTGTCACTCACGCCGATGTTGACCATTGCGGACTTCTTCCCGAATTTGACATCGTTTATGCGGGTGTTGGCTCTGCCGAGTGCCTGCGGCTTGAATATGAAACGGGTGACGGTTACCGCGAACAGAATCCGATACACAAGCCGTATATTCAGATTTGTAAAATACTGACTTCATACAGCCCCACAGATCCATCAAAAATCGTGACGGTCGGCGGCGATGCGCAGGACGAAGACGTGCTTTCCCGTGTGGGCTTTTTTGATTTCGGAGATCTTCATTTTGAACTTTATACGGGACGCGGCGGACATCTTCGCGGCGAATCGGTGCTTATAGATTATCAGAACAAAGTCGTATTCAGCGGCGACGTTTTTGTGAATATGAAAGATATGACGGCAAGTCAGGCGCAGTATAACCGTTACGCGCCGATACTTATGACTTCGGTTGATACCGACCCGAATCTTTGCGCACGGGAAAGACAGGCGCTTTTTGCAAGGCTTGGTGTCGGCACATGGCAGATATTCGGCGGTCACGGGGGCAAAAAAGTATACAACGTTAAACCCGCAGAAATATAAATTGAGAATGGTTATTCTGCCCGGGTAACCGGCAACCGTGTCTTTAATATCGCACGATTTCGTAAGAACCGAAAAAGGCTCTTGACTTAAAGCGCACTTTAAGGTGTATACTTTGCTTGAAAATAAAAAACTATCGGAGGATATGAATATGAGAAAAAATCTCGGTGCAAAACCGTATACTTATCCGCAGCCTGTTTTCATTCTTGCCGCTTATGACGAAAGCGGCAAACCCGACGCGATGAATGCCGCATGGGGCGGTATCAGCGACGGCGACGAACTTTCCATGTGCATCAGCGCAGGACATAAGACCACAAAAAATCTTTTGAACAGAAAAGCGTTCACCGTAAGTATGGCGGACGTCAAAAACGTTGTCGCGTGCGACTATGTGGGAATAGTTTCGGGCAATACCGAACCGAACAAGTTCGAAAAATCGGGTTTTCACGCCGTTAAGTCCGAATTTGTCGATGCTCCCGTTATCGAGGAACTTCCCATCGCGGTTGAGTGCCGTCTCAGAAGCTATGACCCCGCATCGGGCAGACTTGTGGGCGAGATAGTGAACGTCAGCGTTGACGAGCGTGTGCTTGACGCAAACGGCAAGGTCGATGTTGAAAAGGTTCAGCCAATCACCTTTGACCCTTTCAACAATACCTATGTCGCACTCGGCAAAATCGTGGGAACAGCGTTCAGCGACGGCAAAGAACTGAAATAAAACAGGAAAAATCTGTTTTATCTTCCTTAAAAATATCGCGTCCGTTCGGGCGCGATATTTTTAAGGAAGTTGCCTGAGGAATAATAAAAACTTATACAGCCGAACTTTCTGTATGAATTTATTGTTTCGGGTTGTTTATTGCGTCTGCTTATGATATAATCGTCAGGCTAAGGTAACTATAAAAATTTGTATAAGAGGTTCAAAATGGTTAAACTGACCGAAAAACTGCTTTGTCTTTTATTGTGCGTCGCGATTTTTTGCGGAATTGCTGTCTCCTCTTCCGGTTCGTCGGCAAAGGCGGAAGAAGTTGTTTCTTCGCTGTCCGCGGAAGAGCTTGCAAAAATGCCGAAATACGATGGCAGAGATTACGGGGTCGTAACGCCTGTAAAAGATCAGGGAACGACCAATCTTTGCTGGGCGTATTCGTCCGTCGCGGCGGCAGAGGCAAGCATTTTGAAATCGGGCATAGACCCGACGGCGACAAAGGACAGCCTTTCGCTGAATCCGACCGCGGTTGCATACCGTGTTTTTCGCAGAACGGCGGACCCTCTCGGAAATACGGGCGGAGAGCAGAAGTCCGGAGATTTCACACAGGCGACGGGAAATCCTCTTTATGCAGCAAAACTTTTTTCGATGTGGTGGGCTCCCGTGGCCGGCTCGCAGGCGTCCGCGGACCCTTATGAAAACCCGTCTTACAGGTTTGAAAACGCTTATTATATCCCCGATAACAGATCCGACCCCGACGCGTATATAGCGGCGGTCAAGGAAGCCGTTGCAACATACGGCGCGGTGACTTTCCAATACAACAATATGCGCGAAACGGAGTATTACAACCCCAAATTCGAGGGCGGAGGGGGCAGCTCGCCGCACGCCTGCACGGTGGTGGGCTGGGACGATACCATTCCCGCAAGCCGCTTTCAGCCCGGAGGAGCGACAAGGAACGGCGGCTGGCTTATCAAGAACAGCTATAACTCGCTCGAATATTTCTGGCTTTCTTACGACAACACAAGTTCAAGCGTGTATGCTTTCACTTTCGCTCCGAAGGAAAAATACGATTTTAACTATTACTACGACGGCAACCTTGACGATTTTTCTCTCAGAAAAGATAAATATGTCGCAAATGTTTTCCGCGCGCAGAAGGGCGGCGAAAACGGTAAATCGGAATATATAAAGGCTGTCAATGTCGGCGTTTCGGGCGAAAACGTCACGGTTGAGGTCGAAGTTTTCAAGAACCTTGATTATCCTTTCGGCGGGCAGAGCGATGTTCCGACCTCGGGCGGCGTTTCCGCGGCGAAGAAGACGATAACATCCTCTCACGGCGGTTACCTTACCGTTGAGCTCGACTCTCCCGTCAAGGTTGAAAAGGACGAATGGTTTTCCGTGATCGTCCGCGTTTCCAACCCCGAAAACGACGCGAAAATCGTTACCGCCTACAAGGACGTAAAAACTCTTTCCTACGCAAACGGCGGTTACGGCTGGTCAAGCCTCGGCAACTTTGTCGGAAGAATAAAGGCGTACACCTCGCTTGAAGAGGACGAAAAAACGCCGTCGACGCCGCTCTGTGTAAACGGAGTCAACGTTTCTCTCAACGAAAGCATTTCCCTTTTCTTCGCTGTTTCCGACACAAGCGAATATTCCGATGTTTATATGGAGTTCTCTTCAAACGGAAAGACTCTGAAAAACAGAGACCGTATGACTCTGAAAGATGTTGAATGTTATAGATATTCGGATATTTCGGCAAAACAGGGAAACGATGAAGTCACGGCGGTTTTGGTAGGGACTTTTAACGGAAAAGAATACCGTTCCGAGCCTTTCTCTTATTCCGTCGCGGATTATTGTTACAGCCGCATCGCAAAATCCGAAAGTGCGGCGTTCAAGAGAGTCTGCGTCGATCTGCTTGATTATTGTTCGACGGCGCAAATTTACTTTAATTACAACACGGATAATCTTGCGAACGCAAGACTGACGGACGAACAGCGGAAATTCGGTTCCGCGTCATATGAGCCGTTGACCGATAACAGCTTCAAGGAGTCGAAGGAAGAATACGGAATAAAAGCTTTTAACCTTGTTTATAAAGATGTTATCAATGTTATCGTTGCGGTAGACGCTCCGTCGGCGCAGGGACTTTCCGCCCGTGTGGAGTTTGACGGAATTGTCTATGTGATTGATGATTTTTATGAGGTTGTGCTGAACGGACAACGTTATTTTGCGTTTGATTTTACAAAGATCCCTCCGAATAAGTTCAAAAGCATATTTACGATAACTCTTGAAGTTTTTGGCAAACCTGTCGGTGTGCAAGGAGCATACAGCATTGAGTCCTATCTGGCAAGACGTATGCAACTGTCAACAAGCACCGATTATCGGAACCTGATGGAAGCAACCGCAAAATACGGTGATTCCTGCAAGGCATATTTCGGTTAAAAGCCGAAACTGCGAGTCAGCGAAAACTGAAAAAAATGCGTTTTTTGAAAGCGCCCCCGAAAGCCGACGGCTTCGGGGGCGCTCTTTATCCGTTCCTCTTTTTATCCGTTTTGCAGCTCTTTTCGCTTTGCTCTGCGGACGCGGTTGATATGGCGTTCAAAATCTCCGCTGTTAAGGAGTTCCGTCAGCACAAACTGTTCGTAAGTCGGAACGGTGCAGGAATAGAAGCCGACCTTTTCCTCAAAGGGTTTTACAAGTTTTTTCGGCAGAACCATGTAACCGATACGCAGAGACGGCGAGATCGTCTTTGAAAAGGTGTTCAGATATATCACGTTGTCTTTGTCCGCAAGCGCGAATATCGGATCTGCGGGCTTTGCGGCTACCGCAAATTCGGAATCATAGTCCGATTCGATGATAAATCTTTCGGCTTTGTCCGCCCAGCGGATATATTCATATCTCTTGGACGCCGACGCGGAAACGCCGCTCGGAAAACTGCGGCAGGGAGTTGTGTGCAAAACGTCGGCTTTCGAGGCGGCGAGCGCCGCGCTGTCTATCCCGTCTTCCGAAAGCGGCAGTTTTTCATATTTTACGCCTGTTGCGCGGTATATTTTTCCTATCTTTTCATACGAGGGGTCTTCAAACGCATATACCTTGTCTCTGCCGAGCAGGTCAACGAGCAACGCATAAAGATATTCCGCGCCCGATCCGACAACTATCTTGTCTGCATCAACATCAATGCCTTTGTTGCGTGCAAGAAACAACTTCAAAGCCGTCCGCAGTTCCGCAAGCCCGATATTCGGGGATTTTTCGAGTATCCTGTCATTATAGTCCGAAAGAACACGGCGCATTGTTTTGCAGAGCAGGGAAACGGGAAAAGACGGTTTTTCAGATACGTCTTTTTGTTTTGGTAAAATCTGTCCGATGCTTTTTTCGGAAGAAGCAAAGCCGTCGCTCGGACGGAAAATGACGAAAAATCCGCTTCTTTGCCGCGCTTCCGCATACCCCTCGTCGCAAAGCAGTTCGTATGCGTGTTCGACCGTTATAGTGCTTACGCCGACTTCTTCCGCAAGCAGACGTTTGGACGGTAGTTTGTCTCCCGTTTTATAATTCCCGCGAACAATATCTTCTCTGATCTGTCGGTATAATTGCAGATAAACGGGGTGTTCCTCTTTTTTTATCAGATATTTCATCTGGTTATATTATTTCCTCTCGTTTTGACTATTTTATATTATCAGAAATATTGTATAATATTGTTATTGAAATTGCAAGGGGGAAACCTTAAATGTCAGAAAAAGTAAACAAAGGCAACATCACGTTCAGACTTTGCCTGACCGCCGTGTTCATGGCATTGACTTTTGTTGCCACAAAATTTTTGCAGATTCCGTTTGTCGGAGCAAACGGGTATTTTAATCTCGGTGATGCGGTATTGCTTACGGGTGCGTTCTTTCTCGGTCCCGTTTACGGTGCGGTCGCCGCAGGTATAGGCTCTGCGCTTGCGGATATTATTTCCCCTTTTGCGATATATGCTCCCGCAACGCTTATCATAAAAGCGCTTATGGCTGTTGTGTTTTTCCTTATCGCCGTAATGCCGATGAAAAAGCAACCGAAAGTCGGCGTCAGAATAGTTTTTGTCATTCTCGGCGCACTTGTTGCGGAAGCGATAATGGTCGGCGGCTATTTTGTGTTTGAAACGATTTTGTACGGTGCGGGAACAGCGGCGCTGTCCTTGATCGGAAACGCCACGCAGGGCGCGTGCGGTCTTGTTATCGCCGCGGTTCTCGTCAATGTTCTTTCGTCGAATAAAAAGATAAGAGGACTTTCCGGTTTGGAAAAAAGAGGCTGAAACAACGCCTTATAAATATCATAAGAGGTTTTTAATATGTCAAAGAAGGTTAACGCAAGAAATACCACGGTTTGGAAAGGCTGAGTCTACTCGAACACTTATCGCCCGACACAGGCTATTTTCGGTTATTTCCTCTCTTTTCGTCTTGGCGGGCGTCAGCCCGCCTGCACCTCAAAAAGAAAAAATTCCTCGAAAATTTCTCTGTGTCGGGTGCGCGCAGTTTTCACGGAGCGGATTTTTGTCATAACGACAAATAAGCCGTAGTGAATACTCGACGTATTTACAAGGCTTTTGCGAAAGTCAGGGCGAAAATCAGCCCGTTAAAACCGACAAGGGAACGGGTATACTCAGCCTATGCACCACCGCAATCTTTATGGCGATGAACGTCGCTTTGAGCTCGTTCGGCATTCCCGTTCCCGGCGGACATTTGTATCTTAACGATATCGTTATCTGCCTTGCGGCGATATTGTTCGATCCTGTCGCGGCGTTTATGGTCGGCGGTGTCGGCGCGTTTCTCGGAGACCTGTTTTTTTATCCGACCCCGATGTTCGTTTCCCTTGTAACACATGGACTTCAAGCGGTCGTTATCTCCGTTTTTTCCCATTACGTTCTTAAAAAACACCCGAAATTCGCTTCGGGTATCGGCGTAACGCTCGGCGCTGTTATAATGGTTGTTGGCTACTCGCTCGGCAGAACTTTTATCTACGCGCCGCCCGCAGCGGCTGTGGCAAAACTTCCGTTCCAGATATTGCAGGCGACTGTCGGCGCGGTTGTCGGAATGATTCTGTGCTGGCCGTGTGGTCTTCATAAAGTATATACCGCGAAGATTCTCAAAAACAGATAAATACGACCTGAATGCGAATGAGCCGCAAAGAAACATAAGTTTCTTTGCGGCTCATTTATGTTCGGCGATATTACCGTTCGGGGGAAAACTTTCTTTCGTCTTTTCTTTTTTATTGCCTGTTTGTCGTCAGACGTTACTCCCCGCTTTTTTCTATGGGCAGAACCACCTGCGTGATAAAATCTTTTTCGTCGCGGTGCTGTGCGGGACCTTCAAGGTAAACGTGACGGCAAATTCCTTTCAGTCTGTATCCCTTTGCCTCTGCGAATGCAATCATCTTGTCTCTGATGTCGGGAATGGTCTCATAACCGCCGTGAAAGAAGACGCAGAGCGCGGTTTCTTCATTCAATGTGCGTATAAATTCTCCGTTACTGTCGGGCTTGACCGCAATACAATAAGAAATTCGGTCGGGGTCGGAAAGGGGATATTCGATAAAGTACATTCGCTTGCTGGTGTCCGAACCGTAGCTTCGCATCGCTTCCGTTATGACTTTTCGCAGGTGCACTTTTCTTTCCTCGACTGTCGGCGCACGGAAAGTCTGTGAAAAAACCGTCTGCGCAGGAACCGTCATTATGCGAAATTCAAAGTCGTTGTCGCTTTTTACGCGCTCTTTCAACTTTTCTATATTCAGATTCAGTTCGTCGCGGATTTTTTCAAGCCGTGCTATCATCGGACGCAGGTCGGCATCTTCGTCAAGATACTTTTTTATGTCGTCAAGCGACAGTCCGAGATTTTGAAAAACTCTTATCGTCCGTATGCGCGTCAGCGTATCCACCGTGTAATATCTGTTTCCCGTAACGCCCGCTTTTTTATCGGCTTCGATAAGACCTTTTGCTTCGTAATTCAAAATCATACGGCGGGTTATGTCAAGAGATTTCGCAATTTCCCCGATGGAAAGAAGTTGTTTTTCTTCATTTTTCATGAAATTTCTCCGAAATACAAAATTTTTCACAAAAAGGTATTGCATCGTACATCGATGTACGGTGTATAATCATTATACAATAAACGGTTCGCTGTGTCAAGCATGGCGAAACAGTTGTTTTGATTTTGCAAACATCGGGGAAGCCCCCTCTTTCTCCGAAGTTATATATTCACCTTCTTATCCCTTGCCGCCCGAACGGTCCCCTCCGTTTGAGCGGCACTTCCCTTTTTATGTGCCGCGCCTGTCGGAAAAAGTATTGAAAAGACGCAAAATGTGTGGTATAATTGTCTTGGAAATAATTGTAAATGCAAGGCGGGCAATATGCCGAAAATAGGACAAAAAACAAAAGGAATAATATATATCGTCGTTGCGGCGTTCGGCTTTTCCGTTATGTCGCTGTTCGTCAAACTCGCGGGAGACCTTCCCGCGTTTCAGAAAGCGTTTTTCAGGAATTTTATCGCGCTGATATTTATAACCGTTATGATGCTGCGTGAAAATATAGGGTTTGCTCCGAAAAAAGAGAATATTCCGGGACTTCTGGGCAGAAGTCTTTGCGGCACGCTCGGTCTGCTCTGCAATTTTTACGCCCTCGGAACGCTGAACCTCTCGGACGCGAATATGCTGAACAAGCTCTCGCCTTTTTTCGCGATAATCTTTTCTATATTCCTGCTTCGCGAAAAGCCGACCGCCGTTCAGGTACTCGGCGTTTCGGTCGCATTCGGCGGCAGTTTGCTTATCATCAAACCCGGTTTTGCCGACGCGCAGCTCATTCCCGCTCTTGCGGGCGTGTTGGGCGGACTCGGCGCGGGCGCGGCATATACATTCGTTCGCAAACTCGGAAAAAAAGGGGAGAACAGCAAGAGGATAGTCTTTTATTTTTCCGCGTTTTCGTGCCTGTTCTGCCTGCCGTTTTTGATAGTCCGATATAAGTCGATGACGTTTTTGCAGACGCTTTATCTTATTTTTGCGGGAACGTTTGCCTGCGTCGGACAACTCGGAATAACAAAAGCGTATCTCTGCGCGCCCGCGAAAGAGATCTCCGTTTACGATTATACACAAGTCATTTTTGCCGCGCTTCTCGGATTTTTCGTTTTCGGCGATCTGCCCGATATTTGGAGCGTTCTCGGGTATATCCTTATTTGCGGCGCGGGTGTCGCGATGTTCTTTTACAACAAAAGAAAAGAAGGATAACGCCCACCGGTCGGTTTCATTGAAAAGTTGAGCAGTTTTCAATACTACTTTTCAATGAGAATTTGAAGAGCCGTGAAAAAGTCGCGGGTTTGAGCAAAAACGGATTAAACAGTCGGGCGGCGGATTGACAAACAGCGGCGTCTGTGGTAAAATTAAAAAATAAGGCGTCAGAAAGCGGTCGGAACTTCGGAAAACGGAAGTTCGTCCGAAAAAACGGCGCGACGAGATTATAAGGAAGTATCGTAATATGTCAAAAGTACGCTTTTATATCGCGATGGCGGCGGCAAAAACGGCGCACCGTTTGCTCCGTCTTTGCGGACGTGCGGCAACTCATACTCCGGGCGCGGTCGCAACAAAACTTTGCCCCGACTTTTTGCGTTATCTGCAAAAACCCGAAACGCTTATCTGTGTGACGGGCACGGATGGTAAAACAACGGTCAGCAACCTGCTGGCAACCGTTTTGCAGGATAACGGTTACACGGTCACAAACAACAGTTACGGCTCGAATATCTGCGAGGGCGTTGTTTCCGCGCTGCTGACGGATGCAACGTTTTCGGGCAAACCGAAAAAGCAGGTCGGCGTGCTTGAAGTTGATGAGCGCAGTTCGCTCAAAGTCTATAAATACCTGACGCCCGATATTCTTATCTGCAACAACATAATGCGCGATTCGTTAAAGCGCAATGCGCACACCGAATTTATTTGCTATATTCTGAACAAGCAGCTGCCGTCGAGCACAAAAGTTGTGCTGAATGCGGACGATCTTATCTGCTCGGGACTGTTTCCGAACAATAAGGACAGAACGTATTTCGGCGTTTCCGCAGACCGTCCCGAAAACGGTGCGGCGACGGACGAAGCGCTGCGCGACATCGTTTACTGCCCGAAATGCGGCGCAAAACTCGAAACGGAATATGTCAGATACAATCATATCGGAAGACATCATTGTTCCTCCTGCGGCTTTGCTTCGCCGAAACCCGATTATGACGTGACGGCAATAAACCGCGAAAAAGGCACGTTTACGGTCACCCATAACGGCGTTGATGAAGAATATAAGATAGTCAACGACAATATAATCAATATCTATAACAGCTGCGCTGTCATCTCCGTTCTTCATACGTTCGGGCTTGATTATGAAAAGATACACAATGCGTTTGAGACCGTGAAGATAGTGAGTTCGCGTTTTGACATCAAAAAGGTGGGCGACTATACTATCATCGGGCAACTTGCAAAAGGGCAGAACCCCGTTGCGTGCGCGATGGCTTACAGATATGCCGCGTCGTATAAGACCGCAGACCCCGAAGCGAAAAAGAGCGTTCTCGTGCTTGTAGACGACGTGGGCGACAACTCGGGAAATTCCGAAAGCACCTGTTGGCTTTACGACTGCGATTACAGCGCGCTTTGCTCCCCGACGATAGGACAGATAGTTTTTTCCGGTCCGCGCTGCCTTGACCATAAACTGCGCGCGCTTATGGCGGGTGTCGATGAATCAAAGATAGTTACCTGCCCGACATTCACGGGCGGAGTGAAACTTGTAGATACCGAAAAATACAAAGACATTTTTGTTTTGTTTGACCCGTATCTGATAGCGGAGGGGAATGCGGCGAAACGTTATCTTGAAGAGAAAGGGGGCGCGGCGAAATGAAGATAGAATTTCTTTTCGGCGAGGTCTGCAACTTTTACGGCGACCCGCAAAATGTGACATATCTTGCCCAAAGCGCGAGAAACGCGGAAATTATAAACACCTCTTTGCTTGACGAGCCGTATTTTGTCCGCGAACGCCCCGATATCGTCGTTATGGCGTCGATGAGCGAAAGCACGCAAAGAAAAGTCATTGAAAAACTCCGTCCGTATATGGCAAGGATCAACGACCTGATAAACGACGGCGCAGTCTTTCTCTGCACGGGCAATTCCTGTGAGATATTCTGCAAAAAAATAAATTATGTGACCGAAGAAATAACCGCCGAGGGGCTCGGACTTTTCGACCTTGAAGTAAAGACCGACCTTTTTGCGCGTTATAACGGAAAAGTTCTCGGAAAAGCCGACGGCGTTACCGTTACGGGCTTCCGCTCCCAATTCGGGAAGATATACGGCGATAATTCGTCCTGCTTTTTCTGTGAAGTCGAGCGCGGAATGGGCATAAACGAAAACAGCCGCTTTGAGGGTATGCGAAAGAACAATTTCATCGGTACGCAAGTTCTCGGTCCCATTCTTCCTCTTAACCCCGAATTTTGTGAATATATTCTGCGTCTTGCGGGCGAAAAGAACCCCGTTGCGGCGCATAAAGAGGCTGCGACGGCGGCTTTTGAACAGCGTCTTCGTGAGTTCTCCGACCCGAAAGTTAGATTTTAAAACAACAAGTGGCTGTAAAAAAACGCAAGTTTTTTTACAGCCACTTTCTTTATTTCCCTTATACGGAAGCGTTTTTCCGTTCTCTTGAATCAATGACCTTCCGCCGCGCCTTTTGTGGGTGGGTGGGGAGAGAGAGTCCGGAATCCTGCCTGTTTCCGAACGCGCGGCGCGGCGTTCTGTCATCATTGCCGTGCGGACGAAAGAAGGCCTTGGTGAGAGATACATTCGGATATCTTCCGTCTTTTCTTCCGGCAAATACATTATACGAAAATGACCGTCCGATAAACAGGACTTTGCCGCGCGCAAAATGAATATACGAAAAAAACAAGACTTCCGACGGAAAACCGCATTTCTCCGTCGGAAGTCTTTGATTTTTGTTATGTCCGCCGACCTCGCCTTTTGATTGCGTGAAAGGTGAGCCCGTTCGGTTCAGTCGTCCGAATGGTCTTCAGGGTCTTTGGGAAGGTAGACTTTAAAGGTCGTTCCGATGCCTTGCGCGCTGTCAAGGCTTATTCTGCCGCCCAGATACGAAACCGCGTGCTTGACTATCGAAAGCCCCAGCCCCGCGCCGCCTGTCTCTTTCGAGCGGCTCTTGTCGGTGCGGTAGAACCTCTCGAACACCCTGTCAAGGTCTTCGGGCGGGATTCCGATGCCTGTATCGGAAACCGTGATGACCGCCTCGTTTTCTTCTTTGCCGACGGTCACACCGACTTTGCCGCCCGCTTCGGTGTAACGGAGCGCATTGTCGCAAAGATTGTAAACTATCTCGTGCAGAAGTCTGCGAACGCCCGTCACGGTAATTTCTTCGCCGCCGACGGAAATTTTGATGTCTTTATCCTTTGCGGTCGCCGCAAGCGCACCGACTTCCTCTTCCGCAAGCGCGAGCAAGTCAACTTCTTCTTTCGGGAACTCCGCGTTTTCGTCAAGCTGCGAAAGCCCGATGATGTCATCGACAAGCGTAACGAGCCTCGACGCTTCAGAGTGAATTCTCGAAACGAAGCGCGGCATATCTTCCGCTTTGACAAGCCCGTTTTCCATAAGTTCAGAGCAGCCCATTATCGAGTGCAGCGGCGTTTTCAGTTCGTGCGAAACGTTTGCCGTAAATTCGCGTCTGTTTCTTTCCGCAAACGCTTTTTCGGTTATATCGAAAACCAAAAGCACGGTGCCGCCCGCATTCGGCGGTGTTCCTATGCGGCTTGCGTTCATCTGATAAATTTTGCCGTTTCTTTCCGTCTGTAATTGCGCGCTGCCTTTTTCCTTGGCTTCCGCTATCGTTTTGCCGACTTCAAGACTTCTGTCAACCGTCAAAAAGTCCTGTCCCACACATTTTTCGTCCGTGCCGAACACCGCTTCCGCCGCAGGGTTTATGCTCAGAACAGTGTCGTTTGCGTTCAACAGCACAAGACCCTCTTTCATGCTTTTGATAACGGCGTAAAACTCGGCTTTATCCGTTTTTGATTTCTTCAACTGTGCGCCTATGAGCCTGTTCTGTTTTTCTATCTTGACAAGCAGCGGCGAAAGTTCGTCGTATACGTTGTTTTCCAGCGGTTTGTCAAGGTCGAGCGAGTTGAGCGGTTCAACTATCTTTTTCGAAAGACTGCGTGCGAGCAGAAGCGATACTATCAGCGCTATCGCGATGACCACGATAAGCGGCTGCACCATTCCGAGCACAAGCGTCAGCACGGTAAGTCTTTTGACCGCAACGCGGAGCACCGTTCCGTCATTCAGTTTTTTTGCGTAATAAACGGTTTCTTCCGTGAGCGTTGTCGAATATCTCGAACTCTGCCCGAAACCCGTTTCGAACGCCTGAGCGAGTTCCGGTCTTTCCTTATGGTTCTCCATGTTCGCCGTGTCGCCCTCGGAATCGAAAATAACCTTGCCGTCAGCCGCTATCCATGTGAAACGGCACGACTTTTCATCTACGCTTTCGAGATAGTCAAGTCCGTTTTTCTCAACGGCGGTCGATGCCAAAGCAAGTTCGGATTGCAGATTGTCTTTCTGCACAGATGTGAAGTGGCTGTAAAGGATTCCGAGAATCAGCACAAAGCACGCCGCAAGAACGACTGCGGCAACCGCGATTATCGAACGGAATATTTTTTTCGTCATTGTTTATGTCCCTTTCTTTCGGGCATTTTTTGTACGATGTTCCGCCGTATGCCCTTTTCGTCGGAGCGTCACACGGTCTGCCCTTTGTGAACTCCCGTCACGGAAAAGATGACCCATTCCGCGATGTTCACCGCATGGTCGCCGATACGTTCAAAATATTTTGCTATCATCAGCAGGTCGAGCGCGTGTTCTCCGTCTGCGGGTCTTTGGGCTATCATGTTTATAAGCGAACGCTTGACTTTGAGAAAATAATCGTCCACCGTGTCGTCGTGCGCTATCGCCTGTTGAGCAATGCCCACATCTCTTTTTACGAACGCGTCAATGCTCTCCGTCACCATGCGTATGGTCGCTTCCGCCATAAGACAAATGGGTTCGCAGTCAACGCCCGCCTTTTTGTCTATAAAGGTGATTATTTCCGCGATGTCCGACGCCTGATCGCCTATTCTTTCAAGGTCGGTTATCATTTTCAGCGCCGCGGATATTTGACGCAGGTCTCTTGCCACGGGCTGCTGTTGAAGCAGCATTTTCAGGCAAAGAGATTCTATATCTCTTTCTTTTTGATTTATTTCCGCTTCGAGCGGCTCCACTTTCGCCGCCGTTTTTTCGTCAGCCGTCGTCAGCGCTTTTGCAGCGTCGGCTATCGCCTCTTCGCAGAGCGCGCCCATTTCTATAAGTTCCTTGTTCAGCGTTGCCAGCTGTTCGTCAAATCTGCTTCTCATTATCCGAACCTCCCCGTGATGTAATCTTCCGTGCGTTTATCCTGCGGCTGTTCGAACATTTTTTCCGTGCCGTCGTATTCGACAAGGTCGCCAAGCAGGAAAAACGCCGTGTAGTCCGATATACGCACCGCCTGTTGCATATTATGCGTAACGATAACTATCGTGTATTTCTTTTTCAGATCCATGGCAAGATCTTCTATTTTTGAGGTCGAAATGGGGTCGAGCGCCGAGGTCGGTTCGTCCATCAGAAGCACGTCGGGTTCAACCGCCAATGCGCGGGCTATGCAAAGTCTCTGCTGTTGTCCGCCCGAAAGCCCGAGCGCGGATTTTTTGAGTCTGTCCCTGACCTCGTCCCATATTGCCGCGTCGCGGAGCGAGCGTTCCACGATGTCGTCAAGTTTTGCCTTGTTGCGAACGCCGTGCGTGCGCGGTCCGTAAGCGATGTTGTCGTAAACGCTCATCGGAAACGGGTTCGGTTTCTGGAACACCATGCCGATGTTCTTGCGGAGTTCGTTTACGTCCGTGCCGGGGGAAAAAATGTCCTTGCCGTCGTATTTGACTTCGCCGGTTATGCGAACGCCCGGTACAAGGTCGTTCATTCTGTTGAGCGTTTTCAGAAATGTGGATTTACCGCAGCCGGATGGTCCGATAAGTGCGGTTATGCTGTTTTTTGCTATATTTATATTGACGTTTTTGAGCGCCTGCGTGTTTCCGTACCAAAGACAAAGGTCGTTGACGGTTATGATATTGCTCATATACTTCTCCTCTTTTTGAAATATTTGCCGACGAGCGCCGCCGCAAGGTTGATGATAAGTGCAAAAATCATCAGTATCGCCGCTATCGCAAACGCGACGTCGAATTTACCGCGCTCTTTTGCATAAACGTAAAGTGCGACTGTCAGCGAGGCTCCCGAACTTGCAAGCCCCTCGAAAAGCCCGTTTACGACGTGTGCGACGCCCGCCGTGAAAAGCAGCGCCGCGGATTCGCCGAGGATTCGTCCGACGGAAAGGATACAGCCTGTTATAACACCGTCGATACAGCCCGGCAAAACAACCGTTCGGATAACTCTCCATTTGCCCGCGCCCAGCCCGAAAGCGCCTTCACGGTAACTCTGCGGGACGGTTTTCAGGCTTTCCTGCGTGGTTCTCATAACCGTGGGCAGGTTCATTATAACAAGCGTCAGCGCGCCCGCGATTATTGATGTCTGGAATCCGAGGAATTGACAGAAAAACAGCATTCCGACAAGTCCGTAGATAATGGACGGTATGCCCGAAAGCGTTTCCGCCGCATATTCGATTATTGCAACTATTCTTTTGTTCTTTGCGTATTCAGTCAGATATATCGCCGCGCCGACCCCGAGCGGAAGCACGAAGACAAGCGTAGCCAAAACAAGATAAACGGTATTGAGAATGTCGGGAAGAATGCCTATCGTACCCGAAAGGTAACTCGGCGAGGTCGAAAGCAATTCCCATGTTATATTGGGAAGACCTTTGTAAAGGATATATACTATAAGAAAAAGAACCAGCGCACAGGTCAGCGTTACCGCAACGCCCATAAGAACGTTCATCGTGACCCCGTATGCTTTTCTTTTCAAAGACGTTTTGTTGTTTTTCATATTATTTTTCCTTACGTCCTTTCAAGAAGAAGTTCAGCACGGCGTTTATAAGCATGATGAAGAGGAACAGCACAAGCGCTATCGAGAAAAGAGCCTGTCTTTGAAGTCCCGAAGAATAGGACATTTCGCTTGCGACCGCCGTTGTCAGAAAACGGACGCTGCCCATAAGGCGCGGCATATTCGCAACGTTGCCCGCAACCATCATGACCGCCATCGCTTCGCCTATCGCTCTGCCAACGCCGAGTACGACCGCTGCCGCGATACCGCTTTTTGCCGCGGGAACGGAAACTTTGAAATATGTTTCCGTCGGTGTCGCGCCGAGCGCCAAAGAAGCGTCCTCATATTCTTTCGGAACGGCTTCCAACGCATTCAGCGAAACTTTTATGATAGAGGGCAGTATCATTATCGCAAGAACGATTATCGCCGCCAGCAGGCTTGCACCGTCCGGAACGTTGAATATTTTTCTTATCGCGGGAACGAGCACTATCATGCCCACAAGACCGTAAACAACGGAGGGTATGCTTGCCAGCAGGCTGACTGCCGATTCAACAAGTGTTTTCATTTTCGGCGGCGCAACCTTTGCAAGGAAGACCGCCGTCAGAAATCCTATGGGAACACCCAAAAGTATTGCTCCCGCGGTTCCGTAAACGCTTGTCAGGATAAACGGCAGTATTCCGAATTTCGGTTCTTTTGCCGTCGATGCCCATTCCGTGCCGAACAGGAAATCCCAAAGCCCTATTTTCGTTATCGCGGGAATGCCCGATATTATCAGATAAACGGTTATGAGCAGCACACAGCCGACCGTTATCAGACCGAGCACAAGGAATATCCCGTGTATTATATTTTCGAATAATCTCTTTTTGTTTTTCATCTTACAAAGCCTCTTTCACGCGGCACGCAGCGAACCCGAATCTTTCGTCCGAGCCCGCCGCCGCTTTATGTCCGTTTTGTTTGTTATTTAACGGGAACCGCGCCCGCTTTGGAGATGAGGTCGTTTGCTTCCGCGGAGGTTGCGAAGTCGAAGAACTTCTGAGCAACTTCGGAGAGATGCGTTCCGGTTTTCGTTACGAGGACGAAAGGTCTCTGGATAACGTAGCTGCCGTCTTTAACCGTTGCTTCCGACGGAGCAACACCGCCGACCGTCAATGCTTTAACCGAGTCCTGAAGAGCCGCGAGTGAAGCATATCCTATCGCATTCGGGTTGTTTGCAACAGTTGTGATAACGTCGCCGGTCGAAGTAAGTTCCTGTCTGTATTTGCAAGCCTCTTTGGTGGAGGTGATGGATTCAAATCCGTCTCTGGTGCCGCTTCCCGCTTCACGTCCGATTACAACGATTTCCGCGTCCGCGCCGCCGAGGTCTTTCCAGTTGGTGATCTCACCGGTGTATATCTTTGCGATGTTTTCAACGGAAAGGTCGCTTACCGCATTTGCGGGGTTGACGATTACCGCGATACCGTCAAGCGCTACGATTGTTTCGGTCAGACCGTTTGCTTTTTCATCGTCTTTAAGCGCTCTGGACGAAAGTCCGATGTCGCAGCGTCCTTCGGCTACTGCCGTGATGCCCGAGCCCGAGCCGGTGGGGTTATAAGTGAACTTTGCGTTCTTGTTGTTCTGCATAAACGCTTCGCCGAGTGCGCCGATTACGTTTTCCATCGAGGTGGAGCCGTCGGTCGAAACCGTTCCGCTTACTTCTTTGTTTCCGTCTGCCGCGGTCGTACCGTTCAGGGTCGTGGTGGTGGTTGCTTCCTTGCTTCCGCATCCCGCAAGAAGCGCCAGCGCAAGAAGTGCCGCGAGCATAATGCTTACAAACTTTTTCATAATGTAACATTCTCCTTTTTCCGTTATCGGAATCTTTCTTTTGTACTTTTTCCTTTGTACGCTCATAGTATACCCCCCGAACGTAAAGTACAAAAGCCTTGTTTTGTCAAATCCATGTAAAATCGTTTTTCGGAGGTATATTTTTGGACGAAGTTTTTCTGCATACGCGCACACACGCGTGCGTGATAAAAATTTGTACGTTGAAATGTTTTGCGGACAAAACGCGGATTTTTTCCTCTTAGGAATTTTATTACACCGCTTTTTGAAAAAAATCATACGATTATTTTGTAAAATAGTGCTTTACCCCCTTTATTTTTTATAATAAGTGTGATATAATATAGGGGCTGACCCGTGAGAAACGAAAGTGTTCGCGGGATTTTATTTGAAAATTACGAAAAAACAAAATAAAGAAAATTACGTTTCGTGATAAATTAAAAAGCGGAAAGAGGTGTGAGCGATGGATAAATTCATTTTACATTCCAAATTTCAGCCGACGGGCGACCAGCCGCAGGCTATCGAGAAGCTGACGCGGGGTATTTTGGACGGCGATAAAAAGCAGACCCTGCTCGGCGTTACCGGTTCGGGCAAAACTTTTACCATGGCGAACATTATCGCCAATGTCAATCGTCCCACGCTCATTCTTGCCCACAACAAAACGCTTGCCGCTCAGCTTTGTTCGGAGTTCCGCGAGTTCTTCCCCGAAAATGCGGTGGAGTATTTTGTATCTTATTACGATTACTATCAACCCGAGGCATATATAGCGCACACGGACACGTATATAGAAAAAGATATGTCGATAAACGACGAGATCGACCGTCTGCGCCATTCCGCGACCTCTGCGCTGTTTGAGCGCCGCGACGTTATAATAGTTGCGAGCGTTTCGTGTATCTACACGCTCGGTGACCCTGCGGAATACCACAACATGATGGTGTCGCTCCGTGTCGGGCAAAAACTTGACCGCGAGGAACTGCTGAAAAACCTTGCGAAGATACGGTTTGAAAGAAACGACATCGACCTCGGAAGAGGAATGTTCCGCGCGAGGGGAGATGTTGTGGAAATATTCCCCGCGTCCGCGAACGACTTGGTTATACGCGTTGAGTTCTGGGATGACGAGATAGAACGGATATGCGAGATAAACCCGACGACGGGCGAGATTCTGCGAATAATCAATTACGCCGTGATATTCCCCGCCGTGCATTACGTCACGACGGACGAGCACCTGAAAAAAGCGATAGACGAAATTATCCGTGAAATGGAAGAGCGCGAAAAGTTTTTCACGGACAGGGGCAAACTTATCGAGGCGCAGCGTATCAGAGAACGCACGATGTACGACGTGGAGTTCTTGCGCACGGTGGGTTACTGCAAAGGTGTGGAGAACTATTCCCGTATCCTTTCGGGCAGAAAGCCCGGTTCGACCCCGTACACGCTGCTGGACTATTTTCCGAAAGACTTTTTGATGTTTATCGACGAAAGCCACGTTTCCGTGCCGCAGGTGCGAGGTATGAGCGGCGGCGACAGGGCAAGAAAAGAAAGCCTTGTCGAATACGGTTTCCGTCTTCCGTCCGCGTATGACAACCGCCCGCTGTTTTTCAGCGAGTTTGAGCAAAAACTCAATCAGGTGATATACGTTTCGGCTACGCCGGGAGATTATGAGAAAGAACATTCCGCGCAGATTGTCGAACAGATAATCAGACCCACGGGACTTCTCGACCCGCTTGTCAGCGTTCGTCCGACGGACGGTCAGATAGATGACCTTGTTTCGGAGATAAAGAAACGGGTGGAGAAAAACGAACGTGTGCTTGTCGTTACTCTGACAAAGAAAATGTCCGAGTCCCTGACGGAATATCTGCAAGGGCTTGACCTGCGCGTTCGGTATATGCACCATGAAACGGAAACTCTCGAACGTATACAGACGCTCCGCGACCTGCGTTTGGGAGAGTTTGACGTCCTTGTCGGGATAAACCTGCTCCGCGAGGGACTTGACCTGCCCGAAGTTTCGCTTATTGCTATTCTTGACGCGGACAAAGAGGGCTTTTTGAGAAACGAACGCTCTCTGATACAAATAATAGGCAGAGCGGCGCGAAACGCAGAGGGCGAAGTAATAATGTACGCCGATACCGTTACCCCGTCGATGGAAGCCGCCATCAGGGAAACGGAACGCCGCCGTTCGATACAGGAGAAATACAACAAAGACCACGGCATAACGCCGAGAACGATAATAAAACCGATAACCGATGTTGCCGCATTCACCGCCGCCGAAAAAGTTGCGGAAGATGCGGAAAAAGCGGTGGACGCAAGAAAACTTTCGCCGAAGCAACTCGACGACCTCATAAAAGAGTTGACGGCGGAGATGAAACGCGCTTCAAAGAATCTGGATTTCGAATATGCCGCAACGCTGCGCGACAGGATAAAGGAAATTCAGGCGCAGGCAAAGGGCGTAAAGTGATTTTTGTGTTCGTCGGCGTCGCAAAACGGCTTGAAAGAAGATGTGAGATATGAGAGATACGATACTTGTAAAAGGCGCACGCGAAAACAATCTCAAAAACGTCGATCTCGAAATTCCGAGAGATAAATTCGTCGTTTTTACGGGACTTTCGGGCTCGGGCAAATCGAGCCTTGCGTTTGACACGATATACGCGGAGGGACAAAGACGTTATGTTGAGTCCCTGTCCTCCTACGCGCGTATGTTTTTGGGACAAATGGAAAAGCCCGACGTCGATTATATCGAAGGGCTTTCGCCCGCCATATCAATAGACCAGAAAACGACCTCCAAAAACCCGCGCTCGACCGTCGGCACGATAACCGAAATTTACGATTATCTGCGCCTTCTTTATGCGCGTGTGGGTATCCCTCATTGCCCCGTCTGCGGCGTTGAGATAAAACAGCAGGCGCTTGATTCCATCGTCGATAAGATTATGAAACTTGACGAGGGCACGCGCATTCAGATCCTTGCGCCCGTCATTCGCGGCAGAAAAGGCGAATATGCGAAACTTTTCGAGGATTACAGAAAAAGCGGTTATGTCCGCGTGCGCGTTGACGGCATAATTTACGACCTCGGCGAGGATATTCCGCTTGATAAGAACAAAAAACACAACATTGAAGTCGTTGTTGACCGTCTTGTTATCCGCGAAGACATAAAAATGCGTCTTGTCGGCTCGTGCGAAACGGCTTCCAAGCTTTCAAACGGGCTTATCGTCATTTCCGTGCCCGACGGCGAAGAAACGACGTATTCTCAACGTTATTCCTGTCCCGAACACGGCATAGGCATCGAGGAACTGACACCGAGAATGTTCTCTTTCAACAATCCCGCGGGCGCGTGCAAGACCTGCTCCGGTCTCGGCTTTACCATGGCGGTCGATCCCGACCTTGTAATTCCGAACAAGGATCTGAGCATTCTTGACGGCGCAATAGCCGCGACGGGATTCGGAAACGTAAGTTCCAATTCGTATTATATCCGTCATTTTGCTTCCATTCTGCGCGATTACGGCGCAAACCTTTCAACGCCCGTCAAGGATATTCCCAAAGAAGCGCTTGACAAGCTGCTTTACGGCTGCGAAACGGACGAGGGTATAATCCCGTGCATCGAAAGGCGGTATAAACAGTCTTCGAGCGAAGCGGTGCGCACCGAGATCGAGCAACTGATGTCCGACAAGCCCTGCCCCGACTGCCACGGAAACAGGCTCAGCGAGCTGGCGCTTGCGGTCACGGTCGGCGGCATAAACATCATCGACCTCTGCAAAAAATCCGTCAGCGAAGCATATGACTTCATAGACAATCTCAAACTCGGCGCACGCGACACGATGATTGCGGCGCAGATAATTAAAGAAATTAAATCAAGACTTAATTTCCTGCGCAGCGTCGGGCTTCAATATCTGACGCTTATGCGCTCCGCTTCAACGCTTTCGGGCGGCGAAGCGCAGAGAATACGTCTTGCCACGCAGATAGGTTCTTCGCTTGTCGGGGTGCTTTATATCCTTGACGAGCCGAGCATAGGACTTCACCAGCGCGACAACGAAAAACTGATAAACACTTTGAAAAAACTGCGCGACCTCGGCAACACGCTTATCGTTGTCGAACACGACGAGGACACGATGCGCGCCGCCGATTATCTTGTCGATATAGGTCCGGGCGCGGGCATTCACGGCGGATATATAGTTGCGGCGGGAACGCCCGAAGAGGTTGCAAAGAACGAAAAATCCATAACGGGACAGTATCTTTCGGGCAGAAAAGAGATTCCCGTTCCGAAAAAAACGCGTCCGCTCACAGGTAAATCACTTGTTATCCGCGGCGCGAAAGAAAATAACTTAAAGAACATCGATGTCGAGATCCCGCTCGGAGTTTTCACCTCCGTTACAGGTGTTTCCGGGTCGGGCAAATCGAGCCTTATAAATGAAATTCTGTACAAAACGCTTGCGGTCAAACTCAACCGTTCGCGTCTTGTACCGGGCAAATGCGACTGCATTGAAGGCATCGACCAACTCGACAAAGTCGTTAATATAGACCAGAGTCCGATAGGCAGAACCCCGCGTTCGAACCCCGCAACGTATACGGGAATGTTCAACGATATACGCGAACTTTTTGCGCAGACGCCAGATGCGCGCGCAAAGGGTTTCAAAGCGGGCAGGTTCTCCTTCAACGTTGACGGCGGACGCTGCGACGCCTGCAAAGGCGACGGTATCGTCAAGATAGAAATGCACTTTCTTCCCGATATTTACGTTCCGTGCGACGTGTGCGGCGGCAAACGCTACAACAGAGAAACTCTCGATGTTAAATTCAAGGACAAAAACATTTACGAAGTTCTTGATATGACGGTCGAAGAGGGCTTGAAGTTTTTTGAGAATATACCCAATATTTACAGAAAACTCGAAACGCTTTACGACGTCGGTCTCGGATATATAAAGATAGGTCAGCCGTCCACCACTCTTTCGGGCGGCGAAGCGCAGAGAATAAAGTTGGCTACGGAACTTTCGAAGCGCTCTACCGGCAGAACGATATATATTCTGGACGAACCGACGACGGGGCTTCACTCCGAAGACGTCAAAAAACTTATCAAGGTTCTGCAAAAACTGACGGACGCGGGCAACACCGTAGTCGTTATCGAACACAACCTTGACGTTATCAAATGCTCGGATCATATCATCGACCTCGGTCCCGAGGGCGGCGACGGCGGCGGAACGGTGCTCTGCACGGGCACTCCGCGTGAAGTTTCAAAAGTCCCCGAATCGTTTACGGGACAGTATCTGAAACGGTATTTCCCCCGTTAACAAAGTCGGGACGGCGGGTTTGGTGAAATTTCTCAATCCGAACTTTGAGCCGGGCGGCGCTTCTTGCGTGAGCGCTTAACCTTTAATTGAAATATAAGGAAAAATATGAGTAAAAACAAACGAACGATAACCCCGCAGACGGGCAATGCGCGAATGCTCGCAATATTTCTGCGGGGAAGCAAAATGTTCTTTTTCATCGGAATGATCTCCGCCGCCGTAACGGCGCTTGCGGATATGATTATTCCGCAGATAATTCGCGTAACGGTCGATAACATTCTTCCGAACTCCGCTCTCGAAGAGGGTTCGGCAGCAAAATTCCTGACCGACGCTGCGGGCGGGCTTGAACACCTTGCAAAGAACCTGTGGATACCCGCAACAGCGGTCGTTGTGGTCTCTCTTTTCAAGGTCGTTTCGCAGTACACTTTCCGCGTATTCAATACAAAAGGCTCCGAAACGCTTGTCAAGACCATGCGTGACAGCCTTTTTGAGCATATCGAAAAACTTCCGTTCTCATGGCATATGCAGAACAAGACGGGCGATATAATCCAACGCTGCACCTCGGATATCGACACCATGCGAAACTTTGTTTCGGAGCAGTTGACATCGGTTTTGCGAATAGTTATAATGCTTGTCCTTTCAATGGTGTTTATGTTCTCGATGAACCCGCTGCTTACGGTCGTTTCTCTTGTGCCCATGCCCGTGATAATCGGATATTCTTTCCTGTTTCACAGAAAAATAGGCGCAGGCTTTCTCGAATGTGACGAAAACGAGGGCAAACTCTCCGCCATGGCACAGGAAAACCTGACGGGTGTTCGCGTTGTCCGTGCATTCGGCAGAGAAAAATACGAATGCGACAGGTTTGAAAAGCAGAATGAGACGTACACGACGCTTTGGGAACATCTTGCCCGCGTGATGAGCCGCTTTTGGAGCAGCGCGGACATTCTTTCCGGCTTGCAGGTGATGCTCGTCGTTGTTTTCGGTGCATTCTTCTGCACACGCGGAATGATGCTTCCCGGCGAATACATAGCGTTTATTTCGTATAACTCCATGCTTGTGTGGCCCGTGCGTATGCTCGGCAGAATGATCTCCGAAATGAGCAAAGCGGGTGTTTCCACGGAGCGTATCAGACAGATAATGACCGCGCCCGTCGAAGAAGACAATCCCGACGCGGTATGTCCCGATATGCACGCGGATATTGCGTTTGAACACGTTGATTTTGCTTATGATGGGCACCCGCAGATGCTCAAAGACGTGTCGTTTACCGTTGAAAAGGGTACTACGCTCGGCATTCTCGGCGGCACAGGCAGCGGCAAAACAACGCTGATGATGTTGCTGGACAAACTTTACGACCTGCCCGACGGCTGCGGCAAAATAACTGTCGGCGGGGTCGATATACGCAACATCAAAACCGAATATCTCCGCAAAAACATCGGCATGGTCTTGCAGGAACCGTATCTGTTCTCCCGCACGCTTGCGGAGAATATCGGCATAACCCGCAAAGATATTTCGATGGACGAGATTCGTGAAGCGGCGTCCGCGGCGTGCCTTGACGACACGATAATGAACTTCACGCAGGGCTACGAAACGTTTGTCGGCGAACGCGGCGTTACGCTTTCGGGCGGACAGAAACAGCGTGCGGCGATAGCGCGTATGCTGACGCAGAAAACGCCGATAATGGTCTTTGACGACTCTCTTTCGGCGGTTGACACACAGACCGACGTCAAAATAAGAAAAGCGCTTGAAGAGAGGTTCGGCAGTTCCTCGGTCATTCTTATCTCTCACCGCATAACAACGCTTATGAAAGCGGATAAGATAATAGTTCTCGATAAAGGACGCATTGTCGAACAGGGAACGCACGACGAACTGAAAACCGCGGGCGGGATCTATCAAAAAATATATGAAAGCCAGTCGCTTTCGGAAGAGGAGGCGGCGAATATATGAAAACCGAAACAGAAAACAAAAAATCGCTTCCGTTTTTCGGGATAGGCAGACTTCTTCCGTTCCTGAAAAAATACAGAATGCGATTTGTCGGAATGATAGTGTTCGGACTTTGCGGTTCGGCGGTAGACATTCTCATTCCTCTTCTCCAACGCTATGCGCTTGATCACTTCGTTGCGCAAAACACGCTTGACACACTTGTGTGGTTTATTCTGCTTTATATTGCGGCTGTCGTCTTTGCGGGGCTTGTCAATTATATCGCTTTCTCGCTGGCGTTCCGCACGGAAGTCAACGTCAACCGCGACCTGCGAAACGCTGCGTTCAAGCATTTGCAGACGCTCTCGTTCTCCTATTTCAATCAGAACAGCGTCGGCTACATTCACGCAAGAGTTATGAGCGACACCTCGCGCATAGGCTCACTCGTTTCATGGACGATGGTGGACGGCGTGTGGCAGGCATCGTATTTCGTCGGCGCCATTGTCGTTATGTTTGCGGTCAACGCAAAACTTGCGGCGCTCGTTGTCGTTATCGTTCCGCTTATAGTCGTTCTTTTCTCCATATTCCAAAAATTGCTGATACGCGCCAACAGAGAGGTGCGCGAATTGAACTCGCACATCACGGGCGATTTCAATGAGGGCATAACAGGTGCAAAGACGATAAAAACGCTTGTTATAGAAGACGATATGGGCGAAAAGTTCGTTGAAGACACAAAAAAGATGCGCTCAAAATCCGTTCATGCGGCACGTTTGCGCGGACTTTTCGCGGCAACGATGAACCTTGCTTCTTCTGTTGCTCTTGCGGTCGTGCTGTGGCGCGGCGGATATATCGCGGCTTCCGAAGTCGGCACGTTTTCGATGTTTATGTCTTACGCACAGGGCATGATGGAACCCGTTCGCTGGATTATAGACGCGATTTCCGACCTGATAACAACGCAGGTCAACATCGAACGTCTCACAAATCTGCTTGCCGTTCGTTCCGATGTTACGGACAGCGACGAAGTCGTTTCCGTTTACGGCGACGTGTTTGAGCCGAAGCGTGAAAATTGGGAAAAAATGCAGGGCGACATCGAATTTGACGATGTTAGTTTCAAGTATCCCGACGGCGACGAATATATTCTCGAACACTTCAATCTTAAAATTCCTCACGGCTCGAATATAGCGATAGTCGGTCAGACAGGCGCGGGCAAATCCACGCTTGTCAACCTTGTCTGCCGCTTCTATGAGCCGACCTCGGGCAGAGTTCTCATAGACGGAAAAGATGCCCGCGAGCGTTCTCAACTGTGGCTTCATTCTTCGATAGGCTACGTTTTGCAGACCCCGCATCTGTTCTCCGGAACGGTTCGCGAAAATCTGCTTTACGGCAACCCGAGTGCGACCGATGAGGATATTATGAAAGCGCTTCGTCTTGTTTCCGCCGAGGGCGTTGTCGAAAAACTCGAAAAAGGACTTGACAGCGATGTCGGAGAGGGCGGAGATATGCTTTCTACGGGTGAAAAGCAACTGCTTTCGTTCGTCCGTGCCATACTTGCAGATCCCGCAATCCTTGTTCTTGACGAGGCTACGGCGTCCGTCGATACGCTGACGGAGAAAAAGATTCAGTCCGCAATTTCGGAAATAATCAAAGGCAGAACGACGCTTATGATAGCGCATCGCCTTTCGACTGTCCGTGACGCCGACCTTATCCTTGTTGTCCGCGACGGAAAGATCATCGAACAAGGCACGCACGCCGAACTTTTGGCAATGCGCGGGTACTACCGCGAACTTTACACCAGACAATACGAAGAGGAAGCGGCACAGTCGATTTTAGGGTAAGATGACTCTTAAACGGTAAATTTTGCATATAAAATGCAAACTTTTTGAAAACTGTTGCCATTATTCCTTTTCTTAACTGTTAAAGTATGATATAATACTTTGGCAACGACAGGGATGTCCCGCGTTCGCGTTTTGACGGATGCGGGACTTTTTTGTCCGCTGCGGCAATGACGGCGCTGAAAAAAATTCCGACGGCATTGCGGGCAGAAAAGAGGCACGAAAAGGAAAGGCAAAAGGATGAAAGGAAACGCATTGCAAACGAAAAAAAGCGGTTTCGGAAAGTTCGTAACTTTCTTTTTCCCCGTTTACTCTTTTATCCCCGTATTCTTTTGGTTTGTGTTCAACTTCTCGACTTTCTACGGCGTTCGGGCGATAAACCACGGCAGAGTTCACTATGACCTGTCAATCCCGCTTGACGGCGTTATTCCGTACTTTGCGCCCGCAATAATCGTTTATGTGCTGTGGTATGTTCAGATTCTTGTCGGTTTCAGCCTCGTTGCGAGGGAAAATCGTGACGTGTGCTATGAAGTGTTTACGGGAGAGGCTGTTGCCAAGATAATAACGGCAGTCATATTTCTTGCGCTTCCCACGGCAATGGTTCGTGCGGCTGTTCCCGACGGCGGCTTTTGCAACATGATAACCCATTGGATATATGCGGCGGACGAGCCGAACAATCTTTTTCCGTCAATACACTGCCTTGAAAGTTGGCTTATCTTTCGCGGACTTATGAAGTGCAAAAAAGTCCCGAGAGGTTTTACCGTGGGGTTCGGAGTGTTCAGCGTCCTTGTTTTTGCTTCCGTTGTGCTTGTCAAGCAGCACGTTTTTGTTGATATTCCCGCAGGAATACTCGTTGCGGAAGCGGGACTGTTCATCTCCCGCAAATTCAGATTGAAACGCATTTACGAAAAAATATATTTTGCCCTTTTCGGCAGAGGAAAAAAGGAGCGACAAATTGAAAAATAAAGAAACATGCAATATCGCGGCTCCGCCGAAAAAGAGCGATATAAAAAGCAAACTGATTTGGACGCTCATTTTCGTTGTGCTTGCCGTTATGAGCGTTTTTGCGGTTACGAATATGAGCAAGGATTTCACCGTTGAAAAATTCCTTGCTTATATCGCCGACGCAGACCCTCTTCTGATATGTGTGGCGGTTATCGCCATGCTCGGCTTTATCTTTTTTGAGGCGTTGGCGGTGCTTGCCGTTGTCAAAGGTTTCGGGTACCGTCAAAAATTCATTCACGGTCTTATTTATTCAGCGTCCGACATATATGTTTCGGCGATAACTCCGTCGGCTACGGGAGGTCAGCCCGCTTCCGCGTATTTTATGTGCAGCGACGGTATTCCCACGGGAGTTGTCACCGTGTCCCTTATGGTGAACCTTGTCATGTACACCATATCCATTGTCGTCATAGGTCTTTGCAGTATAATTTTCAATCCCGGGATATTCTTTAAGTTCGATGCTTTTTCGCAGACGCTTATCGTTCTCGGAACTTTGATACAGGGGCTGATAGTCGCCGCGCTTGTATTGCTTTTGCGTCATGAAAAAGTGCTTAAAAAGATATGCAACGGCGTGCTTTCGTTTCTTTCAAAAATAAAATTGCTCAAAAACAGAAAGAAGTACGAAGAAAAACTTGAAAAGACGATAGAAGATTACAAGCATTGCGCCGAAATGATACGCGGGCGCAAGGCGATGATAGTCAAATGCTTTGTGTTTAATGTGCTTCAACGTGTTTCAACGATACTTGTTCCCGTTTTCGTATTTCTTGCCGCAGGCGGGGAACTTGCAAAGGCAAGAAGCGTGTTTGCGGTTCAGAACCTTGTCGTTCTCGGCTCCAACTGCATTCCGCTGCCCGGCGCGATAGGCGTTGCGGACTACCTGATGCTTGACGGCTTCGGCGCGCTCGGCATCGAAAATCATTCGTCAATGGAACTTTTCAGCCGCGCACTTTCGTTTTATGTCTGCGTATTGTTGTGCTTTGCGGCAACGGTCATTGCTTTTGTTGTGAAAAAACAGCACAGGAAGAAAAGAACAGAGGTAGAAAAATGATAGGATTTTATAACTACACAGTAGTGTTGACATATCTTTCGCTCGTTTCGGCAAGCACGGGAATATTCGTCGCGCTCAGCGATAAAGGACACCCTTACATAGGAATAATCTTTCTTCTTTTCTGCGGTCTTTGCGACGCATTTGACGGCAAAGTGGCGCGCACCAAGAAGGGCAGAGCGAGCGATGAACAAAAGTTCGGCATTCAGATAGACTCTCTTTCCGACATCATCGCGTTCGGCGTGCTTCCCGCCGCGATAGGCGCAACGCTGCTCCGCGTCCGTCCCAAAAGCGAATACATTTTCGGCAAGGAACTCGGAACGTGGACAAACATCTTTTCGGGCTTTTTGTTCGCGATTCTCGGACTTTATATCCTCGCCGCACTTATAAGACTTGCCTATTTCAACGTGACCGAGGATGCAAGGCAGGAGACGGAAACAACGTGCAGAAAAGAATATGTCGGACTGCCCGTCACATCTTCCGCGCTTATATTCCCCACGTTTATGCTTGTCCGTTATATCCTCAGCATCTTTTGCAAGGGTGTTGATATAACGCTTGTATATTTTCTGCTTCTTCTTGCGACGGGTGTCGGATTTATCGCGCCGTTCAAGATGAAAAAGCCCGGCTTGAAAGGCATTTTGATAATGGTAGGCGTAGGACTTGCCGAATTTATTACATTCCTTGTGCTTTTCAGAATACACGGTGTTCAGTAATATGGAAAAAATACGTCCCGTTCCCGACGGCGGAGTATTACGGTTTATGTATGAAAACGCCTTCGGCAGAGTTCTGTTGAAGGCTTTTTCCGCACCTTGGGTATCAAAGACCGTCGGCGCTTTTATGTCATCGCGCCTGTCAAAACCGATAATTAAAAAGTTCATTCGCAGCAATTCGATAGATATGAGCCTGTTCGAGAATGAAGAATACAAAAGCTTCAACGATTTCTTCGTTCGCCGAATCAAGCCCGAACTGCGCCCCGTCGATTTTGACGCGGCGGCGCTTGTTTGCCCCTGCGACGGATTTTTGAGCGTTTACAAGCTGAACAAAGATACCGTTATGCCGATAAAGCAGAGCGCATATACGCTCGAATCGCTTCTCTGTGACGCCGAAAAGGCAAAGGCATTTGAAAACGGCACGGCGCTTGTGTTCCGTCTTTGTCCGACGCACTATCACCGCTATTGCTTTTTTGACGACGGAAAAATAGAATCGTCCAGATACATAAAGGGCAAACTTCACACCGTGCGCCCGATAGCGCTTGAAAAATATCCCGTTTTCTGCGAAAATTGCAGAGAGATAACATATCTCGAAACAGCATCTTTCGGGCTTGCCGTGCAGATAGAGGTCGGCGCTATGCTTGTGGGCAAGATAGCAAATTCCGTCAAGAGCGGTTCGTTCCGACGCGGCGAAGAAAAGGGAATGTTTCTTTACGGCGGCTCGACGGTGGTCGTTCTTTTGCGGGAGAATGCCGCCGAACTTGACGAAGAGTTTTTTACCGCAACCGAAGAGGGCTTTGAGATTCCCGTTGTTCAGGGACAGCGTATAGGATACTCAAAAAAGACCGTAACGGCGTGATTTTATATTTTTTTGTACACGTCAAGTAAACATAGGTTGAGTATGTTCAGCCGAAATATAAAAAATCCGACAGCACGGAAAAGGAGGGTATATGGAAAACAAAAAGTGGATGACCGTCATCAAGCCGAAAAGCAGTTGGCGGGATATTGACTTAAAAGAACTGTGGCAATACCGCGATCTGATATATCTTTTTGTCAAGCGCAATTTTGCCACGATGTACAAACAAACGGTTCTCGGTCCCGCATGGATAATAATAAACCCGCTTTTCAGCACGCTTATCTCGACTTTTGTTTTCGGCAACATCGTAAAACTCTCCTCCGACGGCGTGCCGTATTTCCTGTTCTATATGTGCGGAATAACCGTATGGAACTATTTTTCGACCTGTCTGACAAACACTTCTTCCACGTTTGTGGGCAACGCCCGCCTTTTCGGAAAAGTGTATTTCCCGCGTCTTGCCGTTCCCGTTTCGACGGTAATAACCGGGCTGATGAATTTTGTGATTCAACTTTTTATGTTCATCGTATTTTCCGTATGGCATATAATCGCAGGCGGTTCAAGCCTTTTCGGAGAGGGCGTGCTGCACCCGAATTTCTGGATATTCGCGCTTCCTTTGCTTATTTTGCAAACGGCGCTTCTCGGGCTTGGCTGCGGCATAATAATTTCGTCGCTGACGACCAAATACCGTGACTTGACGGTGCTTGTGGGTTTCGGCGTTTCTCTTTGGATGTACATAACCCCGATAATATATTCAACGTCGGCTATCGCAAGCGAAAAACTCCTTTTTGTTTGCCGTCTGAATCCGATGACGCCCGTTGTCGAAGTTATGCGCCACGCTTTTCTCGGAACGGGGGAGATAGATTTTCTTTCGTGGGGAATAAGTATAGCGGTAACCGCGGTTATTCTTTTCGTCGGCGTAGTGCTTTTCAACAAAGTCGAAAAAACGTTTATGGATACTGTATGACGGGGGTTCGGAAAGTGACTGAAAACATTGTTGAACGCTTTTCCGATACTTCGGAAAACGAAATAATGATAAAAATTGATAATGTCAAAAAGCAGTACCGTCTCGGAACGATAGGCGGCGGAACTTTGCGGGGCGATCTTCAATCGTGGTGGGCAAAAGTACGCGGAAAAGAAGACCCGAACTCAAAAATCGGCGCAAAAGTCTACAAGAAAAACGAAAAGTTCATGGCGCTTGACGGGATAACCTTGGAGGTTAAAAAAGGCGAAAGGCTCGGCATTATCGGACATAACGGAGCGGGAAAATCCACGCTGCTCAAAATTCTTTCCCGCGTTACCGCGCCGACCGAGGGCACGGTTTATCTCAACGGTCGTATTTCAAGTATGCTTGAAGTCGGAACGGGCTTCCACCCCGAACTGACGGGCAGAGAAAACATCTATCTCAACGGTGCTATCCTCGGCATGACCCGTGCGGAAGTCGATTCCAAAATAGATAAAATTATCGAGTTTTCCGAGTGCGGGCAGTTCATCGACACGCCCGTAAAACGATATTCGAGCGGAATGTATGTCAAACTTGCATTCTCCGTCGCGGCACATCTTGACAGCGAAATTCTTGTCATGGACGAGGTTCTCGCAGTCGGTGATATGAAGTTCCAGCAAAAATGTCTTGACAAGATGAATGATGTTTCCAAAGAGGACGGCAGAACCATTCTTTACGTCAGCCATAACATGAACACTATCCGTCAACTTTGCTCCCGCTGCGTTGTTCTTGAAAAGGGTCAGATTATATTTGACGGAGACGTTGAGGAAGCCGTTCAGGTCTATATGAACAATGTGCCGGAAAACATCTCTTCTCATCGGGAACTTGAAAATGCGGTGCGTCCGAATTATATTTCGGGCTCTGCAAAGTTGCTTTCGGCGGATTTCGAGGGCAAGGAAAACTGTGTTTTTGAAGTGGGGGAGGAAATTCATCTGTTCTTGCGTTGGCGCGCCGAACGCGATGTGGACAATGTGTGCTTGCGGCTGACGCTTTGCTCTCCCGACGGAGTGCCCGTAGGTTCTGCCGTTTCGGTCGGACTCGGAAGTGCAAAAACGGGTGAAACGGTCGAAAGCCCGGTATCTGTTTGTTTTAAGGGACTTTCGCAATGTCGCGGCTATCTCACTTTTGCCCTTTTCAGACCTATCGACATGGGCATGAGTGACGTTATTGATGAAGTCGAAGAGGGCTGTCCCATGCGTTTTTTGGACGGTGCCGATCCTTCGACAAGGCTGCGGTGGCCTCTTCGGAAATGGGGTTTTGTCCGTTTTCCCGATATAACGCGGCGCGATAAATAAACCACGGTATAATAGAATATCAAACGGGATTTTGTTGGAGCAAAAGTTTCGCCGCAAAAACCTTTCAGGCATATTTCGGAGTATATTATGGTCAGCAAATCAGGTTTTACAAGGGGAGTTCTCGACGGGCTTCCCATTTGTCTGGGATACCTTTCGGTGTCGTTCGCCTTTGGTATCTTTTCCGTCAAATCGGGGCTTTCCGTTATCGAGACCCTGCTTATTTCAATGACAAACGTCACTTCCGCAGGGCAACTTGCGGGTGTGCCGATAATCGCCGCGGCAGGTTCGCTTTCCGAACTTGCGGCAACGCAGTTTGTCATCAATCTGCGTTATTCTCTGATGTCCGTCTCTCTGTCCCAAAAACTCGGACGGGATGTTAATCTTTTTGACCGCTTTGTCTTTGCGTTTGTCAACACGGACGAGGTTTTTGCCGTGGCGTCTTCAAAAGAGGGCAAGGTCGGAAAGTTTTATATGTACGGGCTTATTCTTCTCCCGTTTGTCGGGTGGAGCGTCGGAACGTTTATCGGCGCAAGCGCGGGCAGTATCTTTCCTCCCGTTTTGGTTTCCTGTCTCGGCGTTGCGATTTACGGAATGTTCATCGCGATTATAACGCCTGTCGCAAGGCGCGACAAAGCCGTTGCAATTTGTGTGCTTATTTCTGTTGCGTTGAGCTGCGCTTTCCGTTACGTTCCGTTCCTTTCTGTCGTGCCGGACGGTTTTGTTATTATAATCTGCGCGGTCGTCGCTTCGACCGTTGCCGCCGTCCTGTTCCCCGTAAATGCGGAAAAAGAGGAGGTCGCCGCCGATGAGATCTGAGTTTTTCATTTATCTTGCGGTTATGGCGGGCGTGACTTATCTTGTCCGCGCCATTCCTCTTTTGCTTGTCAAAAAGCCTATAAAAAATAAATTTCTGCTGTCGTTTTTGCATTACATTCCGTATGCGGTGCTTGCCGCAATGACCGTTCCCGCGATATTTTACGCGACGGATTATTTTATCTCCGCACTTGTCGGATTTGCGGTTGCTGCGGTGCTTGCGTTTTTCAAACGCGGGCTTATGGCCGTTGCCGTTTGTTCCTGTGCGGCGGTGCTCATAACGGAACTTTGCATCATTTACGTTTTTTGAGGTTGAATATGCGCTGTGAATCCGAAAACAAAAAATCCTTTTTTTCACGAATAATCTGCGTTGTCTCGGCAGTCGTGTTCTGCATTGTCGGGCTTTCGGCATGTGCGCCCGAATACAGGGAATTCATAGACGACGGAGTTATTACAAAACAGGCGTTTTCGGGAAATGAAGCAACAGGCAGCCTTGAAGCCGCTCCTGTCGGAACTTGGAGCACCGAATTGCCGTTTTACAGGCTCGGTTTTACACAGATTTCCGATCTTCGCACAGATGAACTTTCAGGCATGATAGACGGTATCTCCGATTCGGTTCATGCCGAAATCGTATTTTGCGAAAACGGAGACTTTTTCTGCCTTGCCGACCGTGAAGCCGTGATTTCCGCATGTTCGGCGTTCGGTATCGGTTTTCTTGATATTCTGAATGACGCAAGCACCGAAACGCTGGCAAAAATGAAGAAGATGTCTGTCGGAGACTTTGAAAACGTTCTGTCCGCACACGGAAAGACAAAAGAAGATTTTGCCGCGGAAGTATCGGAGTCACTGATGCGGTTTGTTGAGAAAAAAACAGAACAATTCAGAAATTATGAAGATTACGGCACAGAGGGGCTCTGCATTGTCTACAAAGGAGTTTACACTCTTCGCGGGGGCAGAATATATCTCGGTCAGACGCAATCGTCCGTATTCAATGAGGGAAGCATCGTTGCCGATATGAAAGACGAGAAACTATATATTGCTTCGGACACCGACCTGCACTTTTTCAGCGATTGCGAGTTTGAGCGCGTGAACTGATTTTAGGCTTGAACAAAGGTGCCGAACCGATAAAAAAACGAATAAGACCGACGGGAGAATAACACCTCCCGTCGCATTTGATTTTTCGGGGCGGAATGTTCGGTCGTTTTTCCCGTGCCACAAAAAGATTGCATAAAGTTTTTCCGAAAGCAAAAAGTGTCTGATATAATAAAACATTATACGATGATTTGATTTTTTGATTCAATATAAAGAGAAATGCTCCGAAAAAGGGAGAAAAGAAAGAAATTATGGAAAAAGAAAATGTTTTGTCTCTCGGCATTGACATAGGTTCGACGACCGCAAAAGTCGTGCTTGTCGAGGGTGAAAAAGTGCTTTATGACAAATATGAGCGTCATTTTTCGCAGGTGCGGCAAAAGACGCTTGAAATGCTGCGCGTCATAGAGCCGCAACTGCGCGGGCGTGAGTTCACGGTCGCTGTCTCGGGCTCTGCCGGTATGGGGCTTGCCAATGCCGCGGAAATACCGTTTGTTCAGGAAGTTTACGCCACGGCGGCGGTCGTCCGCGAAAAAGAACCCGATACGTCCGTTGTTGTGGAACTCGGAGGAGAAGACGCAAAGGTTATTTTCTTCAAGAACGGCGTGGACGAGCGCATGAACGGCACCTGTGCGGGCGGCACGGGCGCATTTATCGACCAGATGGCGGTGCTTTTGGATATGACGCCCGACGAAATGGACGAAATAAGCTTGAAATATACCCGCCTTTATCCCATTGCGTCCCGCTGCGGCGTTTTTGCAAAAACGGATATTCAGCCGCTGCTTAACCAAGGCGCAAACAAAGCCGATGTTGCGGCAAGCATTTATCAGGCGGTGGTCAACCAGACTATCACGGGACTTGCACAGGGGCGCAAAATAGACGGAAAAGTGCTTTTTCTCGGCGGTCCTCTTCATTACTGTCTCGGACTGCGCGACCGCTTCCGTCAGACGCTCGGACTTGACGAAGAACACGCCGTGTTCCCCGATTACGGGCTTTATTCCGTGGCTCTCGGCGCGGCATATTACGGCAGAGACACCGGCAAAATGTTCAATTCCAAAAAACTGTTTGCCGCGCTTGAAAAAAATGTCGGCGGTGTGGGCAACGGCAGAACGGCGCTTCCTCCGCTTTTCGAAAACGCAACGGAATACGAAGCGTTTGTCGAAAGACACAAAAAAGCGTCCGTTCCTCTTTGCGACATTGCTGATTATTCGGGCCGCGCATATCTCGGTATCGACTGCGGCTCAACGACCACAAAACTTGTGCTCATCGGCGAGGACAGGCAGATACTTTATACCTATTACGACTCGAACAAAGGCAATCCCGTTGAGATAGTCCTTGAACAACTGAAAAATATCCGCAAACTTTGTTCCGACAGAATAACCGTCTGCGGCAGCGCGGTCACGGGCTACGGCGAAGACCTGATAAAGAACGCTTTCAATGTTGACGAGGGCGTTGTAGAGACCGTGGCGCATTATACCGCAGCAAAATATTTCCGTCCCGACGTTGATTTTATTCTTGATATAGGCGGACAGGACATCAAGTGTTTCCGCATAAAAAACGGCGCGATAGATTCGATAATGCTCAATGAAGCCTGCTCTTCCGGCTGCGGCTCGTTTATCGAAACGTTTGCGCGTTCAATGGGCTACGACGTTGCGGATTTTGCCCGCCGCGGGCTTCACGCAAAAGCGCCCGTCAATCTCGGAACACGCTGCACGGTCTTTATGAACTCCTCCGTCAAGCAATCCCAAAAGGACGGGGCGACCGTTGAAGACATTTCCGCGGGACTTTCCATAAGCGTTGTCAAAAATGCGCTTTACAAGGTTATCCGCGCCAATTCGCCTTCCGAACTCGGCAAAAACATCGTTGTTCAGGGCGGCACGTTTTATAACGACGCTGTTCTGCGCGCTTTTGAAAAAGAACTCGGCGCAGATGTTATCCGCCCGTCCGTTGCGGGGCTTATGGGCGCTTACGGTGCGGCGCTCCGCGCCATGCGCTTTGAAAAAAGCGGGCTGCTTTCAGCCGAAGAACTCGAAAAATTTACACATACGTCCCGTTCCGCGACCTGCCACGGCTGCACAAACAACTGCCGCCTGACCGTGAATACGTTCTCCGACGGCAAAAAATTTATTTCGGGTAACCAATGTCAGCGCGGTCTCGGCATAAAGGACGCCGAAGAACTGCCGAACCTGCATGCCTATAAACGTGCGCGCCTTGCCGAACTTCGCGGCGCAAAGGGCAAACGCGGCAAAATAGGTCTGCCGATGGCGCTCGGAATGTACGAACTCGCACCGCTTTGGTATGCGCTGTTCTCCGCTTTGGGATATGAAGTTGTTTTCTCCGCGCAGTCGGACAGACATACCTATGAACGCGGACAGTTCACCATTCCATCGGACACCGCCTGCTATCCCGCAAAGATAATGCACGGGCATATAGAAGAACTTATCGCCGACGGCATAGACAAGATATTTTATCCGTGCCTGACATATAACGTTGACGAGGAAAGCGGAGACAATCACTATAACTGTCCCGTTGTCGCATATTATTCGGAACTGCTGAACGCGAATATAGAAGACCTGAAAAAAGTCCGATTCCTTTACCCGTATCTGAACATAAACAACAAAAAGGTGCTTGCAAAGAACCTTTACGACTGCCTCAAAACGGTAGAACCCGATATTAAACTTTCGGAGATAAAACGTGCCGTAAAAGAGGGCTTTGCCGCTTATGGCGCATATATGGCGGACATTCGCCGCGAGGGCGAAAAGGCTCTTGAATATGCAAGAAAGAACGGCAAACGCATAATGATACTTGCGGGCAGACCGTATCACATCGACCCCGAGATAGGACACGGCATAGATAAACTTGCAAACTCTCTCGGCTTTGTCGTTGTCAGCGAGGACAGCGTGTCCCACCTTGCAAAAAAACCGTCCGTACACGTTCTGAACCAATGGACGTACCATTCGCGCCTTTACCGCGCGGCTCGGTATGCGGGCGAACACGACGACGTTCAACTTGTTCAACTTGTTTCGTTTGGCTGCGGCATAGACGCGATAACGACCGATGAAGTCCGCTCGATACTTGAAGAAAAGGATAAATTCTACACGCAGATTAAAATAGACGAGATAACAAATCTCGGCGCGGTCAGAATAAGACTTCGCAGTCTTATCGGCGCACTTGAAGAAAGGGGGCTGTAAAATGGAAAAGAACTATGTTGCCTTTACGGAAGAAATGAAAAAGGATTATACTATTCTCGTTCCCCCGATGCTCCCCATGCACTTCAAAATGATAATCAGCGTTCTGCGGACTTACGGTTATACCCTGGAACTGCTTGAAGATACGGGACCTCATATCGCGGATATGGGACTGAAATACGTTCACAACGACACCTGTTATCCCGCAATACTGATGATAGGCGAGTTTATGAACGCTATACTTTCGGGCAAGTACGACCCGCACAAAGTTGCGATAATCATGTTCCAGACAGGCGGCGGCTGCCGTGCGTCAAACTACATTTCGCTGCTCCGAAAAGCGCTCAAAAAGGCGGGTTACGGTTATGTTCCCGTTATTTCGTTCAGTCTGGCGGGCATTGAAGATCACCCCGGTTTCAAACTGACGCTTCCCAAACTGCACGGTATGCTTTATGCCGTTGTTTACGGCGATTTGCTTCTGAGCCTTAGCAACCAATGCCGCCCCTACGAAATAAACAAAGGTCAGACAAAGGCTCTTGCCGACAGTTGGACGAAAAAACTCGGCAGAGAACTCGGCTCGGGCGCAAAGATAAGATATAAGGATATAAAGGAAAACTACAAAAAGATAGTTGCCGATTTCGCCGCGATACCTCTCGAAAAACGCCGCGCGGTCAAGGTCGGCATCGTCGGTGAGATATTCGTCAAATATTCGCCGCTCGGCAACAACAACCTTGAAGATTTCCTCGTTTCCGAGGGTGCGGAAACCGTTGTTCCCGGTCTTATGGACTTCTGCCTTTACTGCGTTTACAACAATATCAACGATTATCGCCTTTACCGCCGCGGAAGCGTTTTTTATATGCTTTTGTGCAAACTTGCGTATAAATTCGTCTGCGACAAAAAACGCGACGTCTGCCGCATTATAGAAGAGGACGGTAACTTTGAACCTCTCACGGATTTCACGCATACGCCGAGCCTGACAAAGGGATATATCGGCACGGGCACGAAAATGGGCGAGGGTTGGCTTTTGACCGCCGAGATGATAGAACTCTCTAAAATGGGAGTTAAAAACATCGTCTGCACCCAGCCGTTCGGCTGTCTGCCGAATCATATCTGCGGCAAGGGTATGATGAAACTCGTAAAAGAGAAGAACCCCGATGTCAACATCGTTGCTATAGACTACGACGCGGGCGCAACGCAGGTCAATCAGGTCAACCGCCTCAAACTTATGCTTGCAAATGCAAAAACTTCGGAGCCGTCTCCCCGTCGCGCGCGGCTTGACAATTCCGAGAACAAGAAAGATAAAGAACCCGCAACGGTTTGATATAGAAAACGCCCCGAAAGTCAAAACTTTCGGGGCGTTTAACTGCGATTGAAAAAATATTACTTGTTTGCGATATGTACTCCCGGAATATTGTATGCTTCGTCCGGGTCATCCTCAAACACGGGGTCGGTCCGACCTTTTTGGCTTACATAAACGGAATAAATTCCGATATTGTCGCATTCGAAGAACACTGCGCCGAAAATGCGGGTTGCCGTTTCCCTTTGCTTTGTTTAATGCGCGAACTGCGATTCGTAGAGTTCGGAGTAGAAGCCTTTCTTTGCCAGCAGTTCGTCGTGCGTGCCCTGCTCGATTATTTTTCCTTCTTTCATAACAAGTATCAGGTCGGCTTCCCGTATGGTCGAAAGTCGGTGCGCCACGATAAAACTTGTTCTGCCTTTCATCATTTCCGCGAACGCTTTTTGTATCTGCTGTTCGGTGCGGGTGTCGATGGAAGAGGTCGCCTCGTCAAGAATGAGCATAGGCGGTAGCGCAAGCATAACGCGGGTTATGCAAAGCAACTGTTTTTGTCCCTGCGAAAGCCGCCCTCCGTCCTCGGAAAGGACCGTGTCGTAGCCGTTCGGAAGTCTTGTTATAAAGCCGTGAGCGTGGGATTTTTTTGCCGCCGCAACAACTTCTTCGTCCGTCGCGTCGGGTTTGCCCATGATTATATTTTCGCGCACCGTGCCGCTGCGCAGCCAAGTTTCCTGCAAAACCATGCCGTAACCCGCGCGCAGGCTGTCTCGGGTTATGTCCCGAATGTCTTTGCCGTCCACTTTGATTGCGCCCGAGCAAACATCGTAAAAACGCATGAGCAGGTTTATTATCGTGCTTTTGCCGCACCCCGTCGGTCCGACTATGGCGATGCGCTGCCCGTGTTCGACCGAAAGATTGAGATTTTCGATAAGTTTTTTGTCCTTGACGTATGAGAAGCAGACGTTTTCCGCTGTGACACGCCCCTCGACATCGGTCAGGGTCTCTTTGCCCTCGTCGGATATTTCGGACGGCTCTTCTATCAGCGAAAACAGTCTTTCCGCGCAGACAAGCGCGTTCTGCATTTCCGTTACGACCCCCGAAATTTCATTGAACGGCTTTGCGTACTGAGTTGCGTAACTCAAAAGGCACGTCAGCCCTCCGACGGAAAGAGAAGCTCCGCCGCTTGCTATTACGGCAAGCGCGCCCGCAAGGCTGACCGCCGCGTATATAAGCCCGTTGACAAATCTTGTGGACGGGTTGACTATCGAAGAGAAAAACGTTGCGCGAAGCGAGCATTTGCGCAGTCTTTCGTTAACTTCGTCAAATTCTTCGGTCGCTTTCTGTTCGTGTCCGAACGCTCGGACAACTTTTGTCTGACCGATAAGTTCGTTTATCATTGCGGTTTGTTCTCCCCTTGTTTCGGAACGGAGCGAGAACATTTTGTGCGTGTTTTTGGCGATAAATGCCGCTATGAAAAGCGAAACGGGTGTCAGAACAACGACGATAAGCGCAATCAGCGGGTTTATCGCAAGCATAAATCCGAGCGTCAGAAGTATCGTTACAACGCCCGTGAACAGCTGTGAAAATCCGAGCAGAAGACCGTCCGCGAATTGGTCGGCGTCCGCTATAACGCGGCTGACAATGTCGCCGTGATAGTGCGCGTCGATAAAAGAGATGGGCAGCGTTTTCAGCTTTTCTGCCGCTTCGTTGCGCAGGTCACGCACGACGCCGAACGTTATGCGGTTGTTGACAACGCCCATTATCCATTGCAGAATCCCGGTTGCACCCACAACGATGCCGAGATGGACAAGCAGCGATGCGATGCCTCCGAAATCAACGTCGTTTTTGCCGACGATAAGGTCTATCGCTTCACCGACGATTTTGGGCACATAAAGCGCCGCCGCGGCGGTGACAGCCGCAAGCAGAATGGAAACAACGATTGCAAATCTGTATTTTTTAAGGCGGTTCAGCACTTTTTTAATCGTTTTGTTTTTCATCTGTCCGCCTCCTTTTTGAACTGCGAACTGTATATTTCTTCGTATGCGGGGCAGGTCTTCATCAACTCGTCGTGTGTGCCCATGCCGACTACCGCGCCCTCGTCAAGAACCACAATGAGTTGCGCGTTCATAACTGCCGCCGCACGCTGGGAAACGATGAATACGGTGGGTTTATAATCAAGTTTTGATATCGCTTCGCGGAGCGCCGCGTCCGTTTTCAGGTCGAGCGCCGAAGCGGAGTCGTCAAGAATAAGTATTTTCGGCTTTCTTACAAGCGCGCGGGCAACGGTCAGACGCTGGCGCTGACCACCCGAGAAGTTGCGCCCCTCCTGCTCGACTTCCGCGTCAAGCCCTCCTTTGTCGAGCGCCACATTTTCCGCCTGTGCGGTTTTGAGCGCTTCCCAAAGTTCTTCATCGGTCGCGTCCTCTTTGCCCCAAAGCAGATTTGAACGTATCGTGCCTTTGAAAAGCGCTGCGCGCTGGGGCACTATGCCGATGTTTTTCCGTAATGTCTCCGCATCGAGCTTTTGCACGTCCGTTTCCCCGACTTTGACACAGCCTTTTGTGACGTCGTAAAAGCGCGGAATCAGATTGACAAGTGACGTCTTGCCGCTGCCCGTGCCACCGATGACGCCCACAGTCGAGCCGCTCGGCGCATAAAAGTTCACTCCCGAAAGCGACGGTGCGCCCGCTTCGGGATAGGTGAGTTCAACGCCGTCAAATTCAACGTCGCCGCCTATAACTGTATGTTTTTGCTCTTTGTCGCCGTTTTCAGTCATCGAGTTCTCGGTCGTCAGCACGCCGTCAACTCTTTTTGCGCAGGCAACGGCGCGTGTCAGTGTTATTATGAGCATCGCAAGTTTGACGAGTTCGACAAGTATCTGCGACATATAGTTGTAGAGCGCAACAACCTGTCCCTGCGAGATCGTTCCCGAGTTGACGCGGAGCGCGCCGACCCAGATAAGCGCGATAACGCCGCAGTTGATAAGAACGTATGTCAGCGGGTTCAGCAGCGCGGAAATTCTGCCGACGAATTTCTGACTTCTTGTCAGGTCGCCGTTTGTCGAAACAAAGCGTTCGTATTCGGCGTTTTCTTTCCTGAATGCACGGATAACGCGCACGCCCGAAAGGTTTTCGCGGGTAATGCCGAGAAGAGAGTCGAGCTTTGCCTGAACTTTTTTATAAAGAGGAATTGTTATGAGCATTATTGTCATGACCGCCGCGGACATAACGGGTATCGTGACCGCAAATGTCACGGCGCTTTTCGCATCGACGGTGAATGCCATTATCGCCGCCCCGAACACGACGAACGGGGAGCGCAAAAGCAGTCTCAAAACCATGTTCACGCCCTGCTGAACCTGCTCGACGTCTGCCGTCATACGGGTTATGAGAGTGGAAGTTCCGAGTTTGTCCGTGTCCGCGTAAGAAAGCGACTGTATGCGCGTGAACAGCGCATGACGGAGTTTTGAAGCAAATCCGACCGCCGCCTTTGCCGCAAAATACTGTGCGGTTATCGCAAACGCAAGCCCGCAGACCGCAAGCAATGCCAAAATCCCGACACGTCCCCAAACATAGCCTTTGTTGCCGCCCGAGATTCCGATATCTATGATGTCGGCGATAACGAGCGGAACAAACAACTCAAAGCACGCTTCAAGAAGTTTGAACAGCGGTGCCAGAATACATTCCTTTTTGTATGATTTCAAATAAGAAAGAGTTTTTTTCATATATTCTCCGTGGTCTTTGTATCTTTATAAATTTTATTATACCATATTTCACCCGTTCAATCAAGAGATTCCCGCTCTTTTGCGAACATTTCGCATAAAAGTCGGTAACGGTCTTGACAAACGGCGAAACGGAGTGTAATATAATATGTATATTGATTGTTTTGAGAGGTATATTATGTCGGATTACAAGATAGAAACTGAGTGCGTGCAGGGCGGTTACAACCCGAAAAGCGGCGAACCGCGCGTACTTCCCATTGTTCAGAGCACAACTTACAAATATGATTCCGCCGCGGATGTCGGCGACCTTTTCGATTTGAAAAAAGAGGGCTTTTTCTATACCCGTCTTGCCAACCCGACTCTTGACGCCATGGAAAAGAAAATAGCGGCGCTTGAAGGCGGTGTCGGTGCGGTTTTGACTTCTTCGGGACAAGCCGCCAACCTTTTTGCGATACTGAACATCACCTGCGCGGGACAGAACATTGTTGCATCGCCCGCGATTTACGGCGGAACGGTCAACCTGTTCGCCGTAACGCTGAAAAAAATGGGTATCGAAGTCCGCTTCTGCTCCCCCGAAATGAGCGAAGAAGAGGTTGACAGCCTTATAGACGATAACACGCGCCTTATTTTCGGCGAGACCATAGCCAACCCCGCGCTCAAAATCTTTGACATAGAAAAATACGCGAAAATAGCGCACAAACACGGCATTCCGCTTGTTGTGGACAACACGTTTGCAACGCCCATACTTTGCCGCCCGTTTGATTTCGGCGCGGACATCGTGGTTCATTCCACCACAAAATATATGGACGGTCACGCAACGAGCGTGGGCGGCGTTGTGGTTGACGGCGGACGCTTTGATTGGGAGAACGGCAAGTTCCCCGAACTCTGCGAACCGGACGAGTCGTATCACGGCATCGTTTACACAAAGAGTTTCGGCAACGCGGCATATCTGACAAAAGCAAAAGTTCAACTTATGCGCGACCTCGGCTCCATTCCGTCGCCGATGAACGCATTTTTGCTCAACATCGGGCTTGAAACGCTTCATCTGCGCGTTCCCCGCCATTGCGAAAACGCACTTGCGGTTGCAAAATATCTCGAAAGCGACCCGAGAGTAACTTGGGTGTCCTATCCCGGACTTGAATCAAGCCCCGACCGTGAACTTGCAAAAAAATATCTTCCCAAAGGTTGCAGCGGCGTTATTTCTTACGGTATCAAAGGCGGCAGAGAAGCGGCGGTCAAATTTATGGACAGCCTCAAACTTGCCGCGATAGTCGTGCATGTTGCGGACGCGAGAACGAGCGTTCTTCACCCCGCTTCGACAACGCACAGACAACTTTCCGACGAGCAACTTGTCGCTTGCGGAATAGGTCCCGACATGATCCGTATGTCCGTCGGAATAGAAAACGTTGAAGATATAATCGCGGATATAAAACAAGCGCTTGACGAGGTGGAGAAATGCCGATAAAAATTCCCGCAGACCTGCCCGCAACCGAAACGCTGCATAAAGAAAATATCTTTGTTATGACCGAGTCCCGCGCCACAACGCAGGATATACGTCCGCTTAAAATACTTCTTCTCAACCTTATGCCTACCAAGATAGCCACGGAAACGCAACTTGCGCGTCTGCTCGGCAACTCTCCGCTTCAAGTTGATATGGAGTTTCTGCAAACCGCTTCGCACACACCCAAAAACACGTCTGCGGAACACATGATTTCTTTTTACAAGCATTTTGAAGATGTTAAGGACAACAAGTACGACGGCTTGATAATAACGGGCGCGCCTGTTGAACAGATGCCGTTTGAAGAGGTTGAATATTGGGACGAACTCTGCCGCATAATGGAATGGAGCAAGACCAACGTCACAAGCACTTTCCATATCTGCTGGGGCGCACAGGCGGGGCTTTATTACCATTACGGCATACAGAAATACCCGCTCGACAAAAAACTTTTCGGCGTTTTTCTGCACAAGGCAGAATATAAACGCTCCATGCTCCTGCGAGGTTTTGACGATGAGTTCTGGGTTCCGCAGTCGCGCCACACAACGGTGCTTCGCGAAGATATAGAAAAGCATCCCGAACTGAAAATCCTTGCGTCTTCGGAAGAAGCGGGCGTTTATGCCGTTGCTACGGAGCGCGGCAAACAGATTTTCATAACGGGCCATTCCGAATACGATGCGGACACTCTGAAAAACGAGTATCTGCGCGATAAAAATGCGGGACTTCCGATAGATGTGCCGAAAAACTACTTCCCGAACGACGACGATACAAAAGAACCCGTCGTGCGTTGGCGCAGCCACGCAAACCTTATCTATTCGAACTGGCTGAACTATTTTGTATATCAGATAACGCCGTTCAATATCGATGAGATAAACGGATAAACGTTTTGCTGTTGCCTGCCATATAACAAAAAAAAACAACCCGAACAAGACGGAGCATAATTCCGCCATGTTCGGGTTATTTGCTTTTGGGAACAATTACTCTTCGGTAACTTCTTCCTTATCTTTTTTTGAAGAAAAGCCTTTAATCTTGTCGATGATGCCGGGCGCCATGTCAATGGCTTTGTCAAGCATATTCTTCGAGTCGGGCGCAAGCAGTTTCAGGTCAATTTTTCCGTCGGGGGAAACGATAAGAAATGCAAGCGGGGTGAGCGTTACTCCCGCGCCGCTTCCGCCGCCGAATACCGGTTTGTCGGGAACGCCGTTCTTTGTGTTGAAATCGGAACCGCCGGAAGCAAATCCGAAACTTACTTTCGAAACGGGAATGATGACAGTTCCCGTCGGGGTCGTGACGGGGTCGCCTATTACCGTGTTCGCGTCAACGATTTCTTTGAGGTTTTTCATCGAGGTGTCCATAACGCCTTCGAGCGCGTGTCTTTGTTCCATATTTGGCACTTCCTTTACAGTAAGTATTTTATAATCGATATAACGGCGGCTATCACGTTGTAAATGCGAATGTAAGCAACAGCCTCCGCGTTGTAAACAGAGTTTGATATTGTGAAATCGGGCGTTATCCCGATATGCAGACTTTTTATTCTTTTATGCCCGTTTATAAGTCCCGCAAGCGGATATATTGCGGCGTTGAGCCTGCCGAAGTTCTGCGCCGTCTGCGCCGCGTCGTCCGAAGCGACGGTTATATCGACGTCGAGTTTTTCGAAATATATCTTTGCAACGAACTTCTCCAAGACTATTTTTATCAGTTCTATATAATCGTAAACGCCGAACCCCGAAGTTTGATGTTTGAAAAAGCCCTCTTTTTTCTCTTTCTCGGGTTTTTCGGGCGTTTTCTTCTCCGATTTCTTTGCCTTTTTCTTTTTTTTCGCCTTTTCGGGCGCTACCGTGTATCTGAAAAACAGAAGTTTGAAAGACAGTATAAATTCGTTTTCGAGATAACCTATCCGCACTTTGACCTTTGCGGGAAGAAGCGCGGCTATCACAAGTATAACAAGTCCGACGGCGCACGCCAAAACTATTCCGACAATGCCGAGGATTTTAAAAAAAATGCCCATTCGCGCCGCCTTTCCCTGTATTTGTTCCCCAAAGGGGCAAATGTCAGTCGTTCAGTTTTTCGTTGCCTATCTGTCCCGATTCGTAGCCCTCTTCTTCCGTCTGCCCGCTCAGCAAAAGCTGCTTTTCGTGCGGCATGGCGAGGTCTGCGAGTTCGTCGGTCATAAAGTCCGCTTCAGGCAGTTCCGAAATATCCGAAAGTCCGAAAACGGTCAGGAACCTATCCGTTGTGATGTAGGACATCGGTCTGCCGGGCAGATCGACTTTGCCGTCCTCGGCAAGCAATCCTTTTTCCACAAGCGCTTCCACAACTTCGCCCGACGATACGCCGCGTATCTGGCTGATATACGTTTTTGTTACGGGCTGGTTGTACGCCGTTATCGCAAGCGTTTCCATCGCCGCGTTGGACAGATTCGTTTTTCTCGTTGCAAGATACGTTGAAACGGTTTGTCCGAGCGCAAGTTTTGTTACGAACCTGAAATTGTCGCCCGTGCGAACAAGTTCAAACCCGTGACGGTCATCCGCATATTCTTCTTTTATCTCGTCGAGAACTTCGAGCAGCACTTTTCGCGGTGCGTCGAGCGTGCCTTCAAGTCTTGCCAGTTCGACGGGCGCGCCCGATGCGTAAAGAATAGCCTCCACAACGGGGCGCAGATCTTTGTTTTCCATTGTTTCTTTTTTCCTTTTTATTCTTCGATGAGTTCGAGCGCGATGTCGTCGCCGTCGTCCTCCATATCTATTCTGCCGTTTCGCAAAAGTTCAAGCACCGCCAAAAACGTCGCCACTATCTCCGAACGGCTTTTGCAGGACGTGAACAGGGAATGGAACATGACCGGCTTGCCGCCGCTCAACCGCTCCTCCACATAGACTATGCGTGAGCCGACCGAGACGACTTTTGTTCCGATAAGCGCCTGAAAACTGCGCGATGAAAGCGTTTTTGCGGAATATTTTATCATCAGTCTGCGGTATATCTTCTCAAGCCGTTCCGCCTCGTAGTTGTATTCCTGCGGCGGCTTCGGAAGACCCTCCTGGCGCACGTCTCGGAAAAATATTTTGTTCCCGATATAGTCTTCCCTCATTTGTTCGGAAAGCTGCTTGTACTTTGCGTATGCGCGGAGCATTCTTTCAAGGTCGAGTTTCGGGTCTTCTTCCTCTTCGTCGCCCTCTTTCGGCGGGAGCAGGGAATATGACTTGATATACATCAGCCGCGCCGCCATTTCGATAAAATCGGCGGTCAAGTCCCAATTTCGTTCTTTCGCTTCCTTTATATAGAGCATATACTGCTCGAGAAGCAGCGATATTTTGATGTCGTAAATATCTATCTTGTGCTTTTCGATAAGGCTCAAAAGGAGGTCGAGAGGTCCTTCGAAAACTTCGAATTTATAAGTGGGAGCCGTTGTCATAACAGAATACCGATTATCAGCGGTTTCCAGATATTGAAGAACCACGTCGAGATGTTGTACATTATATATTCATAGAATCCGAGCCTGTTGAGCAGGACGGAAACGGCAATGATTATGAAAAATCCGTATCTTTCTATCGAGTAATACGCTCTCTGCGCCTTGAACGGAAGCAGTTCCCCGATTATTTTTGAACCGTCGAGCGGCGGTACGGGGATAAGGTTGAAGATGAACAGCGATACGTTGATTGAAAAAAGATATGTGAAAAGCATCGCAAAATTCCCCGCAACCGCAGAATTCTTTATCTGCGCTTCAACCGAGAGTAGGTATGCGGGAAAAGCAAATATAAACGCTTGCAAAAGGTTGCAGAGAGGACCTGCCGCCGCAGTCAGCACGCATCCGAGGCGCGGATGACGGAATCTTGCGGGACGGATGTTGACGGGCTTTGCCCAACCGAAACCGAACACGAAAAGCATAAGAAAACCGACGGGGTCGATGTGATTGAGCGGGTTAAGGCTCAACCTGCCCTGCGCTTTCGAGGTCTTGTCTCCGCACAGGCTTGCAACCGCCGCGTGCGCAAATTCGTGAAGCGTCAGCGCAACAACAATGGCAACAAGAGCAAAGACAACGGATTGCAGAACCGAGACGGGGTCGGAACCTCCGACAAGGTCGTATATTGCGTCAATAAGCATATTTATTCTCCTGTAAAATGTTTTTTCAGTTAAAAGCAAGTCTCGTCACGGAAAACATAAAAGTCTTGTCCAAGAGGCTGTCAAAAACTCCCGTGTAATGAAGTGCGAGGACGGCACCTCCCGCAACGATAAGCCCGTATCTTTCAAACGCGAAGTATGAGCCTCGAATCTTTTCGGGAAGGATCTGCCCCACTATGTTTGCTCCGTCAAGGGACGGTATCGGCAACAGTTCAAAAAATCCGAGCGAAAAGTTATACAGCACAGCAAATTCTAAAAAGTACATCAGATACTTTATGAACGCTGAACTGTCAGTCGTTTCCGAGCCTGCGCAAAGCACCCAGAAAATGACGAAGATATTTCCGAAAACAAAGTTTGAAAAGGGACCCGCGAGAGAGACCGTCGCCGTACCGAAACGCGGGCTGCGGAATCTTTCGGAGCGTATGTTCGCGGGTCTTGCCCAGCCGATAAAAAATATTATAAACGCGGCAAATCCGAAAGGTTCGATGTGTTTGAACGGGTTAAAACTCAACCGCCTCTGTATTCTTGCCGTTTCGTCCCCGAACAGATACGCGGCAAGCGCCTGCGCAAGGTCGTGAATATACAGTGCTGCGATAACCGCAGCCGCGGCGAGAACGAGTAACAGCAATTTTTGCGGAAAACTTCCCGCGCGCAGAAATACTCTTACCAACATATTCTTTTTTCAAATCCTTATTTTCTTTTTTCCGTATGCTTTTCTATTTGACAAAAAGTCCCGCGACGCCTGTCCAGACAAAGTTGAATATGTCCCAGACTTTGCCGACGACTGCGTTTGTGAAATACGTTTTTGCGAATATCAGAGAGAGAAGAACCGCAAGAAACACGGAAACATAATTCGGAACGGCAAGCAGCTTGTCCCTTGCTTCGTACGGTGCCGCTGCGGCAAGAATGTGACCGCCGTCATTCGGAACAACGCAGAGTATAACGGAAAAAACGGCGACGGTTACAAGCGTTGTGAAAAGCGCGGTCAGCCACGGAATAAAGACCCCGAAAAAGCCGATGCCCGCATCGTCGCGGAGCAGATACGCGCCCTGCAAAAGCACAAAAATGCCCGCGGAAGCGACAAAGCACCAAAAAACACCGCAAAACGAGAGCATAAAACTCTTTTTTCTGCCGGGGTCTTTTGAAAGCGCGATGCGCTGTTTGAACGCGACCCCGAATATTACGAACATTGCGGCCGCAAAAAGGTTATATCCGTTCGCAACAAGGTTTTTGAGCCCCGTTCCGAGGACTTCAAGTCCGTATTTCTTTGCTTTTCTGCGTTGAACAAAGTCATGAAACGCAAAAACGGCGAACGCACACACTATATATATCAGAACAGAATATACAATATCGAATGCGGTCTGTTTTCCCGCCGCGGTCGGGTCTTTTGTCCCCGTCAGAAGCTCCCAAAGCATTTTCCGTAACTCCGATTGCCAAATATAATATTACATAATATAGTATACAATATTTATTCGGTTCTGTAAAGGGTTTTTTGAAAAAAAGCGGTGTGAAAAATGCTCGACCCGAAAAAAATACGGGAAAAGGTCTCCGCTCTTGACACCAAACGGATAAAATGTTATACTGTCCGTACAGGTTCTGCCTGATTTGCAGGAAAGGGGTACTTATGGTCGTCCTTATCGTAATTTTGATTTTTGTCGCGATTTTTGCCGTTTATGCGACGGTTGCAACGAATGTGCTGACCGTTCGGAAAGACACCGTTTCGTTTTCTGCGCTTCCCGAAAGTGCGAACGGACTGAAAATCGTTTTGATATCGGACCTGCACGACCGCGACATGAACCGTCGTTTGGCAAATAAGATCAAAGAGCAAAAGCCCGATATGATAGTCGTTTGCGGCGACGTTCACAACCGCGAGCGGAAACGGGTTCCCTTTTTCAGACTTGCAAAAAGGCTTTGCCGCATATGTCCCGTCTTTTTTGTTCGGGGCAATCACGACCCGTTTGTCAGCGATGCTTTTTTCTATAACAGGCTGCGGGAGTTCGGCGTTCACGTTCTCGAAAACTCTTCCGAAGAGTTTCGCGGGCTGACCGTTTACGGCGCGGGTTTCAACTGCGAAATACCCGAATTTTCCGACGGCTTTTCCTTGCTTCTTGCCCATGACCCCGAAGTTTTCGACCGCGTTTTCAAACGTCCGTTTCTTACGCTCTCGGGTCATGTTCACGGGGGCTTTATCGAGATTCCGTTTGTCGGCGGGCTTGTCCGTCCGCGTTCCGGCAGCGTGCTGAAATATTTCAAAAAGGGCTCATATCTACCCAAATATTACAAGGGCGTTTATTCCGTCAAGGGCAAAAAACTTGTCGTTTCACGCGGTATCGGCTGCTCGGGCGTTCCGTTCCGTCTTATCCCGCCGGAGATAAATGTTATAACGCTCGAAAAGAAATACAATTAGGCATTTTGAAAGAAAAAGGCGAAAATATCTCAAAATATCATATTTTTTTTGTATTTACCTCTTGCAAAAAGAGTTTTCGTATGATATAATCATTAAGATAAGAAAACTGCGGCGTTATGCCGTTTCACAGAAAGAAGGAGGTTTTTGACCGTGAGTACTTCCATTATTATTTTTTCGATAGCAATCGTTGTTCTCAGCGTTCTTCTTGTCGTTATCGTTGCGGCGCAGACGAACAGAGGCGAGGGTCTGGGCGGAGCCGTTACCGGACAGTCCAATTTCTATAATAACTCGAAAAAAGACGGAAAAGACGCATTTTTGAAGAGACTGACAATAATCATCGGAATCATCTTCGTCGTTCTCGTTGCCGTTGTTGACGTTCTCGTTGCACGCGGAATAATCAAATAACGGTTCTTTTAATTGTTTTGAAACCGAAAACCGTCCGAAAGGAATCTGTTCCTCTCGGACGGTCTTTTTATGCTTATTTTTTCTCGGCGCGGGCCTTTATCTTCTCCACCGCGTCTTCTCTCATTTTGTATTTGAGAATCTTGCCCGCCGCATTCATCGGGAACGAATCCACAAACTCGATGTAACGGGGAACTTTGTGACGCGCCATGTGCGAGTTGACGTAATCTTTCATCTCCTGCTCTGTCATCGTTTCGCCCTCTTTCAGAATGACGCAAGCCATGACCTCTTCGCCGTACTGTCTGTCAGGCACACCGATGACCTGCACGTCCCTTACCTTCGGGTGCGTGTAGATGAACTCTTCTATTTCTTTCGGATAGATGTTCTCACCGCCGCGAATTATCATATCTTTTAGTCTGCCCGTTATGCGGAAATTGCCGTCGGGGTTTCGGCAGGCAAGGTCGCCTGTATGAAGCCAGCCGTCCTTGTCTATCGCCGCCGCCGTCGCAACAGGCATTTTGTAATAGCCTTTCATAACATTGTAGCCTCTTGCCACAAACTCTCCCGTCACGCCGTCCGGGCACTCTTCACCCGTTTCGGGGTCAACTATTTTGCATTCTATCTCGGGCAGAGGCCTGCCTACCGTCGAAACGCGGACGTCTATGGGGTCGTCTGTCGAGGACATCGTACAGCCCGGAGATGCTTCCGTCTGACCGTAGACAATGGTTATCTCTTTCATGTTCATCTTTTCGGTCACGTCTTTCATAACGGAGACGGGACACGGGCTGCCCGCCATTATGCCCGTTCGCATGCAGGAGAAATCGGTCTTCGGGAAGTCGGGGTGTTCAAGCAGGGCTATAAACATCGTCGGAACGCCGTGGAAAGCGGTTATTTTTTCCTCGTTGATGCACGCAAGCGCGGGCTTCGGAGAGAAATAGGGAAGCGGAAGCACCGTCGAACCGTGCGTCATGGAAGCCGTCATCGCAAGCACCATGCCGAAACAGTGGAACATCGGAACCTGTATCATCATTCTGTCGGCGGTCGAAAGATCCATTCTGTCGCCGATACATTTGCCGTTGTTGACTATATTGTGGTGCGTCAGCATAACGCCTTTGGGAAAGCCCGTTGTGCCTGACGTGTACTGCATATTAGCCACATCGCCGCTGACAACGTTCGCCGCACGGCGCCAAACTTCCTCAACGGGCACTTCGGAAGCGCGCGCAACTGCGTCTTCCCATGCAATAAAGCCCTCTTTTCGGAAGCCCACGGAGATAACGTTGCGCAGGAACGGCAACCGTTTGCTGTGAAGAGGTTTGCCCTCTTCACGGGTTTTGAGCTCGGGGCAAAGTTCGGCGATTATTCCCGCATAGTCGGAGTCTCTCCAACCCTTTTCAAGGATAAGAGTATGCGTGTCGGACTGTTTGAGCAGGTATTCCACTTCGTGTATCTTGTACGCCGTGTTGACCGTGACAAGCACCGCACCTATCTTAGTCGTTGCCCAGAATGCGATGTACCATTCGGGCAGGTTCGTTGCCCAAACGGAGACCTTGCTGCCTTTTTTGACACCGAGCGCGATAAGTGCGCGCGCAAACGTGTCCACATCGTCGCGGAATTCTTTGTATGTTCTCGTATAATCAAGCGTCGTATACTTAAATGCGCACTGGTCTGGGAACGCATCGACCATCGTATCAAGCAGTTTCGGGAATGTGCAGTCGATAAGTTCTTCTTTTTTCCAGATAAAGCGACCCGTATGCGTTTTGTTGTAATAAAAGTGTCTTTCGGCACGCGCCGTATCTGAAAAGCCCTTCATAAAACTTGCAAAATGCGAAAAAACAAGTTCGGGGTCTGCAAGTTCGGGCAGCCATGAGGGATCCCATTCGAGAGAGACAAAGCCCTCGTAGTTGACGGAGCGGAGCGCCCGCATCATATCGTCAACGGGCAGAGAACCCTCCCCGATAAGGCAGTAGCGTGTGCCGTTTGCCGTCTGTTCGGAGTCTTTCAGATGAACGTGACGCACAAATGCGCCGAGGTTCTTTATCGTTGCGTCAGCGCTTTCTCCGCCGTCGCGGTAAGTTGCGTTCATGTCCCAAAGCGCCGCCACGTTGTCGCACGCAAAGCGTTCAAGCATATCGCGTAGTTTTTCTGTGTTTGCAAATGTGCCCACAGTCTCTATAAGCAGAACAACGTCTTTTTTCTCCGCAAGCGGAAGTATGCGTTTCAGATTCTCTTCAACCGTGGCGATGTCCGCGCCGTCGTCCGTGCGAACACGCACAAAAGGTATGCGCAGGTCGTAGCAGACGGAAATGCAGTTCTCTATTTCTGCCGTGTCGGCGTTCTTTTCGCCCGCATTCCAAACGGAATCGACGCAGGTTATAACAAGTCCGTCGTCACGCAGTTCGCGGAATGTTGCGGAAGCGCGGGAGGGGTGAAACATTCCCGTCCGCGAGGAGACGAACGCACCGTCGGCGTTATATACTTCGATGCCGGTCAGCCCCGCCGCGCGTGCGGAGGCGCAAAGCGTGTCCCACGCAAAGTCCGACCAGCCTCTTGTCGAAAATGAAAGTTTCATATATGTCAATTCTCCCCGTAAACTATCTTGTTAAGCGCATTTATGTATGCGCGGACGGCGGCGCCGATAATGTCCGTCGAAATGCCGTTGCCCGAATAAAGTTTGCCGTTGTCGCGGAGTTTGACAAGCGCGGAACCCATTGCTTCTCTGCCCTCGGTGACCGCCTGTATCTGGAAATCGTCGAGTTCGAAGTGGTGTCCCAATATCTTTTCAACGGCGAGGAACGCGGCGTCGATGGGACCGTCGCCGAGCGCGATGCCCGAAAGTTTTTCGCCGTCTTTTTCAAGTTCGATATGCGCGGAGGCGGTGATAACATTGCCGCTGTTGATAACGTAACTTATGAGTTTGTATGTCGCGGGAACTTGGAGCGCGGAAGATGCGACTATCGCGTCAAGTTCTTTCGCTCCGACCGGCTTCTTTGCCGCAACGCGTCGGAATGCTTCAAAAACTCTTTCGTCGTCTTCTTCGGAAAGGTCGTAGCCGAGTTTGCGCACCGCCGCGCTGACGGTGGATATATCGTCGTTTCCGTTGAGTTCCGTGTCGGGCAAAGTCGCTTTTTCAACGCCCGAATCAAACGGAGAGGTTTCGCTTCTCTTTGTGTCCGTCGTCCACGCTATCTGCGCGCAGATACGCTTTAATTCCGTATAAAGCAGCCCTGTTTTCCAACCGAGTTTTTCGCCTTTTGCGCTGACGATGGCAGCAAACTCCTCAACTGCCGCGCAGGCATTGCCCGAGGCGCAAAGAGTGATCTCGTCCGCGCCCGCTTTTATCGCGGCGAGCAGGGAAGAGAGTGAAAGCCCGAAAGCATTTGAGCAATACGCGCCCATGCGCGCTTTTGCAAGTTCGGGAATGTCCTTTTTCAGTTCCGCGATAAACGCGCCGAAATCGTCGGACATTGTTGCGCCCTCGTCGTCGGAGACCGTTACGACAGTCGCTCCCGCTTCGACCGCGGCGGAAATTAGCGACGCCAAAAATTCTCTGTCCGCTCTTGTCGCGTCCTCAACAAAAAGTTCCACCTCATCGCATTTTTCGCGGCAGAGCTTTACCGTTTCGGGAACGATCTCCAAAATCTTTCCCGGCTTTTTGTGGCATGAGTATTCCATCTTGACGTAAGATGCGGGAACGCAAAGTCTCAAACGGCTCTTTTTTGCTTTTGCCAGCGCGTCCGCAACCGTTCCGAGGTCGGAAGCGTCAAGCGCGACGGGAACGGAAATCGTTCCTCTTGTGACAAAGGAAGCGACCGTTTTTATAAGCAAAACGTCCGTGTTGACGTCCTCTATGGCGGGCAACTCGATAACATCGACGCCGAGCTTGTCCAGCTGACGGGCGGTTTCAATTTTTTCTCTGAAGCTGAGCGGCGTTTTGTTTTGTTTTTGCGAGACGAGCGTTGCGTCCAAAACGCATATCTTTCTCATAATATTCCTCCGTTGCCGTCTTAAAACGACGGCTGTTATTTTTCTCCTCTTTAATAATAATCCCGAGATGTTATCTGCGAACCACGATTTTATGAACTTTTTTTATGAAAGAAACGTTCCTTTTTCGCCTTGTGAAGAATATATAATAATTTAATAAAATTTATCCGCATACGCATTCGCGCGCGTTAAACAGAGCGAATTTATTCGCTCCTTTCTTTCTTTCTTTTATTATTCTTTTAAGATACAGTATTCTTTATAAATACATTATTCTTTTGTCTGCCAAAACGCCGTATGCGGTGTTTTGGCACACGGTGTTTTGGCCAACGGCAAGCGGACGCCAAACGAAAGGTTTGCCGAGCCTTGTAACGACGGATAAAATTCGGTGTTCGCAGCGGGGTTATATGATTTATAATATCATCAAGGTTAACAAAAAGCGTCCCCGAAAAGCCGAAAGAGGGCCTCGGAGACGCTGTAAACGGGTTGACTGCTCAACCTGTATTATCGGCTCGATTATTCGAAGTTTTTGCCGAGTTCAAGCGCTTTGAGGTTGAAGTCAAGCATATCCGCGTGCTTTGCGGAAACAACTTTCGAAAGCGCATCGCGGACATTTTCTCCGAAACCGTTCGTTTCTTTCAGAACCTTGCCCATGATTATCATGTTGGCAAGCGTCGTCAGCCCGTTGTCGGAAGCGAGCTGCGTTGCGGGAATGTAGTAAACGTCAACGTCGTTTCTTTCGACCTTGCGGCTTATCAGCGTTGAGTCCACAAATATTTTTCCGCCGACGGCGACGGTGTTTTCGTACTTGTCAAGTGAGGGCAGATTCATCGCGATAAGAACGTCGGGCACATCAACGATGGGCGAACCGACCGGCTCGTCGGAGACCGTGACGCTGCAATTTGCCGTGCCGCCGCGCATCTCGGGACCGTAGGACGGAAGCCAACTGACGTTTTTATCCTCTATAAGCCCCTTGTATGCAAGGAATTTTCCGGAGAAAAGAATGCCCTGTCCTCCGAAGCCCGCAAAAAGGTATTTCGTCGTACTCATCTTTTCTTCCTCCTTATTCCTTGTTTGCGGCGCTTCTGTCCTTATAAACGCCGAGCGGGTAATACGGAATCATTTTTTCGTCTATCCATTCAAGCGCTTTCTGCGGTGTCATGCCCCAGTTCGTCGGGCAGGACGAAAGCACTTCGACAAGCGAAAATCCTTTGCCGTCTATCTGATTTTGGAATGCTTTTTTGATTGCCTTTTTCGCGTTTTTAACGTTTTTGACGTTGTTCACGGCAACTCTTTCGAGGTATTCGGGACCTTCGAGCGCGGAAAGCATTTCGCAGATCTTAACTGGATAACCGCAAAGTTTTACGTCTCTGCCGTAAGGCGAAGTCTGTGTGACCTGCCCGGGCAGGGAAGTCGGAGCCATCTGTCCGCCCGTCATGCCGTATATCGCGTTATTTATGAAGATTATCGTTATGTTTTCGTTGCGCGCCGCGGAGTGAACTGTTTCAGCCGTTCCGATGGAAGCCAAATCTCCGTCGCCCTGATATGTGAAAACGATGTTTTCGGGGTTCGCTCTTTTTACTCCTGTCGCAACCGCGGGCGCTCTGCCGTGCGCGGCTTCTATCATATCAACGGTGAAATAGTTATACGCCATAACGGAACAGCCTACGGGCGCAATGCCTATCGTTCTGCCCTCTATGCCGAGTTCGTCTATAACTTCCGCAACAAGGCGGTGAACTATGCCGTGCGTACAGCCGGGGCAATAATGGAACGGCGCGTCCGTCAGCGATTTCGGTTTGTCAAATACTACCATTATTCCGCACCTCCGTTTTTGTCGGCTTTAAGTATAGCGTCAAGTATCATGTCCGCAGACGGTATCATACCGCCCGCACGGTTGCAGAGAAGAACGGGCTTTCTGCACTTCGTCGCAAGTTGAACGTCCTCTATCATCTGTCCCATCGAAAGTTCGACGCTGATGAACGTCTTAACGTGCTTCTCAACTTTTTCGAACGCCGCTTTCGGGAACGGCCAAAGCGTTATCGGACGTATCATTCCTACTTTGACGCTACGTGCTCTCGCTTCCGCAATGGCGTTTTTCGCAACGCGGGACGCTATGCCGAACGCAACGACGCAGATCTCCGCATCGTCGGTCAGATATTCCTCCCACATCGCTTCTTTTTGCTCTATTTTTGCGTATCTTTCAAATCTTTCGAAGTTGCCCTTTTCGAGTTCTTCGGGCACGAGATAAAGGGAATTGACGATATTGTGCTTTCTCTTCATCTGCGTTCCCGTGGTAGCCCACGGCTTGTCAAACTTCTTCGGTTCGCCGAATTCGAGGCTGACGGGCTCCATCATCTGTCCCATCGTGCCGTCGGCAAGGATCATCGACGTCATTCTGTATTCGTCCGCAAGGTCAAAGCCTTTGACCGTGAGGTCAGCCATTTCCTGAACTGATGCGGGCGCAAGCACTATCATGCGGAAGTCGCCGTGCCCGCCCGCTTTCGTCGCCATGAAATAGTCGGACTGCGACGGCTGTATTCCGCCGAGACCCGGACCGCCTCTTTCGACGTTGACGATAAAGGACGGCAGATCCGAACCCGCGATATACGAAAGTCCCTCGCTTTTGAGCGATACTCCGGGTGAAGACGAGGAGGTCATAACGCGAAGTCCCGCGGCGGCGACGCCGTAAACCATATTTATTGCGGCGATCTCGCTTTCCGCCTGCAAGAACGTTCCGCCTATCTTTGGCATTCTTTTTGCCATGTAAGCGGCGATTTCCGTCTGCGGAGTTATCGGGTAACCGAAATAGTGACGGCAGCCCGCTCTTATCGCGGCTTCCGCAATGGCTTCGTTACCTTTCATAAGAACCTTTTCAGCCATGGTATCACTCCTTTTCTATCGTTATAATGCAGTCGGGACACATCGTTGCGCAGAATGCGCACGCGATGCACGCACTCTCGTTTGCGGCTTCGACTGGGTGATGTCCCTTTTTGTTTATCTTTTCGGACGCAAGGCGAAGCACCTTTTTCGGACAGACGTCAACGCACAGTCCGCAGCCTTTGCACAAATCCGTTTTGAATGTCAGTTTTGCCATTTCGGTCTCCTTTGTCTTACCATATTTTCGGTTGGAGCGTAATAGGTTCAAGATTTTTGATTTTTCCGAGCAGCTCGGGATACAGTTCTTTTTTTACCGTCGTCATCACAATCGGCAGCCCCGAAACACGGGATATTTCTTCCGCATAAGGAACTGATGAAAGCACGGTTTGCGCCGTTGTCTCCTCGCCGAGGTTCGAGTTGTTGACAATGCCCGTGAATCGAAGCCCCGAAGCCGTTTCTATCTCTTTTATGACTTCGAGCGTGTCCTGCGCCGTCGTTGTCAGCGGACGGAACATATTGACCACCGCAAACAGGTCAAAATCGTTTTCCTCTTTCATTGCGGGCGCCAAACGCCCGAGCGCCAACGACCCTCTGTCGTCACCGCCGAGATCCACAATAACGCTGCGGCTTCTGTCGTCCGTTATCGCATACATCGATTGCGGCAATGCGGGAATATCCACATTTGTGTTCGCATAATCCGAGCATATAAGTTCTATGCCAGCCGCTTCCAACTCTTTTGCGCTGTCCTTTGTTCGGAAATACGGGTTCACTATATCGAGGTCTGCGACGGTCATGCTCTTGCCCGCTTTTGCGGCGTCGAGCGCAACACTTATCGCAACATTCGTTTTACCGCTTCCGTAATGTCCCGAAAAAACGGTTATTCTTTTCATCAGTCCACCTTGACGTTGAGCGGGTATGTCCAGCCCATATAGTCTTCGACTTTGCCTGTCTGCATTCCGTAAAGATTATCGTAAAGTTTCTGCGCGTATGCGCCCACTTTGCCGTCGGCAACCTGATAATCCTCTCCTTTGTAGTGCAGGCAGCCTATCGGAGAGATTACCGCCGCCGTGCCCGAAGCAAAGATTTCTTTGAGTGTTCCGTTCTTCGACGCTTCAACAACGTCGTCGATGGACAGTTTGCCCTCGTGAACGGTTATGCCCCATTTTTTGAGAAGTTGGATAACGGAATCTCTCGTAATGCCGGGCAGAATGGTTCCGCTGTCGAGGGATGCGGTGTAAACGTCGTCACCGATACGGAAGAACGCATTCGAAGTGCCTATCTCTTCAACGTATTTATGCTCCGCTGCGTCAAGCCAAAGTACGTCCTTGCAGTTTGCCGCCATGGCATTCTTGGACGCTCTCATTCCGCCGCCGTAGTTGCCGCCGACTTTCGCATAGCCCGTGCCGCCGTGCGCCGCACGGATATATTCGTCCTCAACATAGATTCTCGTTGTGCTGAGTCCACCGTCGTTTGCCGCATAGTAAGAACCCGTCGGGCTGAGAATTATCATAAATTTATAGTGCTTTGCGGGAAGAACGGAGAAAGACACCTCGTCTCCGAAAATAAAAGGTCTGATATAAAGCGCTGTGCCGGGTGCTTTGGGAACCCAGTCCGCATCTTCTTTGATAACCGCCTCGACCGCTGCAACAAGCAGGTCGTCGGGCAGATCGGGAATGCACATTCTTTCGTTCGTCCTCTTCATTCTTTTAACGTTCATGTCGGGACGGAACAACTGAATAACGCCGTCGGGTCTGCGGTACGCTTTCATGCCCTCAAACATCATCTGCGCATAGTGAAGCACGCAGGAAGCGGGCTCTATCGCAAACGGCTCGTGAGGAACCACTCTGCCGTCGTGCCAGCCCTGTCCCTCGTCATAGTCCATAACGAACATATGGTCGGTGAAATACTTTGCAAATCCGAGTTTTGTCTCGTCCTCCGGACGCGGCTTCGGATGGGTCGTTCTTGTAACGGGAAAATTGTAAGACATAATATCAGAACTCCTTTTCAGAATATGTTTTTATTTTTTTATATCGTAAATGTCTTCGCGTCTGTCCGCAAAGACGTTTATTGATCTTCTTATGCCGTCAAGTATGCTTTCGTCGCAGTCTGCGGTGATTATCGTTTCTTCGCTTTCCGCGGAAGCGATAGTTTCGCCCCACGGGTCGATAATGCGTGAATGCCCCGCAAATACCGTGTCTCCCGCCGTGCCGCAGGAGTTGCAGCAGATCGCAAAAGTCTGATTCTCTATTGCCCTTGCGGTGACAAGAGCTTCAAGGTGCGTCACACGCGCCGTCGGCCATTGAGAGACAACGAACAGAAAATCGACGCCGTGAACAGTCATCGTTCTTGTCAGTTCGGGAAAACGTATGTCGTAGCATATCAGCAGTCCGCATTTTTTTCCGTCAAGTTCAAACCGAACGGCACGCGAACCTTTTTCGAAAAACTCATGTTCGCCCATCGGCGTGAACAGATGCGTTTTGTCGTATTCCGCAACGGTGTTTCCGTCACGGTCAAAAACATAAGCGGTATTGTATATCTTTCCGTTCTTCACATTTGCCGCGCTGCCCGCAACGATGTTTGTTCGGAACTCTTTCGCCAGTCCGCCTATCTCTTTTTTTACCCTCTCTCCGTCTCTGTCGCAAAGGCTTTCAAGATTTTCTCTCGGAAAAAAACCCGTGTTCCACGTTTCGGGCAGAACCACCGTGTCGGGCGCGCTTTCTTTGACTGCGCGTTCGATGAGATTTTTTGCTTTTGCAAAATTTTCGTCGGGTCGGGCAAAGAGCATATCCATTTGTATGCAGCTTATTTTCACTTTTTATCTCCTCACAGCAGATGTCTGATTATCTTTCCGCTTACCGTTTTCGGCAGTTCGTCTTTGAATTCTACGATACGCGGATATTTGTACGGAGCGGTCTTGTGTTTGACGTAATTCTGTATCTCTTTTTTCAGGTCTTCCGTGCCCTCTGTTCCTTTGGTCAGAACTATGCTTGCCTTTACCACCTGACCTCTTACGGGGTCGGGCGCTGCCGAAACGCCGCATTCGAGAACGAACGGCAGTTCCATAATAACGCTTTCTATCTCGAAAGGTCCTATGCGGTAGCCGGACGACTTGATAACGTCGTCAACTCTGCCCACATACCAGAAGAAGCCGTCTTCGTCGCGCCACGCAACGTCGCGGGTGTGGTAATAACCGTCGTGCCATACTTCCGCAGTCTTGTCGGGCTGACCGTAATATCCTGTGAACAGTCCGCACGGCGCGCCCTGCGAAACGTCGATACATATTTCTCCCGTTTCGCCCACGCCCACCGGTTTGCCCTCGGGTGAGAGGATATCAACTTTATATATCGGCGCGGGTTTGCCCATCGAACCTATCTTGAACTTGTCGCCGACAAGGTTTCCGATTATCTGCGTTGTTTCGGATTGTCCGAAACCGTCCATTATCTTCAATCCCGTCAGTTTTTCAAACTGATAGTAAACTTCGGGGTTCAGCGCCTCGCCTGCCGTGGACATATGTTTTACGGACGAAAAATCATATTTGGACAGGTCTTCCTTTATCATCATTCGCAGCATTGTCGGAGGCGCGCAGAATGTGGTTATATGATACTTTGCAAACATCGGCAGAATGTCCGCCGCGTCGAAACGGTCGAAGTCGTAAACGAACGTCGCCGCTTCGCACAGCCATTGTCCGTAAAGTTTGCCCCACATGGCTTTTGCCCAGCCCGTGTCGGAAATGGTGAGATGCAGTCCGTCGGGGTCTACGCAATGCCAGAATTTTGCGGTGTGGAAATGACCGAGCGGGTATTTGTGGTTGTGAACAGCCGCTTTCGGATAACCCGTCGTGCCCGAGGTGAAGAACATCAGCAGCGGGTCGTCGCCGCACGGCGAATCTTCGGTTCTCTCAAATGTTTTGCTGAATCTGATGTATTCCTCGTCAAAATCGCGCCAGCCGTCGCGCTTGCCGTTTACAATTATCTTTGTTTTCAACTGCGGACATTTTTCCGCCGCAAGTTCCGCCTGATGTGCCGTGTCGCCGTCCGCCGTGCAGAGAATTGCGCTTATGCCCGCCGCATTGAAGCGGTATTCAAAATCGTGTTCAAGCAGCTGGTTTGTTGCAAGAATGGCTATCGCACCGAGTTTGTTCAGCCCGAGCATAGCACCCCAGAATTGGTAGTGTCTTTTCAGAACGAGCATTACGCGGTCGCCTTTTTTGATACCGAGGGATCTGAAATAGTTCGCACAGCGTGCGGAGAAATATTTCATATCGAGGAACGTGAACCGACGCTCCGTTTTATCTTTTGAAATATGAACCATCGCGGTCTTGTCGGGGGCTTTTTCCGCTATGGCGTCAACAACGTCGAACGCAAAGTTGAAACGCTCCGTGTTCTTGAATTTTATCGAGGTCGGAGTTCCGTTTTCGTTCGTTTCGTAATCGATGAAGTTGTGGTAAACTCTCTGTTTATGTTCCGTTCTGCTGTCCTTGGGTGCGGTCTGCGTTGTCGGCCGCGCTTCCGCGAGTTCGGGAACGGGTTCGCCCGTCGGGTTCAGAACTATCGCATAGAAAAGGCAGTCTCTGCCGTCAACCGCGATCATTCCGTGCGGGGTCGAACTGTCGTAATAAATGCTGTCGCCGGGGCCGAGCACTGCAATGTGTTCGCCAACCTGAACTTTCAGGTGTCCCTCTATTACAATATCGCATTCCTGTCCCGTATGCGTTGTCAGTTCTATGTCCCTGTGCGCGTTTTCCTCGTCATATTTGCTGATAACGTAAAGCGGGTCGGCGATGCGGTTTCTGAAAGCCGCCGCCAGATTGTAATACACCATCGAGTGGGCTTCCGAAATTTGCTGTCCCTGCCCTCTGCGTGTAACGACGCACGCATTCAGTCTCGGGCTTGAACCCTCGATTATATCCGAAACATCGACGCCGAGCGCCAATGCGCAGCGGTATATAAACGCAAAGGTCAGGTCTCCCGTGCCCTCTTCGCAGCGGATGTAATCTTCTTCCGAAATGTCCGTCTTCGTTGCCATTTCCGCTGTCGTGAGACCCTCTATCTGACGAAGTTCACGAATACGGAACGCCATTTCCCGTATCTTGAAATCAAGACCCGTGATAGTCTGTGCCATGTCAAAACCTCTTTTCCGGGGCGGAATGTAAAAAAACGGCATCCGTCCCAAAGCTAAAATGACTTTGAGACGAATGCCTAACTTTTTCGTTTGCATCCGCGGTACCACTCAAATTGCGGTCTTCTTATATAAAAACCGCCGCTCAGGGTCTATCAACCCGTATGTATTAACGCAACAATAACGGGAAAGTTCTACTCACGCTTTCGCGTTTTCTTCTTTCCGGCTCGGAAGTTACATCACGAACGACTTGCCGACGACTCGCACCACCCGTCGCCTCTCTGAGGACTCGTACCTGTTCGCAAACTCTTCGTCTTTGCCTTTATGCCATTTTAGCACGGATTTTTTCGTTTGTCAAGAGGTTCACAATAGGTTCACAGTTTGTTACGCTGAATTTTTCCGCTGATGGTTTTCGGCAGTTCGTCTTTGAAAACGACTATACGCGGATATTTGTAAGGCGCGGTCTTGTGTTTGACGTAGTTCTGAATTTCCTTTTTCAGGTCTTCCGTGCCCTCTGTTCCCTTTGTCAGAACTATGCTTGCCTTGACCACCTGACCTCTTACCGGGTCGGGCGCTGCGGAAACGCCGCATTCGAGAACGTAGGGGAGTTCCATGATAACGCTTTCGATCTCAAAGGGCCCTATTCTGTAACCCGAAGACTTGATAACGTCGTCAACACGGCTGACGTACCACAAAAATCCGTCTTCGTCGCGCCATGCAACGTCGCCCGTGTGATAAAATCCGTCGTGAAGCACTTCGCGGGTCTTTTCTTCGTCGCCGTAATAGCCGTCAAACAGTCCGCAGATATGTTCGTCGCCTGTCTTTATGCAGATTTCGCCGTTTTCGCCGACACCGACCTCTTTGCCCTCGGAATCGAGCAGATGAATGTCATACAGGGGCGTGGGTTTGCCCATTGAGCCGAGTTTATGCGGCTGACCGATAAGGTTTGCAACGGAAAGCGTCGTTTCCGTCTGACCGAAGCCCTCCATAAGGTGAAGTCCCGTCAGTTTGAGGAACTGATGATATACCTCGGGGTTCAGCGCTTCTCCCGCCGTTGTCGCACGTTTTACGGACGAAAAATCGTATTTGGAGAGGTCTTCTTTTATCATCATGCGCAGCATTGTCGGAGGTGCGCAGAATGTTGTTATATTGTACTTCTTGAAAAGAGGAAGAATGTCCGCCGCGTCAAAACGGTCAAAATCGTAAGTGAAAACGCAGCCCTCGCAGAGCCATTGACCGTAAAGTTTGCCCCAAAGCGCTTTGCCCCAACCCGTATCGGAAATGGTGAAGTGAACGCCGTCCGAATGAACGCCGTGCCAATATTTTGCGGTGATGTAATGTCCGAGCGCGTATGTATAATCGTGCTGTGCGATCTTCGGATAGCCCGTTGTGCCCGAGGTGAAGAACATCAGCATCGGGTCGTAGCCGCACGCGGTATCTTCCGTTCTTTCGAATTTACTGCTGAACAGTTTATATTCGGTGTCGAAATCGTGCCAGCCGTCGCGGTCGCCGCCGACAAGTATCTTGCGGACAAGCGTCGGACTGTTCTTCTGTGCCGCGTCTACCTGCGCCGCGACGTCGCCGTCCGCCGTGCAGACAATGGCGCTTACGCCCGCCGCGTTGAATCTGTAATCAAAGTCATGCTCCTGCAACTGACTTGTTGCGGGAATCGCAACCGCACCGAGTTTATGAAGCGCGACAATGGCAAACCAGAACTGGTAGTGACGTTTGAGAACAAGCATAACGCGGTCGCCCTTTTTTATGCCGAGCGATTTGAAATAGTTCGCCGTTCTTGCGGACTCGACTTTCATCTGCTTGAACGTGAAGTGTCTTTCGACCTTGTGTTTGTCAAGATGTATCATCGCGGGCTTATCGGGATATTTGTTTGCGAGCTCGTCAACCACGTCAAAGCCGAAATTGAACTTCTCCGCATTTTTGAACGAGATTTTTTGAAGACGCCCGTGCGAATCTTCCTCCGCTTCGATGAATTTATGACAGACGAACGGTTCCGCCGTTCTTGCGGAAGCGATGGTGTCGCGGATAGTCGTTTCGGGAATGTTTTCGCCGTTGAATACAACCGCGAGGAAAAGACAGTCTTTGCCGTCCACCGCGATCATTCCGTGCGGAGTGGAGGAATTATAGAAAATGCTGTCTCCCTCTTCAAGAACTTCCGTGTTGTCGCCTACGCGGACTTTGAGTTTGCCGCTCAGCACAAGGTCAAATTCCTGCCCGGCGTGTTTTGTGGTATGTATCGGACTGTTTTGAAGGGATTCGTTGTATTCGTATTTTACCCAATACGGTTCGCCGAGTTTGTTTCTGAAAAGAGGGGCAAGGTTCTTTATCTCGATGCCTTCCTCTTTTGCCGTTTCGCGTCCCTTGCCCTTCCTTGTAACCGTGTAGGACGAAAGGTGCGGGCTTGAACCGCCGAGCAGGTCGGAAAGTTCGATGCCGAACGCAAGCGCGCATTTGTGAATGAACGTGAACGGAAGATCCTTTTGACCCGATTCGTACGCCTTGTACTCTTCGACGGAGACTTCCGTTTTCTGCGCAAGTTCCTCTACGGACAGTTCTTCTATCTCGCGCATCTCTCTGATACGTTGAGCCATTTCCAAAAGTTCGTTTGTTGCCGTGTTCATTTTTGACACTCCTTTTCGTGGGGACGGTAAAAAAAACGCACCCGTCCCAAAGATGACTTTGAGACGGGTGTTAATATCTTGTACATCCGCGGTACCACTCAAATTGCGGCTTTTGCCGCCACTCACAGGCTCTGACAAGCCTTTTACACTAACGCTGCAATTCTCGGAAAGGACTACTCGCCCTCGAGGGGCTTTCGCGCCTTTCGGCTCGGAAGTGATGGGTGCTTGGAGACTCCCGTTATCTGCTCTCACCAACCGCAGACTCTCTGAAACTTCTTTCTCCGACCGTCTTCGTCTCAGCCGTTAAGTTGATTATACAACCGAATTTTCAAAAAATCAAGTCCGTTCAACAAAAGTTTACAAAGTTCCGAAATTTCCCTAATTTCGGTGTTCGGAACGGACTGAAATCCGCAGACGGCGAAAGAGAGTTGTCGACTTATTAAAAAAGAAAAACGCTTCAAATACAGAAAAAACTTCTCCTCATTTTCCGAAACGGGAAATGAGGAGAAGCCTTGATATTTAACGCAAAAACATCTTTTGCGCAGTATTTTTCTTTTTGGGTTTTTGCTGTACGGGAAATTTTATGTTCCGATTTTATTTTGCTGCCGCACGGTTACGCATCGTGATTCTCATACGCTCCGCGTGGTCGAGTATCTTTTTGCGCAGACGTATGTTTTTCGGCGTAACTTCCACAAGTTCGTCGTCCGCGATAAATTCAAGCGACTGTTCAAGGCTGAATTTTATCGGCGGAACGAGACGGAGCGCGTCGTCGTGACCCGATGAACGGACTGCGGTCATGTGCTTTTTCTTGCAGACGTTGACCGTCAGGTCGTCGCCCTTGTTCGCCATTCCGACAATCTGCCCCGCATATACGGGCGTCGCGGGATCGATGAACATCGCGCCGCTGTCCTGCGAATAGAACAGACCGTAGGTCGTCGATTCTCCCGTTTCGAAAGCGACGAGAGAGCCGTTTGCTCTTCTCGGGATCTCTCCTTTGAACGGCTGATAACTGTCGAATACGGAACTCATAATGCCTTCGCCGCGCGTGTCGGTAAGAAATTCGTTTCTGTAACCGAAAAGTCCACGGGAGGGGATAAGAAATTCAAGTCTTGTTCTCGAACCTATCGGGCTCATGTGCAGCAGTTCGCCTTTTCGTTCGCCCATTTTGCTCATAACCGCGCCGACCGCAGATTCGGGCACGTCTGCGATAAGTCTTTCAAACGGTTCGCAGCGAACGCCGTCTATTGTTTTGTAAAGCACTTTCGGGGGCGATACCTGGAACTCGTACCCCTCGCGGCGCATGGTCTCCATAAGTATTGATATGTGCATTTCGCCTCTGCCGCAAACGCGGAACGCTTCCGTCGTGTCCGTGTCCTCAACCCGGAGCGAAACGTCTTTGAGCAGTTCTTTGTAAAGTCTTTCACGCAGATTTCTCGATGTTACGAACTTGCCCTCTCTGCCCGCGAACGGGCTGTCGTTGACCATGAACGTCATTTCGACCGTCGGCTCGGAGATTTTGACGAACGGGAGCGGCTCGACCGCTTCGGGTGCGCATAGGGTGTCGCCTATCGTAACGTCGGGAATGCCCGAAACGGAAACGATGTCTCCCACGGTCGCCGTCTGCACGGGAACTCTGTTCAGACCGTCAAACTGGTACAGGTTGACCGCCTTTTCTTTTTTCGGGGTCATTTCGGAATGGAAGTTCGTCCTCATCAGATCCTGACCCATTTTTATCTGACCGCGTTCTATTCTGCCTATCGCTATTCTGCCCACGTATTCGTTGTAGTCGATAGACGAAACAAGCATTTGCAACGGACCGTTTTCGTCGCCCTGCGGCGGGTCGATGTAATCAACAATTTTATCAAGCAGCGGTTTCAGGTCTTCGGACGGACCGTCGGGCGAAAGATCCGCTTTGCCCGCGCGTGCGGAAGCAAATATCATGGGAGAGTCAAGTTGTTCGTCCGTTGCGTTCAGATCCATGAACAGTTCGAGGACTTCGTCCACAACTTCAAACGGTCTTGCGTCCGGGCGGTCTATCTTGTTGATAACAACGATGACCTTGTGTCCGAGTTCAAGTGCGCGCTGCAAAACAAAACGTGTCTGCGGCATCGGTCCCTCAAAGGCATCAACAAGCAGAAGAACGCCGTCAACCATTTTCAGAATACGCTCAACTTCTCCGCCGAAGTCCGCGTGACCCGGGGTGTCGATTATGTTTATTTTTACATCTTTGTAATGAACGGCGGTGTTCTTTGCAAGAATGGTTATTCCGCGCTCTCTTTCGAGGTCGTTGGAGTCCATAACTCTTTCCGCAACCGCCTGATTTTCTCTGAAAATACCGCTCTGTTTAAGCATCTCGTCAACAAGCGTGGTCTTTCCGTGGTCAACGTGCGCTATAATCGCAACGTTTCGCAGATCTTCTCTTATCATAAAACACACTCTCCTCGGTTCGTCCCATATCGCAGACGAACTGTTTTTTCTGTCTGTAACCGTATAAAATATCCTTTCGCATTATATACTTATTTTATGACATTTCGGCAAAATTCACAAAAAAGTCGGAGAATTTTCGTTAATTGCTATTTTTCACCGTTATTTTTCATTTTGTCCGTTTATTTTTTCGGCGGCTTATGTTAAAATAAAAATATCGAAAAGAAAAACGCAGTCCCTTTCGGAACCGCGTTCTGTTCTCTTGTTTGGGCTGTTAAACAGCGCCGTCTATTCGTGGGCTTTGAGCCATTCTTCGGCTTTTGCCTTTGAAACGCACTTTATATCTTCTTTTTTGTACGGCGAGTTTTCTCCTCCGTTCACATAAAGAAAGAAAAGCCCTTTTTCGGTTTGATAAAGGGATTCTTCAAAGCCCTCTGCTTCTCCGAACTCACCCTCGGTGTATTTTTTGACAAGAGTTGCCGTGTCGGTGTCGTATTCTCTTCTGCAAATGATTTTTTTCATTGCTTTACCTCCGATATTATTTGCATACATTATAACATATTTTGATTTTGTGTTCAATATGAAATTTATCATATAATTTCGCTTTTTTTGAAAGGTTTGTTATGAAAATAGACTTCCATACCCATTGTTTTCCCGAAAAAATAGCCGAAAAGGCAAGAATAAAACTCTCTAACGCTTCGGGTGGGCTTATCCCTCAGACGGACTGCACCGCCGACGGGCTTCGCCGTGAAATGAAAAAAGACGGCGTTGACATCAGCGTTGTTATGAATATCGCAACAAACCCGCGCCAACAGCACTCGGTCAACGACTTTGCCGCGTCTCTTATATCGGAAGATCTTATTCCGTTCGGCTCGGTCCACCCGAACAGCCCGGACGCTCTCGACGAGCTTGAACGAATAAAATCCCTCGGAATGAAAGGGGTTAAGTTCCACCCGGAATATCAGGGCTTTTACGTTGACGAAGAACGTATGTTTCCCATATATAAAAAAATAAGCGAACTCGGCTTGATAACTCTTTTCCACGCGGGGGGAGATATAGGTTTTCCGCCGCCGTATCACGGAACGCCGGATCGCTTTCTGCGGATTCTGAACCGTTTTGAGTCACCCGTCGTTCTGGCGCACTGGGGCGGCTGCTTTATGTGCTTTGACGTTCTCGAAAAACTTGCGGGACTTCCCGTGTGGTTTGATACGTCGTTCGGTTACGGCACAATGCCGAAAGCGTGCGCGCAGAGAATTCTGGATAAACACGGCGCGGAGCGTCTGCTTCTCGGTTCCGATATGCCGTGGCAGCGCCCTGCGTGGTCGCTGGCGCTGCTGAACAGCCTTGATATGTCGGACGGAGACCGCGCGTTGATAGAATATAAAAACGCGCAGGGGCTGCTCGGAATACGGTAAAAAAAGACAAAGAAATTCGGAAGCGCGTAAGCGCTTCCGAATGGTTTTTATTCGAGAGAAGGGATTTTTTTCGCCACGAAGAAAAAAACTTTCATCGCGTCCTTGATGTCTATCCGCAGATCGAGGTCTATGTCGCAGCGCGATCTTCTGTACCACGCGACGCTTTCCTTTTTCGCAACGTCGTAAAATATCATCATCGCGTCGATCAGGTCAACTTCACCGTCTCCGTTCGCGTCGCCGACAACGCCGTCTCCCCGTCTCCACTGCGCAACGAGGGTGAACGAGCATTCTCCCGTTATCCCGCGTTTCCAAGAAGCGTCAACCGTCACTTTTTCGTCCGGCGCGTAAAGTTTTTTCGAATACCCGCCCGCGTTTATCTCCTCCTGCGTCAGCCAGCCCTTACCCGAAACGTACCACTTGTTGTCATTGTCGCGTCTGACGGTGTAGCCGGAAAAGCGGTAGTCATAATAAGAAAAAAACTGTTCCGCAACAAAGCCCGCTCCGTCTTCCACAACGCGGGGAACAATTTCAATATACATCATGGTTGAGTTCACTCCGCCGTTGCCGTCGAAGTTCACGGTCGATTTCGGCATGTTTTTCCAGTTTTTGTAATGGGCGACCCAGCCCGTGTGCCATATTCCGTCCGCGGAGCAAACGCCGGAGGCAAGCTTTTCGGAGACAAGCTCTTTAAGATAGGAAATCTCCATCCAGCCTTGCCACGTAACCGTGTTCGCTCCGTCCGAGTTTGCGTCCGTGAAGAAAACGTACCCGTTATAAATATCCGTGACGAATATGGAATGGTAGCGGAATCTTACTATATCGCCGACGTGAAGCGCGTCGACCGCCTCTGCGCCGTAAGAAACCTGCCAGCCGCCCGAAACGCCCACGCCCGACATGGAGCCCGTCGGATAACTTCCGTATATATATTTTGCAAGCTGGTTCGCGTAGCCGAAACATTGCGCGCCGCCGTAAAGCTTGACGTTGTTTTTGTAGGTCGATCCTTCTCCGTAAACGGTGTTCCTGAATTTTTCAAGCGATGTCTGGAACGACGCCTCCGTCATCGCCGTTGCCGCCTCGCTTTTTGAAGGAGAAAAAACCGAGACCGAGAAAAAACAGAGCAGAGCGACCGCCGCGGATAAAATCTTTTTCATTTTTGATTTCGCCTCTTTGAAGTGCTTTTCAATTGAATTATAGCATTGAAAAACCGTGAAGTCAATCATTTTTTTCCGAAAACGGAAAACTTTTGCGTTTCTTTTGAATTTCCGCGCCGAATTCCCCGGGCGGAGCCTCTTTTTTCAAAAACGTTGACAAAAATCCGAACAATCGCGTTTTTTACTTCTCTGAACCGAAAAAAGGCGATTAACCTCTTGAAAAACGGGAAAAATTGTGCTATAATGTGCAGGTAATCCTGGGGATTATTGCGCTTTTTTGCGCTCTTTTATTCCGAAAACGCCGTTTTTTCGGACTTTTTCGATGTCTGAAAATGCGTCGGATAAGGGATATGTATCTTCGTTCATAAACGCTTTTTGCGTTGATGATATTACAAATTATATTAAGGAGGTGCAAGGATGCCCACATTTAACCAGTTGGTAAGAAACGGCAGACAGGACAAAACTTTCAAGTCCGCCGCACCCGCTCTTCTCAGAAGCCTTAACACGCTTAAAAAAGAGCAGGTAGACCAGAACTGCCCCCAGAAGAGAGGCGTTTGCACGGTTGTCAAGACCACTACCCCGAAAAAGCCCAACTCGGCTCTTCGTAAGGTAGCAAGAGTTCGTCTGACGAATGCTGCGGAAGTTACCGCGTACATTCCCGGTATCGGACATAACTTGCAGGAGCACAGCGTTGTTCTTGTAAGAGGCGGTCGTGTAAGAGACCTTCCCGGTGTTCGTTATCACATCATTCGCGGTGCGCTCGACGCTCAGGGAGTCGCTAACAGGAATCAGGGACGCTCGAAATACGGCGTTAAGAGACCCAAGGCGGCAAAGAAAAAGTAAGGTAGTTCAAGTTAGGTAAAATTATCGTTGTGTGCTTTGTGCGCTGCAACAGCGGCGCAATTGATATATAATATATTCGAAGCACTGGCGGGAGTTTTTTACACTTTCGAGTACCTGTGAAATCATTTACTAATGAAGGAGGGAAGTTAAGTGCCGAGAAGAGGTAACGTACCCCACAGAGAGGTACTTCCGGATCCCGTATACAACTCGAAACTCGTTTCCAAACTTGTCAACAGCATCATGCTTGACGGCAAGAAGGGCGTAGCTCAGAAGATCGTATACGACGCATTTGACATCGTAAAAGAAAAGACCGGCAAGGAACCCCTTGAGGTCTATGAACAGGCAATGGAAAACATCATGCCGTTGCTTGAAGTAAAGGCAAGAAGAGTCGGCGGTTCGAACTACCAGGTTCCTATGGAAGTAAGACCCGCAAGAAGACAGACTCTCGGTCTTCGCTGGCTGACCGCTTATGCGAGAAACAGAAGCGAAAGAACCATGAAAGAAAGACTTGCGAACGAGATCCTTGACGCTGTCAACAATCAGGGCGGAGCAGTCAAGAAGAAGGAAGACACCCACAAGATGGCAGAAGCCAACAAGGCATTCGCTCATTACAGATGGTAATCTTCCGCAGGGGATGAACTCCCCGCAGATTTTATATTTCCGATCCGCGAGGATCAAACTTAAAGGAGAGAAGTATGCCCAGACAGCATCCGTTGAATCGTTACAGAAACATCGGTATTATGGCGCATATCGACGCAGGTAAAACAACCACCACGGAGCGTATCCTGTACTACACGGGTGTTAACCATAAAATAGGTGAAACGCACGAAGGTACGGCTACGATGGACTGGATGGCGCAGGAACAGGAAAGAGGTATAACGATAACTTCGGCAGCCACGACCTGTTACTGGGCGCACTCCCAGTTCCACAGCGACCCGAACCAGATAAAGAAAAATGCTTACAGAATAAACATTATCGACACCCCGGGTCACGTTGACTTCACTGTTGAGGTTGAACGTTCTTTGAGAGTTCTTGACGGTTCCGTAACCGTCTTCTGTGCAAAGGGCGGCGTTGAGCCACAGTCCGAGACCGTATGGAGACAGGCTGATAAATATCAGGTTCCCCGTATGGCTTACGTTAACAAAATGGACATCATGGGCGCGGACTTTTACAGAGTTCTGCGCATGATGCACGATCGTCTTAAATGTAACGCGGTAGCAATCCAACTCCCCATCGGAGCGGAGGATACCTTCAAAGGTCTTATCGACCTTGTTGAAATGAAAGCGTACATTTATACGAACGATCTCGGCACGGATATCCAGATAACCGATATCCCCGAGGATATGAAAGATCTTGCAAACGAATACAGACAGAAACTTCTTGACGCGGTTGCTTCCGAAGACGAAGCGCTGATGGAGAAGTATCTGATGGAAGAAGAGATCTCGGAAGATGAGATCAAAGCCGTTCTCAGAAGAGCGACCATCGCAAACTCCATCGTTCCCGTCGTTTGCGGAACTTCTTACAAAAACAAGGGCGTTCAGAAACTGCTTGACGCCATTGTAGATTATATGCCGTCGCCTCTCGACATTCCCGCTATCAAGGGCGTTGACCCCGATACCGACGAGGAAACCGAGAGAAAAGCGGACGACAACGAGCCGTTCTCTGCTCTTGCATTCAAGATAATGACCGACCCGTTTGTCGGAAAACTTTGCTTCTTCCGCGTATATTCCGGTACCGTTGCGGCAGGCACGACCATCCTTAACTCCGTAAAAGGAAACAAGGAAAGATTCGGTCGTATCCTTCGTATGCACGCCAACCACAGAGAAGATATCACGGAAGTTTACACCGGAGACATTTGCGCTGCGGTAGGTCTTAAAAACACCACCACCGGCGACACTCTTTGCGATGAAAAGCACCCCGTTGTTTTGGAATCCATGGAGTTCCCCGAACCGGTTATCCGCGTAGCAATCGAGCCGAAGACCAAAGCGGGTCAGGAAAAGATGGGTATAGCCCTCGCCAAACTCGCCGAGGAAGACCCGACTTTCAAAACTTACACTGATGAAGAAACAGGTCAGACGATCATCGCCGGCATGGGCGAACTTCACTTGGAGATCATCGTTGACCGTCTTCTGCGTGAGTTCAAGGTTGAGGCAAACGTAGGCGCTCCGCAGGTTTCCTACAAAGAGACCATCCGCAAGAAGGTCGATCAGGAAACCAAATATAAGAGACAGTCGGGCGGTTCGGGTCAGTACGGTCACGTTAAGATCATTCTTGAACCGAATGAGCCGGGCAAGGGTTATGAGTTCATCAACGCAGTAACGGGCGGTTCGATTCCGAAGGAATTCATCGAACCCGTCAACGCCGGTATCAAAGGCGCAATGCAGAACGGTGTTCTTGCAGGTTACGAAGTTGTTGACGTCAAAGTCACTCTTTATGACGGTTCTTATCATGAAGTCGACTCTTCCGAAATGGCATTCAAGATTGCCGGTTCAATGGCATTCAAGGAAGCTATGAGAAAGGCAGACCCCGTTCTTACGGAACCCATCATGAAAGTCGTTGTCATCGTTCCCGAAGAATACATGGGCGATGTTATCGGTGATATGAACTCCCGCCGCGGTCAGATCCAGTCCATGGAAGCGACCCAGCCGGGAATCCAGGAGATCACCGCAAACGTTCCTCTTTCCGAGATGTTCGGATATGCAACCGACCTTCGTTCGAAGACTCAGGGCCGCGGAGTTTACTCCATGGAGCCGAGCCACTTCGCAGAAGTTCCGAAGTCTATCTCCGAGCAGATTATTTCGAAGAGAGCGAACAACTGATTTATTTGAAACCAAATTATTTATTACTTCATTTCAAGGAGGAATATTCCAATGGCAAAAGCTAAATTTGAAAGAACCAAGCCTCACGTTAACATTGGTACCATCGGTCACGTTGACCATGGTAAAACCACTCTTACCGCTGCAATCACGAAGTATCTTTCCCTTAAAGGACAGGCTCAGTTCGAGGGTTATGCCGACATCGACAAGGCTCCCGAAGAGAGAGAAAGAGGTATTACCATCAACACCGCTCACGTTGAGTATGAGACCGACAAACGTCACTACGCTCACGTTGACTGCCCGGGCCACGCCGACTACATCAAGAACATGATCACCGGCGCCGCTCAGATGGACGGTGCTATCCTCGTTGTTGCCGCATCCGACGGTGTTATGGCGCAGACTTCCGAGCACATTCTTCTTGCCCGTCAGGTTGGCGTTCCCGCAATCGTTGTTTTCATGAACAAGTGCGACCAGGTTGACGATGAAGAACTTCTCGAAATCGTTGAGATGGACATCCGTGACCTTCTTAACAAATACGAGTTCCCCGGCGACGACACCCCGATCATCAAGGGTTCTGCGTTCCTCGCTCTCGACTCTTCTTCCACCGATCCCAACGCTCCCGAATATCAGTGCATCAAAGAACTTATGGACGCTGTTGATGATTTCATTCCCACTCCGGAAAGAAACGACAACCTTCCGTTCCTTATGCCTGTCGAGGACGTATTCACCATCTCCGGTCGTGGTACCGTTGCTACCGGCCGTGTAGAGCGTGGTGTTCTTAATCTTTCCGACGAAGTTGAAATCGTTGGTCTTAAAGAAGAGAAGAAGAAGACCGTTGTTACCGGTATCGAAATGTTCAGAAAGCTCCTTGATTTCGCAGAAGCAGGCGACAACATCGGATGCCTTCTTCGTGGTATCAGCCGTGACGAAGTTAAGAGAGGTCAGGTTCTTGCTAAGCCCGGAACCATTCACCCGCACACCAAGTTCACCGGTGAGGTTTACGTTCTGAAGAAGGAAGAAGGCGGCCGTCATAAGCCCTTCGTTTCCAATTACAGACCTCAGTTCTATTTCAGAACCACCGACGTTACCGGCGTTATCACGCTTAAAGACGGCGTTGATATGTGCATGCCCGGCGATAACGTTACCATCAACGTTGAACTGATCACCCCGATCGCTATCGAAAAGGGTCTTCGTTTCGCTATCCGTGAAGGCGGTAAAACCGTTGGATCGGGCGTTGTTGCTGACATCGCTGAATAATTGATCTCAATATAGAGTTTCGATAATTCAATAAAGAAGCATCCGCCGCAGGAGTTTATGACCCCTGCGGCGGATGCTCTTTATGATTTATATTGAATAAACATCCAATGCGATTTATTTCTGTGATTCTTTGTATGCAAGTATCAGTTTCGTGACCTCCGAATAACTTGCCGTGCCCGACGCCACGCCCTGCGATTTGATAAACGAGTCGTTTATTCTGTCCGAGACCTGCGCGGCTTTGCCCGATGTGTATTTTGCGGAATATTCCCGTTGCTCGGCAAGGTCACGTTCTGCGGCGGGGGATATGTTTTGAGCGGCTTTTGCGAACAGTTCGGGGCTTCTTGCGTAAAGTGCGTTCGCCAGATATGTGTATGCCGACAAATGCCCCGAATATCTGTATTCCGCATTGTCGGAAGAAATGCAGGCAAGATATGCGATGAAATTGCATTCATCTTCTCTTGCGATGCCTTTCGTGTGCGCCAACTCATGTGCTGCGGTAAACGGCAGGTCGGACTGCGAAACGTTTGTGTTCACATTTGCTTCCCCAAGCATCGGAAAATACATTCCCGTAATGCCCGTGTACGACCAAAGCGGGGAGATAAGCACTCCTTTTGCCTTTGACGCTCCTTTTTTCAGAAAAGTCAGCGACTTCACTGTTTCGTTTTTGTATGCGCTGCCGATGTCTTTCAGCGTTTCCGAAACGCCGTTTGAAAGTTTGAAACGTCCGTTTTCGTCCTCGGAAAGTGTTGCGCGGAGTGCGCTTGCCGCCTTTGCTTCTTCAACGCAGGCGTTATATAGTTCTTCCACGCTGTCGGACGGGTCGTCAAGTTTCATAAACTCCTGCACCGTCGGGCGGTAAAAGTTCACGCCGTGCATTATCACATAAAGCAGAAATGCGACGGAGCAGACGAACAAAACCCGACGCAGAAAGCGGAACGGCCGCAGTTTCAGAACTATGAGACGAACAACGTCCCCGAGCAATATCAGAACAAGTGCATAAAGCCCGAATTCCGTCAGCGAAAACGGAAACAGTCCCGAAAACCAAGTCAGCGCACCGCTTACAACGGGAAAGAACGACGCTGCGAACACGTTTTCAGCCATGAACGGCATCGTTTTCGCAAGCGTCAGTATCAATGCTCCCAAAAGCGCAGGCAACGCCAGCAGAAAATATTTCAGTATCTTAAACATCTTTTTTATATCGTCTATAAAAAATTATCTTGCGGTCTGTTTTGTCCCTTTCCGCTTTTGCGGCCGGGACATTTTTAACAGCCCTGTTTATATATGAGGCGGAACGTCGCCAATGCCGTCTATTATATATTTCGGCGAATAGGGGAACATATCCACCGTCTCACGGCTCGAAACGCCCGAAAGCACAAGTACCGTGTCTATCTCGGATTCAAGTCCCGCGATAATGTCGGTGTCCATTCTGTCTCCGATGATTATCGCTTCACGGTGATGCACGTTCAGCAGTTTTATCGCGTGGCGCATCATCAGAGGGTTGGGCTTGCCTATATAATACGCATTCTTTCCGCTTGTCAGTTCAATGGGCGCGATTATCGCCTTTGTCGCGGGCAAAATTCCGTGTTCGCCCGGCGCGGAAACGTCGGGATTTGTGCCTATGAGTTTTGCTCCCGCCAAAACAAGACGAGCCGCTTTTGTGACCTTGTCGTAACTGTAAGACGGCGTTTCACCCACAACAACATAATCGGGGTTGACGTCGTTCATCGTAAAGCCGTGGGCATACATTGCGTTGATAAGCCCCGCTTCTCCTATGATATATGCGCTTCCGCCCGGCTTCTGCGTGGCAAGAAACGATGCGGTTGCGATAGCCGACGTGTAAAAATGCTCTTCTCCGACATCAAGCCCGAGCCTTGCGAGTTTTTGCGAAAGTTCACGCGGCGAACGCTCCGACGAGTTGGTCAGAAACAGATAATTCTTTCCGTTTTCGTTCAGCCATTGAACAAATTCCTTTGCGCCCGGCAAAAGACGGTTGCCGTGATATATAACACCGTCCATGTCGCATATAAAGCCCTTTTTGCCGTCAACGACCTGTCTGAAATTTTCTTCCATTGTTACCTCTTTTTTATTCGATAAAGTCGCGAAGTCTCTTGCTTCTCGACGGGTGACGCAGTTTTCTCAACGCTTTCGCTTCAATCTGTCTGATACGCTCTCTTGTAACTTTGAACTCTCTGCCGACTTCTTCAAGCGTTCTCGTTCTGCCGTCGTCAAGTCCGAAACGCAGGCGCAGAACTCTTGCTTCACGGTCGGAAAGTGTTTTCAGAACCTCGTTCAGTTCCTCTTTCAGCAACGTTTGAGCCGCGGAATCGGAGGGCGAGGGAATATCATCGTCCGCAAGGAAGTCTCCGAGGTGGCTGTCCTCTTCTTCTCCGACGGGGGATTCAAGGGACACGGGTTCCATTGCAACTTTCATTATTTCGCGGACCTTGTCCACGGGCATATTCAACTCTTTTGCAAGTTCGTCCGCCTGCGGCTGTCTGCCGAGTTCCTGAACAAGCGCGCGCTCCGTCTTGGCAAGACGGTTTATCGTTTCAACCATGTGAACGGGTATTCTTATCGTTCTTGCCTGGTCGGCGATGGCTCTTGTGATGGCTTGTCTTATCCACCATGTTGCGTAAGTCGAGAATTTGTAGCCTTTGTCGCTGTCGAATTTTTCAACGGCTTTTATAAGACCGAGGTTACCTTCCTGGATAAGGTCGAGGAAGAGCAGTCCCCTGCCGACATATCTTTTTGCTATGCTTACAACAAGACGCAGGTTCGATTCGTTCAGTATTCTTTTCGCTTCCTCGTCGCCCTGCGCTATGCGCGCCGCAAGTTCGGATTCCTGCTCGGGGGTCAAAAGGGGAACTCTGCCTATCTCGTGCAGATATATTTTAACGGGGTCGTCAATCGTTATACCCTCGGATTGAAGCAGCGCTTCCATATCGTCCGGGTCGGACGGAAGAACGCTTATCTCTTCTTCAAGTTCTTTGAGTTCGGAGTCTATCGCAAAATCTTCTTGAAGTTCGATATCCTCGGAGTGAAGTTGGTCGTAAACTATCGCTTTCTGATCTTCCGTGAATTCAAGTTTGTCAAGCAGCGCGTTGACTTCGTTATAAGAAAGAGATCCTTTTTCTTTGCCCTTTTCCATCAGTTGTTTGAGTGCCTGTTTCTTTTCGTTTACCGCATTTTGCTGTTCGTTGTTTTTCTGTTCCGTCATTATTCTTTTCCTCCCTGCAATTCTTTCAACCTCATCGCAAACGTTTCGTCGGAGTCGAAAGACCTTTGAAGTATTTTTTTCTTTTCCGTTTTAAGTATGTTTATCGCGCTGTCTATCGCCGCGTCCGTGACGCTTATGGTCTCAATGCCCGCCATGAACATATTGATGTGGGACATCTCGTCCGGATTGAAATACTGCGCTATGTTCAAAAGATGTTCCGCCGTAGGATCCTGCGCTATTTTTTCTTTGAGCGCGATAAAGACCCGTCGGTTAAAGTCCGTCACAAAATCTTCTTCCGTGATCCGCGACGTTATTTTCTCCGCCTTTTCGGGCAGGTTTATCAAAACGGAGAGCAAGTCCTCTTCCGCTTTTGCCGCTTTCAGATATTTCGGACGCTGCGGGTTTATTTTGTCTCCCGTGTCCGTCAAAACCGAAAGCTGTTTCTTTTGCTCTTCTTTTTCTTTGTACCGCTGCATTCGGCGTCGGCGCTGATTTATTTCTGCAACGACCGCCTGCTTGTCCACTTGCATTATCTCCGCAATTTTTGCCGCATATACGTCTCTTTCCGCAGGTGACGGCAGCGGTGCGATTATTTCCGCCATTTTTTTCAGACATTCTATTTTTTCGGTATCAACCGAAATATCATATTTCGCAAGGGTTTCGGAAAAACGGTAATCAACCGAGTTGAACGCCGCATCAAGCAGCCTTCGGAATTTTTCCTTTCCTCCCTCTTCTTTCATCATCTCGTCGGGGTCTTTGCCGCCCGTAACGGTCACAACTCGAACGTTAAGCCCCGCCGTCGGCAATATTTCAAGCGCGCGCTGCGTCGCTTTTTTGCCCGCAGCGTCGCTGTCGTAGCAAACCACCACGTTCTCCATGTATCGGCGCATAAGCCGCGCCTGATCGGGTGTCAGCGCCGTGCCGAGAGAAGCCACCGCGTTGTCAAATCCCGCCTGATGCAGCGATATGACGTCCATATATCCCTCGCAGAGTATCAGACAGTCCGCTTTTGTATTCTTTGCCATGTTGAGCGCAAACAGGTTCTGTCCCTTTTTGAAAACAAGGTTTTCCGAAGAGTTCAGGTATTTTGCGGGGTTGTTTGCGTCCATGGTTCTGCCGCCGAAGCCTATAACGTTGCCGCGGTGGTCGATTATCGGAAACATACAGCGGCTTCTGAATCTGTCAAAATGCTTGCCGCCCGTTTTTGATTGAATGGCAAGCCCCGCCGCTTTTATATCGTCCAACGCATAGCCTTTTGCAAGCAGGTGCTTTAACAGGCTGTCCCATGCGTCGGGCGCATAGCCGAGCCCGAATCTTCTTATGGTTGTCTGCGAAAGCTGCCTGCGCTTGAAATATTCAAGCCCCGCGCTTCCCTCTGCTGTGAACAGCGTTTTAAAATAGAATCTTGCCGCCGCACGGTTGATTTCAAGCACTCGCTTGCGCAGTTCCGCTATCTCCGTGTCAAACACGTTTTTCTGCGGAACGGGAAGCCCGACCATATTGGCAAGAAATACCACGGCATCCACATACGGCAAATGCTCCGCTTCCATGATGAAAGTGATAACGTCGCCGCCCTTGTGACAGCCGAAACAATAAAACATCTGTTTTCTGCCCGAGACATGGAACGACGGTGTTCTTTCGCTGTGGAACGGACAAAGCCCGACCGTCGAACTGCCAGTTTTTTTCAACTGAACATATCTGCCGATAATGTCTTCAATGTCGCAACGGTTTCGGAGTTGTGCAAGAAAATCATCCGTAAAAGTGTACGCCATTTTGCGACGTCCTCCTTTCATTCTTCTTTTTTCCTCTTCCATATACTAATACGCGGCAACGGTCGAAAAAACCTGCAAGATATGTTTCTTGTTTGAAAAAAATTCACAATATTTCGCGGTTTCGCATATTCTGTAATAAAACAACTTCCGTCGGAGGTGAACGGTATGCGCAGAAGAAGACCGAGAAGAGGACTTTGCATTCTTTCTCAAATATGTATCGCCGCAGCCGTCGGAATAATTGTCGGACTCTGTTTTCCGTCAATACTTGTTATTTCCGCGCTTGCGTTGACGGTAATAGCGGTCGCTCTTTGTCGGTGAGGTGATAAAATGAAAATCGTTGTCGTAAAAGCACCCTCTTTTATGCGCGGACTGCTGCGTGCATTGTTCGGCATACATGAACAGGAAGCATGAATCCCTCTGTATAAAAGACCCGCCGAAAGGCGGGTCTTTTGCTGTTGTAATTTATTACGGTTCTTCTTTTAACTTTTCGTATTTCTCTTTTGTGGCAAGTCCGCCGCGCAGGTGTCGTTCTTCCTTGTTCTTGTCAAGAACTTTTCGGACACGTCTGAAAAGCGGTCCGTTGATATATTCGAGCCGTTCCGCAACATCTTTGTGAACGGTTGATTTTGATATTCCGAACTCTTTTGCCGCACTTCGGACGGTCGCCCCGTTTTCCGCAATGTATCTTCCGAGCCTGAGAACGCGGAGCGTCAACTCTTTATCCATAACTCTCTCCCTTGTTTAGGCAATGTTTGCCGTTGTACTGTTCATTCCAAAGTATGAAAAAAGAGAGTTTATTATTCTAAAAAAGCAGATGTTAAAAATATCAAAATAAAACGGGAATGTAAAAAACATTAGTTTTCTACATCCCCGTTCCGCGGAATGCGGCGCTCCTACGCAAAATTCGTCTGAACAGAAAAAGGTGGGATAGATTCTGTTTCCGAACTCGAATATAAATACAGACGAATCGACCTGAATGCGTAAGAGCTTCGCATTCCGCGGAAACTTTATGTTTTACAGGAGTATCATGAGTCAAAAAATGATGTGTTCCACTTTGTATTGAGTCTCTCCCGCTTCAACCGTTATAATTGCCGTTTTTCCGTCGGTCGTTTCTATTTTATATTTTATTCCGTAACAGGCAACCGTGTCCGTCCCTTTCGGCTTTTGTCCGATAACGCCCATTGCGATTATCTCCGCATTTTTTACGGTGTTCTTTGTGATTATGTAATCCTTTTTACTTTTGCATGCGAAAATCATCGAATCGCAATCGCTTGAGGTCGGAAACCTAACAATCGTTCCGGGTGGGAAATCCGCGCCCGAGACTTTGCCTGCGCCCTCTTGCCGTCTTGCGATGGTTCTGGCAACTTCGCTTATTCCGTATTCCATTTTTTCTGATCCTTTTTTTCTTTAATTCTTTTTATTCTTCTAATCTTCTAAAACGTGAATTTTGCGGGGGGGAGGGGGTAACAGAAATACTTGATTTTATAGGATTTTTTGCACTGTCCGTTGCTTGCACATAAAGACAGACGCCCTGTGTCTGCTCCGTTTTCGCGAAGTCTTTTGTCCGAAGATCGTTAAGCATTTCGATTATCTTCAATCGCAGTACCGCTCTGAATTCCGTCGGTGGAAATCCTATGTGTTTCGAAAAGAATTTGCTGAAATTCTGCGGAGTCGAAAAACCTGTTTCCGTTGCAATCTCGGATATCGAACTTTGCGGCGTGAACAGCATCGCGATGGATATACCGAGTTTCAGTTCGGTCATATAATCGTAATATGACATCTCAACATTCTCTCGAAAGAGTTTTTCTATCGCCCTCTTGTTTGTATAGAATTCGGTGCAAATGTTTTGCAGCGTTATTTTTGCGCTGAGATCTTTTGTCAAAAAAGACAATATTGCGGCAAAGTCACTTGAAAAGCAAATCGGTTTTTGCGTCGGAAGAAATCGGATAATTGAAACTCCGTTATCGTCGCAGAACGCATATCTGAATATTTTGCCGTTCACGGTGACAAAGACGGAATTGTTGTCCGTTGTTATGTCTATCATCTGCTTTTTTCCTTTCTAATACAAAAAGAATACAATAAATATTGCAAAAAGTAAATGTTTTTGTCATCTTATGCCTCTTTATAACACAAACACGACCCTTTTGGAAACACCTTTTTCCTTGTGTACTTTTTTATAATTCCGAATCGGAAATATGTATGATTCCGACCTTGCCGATTTAATTCTATCATAAATTGGGTTTCGCTTTTTTCTGTTTCGGCATATTGGTTCTTTTGCGCAAAAAAAGAAGCCCCGAAAAAGGGCTTCTCTAAGAAGATATATCTATACTATTTTTTCGGAATAAAGCGTTTTTCTTCGCCTTTGACAAGACGTTTGATGTTTTCTCTGTGCATGAATATCGCAAGCAGTCCGACAAATACGCTGAGCACGATGTCGGGTGTACACGGGTCAACGAATATTGAAAACAGTGTGCCCGAAATTGCAAGAGCCGCCGCCGCGCAGACAGAGGAAAGAGAGACTATTTTTGATATAAGAAACACAAGAATAAATGTTCCGAGCGCTATACACCCCACGCGCCAATCAACCGCTATCGCAGCGGCAAGCCCGACGGAGATCGCCTTTCCGCCCTTGAATTTGTAATAAAGCGGGAAACAGTGTCCCAGAACACAGCAGCAGCCCGCAACGCATTTTCCTATTTGTTGAAAAAGTTCTATGTCCGCTCCGAACGGGTAAAACGAGTTTATCAAAAGAATTATGTAATAACCGCCGAGAGTTGCTATCGCCGCTTTTGCAACATCGAGAAAAAGCACCAAAAATCCGAATTTTAACCCGAACACGCGCGCAACGTTTGTCGCGCCCGCATTTCCGCTGCCCTGCGCACGGACATCCTTTTTGAAGCGCAGTTTTCCGAAAATTATGGAACTGCTGACCGAGCCGAGCAGATAAGCGAGTATTCCGATACAAATATATATAATAACTTTTACAGCCATAATAATTCTCCGTTTGAGTTAATATATACAGTATACCATACTTTTTATGTCTTTTCAATATAAAAACGGGAACTCCGTTATATTTTTTCGGACTTTTCCGTTTTTTCGCTCTTTTCCGATTGACAAAAAGACATTTGTCGTATATACTGTATGTAGTTTTCAAAACTACATACGAAATACTGTTCGGAAAGGAAGAAAAATGAAACGGACAAAACTCAAAGACAGACAACTGCCCGATTATACAAAGGGTGAAGAAATATTCAACATGGTAACGCACATCGTCGGAGGTGCTCTCGGCATTGCATATCTTGTGCTCTGCGTCATTTATGCCGCAACCCACTCCGACCCCTATGCCGTTGTTTCCGCTTCGATTTACGGCGCTTCTGTCGTTGTTCTTTTCAGCGTCTCTTCCATATATCACGGGCTTCGAATCGAAAAAGGCAAAAAGGTAATGCAGGTGCTTGACCATTGCGTTATATATTTTATGATAGCGGGAACTTACACTCCGCTTACACTTTGCACTCTGCGCCAGCAGAATCCTGCGCTCGGCTGGACGGTCTTCGGCATCGTTTGGGGAATGTCCGCATTCGCGGCGCTGCTCAACGCCATTGACCTGAAAAAGTATAAGATATTCTCAATAATTTCTTATCTTGCAATAGGCTGGTGCATAATTTTTACCGCGAAATCGGTTCTGAACGGTATAGGGCTTGCGGGTTTTATGTGGCTGCTTGCGGGCGGAGTTATGTACTCGATAGGCGCTGTACTGTACATGTTCGGACACAAGAAAAGATATATACATTCGGTCTTCCATATCTTTATAGACCTGGCAAGCGTGTGCCACTTTGTGTGCATATTGTTCTATGTTCTGTAACTTAACCGAATAAAAACAGAGGGACTGCAAAACCTAAGTTTTTGCAGTCCCTCTATATTTTTTATTGCTTGTTCGATACTTTTACAGGTTTAACATTCCCTATCTCGGGAATAGGAAAAAAGGCACAGAATGAGTGAATCGAACCCGAAGACGTACATAGGGTACGTCGAGAGGTGAGATTCGCTTATAGCAAAAAGGCATGCATTTTTGTGAAGAACATAAAATACGGAAAAATGTTGATTTGAGTATGAGACATCTCTTTAATTTAATCTGTTTTTTTATGTTTTTCCGCCTTTTTGCGTTCCGGGCGTTTTTAACATTCCCGTACTTTTATTCGAGTTCAAATGCCCCTGTATAGAGTTGATAGTAGGTGCCTTTCTGCGCAATAAGTTGCTCGTGATTTCCGCGCTCGATTATTCTGCCGTGGTCAAGAACCATGATCACGTCGGAGTTCATAACCGTTGAAAGGCGGTGGGCTATAACGAATACCGTTCTGCCCTCCATGAGTTTATCCATACCGCGCTGAACAATGGCTTCCGTTCGCGTATCTATCGAGGACGTCGCTTCGTCAAGTATCATAACAGGCGGGTCCGCAACGGCGGCGCGTGCTATCGCTATCAACTGTCTTTGTCCCTGTGAAAGGTTTGCGCCGTTATTCGAAAGTTCCGTTTCGTAACCGTTAGGAAGTCTTGTTATAAAGTCGTCCGCGCCCGCAAGTTTTGCGGCGGCTATGCACTCTTCGTCCGTTGCGTCCAGATTGCCGTAACGGATATTGTCCATAACCGTGCCTGAGAACAGGTTCGTATCCTGCAAAACTATGCCGAGGCTTCGGCGCAGGTCGGATTTTTTAATCTTGTTGATGTTTATTCCGTCATAACGTATCTTGCCGTCCGCAATGTCATAAAAGCGGTTGATAAGGTTTGTTATCGTTGTTTTGCCCGCACCCGTTGCGCCTACGAACGCAACTTTCTGACCCGGTTCCGCATATACGGAAACGTTGTGAAGAACGGTTTTATCCGGCGTATATCCGAAATCGACGTCCACCATGCGCACATCACCTTTAAGCGGCGTATATGTCAGTGTGCCGTCTTCGTGAGGGTGTTTCCACGCCCATTTTCCCGTATGCTCCGCCGTTTCGGTTATGTTGCCGTTTTCGTCCGTTTTTGCGTTTACAAGAGTAACGTAACCGTCGTCCGCTTCGGGTTTTTCGTCTATGAGTTCGAATATTCGCGACGCACCCGCAAGCGCCATAACAATGGAGTTTATCTGCTGTGAAAGTTGGTTGACGTTGCCCGTGAACTGCTTTGTCATGTTGAGGAACGGAACAATGATGTCAATGCTGAAAGCAAGCCCCGAAATTGCGAGGTTCGGCGTTCCCGATACAAGGAATATGCCGCCCACAAGCGCGATGATAACATAAAGCACGTTGCCTATGTTCATCAGTATGGGACCGAGCGTATTTGCGTAAGCGTGTGCTTTTCTGTTGCTTTCGTAAAGGTCGTTGTTAAGTTTTTCGAAATCTTTGATACATTCGGGCTCATGGCAGAAAACTTTGACCACTTTCTGTCCGTTCATCGTTTCCTGAACAAAGCCCTCCTGCTTGCCTATCGTGCGTTGAAGTTCAATGAAATATTTTGCCGAACCGCCGCCTATCTTTTTGGATATAAGCATCATCAGCACAACGCCCGCAAGAATGATAAGCGTCATCCAAACGCTGTACCACAGCATTATCGCAAGCACCGATATAACGATGACGCTGCATTGAACAAGCGTCGGCAGTGACTGCGAAACAAGTTGACGGAGAGTGTCTATATCGTTTGTATAGTAACTCATGATGTCGCCGTGCTTGTGTGTGTCAAAATACTTTATCGGAAGATCCTGCATTCCGTTGAACATTTTGGCTCTCATTTTGTAGAGGAAGCCTTGGGTTATATATGCCATAAGTTGGCTGTAAAGCGTTATGGTAACTATCGAAAGCGCGTAGAAGCCGATAAGCAGAAGCACTTTCGGTATTATCTGTGCGCTTGCGCCCGCCCAATCGCCGCTCTTCGCAAATTCGCCGATGACCGCCAGCACTTTTTGCAGGAATATTGCGGGAATGGAGGACGCCACGGCGGAAAAGATTATGCATACGATCGTTACGGGAACAAGAACGGGATAGAACTTGAAGAGCATTTTCAAAATTCTTTTCAAAACGCCCTTTTGCATTTTCGGGCGGGAGGGTTTATTCTGCTTCATGCTCTTCACCTCCGTTCGTCTGCTGTTCATATACTTCGCGGTATATGTCGCTTGCTTTCATCAGTTCGTCATGCGTACCTTTGGCGGAAATTCTGCCGTTTTCCATAACGATTATCATATCCGCGTCCTGAACGGACGAGATGCGCTGTGCAATGATTATCTTTGTCGTTTCTGGAATGAAACTCTTGAATCCCGCACGGATCATCGCATCGGTTTTTGTATCGACCGCAGAGGTCGAGTCGTCAAGAATAAGTATCTTCGGTTTTTTAAGCAATGCGCGCGCGATACAAAGTCGTTGCTTCTGTCCGCCGGAAACGTTCGTTCCGCCCTGTTCGATATGCGTATCGTAACCGTCGGGGAAAGACGTGACAAATTCATCCGCCTGCGCAAGTTTACACGCTTCCGCAATTTCTTCGTCGGTCGCGTTTTCGTTGCCCCAACGCAGGTTTTCTTTAATAGTGCCGGAGAAGAGCAGATTCTTCTGCAAGACCATCGCAACGCTGTCACGGAGCGTTTTTATGTCGTAATCGCGCACATCAACGCCGCCTACGCGGACGGTGCCCTCGCTTGCGTCATAAAGCCTCGGAATCAACTGGACAAGCGACGATTTTGAAGAACCCGTACCGCCGATAATGCCCACGGTCATACCCGAACGGATATGCAGGTCAATGTTCGAAAGCGCGAACTTCTGCGCCTTTTCCGAATATTTGAAGTTGACGTTGTCAAAGTCTATCGAACCGTCCCGAACCTCCGTTATCGGGCTCTCAGGCTCTTTCATATCGGGCTCTTCGTCAAGCACTTCGCAGATACGTTTTGCCGATTCCGCAGACATGGTAAGCATGACGTATATCATCGAAATCATCATCAGCGACATCAGAATAGCCATACCGTAGTTCAGCATCGCCGAAAGTTGACCGACGCCGAGACCGTTCTGCCCCGTGATGACAAGACGTGAGCCGACAAGCAGCACAAACGCCATGTTGAAGTATACGCAGACCTGCATAAGCGGGGAGTTGAGTGCAACGACTCTTTCCGCAAACGTGAAGTCTTTTCGAATGCTGTCCGCTTCTTTATCAAATTTTTGCTTTTCGTATTCTTCTCTCGAAAAGCCTTTGACAACTCTCATTCCGCGAACATTCTCTTCTATCGATTCGTTTAAGTTGTCGTATCTTTTGAAAACACGTCTGAATGCAGGCATCGCGAATTTTGCGATGAGCAAAAGACCGATGATGAGCAACGGAACAACGATGACAAAAGCCATAGCCAGAGAGCCGCCCATATAGTAAGCCATGATAATGGAAAAGATAAACATCAGCGGGCTGCGTATGGCGATTCGTATTATCATCATAAACGACATCTGAACGTTTGTGACGTCGGTCGTCAGACGCGTTACGAGAGACGCGGTTGAGAATTTGTCGATATTTTTGAACGTGAAAGACTGTATCTTTGAAAAAATATCGCTTCTCAGATTTTTTGCAAAACCCGCCGACGCTTTTGCGCAGGTAAAGCCCGCGATACCGCCGCACGTCAGCGATGCCACCGCCATGCCCACGAGTATCAAGCCCGTTTTCAGAATTTCCGTGATGTCCGCTCCGTCGTTGATATGGTTGATGAGTTGCGCCGTTATAAACGGTATCAACGTTTCGATAAGCGCTTCTCCGACGATGAAAATAAGCGTCAGAATTGATGACGCTTTGTACTCACGAACACATTTTGCAAGTTTTTTTATCATTCGTCAAAAAACTCCTTTCCCGCAGTTCCTTTCAAAAATACGCCCACATCGGAGGACATTTTTTGTCTTTCCGTCTGCGGGCATACTGTATGCGGCGCGGTCAAAGCGCCGCTCTGCGGATATTACAATATTAAAATAACCTTATAAAATTTTAGCACACATTTTTTTTATTGTCAACCGAAATTATGTAGTAACTCGCCGACAAAAATGAAAACTTTTCGCTCTGCTCACAGGGCGCGGAACTTGTCTTTATTAATAGGCTGAGACTGCTGCTCCTCATGTCCTCGTCAGAGAAGCGGCGCGATTATTTTCATAACAAACGCCAGCGCTTTTCCGAACGGTGAACGCCGTTTCATTTCCGCTATCGAACAGCGGTGACACTTTTCGAATGTTTCGAGAAAATCCGCCTTGACGGAGGACACTGCCGCCGAACGGTACATCAAAGCCCCGCATTCGAAATGCAGAAACAGGCTTCTGTAATCGAGGTTGGCAGTTCCCACGGTTGCAAGTTTGTCGTCCGAAACAAACATTTTCGCATGGACAAACCCGGGCGTGTATTCATATATTTTGACTCCCGCTTTCATCAGCGGCATATAACTTGCACGCGTCGCTTCGAAAACAAGTTTTTTATCGGGTATGTGCGGCGTTATTATACGAACGTCAACCCCTGCTTTCGCCGCGTTTTTGAGAGATGTTTCCATCGCGTCGTCGAGAATCAGGTACGGCGTTGTTATATAGACGTAATCCTTTGCTCTCTCAATTATGTTCATATATATGTTTTCGCTGACGTTTTCCGTATCGTGCGGGCTGTCCGAATACGGCTGAACAAAGCCGTCGTTCTGTTCCTTGTCAAGCAATTCAAATTCGTCGGGGCGGAATCTTTCGTAATCTTCATCACCGCCTGCGGTATATTGCCACATCGTTAAAAACATGACCGTCATCGACCATGCTGCATCTCCGCTCAACATAACGGCGGTATCTTTCCAATGCCCGAAACGAACCACCTTGTTTGCGTATTCGTCCGCAAGATTGACGCCGCCCGTGAACGCCGTATGACCGTCTATCACACATATTTTTCGGTGGTCGCGGTTGTTCAGTCTTGATGTCATAACGGGAATAAACGGGCTGAATGCTCTTGCTTTTATGCCGAATTTTTCGAGTTTTTCAAAATATCGGTAGGGCAGTTTCGAAACGCATCCGAAGTCGTCGTAAAGCACTCGCACGTCAACACCCTGTGAGGCTTTGCGCTTCAATATGTCGAGAATCCCGTTCCAAACTTCACCCTCTTCGATGATGAAATATTCAAGAAAAATATACCTGCGGGCGGATTCGAGTTCCCATTTGAGCCTGCTCAGTTTATCCTCTCCGAGAGAAAAATACGTCACACCCGTGTTATCGTATACGGGGTACGCGGCGCGATCCGCTATATATTTGCAAATGCGGTAAACGTCCCTGTCTTCATCATAAAGACGTGCCATGATAGCCTCGTTCTGTTCGCAAAAACGGCGAGGCTTGTCCTCGAACAGTTTCATCTTTCTGCGGCGTCTTATTGTTGTTTTGTCCGCGCCGTAAAGCAGAAACATAACAATTCCGAAGATAGGAACGGCAAGAATGAACATGACCCAGACTATCTTGTAATCGGGCGGACGGTCATCATCGTTCATCAGCCAAACGGTGCATATCACGGCGGCAATATCGCAAAAGATATAGAAGTATGTGAAATACTGATTTACCGCCATGAAAACGGCAGCCATTGCCGCGACCTGCAACACAAGCAGGACTCCGACAACAACTATTCGGCTGAAAAGAAAATTGAAAAACTTTTTCATAAACAAACCTGAAAATTACAGCGACGGCGGCATCTTACAATGCCGCCGTGAAGTTGTCTTATTATTTTTTTTCAGTCGATTCCGAGAATCTGTCTGAGTTTTGCGTAATCGTAATTGTCGTCAAACGCAGGGAAATCGGAACCGGGTTTTTTCGCAACATAATAGAAAAGAATCATTGCGTCCCGAATATCAACCGAATAGTCCTGATCGATGTCCATCGCTTCGGGGTCCGGAACATCCTGGACGGTTATTTTTTTCGCAACATAATAGAAAAGAAGCATCGCGTCGGAGATGTCGATCTCTCCGCCGACGGAACCGTCACAGTTTCCTCTCGAATCGGCAGCGGCGAAAGCGGAAAGTCCCATACCGAGCATAATGGCGATGGCACAGAATAATGCAATTATTTTTTTCATATTCAAATATCCTCCGTTTTTGAATGGAAACCGCAACCTCCGAAAGGCTTATGCCTTCGTGGCGGCGTTAATTGTTGAGATTATTATATCATACTTTTTTTTATAAAGCAAGAGGGAAAAAGAAGTTTGATAAAATATTTCAAATTCTTTTTTGTATATTTTGCATATATTCGAGCGTTTTCATACTTTTCTGTAATAAAGCCCACGCGTGAATCCCTTGTCTTCGAAAAAGCGCTCTTTTCTTTTATATGCGGAAATTATTTTTTTAGGACTGCGTTCCTCCGTACTCTCGGTTTCATCAGTGAAAACAAATCGGAAAAAGCCGCAGTTCGGAATATCTTTGTCCGCAAGCCACAAAACGTCGCCGTTCCATATCCTGTTCCGACAGCCGTACGCGCAGGTCACAAAGAATTTTCTTGAAGTTCTGTCCGTCATTATATACGGCTTTCCGTGGCCGTTTTCGGGACAGACGATGCGCTTTTTCTTTATGCAGTTCCGAACGCACATCAGCGGCAACCTGCCGTATACGATCAATGCGGAATCCTCTGCGGCAATGTCTTTTATCTGCGAAAAGTTGAGTTCGAAAGAAAGAGTTGTTTCCGCCGCGCCCGTCCTGCGCAGAACGTCCGCCGTAAAAGAATTGAACACGTTCAGTCCGAAATCCGTCGCCACGTCAAAGCCGAGATTTCGGCACATATATATTTGCCCGACGTTGTTTACGAGAACTTTATTTATGCCCTGTTCTTTCGCCTTTTTCAAAAGTTCTTTTATCGCAACGGCTTCATCGTCCGAGAATATCTGCGGCAGCCATGCACCGACTTTTTCGGGCATTTTTTCCACAGCACGGTCGAACGCTTTGCCTCCCGCCTGCGTTATCGGCAGCCAAACAAAGTCCGCGCCGCAGTCCGCCGCTCTGTCCGTTGCGTTGAGGAAAAGCGCCTCGGTTATATGATTTTCCTTCGCTTCTTTTTTTGAGGGGAAAGCAAGCGGGATATCGAGAAAACCGTGCTTTACCGTTTTTCTCATTTTTGCTATGCTTGCCACCGTTTCTCTGCGCACCGAGTTCAGCCCCGATACGGGAATGAAAGCATTTTCGGGCAGATTGAGAGATATGTCCGCAAGCGAATATATCGTGTCTCCGAGTTTTGAAAGCGCTTTGGTTATATCTTTTTCGCTTGTCGGCGCCTTTGTCGCCTTTTCCCACAAAACGGAACTTTCTGCGCCGTAACCGTCCGATGTCCTTGCGGAAAGCGTAAGTTCCTTATCTGTTTTTTTTGAGAGCGTAAAAGAGATTGTCGCCCTTTTGTATTCGGCATTTTTCAGCGGAAAAGAGTTTGTCGTCAGTCCTCTTACTCCGAACATTTTTTCTCCGATTTTGCCCGTGAAATATCCGTCTGAAAAACCGTCGCGTGAAAATATGCCCGCCAGATATTCTTCGTCTCGTTTTTCAAACCTCTTGCCGCGTTTCGCATCCGCGTAAGCGCGTGTGACCGCGCCCACATATTCCGCGCCTTTCATTCGTCCCTCTATTTTAAGGGACGCAACGCCCATCTGTTCAAGCCTGTCAACATACCGCAGCAGGCTCATGTCTTTCAGGCTCAATTCATACCCGTTGCCGTAAGGCAGTCTGCACGGCTGCGCACATCTGCCGCGGTTGCCGCTGCGTTCGCCGACTATCGCGGACATATAGCATTGTCCGCTGTAAGCCATGCACATCGCGCCGTGACAAAAAACTTCGGTCTCAATCGGGCTTTTTGCGGTTATCCGCTCAATCTCTTTTTCGGAAAGTTCGCGCGCCAGCACAACGCGGCGAAAGCCGATATCGGCAAGAAATGCCACCCCGTCGGAGGAGTGGACGCAGAGTTGCGTGGATGCGTGAAGTTCGACGTCGGTTCTTTTCATCAACTCGTCCGCAAGACCGAGATCCTGCACGATGAACGCATCTACTCCTGCCGAAGCGAGCGTTTTTGCCGTTTTCAGCGCCAACGGCATTTCTCTGTCCGAAACAAGCGTATTCAGCACCGCATGGACGCGGACTCCGCGTTCGTGGCAAAACGCAATTGAGTCTGCTATGTTTTCTTCCGTGAAGTTCTCCGCTCCCATGCGGGCATTGAATTCCGAAAGTCCGAGATATACCGCGTCTGCCCCGTTGTAAACCGCCGCTTCAAGCGCGGGGACGGAACCTGCGGGAGCAAGTATTTCCATATTCGGCATCTTCGCCCTATTCCGCTTTTCCGTCGTTGGAAAGGCTTATCTTCAAATCAAGTACTTCCGCACGGAGCCTTTCAACCAGCGCCAGAGCCTCTTTTCTGTCGTCCTGCGCGTCCTGCTCCTTTTTGGAGAGGCGAAGCACCTCTTCGCGGAGTTTTTCCGCTTCATCGAGCGCCTTGTTTCTCTCGTCGCACAGGTCAAGGCACGCAAAAATGCTTGCTTTCGCAACATTGACGCTTGATGCCTGCTCTATCTTTTCCGCAATAAGCGCTTTTACGTCATCAACGGCTCTCTGCGTGTCTTCGTCGCTTTCGTCCGTAGTGAACATTATCTCCACTCCGTATATGTTGGTCTTGAAAACTTTTTCCAAAAGTCCCAACTCCTTTTCCCTTATCTTTTAAGCCTTTCGGCAATTCATTTCCCGTTTGTTTCCGTCATTTTCGAAAAACGCGTTTCAACCGTCTCCGAGTTTCTCATTTCGTAAGAAACTTTCATCTGCCATTCGTTCAGAATCTGCGTAAAATCGTCGTAGCACTCAACGACGCCGGCACGCAAAACCGTTACGACATCATTGCCGTAAACAAAGTTTATTTCTCTTAAATCATCCGTCAGCGCAAACATCGCGGTTGCGTTGTAAACGATTTCCGCATGCTTTTTTGTCGTGTCCGCATTTTCGGAATAGGACACGGTGACGGAATCCCCGTCCTTTGAAAAGCCGAGTTGCGCCGCCGCTCCCGGCAGCGTTTTCAACAATCCGTTCAAATCGCATTTTTCGACGGTTTCCGATTTGTATTTCACTGCTTCGGAAATATCGTTTTGCAGATAGTCGTTTTGTGCCGTTCCGAACTGCGCTGAGTTTTTGTAAAGCCTCGGCGCGGCATAGAAGAGCATGATATATGAGACAAGGAACGCCAGCACGAGCAGGCAGACATTGTGTCCGCGAAGAATTTGGCTTTTGGGTTCTGCCGTGTTGACCGGCTTTTCAACCGAACTTTCCGTTGCGGCTCTCAATGCGGCTTTCGCGTAAGCGGGAACAAACAGCAGATGAAGCGGCAACAGAACATTTGCTATATAAACAAGCGTGCCGTATGTCGAAGAAAAATCTTTTTTGCACACCACGGCGCACAGAATTACGCCGACAGCCGCGCCGCTCATACAGCAAAAGAACAGTATCCTCGAAATCCTGTTCAGCCGTTCGGTATCAACGTCGAACGTTTCATGCAGCACATCTTTTTTCGCAACATTGCTTCTTGACAGACAGATTATGCCGAGCACGACGGATGACGCCGCCAGGAGCGCCGAAATTCTTAAACCGACAGGGGATATTTCAAGCGCGGAGAGTAACCATGCGCAGACCGTTATCATAAGAAACCGTTGCGCTTTTTGCGTTGCATATATTTTTCTGTAAACTTTCATATAACAAAATATACTCCTTAATATATCAATTTTAACATAAAACACTGAAAAAGTAAATAACGTATTTGTAAAACTTGCAATTATTGCGATTTTTTTTGTTTCGAAAAAGGTTGACAAAGATTGTTAAAAGTGTTATAATATATAAAATTAAAAGAGAGTCGGTAGAAAATTTAAATATGCCATCGGAAACAAAAGCGGGCAAAGCAATCGGCATCGTTCTTTGGGTTGCCATTTTTGTTATGGCACTTATAATCTTTGTGTTTTCGAATATGGGCGGCGCGGTTTCGACTGATGTCAGCGAGCCGTTTATCGAAAAAACAAACGGGTTTGTCACCTCGCATATCGTGACCGATTTGGATGAACGTCCTGATATTGACAAATATATTCTTAAAGAGCAAATAACCGTATTTATCAGAAAATCCGCGCATATATTTGAATATTTCCTGCTCGGGATCTTGTTATATTGGAGATTTCGTCTTTACGGTGTCGATGTTCATCGTGCGGGACTGTACAGCCTGTGCGTAAGTTTAATATTTGCCGTTGCGGACGAGTATCATCAAACGTTTATAGACGGACGTTACGGAAGTCTTGAAGATGTTTTGATAGATTCCGCCGGAATAGTTGCGGGAATACTGATCTCCGCAATGATAACGGTGATTGTTTTGCAAAAGAAAAAAAGAAAAGCGAAGAAAGAACTTTCTGCGGCAATATGAGTTGTCGGCAGACGTTGTGCTTCGCTTTTTCGTGACTTATTGACAGAAAAGGAGCCGCCGTTGCGACGGCTTGACAGAATGAATAGAATGAGGAGCCATTTATCATGGAACAGAAACTCGAATCGACTTTGGTGAAAGTCGCTCATACCCTCGGCGTTGACGAGCCGCTTCGCGAGTATCAGATAGTTACCGCAGGGCATATCAATGACACTTATCGCGTCAAATTCGGTGACGTTTTTTATACAATGCAGCGTGTTAACCGTTACGTTTTCAAAAATCCGAAAGCGATAATGTCCAATATCGACCTTGTTACTCATCATTTGAGAAAGAAGATAAGAGAAGACGGCGGCGACCCCGAAAGAGAGACTTTGCGCTATCTGCGTGACTCCGAAAGGAGAAATTACGTTCTTCCCGACGGCGAAAACGGTGATTTTTGGCGCATGAGTCTTTACATCGACAAGTGCTGTACATACAATGTTGTGACCGATCAGAAAATGCTTGTTTCGGCGGGTAACGGTTTCGGCAAATTCCAGCGCAGACTGACGGATTTTCCCGCAGACAAACTTTTTGAGACGATTCCCAATTTCCATAATACGCCCGTCCGTCTGAATGACCTTTTTGACGCCGTTGAAAAGGACGCTTGCGGCAGAGTAAAAGACTGCAAAAAACTTATTTCCGTTTTTGAAGAGCAGAGAGACGCATGCGGCAAGATAATCAAACTCCAACAGGAGGGCAAGATTCCTCTCCGAGTAACGCATAACGATACAAAGTTCAATAATATTCTTATCGACGACGCAACGCACGAAGCGGTCTGTGTTATCGACCTGGACACCGTTATGCCGGGCATTTCCTGTTACGATTTCGGCGACGCTATACGCTTTGCGGGCAACACCGCGGAGGAAGACGAGATTGACCTCTCCCGCGTCACCATCAGCATGGAGAACTATGAATCGTTCACCCGCGGCTTTATGGGCGCGATGAACGGTATGTTCACCAAAGAAGAAAACGACAACATGGCGGCGGCTGCCATCATAGATACTTTGGAGATAGGTTGCAGATTCCTTGAAGACTATCTGAGAGGGGATAAGTATTTCAAGATACACTATCCCACGCAGAACTACAACCGTGCCGCGAACCAAGTCAAACTTGCGCTTGATATGATAGCGCGTTATGACGAGATGGATAATATCGTTAAAAAATACCAGTAAATATAGTGAACATAAGCGCCCGTCAGACTTGGCGGGCGTATGTTTTATCTTGACATAGAGGAGAAGAAAAAATTGACGCCGCAAAAAGCAAAAATAATGTACCTTTACCGTATTCTGCAAAGGAAAAGCGACCGTGAACACCGTTTGACCGTGTCCGATATGATAGAGGAACTTTCCGAATACGGCATAAAGGCGGAGCGAAAATCCGTTTATTCGGATATCGCAATTCTTCGTGAAATGGGTTATCATATCGTAATGCACCGTAGCAGGGAAGTCAGTTATTATCTGGAACCGTCGCCTCTTTCCGTCGAAGATCTGAAACTTTTGACGGACGCCGTTAACACCTCTTCTTTTATCCCAGCCCGAAAAGCAAACGAACTGAAAAAAAAGTTGTCTTTGCTTACCTCCGAAAAGAACGCTCGCGTTCTTGACCGACCGCTGTTTTTTCCTGACCGAAGAACGGGAGAAAAAGAGCAGGCGTATCAGAAAACCGAAATAATAAGAAAAGCGATGAGTGGCGATGTTCGGCTGAATTTTGATTATTCCGACCCCGACGCGGAGGAACAGCATTCTCAAAGATTCAGAAACGTCAGCCCTTACTGCTTGGTTTGGTTCGAGCGCCGTTTTTATCTTGTCGCGGGCTCGGACGATTTTGAAGAGGGACTTCGGTCTTTCTCCGTTCGAGGCTTGACGAATCTTGTGCCGCTGTCCGTTCCCCGTGAAAAACTTTTTGTTTATTCGGGAGATGTTGATTTCAATATGCAGTATTATGTGAACGGAATATTTTCTTCCGAAGCGGATATTGAACCTTTTCCCGATTAGATTCAACCTATGCAGAGATATTCCAACCTGAAATTCAAATAAGATACAAAAAGCCCGCGGCGTACGCCGCGGGCAATATTTTTGCTTTGTGGTTTAATAGATGGATTTGCCGAAAGAGTTGAGGTCTTTGCAGGCTTCAACAACTCTTGCGGAAACGCCCGCCGAACCCTTTTTGAGGTAGGAACGGGGATCGTAAACCTTTTTAACGCCGACTTCGCCGTCGATTTTAAGGATTCCGTCATAGTTCTTGAAGACGTGATCCGCAACGGGACGGGAGAACGCATACTGCGTGTCGGTGTCGATGTTCATTTTGATAACGCCGTATTGAAGCGTTTCCTGAATTTCTTCGTGGGTCGAACCCGAACCGCCGTGGAATACGAAGTTGAAGTGTGCGTCGGGACCTTTTTCCGCTTTGATGGCGTCCTGACCTTCTTTAAGAACCTTCGGTCTGAGTTTTACGTTGCCCGGCTTGTAAACGCCGTGAACGTTGCCGAACGTTGCGGCAAGCGTGTATCTGCCGATACCGCTGAGTTCGTTTTCAACAAGGAGCATATCTTCGGGCGTGGTGTAAAGTTTTGCACCCGCTTCGCCGGTAACGCCGTCTTCTTCGCCGCCGACAACGCCTGCCTCAACTTCAAGAACGAGTTGAGATTTTGCGCATCTTTCGAGAAGACCTTTTGCTATTTTGACGTTTTCCTTGTGGGGAAGCGCCGAGCCGTCGAACATATGGGAGTTGAAGAGGTTTGGAAGACCTGCCGCACGGCGTCTTTCTGTCTCTTCGATAAGGGGAATCATAAAAGTGTCAACTTTGTCGTTCTGGCAATGGTCGGTATGAAGCGCAACAAAGATGTTGTATTTCTCCGCCATAAGGTGAACGTGGTTCGCAAGCGCAAGCGCTCCGAGATACATATCTTTCAATGTGCCGGACGCGTGCTGCGCGCCGCCGAAAGACATCTGAATGATACCGTCGGAATGAGCCTCCGCAAGTCCTGCGAGAACGCCGTTGATCGATTCCATATCGAAAACGTTGATCGCGGGGAATGCATAGTGGTTCGCATAGGCGGTGTCCATCATTTTGCAATACTGTTCATAGGTTGCTACAGGCATTGGAAAATCCTCCGTATATGATAAAATGTTTTTTAGCCTTATGTTTGAATATCATCAGCCTGCGGTATAAACCGCTATTTTTCTGAATATATTATACAACAAGAAGAGTAATTAGTCAAGAGAAAAAAGCGCTAAAACCTAAAATATGTAAAAAACGGGAGGCTTACGGGCGTGTCTGACACGGAAACGAAAAAAAACAGGCTTGTCGGGCTTCTCTATTTCGGCGTGATAATCGTTTTGTATTACGCCTTTTTCAAGTGGGCTTTCGCATGGACGGTTCCTTTCCTTATCGGGCTTGTGCTTGCGCTTGCGCTGAATCCGCTTATCGAATTTCTCGTCCGAAAGACCCGAATGAAACGCGGGTTTGTCTGCGCCGTATTGCTTTTGGTTATCTGGGCGGCGGCGGGATTTCTTCTTTTCAAACTCGGACAGGCCGTTTACGTTCAGGCAAAAAATTTGCTCGAATTTATTTCTTCGATAGACCTGAAAACGCTCTCCGAAACGGTTTCGGGCTTTTTCGGAAATGCCGTCCGTGCCGAGGACGTCGAAAATATGTTTTCGTCGTTTTTTGAGCAGGGGATAGCCGGTGCCGTAGGTGCGGCTTCGTCGCTTCTCGGAACTGCGGTCGATGTGCTGGTAAAAGTTCCCGAACTGCTTCTGTTTTTTGTGGCGGCTGTTATGTCATCGTATTTTTTTGCCGCAGACCTGCCGAAGATAAAAAAAACGCTTTCGCGGCTCGTTCCGAAAAACAAACGCTTCGATTATATCGAAACAAAAGAATTTTTTTCGGGAAAACTGCTTCATCTTTTGCTTGCCTATATGCTGATAATGGCGATAACGTTCGGTGAACTCTTGCTTGGGCTTCTTTTGCTCCGCGTCGATTATGCCGTTCTTATCGCGCTTATCGTCGCCGTTCTCGACATTCTTCCGATAATCGGAACGGGAACAATACTCATTCCGTGGGGAATAATCGAGATAATCAAAGCAAACTATTCGCTCGGTGCCGGAATACTTGTTCTTTGCGCGGTAATATCCGTCGTTCGTGAAGTCATAGAACCCCGTATCGTGGGCAGTCGTCTCGGACTTTCGCCGTTGCTTTCGCTTGTTCTGATGTATGCGGGACTGAAACTTTTCGGCGTTCTCGGAATGTTCGTTGTGCCGTTGACGATGATCTATCTCAAATTCCTGAACGATACCGACCGTATCGCATTGTGGCGTTCCGATTAGAATTTCAAAAAACAAACCGTAAAAGAGCCTGAAACATATAAAAGCAATAGTTCCAAAAACGATTTTTCTTATCTCTAATTACCTGCCGCAAAAAGTTTTTTTTCGGTTGACGGAAATTTTTACCGAAGAGGTATTGCAATAATTTCGGCGATATGTTAAAATATTTTCGGAAGTGTCCGAGAGGTTCTTTCAATAACTGCGGAATCGCTTTTTCCGCAATTACGGAGAAAATTATGAAAAAAAAGTTTGTTTTGCCTGTTCTTTTACTTATTGCTATATGTCTTTTTGCGGGTTGTGCCCACGTTTCAAATTATGCCTCGTCGGAAAGGCTTTCCGTTCTTTCGGAAAAATACGATGAGTTGAAAAACGTTTCAAACGAGGTTTCGGAATCCCTTACGGCTTCGCAAAATTCGGACGCGACGCTTTACGACGAATTCAATACGCTTGCCGTTTCCGCAAACACTCTTGCAACGGAGATAAATTCCTATATAGACAAACAGATTGAAAAAAACGTCTGTGAAAGCCTTATTTCCCGCTGTGAAGAACTGATAGGCAAGTATAAAGACCTTGGCAAAAAGATTTCTGCGACAGCGTCAACGACCGTTCCCGAGTCCTCTTCCAAATAATTTTTCGGGCTGTCAAATTTCATATATAAAAACAAAGAGAGCATTCCGATTTATCGGCTTGTATGCTCTCTTATTTTTTTGTCTTATTCCGAAAGCTGTCCCCACGCTTCGTAGAGAGCAGCAAGACTTTCGTCAAGTCGGTCGTTTTCTTCCGTCAGTTCTTGCAGTTTTTTATAGTCCGCCGCGTTTTCGGGCATGGAAAGAAGCTTTTCTATCTCTTTTTTCCGCGCTTCCGCTTTTTCTATATCGCGTTCTATCTGCCCGAGTTTCGCCCGCTGTTTGCGCAACTCCGCGCGGTCGGTTTTTTCGGCTTTGTGTTCCTGTGCCGCCGCTTCGTTTTTCTCTTTTTTCGCCGCCGCATTCAGCCGCTGCGCTTTCTTTTCCAGATAATACGAATATCCGCCCTCGAAAGTAGCAAGTCCATTCGGCGTCAGTTCAAAGATACGCGTTGCAAGTTTGTTGATAAAATATCTGTCATGGCTGACCATCAAAAGCGTTCCGTCGTATTCCGCTATCGCTCTTTCGAGAACCTCTTTCGATTCAATGTCGAGGTGGTTCGTCGGCTCGTCGAGAATGAGCAGGTTTGAGGGCGAAAGAATGAGTTTCAGCAGGCTTACCCTTGCTTTTTCGCCGCCCGAGAGAGATTCTATCAATTTGAAAACATCGTCGTTTTTGAAAAGAAACGCGCCGAGTGCCGAACGTATTTCCGTATTTGTCATCTGCGGATAAGCGTCCGAGATCTCTTCAAAGACCGTTTTTTCGTCGTGCAGATCGGACTGCTGTTGATCGTAGTATGCAATCTTGACGCGATTGCCTATTTCTATTCTGCCTGCGGCAGGTTTAAGTTTACCGAGCAAAATACGCAAAAGCGTTGTTTTTCCGCACCCGTTCGGTCCGACGATGAACGCCTTGTCTCCGCGTTTCAACAGCATTTCCGCATCCGAGAAAAGAACGCGGTCTCCGAACGCCGCTTTAACGCCGTTCATTTTAACGACTTCTCCTGCGCTTTCTCCGCAGCATTTGAATGAAAAATGAACCGATGCGGGGTCTTTTGCAACTTCCTCAACGGTTGCCGCTATGCGGTCTATCTGCTTTTGCTTGCTTTTTATTGTTATATAATTTCGCTCCTGATTGAAGCGCTTTTGCTGTTCGATTATGCCCTCTATGCGTTTTATTTCACGGGTCTTTTTTTCGTATTCGCGCTCCGCCGTGATTCTGTCAAATCGTTTCTTTTCGCGATATGCCGTGAAATTTCCGTCATAGCAGGTCAGATGTTTGTTTTCGACTTCAAAAATCCTTGTGCATACGCGGTCAAGAAAATATCTGTCGTGCGAAACAAGCATGACCGCCCCGCGGTACTCCGAAAGAAAATCTTCAAGCCATGCGGTCGCGTCGGTATCCAAGTGGTTTGTCGGCTCGTCAAGCATGAGCAGTCGGCTGTCTTTGAGCAGCAGTTTTGCCAGCAAGACCCTTGTTCTGTGACCGCCGCTGAGTGCGGACATCGAAAGATTATGTTCCTCTTCGGGAATGCCGAGCCCCAGCAGCGCCGAGCGCGCCCTCGAACGGTATGTCGCACCGCCTCTGTATGCAAAAAATTCCGTCAACTGCGCCTGTCTTTTTATAAGCGTAGGGTCGGAAGAGTTCGTCAGTTCCGCATTGATTTTTTCGAGTTCTTCTTCCGCTGCGATAACGTCCGCAAAAGCGTCGAGAACTTCTTCAAACGCGGTTCGGTCGTCCGTTACGGCGTCCGTGTGCTGTTTCATATATGAAACTTCAAGCCCTTTTTCCGCAAAAACAGTTCCCTCGTCCGCTGTTTCTTCTCCCGAAAGAAGTCGGAAAAGCGTTGTTTTTCCCGCGCCGTTTACACCTACTATTCCCACTTTGTCCTTTGCATCGACTTTGAACGTCACGTCTTCGATTATAACATCGGTTCCGTAAGCTTTTTTCAATCCGTTTGCGCTGAGTATCGTCACTTTTCTCACTTCCTCGTTTTCGATATTATGTTGACGCAGTATATTATAGCAGAAAAAACGGTGTTTTTCAAGCCTTTTTGCAAAAATGAAATTTTTTCGTTTTTAATATTGACTTTTTTGAAAACTTGTGGTATACTTATTTTGTCATTAGGGAAATTAAGGGGAATAATTCAAGAGGGAGGTGTAGGTGTATGCTTGCACTCGGAATAATTTTGATGTGCTTCGGCGTCATCTGCACAGTTGTATTTTTTCTGCATTTTATGGACTTTATCGGAATTTCGGTTATGGAAAAACTCTTTCCTTTGCAATCTTTTGACAGCGCATTGATAATCGTCGGTGTCGCTTTTGCCATTATCGGCTGTGTTCTGATAGTTGCGTCATTATTGTGGAAAAAGCACGAATAAAAATGTCGGTTGTAGCATGAATAGTTGCTTATTCCCGCGAAAGCTTCTTGTTGAATATACTATAAGAACCGCAGATTTTGCGGTTCTTTTTCTTTTTGATAAGGGGAAAAACACAGTCGAGGTTTTTCCTCTTGCGATACAGCGAAGAATCTCGACAGTGCAAGCAGATTTGTAAAAGATAAAACAAACAGCAAAAAGCAGACGGTTATAAGCCGTCTGCTTTTTGCCCGACGAACGGTGTTGGAGTCACCGCGCGCCGAATGGAGTATATTATGTAAAAGAGTGAGAAAATGCTTTTTAATGCGTCATTTCGGTTACTGTCCGAACGGGATTTCCCTTATGGCGTATAAACAGTATACCACGAATTTCTCTCTTTGTCAAGTCAAAAATCGAAATTGTCGGAAAGAGCCGTTCGACACGGTTTGATTTTTGTTTTATTCCTCTTTCGCTTTTGCGTCCGCGATAACTTTTTCAGCCACATTTGCGGGAGCGTCCGCATATCTGAGGAAGTCAAAAGTAAACGTACCTCTGCCTCTGGTCATCGAGCGCAGATCTATGGCGTAAGTCATCATTTCAGCCATCGGCACTTCCGCTTCGATCTCCTGATACCCCTCGTCTCCGATGGGTGTCATACCGATTATCTGACCTCTTCTCTTTGTTATGTCGCCGATGATGTCGCCCATCATTCTGTCGGGGACATGAACAAGCAGTTTTCCGATAGGTTCAAGGATGACCGGACTTGCTTTCGGCAGACCCTCTTTGTATGCCACGCCGGCGGCAAGTTTGAACGACATTTCCGAAGAGTCAACGTCGTGATACGAACCGTCAACAAGCGTTGCTTTCAGCCCGACAACGGGATAGCCTGCAAGCACGCCTTTTTGCGCGCTTTCACGAAGCCCCTTTTCAACTGCGGGGTGGAAGTTCTTCGGAACGGAACCGCCGAATATCTCTTCTCCGAAAACAAGGTCTATGCCGTCGTACGGCTCAAATCTGATATGCACGTCGCCGTACTGTCCGTGTCCGCCGGACTGTTTCTTATATTTGCCCTGCTGGGTAACAGTCTTTCTTATGGTTTCTCTGTAAGCGACTTTCGGTGTTCTGAGATCTACGGAAACACCGTATTTCGCTTTCAGTTTCGACATGATAACGTCTATCTGCGTGTCGCCGAGCGCCGAAATAACGGATTCTTTCGTTTCGGGGTCGGTCTTGTATGTAAACGTCGGGTCTTCCTCGCGGAGTTTCGCAAGGCCTGACGCTATCTTTTCTTCTTCGCCTTTCGCAACTGCGAACACCGACATTTTCAGGTTCGGAACGGGATATTCAACGGGCGGAACAACAACATCTGCCGCGCCGAGCGTGTCGCCCGTTGCAACGGAAGCAAGTTTTGCAACAACGCCTATGTCTCCCGCAACGAGTTCTTTGACTTCTGTCTGCGCCTTTCCTTTTACCGTGAATATTCTCGCAAACTTTTCGTCCGTGTCTTTTCTCGGGTTATGAAGAGTGTCTCCCGCTTTGAGCGTGCCTTGAAGCACTTTGAAATACGAAAGCTTTCCTACGAACGGGTCGGCAACGGTTTTGAAAGTGTAAAGCTCGGTCTCTCCTTTCGGGTCGAGTTTCGGCGCGGACGTGAATTTGTCGATGAAATCAAGCAAAATGCCCATGCCGAACAATGTTGCCGAAGAGCCGCAGAGAACGGGGAACACTTTTCTGCCCGCTATACCGTGGCTGAGTCCGCGGATTATTTCCTCGTCCGTGAACGGTTCGTCCGCAAAGAATTTTTCCATCAGATCGTCGTCCGCTTCCGCAACGGATTCGATAAGCAGTTGACGAAGCATATCTATTTCTTCCTGCAACGACGCGGGAATGTCTATAATCTCAACTTTGTTGTTGACTATTCTCTTTCCTTTCATCTCAACGATGTCAACGTAGCCCGTAACTTTTTCGTTCTCAATGATGGGAACGGATATGGCGCAAACGCCCTTACCGTATCTTTGTTTGAGCGCGTCGAACACGCCGTAGAAGTCGCTGTGTTCTTCATCTATGCTCGTGATAAAGAAAAGCTGGGGCATATTCAGGCTTTTTGCAAGGTTTATTGCCTTGGTCGTTCCGAAGTGTATACCGCCTTTTGCGGAAACGACAACAAGCGCCGTCTCTGCCATTCTGACAGCTTGAAGAACTTCGCCCTCAAAATCGAAATAACCCGGAGTGTCAAGTAAATTTATCTTTTTGCCTTTCCATTCAACGGGGATAACTGACGTCGAGATAGAAATCTGTCTTTTTATCTCTTCGGGATCAAAGTCGGAAACCGTATTTCCCTGTGCCGCCGTTCCGAGTCTGTCTGTGCTGCCGGTAAAATAAAGCAATGCTTCCGCAAGCGCGGACTTTCCGTCTCCGCCGTGTCCCAAAAGGCATATATTTCTGATCTTGTCGGTCGTGTACTGCATAATAAATTTTGTCCCCTTTCGCGGCGATCTCTGCCGCCGTGTTATTTAACGATAATATTATACTATAATACCTAAATAAAATCAATACCTTGAATAAAGTTTTGTAGACATAACCAAAACACTCGTAAAAAAATTTACGTTTGAAACAAAATTAAGACATTCGGGCTTTATATTATAGATTTTTTGATCCCTTGCGAATTAAAAACACGGAGAACCTTTTTTAAGGCTCTCCGTTTTTTTTGTTTGTCTTATTTGTTTTTTACAAGCAAATCAAAAATATCTTCAAACGTCAGTTTTGATTTGTCCGTATGCGTTTTCTCCGCAAGGGAATCAAGCAATTTTCCTTTTATCTGTCCGCTTTCCACGTCCGTGCGGAAAATTCCGTCTCCGCCGCCCGGAACAAAATAATAACCGTTGTCAAAGTCTTTTTGCAGAACAAGTACGACTTCTTCTCCGATTTTGAGCAGGTGCTCGTCTTTCAACTGCACCACTCTGATTTCCGTAATGCCGTCCCTGTCGGCGTCTTCCACACGGAGAACGACATGACAGCCGACCGCCGATTTGCTTTCTATCGCAACAGGCGTTGCCCGCACGATGAGATCCGAAACTTTGAGAAGTTTTTCTATCGTGTCATAGCCTTTGTCGTACAGCGCGTAGATGTGCCCGATGTTCTGTCCCGGCAGACCGTCAAGAGATATTGTCGGGTCGGAGTTGTTCGGCACGGTCTCGACTTCTCGCTCGGTTTTTGTCTGTTCCGTTCCCGCTGTCGGGGTGTCTCTTGTTTTGCTGTGCCATATCCACACTCCCGCCGATGCGACAAGACATACGCAAACGGCGGCTGCGGTCGAACGCATCAAAATGTTTCTTTTCCTTTTTTGCTCGGCAACGTATTTGTCTCTGCGTTCGAGCAAATCGTTTACCATTTCATCACGGTTCTTCATAAACAAAGCCCTCCTTTTCAAGACACGACTTCAAAGATTGCTTCGCGCGGTAGAGCAGATTTTTTATCTGTCGGTTACTCTTTTTCATTGCCGTTGCCGCTTCTTTGTTGGAAAAACCCTCGAAAAACACAAGCCAAAGCACGGTTCTGTAATCTTCCGAAAGATTGGAAAGTGCGCGGTGAACAACTATTTTTCTTTCTTCCTTTATATAGCTGTGTTCGAGATCGTGCTCCGTGCTCAACAGATTTTCCATATCGTCAAAGGGCGTATCGTGCATTTTTGAACGGTGTCGTATATAATCTATCGCCGTATTTCGTCCTATCGCATACAGCCATGATTTGAAAGTGCTTTTTCCCGAATATCGCGGTTTTTTTGTTATCAGACGGAAAAAAGTTTCTTCCGTCAGTTCTTCCGCGACGGAGATATTGTTGACATATCCGTTCAGAAAAAGAATCAGCCCGTCTTTGTACTCTCCGACGAGATCAACCAATCCTTTGTCGTCACCGTCAAGGAAACGGCGGTAGCTACAAGCACCGTTGTCCATTGACTTTCTCCTTTCCGAAAGGGGATTTTTTCCCTCTCACTTCTTTGTCGTTTCAATTTCCGAAAAGTCTCACTTGTTTTTTCGAACATACTCTGCTTATACAAAAACGGCTCCGACGTTTTGAGTCGAAGCCGCTGCTTTATGTTTTTATGAAATTCTCGGCAAGTCTCAACTATTCCGTTGTTTTTACCTTGAAAACGTATGAAACGGTTCCGAAATAATCGCGGTTTTCTGTTTCCGTCCATTCCGCTTTGACCGTCAGCATATAGGTTTTTCCCTTTTCGAGTGCGGGCAGCTTTTCACCTATCGAAATTTCTTTTTCGGTCTGCTCACCGCTTTCTTCGTCTTTTGCGTAAACGGTCAGTTTATTCGGCGTTTTTGTGCAGATAAAACAGAAGTCGTAAAGCCCGAAATCAAGTTCGACAACATCTCCCGCCGACGTGTTCGGAACGGCAATGTTTGTGAAGTCTCCCGTTTCGTTTGCGTAATTCCAGGTTCCGTCCGTCGCCGTGCCGAGCATTCGCGCCCCCTCGGAAACCGTCGTTTTCAGTATAAGACGGGGAATTTCCGCATCAAGGCATGCCTCTTCTATCGGCGGCATATCAAAAAACGTGTCCAAAGTGTCCGTGTCGACTTTATAAAACGTGTCCTCGTCTGCCGAGTAGATGACATAATCCCTGTTTCTTGCGCTTATTCGGAAAACGCGGTAACTTTTTATGTTTCCCCCGTTTCCGTCGTGGCAGACGAACGAAACGTCGGGCTTTTCCTTATTCACATCAGGCGCGTCGGTCTTTTTCATTTTTTCAAAGACCGCGTTCATCAACGTCGCATATGCCTCTTGTGTCAGTCTGTCCTCGTCCGTAACGTTTTCGTAAGAAGAAACGAAAGCGACCGCTTGCAGGGATTTTTGTCTTGAAGCAAGTTTATACATCAGAAATATCGCCGCAGCAACTACCGCTGCACCGACAAAGACTATGCACGCTGTTTTGAATATCTTTTTCATATCAATCAATAAACGAAATCGAATTCAAATCCGTAAATATCTACCGTGTCGTTTTCTTTTACTCCCGCCTCAACGAGTTTTTCGATAACGCCCGATATTCTCAGCACTCTCTGGAAATATTGAAGCGATTCGTAATCGTCGAAGTTGCACCCTCGCATTATGCGGCGAAGCCAGTCGCCCTCCACGCAGAAGATATCTCCGACTTTTGTTATCGTTACGGCGTTGTCGCGCTCTTTCAGGTCTTCTTCCGTTATCTCGTCCGCTTCCGGTTCGTAGACCTTTACCGCGGGCAATGCCGAAACTTTTTCGTAAAGCGCATACATCAGTTCTTTTGTTCCCGTATGCGTTGCGGCGGACATTTCGTAATAGTCCAAGCCCTGCGAAACGATAAATTCACGGAAATCTTCTCTGACCTTTTCATCCGTCACAAGGTCTGTCTTGTTGCCAACGACTACCTGCGGACACTCCGCAAGTTTTTCTGAAAATCGCTTCAACTCCGAGTTGATTATTTTGAAATCTTCAACGGGGTCGCGTCCCTCGCTGCCCGAAATGTCCACAATATGAACAAGCAGACGGCATCTTTCGATGTGGCGCAAAAAGGCGTGTCCGAGACCCGCGCCCTCCGCGGCGCCCTCTATTATGCCCGGAATATCCGCCATAACGAAGCTTTTTTCCTCGTCAAGACGAACCACCCCGAGATTCGGCGCAAGCGTTGTGAAGTGATAGTTTGCGATTTTCGGACGTGCCGCGCTCACAACGGAAAGCAGCGTTGATTTTCCGACGTTCGGAAAACCGATAAGCCCAATATCGGCAATGAGTTTCAGTTCAAGAATTATTTCTCTTTCTTCGCCCGGTATTCCCGGTTTTGCAAAGCGCGGGCACTGTCTTGTCGGCGTGGCAAAATGTCTGTTGCCCCAACCGCCTTTGCCTCCGCGACAGCATACAAACGGTTCGTCGTCGCTCATGTCCTTGATGACTTTTCCCGTCTGCGCGTCTTTGATAAGAGTTCCTCTCGGAACTTTTATTATGCGGTCTTCTCCGCTTTTCCCGAACATCTTGCCGCCTTTGCCGTTTTCGCCGTTCTGCGCAACGAATTTGTGCTTGTAGCGGAGTTCGATAAGAGTGTTCAGGTTTGTGTCAACCTGAAAGACGATATCGCCGCCCTTGCCGCCGTCGCCGCCGTCGGGACCTCCCGCCGCAACGTATTTTTCACGGTGGAACGCAACTGCGCCGTCGCCGCCGTCGCCGGCTTTGACATATAATTTTGTTTGATCGGCAAACATATAAAATCCTCCGATAGGGCAGTCCTTTCCATGTTCGGGTACATTTCCGCCCGCAAGCAGACCGCCGTTAAAAAAACAGAGATGCTTTACTTTTATGTAAGGCATCTCTTGTTTGCTTTTTGTCCGTTACAAAATCTTATTGCTCGATTTCGTAAACGCTTACTTTCTTTCTGTCCTTGCCGACGCGCTCGAATTTAACCGTGCCGTCAACGAGAGCAAAGAGAGTGTCATCGGAACCCTTGCCGACATTCAGACCCGGATGGATCTTTGTGCCTCTCTGTCTTACGAGAATATTGCCCGCAAGAGCAAACTGTCCGTCAGCCTTTTTTGCACCGAGACGTTTGGACTCGGAATCTCTGCCGTTTTTGGTCGAGCCGACACCTTTCTTATGAGCCATTCAGAACACCTCCACCCTTCGATTAAAACTTAACAGCGGTCACGGTAACCTTGGAATAAGGCTGTCTGTGGCCGATCTTTTTGCGTTCGTTTTTCTTTGCCTTGTACTTGAAAACACGGATCTTTTTGCCTTTTCCGTTCTTTTCGAGTTTGGCTTCTACGGTAGCGCCCTCAACATAGGGTGCGCCTGCCGTGATTTTTTCACCGTCGGCAACCAGAAGAACTTTGTCAAAGGTTACCTCGGAACCTGCTTCGGCATCAAGCTTTTCGATGAACAGAGTGTCTCCTTCGGACACTTTGTACTGCTTGCCGCCGGTCACGATTACTGCGTACATACTTTTACCTCTTATAATAAGTCTCGCCGGCACAGGCGCCTCCCCGGGTCTTGCGTAGGGGCATAATAACCCCTGCCTGATTCGTGCGGCAGATTAATTATACCAAATACAGCCCTCTTTGTCAACCGCAAAAATCGAATTTTTTGAAACTTTGCTTTTTTGTCTCTTTCCGTTCGGAATCTTGCCGGCACGGCTGACGCCTGTTTGGCAGTTGTTTTTGTCCGAAAAATGAAAAAAAATTGATTTATGAAATGTATGTATAAAAAAATGTTTAATTTGATTTATCGAATTGTGGCAGGATTTCTACTGAAATATATAAAAACATAAAAACCATATCACAGGGATTGAAAAAAATTTGAGAATCTGTTATAATAACATATAAAATAAACAATGGCGTTTATTTCATGAGTTTGCTGAATTTTGGTCTCCCGACGTCATTTTTCGAAAGACGGATTTTGCTTTCGGACTTTTTGTTGCCTGTTCCGAAAGATTCCGTTGAAAAATCGCGGCGGGCGCTGTTTTTTTGTTCTGAGAGAAAACGGCGACGCGCTTTTGTGCGTAAAAACATTTTCGACGTATGTTATCTTCGGGCATCGGCGGGAAAGTTACGCATTCGGCTTTTCGGGTATTTAAGCGCCGGAATGTGAGGATATTGGCATGAGACCCGAAGACCTTCTGAATAAACTTTTTTTGTTCAAAGGGGGCTCTGTTCGAGCGGAGGACGTCGAATTTGAGGGGAAAACCTTTGAAAAAGGTGAAAAAATATATTCGACCGTCGATGAAAATAAAGGGATAGGCGTTCTTATCTCCGGCAAAGCCGTGTCTTTGAGAGTTGACGGCAGCCGCATACGGACGCTTGAAAAAGGTGACGTTTACGGCGCGGAGATGTTTTTCAGCGGAGACAAAGGCTTCAACGCGACGTTTGTGGCTTATACAAAATGCATCGCCGCTTTTCTTCCGTATAAGTCCGTTATAGAAATTATGGAAAAAAACTCGTCGGCGAGTGCGAGCTTTCTGCGGTATCTGAGTGAGCGGATAGGGCAGCTTTACGAAACGCGCCCCGGCGATGTCGGCAGCAAAGCCGAAATACTTATGCGCTTTCTTTCCGAAAGAGCGAACAACGGCGTTTATAAACTGAATTTCAGTCTCAAAGACCTTGCGTCTATTCTCGGCATGAGCCGCGCAGGACTTTATCGCGCTCTTGCGGAACTTGAAAGCAGCGGCGCCGTTCGTCGTGACAAAAAGACAATATATATTTTGGAGTGATATGTATGAAAATCAAAAAACTGCTTGCAGCTGTGCTTGTTTTCGCGCTTTGCGCCGCATTCTTTGCCGCGTGTGCGAAAAACGATGAGCCCACAACGGCTTCCACGGCTTCCGAACCCACGACGGAGACTTATGAGAGTGTGAAAATGAATATCGGGTGCATCTCCGGTCCGACGGGTATCGGCATGGCGTATCTTATGGGACAAAGCGACGAAAAGAAAACCGCAAACGAATATACTTTTTCCGTAGCGACTTCTCCCGACGAAATAGTTTCCAGGTTCGCAAACGGAGAGATGAACATTGCGTCCGTTCCCACAAACCTTGCGGCAAAACTTTACGCAAAACTGAACGGAAACGTCAAAATGCTTGCGATAAACACCGGCTGTGTTCTTTACATTGCCGAAAAGGGCGATTCTGTAAAGACCGTTGCCGACCTCAAAGGAAAAACCATCTATTCCACGGGTGAGGGCGCAAACCCCGAATACGTTCTTCGTGCGGTTCTTTCCGCGAACGGCATTGACCCCGATAATGACGTGACACTTAAATTCGTTGCCGAAAACAGCGAACTTGTATCTCTGCTTGCAAAGGGAGATGCCGAAGTCGCGCTCGTGCCCGAACCGTTTCTGACCACCGCCTGCGCAAAGGTCGAGGGACTTCGCGCCGCTTTAAGCATAGGCGATATTTGGAAAGACCTCGGCAAAGAGGGTAATGTTTATATGGGCTGCGTTATCGCAAAAGCAGATTACGTCGAAAATAATAAAGCCGCGGTTGACAAATTCCTTGAAGAATACAAAGAAAGCGTTGAAAGGGCAAATTCCGACGTGTCAGGCGTTGCGGCGCTTTGCGAAACATATAAAATAGTCGGCTCCGCGGCTGTTGCCGAAAAAGCCATTCCGAAATGCGCGATAACGTTTATTCCGGGCTCTGAATGCGAAAAGGCGATAACCGATTATTTCAAGGCACTTTTCGAACTTGACCCGACAAGTATCGGCGGAGCAATGCCCGAGAGCGGTTTCTGGTATGTCGGCTAAGGTTAAAAAAATATTTCTCTCTGCGGCGGTCCTCGTTTTCTGGATCGCCGTTTGGGCTTTTGCTTCATATACAATAGGGCTTGAACTGCTGTTGCCGTCCCCGCTCAAAGTCCTTGCAACGCTTCTTGAAAAAATTAAAACTTCCGAGTTTTGGCTTGCGACCGGACTTTCTCTTTTACGTATAACGGCGGGCTTTTTCTCAGGTGTCTGCGTAGGAGGTCTGCTTGCGGTGCTTATGCACAATTCCAAAATCGCAAAAACTTTGCTTGCGCCGATACTTCATATCGTCAAAGCCGCGCCTGTTGCCTCATTTATAATCCTTGCGCTTGTGTGGATAAAAACCGACCTGCTGCCCGTCTTTATTTCTTTTTTGATGGTCGTGCCTCTCGTTTGCGCAAATGTTGCGGAGGGAATAAACCAAACCGACCGCAAACTGCTTGAAGTTGCTCGAATATACCGTTTCGGAGGGCGCGGAACGTTTTCCGAAGTCTGGCTCCCGTCCGTTAAACCCTATGCCGTCAGCGCGTGCAGAACGGCGCTCGGCTTCGCGTGGAAATCAGGTGTCGCGGCGGAAGTTATCTGCCGTCCCGACCGCTCGATAGGCGATGAACTCTATTCGTCAAAACTCAATCTCGAAACTGCGGAAGTTATCGCTTATACCGTTGTTGTTATAATAATCAGCGTGTTGCTTGAAAAACTTATGCTTCGGCTGCTGAAAGGGGGCAAGAAAAAGAATGTACGAACTGAAACACATTGACTTTTCTTACGGTGATAAGCTCGTGTTGAAAGACTTTTCTCTTTCGCTCCCGCAAAAAGGAGTTGTTTGTCTTTTCGGCGCTTCCGGTCTCGGAAAAACAACCGTTCTGCGTCTTATCGCGGGACTTGAAAAGCCTAAAAACGGAAGTCTTGAGGGCTTTGAGAACAAACGCATTACATTCATTTTTCAGGAAGACAGACTGCTTCCCTGGCGCACAGCAAAAGAAAATGTCGCGCTTGCGCTCGGAAACACTACCGAAGCAAAAGAAAAGGCACTTGCCGTACTTTCTTCTCTCGGTCTTGAAAACGACGCCGACCGTTACCCCGATGAAATGAGCGGGGGTATGTGCCGCCGAGTTGCCGCCGCCCGTGCGTTGGCTCCCGAAAGCGATATTATTCTTGCCGACGAACCGTTCACCGGCCTTGATGAAGAAAATCGGCGCGTGCTTGCAGCCGCATTGCGGGAAAAGGCAAAAAACGAACTTGTCGTCGTTGTCACTCACATCGAGGATGAAGCCGCTCTGCTGAATGCGGAATCCGTTTATTTGAAATAGTCTTTCCGAATCAAAGACAGAATATCCCGACGCTTTTTCGCGTCGGGATATTTTGTCTTATTTAATTCCTGCGTTTTCTTTGAGTTTAGGATCTTGTGCGGTTTTGTTTATCAGTTGGATATCAGAAACCGTTATTGTCATCTCTTTTTCGATTGCGGGAGTTATTCTTATTGTCCGAGGTTTCTTTTTCAGCGCATTGTTGATGAAAGTCTCCGTCATCGGAATATCTACATATGTTCCCGATTCGGTCTTTTCCACCGTCAGTTCATAAGTCGAAAAACTTGATCTGAAACCGATGATAAGTTCATCTGTCATCTCTGAACCGTTCTGTGAAATTCTCATTCGGATATGCGTGTATTCCGAAAGATCGACATTCGTGTTTATTGCAGAAACGGGTATGTCAAAATACTTACCTTTCTCAGTCAGTTGCGCCGTGATTTTTCCGTTCGTTGCCGTTACGACGGCTTTTTTGTTCGCTGCCGCTATCGCCGCTTCGTTTCCGTCAACCGTGACAAGCGTTTCCACTGCATTCAGTTTGTCGGGAAAAACGAAAAGCGTTCTTTCTTTGTTTCCGACCGAAACGGTAAATTCGTTAAGATAAAGCGTTTCGTCAACCGTAACATTTACTTTGTATCTGCCATTTTCGCCGTTCACTATCTTGCCGTTTATCTTTACGGTATCATTGCCGTTTGTGAAGATGTTAATAACGCCCTCATTCGCATTTGCGTCAAGGAAGCAGATGAAGTCGTCGTCCGCCGTGATAAGTTCGGCGAGTTTTTCTCTTGTATAATAAAGCCTTTGCGTGTCGAGAGACCAATCCGCCGTGTCCTTGTAAAGTCCCGCAAAGAACATTTGAAGCGCGTCGTCGGCTGTGATATCGAGGTTGTATTTTTCTATAAGGGCATTCAGTTTTTGCTCATAAAGCCACAGATATTCATAATCTTCCATTCCGTCGCGCATAACTTCAAGTCTTATCGTCGGAACGGGAACGTTGTCGTCGATTATGCCGTCGCCCTCTTTGCCTATCATTATCAGGTATCCGTCACCCGCAGGGTCGGAAGCCGCCTCGTTTCCGTCTCCGCTTCCCGCGAGATGCGCATAGGGATTTATCCACGGGTTCGGGTCGGGATGCTCGGCGTTTGTGTCTCTGTCCGCAGATGTCGCGGCGTAGCAGAAGTAACCGTCTATATCATAGTCGTATTCTATCCAATGCAGTATTCTTGCGGCTGAGGAATAGGAGTCTATGTGCGTGTTTATCGCGGGATAGGTCGGCCAGTTGCAGGTATAGAACCACAGTTCCTGCCCGTGCTTGTGCAGGTCTTCCGTGTCGCCCTCAACAAAATTCGAGGGCTTTATGCACCATGCGCCGGGCAGGTATCTGACTTTTTGTCCGTCCGAACTGCTCGCCGTCGGAAGCTTGTCGTCGAAGGTGACAACGCTTGTAATCCACGGCAATTCGCGGTTGACATCGCCGTTGAATTGAAGCACATCGTTTGCCCAATTCGGACCGAGCTGGTATTTCGGCTCGTCGTGCGTCAGCGCATACATCTTGCCGTTAAGGTTCGTTTTTGCAAGCTCTGCAAGTGTTTCCTTGAAATCTTCGTTGAAATAATGCTGTTTATATTGCTTGAATGTATTGTTCAGGTCTTCGTGACCGCATTTCGGGCAAACATCGCTTGACGGCGCCTCGCTTTTTGAATAAAGCGCTCCGCAGTAATCGCAGTATTTTCCTCCGTTTTCCGCACCGCAGGTCTTGCAGACATAGTCTTCGGGAAGCGTTCTGCCCGTATAATATGTTCTGCAATTGCGGCATATCCAGTTTTGGAATTTTTCCGCGTCCGCACCGCAGTCGGGACAAACGAAATCGTCCGAAAGGCTGTCCGTGACTTCCTCGTGGCCGCAGTCCGAACAGGTCCAAACCATTTTGTTAACTCTTCGGTAACCCAGGTTGAAGAACGCCGAGGTCGTCAGGTTATTGTCAACATTCGGAAGCACCGAAAGGTAATCGTCCGTCGATTTGTAAACGCGATAGTTTTCCTCGTTTATCGGAAGATAACAGCTTGTCAATCTGTATTCTTTGAGGAAATTGTAGTATTGAACGCGCTGTCCCTCGTAATCGTTCAGACCGTAAAGCGCATAGGCATTCTTGAAATGAACTTCATCGGGAATATCAAAATCCCAAACGGTGCAGGTCACGGGAATCTCAAGCGTTTTAACATCGGTCTCAACCGTCACTTTTCCCGTGTATCTGCCTGCGGGAAGCCCCTTTCCTGCTTTGACCGTCAGCCAGTATCCCTGATTGTCGCCCTTTGCAACGGGCAGACCGTCCGCATAATGAGCAAGGTCGTATTTCTGCTCGATAAGCGCGTCGGGATAGTAGCCGTCGGGATAGCCTTTATATGTATAATAATGCACATCGACATACATATAATGCTGACGGTAAACGGAAATATCCGACGCGGGAAGAACTGCGCTGCCGTCATCGTTTGCAAGATCGCTTACAGTAACGTTTTTGACCTTGAAATCCTGCGTCGCGCTGTTCAGCACGAACTGCATTCCCTCACTCTCGTTTCGCGCAAGGCTTACGGAAAGCTCTCTTTCCGCCGCTATCGGAAGCTTCTCCTCCCTGCGTATCTTCGTCAGGTTGTCAAAGACCGCGACGCGGAGATCCTCAGGAACCCTGTAGATAGCGCAGGACGCGAAAAGCGTCGCGCAAAGAGCCGCGAGCAGGACGCCCGCCGTAATTTTTTTCATTGATTTTTCCTCCGTTAAAAATGATTAAAGAATCTGGCAGAACTCTACTTCTTCTCCGCTCGGCCCCGCAATCTTGAAATAACGAACGCCGTTGTCGAACACGGTCGGAATGCCCTCGATACCGCTCGTCGTTATTTTATATCCGCCGTCAACAGCTTTTTTGTAGTCCGCTTCGATATCCGTTGAGTCGTAAGCAACGTGGTCGGGCTTTTTCGCCGCCTCTGCGGAAAGAGTTTTATCCTCGTAAACTTCGTAGGTCATCGCCCCGTTGCGGATAAAGACAATGGGAGTCAGACCGTCGGGCGTCGCGGTTCTGTGAATAACCTCAAAACCGAGATCTTCCGTATAGAATTTTACCGTTGCGTCGATGTCGGGCGTGGCAAAGCCGAGATGCTGAAATTTCGCGTTTGTCAACATTGTTTTTCCTCCTGTAATATACCGTAAAGCTGTTTTAATTCCGTAATTTTATATGTCGGCCGCAAATTCTCGGGACAAACTCTGTTTTCGCGGTCAAACCAGCAGGTATCAATGCCTGCGTTTATGCCGCCCTGAATGTCCGATGAAAGACTGTCGCCTATCAGAAGCGCCTTTTTTGCGTCAAAGCCGGGGATATGCCCTTCGACATAGTCGAAAAACGCCTTTTCGGGCTTGTTCGCGCCCAGCTGCTCCGATATAAATGTGTTTCGCACAAGTCTGTCAAGCCCGGACTCCCTCATTCGCCGCACCTGAGTTTGAGCAAGCCCGTTCGTCACCACGTATATCTCGTAACGCTTTCCGAGATCTTCAAGCAGCTCGCGCGCGCCCGCAACGGTCTCATGTCCCTCTTCAAGGTATTTTCTGTATATGTTTTCGGCAAGCGTTCCGTCCGCGTTTATGCCTTCCTGCTTAAAAAATATCCCGAAACGCGTATAAAGAAGTTCGTCGCGCGTCAACTCCCCCTCGTCGAGCCGTTTCCAAAGACTTTTGTTCAGAACGGCGTATCTTTGCCTTAAACCGTCGTCAAGCGTCAGCCCGAGCGCCGTGAACATTTTCGTCAGCCCGTCGCGCTCCGCCGCCGCAAAATCGAGGAGCGTATCGTCCGCGTCAAAAAGTAAAAAAACGTATTTCATCGGTATCCTCGCAAGTCAAACACTGTATACATATTGATTATATCACAAAATAACCGTAATTTCAATATCTTAACTATTGAAAAATCGGAAGATGTATTGTATAATTATAACAAGATGAAATATGCGCGCGCAAAAATTCCGATAGGGGAACGGACAATGAAAAACACAACGCTTATCTATATCGAAAAGGACGGAAAGACCCTTTTGCTTCACCGCACCAAAAAGAAAAATGACCTGAATCACGACCTTTGGGTCGGTATAGGAGGTCATTGCGAGGAGGGGGAAAGCCCCGAAGACTGCGCTTTGCGCGAAGCGAAGGAGGAAACGGGGCTGACGCTGACGGAGTATAAATACCGCGGCGTTGTGACTTTCGTTTCGGATAAATACGAGGGCGAATATATGCACCTTTTCACCTCTTCCGATTTCGTCGGAGATATTATCGAATGTGACGAGGGCGACCTCGAATGGATAGAGAACGAACGCGTGCTTTCTCTCCCTGCTTGGGAGGGTGACCGCCTTTTTCTCGAACTGCTCCGCAAAGACGAACCGTTTTTCTCTCTTAAACTCGTTTATGAGGGTTCAAACCTTGCGGAAGCGGTACTGAACGGCAAAAGACTTTGATTTTTTCGTCTGATTAAAAACGATAACAACGGGGCTGTAAGAAACTTGCGTTTTTACAGCTCCCGTTTTTTGCAGTGCCCAAGGCTGTCGGGACGGATGCAGAGTCGGCGAATATCCGACCGTTAGGCGTACATGGGTACGTCGAGGGAGGATTTCGTCGAGAGAAAAACGAAAAATAAAAATCAAAAACAATAGTTATTAAAAAAATAAAGGGTCTTAAAAAGGCAAAAAACCTTTTCAAGACCCATATAAATTTTTCTTTTCGTTTTTCGGTCTGTACCGTATCCGTCAGCCTTAACTATGAAATAATTTTTTGGTTTGGTACTGCGGGTCACAGGTCAGATTCATTCCGAGTTTACGGAAAGTGTCCGTGTCCGTCTGCGAAAGAATTACCGTGGAGTGCGCTTCGCAACCGCGGAGTTTTGGCAGATATTTGACCGCCTGTGCCGCAACGGGGTTGGTGGTTGCGGAGATTGAAAGCGCAATAAGAATTTCGTCGACGTGAAGTCTCGGGTTATGGTTGCCGAGGATCTCGATTTTGAGTTTGTGCAGCGGTTCGATGACGATGGGCGCGAGAATATACATTTCGTCGCTTATTCCGCCGAGAACTTTGAGCGCGTTGATTACCGCCGCCGCGGGAGCCCCGAGCAGAGATGAGGTCTTGCCCGTCACAATCGTTCCGTCGGGCAGTTCTATCGCAGCCGCGGCCGCGCCCGTCGCTTCCGCTTTTGCCTGCGCCGCGCCGACAACTTTTCTGTCCTCTGCGCAAACTCCTGCCTGAGTCATTATAAGTTCCGCTTTTGTAACAAGTTCATCGTCGGCAAGACCTTTGCGCTTTGAAACAAGTGCGGAATAATATCTTCTGATTATTTCGTCCCTCGACGCTTTTTTGCAAACGTCATCGTCAACAATGCAAAAACCCGCCATGTTGACTCCCATATCGGTGGGAGACTTATAGGGCGAAACACCTGAAATTTTTTCGAAAATCGCATTCAGAACGGGGAATATTTCAATGTCTCTGTTGTAGTTGACTGTCGTTTCTCCGTATGCTTCCAAGTGGAACGGGTCTATCATATTAACGTCGTTGAGATCAACCGTCGCCGCCTCATAAGCAAGATTGACGGGGTGTTTGAGCGGCAGATTCCATATCGGAAAGGTCTCGAATTTTGCGTATCCCGCTTTTATGCCGCGCTTGTGGTCGTGATAAAGTTGCGATAAGCAGGTCGCCATTTTTCCGCTGCCCGGACCGGGGGCGGTTATTACGACAAGCGGACGCGTTGTTTCGATATAATCGTTTTTGCCGTAACCGTCGTCGCTGACAATGAGCTGCGGATTTGAAGGATATCCGGGAATGGGATAATGCTTATAAGCCCTGACGCCGAGGTTATTAAGCCTTTTGATAAAACCGTCGGCTGCGGGCTGGGATGCGTAATGAGTGATGACAACGCCGGAAACGATAAGCCCGTTTCCTCTGAATGCGTCTATGAGACGGAGCGTGTCCATATCGTAAGTGATACCGAGGTCTCCGCGAATCTTGTTTTGCTCAATCGCCGCAGCTGAAACGACAATGATTATCTCCGCCCTGTCTTTGAGCTGCGTAAGCATTCTTATCTTGCTGTCCGGCTCAAAACCGGGAAGCACGCGCGACGCATGGTAATCGTCAAAAAGTTTGCCGCCGAATTCGAGATAAAGTTTACCGCCGAAACTGTTTATTCTTTCCTCGATATGCTCCGATTGCATTTTGATATACTTGTCGTTGTCAAAACCCTTTTTCATCCTTATTCTTCCTCCGTCCGAAGCCCTCTGCTTCTCCTGAAAACAAAATCAACACAATAAATATTATATACTCGTTCTCTCTTTAAGTCAATAGGCAACGAGCCGAAAAAATCGAAAAAAAGTATTTTTTCGCAAAAGATCAGTCGATAACGTTCCAACTGCGAAGTCTTCCGTTAAAATGTGCCGCAAGGCTTATCATTCTTTCCGTGTTCTGCTCTATGCGTTCGCCGCCGAGCCTTGTTCTGTGGCAGACCGCCGCCGCGTAATACCTCCTGCCCGCGATTTCAAACGGTTCACCCGCCTGTTTTTCAGTGCGTTCCGTCGGCTCGAACCCATCGTCCATCGCAGCCGCAACAAAATCTTCCATATCTTTTTTTTCGTTGAAAGACACGATGTATTCCACCGTGTGATCGACGGTTTTGTCAGTCTTACGCCTTTTTAACTCAGCGTCCATCACAATGTTGTATCGTCTGAACATTTCGCCGTCGGATGGGTATGCTTCTTCCGCCAAAATCTTCATCGCACCGTCTTCAAACGTTTCGTCCGAAATCTTTTCAGATTTTTCGAACGACGCAAGTTCAAGCCCCGAAATGTCCGCGTCTTTTGGAGCGAAAAGATAAAGCGCCGCCGTTTTCGCATCGTCTTTCAGCACAAACGAAGCAAGCACAAACCCGTGTCTGTCCGCCCATGAAAAAGCTCTGCGATATGCGTAGCCTGCTCCGTCGGGCAGGGCGTATACGAGCTTTCGGAGCGTTGTAAGTCCTTCTATCGGAAGCATTTCGTATGCGATAACGTCAACCGCGCAAAGATTTTTCTCTATTGTGAACGGTGCGGGCGCGGGGCGGTTTTTTATTTTTCGGCGCAGAAAAAGCCCCGTAACAAAAAGCAGAACAAGCAGCGCATAGGTAAAAGCCGTCGAAACGACAAACGAAACTTCGGCGCTTGTATGCTCTCCCGAAAAGACCTTTATCGCACTGTTTGCAAGCGAACCGCCGAAGAATATCAGAAGTCCCGACATCAGGGCGTTTGAGAAAGATATGACTTTGCTCATTATTGCAAAATACATGATTGACAGCCCCGTGGCGAGTGCGGAGACGGGGGAAACTCCCTTGTAAATGCCCACGGCGGTTAGCGCAATGCCGAGGAAGAATCCGAAAAAAGAGACGGGCGTTTTCAGAATGTTGAAAAAACCGTGTATTCCCGTTCCGTATTTATATGCCGCGGAGTGAGCCGCATTGAACGCGCGGCGTCGCGCTCTCCGCAAATCTTTTAATGTATTCATGATTTCCTTTCCTAAATAAAAGCATTTACATTATTTTACCATATTTACATTGAATTTGCAACCGTAAATTCTTAAAATAATATGTGTTCCGTGCTTCGGGCTTGATTTTTGGAGAAAATAGTGGTATAATGTCAAAAACGAAACACATATTCAGAAGCGATATTTCCGCATTTTTCGGAATTTTTGCTTTTTTCTTTATCCGTGATGAAAAGCACGGAATTTGTTTGGCTCTCTTTTTTGAGCGCCGCTCGGAGAAATATTTATATGCCGGAAACAGAATCTCGACTTATAAAAAGAAGAAAATTCAGAAACCGCAGCAGATGGTTTGTTTTTATCATTGCTGCGGTCACCGTGCTTTTTACGGTTTATCCCACTCTCGGCGGACAGGTCGTTTCAAACGGAACGGAAATGCGATATTCTCTGCTCCGAATAGAAAGCATCTGCGAGGGGTGGTCGAACGGTTATTTTCCCGTTCGCGTAAACCCGCTGTTCTTTGACAATTACGGTTACGGCGCGTCGTTGACGTCTCCCGACCTGTTTTTGTGGATTCCCGCCTTTCTGCGCCGCCTCGGTCTCGGACTTACCGACGCATACAATCTCTTTATCTGCCTTTGCGTCACGCTCTGTTGGTGCACGACGTACAAAGCGGGTAAGGACATCACAAAAAGCCGTTACGGCGGTCTTATCGCCGCGGCAACAGTAGTTCTTTCGCAGTATTACGCGAATACGCTTTTCTATCGCGCATCTTATGAAGATTATCTTTCGTTTATCTTCGTTCCCGTTGCGGTTCTCGGTCTTTACGATATTTTTTATCGCGAATACAAAAAACCGTGGATATACTTTTTCGGTATGCTCGGGCTTTGCTGTTCAAGCGTGCGTCTGTTCGCTATGATGTTTATTCTGAGCGTTGCGCTGTTCTGCGTTTACGCTCCCGTTTTCAGAAAGAAACCGAAATTTTTGCTTGTGCTGCTGCTTTCGTTTGTTCTGATAGCGGCTTTGACCTGCTCTTTCTGGCTGCCGTATCTTGAACAACTCCAATATATCGACTTCACCGAAAAAGTCGATATCAACTGGGAAAATTCGAGTGTAGGCATAAACCGCCTTATCGCGAACACACAAGCCGTTTCGGACGGCACGGTGATGTCCGCCTCTTTCGGTGCGGTTTTGATTCTGCTGACGCTGCTCCGTTTCTTTGTCCGCAAAAAAGACGATACGGCAAAGATTCTCCCGCTTGCGGACAGGCTGCTTTTCCTCGGCTGTTTTTGTCTGTTCCTTTCGTCGTCGCTTTTCCCGATAAAATTCTGGTGGATACTCAAATTCATCGGCTATCCGGCAAGATTTTATATTTTTGCCGTCATATTCTTCGCGATAGCGATTGCGATAGTCATGCACATCGGTCTTAAAGGCAAACTGTTGCGCTCCGTTGCGCTGTATTCGCTTATAGCGGTCTCTATTCTTGTCGGACTCGCGGAAGCGGACGCCCGCAACGTTTCGTATATTTCTTTCAGCAACGGTTATTACAAAAACGACCCGAACAGAACGTATTCTATAAGTTCGACGTCCCTTATCCCCGCCAACACGAAGCATAACGAACTTTATAAAGGCAATTCGGTGTTCTTTGACGACGGTTCCGAGCGGTATATAACCGCGCGTGACGGCACAAGCATAGAGTTTGACGTTGAAGGCTCCGAAAAATACGCCGACCTGCCGCTTCTTTATTATTACGGATATACCGCTGAACTGCTTGATGAGGACGGCAACCTTACCCCTGTTAAGTTGGACGGCGAGGGTGAAAATAAAGTTTGCCGCGTATACCTTTCCAAAGTGGGCAAGGGAACTGTCCGCGTATGGTACAGACCCACGTCTTTGCAAAACCTTTCACTCGGTATAACCGTGGGTTCGCTGGTTGCCTGCGCAGGCGTTTTCGGCATCTATTACAGCCGTAAAAAACAACGCGGCGTGGCGGACGAACAAATTGTCTGACAAAGGAGGAAAAACGATGAAACACGGTATCGGCGCGGTTTTCGCAAACGCTTTTTACAGATTGCGCGCGGAACTGACACGCCTTGTCAACAACAAAAGATCCCGATTTGTCGCGGTCAACGCCGTTTTTGCGTTCGTCGTTCTCTGCGTCGGTCTCTATTTTGAAAAGTGCTTCGGCTCCGATGTTTCGGGGGCGTTTATAAGCGTCAACCTGCTTTTGCTTGCATATATAACGTATTATCGTTGGCGCGGACTTCACAGCGGCGGCGTGCAGTTGACGTTTCTGCTGCTGTTCGTGGTATTCAATATGACCGTCTGCTGCGAACTTATTTCCAATGACTCGGTATCGTTTATCGATTCCCCGAAGTTCTTCCTTAACCTGCTTCTTTATGCGTCGCTTTATTATGCCGTGTTCTTTATTTCGAACTCGGCATTGCTCACGCTTATCATTCCCGGTCTTTTTTGGGCGATTCTTGCCAGCGTCAACTATTTTTTGAACGACGTTCGCGGCAGACCGCTTTTCCTTTCCGACCTGTTTTCGATAGGCACGGCGATGAACGTTGCCGATGAATACGCGTTTACATTCTCCGCCAAATTCCTGATAATTTGGTTCTTTATGATATTCCTGTCCATGCACGTCATATATATGCTTCACGAATTCGGCAAGCAGAACATGAAAGTCCGTTTCCGTTTCCGTGCGATAGGCGTTATTGCGATAGTTGCCGTTTTCTTTATCGTTCCGAGCGACTCCATTCTGAAAATGGCGGGCGTTGAACCGTATTTCTGGACGCATAAGAAAAACGGCTTCCCGCTGAACTTCCTTATGGACTTGAAATATTCTTCAATGTCCGAGGCGGAGGGATACAGCCCCGAAAAGATAGGGAATTATTACGTCGATTACAATACGAACGTGATATACGACGACGGCACGTTGCAGACCGAGGAAAAAGACGTTCCGAAATTCGAGACCGATCTTGTTCCCGATGAAAGCCAAGACCCCGAAAACCCGACGGAAAACGACGTTCCCGCACCGACCGACAAGGACAGCGAAAACGGGGAACAAAACGGAGAAAATTCCGTTACGGAAAAGTCTCTTGAAGAAACAAAGCGCCCGAACGTTATCGTTATAATGAATGAAACGTTTTCGGATATGCGAGTGGTCGGCAGTTTTGATACAAACAAAGAGGTCATGCCGTTTATAGACAGCCTTTCGCAGATGGAAAACACGATAACGGGTTATTCGTATGTTTCGGTGTTCGGCGGCGGCACAGCGGACTCCGAATATGAGTTCCTGCTCGGCGACAGTATGTATATTTACGCGCAGGGCGCGATTCCGTATCAACTTAACTTCAAAAACTCAACTTACATTTCGGGATTGGTCGAATCGTTCAACGCTCTCGGGTACAAAACGGTGTCTCTGCACCCGTATCTTTCTTCCGGTTGGAACAGACCCAATGTCTATTCCGCGATGAGGTTTGACGAACAGCATTACGACGAACTTTTCAAGAATGAAGATACCAAATATCTGCGCAACTATATCTCGGACGAAAGCGATTACGAAAAACTCATAGAACTTTATGAGCAAAAAGATGAGGACGAACCGTTCTTTATCTTCAACGTAACCATGCAGAACCACGGCGGTTACGGCGCACAGTTCGACAATTTCGATCAGCAGATAACGCTGACCGACTATCCCGGAAAATACCCGAAAGCGGAACAGTATCTTTCGCTTATGCACGAGTCGGACAAGGCCGTGCAGAAACTTATAGAGTATTTCAGCAATGTAGATGAACCGACGGTAATTCTCTTTTACGGCGACCATCAGGGCACGATAGAAGATGAGTTTTATGACATTATCCGAGGCAAATCGTCTTCCGACCTCTCTGCGGAAGAAATGCAGAGCAAGTATATAACCAAGTTCTTTATCTGGTCGAATTACGAACTTGACACGTCGTGGCTCGGAGAAAATGAGGACAAACACAACCTGCACACGAGCGTCAATTACCTTTCTTCCATTCTGTTCAAGTCTGCGGGTATTCCTACAAGCGCATATCAGAACTTCCTTTTCGAAATGCGCAAGACTTTCCCGATAATAACGGCATTCGGAATAAGGGACAAGAACGGCGAGTATTACGCCGTCGGAAACAAATCCGATGAAATATATACCGCGCTCCGTCCCTACGAAATGATGATTTACAATCACGTTTACGATAAAAAGAACGTATACCTCGACTTCTTCTGCCTGCGCCGAAAACCCGCAAGCACCAAAAAGATAATTCAGATAAACTGAATATTTTCGGATATGAAAAACGCCGCGAAACGGAAAACGCTTCGCGGCGATATTTTTCTGTTTTCACTTATCCGAAACAGAGTAGTATATCGACAAAATCATTATCGGAAATGCCGTGATAAAAGTCATTACAAATCCCGATATAAATCCGTATTGCTTTTCGCAAAGTCCGCAGACCGCGCGCACGGGCTTTCCTCCGTCCGTCGCGCCCGTTTTTGTCAGCCGCTTAAAGTCTCCCGTGTAAAGCGAGGAAAACGTGCTGAGCACTACCAGTATGAACACCGCCGCAAATATAAAGCGTCGGGCAGGGGACTGTCCCGCGAGCGTCAGGCAAGACAGCAAGATGCATACCGCAATGCATACCGCCATTCCGATAATCGCGGGCACGGTCAGCAGAAGTCTGCCGTTTTTGATTTTTGTCATTTTATGCTTCCTCCGTTTTCGGCACGGAAATTTTTACAGGTCGTCGGCGTCCTGCGCGGGTTGTCCTCCGTCTTTGGGGTTGCCCGTCCAGCTTCCGAGAACGTCCGTGCTGTTTTCGCGTTGGGACGTCTGTCTGAACGCTTCTATTACCTCTTCGGTCTTGTTTTCCGCCGTAAGGCGTTTGTTTTTCTTTTTCGGCATAGTTGTCACCTCGGTGATATTATGCCGTTTTTTTATTTCAATATCCGCAGAACGAGGTCAAAACAGCGGTTTGCCGCCGTAAGCCTTATTTCTTCCCTCGACCCGTGCAGGCGCAATTCCTCGACTTTTTCACCGAACGGGGAACTGACGGCGACAAAAACAAGTCCGACGTCTTTTCCGCTCGGTCCCGCATATCCCGTCAACGCCGCTCCGACTTCCGCCGCCGCAAACTTTTTTGCTCCGCGCGCCATTTCAAGCGCACATTCCGCGCTGACTTCCGTATGTTTTTCTATCGTTTCCGCTTTTACGCCGAGTTTCTCGATCTTGATTCTGTTTGAGTATGACACCACGGACGCTTCAATCACTTCGGACGCTCCGGCAAGGTCGGTCAACGCTTTCGCGCAAAGTCCGCCCGTGCAGGATTCCGCAAACGCGATATGCAGTTTTTTCTCTTTCAGAACTTCAAAACATTCCGAAAGGCTCGGTATGTTTTCCATCAGTAAACGAACTCCGTTCTGTCATAGGTGACTTCGGAAAGCAACTTTTCGATATCGAGTTTTTTCTCCTCTTCAAGCACTTCCGCCAGCGTCGGTTTTGTTTGCGGGTGACGCGGCGTGAAGACCGTGCAGCAGTCCTCGTAAGGCTCAATCGAGGTTTCGTAAGTGCCAATTTTGAACGCTATGTCAACTATGTCCTGCTTATCCATGCCGATACACGGACGAAATACGGGCATATCCGCCGCCACTTCCGTAACGGTTATCGCCTGAAGAGTCTGGCTTGCGACCTGTCCCAGGCTTTCGCCGGTTATGATTGCGCCCGCTTTCGCCTTTTTTGCGATGTCGCAGGCAATGCGAAGCATGAACCGACGCATAATCAGCGTGAACAGGTCTTCTTTGCACTCTCTGCGAATATGTTCCTGAATATCCGTGAACTGAACCACGAAAACCGTCATTTTGCCGCTGTAACGGCTGACAAGACGCGCAAGTTTTTCCACTTTTTGGCGCGCTCTTTCCGATGTGTACGGAGGGCTTTCGAAATGCACCGCGCTTATCTTCATTCCGCGCCGCGCCATCATATATCCCGCAACGGGGCTGTCAAGTCCGCCCGAAAGCATGAGAAGCCCGTGTCCGCCTATGCCGCAGGGAAGTCCTCCCGCACCCCGCTTTGCGTCGGTGTGAACAAAAATGTGATGTTCACGGACTTCCGCATAAACGGTAACTTCGGGCTCTTTCATTTTGACTTCGAGACGGGGGAACACGGAAAGCAGTTTTCCTCCGAGTTCCGCACCTATTTCGGGCGATTTTTTCGGATACGCCTTATCCGCTCTTTTTGCAACGACTTTGAAAGATTTTGCAAACATCAGCGCGGGACGCAGATATTCCGCCGCCTGCGAAAGCATTGTGTCAAAGTCGTAGTCGCAGACCGCCGCGCGCGTGACGCTGACCGCGCCGAAAACGCGGCAAAGTCTGTCTTCCGCTTCGTCCATATCGACGTTTTCATCTTCAAAATCGACGAATACGGTCGATTGTTTTGCAAAAATATGCGATTTGCCCAATGTTTCGACCGCATTGCGGACATTGCGGAGAAGCAAGTCTTCGAATTTGTATCTGTTGGCGCCTTTAAGCACCATTTCGCCCTGTTTGAGAAGAATAATTTCTTTCATTTGTCTTCCTTTATCTTACGCGCTCGCCGAGCGGGGTGTCTTCCGCAAGGAATACGACACGGACGGTCTCTTCGCCCGACGCAAGTATCATACCCTGCGATTCCACACCGCAGAGTTTTGCCGGTTTAAGGTTTGCAACAACGATTATCTTTTTGCCTACGAGGTCTTCGGGCTTATACCATTTTGCTATGCCCGAAACGACCTGTCTTTGCTCGTAGCCGAGGTCTATCTGCAATTTGAGCAGTTTTTTCGCTTTCGGCACGGGCTCGCACGCAATGACCTGTGCGGTTCGGAGTTCAACGCCCATGAAGTCGTCTATGCCTATTTCCGCAACGCCCTCCGGTTTTTCGGGCTTTTGTGCCGCTTTTACAGCCGCTTCATGTTCCGCTTTCAATTCTTCGAGTTTCTTTTCCGCGTCGATTCTTCCGAACAGCATTTCGCTTTCGCCGAGAACCGTTCCCGCCGCGTAAACACCGAAGTTTTCGACCGTCGAAAGGTCTCCCTCCTCCGTGTTCAACTGCTTGAATATCGAAGCCGCGGTCGAAGGCATAAACGGTGTGAGAAGCACCGCGCCCACGCGTATGGTTTCAAGCAGATTGTAAAGCACCGTTCCGAGAACTTCTTTTTTGCTTTCGTCTTTCGCAAGCACCCATGGAGCGGTCTCGTCAATGTATTTGTTTGCTCTCCGCAGCATCGCGAATACTGCGTCTTCTGCGTCCGCGATATGCAGGTCGTCCATTTTTGCCTTATAGGTCTCAACGGTCTGTCTTACCGTTTCGATAAGAGACGCATCAAATTCCGTGCTCTGCGCGGGAGCGGGAACTGTGCCGCCGAAATACTTTTTGGTCATTGCCAGCGTGCGGCTTACAAGGTTGCCGAGATTGTTTGCCAAGTCGGAATTGTATCTTTCGATAACGGTTTCGTAAGTTATGGAACCGTCTGCTGCAAACGGGGTCTCGGAAAGAACATAGTGTCTTACCGCGTCAACGCCGAACGCATGAACAAGGTCGTCAGCATATATAACGTTGCCCTTTGATTTGGACATCTTGTCCTCCCCGAACAGGAGCCACGGGTGTCCGAACACTTTTTTCGGGAGCGGCAAGTCGAGCGCCATAAGGAAGATGGGCCAGTAAATTGTATGGAATCGGAGAATGTCCTTGCCGATGACGTGCAAGTCCGCGGGCCAGTATTTGCCGAAGTTTTCACCCTGTTTGTCAACATCGTAACCCAGCGCCGTGATATAGTTCGTCAGCGCGTCAAGCCAAACGTAAATAACGTGCTTTTCGTCAAACGGAACGGGAATGCCCCATTTGAAAGACGTTCTCGAAACGCAGAGATCCTGAAGCCCCGGTTTGAGGAAGTTGTTTATCATTTCCTTTTTACGGAGTTCGGGACTGATGAAGTCGGGGTGGTCTTCGATGTACTTCATAAGTCTGTCCGCGTATTTGGACATCTTGAAGAAGTACGCTTCTTCTTTCATCTTTTTGACAGGTCTGCCGCAGTCGGGGCACTTGCCGTCAACTATCTGCGTTTCCGTGAAAAACGATTCGCACGGCTCGCAGTACCAGCCCTCGTATTCCGATTTGTATATGTCGCCCTGCTCGTAGAATTTTTTGAAGATATTCTGAACGGCTTTTTCGTGATAGTCGTCGGTCGTTCTGATAAAGTAATCGTAACTTGTTCCGACAAGATCCCATATTCCCTTTATCTGCTCCGCAACGCCGTCCACGAACGCTTTCGGAGAAAGTCCCGCGTCATGGGCTTTGTTTTCTATCTTCTGACCGTGTTCGTCAGTTCCCGTGCAGAAGAAAACGTCAAATCCCGCAAGTCTTTTGTAGCGCGCAATGGCGTCGGTCAGGATTATTTCGTAAGTGTTTCCTATATGCGGTTTGCCCGAAGCGTAGGCAATAGCCGTTGTTATATAGTACGGTTTCTTTTCAGCCATTTTATATCAACTCCTTGTTATCTCTGCGAATAAATTATCAGACACGGAACGCCGTCTATTTCAACTTCTTTTTCAAACAGCGCCGTCTGCTGTGCTATAAGCGATTCGAGTTCGAGCCTGTTCTGCATGTGAAGCGTGCCGTAATATTCTTTCGGTATGACCGCAACCGCTTCAAACTTGCAGTCAAGGCAATCAAAAACTTTGCTTACCGCGGTTCTGCCGTTTTCAACTTCCGTTCCGTCGCCGGCAAGCGCCTTGTACTGCTCGCCGTAGAGCATATAAACGCCCTTTATCAGATCTCCGTCCGTTATAACCGTTATATAAAGCGCGCGGTTTTCGTCGCCGCCGCTCTTGTAGCACTCCTCGTCTTCGTCATAAGTGAAAAACGGAGTTATCGGCTCGGGGAGAACAAGCGTTTCGTCGCCGTCGGAAATTCTGTTGAGAATGATGACGTCGCCGTCGCCGCCTCCCACCGCCATGGTCGGATAATCTTCCGCGTCGGGGTCAAACGTCATTTTGAGTTTTTTCGCTCTCGTTGCCGCATCCTCTTCGCGTACGGTTCCCGCAAAAATATCCTGAATATAGTCGAAAGCCGCTTCGTTTACATCCGCGCAGTCTCTGCCTATCTCCTTGTAAAACTCAAGAATTTTCGTTCCGGGAATGCAGCCGAGATTTATCGCCGCCTTGATTATGTTGGATTTCATATTTATATTCTCCTTTTAACTTTTCTTTATTATCTTTCCGAGCGCGTCTTTCAACGTGTCTGCGGTCTTGTTTATTTCTTCTTCCGTCGTGAACTGCGAAAACGAAAAGCGCAATGCGTTTTTTTGATATTTTTCAAGCCCGAGCGCTTTGAAAACGTGACTTCCGTGTTTTGACGAACACGCCGAACCCGTTGAAACGTATATGCCCTCGTTTGAAAGATAATGAAGCAGGTTTTCCGCCATATACCCCTCGAACACGGCATTCAGAATATACGGGCTTCCGTTTTCGGGACTTATGACAAGCCCGCCGAGCACCTCGACTTTTTCTTTCAGCAGAGAAAATATTTTTGAGACCTTTTCTCTGTTCGCTTTTACATCCGTGAGTTCAACGGCTTTTGCCCAAGCCGCCGCGCCCGCGACATTTGACGTGCCCGAGAAAAGCCCCTTTTCCTGCCCGCCGCCTAACAGAACAGGTTTGACTTTTACGCCGTTTTTGATGTATACCGCGCCGATACCTTTGGGCGCGTGCGTTTTGTGGGCAGAAAACGATGCCATATCGACTTTTGAATAATCAAACGGCTCTTTCATGAACGCCTGAACCGCATCCGTGTGGAAGACCGCTCCTTTTACAAGGTGAGTCAGCCGTGCAAGTTTTTCTGTCGGATTCAGCGCGCCCGTTTCGTTGTTGACGTGTATAACGCTGACAAGCACCGTGTCGGGCGTCAACTCACGCTGCAACGCCTCTTCCGTTATTATTCCGTTTTCCGGTTTCAGATAAACGACGTCGAATTTGCTTTCCGCCTGTTTGAAGCATTCCAGCACCGCAGGGTGTTCGTATGCGGAGGTTATTATCCGTCCTCCGCGTTTTGTTTTAAGATACCCGAGCACGGCAAGATTATCGCTTCCCGTTCCTCCCGATGTGAAAAAAAGTTCTTCGCTTTTGCACCCGATGGCTTTTGCCAGCGTTTCTCTGCTTTTTTCAAGCAGTTTTTCAGCCTCGAAACCGAACGTGTGCAGGGAAGCGGGGTTAGCGTAAAGATTTGTCATTGTGTCGCACGCAACCGCGCTCGCTTCGGGCAGAACCGCAGTCGTCGCCGCATTGTCAAGATATATGCTCATTCGTCGTCGGTCTCCGTTGCGTCTGCGTCGTCAAGTATTTTTTTGCTCTCCTCTTCTGGAAGTTCTTCTACCTTTTTGAGTTTGGACATCATCAGCCTTGTTCTTGTTGTAACAAGCGCGTCAACGGAAGCCGAAGCCTTTTCCAAACTCTTTTGCAGCGTCGAAAGTTCTTTTTCGAATTTGCCGAACTCCGTTTTGACCGCTCCGAGTATCTTCCAAACTTCATGCGAACGCTTTTCTATCGCAAGCGTTTTGAAACCCATCTGCAAACTGTTCAGCAGTGCCGAGACCGTGGACGGCCCCGCAACGTTTATGTGGTATTTGGAAGAGATGTACGAAACAAGTTCGGTGCGTCTGACCACTTCCGCATAAAGTCCCTCGGTCGGCAGAAACATTACGCCGAATTCCGTCGTGTGCGGAGGGTCGATGTATTTCTCCCTTATGGATTTTGCGTTTTCTTTTATAAACGCTTCGAGTTGGGCTGATGCCGCGCTTATCGCCGCCGCGTCTCCCTGTTCGTAAGCGTCTTGCAGTGCCGCGTAGCGTTCAAGCGGAAATTTGGAGTCTATCGGCATATAAACATATTCCGTGTCGCTGTCCTTTGACGGTATTTTTACCGCAAATTCAACGGGATCTTTCGAGCCCTTTTTCGTTATTACGTTTGTGTCGTACTGTGCGGGTGTCAGAATGTCTTCAAGTATTCTGTCCAGTTGCATTTCGCCGAGTATGCCGCGTGTCTTGACGTTTGAAAGCACCTTTTTCAGGTCTCCCACGCCCGTTGCCAGCGTCTGCATCTCTCCGAGGCCTTTATATACTTTTTCAAGTTGTTCGTTGACGGTCTTGAAAGAATTTGCAACGCGTTCGTCAAGCGTTTTCTGCAATTTTTCGTTTACGGTGGTCTCTATCTGCGAAAGACGTTTGTTGTTGTCTTCCTGCATCGCGCCGAGCCGCGTTTCCATCGTCACGCGTATCTCCGCCATGCGTTTATCCATGCCCGCAGACATCGTTCCGACCTGCTTTGCGAATGCGTCAAGCGAATTTTTCATCGTCTGAGCGTCTTTCATCGCTGTTTCGGTCTGTTGGCTCGAAAGAGTTCTTATCGCTTCCGAAACCGAAGTCTGAACAGCGGATATGCGTCCGTCCAAACCCGCTTTTGCTTCGTCAAGTTTTTTCAGCGTTTCTTTTTCGCTGTTTTCCGGCTTTTTTTTCGCTGCCGCGATTGCCGCAACAAGCGCCGCCGCCGAAAGTACGCAGGAAACGCAGAGAAGAATCGTTATCAACGTTTCGTTCATATCAGAGTATCTCCAATTTTGCGTAATTCGCCATCAGTTTCTTTTGTCCGACGGAGTCGAAAACTACCGTCAGCATGGTGTCCGAAGTCATTGCCAGAACATCTGTCACGGTGCCCTGTCCGAATATTTTGTGTTTGACTCTCATCCCTTTTTCGTATACGGATGTCGTTTCTTTTTTCGGAATGACCGTTTTTGTCATCGTGTTGCGCACAAACTCTTCTCTGTGACGAAGTATTCGTTCGCGCTGTTTTTCGAAACTCGATTTATGTTCGGGCATCTTTGTCTGTACAACGTCCGTTAACTCTTCCGGGATTTCCTGGAGAAAACGCGACGGTAAGCAGGCGTTTGTTCTGCCGTAAAGCATTCGTGTCCGCGCACCCGTTATGTAAAGTTTTCTCTTTGCGCGTGTCATCGCAACGTAGCAAAGTCTTCTTTCTTCCTCAACGCCGTCCTGTTCGTCCATGGATTGCGCCGACGGGAAGAGCCCCTCTTCAAAACCCGAAAGGAAGACCGTGTTGAATTCAAGCCCCTTTGCGCAATGAATGGTCATCAGCACGACCGCTTCGTCGTTTTCGTTCAGCGAGTCCACCGCGCTGATGAGCGCCTGCTCTTCAAGGAATGTCTGCAACATCGCTTCATCCTGTGCCTGCTGTTCAAAAGTCACTATCGTGTTGTAAAACTCTTGCAGGTTGTCGCGTCTTGCTTTCGCCTCGTTCATTTCAAGCGAACCTATCATTTCCATGTAACCCGTCTGTTTGAGCATGGTCAGATAGAAGTCCGAAACTTTCATCTCTTCCGAAGCCTCTTGAAGCGCTCTTATCATTGTTGCGAATGCGGCGAGTTTATCCGCAGACCTTGAAAGTTCGGGATAGTTTTTTGCGTTTTCGATAACGTCGAATATCTTTTTGTCTTTGGCTGACGCTATCTCGAAAACTTTTTCAACCGTTGTCAGCCCTATGCCGCGTTTCGGCTCGTTTATCACTCTCGAAAGTCTTGTTCTGTCGTTCGGGTTGACAATGACGTTCATATATGCGAGAGTGTCCTGTATCTCTTTTCTTTTATAAAACGCAAGCCCGCCGTATACGCGGTAGGGAATCCCGTTGCCGCGAAGCGCCGATTCGATGGCGTTCGACTGCGAATGTGTTCTGTAAAGCACGCAGAAGTCGTTGTATTTTAAGTCGTGCGCCTGCATTTCCGTCAGAACGGTTCTTGCTATGTATGCGCCCTCGTCAAACTGCGTGGGCAGACACGCGTAAGTTATCTTTTCTCCGTCCGCGCCCGCCGTCCAAAGGTTCTTGCCTTTTCTGCGGCAGTTGTTTGCGATGACCTCATTTGCCGCCGAAAGAATTTTCTGCGTCGAACGGTAGTTTTGTTCAAGCCTTATAACTTCCGTTCCCTCAAACTGCTTTTCAAAATCGAGGATATTGTTTATATCCGCGCCCATAAAGCGGTATATGCTTTGGTCATCATCGCCCACCACGCAGATGTTTTTTCCGTCGCTGAGCAGGCACACAAGCTTGTATTGAAGCGGGTTCGTATCCTGATATTCGTCCACCAAAACATATTCAAAGCGCCCGCGTACTCTTTCTCTTACCTCGTCGTTCTCGGAAAGCAGTCTTACCGTTTCAAAAATCAGGTCATCAAAGTCAAAAGCGTTCGCTTCGCGAAGCCCTTGTCTGTATCCCGCATAAATCTCGGGTATTTTCGGGAACGCCGCATAGTCGCCGTACGCTATGTCTTTTTTCAACTGCTTGGGCGTTTGAAATCTCGTTTTTGCGCCCGAAATTGCTTTTCGAACAATTCTCGGCGGATATAACTCGGTTCTCAGATTAAGGCTTTTTATCGTTGATTCTATAAGCCGCAGGGAATCCTGTTCATCGTATATCGTAAAGTTCCTTGCATACCCCAATCTGTCCGCATACATCCTCAAAAGTTTTACGCACGCGCTGTGGAATGTCATTGCCCATATTCCGTCTGTACTAACGCCGAAATTCTTTATGCGCGTCCGCATTTCCTGTGCGGCTTTGTTTGTGAATGTTATCGCAAGTATTCTGTCTGCGGGTATCGGGTTCGCCTGCATAAGTTCAAGATAGCGTTCGTGCTGTCTGAACTCCTTGTTTTTCAGACACCTTTCGAGATATGCGAAGTCGTCGTCCGAAAGTTCGCTTGTGTCGGTTGCCGTATGCCCGTATTTTATCAGATAGCCTATCTTGTTGACGATTACGGTCGTCTTTCCGCTTCCCGCGCCCGCAAGAATAAGAAGCGGGTTTCCCGTAGCGAAAACCGCCTGTTTCTGCATTGGATTGAGATTTGAAAATTCGTCTTCGAGTATTTTTCTTTTTAGCTCCTGCGCGCTTTGTGCCATCTGAAATGCCTGTCCTTATCTTATAATTATCTATTATGTCATTATAGATTATTTTTATATAAATTTCAATAAATTTCACATTTTTTTCGGTTTGCTCCGCAAAAATCTCTTTGTCAGGCGGCATGGTCGGCAAATGTTTCGGGCTGCTGTGTTCACGGTTTCGGACGTTATATGTTCTGACTATGTTTTTTCCTCCTTTTTCCTCTTATTTACTAAATTCCAAATCGGAATTTTCAACATTCATACTTCCGCTTCGGAATTATACCATGTCCGTGCTATGGTATAATTTTTTTGTGATAATGTAATCTGTGTCGGTGGAACCGTTTGGAACTGCTGAGATTCGATCCCTTGTCCGATTTGACGGAAGAATCCTATCTTGACATTTCGGAGAGACAGAAAAAGAAGAGTGAATGTCCGTATCGGTCTCATTGACGCAACAAAGACAAGGAGACCGTGTATGAAAAAACGAACAAAAGTTTGCGGCAACGCAAACGTCGTCGGACGTCGGATTGAAGAACTCCGGTTGGAAAAGGGCATAAGGCAAAATACTTTTATCGCAAAATTACAGGCGTCGGGGTTGGATATTAACCCGACAAGTTATTCAAAACTTGAAGGTCAGTTCCGTTCCGCCAGCGATGTGGAAATATATCATATCGCAAAAGAACTCGGCGTTCATGTGGAAACTCTTTTCAGTGATTATAACCCCGAAAGCAGATAGGTTTTACTGCCGCATCTTTTTGAATGCGGCGGCAAATTTTTTTGAAACAAAATGTGAAGAAGAATTCGGAAACATATTGACATTTATTGATAAAAGGTATAAAATAGAATCGGAAACAAAAGGAAACTCTTGATTTATGAAAGGAAAAAGTTATGAAGAAAAACATCAAAAGAATTGTGTGCTTATTGTTTGCCGTTGTTTTTATGTTCGGAACGGCTTTTGTTTCTTCTGCGGAGGAAGAATATCTGACAAGTTTCAAAGTCAGCGGAACAAACAGCATGACACTGACATTCGGGACGTCGTCGGGTCAGACGATTTCCGTTGATTTGGGTGCAGTCCTTCTTATGCCGGATGAGGAAGAGGGGAACATTGCGGCTTTTATTTCAAACGACCCCGATTTCGGAACGGTTTACGTTTCGTATACCGTTCGCGTCAACTCCAAAAAACAAAACGTATACAAGTTTTATCTGGGTGAACTTGCAAGCAATGAAATAGTTGAGACCCCGTTTATCAAGGCTTGCGACATGGCATATCTGTATCTTTCGCTTTGGGTCAATTACGATGCGAAAGGTTCTGATTTTACAACCGTCGGATTTGACGGGCTGATGACAAAGGCGAATGTGAATAATATTGTAGGATTTCTTATGCCGATCCTTTATCGCAATGATTCTTATGTTTCCGGTGATTTCATTTTTTCGCCCCCGTATTCAGAGTATGAATATTGGAAATTTGATGCTGTTTATAAAATTGTTTCACAGTATTTTACCATGACCCAGAAACAACTTAAAAAGTCTGTTCGGTATACCGAGGATTATGTGAAACCGGCAATGGAACTTTATCAACCGACTTTATCAAACAGAAATGTTTTAAGTTTGATGATTTCCGTTGAAAAGAGCGGTTCGCAGTGGATTTGCGACATGGGTTATTTTACATTGGACGGAGACCCCATAACGTTTACGCTCACAATGAATGAAAAGCTTCAAATGATAAAGAGCGTATCAGACAAAAGATTCAAGGCAGGGGACGTGAACGGCGACGGAGACATAGACATTTCGGATGCAATGCTTCTTTTCTATGCGGTTTCCAAAAAAGTCGATCTCACTCCCGATGAAAGGTCAAGGGCAATGTCGAATTGGGACGGAGCCATAGATATTGAGGATGCGATGGCGCTGTTTTATTACGTCGCAAAAAGAACGTCAAAATTCTTCACATTGGATTAAGCGAATATAATAGCGAGCATAATTTAAAAAGAGCCGCGGATAAAATCCGCGGCTCTTCGTCCACTCTCTTGCATTTTTGATTCCGACAGGCTATATGTAATAGTCCGGCTCGGGGGCTTTTTTCATCAGGTCCGCAACGGTAATGCCGTCAAAAAATTCGTTTGTTATGCGATAAAACTCTTTCCACATCGGCAGAGTTCTGCATTCCGACGCTCTTTCGCATGGGGACGCGTCTTCTCCGAGACACGCAACCGGCGCCAGGTTTCCCTCTGTCAACCGCAGAATATCTCCCACCCGGTATTCGTCGGGTTCTCTGTTGAGTTTGTATCCGCCGCCTTTGCCGTGCATTCCGTCAACAAACTTGTTCTTTATCAGCACGGGCATTATTCTTTCAAGATATTTCAGCGAAATACCCTGCCTTTCGGCAACGTCTTTCATCGGAATATATCCGCTTCCGCGATGTTCCGCGAGGTCTGTCAAAACGCGAAGAGCATAGCGCCCTCTCGTTGATATCATCATTTCAAACGAACTCCTTGAATGTTTTTATTCCGCAAAAAGCGGGGTCGAGAGGTATCTGTCGCCCGTGTCGGGAAGAAGTACCACAATGGTCTTGCCCTCGTTTTCGGGACGTTTTGCTATCTCTATTGCCGCAAATGTCGCCGCGCCGGAGGAAATGCCCACAAGCACGCCCTCTTTTCTGCCTATCAGACGACCCGTTTCGAATGCCGCTTCATTTTCGACGGGGATTATCTCGTCGTAAACTTTCGTGTTCAAAACCTCGGGAACAAAGCCCGCGCCTATGCCCTGTATTTTGTGCGGTCCCGCAACGCCCGTGGAAAGTACCGCAGAGGTCTTCGGCTCAACCGCAACAACTTTGACGTTCGGATTCTTTTCTTTCAGGTATTCACCCACGCCCGTTATGGTTCCGCCCGTGCCTACGCCTGCGACGAAGAAATCAACTTTTCCGTCGGTGTCCTCATATATTTCGGGACCGGTGGTCGCCTTATGAACAGCGGGGTTTGCGGGGTTGACGAACTGACCCGGAATGAAACTGTTAGGAATCTCTTTTGCAAGTTCCTCCGCTTTTGCTATCGCGCCTTTCATGCCTTTATCTCCGGGAGAAAGCACAAGTTCCGCTCCGTAAGCCTTCATCAGCTGACGTCTTTCAACGGACATCGTTTCGGGCATAACTATGATTATTCTGTATCCTCTTGCCGCCGCCACGCTTGCAAGACCTATGCCGGTATTGCCCGAGGTCGGTTCAATGATGACGGAACCTTTTTTCAGAAGCCCCTTTTGTTCCGCGTCATCTATCATCCCCTTTGCGATTCTGTCCTTGACGGAACCCGCGGGATTGAAATATTCGAGTTTTGCGAGAATTTTTGCTTTGAGTCCGTATTCTTTTTCTATATGTGTAAGTTCAAGCAGCGGGGTTTTACCTATAAGTTGATCCGCCGCGGTATAAATACCAGCCATGATGTTTTAACTCCTCTTTTCCTCTTATTTGACCGCCGCAAACGCCGTGTCAAGCGCAGCGATAAGGTCGTTGATGTTTTCTGTACCTATCGAAAGTCTTATGGTGTTGGGTTTGATTCCCTGGTCGAGAAGTTCGTCTTCCGTCAACTGCGAATGGGTGGTTGAAGCGGGGTGGATAACGAGGGACTTGACGTCCGCAACGTTTGCAAGCAGCGAGAATATCGGCAGATTGTCAATGAACTCCTGCGCTTCTTTTGCGCCGCCCTTGATTTCGAAAGTGAAGATTGAACCGCCGCCGTTCGGGAAATACTTTTTATAAAGTTCGTGTGTCGGCTCGGTGGGCAAAGAGGGGTGATGAACCGCCTCGACTTTCGGGTTGGAGGCAAGATACTCAACTATTTTAAGCGCGTTGGAAACGTGTCTTTCCACACGCAGGGAAAGCGTTTCAAGTCCTTGCAGGAACAGAAAAGCGTGGAACGGGGAAAGGGTCGCGCCCGTGTCGCGGAGCAGAATTGCTCTTATATAAGTCGCAAACGCCGCAGGGCCTACCGCGTCAGCAAACGAAATTCCGTGATAACTCGGGTTCGCTTCGGATATCCACGGGTATCTGCCGGATTTCTTCCAGTCAAATGTGCCGCCGTCCACGATAACGCCGCCTATCGCCGTGCCGTGACCGCCGATGAATTTTGTTGCGGAATGAACAACGATGTCCGCGCCGTGTTCAATGGGTCTTATCAGATACGGGGTCGCAAAGGTGGAATCGACCACAAGCGGAAGTCCGTGTTTGTGCGCTATCGCCGCTATGCCCTCAATGTCGCATACGTCCGAGTTCGGGTTGCCGAGCGTTTCGATATAAAGCGCCTTTGTTTCGGGACGGATGGCTTTTTCGAAAGCGTCAAGGTCGTGCGGGTCTACAAAGTCGGCGGTGATGCCGGAAGAAAGGGGCAGCGTATGCGCAAGCAGGTTGTATGTGCCGCCGTATATATTTTTTGACGAAACGATATGTTCGCCGCTGCGCGCAAGGGCGAGAATGGTATAGTTAATTGCCGCCGCACCGGAAGCCGTTGCCAGTGCCGCAACACCGTTTTCAAGGGATGCTATTCTTTTTTCAAAAACATCGTTTGTCGGGTTTGTAAGTCTGCCGTATATGTTGCCCGCATCACGAAGACCGAATCTGTCAGCCGCGTGCTGGCTGTTGCGGAAGACGAAAGATGAACTTGCATATATGGGAACGGCTCTTGCATCGGTTGCCGAGTCGGGAAGTTCCTGACCGACGTGAAGTTGCTTTGTTTCAAAACTCCAATTTTTTGAATCTTTTACATTAACAGACATAATATTTTCTCCTATTCGACTTTATCTTGATTTTGTGTGTTGTGTGTATTATTATCGGTAACATCGACAGCACATTCGGTCAAGACTCAGCGTCACGCAGACAGGAACGGCGAAGTTCTTTTTGTCCGCATATTTTCCGTTTTTCATCTTCGCGCTTCCTTTCGTCGTTTTTTTTGTTTTTCCTACCAACCAAGTAGGTTGATGCGATTATACCATTTCTTTCCCGATTTGTCAATAGGTTTTTCCGTAGTTTGCAAAAAGGTCAAAAATTTCTGTTCAAGGCTGTTTTTGCGTGTGTTTCCGTCAAAAATTCACAGGTTACTCTTTACTTTTTTATAATCGCGTGTTATAATATGACTATATAATGAAAAAGAATAAATATGAGAGGTTGAAACTTATGGCAAAAAAAATATTTGTCGTAGACGACGAAAAGAATATTCGCGACATCGTGCGTTCCTATCTTGAAAAAGAGGGATTTAACGTCTCTGTTTTCGAGAACGGCGAATCTGCGCTCGAAGAATATCTTCGTTCCGCTCCCGATATGCTTGTTATCGACATCATGATGCCCGGAATGAGCGGTCTGGAACTCTGCAACGAGATAAGAAAACACGCAAATACACCCATAATCATAGTTTCCGCCCGAGACGAGGAGATTGACAGAATTCTCGGCATCGAGATGGGTGCGGACGACTATATGATGAAACCGTTTTCGCCCAAAGAACTTGTTGCCCGTGTCAAGGCGGTTTTCAGAAGACTTGACGGCATGGGAGCAGACAAGACGGACGGCAATACGATAGGCTGCCGCGATCTTGTGATTTATCCCGCCGAGCGCCGCGTCGCAAAAGTTAAGGACGGCAAGGAGACCGATATTTCGTTCACCGCAATGGAATTTGATTTCCTCAACTTTATGATTTCGAACAAAAACCGTGTTTTCACCCGTGACCAACTGCTCAAAAACATTTGGGATTATCAGTATATCGGCGACACCAGAGCCGTTGACGACCTTGTAAAGAGAATCAGAAAGAAACTCGACGCAAGCGAGACGGATTTCTGTATAGACACGGTTTGGGGCTACGGTTATAAAGTGACCGACTATCCGGACAGAAACGATGGCTAAACGGAAACCGAGAGTCAGCATCCGCCGAAAAATGGCGTTTTCATACGTTATGCTCGTGCTTCTCGTGGCTCTCATATCCGTCGGCTTTATGCTTGTGTTTCTCGACGGATATGTTGTCAGCCGTGAGCGCGTGAGCCTTGAACGTGTGACCAAACAGGTCGGAGAAATGCGCTATCACAATCTTTCCGACCCGGACGGCGTTGATGTTGACGCTTTGACGGACATCGCTTCCGACGAAAACTATTCGGTCGTTATTTTAACTTCCGATTTGAAATACGTCAACAGCATAAATGCGGACTTCCTTATTTCTTTTAACGATTCGGAGGGCAAACTCGTAACTTCCGTCATCAAGGATAATCTTGGCGACGGAACGGCGGCGCTTGCCGAAAAAGGAAGAGTACGCTTTCTTGTTTGCAGCGTCGGTGTCAGCGACTATGTTCTCGGTCCGTATTATATCGTGCTTGCAACGCCGGTTTCGGACTTTGGCATCGGAAGTAACTTTTTCAGGTTTTATCTGCTTTCGATAATATTCGCTTCCGTATTCGCGTTGCTTTTGTCGGAAGTTCTTTCGGATAAAATGACTTCGGACATAAAGCGCCTGAAATACCGCGCGGAACTGCTCGCGGAACGCAAATTCGACGTTGACGTGCCGATACGTTCCAACGACGAAGTGGGCGAACTCGCGGAGTCCATCGACAAGATGGCGAACAGTATCAGGGAATACGACAACAATCAGAAGATATTCCTGCAAAACGCTTCGCATGAGCTTCGAACACCGTTGATGTCAATTCGCGGCTATGTCGAGGGCATAAAGGACGGCGTTTTCACCGATACGGATTATGCTTACGATATGATTTTGTCGGAAACGTCGAGACTTGAAAAACTTGTCAATGAGGTTATGTATCTTTCAAAGATAGAGACCGCGGACGGCATGATAAAACTTGTTCCGACCGATCTTGAAGACGTTATAAGCGAAACTGCGGAAAGGGTTCACGGCGTATTTGACAACAGCGAGATCAAACTGACCGTCGCAGATGTTCCCGAAATACATCTTCAAGCGGACTGTGATAACCTTTCGACCGCATTGACCAATATAATCACAAACTGTCTGCGTTATGCAAAAAGCGAGATACGGATAGATTTTATCGTTTCGGAAAAACTCATACTCCGCATTTCCGACGACGGAAATGGCATAAATGAAGCCGATCTTCCGTTTATCTTCAAACGTTTTTATAAAGGGAAAAAAGGTAAATACGGACTCGGACTTGCGATAGCGAAAGCCGTTGCCGAAGCCCATGACGGCTCCGTTTGCGCTTACAACAAGCAACAGCACCCCGAAATTTTCGGCGAGAACGTAAGCGGCGCGGTATTTGATATCGTTCTTCCGTATATTCCGTCAAATTGACGCAAACAGCCTTAAAAAGGATAAATAACGAATTTCATCTCCGCATAAACTATGTGCGGAGATGATTTTTTTGAGCAAAAAACCTTTCGTTTCCGCTCTTGTTTTCGTGTTTGCTCTTACGCTTCTGCCGTTTGTCTTTCTCAGCGGTTGCGGGCTTGACGATACGGGCGGAGGCAATCTTATATATCTTGAAAGCGGCGGAGTTCTTTATTGCCCCGCGCCTTACGGCTGGGAAGTTTACGGCAGCGGCACCGAGGTCTCCGCAAAAGTCGGATACGGCAGAAAAGCCAAAAAGAAAAAATGTTCGGCGGTCGCTTACGGTGACGGGACGTTTCTTGTTTACGGCAGCGGGCAGAAAAAAACGCTTCTTTGCCGCTGTGACGGAGATTTGCCGTCGGCAAGCGACGCCAATGAAGAAAACGGGGTATTGCTTCGGCTGGGAGAGTCTGACATTCTTCTCAATGCGGAAGAAGCGGGAAATCTGCTTGAATGTATTTGCAGCGAACGTCTGACAGCTGACGCCGAAACGCTTTCCGATGTCGGTCTTGTATTTGCCGTTTTCCCTAACATCGGCGCGGTGAAACTGCTCGGAACGGTTCGTTCCGTTCGGGGCGGTGGCTTTGTTCTGTGCGACGGAAACGGTCGGTCGTTTTTGCTGCCCGATGATTTTTCTGTTGACACCGCACAATAAATGTGGTATCATATAAGCAGAAAATCACGGAAAGGGGAGAGCGTCGTTGAAACCGAAATTTATTGCTTCAATGCTTTGTGCTGTCTCTCTGTTTTTGCTTTGCTCGTGTATTCATCTCCCGTCCGCAACCCCCGAAACAACGGACTCACCCTCGAAAAAAATGCTTAATGCGTCTGTTTCGATAGGCGGAAAAGACTATCCGTCCGTTGACGGCAGGGGCTTTGCGGAGAATTTTCCCACAGAGGATGTCCTTGACGAAGAAAAACGGGTCGTTAAAGGGATAGATTACGTCCTTTACAGCGGGCAGAAACGGCTTGTGTCAGGATACAGCGAATATACTTATGATGAAAACGGACAAGTTGTAAACCGTAAAAAATACGATACGCTCGGCGCATTCATCGAGGAATGCAGATATACGCAGGATTCGGAGAGCGGAAAGCCGTCGGAAGTCTCCGTCTATGACGAAAACGGGATTTTGTCGGGAAAAACGACGTATACATATGAAAAGGTACTTTGTCTGACTGAAAAACCTTTTTACGATATGCTCGAAAAAGTTGTTTCCGAATACGATGCGGACGGCAATTTGCTCGGTTCGGTCGAATATGAGTATTTCGATACCATACGCTCAATATATCCCAAAAAAGCGACTTACCGCGACGGCAACGGCGTTATAACAAAGGCTTTCGACTTTGACGAATCGGGAGATTACGAATACCTTTATATATACGAAAACGGCGAGATTGTCGAAACAAAGAAAATAGGCTGATTTAAGTTTTATATTCAAAAAAAACGGAGAAGACCGAAAAAAGTCTTCTCCGTAATTGTTTTGTTATCTCTTATTTTGCAGCCGCAACGATTATTCCGAAATCTGCGGATTTCAGAGATGCGCCGCCGATAAGACCGCCGTCAACGTTGACTTTTGAGAGCAGTTCGGCCGCATTTTTCGCGTTCATCGAACCGCCGTACTGAATGGTTACGGCTTCCGCCGTTTCAGCGTCGTAAAGGTCTGCAAGCGTTTTTCTTATAACGCCGTTGCCCGCATCCGCTTCGTCCGCCGTTGCGGTTCTGCCCGTGCCTATTGCCCAAACGGGTTCATAAGCAATAACTATCTTTTTCGCGTCTTCCGCACTTACACCGTCAAGCGCATATCTGGTTTGTGTCGTAAGAACTATGTCGGTTGTGCCGTTGTCTCTCTCTTCGAGTTTTTCGCCTACGCAAAGTATCGGTTTAAGACCCGCCGCAAGCGCCGCTTTGATTTTGAGATTTACGGTAACGTCGGTTTCGGCAAAATACTGTCTTCTTTCGCTGTGACCGATAACAACGTATTCAACGCCGAGGTCGCAAAGCATTGCGGCGCTTATTTCGCCCGTGTATGCTCCGCTCTCTTTCCAGTGCAGGTTTTCCGCACCGACATGAATATTTGTGCCCTTTGCGGCTTCAACCGCGTTTTGCAGGTCTACGAAAGGAACGCAGATAACAACTTCGCATTCCGCATCTTTTACAACGGGCGCAAGTTCTTTGACAAAAGCCGTCGTTTCGGACGGGGTCTTGTTCATTTTCCAGTTGCCCGCGATTATCGCTTTTCTTTTGGCTTTGTTCATTTTATGTTTCTCCTTATTATGAGAGGGGATGAACCGTTTCATCCCCTCTGAAAGAATAATGTTTAAGACTTATTTGTCAAGCAGGCACGCAATACCCGGAAGTTCCTTGCCTTCAAGGAATTCAAGCGATGCGCCGCCGCCGGTGGAAATGTGGGTCATCTTGTCCGCAAATCCGAGTTTCTCAACCGCCGCAGCAGAGTCGCCGCCGCCGATGATGGAAACCGCGCCGCTGTCGGCAACAGCCTGCGCAACCGCTTCCGTACCTGCCGCAAAACTCGGCCACTCGGAAACGCCCATGGGACCGTTCCAAACAACCGTACCCGCGCCGATGATGGACTTGGAGAAGAGTTCTCTTGTTACGGGACCGATGTCAAGACCCATCCAGCCTGCCGGAATGGAATCTGAATATATCGTCATGTGGATAGCGTCTTTGTCGTAAGCGCGTGCGATCTCGTTGTCAACGGGGATAAGGAAGTTAACGCCTTTTTCTTCCGCTTTTTTGAGAAGATCAAGCGCAAGGTCGAGCTTGTCGGATTCGCAAAGAGAAGTGCCGATATTGTTGCCAAGCGCTTTGAAGAATGTGTAAGCCATGCCGCCGCCGACGATGATGGTGTCCGCTTTTTCGAGCAGGTTCGTGATAACGCCTATCTTGTCGGAAACTTTCGCGCCGCCGAGAATGGCAACGAAAGGTCTCTTCGGGTCGGAAAGCGCGCCGCCCATAATGCGGATCTCTTTTTCGATAAGGTAACCGCAAACGGCGGGAAGATAGTGCGAAACGCCCTCTGTTGAAGCGTGTGCTCTGTGCGCCGTTCCGAATGCGTCGTTTACATATATTTCAGCCATGGACGCAAGTTCTTTCGCAAAATCGGGATCGTTCTTTTCTTCTTCCTTATGGAAACGAACGTTTTCAAGAAGAAGAACTTCTCCCTCTTTGAGAGCCGCGGCTTTCGCTTTCGCGTCTTCGCCTATGACGTCTTTTGCCAGCGTTACGTTTTTGCCGAGCAGTTCGGAAAGTTTTGCCGCAACGGGCGCGAGAGAATATTTCATATTGAACTCACCCTTGGGTCTGCCGAGGTGTGAGCAAAGGATAACTTTCGCATTGTGCGCAAGCAGGTATTTGATGGTGGGAAGCGCTTCAACGATTCTTTTCGGGTCGGTAATAACGTCGCCGTCAAGGGGAACGTTGAAATCGCATCTTACAAGGACTTTTTTGCCGTTAACGTCGATGTCCTCGACGCTTTTTTTGTTGTAGTTCATACAATTTCTCCCTTTACTGTTATATCATTATTTTTGACTCATTTGGTAGAAATAAACAATTTCAAGTGTTAATATTTTATACTATATTAAATCGGATTTCAATACACTTGCCAAAATTTTAACAATAAATTTTCTTTTCGCACCTATTTTTACTTGTTTTCCCCTTTGTTTAGGGGTTGCTTGCCGAAAAAAGTCGGGGCAAAAAGCCCCGACGCAAAAATCCGATTTATATTATTTGAGTTCTATGTATTTTTCTATGAGTTCCACGCAGTTGTCAATTCCGAATCTCGAAACGTCTATGCAGAGGTCGTAGTGCGACGCTTCGCCCCAACGGCGGTTTGTTCTGTATTCATAGTAATTGCTGCGTTTTTTATCTGTCTTTCGCAGAATATCCGCAACCTTTTTAGGTTCGCAGCCGTAAAGATTTATCGCTCTGTCTTTTCTGAATTCGTCGTTTGCGGTCAAAAAGACATTGACGGTGTCGGTTCTGTCTCTCAGAATGAAGTCCGCGCATCTGCCCACGATAACGCAGCTGCCTTTTTCGGCAAGTTCCTCGATAAGTCCCGCCTGTATCTGATAAACCTTGTCGTTTATGGGAAGTACGGTCTCTCCCCAATACGGAGAACCGCCGTCCATGCCGTAAGCACCGACAGCCAAACTGTAAAGAAGGCTGTTTGTCGGCTTTTCGTCAACGCTCTCAAAAACCTTTTCGGACATTCCGTGTTTTTTTGCGGCAAGGGTTATCAACTCTTTGTCGTAAAAGTCAACGCCGAGTTTTTCCGCAAGTCTTTTGCCTATTTCTCTTCCTCCGCTGCCGTACTGTCTGCCTATGGTAACGATGAATTTCTTGTTCATAAAAACACCTCCGAAAGGATTTTTCTCGCAACGGTCGGGCTTTTGCCGTCTCCGTCTTCTGAAAATATTTTATCACATCATTTTGAGAATGTCAAGCGCGGACAAGACGTTTTTTTTCTGTTCAGTACCAATTTTTTTAAGAATGGATACTGCTGTTTCCTCTGCTCTGCATTCCGTGAACCGCTGCGCACGGCACAAGTCCAGTCGCAGTTCCGTTCTTGCTTCGCCGAGCGTCTGCGTGAGGTTTTGCGCTCCTGCTTTTTTGCTTTGCTCGCCGGGAAGACATTGCGCCGTAGGAAAGCATTGTTCCGCCGCTCCGAAAATTTCTTCGCCGCAAACCGTCCAGATCAGCACTTGCTTTCCTCCTCCGCAATCATTTCGTCCAGTTTTTTCAACGCTTCTTTCAGTCCTCCCAAAGCGTCGATAAGCCCCGATTCCACGGCTTCCCGCCCTCCGAGAAGCGTTCCCACGTCCGTCATCAGCCCGCCCGTTGCGGTCATCAGTTTTCGGTATTCTTCGGCGGAGATTTTCGAGTTCTCCGAAACAAATCGGATTATGCGTTCCTGAATTCTGTCGAAATATGCAAAAGTCTGCGGCACTCCGACCACCATTCCGTTCAGCCGCACGGGGTGCACCGTCATTGTTGCGGACGGCGCGATAAACGAATATTTTGCCGAAACGGCAAGCGGAACGCCTATGCTGTGACCGCCGCCGAGCACGAGAGAGACCGTCGGCTTTGACATGGACGCTATCATTTCGCTTATCGCAAGCCCCGCTTCGACGTCGCCGCCGACCGTGTTCAGCAAAATCAGCAAACCTTTTATGTCGGGCGTTTCTTCTATTGCGACGAGGGCGGGAAGAACGTGTTCGTATTTGGTCGTCTTTGTCTGTGAGGAAAGCAGATAATGTCCCTCTATCTGACCTATAACGGTCAGACAATGTATTCTGTCGGCATTGACCGATCCGAATTCTCTGATTTCTTCTTTCTGCTGCGCTGCGATGTCGTTTTCGTTTTTGTCTGTCATAAAAAAATCCCTCCCCGCTCATTTTTTCCGAGCGGAGAGGAATTTATTCTTTTATAAATCTGTTCTGTTTTCTATTGAAGAATAAAATTGATGTATGCGGGGTTGTGGTCGCTGTAACGGAAACCCGTGTCAACCGTTTTGGACTCAATGACTATTATGTTTTTCGAAACGATAAAGCCGTCAAGCGTGACCGTGAAAGACGTTTCGGGTGAATAAGTTTCGCCCGCGTCTCTGCATGTTCTGAGCGGATCTGCCTGCGGTGCGACGAGTGTCATCGTGTCCGGAATGAGATCGTCGGGTATCTTCTGTGCCCAAGCGTGTTCCTGCGACAGTTTTTCTCCGGGCAAATTTTTGTTGAAATCTCCTCCCGCAATGCAGTAATTGCCGTTCGCATATTCGTTTTCCATATCGGCAAGCAGTATTTTCAACTGCTCGTTCGCCACCGTGCCGTCCTTTGTGTATGCGGAAAGATGAAGCGTATAAACCACAAGTTCTTTCCCGTTTTCGGTCGGTATACGGCTGACGGAATAGCAGCGGTCGAGATCAAGAAGCTTTCTGACGCCCGATTCTATCGGCAGACTGCGCCGAACGGAAGACGTTATACCGTATTTTGAAAATGTCAGAAGTCCGCTTTTGTTCGCTCCGTGCGGTGATGTCAACGGCCAGAAAAGGTAAGGACTGTCATAATTCTGCGCAAAAACACGACAGTAACCGTCTCCCAGAACATCGGACGCAATTTGACGCTGGTCTGTATTGCGGCTTCTTGTACTGTCGAAATCGACCTCTTCGAACAGATATATGTCGGCACCGAGTTCTTTCACGGCTTCAACCGCATTTTTGATATTGCTTTCCGCTGATTCCTCCGTTCTGCAACGACTTTCGTCGCCGCCGTCCATGAAAAACGAGAAATCGTCGCTGTAAGCCCCGAAACCGAGATTGTACGTTACCGCCGTAAGTGTTCTGCAAACGGGAAGTGCGCTTTCCTGCGCTTTTCCCTCGACTTCCAGCGTGATATTGTCTTCCGCGCGGTGGTACGAAGCAAAAACATAAACGACGTACCCAGCGATAACGAGGATGAGTATTATCAGCACTATCAGTAATATTTTAAGTATTCTTTTCAGCATTTTGTTTCTCCCGATTATTCCTTCAGAATTTTTCGGCAAGTACTTCGCAGCACTCCCGTATTTGGCTGTAAACTTCATCGAAAGCCCCCGAATACCACGGGTCCTCGATTTCTCCCGATCTCTCCGCGGCGGAGGTCAGCAATATGATTTTGCCGTCCGGGTCAGACCCGAATATGCGAAGCGCGTTTGCGGCATTGCGTCCGTCCATGCAAACAAAAAGGTCGTATTTTGAGTAATCGTCCTTTTTCAAACGCACGGCGCGTTTTCCGCCGCAGTTTATCCCATGCTTTTCAAGCACTCTGCGTGCCGGCGGATAAACGGAGTTGCCGAGTTCTTCGGCGCTTGTCGCACTTGAAGCAACGGTTACGATACCGTCTTTTCCTTTTCTTTTTAATATATCTTTCATCACGAACTCTGCCGTGGGAGAACGGCATATATTGCCGTGACAGACAAACATAACAGCTTTCATTTTATTCCTCCGATGCCTATTGTAGCATCTTTTGCGGAAAAAAGCAAGTGCTTTCAAAAAAAGAGAGGGCTTCGCCGAAAGAGCGAAGCCCCGAGATATTGCTGTTTTAATCGTCAATGGGTTCTCTGTCAAACGAAACAAGTTTGCCCGTCGGAGTGAATTCATACTCGTATTCGTATCCGCCGTAAACAAATTCTATCTCAAACCCGTCATCCTCAACTTCCGCTTTTTTGAAAGTTACGGATTTCCCCGTCAGTCCCGAATGCGCCAGCGCCGCTTTTTTCACGTTTTCTATAGAGGCTGTCGCGGTTCCGTGTCCGTTTGTTTGGAACGGCTCTTTCTCAAACTCTGTAATTGAGCCGCTTGACGCGCTTATCTCATATTTGTATGTCGCGTCGGAAGTTACAAATTCTATTTCATACTTGCCGTCATCAAGTTTTGCTTTGGTGAACTTTACGCTGTTTTCATTCAGTTTTGCATGCATCAGTGCAATCTTTTTCGCTTCGGCAAGCGTCTTTTGCGGCGTTGAAGATGTTGTTTTATCATCATCTGTCTCTGCTTTGAAGGAAGTTATTTTACCTGAAACCGCATCTATTTCAACCTCGTATTCCGTCCCTGCGCAAACGAATTCCACCTCGTACTTTCCGTCGTCAAGTTCGGTTTTTATCCTGGTGGCGGAAGATTCCTTAACTCCCGCGTAGGTGAAGGCTATTTCTCTTGCTTTGTCTGCCGTAATTACAGTTGAGGAAACCGGCGTTATAGCGGTTTTTTGTCCCGTCGCCCTGTTTTCTGTTTCATACGAAATTATTCTGCCCGTCTGTGCGTCTATATCATATTCGTACTCGATGTTTCCGCTGACGAATTCTATCTCATATTTTCCGTCATCGAGTTTTGTCTTTGTGAATGTTGCATCGGCGGTTTTTACTCCCGCATGTGCCAGCGCCACGGTTTTTGCTTTTTCAAGGGTTATTGCGCTGCCTGATTCATAATATTCCTTTTTATCGTTTTCGTCAAGGTCTTCTATTCCGTCTTTGATGTTTTCCAAAAGGCTGTCGTCCGCTTCTATCTCGATAATATCGCCTATCTCGATGTTCTTTTCCGCAACAAGTTTAGCCAGTTGGCGCAGGTTCATCTTTGCGAGGTCTTCCGCTTTGAGCGTCGTATCTTTTTCCGCAAGTTTAAGAACAAACATAGCCTTTCCCGAAGATATGCCGTTTTTCTTCGCAAAATCACGGGCAAACGCCATGTCGGTCGCCGTTTGGTTGAAAACTGCCGCATTGACGGAGTTTTCGTCCAGCGCCTTTCCGATATTTACGGTTATTTCATTTTTCAATGCGGTTGCCTTATCTTCGTTGCTGTTGCTTACCGTGACAAGGATTCCGTTATCATTATCTGTCAGGTATCCGTTTCTGACCATCGATCCGATAAGCGCGTTGACCGCCACTTTGACGTCAGAGCCTTTCAGATTCATTCCGTCAAGTACTTTTTCTCCGTCGTAATTTATTGCATTTACTTCTCTTACAATATTCTTTTTGTTTGTTTTGATCTCTATGCCCGGATTGACGTCAATGTCTATAACTGAGTCAATCGCATAATTGTTTGAATATAAAAGTCCTCCGAAAATTCCGACGATAAGAATGGCGCACGCCGCTGCGATAACCGCAATGAGTTTCGGTTTTCTTTTACTGTTTTTGACTTCTTTCATGGTAACGATCCTTTCTTTTTCGGGATCGAGCCTTTTTTCTATGTTTTCGAACATGTCCGTCGGCATGACGGCAAAAACGGCGTCCGAAAGCGTTTTTTCAATATCTTTTTTCTTCATCTGCCGTCCTCCTTTTCGATGTAAAGGCGCATTTTTTTGAGCGCCCTGTGATACTTGGACAAAACCGTGTTAAGCGGTATTTCGAGAACTTTTCCGATTTCACGCGCTTTCATTCCGGCAACGGCTTTCAGCATAACTATTTGTCGCTCATCGTTGTTCAGCGTGTCAAGAGTTGCTTTCAGCAGCAGACGTTGTTCGGTATTTTCCACTCCGGAAAAAGCCGTTGGATCGGTCTTTTCCGCTTCCTCGATATAGGTCTTTCCGTGTTCTTTTCGGATAAGTGTCAGCGCATGCCTTTTTGCTATCGTGATTATCCATGCCATCGGTTTGCCCTGCGGCTCGTAGCTTCCCGCGTTCGCACAGATGCTCAGGTACGTTTCCTGACAGACATCTTCTGCGTCGTGAGTGTTTTTCAGCAGGGAAAGAGTATATGCGTAAACGCTTTTTGCCGTTTTTTCATAAAGTATATGCAAAGCGTCCGGACGCCCTTGCGCAACGGCAAGAATATCGTCATCGCAGACCGTCGACTTTGTCTGATGTGAGTATTCTTCAAATACAAAAGCGAGCAGCATATTCTTTCTCCTTTCATACCGTTAACGCGCGAACGGCTCTTTTTATTGCAATCGTTTGTACTGTTTTACAATTTTTTCACAAAACCGATTTGCGACCACCGGTTTATCGGGATTTAAAGTTGCCTTTTATATTTTGTCGTTATATGTCTTATTATATCATATCTTTGTTTTTATTGCAATAACATCTTTCGCAAGAAAACAAAAACTCCGAACCCGTCTGAATTCGGCATCGGAGTTTTTTGTTATCTTTTGTCTGTACATCCTTCGACTATATTTCGCTTGCGGGGTGTACCGGAGTAAAAAAAGTGTCGGATTTTTTCGCAACGTAGTAGAAAAGAGAAATCGCGTCCCCTATGTCTGTTGTCCAATCAAGGTTGGAGTGCGCTCTGTTCTGCTGGTCCGGAGTTAACTCACTTTTCTTTGCAACGTGGTAAAACAGCAGCATCGCGTCGGTGATATCCGTTGACCCGTTGCCGTCAATATCTCCCGCGGGGTGTGAATATTCATCGGGGACCATTTCCGTAATTTGCGCATAATCGTTAAGAGCGAAAGAAAAAGACGATGTTCTTCCGTCCTTGTTCCAATATGTTTCCCTGCATCTCCAAACATCGCCGTCGTGTCTGACGGAAACTCTCATGTCGAGATAGTTGTCATTTGTCGGGCAGGGATACACTCTTACGGTGTCTGTCTTTCCGATCTTTTCATAAAACGACGACATTTTTACATCGTCTCTTGTGATGTCAAAAAATACCTGAATGGTCGCAAGTGCGTTATCCATTCCCCAATTTATAAAGGTCTTTCCGTTTTCGTCTTTCCTGAATTGGTTCGGATTTGCGCTTGAAGTGTTTAACAACTGCGAAACGAATCCGACAATGAAGTCAATGTTTTCTTTCGTCGCTTTTCCGTAATACGGCGCGCGGCGCGTGTTTTCGGGAATGGTTGCGTCATAGTCTATAAACATTGCCATGTATATCATGGCCACATCGCACGCATCGATGAAATCCGTTCTGCCCGTGGTGTTTTCGCTTGTCAGTCTTCCTATTGTAAATTTATATTGCGGCTCCGCGTTTGCTTCCGATACGCGGGTAACAAGTCCCTGGAATTGATAAAGGGACTCATCGCTCGTCATAAAAAGAGCGTACGCGTTGTCTCCTTTTTTGCTCAGGCTGTCCCAACCGTCTTTTAAATATATCGAGTCAACGGGAACTTCGACCTCTCCGCCCCAATATTTATGGAACACGAGTGTCATAGAGTCCGTTCCTTTGATTGTCATCTTATCGTAATTCTGTAACGGGTTGTCCTCTCTTTTTGCAAATGACGTAACCGACAAAGAGCATAATATCAACGCTGCAAGAATTACGGCAAGTCCCCTTTTGAATCCCCTGCTTATCGCTTTTCCCATAGTAAAAATTTCCTTTACCGTATTCTTCCTATATTGTAACATAATATAAAAGAAAGAACAATGCAAAAGTTTAGGAAAGATTCTGTCAAAATATGTAGGTTTGTTAGGCCGAAAGGTGTCGCCTCAGACGGGACAACCCGACGGACGGAAATGAGTTTTCAAAATCGTCAAGATTTTTTTTGTTGCGGGTATTGACAAACGGCGGTGAATGTGGTAACATATTAGAGCCGTGGAAATATCCGCGACAATGTGGGAGTTTAGCTCAGCTGGGAGAGCATCTGTCTTACAAACAGAGGGTCACAGGTTCGAGCCCTGTAACTCCCACCACTTTTTAAAAAACGCCGCATTCTTTGCGGTTGAATACAGAAACGGCTTCGTAGTTCAGTTGGTTAGAACGCCGCCCTGTCACGGCGGAGGTCGTGGGTTCGAGTCCCATCGGAGTCGCCATTTTTTTGCGGTATTAGCTCATCTGGTAGAGCGCAACCTTGCCAAGGTTGAGGTAGCGGGTTCGAGCCCCGTATACCGCTCCATAAAAATCCTCATTCGCAAGAATGAGGATTTTTACTTTTCATCTGATTTTTCCGTTTTTCTGCTTTATGTCGCATCTGCTCCGCACGTCATAGCCTTGCACTGCGCTTGAGCGGTATTTCTTTTCGGAAAAACAAATTATTCTTTTTCGAATTTCTGCATTGCAACCCGAATGTGCTTTTTGTGCTTTTCGGTGTGGCTTTTCTGTGTAGTTTGTTGATTATTTGTGTTTTAAGTCCAAGAATCGGGACAGTAATATGTTGTTTTGGCAAAGATAAACAAATCGACTGTCAAAATTTGTTTAATACGCCACTTTTCAAATTGGGCGCTTTGTGGTATCATTCATTATATAGTATAGGAGCAGTGCGCCCGTTTGAGTGAAACGGGACCGGCTGACGTTATCAGACGAACAGTTTTATTGGAGGTACATCTCGTGGCGGGTGTTATATTGAAAGGTATCGGTAAGGTTTATCCCGGCGGCGTTCGCGCAGTTACCGATTTCAACCTGAAAATCAAAAATAAAGAATTTATCGTTTTCGTAGGACCTTCCGGTTGCGGTAAATCGACAACGTTGAGAATGATCGCGGGACTTGAAGAGATCAGCGAAGGCGAGCTTTACATAGACGACAGACTTGTCAACGACATTCCTCCCAAGGACAGAGATATAGCGATGGTTTTCCAGAACTACGCTCTTTATCCGCACATGACCGTTTTTGAGAACATGGCGTTCGGTCTTAAACTCCGCAAGTTCTCGAAAGAGGAAATCAAAAGAAGAGTTGACGAAGCCGCAAGAATCCTTGACATCTCTCACTTGCTTGAAAGACGTCCGAAGGCTCTTTCGGGCGGTCAGAGACAGCGTGTTGCACTCGGACGTGCGATAGTTCGTGAACCCAAAGTATTCTTGCTTGACGAACCTCTTTCCAACCTTGACGCAAAACTCCGTGCCCAGATGAGAACGGAAATATCCAAACTTCACCTGAGACTCGGAACAACGTTTATATACGTTACGCACGACCAGACGGAGGCTATGACGATGGCTTCCCGTATTGTCGTAATGAAAGACGGATTTATCCAGCAGTGCGACACACCGCAGAATCTTTACGACCTGCCGTGCAATATGTTCGTTGCGGGATTCATCGGTTCTCCGCAGATGAACTTCATTGAAGCAAAACTGACGAGAAGAGGCGAAGACGTCTTCGTCAACTTCGGTGAGTTTGCCCTGAAACTTCCGCGTGAGAAAGTTATGACCGAGAACTACGAAAAACTCATGTCTTACGGCGGTAAGCAGGTTATTCTCGGTATCAGACCCGAAGCGGTTCACGATGAGGATATGTATCTTGAAAGATTTGCCGATTCCACGATAACCGCCAACGTTGAAGTAACGGAAATGATGGGTGCGGAAACCTACCTGTTCCTTGATGTCAACGATACCAAGATTACCGCAAGAGTTGCTCCCACAACGCTTGCGCGTCCCGGCGATACCATAAAGATATGCTTCGAGATGCAGAAGATTCATCTTTTCGACATCGACACCGAAGAGACGATCATTAACTGATATAAAGGCGATCATTTGATCTTGCGCATGGCGCGCAAACGGTTCCACACAATGTTTTATTGCATTATCAAGAATTAGATAACGAGGGACATTCCGGAGAGTAAAAATCTGCGGGGTGTTCCTCGTATGCTTTAATATAAAAATATGTGGAAATTTTGTGAAAGGAATGGATAAAAAAAGTGACGGAAAAGGTTCGGTTTTCGAAAGTCAGAGATGAATATGTTCCGTACATTTCCGCCGCTGCAAGTTCTTATCCCGAATACCTGCGCGAAGATCTTTTTCAGGAGGGTATGATAGGTCTTTATCTTGCCTGCCTGTCCTTTGATTCCGAGCGTGGAGTGCCGTTTGACGCTTTTGCAAAAACCTGTATAAAAAACCGTATTGTGACCGCTTACCGTGCATTGAAAACGGATGGCAAAACCGACGCCTTGACGGACGAGATAGCCGTTGAAGACGCTGACGTTATTTCAAGTGTCGATTTGCAGACTTTTTTCAGGAACTTGCGAAAAAATCTCTCCGACCTTGAAAATAAAGTCCTTGACGAATATCTTTTGGAAAAAAGATACTGCGAAATTGCCGAAAAACTCGGTGTCGGCGAAAAAGCCGTTGAAAATGCGGTGCAGCGGATACGCAAGAAGATAAAAAAACATTACGAAAACACGGAAAATTGAATCTACATAAATAATATTCGTCAATTCCCGTCATATACCATTCTTTGAATATTCCGACTCTTGTGCGGAGAGAAAAACCGTATATATGCCCAACTTAAAGGCGTTGAAAAGACTGCTGACTTCAGGTCAGAAGGACATTACCGCCGTTTGCCTCCTTTCGGCTCGCACACCCGAAAGAATGCGCGACGGTATGAAATGTTTGAATTACCTCGGTTCTCGGTCGTCTTCTGCGAATCGGTGTGAATCCGATTTAGGGCAATAATTTTTTAAGTGAGGATTTCTCGAAATGTACGAAGATAAGGAATTAGTTTGCAAAGATTGCGGTAAAACATTTGTTTTTTCTGCCGGTGAGCAGGAGTTCTATGCTGAAAAAGGATTCCAGAACGAGCCCCAGAGATGCAAAGAGTGCAGAGCTGCAAAGAAAAACGCTGCAAAAGGCGCAAGAGAGTATTTTGATACTACCTGTGCAAGATGCGGCGGCCCTGCAAGAGTACCGTTCCAGCCCAGAGAGGACAAACCGGTATATTGCAGCGAGTGCTTTGCGAAGATGAAGGAAGAGAACGCCGACTGATTTTCGGGTATTCGGAAGACTGAGTTGCCGAGTGTGCGGGCAATAAACGATCTTTTTGCGAACGCGGCGGTTCGCACTGCCGCGTTCGATTCATCCGGCGAAGACCTAATCGGCGTATCTGCGTCCGTTTTCGGGCGCCGATCGCCTGTTCCCGAGGGGCGCCGCCGAGGTGCCCCGCATCTTTTTGTATATAGCAAGATGCTTTTTTGAATTTCACAGCCTCTGCAAAGCGAAGCGCGGGTATGAGGCTTTATTGTGTTGTTCGGGAATATTTTGAATAATGGGTATGCAAAAAAGCCCGGACCGCAAAAAATGCTGAAAAATACAAAAAAGCAAATGTCTAAAAGATAAATATAACGACCCAAAACAGCGATTTTTTGCTTTTTAAAAAATAATGGTTAATTCGCCTTTTTTGCTGCGAGCGAATATCATCAGCCATGGATTCGATTTACCCGTTCTGAACCTTTTTTCCTATCCCCCTCCTTCGTTTCGGATATTTTTTTTCAGGCGGCGCGTTGTCAGCCTGACAAATATAATTGATATATAAAAACAGAAAAAATTTTTTACTTCCAAAAACGCTCTTTTGAGCGAATGAGAAAGCAGGTTTCCGGATATGCGAATACTGATTGCTCCCGATTCATTCAAAGGAACCATGACCTCTTCCGAGGTCTGCCGCGTTGTTGCGACAGAGATAAAAGAACTGCGTCCCGATGCGGAAGTTGTGTGTCTGCCCGTCGCCGACGGCGGAGAGGGCAGCGTTGACGCGTTTGCGGCGGCGCTCGGAGAAAGAGCGCAAATTGTGACCGTCAAGGGAACAGACTCTTTCGGCTGTGTCAGACACGATATGAAAATATGCGTTTTCGGCAAGACTGCGGTTATTGAGACCGCACAGTCCGTGGGTTTGCAGCCGAACAGACTTGATATTATGAACTCGACGACTTACGGTGTCGGTGCGCTTATAAAGGCGGCGCTTGACGCAGGGTGTCGAAAACTTATATTTTGTCTCGGCGGAAGCGGTACGAACGATATGGGCGCGGGTGCGGCGTGCGCTATGGGCGCCAAGTTCTATGACCGAAACGGCTGCGAACTCATCCCCAAAAGCGGCGGTCTTTCGGGTATAGGTAGCGTTGACCTTTCGGGACTTGACGCAAGGCTGCGCGAAAGTGAGATAATAGGCGCGTGCGATGTGACGAACCCTCTTTACGGCAATCATGGCGCGGCGGCGGTTTACGGATCGCAAAAGGGAGCGGACGAGGAACTGATAAAGGTTCTCGATGCGGGTGTACGCCGTCTTTCGGATATCGTTGAAAACGAAGTCGGAAGATCCGTTGCATATACTCCCGGTGCAGGCGCGGCGGGCGGATTCGGCGCGGGAATAATGCTTTTCTTCGGCGGCAAACTTGCTTCGGGCGCGGACACCGTTCTCGACGCCGTGGGGTTTGACGAAGAGGCAAGAAATGCCGATGTCATAATTACGGGAGAGGGGTGCGCGGACGCGCAGAGCGTTAGCGGAAAAATCGTTTGCCGCGTTGCGGAACGCAGTCGCGGCAAAGAAGTTGTATGTCTTTGCGGGAAAATCGGAGACGGTGCGGAAAAACTGCTTGAACACGGCGTTTCGCGCTTGGTCTGCATAACTCCCGAGGAACAGACCCGCGAGGAAGCGAAAACACATTGTTTTGAAAATTTGCGCAATGCCGTCAGGTCGGACATACTTGACATATAAAGACGGATACGGCGCTTTTCATATTTTACCATCTATCGGAAAGAACTGAGTTTATGTATAATTTTGAAAAAACGGATATATCCCGTGCGGACGAATTTGCGAAAAAGAACGGCATATTTCAGCAGACCGCAGGCTGGGCGCGTTTCAGAAAACTTTTCAGACCCGACGCTTTTGTGGGAACGGACGAAAACGGCGAAACGGTTTTGAGTTGTATGCTTTTCCGTCTGCCCGTGTATTGCACTCCGTGGTCGATAGGATATATCACGCGCGGATTTGTCTGCGATTACGAAAACAGAGAACTCGTAGCGGAATTTACCGAGTATCTGAAAGCGTACATGAAAAAGAAGCATATCATCTATTTGATTTTTGACCCATTCTGCGATTATAAGATAGATTTCAAAGAACCCGAAAACGATATATGCAAGTTTTTTGAAAGTCTCGGATATATCAAAAACGAAAAACTCGTTTTGCAGCCGAGAACGAATTACCGACTTCATATCGACCCGAAAAACGACCCGAAAGAGGAAGAAAAACGCCTTTATTCGAATTTTACGGTCAGACTTAAAAACGATATAAAATTCAGCCACGACAGAGGTGCGGAACTTCATGTTTCGACACCCGAAACGCTTGACGAATACGTTGAGATCTTCTATAAACTGCTGGTTGAAACAACTGATAAAAAGGGTTTCGGCAGACGCGACCTCGATTATTACAAGAAGTTTGCTTCATCTCTTGACCCGCAGGCGAAAATTTATCTTTATAAGTACAACAGCAAAAAGGATAAAGAATACACCGAAAAGGTTCTTGCGGACGTTCACGCGCAGATAAAACGCTTTGAGGACGAGATTGCGGACCCCGAAACGACCGATAAAAAGCGTGAAAGACTTGCCCCGAAGCTCAAAGAGGCGTACAAGCAACTTGAAGCGACGGAAAGACGTTTGAAGATAACCGAAAAATATTCGGACGACCCGTATCTTTCCGCATCGTTCTTTATCAAAATGGGCAATAAGGCGTATAACTTCTACGGCGCGAACGCAGGCGCGCTGCGCGAACTGAAACTTACCGCCAACTATTGGGATATGATAAAGGACAGCCTTGACGGGCAGGTCACAACTTTCAATATGGGCGGTACGCTCGAACTGAACACGGACGAACTGAAAAAAGACCCGATGTACGAACTTTATCAGTATAAATGCATGTATCACGGCGAATTTGTTGAAATGCCGGGTGAGTATTTCCTGATAAGAAGCCCGAAACTGTTTGAACTGTTTCATAACAAACTCAGATATTTCCGCCGAATGGTATTTCACTTCTGATGAAAAGACTTGATGCTGTCCTTTCCGCCTGCTCCGTCGGGAGCAGAAGCGAGGTAAAGGCTTTGATAAGAAAGGGAAAAGTTACTGTCAACGGCGAGGTCGCGCGCGACCCGTCAATGTCCGTTTCTCCCGATGCAGAGATAACCGTGAACGGAGTGCCGACCGATACGTCGGAGTTTGTGTATCTGATGCTGAACAAACCGTGCGGTTTTGTTTCGACGACAGATGAAAAGGAAAGAAACGTTCTTGAATTTGTTCCGTCGGAACTGTTCCGAAAAGGTATGTTCCCCGTCGGACGGCTTGATAAGGACACTTCGGGATTGCTTCTTCTGACCAATGACGGCGATTTTTCGCACAGACTCACGTCTCCGTCCCACGAGGTCGAAAAAGAGTATACGGCAACGCTTGAACGTCCGCTTGACGATGTTTGTTTTGACTTCTTTGAAAACGGAATGACGTTGAAGGACGGTTTTGAAACAAAGCCCGCAAAGTTGGAAGCAATCAACGAAAAGACCGCCCGCGTTGTTATCTGCGAGGGCAAATATCATCAGGTTCGAAGAATGTTTGCCTGCTGCGGCAACCGTGTCGAGACGCTTCGCCGCGTCCGCATCGGCTCGGTCGTGCTTGACCCCGCACTCAAAGAGGGTGAGGTTCGGCGGCTGACGGAGGAAGAAATTTCTCTTTTGAAAACGTAAACAAAAAGTCATTGACATAAGCAAATCTGCGGTATATAATCAAAAGCGGCAACACCTTTTGAATATATCGCAACGGAGAAAAAATTATGGAAAAGAAAATTAACGTTGCCATCGTCGGATACGGCGGAATGGCAAGATGCTGGCATATCAAAAGACTTAAAGAGATGACCGATATTTTCGAGATAGTCGGCGCTTACGATATCGACCCCGAAAGAAACCGTCTGTTTGAAGAAGATTCAGGCGTCAAGGCGTTTTCGTCCATGGACGAACTGCTGAACAGCGGCAAGGTCGAACTTGCGATAGTCGCTGTTCCCAACGATGTGCACAAGCCCGTCTGCATCGAACTTCTTGAACACAAAATAAACGTTATCTGCGAAAAGCCCGTTTGTCTGAGTTCCGAAGAACTTGAAGCGATGATAGCCGCCGCAAACAAAAACGGCATGGTCTTCACCGCACATCAGAACCGACGTTGGGACGAAGATTTTCTTTCCGTCAAAAAAGTATACGATGAGAACGAACTCGGAAAAATATTCCGCATAGAGAGCCGCGTTCACGGTTCACGCGGTATTCCGGGCGACTGGCGCAATCAGAAATGCCACGGCGGCGGAATGGTGCTCGATTGGGGCATTCATCTGTTTGACCAGTTGTATTGCCTTACGGGTTGGGACGACATCGTTTCCGTACACGCCGATCTGACATATGTTACGAATGCCGAAGTGGACGACGGCTTTTCCGTTACTCTCAAATTCAGAAACGGTCTTGTCGCGTTTGTAGAGGTCGGAACTTCCAACTTCATTGAACTTCCGCGCTGGTATGTTCAGGGCGAAAACGGCTCAATGGTCATCAACGATTGGAATATGAACGGAAAAATTGTCAAAGTCACCGATTGGGAAAATCGCGACGCCGTCCCCGTGCAGACCTCTGCGGGTATGACAAAGACCATGGCGCCGAGAACAGACGACACGATAGCAACGTTCCCGATACCCCGCGTTCCGTCCGATGAAAGAGATTATTACAGAAACGTCGCAAAAGCGATACACGGTGAAGAAAAACAACTTATAACGCACGACCAACTCCGCAGAACGATGAAACTTATGGAGGCCGTTTTCAGAAGCGGGGAGACCGGCGAAGTTATAAAAGAGACTATATAAAATTACGGCATTGATTTAGGTATGTTCAGTCTGACGGCAAGGAGGCGCGCATGAAAAAAACGTTTTCGGCAATATTTCTCGTTATCTGCGTTTTGATTACGGTTTTTGCGCCTCTTTGCACGGTTGCCGAAGAACCGACCGAGCCTGCACCTGCCGCGACCAAGGCTATTGCCGAGGAAACGGAAAAAACGACGGCGAACGGATATTCGGACGTTGTCGCCGTTGCTCCGACACCGTCAAACGGACTGAAAAACATTCTGATAATCTGTGCCATGGGCGGGTTGGTAATTCTTGTTTGCCTGATATACATTTACAGGGCAAAGAAACAACTGTCATCGCCGAAAGAATAACGGTATTTACGCCGCGGCTTTTGCCGCGGCGTTTTTTTCTTTTCTGAAAGACCTTTTCAACTGTTCCGATATCTGACAACGCTTGTACATTTGATTTTTTTCGACAAAAAACGCAACAGTCTTGACAAATAAGTTAGAATAGACTAACATATACATATATGTATATAAAAGGAAAGAAAGATATGACGCTTGATGAATTGAAACCCGGCACAAAAGGCAGAATAACCGCAGTCGGCGGTGAGGGGGAACTGCGGCTCCGTTTGCTTGATATGGGACTTATCCCGCGCACTGAAGTCACGCTGATGAAAGTTGCTCCGATGGGAGACCCGATAGAGATACGCGTTCGCGGATATGAACTGACGCTCCGTGTGTCAGACGCAAAGAATATCGAGGTCTCGGAGGTGATCGAAAAATGAGATTTGCGCTTGTGGGGAACCAAAACTGCGGGAAAACCACGCTTTTCAATGCGTTGACGGGTTCGAACCAACACGTCGGGAATTTCCCCGGCGTAACGGTGGACAGCAAAATAGGTCAGATAAAAAATTCGGGCGGAAGTTCCGTTGTAGACTTGCCCGGAATATACTCTCTGCGTCCGTATACGCAGGAAGAAGTCGTTACCCGCGATTTTATAATGAATGAAAAGCCCGACGGAATCATAAACATTGTTGACGCGACGAATATCGAAAGAAACCTTTATCTGACGCTGCAACTGCTTGAAATGCACATTCCCACCGTCGTTGCGCTGAATATGATGGACGAAGTACGCGCAAACGGCGGCACGGTGGACGTTATGACGATGAGCACCGCGCTCGGTGTTCCTGTCGTTCCGATAAGCGCCGCAAAAGGAGAAGGGGTTTCGGAACTTGTTGATAAGATGGTCGAAACGGCAAAGAACAAAATTTGCCCCACCGTGACGGACTTTTGCCGTTCGGGCGCGGTTCACCGCTGCATTCACGCCGTGGCTCACCTCATAGAGGACCATGCGAACGCAGAGGGAGTTTCTCCGCGCTTCTGCGCAACAAAGCTCATCGAGGGCGATCCGACTTTGGCGGACAAACTCGGGCTTGACGAAAACGAGCGCGAGATGATAGAACACAGCATCGTCGAAATGGAGAGTGAAACGGACTTTGACCGCAACGAGGCGCTTGCCGATATGCGTTATGTTTTTATTGAAGATGTCGTTGAAAAAGCCGTTGTCAAATGTCATGAAAGCAAGGAACACCGAAGAAGCGTGCGGATAGATAAGGTTCTGACGGGCAAGTATACCGCAATACCCGTATTCCTGCTTGTTATGTTCTCCGTATTCTTTTTGACTTTCAATGTTATCGGAAGTTTTTTTTCCGATCTGCTTGCGCAGGGAATAGATGCCCTGACCGCACTTGTGGACAGGGGACTTACCGTTTACGGCATAAATCCTGTTGTTCACAGCCTTGTTATAGACGGCATTTTTGCGGGAGTCGGCAGCGTTTTGAGTTTTTTGCCCATTATAGTTACGCTGTTTTTCTTCCTTTCCGTGCTCGAAGACACGGGCTATATGGCAAGAATAGCGTTTGTCATGGATAAACTTCTGCGTAAGATAGGACTTTCGGGCAGAAGCATCGTGCCCATGCTTATAGGTTTCGGTTGTACCGTTCCCGCGATAATGGCAACAAGAACGCTGTCTTCCGACAGGGACAGAAAAATGACGGTTATGCTGACGCCGTTTATGAGTTGCTCCGCAAAGATACCGATATATTCGGTATTCTGCGCCGCATTCTTCCCCAAATATGCCGCGTTGGTCATGATAGGACTTTACGCAACGGGCATAATCGTGGGCATACTTGTCGCACTTGTTCTGAAAAAGACTGCGTTTGTCGGTCAGCCCGTTCCGTTTGTTATGGAATTGCCGAACTACCGTCTTCCGTCCCCGAAAAGCGTTCTGCTTCTTTTATGGGAAAAGGCAAGAGACTTTTTGCAAAAAGCGTTTACGGTAATTTTTGTCGGCACTTTGATAATCTGGTTTCTGCAAACGTTTGACGCACGGTTCAATGTTGTTGAATCGAGTTCGGACAGTATGCTTGCATGGATAGGCCGTTTCATCAGCCCCGTGCTTGCGCCTGCGGGCTTCGGGGATTGGCGCGCCGCAACCGCGCTGCTTTCGGGCTTTACCGCAAAGGAAGCGGTCGTCAGCACCCTTGCCGTACTTCTGGGTACGACCACATCGGCGCTCGGAGGTGCTCTTTCGTCTCTGTTCCCCACGGGTCTTGCCGCCGTAAGTTTTCTTATATTCACTTTGCTTTACACCCCTTGTATCGCGGCGATAGCAACCGTTCGCAAAGAACTGCGCTCTGTCGGTTCGACAGTTGCCGTTGTTGCGCTTCAATGCGGCGTTGCATGGGTTATGTCCACTCTTGTATTTAATATAGGAAGTCTTTTGATATGAGTGTTTTTGATATTATAATTCTTGTGCTTGTCGGGCTTTGGGCTGTTGTCGCCGTCGTTGCGATATTTCGGAACAAAGCGCACGGCTGTTGCGGCACGGGAGGGTGTTCGGGTTGCTGCTCAAACTGTTCGCACTCTGAAAAAACAAACTGTCCCAATCGCAAAAACGCCCGCAAGTGATAAACTCGGTCTCTTTGTAAATTTTTCGGAACATAAAAACAAGTTTTCCCGCCGACTGTTGACAATCGGCGGGAAATATGTTATAATTATCATAACAGTTTTTAAGGCGGCACGAGATGTCGGTAAGATTGTTGAATGATAGGTTCGGGGATATTGCGCCCGACTGTAAAAACATCAATTCCGTCTTGCCGTCGAGGCAAGATTTTTTTATTGCGCAAAGTGCCGAAGAACGGAGAAAAGCGTGAGATATTTCGACGAAAAAACAAAGAGAAGTGCGGAAGAGTTTTTCGGTAAAAACGGGCTTTTCCCTGAATTTGACAATGATAAATATTTTGTATTTCCCGGTTTTTGCGATGTGCACGTTCATTTTCGCGAACCGGGTTTTTCTTATAAAGAAACTGTGGAAAGCGGCAGCCTTGCCGCCGCAAACGGGGGATTTACGGCGGTTTGCGCCATGCCGAACCTGAACCCCGTGCCCGACAGTCTTGAAAATCTTTCGGCGGAAATGGACGCGATAGAGCATTTCGCAAAAATACGGGTTCTGCCTTACGGCGCGTTGACAAAAGGCGAAAAGGGCGAGGAACTTGCCGACCTTGACGGAATGGCTCCGTTCGTCTGCGCTTTTTCCGACGATGGGCGCGGCGTTCAGAATGAAGAAATTATGCTTGCCGCCATGACGAGGGCAAAACGTCTCGGAAAAACGGTTGCCGCGCATTGCGAGCAGAACTCTTTGCTCAAAGGCGGATATATCCACGACGGCGAGTATGCGAAAAAACACGGACACAGAGGAATCTGTTCTGAGAGCGAATATGCCCAGGTAGCACGGGATATCGAACTTGCCCGTCGGACGGGCTGCGCTTATCACGTCTGCCATATTTCGTGCAAAGAAAGCGTCGAACTTATTCGGAACGCGAAGAAAAACGGCGTTGACGTGACCTGCGAGACCGCTCCGCATTATCTTGTTTTGTGTGACGATGACCTGCAAGAGGACGGACGTTTTAAGATGACCCCGCCGCTGAGAAGTTCCGAGGACAGAGCCGCGCTTATAGCGGGCTTGCAGGACGGTACGATAGATATGATAGCCACCGATCACGCGCCGCACTCCGCGGAGGAAAAATCAAAAGGGCTTGAAAAGAGCCTGATGGGTGTGGTCGGACTTGAAACCGCTTTTCCCGTGCTTTACACCGAACTTGTGAAAAAGAACGTCATAACGCTTGAAAAACTTGTTGACCTTATGAGTTGTTCGCCCCGCAGGCGTTTCGGCATAGGCGGAGACACCGGCTTTACGGTGTTCGATCTCGAAGCAAAATACACGGTTGACCCGAACACATTCAAAACAAAAGGCAGAGCAACGCCGTTTGCGGGCAGAGAAGTTTTCGGGGAATGCGTTCTGACCGTTTACGGGGGACAGGGGATAATATGAAAGAGACAGTATTCGAAATAACGTCAAACAGACCGTTGGCAAAGAACATATACGAAATGACGCTTGCGGGCGACACTTCGGCAATAACCGCTCCCGGGCAGTTCGTTGATCTGAAACTCGACGGACTTTTTCTGCGCCGTCCCATCTCGGTCTGCCGATATGTAACAGGAAAACTGACGCTTGTTTACAAGACCGTCGGAAAAGGAACGGAACAAATGAGCCGTATGAAAAAAGGCGAAACGCTCAACGCGCTTGTCGGGCTCGGAAACGGGTTTGACACTTCAAAAAGCGGGCAAACGCCGCTTCTGATAGGCGGCGGTGTGGGAACGCCCCCAATGCTCGGACTTTGCGAAAACCTTGTTGCCGAGGGCAAAAGCGTTTCGGTTATCATAGGATTTAACACAAAAGATGAAGTCTTTCATGAAGATGAGTTCAAAAAGGCGGGCGCGAAAGTTTTTGTCGCCACGGCGGACGGTTCTTACGGTGAGAAAGGGTTTGTCACGGACGTGATGAAACATCTCGATTATTCGTATGTTTATACCTGCGGTCCTGAACCGATGTTCTGCGCCGTCAACGCCGTTTGCAAAACTTCGGGTCAGTTCAGTTTTGAAGAGCGCATGGGCTGCGGCTTCGGCGCCTGCATGGGCTGTTCCTGCAAAACTCTTTACGGAAACAAACGTATCTGCCGTGACGGACCTGTTCTTGAAAGAGAGGAGATAATATGGAAAGACTGAAAACGGAACTCTGCGGAATAACGCTTGACAATCCCGTTATCCCCGCTTCCGGTACATTCGGCTACGGATATGAGTTTGCGGAACTTTACGATATAAATATTCTCGGAACGTTTTCGTTCAAGGGTACGACTGCCGAACCACGTTTCGGAAACCCCGCGCCGAGAATTGCGGAAACTCCGTCGGGAATGCTCAATGCGGTCGGATTGCAGAATCCCGGCGTCGAAAAAGTCGTTTCCGAAGAATTGCCGAAACTCGGAAAGTGTTTTTCGAAAAAAGTAATAGCCAATGTCGGCGGTTTTTCCGTTGACGAATATGTTCGCGTCAGCGAAAAGCTTGATGCGGAAGACGCTGTGGGCTGGCTCGAAATTAACGTCAGCTGTCCCAACGTTCACAGCGGCGGAACAAATTTCGGCAGCGACCCGAAAGCCGCCGCGGAAGTTGTTGCGGCAGTTAAAAAGGCGGTCAAAAAACCGGTCATTCCCAAACTTTCTCCCAATGTGACAGATATCGTTTCCGTTGCGAGAGCGTGCGAGGAAGCGGGCGCGGACGGGCTTTGCCTGATAAACACCCTGCTCGGTATGAGACTTGACCTGAAAACGGGACGCCCCGTGCTTGCAAATGTTACGGGCGGGCTTTCGGGCAGCGCTGTATTCCCCGTTGCCGTCAGAGCCGTGTATCAGGTGAGCGGCGCGTGCAATATCCCGATAATCGGGTGCGGCGGAGTTGCGACCGCGGAAGATGTTCTGGAAATGATGAGCGCGGGTGCTTGCGCCGTTGAAGTCGGTGCGGCAAACCTTATCGACCCGTTCGCCTGCAAAAACATTATTGCTGATCTGCCGCAGGTTATGGATAAGTACGGAATAGAAAATCTGAAAGATATTATAGGGAGGGCGCATCGTGGGCAAGGATGTAATAGTAGCCTGTGATTTTGCAACAAGAAAAGAAGTCTTTGACTTTCTTGATAGGTTCACGGACAGAAAACCGTTTGTCAAAATAGGAATGGAACTGTTCTACGCGGAAGGACCGCAGATAGTTCGCGACATAAAAGCGTGCGGACATAAAATTTTTCTCGATCTGAAACTGCACGACATTCCGAACACCGTCAAAAAGGCGATGAAAGTGCTTTCTGCGCTTGATGTGGATATGTGCAATGTCCATGCGGCGGGAACGGGAAGAATGATGACTGCGGCTGTCGAGGGCTTGACAAGAGCAGACGGTACAAGACCGCTGCTTATCGCGGTCACGCAGTTGACATCGACCGATGAAGAGACGATGAAAAAGGAACTTCTTATAGAAAACCCTCTTGCCGATGTTGTTGAGCATTACGCGAAAAATGCGGCGGCTTCGGGACTTGACGGCGTTGTCTGCTCCCCGCTTGAAGCAAAAAAAGTTCACTCTGCCTGCGGCAAAAACTTTTTGACGGTCACGCCCGGCGTGCGCTTTGCGGACGGAGATATTGCCGACCAAAAAAGAGTTATGACCCCCGCACAGGCAAAGGCGGAGGGTTCGGATTACATCGTTGTCGGACGTCCCGTGACGCAGGCGGAAGACCCTGTCGCGGCTTATGAAAGATGCGTTCGCGAATTTGTTGATTAAAACGGAGGATATGAAAATGACTGAAACAGAAAGACTTATTGCAAAAGACCTGCTCGGGATAAAGGCGGTTTTCTTTCGCCCCGACGAGCCGTTTACATGGGCAAGCGGCATTAAAAGCCCCGTTTATTGCGATAACAGGCTGACCCTGACCGCTCCCGCCGTCCGCAACGATGTTGAAAACGGTCTTGCCGAACTTGTAAAAGCAAATTATCCCGATGCCGAAGTGCTTATGGGAACCTCAACCGCCGGCATAGCGCACGCCGCGATAGTCGGTCACCTTATGGGTATGCCCATGGGCTATGTCCGCTCCGGAGCAAAGGATCACGGCAGAAAAAACAGAATAGAGGGCAGGCTTGAAGAGGGGCAGAAAGTCGTTGTCGTGGAAGACCTGATCTCAACGGGAGGCAGCGTTATCGATGTGGTGGACGCCCTGCGCGAAGCAGGTGCTGATGTTCTCGGCGTTGTCAGCATATTCACATACGGAATGAAAAAGGGACTTGAAAGACTTGCCGAAGCAAATGTCAAAAATGTCAGTCTGACAAACTTTGACGCGATAGCGGAGGTCGCTGCGGAAGAGGGATATATCAGGAAAGAAGATGTTGAAAGACTTATTGCTTTCAGAAACGATCCGTCGGACGAGTCTTGGATAGGAGCGTAACAATGAAAGATCTGATAAACATTCTCGACCTCTCGGTCGAAGAGATAGACGACCTTATCCGCGTTGCGGAAGATATTATGAAGACCCCCGAAAAGTACGCGGATGTGTGCAAAGGCAAAATTCTTGCAACGCTCTTTTTTGAGCCGTCAACAAGAACAAGGCTCAGCTTTGAGTCCGCGATGCTTTCCCTCGGCGGCAGTACGCTCGGATTTTCCGAAGCGTCTTCAAGTTCCGCGTCAAAGGGCGAAAGCGTTGCCGATACTCTTGAAGTCGTCAGCGGTTACGCCGACATAATTGCCATGAGACACCCGAAAGAGGGCGCGCCGATAGTCGGGGCAAGACACAGTGCCGTACCTCTTATCAACGCGGGCGACGGCGGACATTATCACCCCACGCAGACCCTGACCGACCTTTTGACCGTACACCGCGAAAAAGGCAGATTCGAAAACCTTAAAATCGGACTTTGCGGCGACCTCAAATTCGGCAGAACCGTTCATTCTCTCATCGGTGCGATGTCCCGCTATGAGGGCGTTGAATTTGTTCTCATATCGCCCGAAGAACTTAAACTTCCAGGGTTTGTAAAGCAGGAATATATAAAGAAAAAGAATATTCCGTATACGCAGAGCACGTCGCTTGACGATGTTATTTCCGACCTCGACATTCTTTACATGACCCGCGTTCAACGCGAGCGCTTCTTCAACGAAGAGGATTATCTGCGTTTGAAGAACTGCTATATCCTTGACGCGGAAAAAATGAAACGGGCGCGCCCCGATATGTGCGTTCTGCACCCGCTTCCGCGTGTCGGAGAAATTTCGACCGATGTGGACAGCGATCCGAGAGCCTGCTATTTCAAACAGGCGCATAACGGCAGATATATCAGAATGGCGCTTATTATGAAACTTTTGGGGGTAAACGTATGAATATAGACAGCGTAAAAACGGGTTTTGTCATCGACCATATCGGCGCGGGCAACGGTATGAAACTTTATTCTCTTCTTCATCTTGATGACCTCGACTGCCCCGTTGCCATGATAAGAAACGTTCCGAGCGTCAAAAAAGGAAAGAAAGATATAATAAAAATCGACGCGGATATAGATATCGACCTTGACGTTATCGGCTATGTTGATCCGTCCGTGACGGTAAATGTTATCAGAAACGGCGAGATAGTTGAAAAAAAGAAGATCTCGGCGCCCGAAAAACTGACAAATGTCCTTTTCTGTAAAAATCCGAGATGTATCACATCGACGGAAGCGGATCTCGACCATGTTTTCCGACTGACGGATTCCGAAACAAAAACATATCGTTGCATTTACTGCGATACGAAACAAAACTGATCGGAAAAGGCTTTTCCTCTTGACGTGAGCGAAAATCTTTGATATAATAAAAGGTATAAAGACCGTTTAGATTGAGAATACTCACCATGCGTCTGACTGTTGCGGTCGGGCGCATAGTTTTTACGAGAGAAAAAGGAGAGCGGAACTGTATGGCATACCTTTCGGATATAGAAATAGCGCAGGCTTGTCAAATGAAGCCGATAACGGAGATAGCGTCCGATGCGGGCGTTGACGAAAAATATATTGAGCAGTACGGAAAATACAAGGCAAAAATCGACCTTTCCCTGCTTGCCGACAGAGCGGGCAAAGAGGGCAAACTCGTTTTGGTGACCGCCATGACCCCGACCCCTGCTGGCGAGGGAAAAACGACCACGACGATAGGCCTTGCCGACGGACTTAAACGCATAGGTAGGAATGTTACGGTGGCTCTTCGCGAACCGTCTCTCGGCCCCGTTTTCGGTGTCAAAGGCGGCGCGGCGGGCGGCGGATATGCGCAGGTCGTGCCCATGGAAGATATAAACCTGCATTTTACGGGCGATTTTCACGCGATAGGGGCGGCAAACAACCTGCTTGCCGCGATGATAGACAATCATATACATCAGGGTAACGCGCTCGGCATCGACTCCCGTCGCATAACGTGGAAACGCTGTGTCGATATGAACGACCGCCAACTCCGTTTTGTTGTTGACGGCTTGGGCGGTAAGGCGAACGGCGTTCCAAGAGAGGACGGCTACGATATAACCGTTGCTTCCGAGATAATGGCGGTGCTTTGCCTTTCCTCGTCTATATCAGATCTGAAACAGCGTCTTGCGCGCATTATCGTCGGCTATACATATAACGACGAACCCGTGACCTGCGGTCAACTCAAAGCCGCAGGCGCTATGACCGCGCTTTTGAAAGACGCGTTAAAACCGAACCTTGTTCAGACGCTTGAAGGCACCCCCGCATTTGTTCACGGAGGCCCGTTCGCAAATATCGCGCACGGCTGCAATTCCGTTACCGCCACCCGACTTTCGCTTTGCATGAGCGACTACACTGTTACGGAAGCAGGCTTCGGCGCAGACCTCGGTGCGGAAAAATTCCTTGATATAAAATGCCGTATGGCGGGACTTACTCCGTCCGCCGTCGTTGTTGTTGCCACGATTCGCGCTCTTAAAATGCACGGCGGCGTTCCGAAAACGGAGCTCGGAACGGAAAATCTCGACGCCCTTGCAAAGGGACTTCCCAACCTGCTCCGGCATGTTTCCAACATCAAAAATGTTTATAAACTTCCGTGTGTTGTCGCCGTAAACCGTTTCCCGACCGACACCGACACCGAAATTGAGGAGGTTATACGCGAATGCCGTGCGCTCGGCGTAAACACTGTTCTTTCAACCGTTTGGGCGGACGGCGGCAAGGGAGGAGAAGCTCTTGCGCGCGAAGTCATTCGTCTTTGCGAAGAAGATAAAGGCGATTTCACGTTCTCTTACGAGCTTGATATTCCCATTGAAAAGAAGATTGAAGCCGTTGTTAAAAAAATATACGGCGGCGACGGCGTGGAGTTTTCTTCCGCCGCGAAAAAGCAGTTAAAGCGCTTGGAACAACTCGGATTCGGAAATCTGCCCGTCTGCATCGCAAAAACGCAGTACAGCTTTTCCGACGACCCGACCCTGCTCGGCGCGCCCACGGGCTTTACCGTAACGGTAAAGAACGTTAAAGTCTCCGCAGGCGCGGGCTTTATAGTGGTTTTGACGGGCGACATTATGACCATGCCGGGACTTCCCAAATCACCCGCCGCAGAACGTATAGACGTGGACGAAAACGGCAGGATCACGGGACTTTTCTGATTTGAAAAACTAAAATATAAACAATAAGAGCGGGAACACTGCCTGAAAAGTTCGTGTCCCCGCCCTTGTCTTTGTTTTTTTTGTTCAATTATAACCGTAAAAAAATCGCAATCAATAATTTTTCTCTCTGAGTTCGAAATAACTCTGCGGGTGTGCGCAGGTCGGGCATACGAGCGGCGCTTTCGGACCTACCGCTATATGACCGCAGTTGCGGCATTCCCAAATTTTGATTTCACTCTTTTCGAACACCTGTGCGGTCTCGACATTTTTCAGAAGTGCACGATAACGCTCTTCATGTTCTTTTTCGATTGCGGCAACAAGACGGAATTTTTCCGCAAGTTCGGAAAAGCCCTCTTCTTCTGCGGTCTTTGCAAAGCCGTCGTACATATCCGTCCATTCGAAATTTTCGCCCGCCGCCGCTGCCGCAAGGTTCTGCGCGGTGCCGCCTATTCCGTCAAGTTCTTTGAACCACATTTTTGCGTGTTCTTTTTCGTTGTCCGCGGTTTTCAGAAACAGCGCGGCAATCTGCTCATAGCCCTCTTTTTTCGCCTTTGAAGCAAAATAAGTGTACTTGTTTCTTGCTTGGGATTCTCCTGCGAAAGCCGCTTCGAGGTTTTTCTCGGTCTGCGTTCCTGCGTATTTGTTAGCCATAATTCTTTCTCCCTTTCGGATTATTTTTCTTTGTAATAGAGCATACAATGGCAGTATCCCTCAAAATCGGGGTCGGCTATCTGTTCTCTGAACTCTTTGCACATACATTTGTAATCGGGGTCTTTGCCGACGCGGCACGGGCAGTATCCGTCTTTTGCTTTCAGACCCGCCTTGACGGTTTTTACGATTTCTTCATCGGGATTAAGCTTTATTTGCATCTGTTTTCTCCGTTTTAATATTCAAGGTCGTAAAGCACGATATCGCCGTCTCTGCGCGTCTTGTTCATGTCTATCACGCGCTGATTTTCGCTTCCCCTGAACAAAAGCGTCAGGTCTCGGAGTTTTTCGACGTATCTGCCGTCCACGAGAATGTCGGTCACGTCAAGCAGCGCATTTGTTCCTGCGTCGCGTTTTTCCCGCAGTTGTTCGAGCGTATAGCCCGTGTATGTCATAACCGTTTTCCCGAGTTCTTCTTTTACCCGCTTGCCGAGCCGTGCAAGTTTTTCGGGTTGGCAAAACGGTTCTCCGCCCGAAAAAGTGACGCCCGCAAGATGTCTGTTTTCCTTTATCGCGTCGAACAGTTCGTCCTCGGTCACGGTATACCCGCCGTCGAAATCGTGCGACTGCGGATTGTGACAGCCCGGGCAATGATGCGGACATCCCTGAACGAATATAACGAAGCGGAAGCCGGGTCCGTCAACGATGGACTCCGGCTCAACTCCGCATAGACGCAATGTATTATCAGTTTCTTGATATTCCATGCTTAACTCTGTCGTTTACCTCTGCTCTTTTGGCGTCGTTGAATCTGTCGAGTGTGCCGACAAGATAACCGGTAATTCTGCGAATACGCTCAAATTTAACGTCTTCTCCAACCTGACCGTTTATATTCTTAACCATAGTATTCATCTTTTTTATCTCCTTTATTTATCAGTGATTGCAGTCGCAGGGAACGGGAACGCCGGGGAACTTCTTTCTCAGTTCGTTCAGTCTTTCAACCGTTACGGGTTCGCCTTCGCGTCTTCCGCAGCGCGGGCAAACGTCATCGATAACTCCCGTGAAGCCGCATACGGGGTCTCTGTCAACGGGGTGGTTAACGGAACCGTAACCGATGCCGACCTCTTTCATGTGGCGGATGACCGCTTCAAACGCCTGCGGGTTCTTGCAGGTATCGCCGTCAAGTTCAACGTAACTGATGTGTCCTGCGTTCGTAAGCGCGTGATACGGTGCCTCGATGTCGAGTTTTTCGAATGCGCTTATCGGATAGTATACGGGAACGTGGAATGAGTTGGTGTAATAATCTCTGTCCGTAACGCCGGGGATTATGCCGTATTTCTTCTTGTCTATGCGGACGAATCTGCCGCTCAATCCCTCTGCGGGAGTTGCAAGAAGCGTGAAGTTCAGATGAGTTTCTTTTGATTTGTCATCGCAGAACTTTCTCATGTGAGTGATTATTTCAAGACCGAGTTTTCTGGACTCTTCGCTTTCGCCGTGGTGTTTGCCCGTCAGCGCTTTAAGAGTTTCCGCAAGTCCGATGAAGCCTATGCTCAATGTTCCGTGTTTCAGAATTTCCGCAACGCTGTCGTCGGGACCTATCTTGTCGGAGTCTATCCATATACCCTGACCCATAAGGAACGGGTAGTTTCTGCCTTTTTTTGTGCATTGGATCTTGAAACGGTGCAGCAGCTGGCGGGTAACGAGATCCATCTCTTCGTCAAGTTCTTTGTAGAACGTGTCGATGTCCCTGTTTGCTCTGATGCCGAGTCTCGGCAGGTTAATTGATGTGAAACTCAGGTTTCCTCTGCCGCAGGTAACCGCTTTTGTCGGGTCGTAGGTGTTTGCCATAACTCTGGTACGGCAGCCCATGTAAGCAACCTCGGTGTTGTAATCGCCGGGCTTGTAGTATTCAAGATTGAACGGCGCGTCGATGAAACTGAAATTCGGGAAGAGTCTCTTCGCGCTTGTCTTTATCGCAAGTCTGAACAGGTCGTAGTTCGGGTCTTCGGGATTGTAGTTGATACCCTCTTTTACCTTGAATATCTGAACGGGGAAGATGGGCGTTTCGCCGTTGCCGAGACCGTTATCCGTTGCAAGAAGCAGGTTTTTCATAACCATTCTGCCCTCGGGGCTGGTGTCCGTGCCGTAGTTGACGGAACTGAACGGAACCTGTGCGCCCGCACGGGAGTTCATCGTGTTCAGGTTATGAACAAGTGCTTCCATTGCCTGGAACGTTGCCTTGTCGGTGCTTGCAAGCGCCGTTTCAGCTGCGTTTTTGTGCGCCGCAACAAGAACTTTTCCGTCAAGACCGAATTTGTCGTCCGCCTGCGTGAACCACTTGCAGAGTTCCGCTTCAAATGCGTCCGCATTGCTCAATGTCGGGGAGGGAAGTTCCTTTTTGATGTTTTTCGCTATTGCGCAAGCGTCCGCGTAGCCTATTCCGAGTCTTACGGCAAGGCTCTGCGCCAGCGCATCGTAATACTCTTTGACATAAGTCTTCGCAACGCCGGGAGCCATGGAATAATCGAAGTTCGGAACGCTCTGACCGCCGTGCATTTCGTTCTGGTTTGCCTGAATGGCGATGCATGCAAGCGATGCGTAACTCATTATGGATTGCGGCGCTCTCAGATAACCGTGACCTGTGCAGAAACCGTCTTTGAACAGTTTTATAAGGTCTATCTGACAGCAGGTCTCGGTCAGCATGTAGAAGTCTTTGTCGTGAATGTGTATATCTCCGCCGATATGCGCCTTTGCCATTTCTTTGGGAAGAACATAATTGTCAACGTAATATTTCGCGCCTTCGGAACCGTATTTGAGCATCGTTCCCATCGCGGTGTCGCCGTCGATGTTGGCGTTCTCCCTCTTGATGTCGGCATCCTTTGAGTCGGAATAGGTCAACTCGTTGTAAATGTTCATCAGGTCGGATTCCGCGTCTCTTATCTTCGCGTGTTCCGCTCTGTAAAGGATATACGCTTTTGCGGTCTTTTCGTAGTCGTACTTGATGAGCATGGACTCAACGATGTCCTGAACCTGCTCAACCGTGCATTGCTCGGCGTCAAGTTGTTGAAGCACCTTTTTTGTCAGATACTCAAAGTCGATGCTTGTCATCGGCTCGTCTTTTACCGCCTTGTTCGCCGCGTAGATCGCGTTGAAGATTTTTGATTCGTCAAACGGAACGGCCTCGCCGTTTCTTTTGATGATTGTTTTCATTTTTCTATGTCCTCCCTCGGGGCAAAACGTGTTCGTCAGGTTCGCTTTTTTCGGTCTCCGAAACTCGAACACCAAAGAAAAACGCCGAAAAACCGCCTCTTTTCCCTGTTCTGTAATTGTTTTTCTCTTCTGCTGTAAAAACACAATATCTTGTGTTTGCTCGTTTTCCGTGACACTAAGTATAGTATACCACTCGACACGTCTTTTGTCAATACCCAAACGGAAATTTTTTTACGATATTGCATTTTTTGAATTTGTGTGGTAGAATGAAAATACGGAAAGCGGAACAAAAAACCGCTTCGAAAAAACATAAAAAATTTTTCTCCGCGAAAGGAGTTTTTATAATGGAAACATTCGAGCAGATAAAAACGTATCTGCTGCAACACGCAACGGAACTCGTTATCAAACTTGTCATTGCATTCCTTATACTGTTTATAGGTTGGAAACTCGTCAAGCAACTGATGAAATTGCTTGACAAGGGCAAACTGTTTTCAAAGCTCGACCATACCGTCCGTTCTTTTATGACCAGCGCGATAGGGCTTGTTCTTAAAGTGATTCTTGTTGCGACTGCCGCCGTGACGCTCGGCATTCCCGAATCGTCGTTTTTAACGCTTTTCGCTTCCTGCGGCGTTGCAATAGGCCTTGCGCTTCAAGGGTCTCTTTCCAATTTCGCGGGTGGACTTATGCTCCTTATATTCAAACCTTTCAAAGAGGGCGATTACATCAAAACTGCGGATAACGAGGGAACGGTCGTCTCGATAAACGTTTTTTATACCGTTATAAAAACGATGGAAAATCAGCACATAACACTTCCAAACGGCGGGCTTTCGAACGCCGCGATAGTCAATTACAGCGCAGAGCAGACAAGACGTTTGGATCTGACTTTTGGAGTCGCTTACGGTTCCGATATAAATAAGGTACGCGATATTCTGCTTCAAACGGCGGAAGATTATGCGCTTGTGCTTGAAGACCCCGAACCTGTCGTGGTTCTCGATAAACAGAACGAAAGTTCTCTCGATTTCATTCTCCGCTGTTGGACAGATAGGACGAATTATTGGGAGACTCGGTACTTCCTGAACGAAGAGGTTACGAAAAAATTCGTTGAAAACGGCGTGGAAATACCGTTCCCGCAGATGGACGTTCACATGAAATGATTCGCAGACTGAGTATTTCAAGACGGTAAAATGAAAAACGATTCTGCAAAAAATTATATTTTCAAGTATAAAAAGCGAACGGATAAGCGCCCCCAAACGCTTATCCGTTCGCTTTGCACGCCCCTTGTCCGACATTTGCGGAAAGCCGACTCGGGCGCTTTTGTAAAAAAACTTAAAGGAGAGTATAACCAATGTTTTCTTTTGTTGTTCCTTTGATGATATGGAAACAACGTTCTTTTCTTTGATATTATTGTATCATATCTGTGAACAATTGTCAATACTTTTTTTATGTTTTTCTCGGTTTCGGTCTTCTCTTTTCGTCTAATTCCGTGTTCGTTCGTCTCATTCAGCGTCGTCGGGGTATTATTTTGTGAATTTTTATATTTATCTATTGCAAAATATTAGAATATGTTGTAAAATATAACTTAAAGGACACGATATATAGTGCCATACAGAAAATTCTCCGCAAAGACGGAGCGTTTTGGCGTGTCCGAAAAACCGAAAGCGGGTGTTATCTTTTGATACGATACACGATCCGCGGCGGAAAGAGCCTTAACGGTGAAGTGACGGTCAGCGGTGCAAAGAATGCCGCAGTCGCCATTATCCCTGCCGCCGTGCTTGTGAACGGAAAATGCACTATCGAAAACGTCCCCGACATCAGCGATGTCAGAACCCTTATCGGAATTCTGCGCGATCTCGGTGCGACGGTTGAATATAAAGACAGAACAACGGTCGTTATAGACTGTTCGAATATAAACGGCGATGTTTCCGCGACTTCGGACGGCGTTCGACAAATGCGGGCGTCGTATTATCTCATAGGAGCGCTGTTGGGACGTTTCGGCAAGGCCACCGTGGGGCTTCCCGGCGGCTGTGCTTTCGACGCGCGTCCGATAGACCAGCATATAAAAGGTTTCCGTCTTCTCGGCGCGGATGTTGACGATTCCGATAAAATGATTCGCTGCAACGCCGAAAACGGGCTTACGGGAACAAGAATATATCTTGACCTTGTCAGCGTCGGCGCAACGATAAACATAATGCTTGCCGCAACGGGCGCGCAGGGTCTGACCGTTATCGAAAACGCGGCAAAAGAACCCCATGTCGTTGACGTTGCAAACTTTTTAAATTCCATGGGCGCCGATGTAAGAGGTGCCGGTACGGACGTTATAAAGATAAGGGGAGGCAAACCACTCGTCGGCAGAAGTTATGCGATAATTCCCGACCAGATAGAGGCGGGAACATATATGGTCGCCGCCGCAGCTGCGGGCGGAAAAGTCCGCGTTTGCAACGTTATTCCCAAGCACCTTGAATCCATAACCGCAAAACTTCGTGACGCGGGCGTGACGGTTGTCGAAAATGACGATTCCGTTGAAGTCTCACGCAAAGGCAAACTTTTTGCCGTGCGTCTGAAAACCCAGCCGTATCCCGGTTTTCCGACCGATATGCAGCCGCAGTTGACCGCGCTTATGACGGTCGCTTCCGGTGAATCGCAGATTCGTGAGGGTGTTTACGACAAACGTTTCGGATATGTTTCCGAACTTGCGTATATGGGCGCAAAAATCAATGTGGACGACGATCTCTGTGTTGTTAAAGGCGTTGAAAAACTGAACGGCGCAAAAGTCCGTTCGCTCGATCTCCGCGCGGGTGCCGCAATGATAATTGCGGGACTTATGGCGGACGGCGTGACCGAAGTTGAGGATAAGGGTTTCATAGAACGCGGTTACGAGGATCTGATAAACAAATTCCGCAGTATCGGTGCGGACATAACCCGCGAAGAGGTATAAGATGTCCGTTCGGTTCTGCACACTTTTCAGCGGAAGCAAAGCCAATTCCGCACTTATCGAACATATATCTCCCGACGGGACGAAAAAGGCGATACTTATAGACGCGGGCGCGGGCATCAGATGTATGGAACGCGCGCTTCAAAATGTCGGCTCTTCACTTTCGGAAGTAGGCGCAATATTTGTCACACACGAACATTCCGACCATATCGGCGGATTGAAGACCATTCTTAAAAAATACGATATTCCCGTCGTTTCCAATATCGAAACGATAGCCGCCGTCCGTTCGGCTCTGCCCGATTTCGGCGATGAGTTTTTTATTCCTCTTGCGCCCGAATCCCGCATTCGGAACGGGATTTTCGAGGTCTTTCCGTTCGACAGTTCGCACGACAGCGCACATTGCAGCGGATATATCGTTACCGTTGACGGCGTAAAACTCGGATATCTGACCGATTGCGGCGCGTATACCGACAATATGATAAACTGTCTTTGCGGGTGTAGTGCCGTTATAATAGAATCCAATCACGATTCGTATATGCTCAACAACGGAATATACCCACCCATGCTGAAAAAAAGGGTCGCGTCGGAACTCGGACATATGTCAAACGACCAATGCGGAACGGCTCTTTGCCGTCTTGCAAAAAGCGGTGTCAGATCCGCCATTCTCGCACATCTGAGCAAGGAAAACAATACGCCGACGCTTGCGCACGACACCGTTTGCGGAATACTTTCCTCTTCGGGTTTTCGTGTGGGTGAAGATATAAGCGTTTATGTCGCGCCTGCGGACGAGCCGTCGAGAATATTGGAGTTTTGATATGCTGAACGTGAATATCGTGTGCGTGGGAAAACTTAAAGAAAAATATTGGCGCGACGCCGTTGAAGAGTATTCCAAACGGCTTTCGCGCTTTTGTCGTTTGACGGTGTATGAGACGGAGGAATCCGACCCGCAAAAAGAGATGCCCGTCATTCTGAAAAACTGCAAGGGATATATCGTTGCGTTGTGCGTCGAGGGCGAACAGCAAACGTCCGAACAACTTGCGGAAAAGATTGCAAACGTCGCTTTTTCTCATTCAAGTATCACTTTTGTGATAGGCAGTTCCACGGGACTTGCGGACGGTGTGAAAAAAGCTGCCGATCTGCGGCTTTCGTTTTCTAAAATGACATTTCCGCACCAAATGATGAGAGTTGTTTTGCTCGAACAAATATATCGGGCATTTACGATAAATAATAATATCAAATATCACAAATAGAATAAAAGAGGGGGACTTTCAAAATGAAAGAGATCAATTACAAAACGCACGGAACCTGCTCCCGTGCGATCAAAGTGAAAATAGACGATAACGGAGTTATAACCGAATGCGGTTTTGACGGCGGTTGCAACGGCAACACGCAGGGAGTGTCCCGCCTTGTTATTGGCATGACCGCGGAAGAAGCGGTAAAGAGACTTAAAGGCATCAACTGCAACGGAAAAGGAACGTCATGTCCCGACCAGTTGGCAAAAGCCATAGAGCAGAGTATGGGCAAATAATCAAAAACTTCAAACGGAGGAGTTTTTATGGGGTATAAAGAGAGTTACGAAAAATGGTTAAACAGTTCTGCTGTTGATGAAAAGACAAAAGCGGAACTTCGTGCCGTTACCGATGAAAAAGAGATTGAGGACAGATTTTGTTCGATGCTCGGTTTCGGAACGGCAGGTCTGCGCGGCATTCTCGGCGCGGGACTTAACAGAATGAACGTTTACACCGTCAGATATGCGACACAGGGGCTTGCGAGGCTGATAAAGGACGAGGGCGAAGAGGCCTGCGAAAAGGGCGTCGCCGTTGCCTGTGACAGCCGCAATATGAGCCGTGAGTTTTCCGAAGAGGTCTGCTCCGTGCTTGCCGCAAACGGTATCAAAACATATCTTTTCGACGGCCCGAGACCGACGCCCGAGATGTCTTTTGCGATACGAAGACTCGGCTGTGCTGCGGGCGTCAATATAACGGCTTCGCATAACCCGAGAGAATACAACGGTTACAAGGCGTATTGGTCGGACGGTATCCAACTTTCGCCAGAACAGGCAAAGGTCGTTTCCGACACGATAGCGAGCATTGATATTTTTGACGATGTCAAAACCGTTCCTTTTGAAGAAGCAAAAGCGAACATAACAACGCTCGGCGAAGATTTTGACGATATCTATCTCGAAAAAGTTCTCGAACAGCGCATCGACCGCGAAGCAATAGCGGAAAATGCGGATATGAAGATAGTTTACACTCCGCTTCACGGCGCGGGACACAGACTTGTTCCGGAAGTTCTCAAACGTGCCGGCTTCAAAAATGTTTCGCCCGTTCCCGAACAGATGGTTTTGGACGGAAACTTTCCTACGGTAAAATCCCCGAATCCCGAAAATGCAGAGGCGTTGACACTTGCGGTAGAGCAGGCAAAACGTGAGGGAGCGGATCTTGTTATCGGCACCGACCCCGACTGTGACAGGGTGGGCATTGCCGCAAGAAAATCGGACGGAGAGTTTGCGCTGCTGACGGGCAACCAGACAGGTGCGGTACTTCTCGATTACGTTATAAACGCAAGAAAGAGAAATGGCACGTTGCCCGAAAACGCCTGTGTTGTTAAGACAATAGTCACTTCCGAGATAGCGACCCGTATATGCAAAGCAAACGGTGTTGCCATCGAAAACGTGTTGACCGGATTCAAATATATCGGCGAAAAACTGCAACATTATCTTGATTCGGGCGAGCATACTTTTCTTATGGGATATGAGGAAAGTTACGGTTATCTTTTCGGTGATTACGCCCGCGACAAGGATGCGTGCGTAGCGTCGATGATGATAGCGGAAGCCGCTGCATATTACAGAAGCAGGGGCATGACCGTTTACGATGCGCTGATGTCCGTTTTCGAGCGTTACGGTTTCTCCGTAGAAAAGACGCTGAATCTCGTTATGCCGGGACTTGACGGCGCGGAAAAAATGAAGAAGATGATGCAGGGACTGCGCTCCGAACCGCCCAAAGACATCGGCGGTGTCAGCGTTCTTTCCGTAAAAGATTATTCGCAGGGACTTGACGGACTGCCGAAAGCAAACGTTTTGTCTTACGCTCTCGAAGAAGGCTCTACGCTCATAGTCCGCCCGTCGGGAACGGAACCGAAAGTCAAGGTCTATATCATGACGAGCGGAAAAGACGAAACCGAAGCAAAGGCAAAAGAAGAACGTCTTGAAAAGGGCTTTAAAGAAAAACACGCCAACTAAAAAGAAATATTGTGCAGTATGCCGCCGAATTTTTTCGGCGGCATTGTCTGTTGTTCGGGCTAAATAAACTCAACCTGAAAGACAATGCCCAACGTTGTAAATTTTGTGGCTTTAATCTATATAAATTATAATATTATTGACTATTCGCGCAAAGTATGTTATAATGTACTCTGAATTATGATGGATAACTATAAGTTGTGGGAGTTTGGAGTATATGTGGCTTGCGGATAAATGGAAAGACTACCGTGTTGTTGATTGCTCTTGCGGTGAAAAACTTGAACGGTGGGGCAAGTATTTTCTTGTCAGACCCGACCCGCAGGTGATTTGGAAAACCGAGAAAAAAGCACGTGAATGGCAGACCCCCGACGCGCTTTACCGCCGTTCGTCGAGCGGTGGCGGCAGTTGGCAGATAAACAAACTTCCGCCGTCGTTTCAGATAGGTTACGGCAACCTGAAATTTAATCTCAAACCGATGAATTTCAAACATACGGGGCTTTTCCCGGAGCAGGCGGTCAACTGGGATTTTTCTATGAACGCAATTAAAAATGCGGGCAGAAAGATAAGTGTTCTCAATCTTTTCGCATACACGGGCGCGGCAAGTGTCGCCTGTTCCGCGGCAGGTGCGGACGTGTGTCACGTCGATGCTTCCAAAGGTATGGTGGCGTGGGCAAAAGAAAACGCGCTTCTGAACGGGATAACGAATATCCGTTTTATCGTTGACGACTGCATAAAATTTGTTGAAAGAGAAATAAGACGCGGCAGACGCTACGACGTCATTATCATGGACCCGCCGTCTTACGGCAGGGGACCGGGCGGCGAGGTCTGGAAACTCGAAGACGAACTCTACGGGCTTTTGACCCTTTGCATAAACGTTCTTTCGGATGATCCGCTGTTTTTTATGCTGAACAGTTATACAACAGGACTTTCCGCCGGCTGTATGCAGCATATGCTCGGCTGCACGGTGGGCGAAAAATTCGGCGGAAAAGTCGATGCGGACGAAATAGGACTTCCCGTCGGCACGACGGGGCTGAATCTGCCCTGCGGTTCGACCGCTATATGGCACAGAGAGGAAATACGAAAATAAAGTGGCGATAATAAAGACCGAAAATCTTACGTTCCGTTACGAAAACACGGACAGGGACGTTATACGCGATATGAATATCGAGATAGAGCAGGGCTCGTTTGTTGCCGTTCTCGGTCACAACGGCTGCGGGAAATCGACCTTTGCATCTCATCTGAACGCGATATTGCTTCCTACGGGCGGAAAAGTCTATGTTGACGGAATCGACACGAACGTAGAAACGGAAGATGCGCTTCTGAATATCAGAAAAACGGTCGGAATGGTGTTCCAAAACCCCGACAACCAGATAGTTGCGACCGTTGTTGAAGAAGATGTCGCTTTTGCGCTCGAAAATCTCGGTGTTGACCCCGTTGAGATGAGAAAACGCGTTGACGAAACTCTCGAAAGCGTCGGAATGAGCGAATATGCTCACCATGCGACGCACCGTCTTTCCGGCGGACAGAAACAGAGAATAGCCATTGCGGGTGTTATTGCGATGCGCCCGAAGATCCTTGTGCTTGACGAACCTACGGCTATGCTTGACCCGCAGGGACGCAAGGACGTTATGAATATAGTCAAAAAATTGCATGAACAGGGTACAACTGTCGTGCTGATAACTCATTTTATGGACGAGGCGGCACAGGCACAACGCGTTGTGGTTATGAACGACGGCAAGATACTGCTTGACGGAACGCCGCATTATGTTTTTGAAAATGCGGGACTTTTGAGAAGTGTCGGACTTGACGTGCCGCAAAGTACCGATTTGATGTTTTTGCTTCGCCGCCACGGGCTTCGCGTTCCTCTTTCCGTTTTGACGGAAGATGAGTGTGTCAAAGTTCTGCGCGACGTGTTGGACGGAAAGTATGAGGTGCGAAACGATGTCAGATAACGCACTTATAAAAGCCGAACACCTCACTCACATATATTCGCAGGGAACGCCTTTTGAGCATATCGCGCTGAACGACGTGTGCTTTGAAATAGAAAAAGGTGATTTCATAGGCGTTATCGGTCATACGGGAAGCGGAAAATCCACGCTTATGCAGCACCTGAACGGGCTTATGAAACCGACTTCGGGCAAACTTTATTTCAACGGCAGGGACGTTTGGGAAAAGGGCTATTCGCTCAAAGATCTCCGTTTCAGCGTCGGCGTTGTTTTTCAGTACCCCGAATACCAACTTTTTGAAGAAACGGTTCGCAAAGACGTCGCTTTCGGCCCTAAAAACATGGGACTTTCCGAAGATGAGACAGAAAAACGTGTCATAGACGCGATACGCTTTGTCGGGCTTGACGAAAACGTTCTCGAAAAGTCGCCGTTTGACCTTTCGGGCGGACAGAAACGGCGTGTGGCGATAGCGGGCATAATGGCAATGCGTCCGCAGGTGCTTGTTCTTGACGAGCCGACGGCGGGACTTGACCCTTACGGCAGGGATCAGATCCTTGATGAGATAGAAAATTACCACAAAGACACGGGCGCCACGGTGCTTTTTGTTTCGCACCGCATGGAGGACATCGCAAAAACGTGTTCCCGCATAATGGTTATGTCAGACGCAAAACTTGCCATGTTCGATACCGTGCAAAAAGTTTTTGCCCGCGCAGACGAACTTGTTTCGATGGGACTTGACATTCCGCAGATAACCCGCGTTTTTCTTGATCTGAAAAAGAGCGGATACGATATAGACGGCTCCGTGTTCACCCCCGAACGCGCAGTTGAGGAGATATTCGGATACTTAAACAAAAAGGGAAAACTCAATGATTAAAGATATAACGCTGGGACAGTTTTTTCCCGGCAACTCGGTGATACACAAACTCGACCCGAGAATGAAACTCATACTCGTCGTGTTTTATATCGTCATACTTTTTGTTATGAAATCTGCGCTGAGTTATCTGCTGGCAACGATGTTTACGTTGACGCTGATGATTCTGTCAAAGATATCTTTCAAAACGTATTTCAAGGGGCTTAAACCGCTTCTGATAATCGTTATAATCACGGGCATCATAAATCTTTTTTACGGCAAAGGCGACCCCCTCGTTCAGTTCTGGGTGTTCAAGATAACCGCAGACGGAATATTGAATGCCTCCAAAATGATTCTGCGAATAGCCTTGCTTGTTATTTCAACCGCAATGCTGACGTATACCACTTCCCCCGTGCTTCTGACGGGCGGTCTTGAACAACTTCTGTCTCCTCTGAAAGTGATAAAAGTCCCCGTTCACGAGTTCTCGATGATGATAACGATAGCGCTTCGTTTTATTCCGACGCTGACAGAGGAGACCGACAAGATAATTTCGGCGCAAAAGGCGAGAGGTGCGGATTTCGAAAGCGGAAATCTTCTGAAACGCGTGAAAGCGATAGTGCCCATAATAATTCCTCTGTTCATATCGTCTTTCCGCCGTGCGGACGAACTTGCCGTTGCGATGGAGTGCCGCTGCTATACAGGCGACGGGAAAAACAGAACGCGGCTGACAAAATACAGTTTCCGTTTTCGCGATTATGTTGCGTTTTTGCTTGTATGCGCGTTTCTTGCGGGTGTTATAGTTCTGAACAGATTTTCGTTCACGCTCGGAGCGTTCGTGTTATGACGTGTTATATGATAAAACTCCGCTATGACGGAACGAATTATGCGGGCTATCAGAAACAGGCGAATGCGAACACCGTCGGCGAGGAAGTGCTAAATGCGCTGACAACTCTTTTCGGCTCGGTGGAAAAACTGAGCGGCTGTTCGCGAACGGACAGCGGTGTTCACGCAAACTGCTATTGCGCGTCGTTTCACTCTGAAAAAAATATTGAACCGCAGAAAGTCATTCGCGGCTTGAACGGAATTTTGCCGAGAGACATTGCCGTTTTCGACTGCGCCGAGGTTTCTCCCGATTTTCACGCGAGATATTCGGTAAAGGCGAAAGAGTATATTTATCTTATTCTTAATTCGTCGGTCCGCGACCCGTTTTACGAAAAATATTCGCTTCTGTTTTCGCCGAAAATAGATGTTGACGAATTAAACGCGGAATGTACCGCATTTGTCGGAACGCACGATTTTTCCGCTTTCTGTGCGGCGGGCGCATCAGTTGAGGACAAAGTGAGAACAGTTGAAAGCGTCGGTTTTGAGCGAAACGGGGATTTGGTAACGTTTCGGGTTCGCGGCGACGGGTTTCTTTACAACATGGTTCGCATTATGGTCGGAACTTGTCTTGATATTGCGACTGGAAAAATAGGCAAAGGAAAAATAAAAGAAATAATAGACTCAAAAAACAGAGAAAATGCCGGACATACGGCACCCGCACGCGGGCTTTTTCTGAACGATGTTATTTATTGAGGAAAGAAAATGAACGAAGAAAAGAAGATGAAAACTCTCGTCTTTGCGAGACGCATAGTTCTTGTCGCGGTAGTTGTTTATATTGCGGCGTTCTTCGTTTGGAAGTTTTCTTCGCTCAGCGTGGACGGCATAAAACGCTCGTTCTTTGACATCAAACAGGCGCTTTCGGGCGCAGTCCAATCGGGCGACATCACTTTTTTTGAGGATGATAACGGCGTATGCGAGGTCTATCGGGACGGACTTGTCCGTGTAACTCAAACGACGGCAACCGTTTATTCGAAAGAGGGATATAAATATTCTTCGTTCAAGGTCAGCCTTGTTTCGCCGTCCGTCAGAACGGGCAGCAGCAGTTTTATTCTTTTTGACAGGGGCGGAAGAAACGTTTATCTTTGCGACAGTTTCGGCATAAAAGAGCGTTATGAATCTTCCGAAAATGTTATCAATGCGGGAATATCTGCGCAGGGAAAGGTCTTTGTCATAAAAGAACAGTACGGATATAAGTCCGAACTTGTGGTGTTCAACAGCGGGCTTGACGAAAAAGACTGCTTTATATGGGATTCTGCGGAAACATATCTGACGGATGCCGTATTCTCGGATAAAAACGTGCTGACTGCGGTCGGAATAGTTCCTGCCGAAAACTCTTTTGACACCGTGGTTTACCGTATTGACAGCAAAAACGGAAAAAAACTGTCATCCTATGTTTTTAACGACCAAACGGCTGTGTCTGTATTCGCCAGAGAGGCCGGTGCGGCAACGGTCATGACTACTTCTTCGATAATCAAGATAAACGCCGAAGAAGCCCGCACGGTTTATTCTTTTGACACTCTCGGAGTTGACGTCTTTGCCCAAAACGGAAGATATGCGGTCATCGCGTCCGTTGCAAGGGTCTCAACGCAAACGGACAAGATAAGTTTTGTTGACGCGGACGGAAATCTTCGGTTTACGAAAGAATTCAGCGGCGTTCGGGATGTTGCGGCGGTCGGCGACGAATGTTACGTTTTGACGGACGGGGTCGTTTACGGCTTTGACATATACGGAAACATGAAGTTTGAAACAAAGGTTTCCGAGGCGCACGAAATACGGTCGGGAAACGGGCGTGTGTTCTGCGTCGGTTCGGAAAAAGCATCATATATCGGATAAATATCCGAAAATGTTTTAATTTGAGGTTACATCGTCGGGTTTCGGTTCTCCGAACTCGGCAACAGTTAAAAAGGAGATCGGATTTATGGATGTTGCAATCAGCGTATGCCTTGACATTGCTTTGATAGCCGTTATCGCCGTTTTTGTTGCGATAGGCGTTCGTAAAGGATTTTTGAGGTCGATTATCGGCATTGTAGGATGTATCGTGGCGGTTATCGTTGCCGTTTCGTTTTCTTCGGGTGTCGGTGAAAAGATAAACGACAAATTCGTTCATGAACCTGTCAGAAAATGGGTTGTAAATCAGTTGACGCCCGATCCCGGAAATGTAGAATCTTCCGAGAATGAGATAAACTTTGACGGACTTTTTGAAGAGCAACCGTCGTTTTTCACGGATTTCTGCGGCTATGTTAACGTCGGTGTTGACAAACTCAAAGAAGTCTACGATAACTATGTTGCAGAGAGCGTGGAAAGCGCCCGTGAGCACGTTATAGACGCGATGGCGACCCCGCTTGCATCGTCTCTCAGCCGTGTTATTGCGTTTGCGGTTCTGTTTGTCGGAACTTGGATAGTGATAGGTCTTATCTGGCTTGTTCTTTCGTTTATTCTGCACGTTCCCGTTATCAGAAAGTTCGACAAACTCGGCGGCGGCCTGCTCGGATTTGTAAGAGGAGTTTTGATTGCGCTTATCCTTGCGGCTGTTGTGAGCGCGGTGTCTCCGTATATTATGAAAGACAGATCTCTTGCGGAAAAGGACGCTATATACAACAGAACGGTTGTTTATAAAGTTCTCTGCAAGATAAACCCCATAATAAAAACGCTTGACTGACGGGCAGAGTTTTTTCTGCCTGAGATTTATGCCAAGCATGGCACGGAAACGGCGGCTTTTTATGCGTTTTGCCGCTGCGTGTAATTGTATTATCCCAAGAGGGAGGTAATGTTGAATGGTTATGTGCTCTCGCTGCAAAAAGCGTGCGGCGGTCGTTTTTATAACGAAAATGGAGGGCAACGAGGCAAAGAACGAAGGGCTTTGTCTTAAATGCGCAAAAGAATTGAAGATTCCCAATGTCGATATGATGATGAACCAACTCGGCATAAACGACGATGAAATTGATAACATTTCCGATCAGATGGAAGATATGTTTTCACAGATGGGAGATGAGGATTTCACTCCGGGCGGCGCTCCGAGTATGGAGTTTTTCAACCGACTGATGTCCGATATCAAAGCCGATGCCGATGCGGAGTCGGAAGGCTCTGACACGGGTTCTTCTGAGGTTACGGACGGAAAAGAACAAAAACGCGAGAAAAAGACGGAAAAAGAAGCGCGGAAACTGAAATTTTTGAACTCTTACTGCGAAAATCTCACCCGCAAAGCGCGTGAGGGCAAGATAGATAATGTTGTCGGCAGAGACAAAGAAATGCTCCGCGTTTTGCAGATACTGAACCGCAGAACAAAGAACAATCCGTGTCTTATAGGCGAACCGGGCGTCGGCAAAACCGCAATAGCCGAGGGTATTGCGCAAAAGATAGCGGACGGCAACGTTCCCGCAAAACTTGCGAATAAGGAAGTTTATCTGCTTGACCTGACCGCTCTTGTCGCAGGCACGCAGTTCAGGGGGCAATTTGAAAGCCGCGTAAAGGGACTTCTTGAAGAAGTTAAGCGTGTCGGAAACGTAATTCTCGTCATCGACGAGGTACACACCCTTGTCGGCACGGGTGATTCGGAGGGCACACAGAGCGCCGCCAACATGATGAAACCCGCACTTTCGAGGGGCGAAGTTCAGGTCATCGGCGCAACAACGCTTAACGAATACAGAAAATATATCGAAAAGGATGCCGCGCTCGAACGCCGTTTTCAGCCCGTTATCGTCAACGAACCCTCTATTGAGGAGACCGTTGAAATGCTGAAAGGCATAAAAGGGCATTATGAGCAGTTCCACAATATCAAGATTCCGATGTTGCTCGCGAAAAAAGCGGTCGAACTTTCCGAAAGGTACGTCACGGACAGATTTCTGCCCGATAAGGCGATAGACCTGATAGATGAAGCCTGCTCCAATGCGGTGCTCAAAGAGCCGCGTTACAGCAACCTTTTCAAGGCAAAATCCGAACTCGAAAAGACTTCTTCCGAACTTGACCTGCTTGAAGCGAAAGAGAACCGCGAGGAAGCGGATTATGCCAAGATAGCGGAACTCCGAGCCACGGAATGCCGCCTTAAAGCGGATGTTGAAGAACTTGAAAACGAACTGAAAGATTATTCGATAACGCTTGATGATATCGTTGCCGTCATCGAACTGTGGACGGGCATTCCGTCAACGTCGATAAAGGCGAGCGAGACCGAGAAACTGAAAAATCTCGAATCTGCGCTCCGCGCCCGTATAGTCGGACAGGATAAGGCGATAAAAGCCGTCGCGGACGCCGTTCGTCGCGGACGTGTCAGCCTTGTTCCCCGAAAGAGACCTATCTCGTTTATTTTCACGGGTCCCACGGGCGTCGGAAAGACCGAACTTGTAAAGGTACTTTCGAAAGAACTGTTCGATTCGCCCGAAACGCTTATCCGTCTTGATATGAGTGAGTTTATGGAAAAGCACTCCGTGTCGAGAATTATCGGTTCGCCTCCGGGATATGTGGGTTATGACGAAGCAGGACAGTTGACGGAAAAAATACGCCGCAAGCCGTATTCCGTCATTCTTTTCGACGAGATAGAAAAGGCGCACCCCGATGTTTTGAATATACTTTTGCAGGTTCTTGACGATGGCAAGATAACCGACGCGCACGGCAGAGTTGTTTCGTTTGAGCATACCATTATTGTTATGACCTCGAATGCGGGCTCAAATCTCAAAGGCAGCGGCACGGCGGGCTTCAACAAGAGCGTTTCTCTCCTGAACGAGGAAAAATCCAAAAAAGCGCTCGGCGAGTTCCTGCGCCCCGAATTTCTTAACCGTGTCGATGAGATAATCACGTTTGACCCGCTCCCGCGCGAACTTTTCGGAAGCATCGTCAGAATATTTCTGTCTGATCTTGCCGACGGTCTTCGCGAAAGAGAGATCGAGTTTCAATGCACGGACGCCGCAGTCGAAAAACTTGCGGATATGTCTTACAGTTCCGAATACGGCGCACGCAATGTCCGCAGAGTGGTTCAGCGCGAAATTGAGGACAAGGTCGTTTCGGATATGTGCGATGCGGATATGATTCCCAAAAAGGTTACCGTTGATGTGAAAGACGGCGAACTGACCGTCGTTGCGGAATAAACTGTTCGCAATCAATCGGATAACGGGATTTGATATTTTTTAGGGAAATCGAAAACGCGCTGTGACGAAAATCGCCGCAGCGCGTATCTGTTATTTTTGTGTTGTTTCTGATTAGTATACTTTGCCTGTGCTGACGGGAGAAGCCGAATAATATCGGTTGAAATATACTGAATCAAAAGATTTTAGCTCAAACCGAAATTATTGTTTTCTCTGCAAAGGCACCGTTCACAGATGCCCGCAGCGGAATAATCGCCCCGACACTCTCCGATATAACACCTTTTTTCAGTCGGGCAAACGGGCAGTATCGCCGCAAGGCTTTCACCGAGCCGTTTCTTTTCGAAAAACGCGCCCGCCTTTGTTCTTGCGGACAGCGCTACGTCAAGCGTTTTTCCGTCTTTCGAAACAGCCGTCAATGGGCAAAACTCCGTGTCTCCGAATACAAGATGCGGTAGTTTTTCTCCGACAAATTCCGCGCGGAGAAGAAAACGCCGTTTTGCCCTTTCGCCTTTTCCGGTTGTGTTGACAAGTGTTTTGAACGCTATTTCAACCCCGCTGTCGGTGGTCGCCGTTTTGTCAAAGACGGAATATATTCTTGTGCTTTCATATATCCAAACGCCTGACAGTCTGCTTCTTTCCGCAAGGGCTTTGCACAGAACGACGGGAGAAAACGAAAGCGTACCGTTACGAAAAATCGCACCGTCGGGAACTTTGCCGCCGAACTCGGAAAGTTCTTCTCCGTTGAAAAAGTCTGCTCCCGTCGGAAGATTCTGCGGCTTTTCGGAAAAGAAAAAAAACGGAAGTTCTGAAACGGGAATTTCACCCGCTTCCTTTGCGAGGAATGTTATAAGTTTTGCATGTTCATCATATTTTTTAGTTGCGTCAGCCGTTTTTAAGTTCGGTGTCAGACAGCCCTGCATAAAAGACGTTCGTCCCGACCCGATAAAAAAGCGTTCCGCCACCGCGACGTTGAATCCTTTTTCTGCGGCGAGGAATGCCGTTGTTATTCCCTCCAAACCGCCACCGATAACGAGAATATCGACTTTTACGTTCTTTTTCGGCGGTGCAAACCGCAGACGGTAATCGTCCTTTTTCAGAAAACCTTTCATACGGAAAGTTTTACCATAAAACATAACGAATATTCAAACGGAGAATCCGAATGAGATATATTTTGCTCTTTTGCATAAAAATGTTGCCGTTTCTGGCAGCTGCGGGCGTCGGCGCGGCGCTTTTCCGAAGAGGAAAGCGGCGCAGACTTCAAAAACAAAACGAAACAGTATATTTCGGCAGAGATGTTGCCGTTGTCATTTTTGCAATGATTGTCGCTGGCATAATTTCACAGACGCTTTTGCCCGAAATGCACCTGAACGGAAACGGAATTGAATTTGTTTTTGCGGATTACGGCGATATAAACCTTGAACCTTTCCGCGTTTTCAGGCTTGTCCGTGCCGATTACAGAAACGGACATAACTATTCGCTTTGGATAAATCTGCTCGGCAATATCGGACTTTTTGTTCCCGTCGGTTTTCTTGCATCTTTGTTGACGGGCAAAGCGGTAAAAGGTATTCTGTTCACGTTTTTCTTTTCGCTCTTTATCGAGACCGCGCAATATTTTGTCGGCAGAAGCACGGATATAGACGACCTGATGTTGAACACTCTCGGCGGAATCATCGGTGCGCTGATTTTTCTGCTTGTACGAAAGAAACGGTTTGTCGAAAAAATCAGAGAAAGCAAATAAAAAATCTCCCAAACGGGAGATTTTTTATTTGTCTTAATTTTTAGTTTAGCATACATATTTTAACCGAGTGACGGTTTTTGCTTTGATTTTGATGCGAAGTGAACGATAAGCCCGATGATGAGACCGAGCGCGGCGGGACATATCCAGCCGAGACCGAGAGAGGAAAACGGCAGATATTTGCTTGTTATCGCTTCTATCGCGGCGCTGTCGATTATCGTGACGCTTTTATTGAGCGACATAAAGCCGTCGTAAAGCGAGGGGAGCAATGTGAAGCCTATTGTAAACGCATAGACCTTTTTGTCGTGCCCGAAGAATTTGCCGAACAGCGCGAGCAGTATCAGCACTATCGCAAGCGGGTACAGGAACATCAGCACGGGTACGGAGTAGGTTATAATGTTGCTCAGTCCGAAGTTGGAGAATATGAAAGAAAGCGCGCTGAAAATTATTGCCCAAGTTCTGTAATTCGGTCCTTTTCTGAACAGCGCTGTAAACGTTTCCGCACAGCTTGTTATAAGTCCGACCGCCGTTTTCAGACAGGCAAGGGTGACTGTTGCGGCAAGAACGATAAGTCCCGCAAAACCGAGATAGTGCTCGGCTATCTGCGCAAGTGCGATGCCGCCGTTTTCGCTTGTCGCAAATGCGCCGCGGCTCTGTGTGCCGACAACGGCGACCGCAACATATATCCCCGCCATGAAAAGACAACTGAAAATGCCCGATTTGACCGTATTGGAAGCAACCGCTCCCGGTTCGGTGACACCGAGGCTTTTGATAACGTTGACAACGATTATGCCGAACGCAAGGCTTGCAAGCGCGTCCATGGTGTTGTAGCCGTCAAGAAAGCCCGCAAAAAACGGTTGATCAACGTAATTGCCTTCGGGCGCGACGGAAGATACCGACGCTGTGGGATTGATAAGCGAAACAACGACAAGTATTCCGAGGAACACAAGAAAACACGGGTTGAGTATTTTGCCGACCCAGGTTAATATCTTGCCCGGGAAGAGGGAGAACATAAGCGCGGCAAGGAAGAATGCGAACGTAAAAAGGAAAAGATAAAGCCTGCCGTAATCGCTTTTCGGAAGAAGTTGTTCAAGTCCGACCGTGAAAGAGGTCGTCGCGCAACGGGGAATGGCAAAAAACGGTCCTATCGTCAGATAAAGCAGACAGGTGAAAAAATAGCCGTAAGGTTTGCCTGTCTTACTGCTCAAATCAAAAAGCCCCGTACTGCGGCTTATGCCGAGCGCCGCAACCCCGAGCAGGGGAAGCCCAACGCCCGTGATGAGAAAACCGAGAACCGCCGTCCAAACGTTTGAACCGGCAGACTGTCCCATATGTACGGGAAAAATAAGATTGCCCGCTCCGAAAAACATGCCGAAGAGCATGCTTGCGACGTATACATATTCTTTAAAACTCAATTTCTTTTTCATTGAAAAAATCCTTTTCTTTGCTATGTTAGATGGGATATATGAATTATACCATATTACTACAATTTTTTCAATAGTTTGAGCGCATATTTTTATAATTGTTGATTGTTTTTACATTTTTATGCAAATAAAAAGCATATATTCTCAAGATTGAATAAAAATATAGGGGCTGTAAAAAAAACGCAAGTTTTTTTACAGCCCTGTAAATCTTTAATATCAGAAATTGTATATAAAACTGAGTCTGCCCATCGGAACGGATTTTCCGCTTGCGTAGTAGTCGTTTATGTTGCGGAATTCTTTTACGCTGTCCGCGACTTTGAAATATATCGAGGGGCAGTCGCCGTCGGCGCCTATCATTCTTCTCGGAACGGCAACATACATCTTGTTTTTATCAATGTGTATATTTGTTTTTCTGTAAGAAACGGTGTTGCCCGACATATTCAGCGCGTCAAAGGAACCGACTTCGCGTCTGTTCAGAACGTGCGAATACGTCTCCCAGCCGCATTGGTGCGGTTTGCCCGCGCCGATGAACAGGTTCATCCAGTTCGGTGTCGTTCTTTCCGTTATCGGATTTTCGGTCGTTACTCGGAAATATACGTTTTCTGCATCATGTGCGACTTTAATCTCAACGATGTTGTTCTTGGCGGGCTCCTGCGTATAGATTATATCGGGATCCTGCGATGCGAAGTTTCTTCCCTCGTTGACGTCGGATATGGGCATATATACGGAGCAAACGTCGTTCCATTGCGAATCGTCGCCGTAAACGTCTATTGCCTTTTTGCAGCCGCGCTCCGTGTTTTCGCCCTGACCCTTGAAGCGTCTGACATTCCGTATGAGTTGCAGATAAAATGCATCCTCATAGCCGCCTTTCAGCGGTTCGATGTCTCTTGAATACTCCTCGTTGAAGCAGTCTACGAATATTATATCTCCGCCGAGATTTATTTTTTGCGCGCCCCATTCATTCCAACCCGTTACGAAAACATTTTTTACGTCGGGCGAATTTATTGCCGTGCTCCATTGCGCTTCAAAGTTCTGTCCGAGACGGTAACTGTCGTGGTTCTCGTTGCCTTTATGGTCATATCCTCTGCCCCAGTTTCCCTCGCATTGGAAAAACGTGCCTTTGCTGTGCTGCGCAACGGAAACGGACATAAAACCGTTGTGATTCGGCTGCGGCCAAAACCATTCCATCCACGGAAATGCGTCGTTTTTAACTTCTTCGTTCGGCCATTGGCTTTTTCTGACGTCAAAACACTCGGCAATATCGGGCTCAAGCACCTCGTTGTTCTCGTCAAGTCTTGCGATGACAACCGGTTTGCCGTTCGGCGCATACCATGCGTCGGGATAAAGATTCTTCTTTTCGTAGAAACAGGCAAAAAGAGTTCTGACGGTCGTTACCGAATTTGCGTTTGTGTAAGCGCATATCTTCGGAGGGTTCTTGCCCTCTTTCTGTAATTTGTCTATATTTTGAAGCAGTTTAAGGTATACGGCGGGATAAATCGCCGCATTTGTGCAGTCGCACGCGATGTAATCTATTCCCGCGGCGGTCAGCATTTCAAGATGCTTGCGGATAACGAACTCATCTTCACAGTTGTAATAACCGAGCAGCGGCTCGCCCCAGAAATGGAAGCCCCAGAGCGGACTTTCGTCGGGACCCGTCGCGTCCCAAAGCGCGTTCGGGTTTTCATCAAGCATTTTTTGAATGTCATATAACTTTCTGTCCATGGAGCCGAGCCAACAGAAATAGAACATTCCGACTTCTTTATCCGTCTTTTTCCCGTCCTGTGTCGGCACATATCTGCCGTATGCGTCCATGCCGCAAAGTTTATCGGTGTATTTACTCATTTTTCAGTCCTCGCTAACGTTTATCCTGTAATGCTTGCCGCAATATTTGCAGTTGACCGAGACAAAACCGTCTTCGTCCGCCGCATTTTTCAATTCTTCTTTGTCCACAGCCGAGAGTGCCGCCCGAACGCTTCGACGATTGCAGGTGCAGCCGAAACGGAGCGGAGTGTCCGCGACTTTTCTGTACTTTTCAAATATTTTAAGTGCTTCGTCTGTTAATTCCGTCGCGGTTATGAACGGCTGCAAGTGTTCCCATTCTCTGTCCGCCGCATGGCGAAAGACTTCTTCCGCTTCGCAGGTTATCGGGAACTGTTCCACAAGCAGACAGCAATAGGTCTTTCCGAAAGTCAACACCGCGCAATGTGCTTCGACCTGTTGGCTTGTTTTGTAATAATGCGCTATGGCGTCTTCGATGTCTTTGCCCTCGACGATGCTTGAATAGTCGCCACGAACGGTCAGTTTCTGTGTGACTTCCAAAATTACTTCGTCCGAAACGGAACTTCCCGCCTTGTCGCACATTCCGCGAACCCGTCCGTCTGTTTCTGCTATTGCCGTGTAACTTTTATCGGAGTCGGGAAATCTGATTGACACGGCAACCGATGCGTTGTCCTCTTTTCTGTCCGCCGTCAGGCATTGTGCCAATGCAGCCGCCTGTCCGAGCCGTGAAGTGTCGCTTTCGGAAAGCGAATGAACTCTGCTTATCTCTTTGACCGCTTCATTCAGAAAAACAACGTGTATTCTTGCGCCGTCGCAAGTGTATTTCAAAAGTTTTTCGGTCATTGCTCTCTCTTTCGGGCGCAGTATATTATGCGTTCTTTGCGTTTTATTCTGTCCGCATACGCAAATCCCGCCGCTTTCAGCGTCTCTTTTATCGTTTCTTCCGTATAAAATCTTTCTTCCACGGAGTCGTCAAACCGCTCGTAACCGTTTTCCGTCTGCTCAAAAGCGGTCAGGTCGTACCATGCGTACGTTCCGTCGAACTGTCCGCGTACAATAAGCATATCGCCGTCTTTTTCGCAGACATTCGGCATGGTTGAAGTCTCAAACGCCGCTTTTGTCTTGATATCGAAAACAAAACTTCCGCCCGGTTCTGTAAAATTGAAAAGGCTTTTGAAAAACGTTCTCAATCCTCGGAGCGACAGTATATGGTTGACTGTGTCGAGCGTGCAGAACACGATGTCATACGCCCCGTACATATCTATATCTTCCAATTCCTGACACACGAGATGCGCCTGCTTGCCCGCCTTTTCAAAGCGTTCTCTTGCGTTTTCAAGCATATTTTCGGAAGCGTCCACTCCCGTGCAGTCATAGCCGAGGTCTGTCAGTTTTTCCATCAGAACGCCCGTGCCGCAACCGCAATCGAGGACAAGCCCCTCTTTTCGGAGCGCAAAACGGCGAAAGACCGCATTCAGGTATTTTTCGTAATCGAAGTCGTCGTTGAATTTGTCGTAGACCTCGCTTATATTATCGTATTGCATAAGTTATTTTCGTCTTTCGGACGACCGTCCGTTTCTTCTTGCAAGCGTGTTTCCTCTTCTTTGAGGTCTTTCGTTTCTTTCTTCTTCGTCCGTCGGCTCACCGTCGCGTTCGCGTCTTCTGCGCTCCGCTCTCTGCTTTCTGCGCTTGTTGTTTGAAACGACCGCATAGACGGCGAAAACTATAACGCCCGCGATAATTACAAGAATGATTATTCCTATAACTTTGAGTATTGTCAGAACAACGCTTCCGAACGAATTTTTCGATTCGGGAGCGGTTTCCGAGAGCGCTGTCACCGGTTCGGGCGTTGCGAGAATTTCCGTTGACGCTTGCAGATATGACGTCGCAACGGGACTGAACATCAAGTCCGAATTTGCTGTTATCGTTACCGACTGATTCTCCGCTTCCGCTTTGAAACTTTCGGGGGTAGTGTCCGTTATTATCAGATTTTCTTTTGCGATATCCTTGTGCAGAAGAACCTTTATCTCTCCCGGCAAAGTCAGTGTTGCCTTTGCAATTATCTGCGTGCCGTCTTCGGAGAGTACATCAACTGTTTTTGACCGAATATCGTCCTGCGTAAGTGTTGAATATTCAAAATTGTCGAATATGTAATCAAAGAGTTTTTGCGTATCCGCAAAGCGCGCTTCTCCCTGCGGACAGTTGAGAACAACGCATATAAGTTCTTTGTCTCCGTTCAGTGCGGACGAGACTGCGGTATAGCCCGACGCCTTTGAGTAGCCGACGGCGCCGCCTGTCGAATATTCGTAAAAACCGTTCTTTTTCAGCAGATTGTAAGACGTCGATATTTCCCTTGCGGCACTCTTGTTTGTTTCCGGTATAGTATATGTCGTCTGTTTTATTATCTGTTTGAAATATGCGTTTTCCATAGCATATTTCATGATAAGTGCATAGTCGTAAGCCGTCGTCATATTGTTTTGTGCCGTGTCCGACGTCAGCCCGTTTGCATTATAGAACTTTGTGTTTTTGCAGCCGAGTGCGGTTGCCTTTTCGTTCATTTGCTTTACAAAATTCTCGATCGAACCGCTTGCTGCTTCCGCAAGAACATTCGCCGCATCGTTTGCACCCGCCAAAAGCGTGGCGTGCAGAAGCGATTTCACATCAACTGTCTCACCCTCGACAAGCGAAATATTTATCGTGTCTCTCGGCACAACATCGTTTCCGACCGCGGAGACCGTTGCCGTCGCATTTGCGTCGAGTTCGAGTTTTTCAAGCGCTATTGCCGCCGTCATAACTTTTGTTATGCCGGAAAGCGTTTCCTGTTTCTCATAATTTTTCGCATACAGTATCTGTCCCGTCGCGGCGTCCGTTACGATATATGCTTCGGATTGCAGACCGTTTTCAAGTTCCGCATTTGCGAATGAAACAAAAGAAAACAGCGTTGAAAGTAAAAGTATGACTGTAATCGTCAGAGATATTATCTTTTTCATTTTGTGCGCCTCCGTTTGTGTTCCTGTTTTTGAAGCGGTCTTTTCTCCGCTTCGGAGTGGCAAGCCATAGGCATACATAATAATTATACTACAAACACTTCAAGTTGTCAAGTTTTCGCTTCGCTGTGAGACAATATTGAGTCTTTATCTCTCTCTGCAAAAATTCGGATATACACGGTCTGCGCAAAAAAGTTCCCCGAAAGGCGTATGCCTTTCGGGGATAAAACTTTTCGGTTTTCTCTTAATCCTCTTCGACAACGTGAACTCTTCTGTATCTTTCGAGTCCCGTTCCTGCGGGGATAAGTTTGCCTATGATTACGTTTTCTTTCAAGCCGATAAGTTGGTCTTCCTTGCCCTTGATAGCCGCTTCCGTGAGGACTTTCGTCGTCTCTTGGAACGATGCTGCGGAAAGGAAAGATTCTGTTGCAAGCGCCGACTTGGTGATACCGAGAAGTACGGGAGAAACGGTGATGGGCGTTACGTCTTTGCCCGCTGCCTTGTCTTCTTCGTAACGTTTCTCGTAGTCAAGAAGTTCGGACTTGTCTATTATCGAATCCGCAAAGATCTCGTATGAACCGGGGTCAACAACTCTGACTTTGCGCATCATCTGACGAATGATTATCTCAATGTGCTTGTCGTTGATGTCAACGCCCTGTCTGCGGTAAACTTTCTGAATTTCCGCGATGATATATTCCTGAACGGCGTGTTCGCCCTTGATGCGGAGTATATCCTGCGGGTCGGAAGAACCGGAAGTCAGTTCCTGTCCCTTTTCCACGGTGTCGCCCTCTTTGACTTTAAGACGTGCGCCGTAGGGGATAAGAACCTGGCTCTCTTCGCCTGTTTCGGAGTTCGTGATTGTCGCATAAACAGCGTTCTTTACCTGGCTGAACGCGATTGTACCCGAAATTTCCGCAAGTATCGCCATAACTTTCGGGTGACGTACTTCGAAAAGTTCCTGAACTCTGGGAAGACCCTGAGTGATGTCACCGCCGCCGCTCGCAACACCGCCGGTGTGGAACGTTCTCATCGTCAACTGCGTACCGGGTTCGCCTATCGACTGTGCCGCGATGATTCCGACGGATTCGCCGACGTTTACGGTCTCGGACGTTGCAAGGTTTTCACCGTAGCATCTTGCGCAGACACCGTGTTTGCAGCGGCAGCCGAGAACGGAACGAACCTGAACTCTTGTAATGCCCGCCGCGGAAATTCTCTTCGCGTCCGCTTCGGTCATCGGTCTTTCGCAGTCTTTTGCAACTATAACTTCGCCTGTGGTCGGGTCAACTATGTCGTCAACGGGGAATCTGCCGAGAAGTCTTGCTTCAAACGACTCGATCTTTTCGTCTCCCTCGCTGATTTCGGAAACCCAAACGCCCGTCGTCGCGCCGCAGTCGTCGTCTCTGATGATAACGTCCTGCGAAACATCGACAAGTCTTCTTGTCAGGTAACCGGAGTCTGCGGTACGGAGCGCCGTGTCCGCCTGACCTTTACGCGCACCTCTCGAAGATATGAAGTATTCAAGAACGGTAAGACCTTCACGGAAGTTCGCTCTGATGGGAACTTCTATCGCTTTACCGGAGGTATTTGCCATAAGTCCGCGCATACCGCAAAGCTGACGGATCTGGTCGATGGAGCCGCGGGCACCGGAAACCGCCATCATGTTGATGGGGTTCTTTTCGCTCAGGTTCTCCTGCAACTTCTTCGTAACCGCAGAGGTCGTGCTGTCCCAAATGGAAACTATCTGACCGTATTTTTCCTCGTCGGAAATCATGCCTCTCTTGTAAAGTTTCTCGACTTTCGCAACTTTCTGCTCGGATTCTGCAATAATGCTCTGCTTCTCGGGCGGAACTATCATGTCCGAAACGGAAATGGTTATTGCCGCCTGGGTGGAGTATTTGTAACCCTGTGCCTTGATCGCGTCAAGCACTTCGGAGGTTCTTGTTATGCCGTGAACACGGATTGAACGGTCTATGATCTTGCCGAGAGTTTTCTTTGTTACCACAAACTTGATTTCGGGGTCAAATTCATGCTCGGGGTCGCTTCTGTCAACAAATCCGAGATCCTGCGGAACGGGATTGTTGAAGATTATAAGTCCGACCGTGGTCAGAACGTTTTTCCGTTTCTTTTCGCCGTTGACGGTCTTTTCCATACGGATCATGACGGGTGCATGAATGCCTATTGCACCGGCATCGTAAGCAACCATTGCTTCGTCAACGTTTCTGAACGATTTACCTCTTTTGACGGGTTCGCCGTTTTCGTCAAGTTTGACGATGAGAGAATCGTTCTTGTCTTTCTCGACCGCCCATGCTCCCGCTTCGTCGTCGCGGACGATGGTAAGATAGAACGAACCGAGGATCATGTCCTGTGTCGGAACCGCAACCGGCTTTCCGTCCTGAGGACGAAGCAGGTTGTTTGCGGAAAGCATAAGGAACCTTGCTTCCGCCTGCGCTTCCGCCGAAAGGGGAACGTGAACCGCCATCTGGTCGCCGTCAAAGTCCGCGTTGAATGCGGTACAAACAAGCGGGTGCAGTTTCAGCGCTCTGCCCTCAACAAGAACGGGTTCGAATGCCTGAATGCCGAGACGGTGAAGCGTCGGCGCACGGTTAAGCATTACGGGATATTCCTTGATTACGTTTTCAAGTGCGTCCCAAACGCAGTCTTCCGCTCTTTCAACGGCTTTCTTCGCGCTCTTGATGTTCAGGTTCTTGTCAAGGTCGGTCAGTCTCTTCATTACAAACGGCTTGAAAAGTTCGAGAGCCATTTCTTTCGGAAGACCGCACTGATAGATTTTAAGTTCGGGGCCGACAACGATAACGGAACGTCCCGAATAGTCAACACGTTTGCCGAGCAGGTTCTGTCTGAAACGTCCCTGCTTGCCTTTAAGCACGTCGGAAAGGGATTTCAGTGCTCTGTTGTTCGGACCGCTGACGGGTTTTCCTCTTCTGCCGTTGTCTATGAGGGAGTCAACCGCTTCCTGCAACATTCTCTTCTCGTTGCGGACGATTATTTCGGGCGCATGGAGGTCGAGAAGTTTTTTAAGACGGTTGTTTCTGTTTATAACTCTTCTGTAAAGGTCGTTGAGGTCGGACGTTGCAAATCTGCCGCCGTCAAGCTGGACCATGGGACGGATATCCGGCGGAATTACCGGGATAACGTCGAGTATCATCCATTCGGGACGGTTGCCCGAAAGTCTGAACGATTCAACGACTTCAAGTCTTTTGAGCAGTTTAAGTCTCTTTTGACCTACGGACTCTTCAAGTTCTTTTTTCAGAGAAGCGGAAAGTTCTTCAAGGTCAATTTCTTTGAGCAGTTTTTTAACCGCTTCCGCGCCCATTTCGGCTTTGAACTCATCGCCGTAACGCTCTTTCATCTCAACGTATTCTTTTTCGGAAAGAGTCTGTTTCTTTTGAAGTTCGGATGCGGGAATCGCGTCGCTGACTTCCGTTACGAGATATTTTCCGAAGTAAAGAACCGTTTCGAGCTGACGCGGCTGAATGTCAAGCATCTGACCCAGACGCGAGGGGATTCCTTTGAAATACCAGATATGAGAAACGGGAGCCGCAAGTTCAATGTGACCCATTCTTTCTCTTCTGACCTTTGCTTTTGTGATTTCAACACCGCAGCGTTCGCAGACCTTGCCCTTGTAACGGAATCTCTTGTATTTGCCGCAATGGCATTCCCAGTCCTTCATGGGACCGAAGATACGCTCGCAGAAAAGACCGTCTTTTTCGGGTTTAAGGGTTCGGTAATTTATTGTTTCCGGTTTCTTGACCTCGCCGTGAGACCAGGAACGGATCTTTTCGGGGGATGCGAGACCTATTTTTATGGATTCAAAAACGTTATCCTTTTCGATCTCTTTTTCGGCGGAACGGAGAGCGTCTTCGTAAAGATTCTGTTCTTCGACGCCGTTTTCGGCAATGTTCATTTCATCTGTCATTATCCGTTGCCCTCCTTATTATAAATCAAACGTGTCGTCATCCGAATGACCGGACGCAAACTCGTCATCGAGGAAATCGGAAGCGTCGAGGTCTTCGGTAAAGAAGCCGTCGTCGTCGATCTCCGTCATATATTCGTCTTCATCGCCCATTGCTTCTGCGATTTCTTTCTTATCGTCGCGGATCTGTCTGTAATCGTCCGGATCGTCTTCAAGCGACGTGGAAATGTCTATTTCCTGCTTCTGCTTGTCGAGAACCTTGACTTCCAGACCGAGCGATTGAAGTTCTTTTACAAGAACCTTGAACGATTCGGGAACGCCCGCTTTCGGAACGTTCTTTCCCTTTACAATGGCTTCGAACGTCTTTACACGGCCGATGATATCGTCCGATTTTACGGTAAGCATTTCCTGCAACGTGTAAGCCGCGCCGTATGCTTCAAGCGCCCAAACTTCCATTTCTCCGAAACGCTGACCGCCGAACTGGGCTTTACCGCCGAGGGGTTGCTGCGTAACGAGGGAGTAAGGACCTGTCGAACGTGCGTGGATCTTGTCGTCAACAAGGTGGTGAAGTTTGAGGAAGTACATATATCCGACGGTTACGGGGTTGTCGAAACGCTGACCCGTTCTGCCGTCGCGAAGAGTTACTTTGCCGTCGATTATCTTTATCTTCTTTTCGGCAACAAGTCTGTCGAACTCTTCCTTGTTCTCCGCTATCCACTCTTTGTCGATTCTTTGAAGGTCTTTGCCGCCCTTTTCGGTATCGACTTCCATGAATACCGCTTTGTTCTCTATCTCTTCGCAGGGATAGATGTCTCTGGTTATCTTCGCAAATTCGAGCGCTTTCGAGATCTCGGTCTCTTTCGCACCGTCGAAAACGGGCGTCATTATCTTCCAACCGAGTTCCGCCGCAGCTCTGCCGAGGTGGACTTCAAGCACCTGACCGATATTCATTCGGGAAGGAACGCCGAGCGGGTTAAGAACGATGTCGAGCGGACGACCGTCTTCAAGGAACGGCATATCTTCCTGCGGAAGTATTCTCGAAATAACACCCTTGTTACCGTGACGGCCTGCCATTTTGTCTCCGACGGAGATTCTTCTGCGCTGTGCAAGGTATACGCGGACAATTTTATTTGTCGAGGGTGAAAGTTCGTTTGAGTTTTCTCTTGTGAATGTCTTGACGTCAACTACGATACCGCTTTCACCGTGAGGAACTTTAAGCGAAGTATCGCGGACTTCTCTGGATTTCTCGCCGAATATCGCGCGGAGAAGTCTTTCTTCCGCGGTCTGCTCGGTGTCGCCTTTCGGCGAAACTCTGCCGACGAGAATGTCGCCGCTGTGAACCTCTGCTCCGATACGGATAACACCGTTTTCGTCAAGGTTCGCAAGCAGATCTTTGCCGACGCCCGGAATGTCGCTCGTGATCTCTTCGGGACCGAGTTTCGTTTCTTTCGCGTCTATCTCATATTCTTCTATATGAATGGAAGTATATTTATCCTGTTTTACAAGGTTTTCGTTCAGAAGAACCGCGTCCTCGTAGTTGTAACCTTCCCATGTCATGAACCCGATAAGCATATTTTTGCCGAGAGAAAGTTCGCCGTGGTCGGTCGAAGGCCCGTCCGCAAGAACCTGTCCCGCTTCAACTCTCTGACCCTTCTTGACGATGACGTGCTGGTTGATGCAGGTCGCCTGGTTCGAACGGAGGAATTTGGTTGTAAGGTATCTGTCGAGGATGCCCTCATCGTTTCTTACGAGAACTTCACGCGCATCTGCCTTTTCAACAACACCGCCGTTTTTGGCAAGGATACAAACGCCCGAGTCCGTGCCTGCTCTGTATTCCATACCGGTTCCGACGATGGGTGCTTCCGTTTTGATGAGAGGAACTGCCTGACGCTGCATGTTCGAACCCATGAGGGCACGGATAGCGTCGTCGTTTTCAAGGAACGGGATAAGAGATGTCGCAACGGAAACGACCATTCGCGGCGAAACATCGATGTAGTCAACGTTTGCTCTGTCAGTTTCCATTATCTCGTCTCTGTAACGAACCGCAACTCTCTTGTGCAGCAGACAGCCGTTTTCATCAAGAGGCTCGTTTGCCTGCGCAACAACGTATGCGTCTTCCACATCCGCGGTCATATATTCAACTTCATCAGTAACGAAGCATTCGATCTCGCCGTCGGCGTTCTTTCTTTTTTCAATTTTGCGATAAGGAGCTTCGATAAAGCCGTACACATTCATGCGCGCATAACTCGAAAGGTAAGAGATAAGACCGATGTTCGGGCCTTCGGGGGTCTCAATCGGACACATTCTTCCGTAGTGCGTGTAGTGAACGTCGCGGACTTCAAAGCTTGCGCGGTCTCTTGTCAGACCGCCGGGACCGAGGGCGGAAAGTCTTCTCTTATGAGTAATTGCCGCCAACGGGTTGGTCTGATCCATGAACTGCGAAAGCGGGGAAGAACCGAAAAATTCTCTGATTGCCGCGCTGACGGGGCGGGTGTTCAGAAGATTTGTCGGAGTGAGCGTTTCGATATTTTGCATATTCATACGCTCTCTTATCGTTCTTTCCATGCGGCTGAAACCGATGCGGAACTGGTTCTGCAACAATTCGCCCACGGAACGAATACGACGGTTGCCGAGGTGGTCGATATCGTCAACCACACCGATGCCGTGGTTCAGACCGAGGATATAGTTTATCGATGCAAAGAGGTCTTCGTTGCAGATAGTCATGGGAATGAGTTCCGCAATTCTTGCCTTTGCAGCTGCAAGAATCTCCTCTTTCTTTGATGCGGAGTCGAGAATTTCGCGGAGAACGTCGAGTTTTACCCATTCGGTAACGCCGTTCTGTTCAAGTTCCTCTCTCGTGAACTCATAGCCGTTGCGCTTGCAGAATTCAAGCATATCGACCATTCCGTTGGAGAAAACGCGGAGTTCCTTTTCGTCAACGACGATATAAACGTCGAAAACGCCTGCGGTTTCGATCTCTTTTGCTTTCTCTCTCGTGATAACTTCTCCTGCGTCAACGATTATTTCGCCGCTGACGGGGTCGCAAACGGGACGGGAAGCGGGGCGGGAAGTGATTCTGCCCGCAAGAGAAAGTTTCTTATTATATTTATATCTGCCGACGCGGGTCAGGTCATAAGTTCTCTCGTTGAAGAATAGATTGTCTATGTGCGCTATCGCGCCGTCCACCGTTGCGGGCTCGCCCGGACGGAGTTTCATATAAAGTTCTTTGAGCGCCTGATTTCTCGGAGTTTCGGATACGCCGAAATCTTTCTTCGTTGCGTATTCTTTTTCAAGCGTCGCAAGAACACATTCGTCTTCGCCGAAAGTTTCCTTTATTTTTTCGTCGGTGTCGATACCGAACGCTCTGATAAGCGTTGTTACGGGGAATTTCTTGCCCTTGTCAACTCTTACAAACAGAACATCGTTCGCGTCCTTTTCATATTCAATCCACGGACCTCTGTTCGGCATAACGGTGCCGGCAAAAAGTTTGTTACCGGTTTTGTCCACTTCTCTTGTGAAGTATGCGCCGGGAGATCTTACGAGCTGGGAAACAACAACGCGTTCCGCACCGTTGATGATGAATGTTCCCGTTTCCGTCATAAGCGGGAAATCGCCGAAGAACACGACCTGCTCCTGAATCTCGCCGGTCTCTTTGTTCGTCAGACGGCAGGTGATGCGCAGGGGTGCGGCATAGGTCGCATCTCTTTCTTTGCATTCCGCCTCGGAATACTTCGGCTCTTTGTCGATCGCATAATCAATGTAATCGAGAACTATCGTTCCCGTATGGTCGATGATGTTGGAGGAATCTTTGAGGACGTCCTTCATTCCCTCTTCAACGAACCATTTGTACGATCTGAGCTGAATGTCGATCAGGTTGGGAACGGCCTGGATCTGTCGGATCTTGGAAAAGTCAACTCTTTGCAGTTGACCGGGTTTGAGATCCGTTGACCAGTGCGCGCCGACCTCTCTGGGATCGAGATTTGCTGTCATCGGTAAAATCAACTCCGTTCAAATTTATCTTATAACCAAAATTATTAAACAACGTTTTCTTCGGACACCCGAAATCACGGTTTTGCGCCCATAACAGTTTTCGCGGCGTTGGCTTTCCTTAAAAAACAGATGTTTTCCGTGACCGAACCGAGCAATGTTTCTGCTCGTACAGGCTTTGCCCTATGTTTGAAAAAAAGTCACCGAAATCGCTGTTAAAGCCTCTGATTTCACATAAAAACCGCTTTTGACCGCCCAAAGGGGCACAAACACCCATTTTCATTGTCATTAAGCGGGTTATTATACCATATATATAAATCGCTTGTCAAGCCTGTCAAGCTGTATTTTTTAATTCGAATGTGAAGTTTGTTAAAAATATACAAAATCCTGCATTGTCAAACAGGAAAATTCTATCTGAATATTTATGATTTTTTTGTAACGTATTTTGTTTTGGCATTCTTATCGCAAAAAAATAAGTCATCTGTTGACAATCCGTTTTTTTTGTTATATAATATTCAATACAGAGTTTTGCTCTGCGTTGATTTTGAGATTTTATCATTCACGGAAGGTGCTTTATGAAACAGGGACAGGTTTGGGCATTGACGTTTTCCATCGTCTTGTTCATCGTATTGGGTGTTATTTTTCCGTTTTTCATTCTTAAAGACAGAGGTTGGGATTCAAAAATAACTCTTGTTATTTTCGGATTCGGTGCGCTTCTTTTCGGCATTGCCGTTTGTATTCCCGCACTTTTGCCGAGATTCAAAGAAATGAAAAGACGTCACGACATTAAAACGGGAAAAATCGTTCCCGGGGCAAAAAGATACCACAGAGTTCGCAGAAGACTTGTCGATTTGGACGACGTTCAGGACGAATATTTCGGCGAAGATGACGGGAAAGACCTTCCGCCGCGCCCCGGTTCGGACGGAGCAAACGCTTGGTGAAGCGTGAATAAAGACCGAACATAAGAAGATAATATACTGCAAGCGGTGCGATCGCGGGGATGCGCCGAAAGGTTCTCCCTGAGGAAAGTCCGAGCTCCCATGGGCAAGGATAACGGATAACGTCCGCCGGAGGCAACTCCCGGGACAGTGCAACAGAAAAGAACATCCGAGCAATCGGTTAAGGTGAAAAGGCGGGGTAAGAGCCCACCGGGACGGCGGTAACGCCGTCTGTTTGTGTAAACCCTATCCGGAGCAATACCGCAGAAAAGACTTATACGCCGCCCATCGTGTCTTAAAGGTAGCTGGAGGCGCACGGTAACGTGTGTTCGAGATAGATGATCGCAGCGGAAAAGAAATTTTCCGAACAGAACTCGGCTTATACGCTTGCAGTTTTTATACCAAATGTGACAGACGCTGAAAATGCGTCTGTTTTTTTGTTGATTTCGACCATTAAAATCAAATGTTTTTCGTACAGACACTTATTGACAAAATCTTTGCATTGCGGTATAATAAGTATACAAATTATATAATAAGGAGATTCTCGGCTATGTTTATAAGACCTGAAATTGAATTCGTTGAAACGGCAGATGTTATAACGACTTCTCAAATGCCCTCGCTTGAAGACGGCGGAGAGAACAAAGAGACGAATTGGAATCCTTGGTTTTAATTTTTATCGCACATTTTATCCCTGCGAAAGAGAGGCACAATTATGAAAAAAAGTTTATTGCGCATCGCAGTCGCTTTTGTTATGCTCGGACTTCTTGCGGGCTTTCTTCCGACTGCCGCGCTTGCGAACGGCGAAACCTACGACGTTGCTCCGTATAAGACGGCGGGCACTTATCCGACTTCCGACGGTAAAGTTTTTGCGGGTTGGTTCGAAGATGAGGCTCTTACCGTTCCGTATACGGCTTTGACAGGCAACGCTTATGCAAAATTTGTAAACGGCGGTGTACTCGGTGTCAAAGCCCAACTCAAAGAGGACGTTACGCTTTCTTCCGAGTCTGCGGATCTGAGACTTATCACAACCGTTGACAGCGCATACTACGCTTCTGCCGGATTCTTTATTTCCGTCAACGGCAAAGAACAGCGCATTGATTTGAAGACCGTGTATTCTTCTGTCTGCGCAAATGACGGAACGGTTTACAAACCGACGGATATTTCCGACAGTTCCGCATTCTTTATGACATATGTTTTGGCGGGTGTCCCGTCTTCAATGTTCGACACGGCAATCAATGTCGTTCCGTTCTGGCAGACGCTTGACGGAACAGTTGTTCGCGGCACGGGCAGAGACATCGTTATAAGCGATCAGTTTGACAAACCCGTTGAAGAGTCTGACTATGTGAAATATGTCAAGAGTCTTTATCCCGATTACAAAGAATCCGAATACGGTCTTGACATAACTTTCAAAGATGACCTTGTAGGCATCAACTATTCTACATGGCACGATTATGCAAAAGCATACAACTTCGGCGTAACCTACGACCTTTCGAAGATACTTGCGGGGCAGGGAAATTACGGTCCGACCAATCATTTCCATTATTGGTCCGAACCCGCGCTCGGCTATTATTCGAATATGGACGAAAATGTTGTCAGAACCCATATGACGCAACTTGCAAATGCGGGCGTTGACTTCATAGTGATTGATAATACGAATGTTCTTACCAGTTGGAAGAGTGACATTCTCGGCAACAGCGGAATGACAGGCTGGGATCTTTACGGCGTAAAACCCACCGTTTTTCTGCTTGATACCTGCCTTAAAATGCGTGCCGAGGGTTTGAAGACCCCGTATGTCGTTTTCTGGAACAGAAACGTTGAAGGCTGGGATGTCTGCAACGAGTTATACAGAAACATCGTAAATCTTGATAAATATAAGGACCTTTGGGTTTACTGGCGCGTTGATGCAAACGGGCTTGCAAAACCGCTTATGCTCGGGACCGGTACAACGGGAGTTGAGGTCGAGACCGATTGGGCCGCGCAGTATAATACCCCAGTCGGTGCTAATATACTCGGAAAGAAGTTTAATTACAGAACCATGTGGGGACTTCAAAATTCCGAAACTCAGAATTGGAGTTTCCTGAATAATACCGTCAACAATCCCCGTGCACCGATAACAGATACCACAACGGGCAATACATATTATGAGCAGATCTGTGTTTGCGCGGCGGCTCAGGCAAACTATATGTCCTACCCGTCCGCGACGTCAAGACAGCACGGCGTTACTTTCTACAATCAGTGGAAACAGGCGTTTAAGTACAGACCGAAGATAGTCATTCTGACATGGTGGAACGAATGGGTCGCACAGCGTCAGCCGAACGGACAGTTCGTCGATCTTTATACGCCGGAATACAGCCGTGACCTTGAACCCATGAAAGGCGGCTTCGGTGACCAGTATTATCAATGGATGATTCAATACATTGCCGCATACAAGGGACACAAGACCTGTCCGCGTCTTGTCGAAGCAGGGTATTAAAAACATTGAATAAAAAATTGCAGAGCGTTCCTTTTCGGAGCGCTCTGTTTTTGCTGTATCGCACTTTTCGAAGAACCGTAAAACCGCATTTTTACAGCCGTTATTATAAATCTATTTCAGTTTTTTCTTTTGTTGTTTTGCCGTCAGCGAAATCAACGTCTTATCGGGTAAGAGCCTTGCGGCAAATTTGAGCAGACGTATGCTTGCTCCAGGTATGATGACTTCCTTTCCTTTAAGAAATTTTTTTACCGTATACTCCGCAACATCGGCGCAGTCAAGCCCTTTCAGGCTGCTTGCGACCCCCGCACGACTGTCAAATTCCGTCTTTACCGGTCCGGGACACAGAACGCTTATGCAGACTCCGTGTGCCTTTGCTTCGTTTGCCACGGCGCGGGTCAGAGAGTAAATGTAGGTTTTTGTTGCGTAATATGTCGAAAAATACGGTCCCGCAGGCATAAAAGCCGCAGATGAGGCGACGTTCAGTATTCTTCCTTTTCCTCCCCGAACAAAATCACGGTAAAAAAGTTTTGTCAGTATGTGCGGCGCGACGGCGTTGGTTTCAATCATTTCGAGTTCCGCGCCGAGATCCGATGACAGAAAGTCGGAAACAAGCCCGAATCCCGCATTGTTGACAAGAATATCAATGCCGCTGTTTTTGAGACGGTCATAAAGTGCGAAAACTTCTTTTCTTTTCGAAAGGTCACATATAACGACCTCAATATCTCCGCCGAGTTCGTTTTTTAATTCTTCGAGCTTGTCCTTTCGTCTTGCAGCAAGGATAAGCGAAGCCCCGCGCTTTGAAAAACTTCTTGCAAGTTCTTTGCCTATTCCCGAACTTGCGCCGGTTATGAGAACTTTCATGCAAAACCTCTTTATCTGTCTGCGATTTTTCCGTTCAGAACACGAACCTTATCGGAAAGCATTTCGGGGAACCAAACCGTGTCGAGATGTACGGTAACCTCTTTGTCGGTTTTTTCTGCCGTGACGATTACCGTGTGCGGGTTTGAAAGATTTCGCGCCGTTATAACAAGTTTGCCGTTTTCAACCGTGAAAGATGACGCGATGCGGACTTTTTCGGGACGGGTTGAAATCATCATCGGCAAAATTTTCGGCGTTATTGCGGGCAGTTCAAGTTCGCTTTTTTCCCAACAGCCGTTTCCGGCAAAAAGTGTTTGCGCACGGTTGCCGTTCAAAAGCGTTACGACTATTCCCGTATCCGTTTTTTCGAACTTTGCGGAAGTCAACCCTATCGGATTTGGATTCAAAAGCACGGTCTTTCCGACAAAATCTGAAATGTCTTTATCCGTTGCCGACGGTCTGTAATCGGGAATATCAAACGTTTCATCGCTTTTGCCGAGCAAATTTTCCACAAGTGTAACGGCGTCCGCTATTTCCGCTTCCATGTCTTTTGTGCAGGCAACAATGGAAACAACGGCCTTATGCTTCGGCATAACCATGCAGAGTTGCCCTTTCAGCCCGTCTCCGCGATAACCGTCATGCGCGGTGCGCCAGAACTGAAAACCGTAACCGCTTGTCCAGTTGCCCGTTCCGCTGTCCCCGTTTTCTTTGTTTGAGACCTGCGCGGCACCTGCCATATCGACCCATTCCTGCGAAAGAATGCGTTTTCCCGCATATTCTCCGCCGTTTGCCAGCATAAGCCCGAATTTTTCTATGTCTCTGCAACTGATATGAAGCCCTATTCCGCCCTCGTTTGTTGCGGCCGCACATTCGGACCAAGTTGCGCCTTTTATCCCGAGCGGAGACAGAATTTTTTCGTAAGCATAGTCAAAGAGTTTTCTGCCCGTCTTTCTTTCGAGTATCAACCCGAGCATACAGGACGCGCCCGTATTATATACAAAATATGTCCCCGGTTCTTTCGGTACATCGCACGCAAGAAACGCTTTTGCGGGATCTTCTTCAAAGACAATCTCGCTCATAACGCAGGCGATATGTCCCGTTGTCATCGTCAGGCAATGTCTGACAGTCATTTTTGAAAGGTTTTTGCTCACTTTTTCCGGCAATTTGTCAGGAAAAATATCAACAAGTTTTTCATCGAGGTCGATAAGTCTGTCGTCCCATGCAGCACCTATCGCGCACGAAGTGAAACTTTTGGAAAGCGAATATATTTCTCTTTTGTCGTCAAGTGAATACGGCTCTGCCGCAAAAGAAAGTTTTTTCTCCTTGTCGGTGTAAATGCTCATGGCATGTATTTCATTGTCTTTTTTCAGGCTTTCTCCGAAAAAAGTGTTTACCGCCGATGCGTTGACGTCGGGGGTTGCGAAAAATTCTTTCATATCAAATCTCCGTTGACAGTTTTGATTTATAGTCTGAACAAACTCGACCTATACTGATTATACTATTTTTTTTCGGCTTTTTCAAGAGCCGCGGTCAATCGTTTGAAAAAAAGTCGCTCCACAAAAAGTACACAAAAATCTTTCTGTCAATTTGGTGAACTTGCACCGAAAAGACACAATTATATGGTATCATATATCCGCCAAAGAGAAAGAGGTATGTGAAATGATTTATATAATGTTGGGTATTATGTCCGTTTGCTTTGCTTTGCAGGCGTTTTTTTCGAAGAAGTTTTCGGACCACTTCCCGGGAGACACTTCGTGCGCCGCAATAGTTTTTTCCGCACTTTACGGACTTGTTACCGCGCTTATAAACATGGTTTCGACGGGTTTCAATCTGTCAACCAGCCCGATGACTCTTCTTATAGCGGCAGTCAACGCCGTTATGCTCATACTTTATAATTTCGGTCTTATCAAAGCCGCTTCGAGAGGTTCGTATTCGGTTGCCACCGTTTCGTCGCTGTTCGGCTCGCTGATAATCCCCGTTTTTGTTTCGTTCTTTCAGTCCAAAGTCCCCACGGTAATACAGATAGTTGCCGTCGGAGTTATGCTTGTGGCGTTTGTTTTCCTCAATGCGGAGGGCTTCCGTCAGAGAACGACTTCCAAAAAGTTTTATATTTACTGTCTGATAATCTTTCTTTCAAACGGCATATACTGCTCGCTGCTTTCGGTGCATTCGAACATCTATCCGAACGAGCATACCGAACTCATCGCAATAACATATCTGATTTCCGCTGTCTTTGCCGTTGTCTGGCTGATATTCAAAAAAGGCAGACGCTTTGCGCGTGAGTTCGAAATAACGAGAAAATCCGTTATCTTTCTGTTTTTGACCTGCGTTGTTTCAACGGTCGGTCTTCAACTTGTTTTGCGTATTCTTCCCGTTCTCGGCAATGCGGTCACATATTCCGTTGAAGATGCCGCAATACTTGTTATCAGCGTCGCGCTTTCGGTTATCCTTTTCAAGGAAAAACTGACGCCCGTAAAAACGGTCGGAATAGTGCTTGCCCTTATCAGTGTTCTTATGCTGACCTGCGGGGACCACGTTCTTGCCCTTATCAATGCCTGATTCAATTTTCCTGTAAAATTTTTTATATAGAGAGTCCGTTCGCCGTTCAGGAACGGACGTTTCTCTTTTTTGAGGTACTTTTTCGTCGGCAGGGAAAAAATTTTGTATTGCCGAAACCGATTATATTAACATTCGGGGCTGTAAGAAACTCGCGTTTCTTTACAGCCCCGATATCTTTTATTCGAAATTTGTTTTACTTTACGGGAATAAAACCTTTTGAGGTCAGCACAAAAATGTTGTTCAAGCCCCTCTCGCGCAGTCGCTTTTCCGTTTCGTCGAAAAAGCCTCCGAGCAACGCTTTTTTGTGACAATCGGAGGTAAGCACAAGTCCGCAACCGTGAACCGAAACATAGTCAAGAATAAAATCGGCAGGGTAGGGACGGGTTCTGTATCCTCTTGTCATTGCACCCGTATTCACTTCAAAAATAGGTTTTGAAATAACAAGTTCTTCAAGTGTTTGGTAAACGATTTTTTTGTATGCGTCCGAGTTTTCATCGAACATTTTCCCTCCCTCGTTGAATTTTGTCACAAGGTCAAAATGTCCGATAACGTCGCAGTTTGTTTTCTTGATTATTTCGGCTTCCTGCGCATAATATGCTTTTATGAAAGCGAAGGTGTCCCTGCCGAAATAACCGTTGATTATTTTTGTTTGTTCCTCGGCACTTTTATCCACCGTCAGATATTCGTTCCCGACTTTGACATAATGCGAAGAACCTATAATATAGTTGTATGTATGCCTGTCTTCGTCCGCAAAAAAGTCCCGCTCCGTGCCGAGCAGAATATCTATCGTCCCCGAATATTTTTTGCGTAGCGAAAGTGTCGTTTCGATATATTTTTCGGTATCCTCTTCCGACATACACCAACCGTCGTCAAAAGATGTATAGGAATGTCCCGAAAATCCGAGGGAAACAAAATTTTTGCTTATCGCTTCGGAAATCATTTCTTCCGCGCTGTTTTTGCCGTCGCAGAAAGTCGTATGAACGTGAATGTCCGACCTTATCATTTCTTTTCGCTTTCTTTGAGACGTTCGAGCACGATCTTGTACCCGTCGCTGCCGTATGTCAGGCATTTGTTAACGCGGCTTATCGTTGCGGCGCTCGCACCGGTCTTTTCCGTTATCTCGCTGTAAACGCGCCCCTCGTCAAGCATTTTTGCAACCGTAAGCCGTTGCTGCAAATCCTGTATTTCTTTTATCGTGCATATATCTTCAAAAAACTTTTTGCACTCTTCTCTGTTTTTGAGAGAGAGTATAGCATCAAAGAATCTGTCCGATTCTTCAGTGAATTTGAAAGCCATTGTCAATTTCTCCTTTTAACGGTCTGCTTTCATATTATAACACTTTATAGCGTTAAAGTCAAGTCCTTTATCAATTAAGAACAAATGCGGGAATATCTTTTATGTCTTCGCAGACCGTCGCTCCCGTTTTTTTAAGAATTTCTCTTGTCTGGTGTCCGTTCGGGATAAGAAGACAGTCCGCGCCTATCGCGTCCGCCACGTCTTTGTCGTGTGTTGTGTCTCCTATAAATATCGCTTTTGCTTTCGGGTGTCTTTTTCTCCAATCTTTTGCTGTTGCCTCTTTTGAGCGCGCATGAATGTTGTCAAGCCCGAGCATCTCGGAAAAATAACCGTCAATGCCGAGTACTTTTGTCTGTTCAAAAAGCGTGTTTTTTTCGGATGCGGAAATTATTATCTGTTTAAGACCTCTGTTTGCAAGCGTTTTCAGCGTTTGTTCCGCTCCGTCAAACAGTTCAAGGTCAGCCCTCGAACGATAATAATCCGTCCATTCGTGCGCCAGCGTGTCGTAATCCGTAACATCAAAATCAAAGCCCGCTCGGCGGTAATATTCTTTTATCGGAAACGTAAATATTTTTTTGTATTCTTCTTCCGTTTTTTCGCTCATGCCATGACTTTTGAGCAGCGTGTTCAGACAGTCCACGCATATTCCGACATCGTTGAGCAATGTTCCGTTAAAATCCCATATAATATAATCGTATTCCATCTTTTATATCCCTTTCTCGGCATAGTATACCATATTCGCCGTATTTTTGCAACGTGTTCGACAAATCGGAAAAATTTTTTTCGGATTCAAATATCTTGACAAGCAGGCATAATTGGTGTACAATATAATTACAAAATAAACGAACGGAGAACAATAACATGGAAGATAAGCACGAGTGCGGCTGCGGTTGCGGCTGCGAACACGAGCATGAACACGAACATGAGCATGACTGCGATTGCGGTTGCGAAAACGACGGCATACTTACTCTGACCGACGAAGACGGCAACACCACCGATTTTGTCGTTATCGACGGCGTTGAGTCCGAGGGTACGCTTTATCTTGCTCTTGTTGAAAAGGATCAGATGGATAACGAAGAAAGCGAATATATCGTTCTGAAAGTCGTAAACGAGGGCGAAGACGAAGAAGCTCTGGTTACGGTTGACGATGAGGACGAATTCAATACCGTTATCAAACTTTTCGAAGCGAAAGCGGACAATGCGGGTCTTTTCGATTTTGACATTCCCTCCGAGGACTGATTTCGAAAAGAACGCTGATAAAATTTGACAAAAATTTCTGCGCAATGCGTTCCGACACGGTTTTTGTATAAAACCTACACCTTGATTAAGGGATTTCGACTTCTTATGCGGGTATGCAGGCCTCCCCGACTTCGGTCGGGACGTTGGAAGCACAAAACATAAGAGCGATTTTACCCCACCTGCCTTCTGACAGGTTTGTTCGGCCGTGTCACTGTCCGTTTTTTACGGATCGACCGGACGGTTGTGCGGATTTTTTTATAAAGGGGCAGTTAAAAACATACGTTTTTACTGTCCCTTTAAAATCATATGACTTGAATTTTGACCGAAAAGGACAGGCTTTCATCGTCAAAGTGGCGAAAATGTATAAAAAGACTTGTGAACGTGTACAAAAAAAGCCTGATAACTTGACAATCTGAAAAAAAAATAGTATAATATATGAAATGAAAAGTTGCGTATAACGCAAATCGTTCCGTGTAAAAAACCGTATGCGGTTTCTTTTCTCGGATACGACAAAAAAAGTTAGGATGGATGATTATCTATGGCAAACGCAAAGAACAAGCAGAAAAAAGATTTCCCAATATTTACTGTTTTCTGCATAGTTATCGGGCTTCTTCTCGCTGTCGGAATTACTTTGACGGTTCTTGACAATACCGGTTTCAATTTAAAAAGAAAGACTGTTTTGACGGTGGGCGACGAGAGCATAAATGCGCTTGAATTCAATTACGCTTATGTCACGATGTACAACAATGCTTCAACATATCTTTCGTATTTCGGTGTTGACACCAAGACCGACGGCTGGGAAAACGGACAGGCGAACGCAAGCGCCGCGAGCCTTCTCGGTATAACCGTTTCGGAGGGCGATACATGGAAGCAGGCGTTTGTAAATGCCGCCGCGGAGAGCCTTAAAACCGAACTCGCTCTTTATCAACTTGCAAAAGCGGATGAAAATTATACGATAGATTATGATACTATAAACAAGAACATTGACAACAAAATTGACACCGATACCGCAACCGCGGGCAACTATAAAGTGGATCTGAAAACCCTTTATTCGTCTTCTTACGGCAAGGGCTTTAACGAATCCACTATGCGCCATATGCTTGAATATTCCTATGTCGCAAATGCATATCAGACGAATTACAAAGACGGCTTGAATTACGATGATGCCGCGCTTGAAAAATATTACAGCGAAAACAAATCCACTTACGACGTTTATACTTTCCTTGCTCTTGATTTTGCTTATGAAACGCCGAAGACTGATGACAACAGTTCTTCCGACTCCAAGACGACCGAGGCTTCCGAGTCTGAAAAGAAAGCCAAGGCTGACGCGGAGGCTTACGTTGAAGCAAACAAGGAAAGCGAAGAAGTATTTACAAAGGGCAACGAAAAAGTTGCTAAGTCCGAAAGAAAGACTTCTTCCGAGGCAAGTTCTCTTGTCGGCTCCGACGGTCAGAAATGGCTGACGGATTCCGAGAGAAAAGCGGGAGATACTACCGTTGTGAAGGGCACCGATAAATATATCGCTCTTTACTATATCGGCTCTGAAAGAGACGAATATAAACTTGCAAACATTCGTATAATCCGTCTTGACCCGACCGTTGCGGATAAAGATAAGGGCGCGACGGACGAAGAACTCAAAGCTCTTAAAGAAAAGGCTGAATCGGTTCTTGCGGCACTTGACAAGACCCCGACGGAAGATAACTTCAAGGAACTTGCTTCCAAAAACTCTGCGGATTCTTCCACTTCTTCCAAAGGCGGACTTTATGAGGACTTTGCAAAAACGACAGCAAAAGGCTACTCCTCCGAACTCGCAGAATGGGTATTTGCCGGTGACAGAGTAAAAGGCGAATATAAGATGTTCGAGGGTTCGAAGAAGTATTATATCGTATATTACCTCTCTTCGGGTGAAATTTTCTGGAAAAAATCTGCGGAATCCAACCTCAGAAGCACAGATACCAATAATTGGACGGAGAAATGCGTAGAGGGCTTTAAGGACAGAACCGAATATGATTCGGCGAAAGCTTTTGAAATCATAGGCTGATAACCAACTGATTTTTATTTATATGACAGGCGTCGGCAACAAGGGGGGCGAAAACGATGAAAAAAGTGTTTGCTTTGTTCATTGTTATTTGCTTTGCTTTTGTGCTCGGTGCCTGTCATTATCAATATTATAACGACGGTTCCGACTATGCCGCTCCCGGTTTCAAACAGGGCGAAACGCTTGCGGTCTCTTATGTGCCGAAAACACTTGACGATCTCAGCGATTTTGAAAGAAATTTCATTACAGAGATTTTCGGAGAGAATTACGGGTTTGCAGGCTACGATGCCATGACACAGGCAGATAAAGCAAAGATAGTTGCTTATTTTAAGGAATACAATGAAGGATACTATTCCGTCGGCTTTGATAACGGCTTTTTCTATACATTCAACGAACTTGAAGGCAAAGAAACGTATTCAATTCCTTGGGGATATGAATCTCTTTCCGATAAGATACCGGAACCTGACTTCGGCACCAAAACAAAGTCCTCTTTTTCGGAAGCTCTCGGTTTCATAAGTGAGTATTCCGATGTTTCTTCCGCGCAGGCAGAAGCGTATTGCGCAAAAATAACGGAAAAAGGCTTTGTTCTTGATTATGAAGAAGAAGTCGAAAGCAACAATCAGGCGAAAGGTGCCGTAAACAGAATATATGAAAACTCCGACGGCTATACCGTCAACGTGATTTTTTCCGACAATATTTTCAGATTGAACATTTCCGCACCGTCAACAGCAGAGAAGGAGAATTCGAAATGAAAAAATTTTTACTGATACCGCTTGCATTCGTTCTTGCGCTCGGAATTTGCGCTTGCGGCGGGGAGAAAGATAACTCTTCATCTCAGTCATATGAGACAGTTGTTGTCACCAGAACAAATGCTGCGGGGGAGATAGAAACGGAGATAGTGACCGTTCCCCATACGGAGAAAAACAACGGTTCGGATTCATCCCCAAACAGTACTTCGCAAACCACGTCCGCACAGCAGCAGTCCTCCGCTGTGACGGAGGCTTGGGGTGAAGACGGTTTCACTCAGGTTATTCCCGAACCGAAATTCGGCAAACAGAAAAACAAGGTCATCTCCGCATCGGGAAGACTTTTAACCATATCCTTTTCGGATGCAACGTATGACGACGCGGCAGATTACCTTGAAGCGGTAAAAAAAGCGGGTTTCACCGTTTCCGCTTCCGATATGTCGTCAGATGACGCCATCATGTATTTTGCGGATAATTCCGATAAGAGTTATAATGTGGGCATTGGTTATTTGGACGGCAATTTTACCGTTATGGTTTTAAGAAATGCCCGTTGATACGGAGTGTTTGACATCAGACTGAAAAATACGGGGCTGTAAAAAACGTAAGTTTTTTACAGCCCCGTTTGGAAAAGGGAAAGACATTCCGTTATCCGTCTTTTTAAATTATTTAATTCAGAGAATTATCTCGAATTGCTCTTCCTCTTTGAGCGGAACAACGGTGCAGTCATTTGCGTAAGTACATTCCGGCAGGATTATCATCGCGCAAAGTTCGTCCGCGCTTTTCGGAAGAGGCGCAAGATGCCATATCGCGGCATTTATCTTGACAAGAGTATTCTTTTGAACTATAAACGCCTGCGCCAAGTCGGGAACGGGCGTTCCTGCCGATGCGGGGGCAACATGGAGAACCATATCATCGTTCAGCGGCATTATCATTTCCCAAGTCGTGGTATGGTATTCAACCGCGGAAATTATCATTCTTTCAGGCTTTTTGACGAGTATCGGAGAATATCCTACATTGTGATTCGCCGAAGCCGTCAATCTGTCGGGGAAAAATTTGTGGATCTCTCCGCATAAAGCATAGCCTTTCGGGTCTGCCATGGTGTAGAACTGCCCGAACGGCGCAAAATTTTCATGTGTTATGGGAATTGCTTTGACCTGTCTCATGAGTATTATACCTTTCTGTCGTTTATATATTTTCTGACGTCTCCCGTTCTGATATCTATCGCAGTCGAATCCTCAGCGCAGACGAGCAAAAAAGAGATGTCATCTTCTTCC